>FWPV01000327.1_pt1 | contig 125307 bp, 101 predicted proteins | sample 2228371 | NCBI WGS metagenome assembly FWPV01 (sample SAMEA103939776, study PRJEB20133) | metagenome | reverse complement strand
GATCTGACCCCTGAGTTCATTGGAGAGATCCTCATGTGGAGTCAGGGCAGCTACTATCGCTATCACCCCATTTCGAGTAAGAAGTGTGGAAATGTGACCCAGAAGACGAATCAATCCCTCCCACTCTTTGACCTCATAGCTGAGGCCAGGCAGCCATTGTGACAGGATCTCATCTGCATCGAGCCGTTCAGCATTGAGTCCCCGTTCAAGAAGTCGCTCTTCAAGGTTCTGTGCAAGCAAACTCTTTCCTGCGCCGGGAAGGCCACTGATCCAGATAGTAAGGCCCTGAGACATTGACATCCCCCTGTGTTGCGAAAAAAAAAACTACGAAGCCCTTGTCTGGCCGGAGATAATCCTACCAAGCATATCTTCTGGCGGTTTTATCCCCAAACAGGTAAGTACAGTTGGTGCGATATCGTATACAGAGCAGCCATCCAGGCGCACACCCCTCATGGTCTCCGGGATTTCAGGATCAGCCATTATGAAAATGCCGTGGTAGTCATGGTTTGCATCGTCTGGTCCTGTATCGTTCTCAAACGTGTGTACCACCCCAGTTCCCACACTGCCAACAGAACGCCAGGAGAGATTGCCAAAATACACAATAAGGTCAGGAGGAATATTGTTGCAAACCTTGTAGAGGTCTTGTGGTCTGTGGACCACAGTACCAATGGGAGCACCCTGCTCGTCACCAAGGTCCTCAAGCTTTTCTATGATCTCGCTTCTCACTGCTTCATACCTATCCTGAGGGATAATTCCGTGCGGCTCCCTGCCTTCAACATTGAAGAAAAGCCGTGAGTAGTACCCCCCTTCACCCCAGACCTTGGTGCGACTCCAATCGACGGCATCCATCTTGAATCGTGTACTACCCTGGGGCTGTTGCTTGAGAGTAAGATATCCCTCACGTTGCAGCCATTCATTAATACAGATGCCGCCTTCCATTTTCTTTGCACCATGGTCAGAGACGACGAACACGACCGTCTCCTTGAGATCGACAAGCGAGAGTATTTCTCCTATCTTTTCGTCAAGGTAGCGATAATAGCTGCGCAGGACATCCTCGTATGGATTCCCCGCCTCGTACAGGCGGTGAGTGATATCACAATATCGCCAAAATCCATGGTGCATTCTGTCTGGGCCCATCTCAACGAACATGAAGAAGTCCCACGGCTTAGTGACCAGAAAGTGGCGAACGAGTTTACATCGCTTCTCTGTCATTTCATAAATTTGGTCGATGAGCCACTGTTTGTTCTCTGTCCTGAACTCCTTGACGTCAATGATGTATCCACCTGTGACCTTTTCTACCTCAACCTTGAGCTCTTCAGGGTATGTGAAATTGCTCTGAGTATCAGGTGCAAGGAACCCTGTGACCATGTGACCTCGCAAGGGCTTTGGAGGATAGGTTTGAGGAACGCCGACGAGCACCGAATCCAACCTATTTCTCGAGAGAATGTTCCAGATAGTGGTCTCTTTTACGGCAAGTGCATTGGCAAAATACAGGGCATCGTACGAGTAGTCCTTGCGGTTTCTGAAGCCATAGAACCCAAGCTGGCCTGGATCCTTGCTCGTAGTCATCGATGCCCATGCAGGTATCGTGATCGGCGGATCAGTGCTTCGAAGCGGTCCCCAGAAGCCACGATCCATAAGTGCCTTGAGGTTAGGCACGTCCCCAAGAAACTGGTCAAACACAAACTGAGGGGTGGCGCAATCCAAGCCAATTATGAGGACCTTGCGTCTTTTCATACGAGCCTCCGCCTGATCTCTACTCCGAACAGAACGACATCAACAGACCGAACGTACGCTAGAGGATTGGAGGAACGTGGAACATCTACAGTACATCGAGCTCCGAATCGGACGTATCCGTTCGCTCTTCGCCTATATCTACTTCTTGTCTTCTATCTCTACGTTGAAATCAGGGGACGAAAGGATGGCAGCAAGCTCGTCCTGATCCGACATGAAGGGCCTCCGTGGCGGCTCGGGTTCTGATGCAGAAAGAGGAACTTGTTCGATAAGTCCTGCAGCAATCTCACGGAGTGCAATAACCGTTGGTTTCTCGTCCTTCTTAGGCACCAAGGGCTTGGAGCCTCGCTGGAGTTGCCGAGCCCTTCTGACCGCAGCATGCACGAGGGCGAAGTGACCTGGTATGTATTTGAGGCAGTCTTCGATAGTGATCCGTGCCATTTTTTCTCCTTTTTAACCTAGTCTATATTTGCAAATTATAGTAAAGTTGCAGAAAAATGACAACACGCACGCCACCCACTTAATCGCCGGCCATGGTATGTCGTATGGGGAGATGTAGAAACATATGAACACACGTATCGCCGTAGGGGTTGTCTTTGGTGGCATGTCAGCAGAGCATGAGGTTTCATGGGAATCGGCAAGGAACGTGATCAGTGCAATGGATCAGGACCGCTACGATACAATCCCTATCTACATAGACATGCAGGGTCGTTGGTACCTGCTCGATCCAGGCACCATTCTCCCAGGCCAGATACCGAACTCGATCCCTGACGAGCACAGGGTCTTTCTGGCCCCTGACCGGTCAAAAGGTAGACTTCTTGACTACCATGGAAGAGAAACAAGAAAAACAGTCGATATCTTGTTTCCTGTGCTGCATGGGCCCTACGGGGAGGACGGTTCGTTCCAGGGTCTCTGCAGGATCTATCATATCCCGTTCGTGGGAGCCGGCGTGGTAGGCTCTGCTGTAAGCATGGACAAGGATGTAATGAAAAGGCTGCTCAGGGACAGGGGGATCCCGGTACCTAAGTTCACGGTGGTACACTTCGAAGATCGGCACAGGGTTTCGTACAAACAGATATGTGAGGAGCTTGGGCTTCCTCTTTTTGTAAAGCCAGCGAACCTCGGCTCATCAGTTGGGATCTCTAAGGTCGTAACCTCGGATGAGCTCGAGGCTGCTATGGAAACCGCCTGGCAGTACGACAGGAAGATCCTTGTCGAAGAGTGTATCCTTGGGCGCGAGATCGAATGTTCGGTACTGGGCAACTGGAACCCCATTGCCTCTTTGCCTGGTGAGATCATACCCCGGCACGAATTCTATTCCTACGAGGCAAAATACCTCGACAGTGATGGCGCACAGTTGAAAATCCCTGCCATGCTTCCTGAGAACATCACCCAAAAGGTCCAGCACCTGGCTATAGAGACATTTAAAACCCTCTGTTGCGAAGGTATGGGAAGGGTGGACTTCTTTCTGAGGGGATCTGAAGAACTGCTGGTAAACGAACTCAACAGTATCCCAGGATTCACCAACATCAGTATGTATCCAAAGCTCTGGGAGGCAAGCGGCATCTCCTATGCCGAGCTCATCGATAGGCTTATCGAACTGGCACTGGAACGCTTCGGCGTAGAAACACACCTGAGCAGAAGCAGAAGTCTTCATAGTCCTTCCAAGGACCCCACTGTAAAGAACTCTTAGAACCCGTGAACAGGAAGTTCAAGAAAAGCTCAAGAAAGCTCAAAAGTCAACAGGGTGCGATCAAGGATCGCAATAGGAAGTCCAGGCACGTGCGAACAGCGGGTGCCATTGATCCCCAGCTAGCCTCAGCCTTGGCTCAGATAGGCCATCCTGAACCCGCTCCGTTTCGTCCAGACCCTTTCCAGCTCACATCCTTGAAAGCACTCCGTATCTCTGATGTCCTGGTCTCAGCGCCCACCGGTTCAGGCAAGACGTGGATTGCTCAAGAAGCAATCAAAGTGTTCCTCAAAGATGGCAAAAGGGCGTGGTATGCATCGCCTCTCAAAGCGCTCTCAAATACTATCTTCGAGGACTTCTCTGGTATCTTCGGCAAAGACGCCATTGGCATCCTGACCGGCGACCGCAAAGAAAACCCATCAGCTCCGATTATTGTAGGTACAACCGAGATATTGAGGAACCAGCTCTATGACCTCATGCTGGACGGCAGGTCGGCTGAGTTCGGCCTTGTTGTGCTCGACGAGGCGCACTACCTTGGCGAACCTGACCGGGGTGTGGTATGGGAAGAAACGCTCATCTATCTTCCTCGATCAACACGTATCCTTCTTTTGTCAGCTACTATACGTAATACACGAGAGATTGCCTCCTGGCTGGAGTCCATTCGAGGAGTACCGTGCACGGTTGTAGCTACTGAAGGCCGACCTGTGCCACTGTATCCCCTTTTTCTCTATCCTGATGGTACGATCTCCCTGTTGTCGGACAAACAAGGTCTCAAGCCTGACGTCGTCCGTTACCTCAATAGGGTCGCACGAAAAGAACGACGCCGACTATCCCGATCGTGGTCTCTCGACTATGGGTATATTCTGGAATGCCTGCGGGCATGGAATCTGCTGCCAGCCATCTTTTTTTTAAAGTCACGTCTTGAATGCGACAGGGCCCTGTATCGCTGTCCGATTGTCGCAAGGGACGACGAAGAGGAGGCACGGTTCAGAGAAGCGCTCGAAACATGGCTCGAACGATTCCCTTATCTTAGACACCACAAGGGGCTTACCCTTCTTGAGCAGTCACGGGTCGCCTCCCATCATGCAGGCCACCTTCCATCATGGAAGATCCTTGTCGAGCGTATGATGTACGAAGGACACCTTGATGCAATCTTTGCCACCTCAACAGTAGCAGGAGGTGTAAATTTTCCTGCCAGAACAGTAGTGCTCGTACAGAGCGACCGATACAATGGATCGGAATTCAAGGATCTTACTGCAACCGAGCTCCAGCAGATGATTGGACGAGCTGGCAGACGCGGAAAGGATACAGTAGGCTTTGCAGTTATCGTTCCAGGTCCTCATCAAGATCCGCACCTGATTCATGAGCGCATCACATCTCCGCCCGACCCTATCGAGAGTCAGCTCAGGATCAACTTCAGCATGGTGTTGAACCTCCTTCAGTCTATGAGACCTCCTGACGTCAGGGTGCTCCTGGACCGTTCGCTTGCTGCCTTTCAGCAGGAGCACAGGAGATTCACCAGGAAACAATCCCGACACGATGATCGAACACAGGTCGTCGCATACGATGTACGGAAAGAATTGTGGGATGAGTTTGTGAGACATCTGGAGTTTCTCAAGCAGACCGGCTTTGTCCAGCACACTGATGATCTGACTCAAGAAGGCAGGTGGGCAGCCCGGCTCCGTCTCGACCACCCACTCCTGGTGGCAGAGGCAATACGAAAGGGGAGTTTTCACGACGTATCCCCTGAGGTGCTGGCCGGTCTTATTGCTCCTTTTGTCCTTGACAATCCCAAAGAGATCGATGTCGCCAGGCAGTATCGAGGCCAGGTACGAGAGATAGAGAGAAAACTCAATCGGATGAAAAAGCACCTTAAAGACCTCGAAAAGAGACTAAGAAGGCACGGCTTCCAGACAGCCGAGCTGCACCTATGGCCCTGTGCGGCTCTGTACCTCTGGGCACGCGGGTTCTCTTGGAGGGCGATCCTCAGGGCGGTCCCCATCGAGGAAGGTGATATGGCAATGCTCATAACCCGCACTGCAGATCATCTACGACAGGTTGCAGGTCTTACCCACACCCATCCCGAGCTTGCAGATACGGCGCAGAAGGCTATCGAACTGATATACAGAGAGCCTGTGTGGATGTAAGCAAAGGCCTCTCTGATAAATAGAGGACAAGAGCCATGGCACAAGAACGATGCTGCCAGAGATCTTGCTCCTCCTCAAGGTCGGTGACCATTTTCACGACCTGCTGTGTCCTATTGCTGCACTTTGTTTCAGCGGTCGCTTCGTGCAGCGATGTCCGCCATACCTCTCAAGAAGGCATGTTTGAAGATCTACCTGTGAGGTGTATACCCCACATCCAAGGCGATGCGTTCCGTACAGGTGAGGCAGTTACCTTGCTCGAGCCACGGCCACGAGCACTCAATGACCACTGCTTTTTTCAGGATGCTCATGGAAACTTCCACGTGCTGGGAATCGATGCTGATCATCCATTTCAGTTTCACCTCGGTCTGGCTCACGGGGTTGGATCGCGGCTCGATACAGCCATGGAACGGCTGCCCAACATACTGGCCTCTATACAACCTGTATGTACCACATGGGCCCCTGCAGCGGTTGTGCTCGAGGATATGGTGAGAATCTTCTACACTGACTCACAGGAGTGTGCGCCTGGTCGACTAGACCTTTTTGCCATGCGCAGTGCAACTGCCTCCCTTCTTGATGACCTTTCGGAACCGTCCGTGTGGCACGACCAGGGCATCCTTTTCTTGGAATATGGCTTTGCCAGAGACCCTCATGTGATATGGGATCCAGAACGAAGGCAATGGGTAATGTACTTTTGCCGCAAGATCGAGCCCAGCCGACTGGGAGGGGCAACGGCTGTCTCCTATAAGCTCTCAAAGGACCTTCTCAACTGGTCCGAGGAAACTTATGACGTTATAACCGATGTGCCTGATACACAACTTGTCTCCGGCGCTGCAGAATCGCCACAGGTAGTGTTGTATCGGGGGTATTGGTACCTCTTTTTCACTCATCCCATTCTCTTTGAGGATTACTGGACCACCCTTGTCTACAGATCAGCTAGTCCCTATGATTTCGGTTGTTTCGATGACTACATCTGCCGCCTCTACACTCATGCACCAGAGGTAGTGTATGTAGACGGGGCCTGGTATATCACCAATGCAGGGGATGCCACAGGAGCCCTACTGTATGGCTTTGACCCTCACTATCGGCCCCCGGGCATACAGATTGCCTCCCTTTCATGGATCCTCGAAGAATAGAAAGAACGCGAGACACTATGCAGCAGTAGCTGTAGGCTTCACGCGTGAAGCTGAAGCCAACAAGCTAACCGCACATACAGAAGATGCGGCCATTCACACCAATCCAGATCATGGCACAGACGATACGCCGCGCTACCAGCTTGCTTTCATGTAGTTCCAAAGAGATAATCCCCGACGGTCTTACCATGAGTCTCATTACTATCTTCAAGGAACAGACATGTGGAAGCGACAAACGATCTACCAGGATAAGGTCACCGTTGTTACAGGTGCAGCCTCTGGAATAGGCCGTGCACTTGTAGAGGAACTCTGTCATCGAGGTGCAATAGTCGTTGCCTCAGACTGCGATGTCCCTGAGCTCAATGAGGTAGTGGATGCACTGGCAAGAACAGGATCCCGTGTGAGCGCCTTGCCCTTGAACGTCACTGACCTTCAGGCATTCAAGGCAGCCATAGAAGAGGTCCTTGCACGCTACGGCCGAATAGATTACTTGTTCAACAACGCTGGTGTAGCCGTAACGGGCGAGGCAAAGGATTTCAGCATTTCAGACTGGAAGACAGTGCTCGATGTGAATCTCATGGGGGTCATACACGGCGTATTCGCCGTCTATCCGGTGATGGTTCAGCAGAGATTCGGCCACATTGTTAATGTGGCCTCAGTTGCAGGACTTGTCCCCATCCCATGTCAGATCTCATATGTGGCCAGCAAATTTGGAGTAGTAGGGCTGTCGTACGCCCTGCGCATCGAGGGCGCCGATCTCGGAGTTAAAGTCACTGTGGTCTGTCCAGGAAAGATCGAGACGCCACTCTATCAGACAAGCAAGGTCATTGGGTTCGATCGAGAAAGACTCTTATCCCTTGTACCCAAAGGTATTACACCGAAACAGTGTGCAACCATCATCCTATCCGAGGTGGCTCGAAACAAATCGATAGTAGTAGTGACAGGGGCGGCCAAACTCCTGGGGTTTGTCATGCGGCTACATCCTGATCTTGCGCTCACCCTGGCTCGTGGTTTTACAAGAAGGATGCGCAGGTGTAAGGCGGCAAGCCAGGAATGGGAAAACGAGGCCCATGGGACCTGATTCGTTTTAGAGGCGCAATGCTCTGTATCCTGCACCCCTGCAGACCGTTGGGGGCCATGGTTACAACACACCTTACGATATGATTCCTAAGGCCATTACCGCAGCAAACCCCTCGTGGACGTTACATCATCCCTGACCGCTTTGACCGATCTCAGACCTGCCGCAGCCTTTGGCCGCAGTCTCTTTTGGTGATCCCATTGGTGTACAGGGATTCGGTCAGGGTGGGATTGTGTGCTTCTATCCGGCTACAGCCGGGTACCCAGTTTCCTTGGCCATGTGTGACAGTCGTGCTGAACGTGCTGATTCACACAGGGTCTACCTATTGTCGGGTATCCTATGGTAAGTCGGTGTCTGAAATCCACGCGAGGGTCCGCTGACTGGCGTTTCCTATATCTCGAACCTCTCTTTGCAGTGTAGCTCGACCTTGAGCCAGAACCAGCAGAATTCCTCAGCATTACAAGGAGGGTGGAGGCCCCTGCACCGCTATCTCATGAAGCGGAGGGTAGTCAGTCCTGGATCCTTGTTGCCCCAGACCAGTGCACATTGGGCACGCCACAACCAGTCGCAACCTCGCGGAGTCGTTCCATGGTGTCCTTTGTCATGAGCGGTGCATCTTTGAGAGGATAGTGCATCCCAAGGCGCTCGTACTGGGCTATGCAGAGATTGTTGAAGGCAAGTAGATCATAGCGCTCGACATACGGGAGCAGATGTGTAGCAATAAAGCGGGCAATTGCCGCGATATTTTCTTCAGCATCTGTATAGCCGGGAATGACCGGCGTCCGAATCCACATGCGCACACCCTGTGTGCAGAAACGTTTTGCATTCGCGAGGATGGGTTCAAGGTCAACGCCTGTTACTTGTCGATGGCGCTGCGGATCCATGTGTTTGAGGTCGAGGAGCACTAAATCGATAAAAGGAAGGATCTTTGCGTACTGGTTCCATCCTATGTATCCAGAGGTATCAAGGGCCACATGAGTGCCTTGTGCCTTGAGGTTGCGCACAAAGGCAGCAACAAAATCTGCCTGGAGGGCAGGCTCCCCACCACCCAAGGTAATACCACCACCGCTGTTTCGGAAAAATGCCTCGTCTTTGAGCACCTCATGAACCAGGTCATCAAGACTCCAGCTCTTTCCAACTACCTCGAGCGCCGCTGCAGGGCAAGCATCTTCGCACCTTCCGCAGACTGTACACCGCACCCTGTCAATGAGCATTCCCTGCGGGCTGAGCGTCAAGGCGCCTTCAGGACATGCGGCAAGGCAGTCTCGCGCACCAATGCACCTCTGCCTGTACCATAAGAGCTGAGGCTTGGGCGAAAGTCCCTCAGGGTTATGACACCATACACACGAAAGGGGGCAGCCCTTGAAAAAGACCGTTGTACGAATCCCTGGGCCGTCCTCAGTAGAGAAGCGCTGGATATTGAAGATTGTGGCGTTCATCTTCTTTATAAGTCTATCGGCCTACTTCAGGGGGGTCAATGATGAGAACGCGGCTCGTCCACCTTCGGCAGAGGCAATGAAACTTTACACCCAGCGGGGTGATTCTCCGATTCAAGATAAACGCACAAGATAATTACATGTAGCTTACGCTACCTGTCATATTGCATACTCGTGCCAACCGCGGATACCGTAGCCACAATTTCGATACATTGAACGAGAGCATGTTCAGACCTGAGGTGCAACCATCCTGAAGACCGCTTGCAATGCCTCGAGAAGCTTCTGGGATTGCGTTGCTAAGGTATAACGACTGGATATAGCCTTACCACCTCGGCGGATCAGCTCTTTGAGAATCGGGTTAGACACTAACTCCTTTGTGTAGCGCAACATATCTTCTTGGCTCCTAGCAACAAGTGCTGTCTTGCGATGAAGCATGATTTCCTTCCCTCCTCGCCCATCGTATCCGATAACGACACACCCACTATGCATAGCTTCAAGAACCGTACGTGGCAAGCCCTCGTATTTACCAAACGTCAAAAAGAGATCTGCCTTCCTGTATTGTCGTGCCATTTCCGTTTCGTGCATATCTTTTGCAAGTACAAACTCTATATAAGGCGTATGGGCAAGCTCACTCTTTGTCTTCTCTATCTCACTCAAGTTCTTAGTAGCAATCGTTAGTATTCTATGAGGCTGCCTTTGTTCTTTACTCTCATAGAATATGTTTTTGTCAATGCCGGTGGGGATAACAAACACTTCATGTGAGGTTCTTTTCCTTATCCAGTCTCTGCAATATGCTGCATTTGTGAATACTGCAGTGACGCCAAGCCTCTGGAGATTTTTCCTTACTCTGAGGGTACGCAAAAAACGCGAATATACATTCTGCTTCGGAAGACGTAGTGATGGCGGGCAGGAAGATTCTTTGTCCGGCTCTATGAATGGCCATCGCCGCCTAATAGCCGCATATCGGCAGCCCAGAAAAACTTCAGCATAAAGCCAATTGAGTAGAATCAGAATGCGCGCACCTCTTAATCGGGGAAATAGCTGCGGATGCGTCTCTGGAACTACGTTGATAGCTGCCTTTGAATTGTGGTGGTCATTAAACTCGCTCCATGAAATTATGAAAGGTTGGACGTCCTCCAAGGGTCGACACCAAGGTTCATGTGTGCCTCCGCAATTGACGAGCCATGCATCCATACCCTGGGCCCGCAGCAAGAGCACATGGGTTGCAAGGGTCTTTATGCCACCTGCAATACCCAAGTGGGGGGTGTGATAGAAGATCATCGGGTGATAACTTCTGAGCGGATGGCAAACCACACACATGTCTTCCTTTGCGAATCCATGAATTCAGCGAGCTGTCACTGAAAGGGTTTGGTTCTGCCAAGGATCAGTAACGCAGCGTATCGAGAAACGCTTGAGCTTAGATCCCAATAAGAGTAGCATTTTTTATCTTACTCCACTACCCCAATCTGGACAAAACAGTGTGCACACGAAAGCCTACGAAGTTGATGTTTGTTCTCGAGGTGGGGAATACATAGAAAAATGACCCCATATGTTTCTATAATTATTCTTTCTTGGAACACAAAGAAGTTCCTTTTGGGGTGTCTTCACTCTCTGGCTGAAAGGGTGTACGATGAAGATTATGAAGTAGTCGTCGTAGACAATGCTTCTCAAGATGGTTCATGTGAGCTGGTAGCAAAGCAATTTCCCTCTGTCAGGCTCATTGGGCTTTCAAAAAATATTGGCTATGCGGCAGGTACCAATATTGGAATCCGGATGGCAAAAGGAAAATATATTCTGCTTCTGAACAGCGATATCATTATAGTCGGCAATGCCATCGAAACTATGGCCAGCTTTCTCGAAGCCAATCAGTCATATGGGGCTGTCGCACCACAACTGCTTAATCCTGATGGGTCGGTACAAAAAATGTGCCGACGGTTTCCGACCCTTGCTACGCTTTTTTTGTATGATGACATATTTCTTAAGAAGTATTTCAGGCAGTTCTCCCATGTGAGGCACTATTTGATGAGAGATTTTGATCATCTTCATTCCTGTGATGTTGAACAACCTCCGAGCTCTTGTATTATGATCACCGCGGATGTAATCAACACAATTGGCTTGTTTGATGAACAATTTTTCTTGTTTTTCCCAGATGTCGATTTTTGCATCAGATTGAAACGTCATCAGTACCTCATACGCTACCTTGTCGAAGCAAAAGCGATCCATCATTTGGCCAGAAGTGTGGCCATTTATCCTTCCGTTGCCTACGCATACTACACAGGCCGATATTGGTATTTTCGTAAATGGTATGGCCGCACCGGAGGAATACTTGCGAAAATAGCAATGACCGTTGCCGCGGGCCTTACGGGTTGCAAAATCATATTCCGCAAATTCTTTGTTTCCGCTAGATCGTCACAAACAACAGAATCAACGTGGACGGGTGTAGTCGAACCTGTTAGGCGAGTGTGGAAAAACGTAGCACAAGGATAGGGCGGTCGAAGTGCAATTCACAGTAAGTGTGGTCCTTCCGGTCTATAATGGGGAGCACTATGTAGCTCAAGCCCTGGAAAGCGTGTTCAACCAAACCTACAAAGATCTGGAAGTGATCGTAGTGGACGATGGTTCCACTGACGGGTCATTTGCTGTGCTGTCGCAATACGCCGCCGTACGACTGATTACTCAACAGAACCTAGGGGTTGCACATGCACGAAACAGAGGGGTGCAAGAAGCCAAGGGCGAGTTGATAGCGTTTATCGACCAAGATGATGTGTGGTATCCCCATAAGGTAGCAACACAAATCAGTGTGTTCCGCAGGTTTCCTACCGTCTCCTTTGTATATTCGGATATGGACCTGATAGATCCCTCAGGGCGTGCCCTCGGGAGGAAAGCTTCGGAGTCGTGGAATCTCAACTGGATACGGCCCTTCATAAGGGGCCGTTTTCATCCTTTTCCATCTACGGTCATGATGAAAAGAAGCATTTTTTTACAACATGGAGGCTTTAGTACAGAGTTTATCGGGAATGCTCATGAGGATGTCGATCTGTGGGCACGACTGGCCAAACATATTGACTTCTACTTTATCGAAGAGTCCCTCGTTCAATACCGAGTCCAAGAGGATAAGGTATACTCGCTCGGAAAAGACATCGATTATTTATCTCTCAACTGCATGACCCTGTATAGAAGGCTTTCAAAGTTGTACGAACATGATCCGTCAATGAAAAAGCACCTCAGGGGAATTAGAGATTTCGACGCACGACGACGCAGTAAGATAGGGAAAAAACTGGCCAGAGAAGGCGACTTTTTGACCGCAAGACACCATTTTAAAATCGCCTGGCAAATGTCCAAGAACAGCAAACATATCAGCCGCTACTTACGAACGTATCTGCCCAAAAAGTGGCACAGCATATTGTTTTCCAAATAGGATTGGCATAGCAAGCTGGCTCCAGTTCATTTTAACAACGCCATCAAATGGGCCTTTACTGGCATAGTCTGTTTGGCCAACAAACACCTGATAGCCGAGCAGGTACCTAGATCGACCCACCTACACACGGGAGCAATCACCGCCGTATAAGGCTCATCCGTTTCACATCCCCAATCCGGTATGGGTATCGAAGCCTGTAGGCCTTAAGAATCCTTGTGGCGCGTTCCGTATCACCTTGAAACGTGAAATAGAAGTACATTGCTTGGAGAAACTTTCTGAATCTCCGTTGCCTATAAAGCTCAAAACAACAGAACGGCAGGCGGTCCAGATATGCTTCTTTCCTCTGCAACTGCTTTTGCATGAAGCTGTTGAACACGCGCCTCCTTCTTTCTTTGGCAGGAACATCCGTGAAACTCACGATAAAGTGATCCTTCGGCGAAAGATAGCTCCATTCGTCAGGCTTGACGGTGCCGAACCACTTGGCAAGAAATTCTTTTTTGTTCTTTTTCTGGTGCGCATATCGACCCTCACTTTGGGATTCAAAGTGTATAATGCAGCTTCTAGGTTCATAGATAATTTTGTATCCCATCTGCCGCAGTCTGAGACAAAAATCGATGTCTTCATACCCATTTACAAATGTTTCACAAAACCCACCTGCATCGTGAAATAGTTTTTTGATAGTTAGCAAAGAGGCACCTGTTACACCATTGAGTTCCAACGGATGCATGACATTCGGCTCCTCTTCAAAGAACACATTCGGCCTGTGACCAGGGAGGAGATCACACATCCTAAAAACCAGACCTGCGTGTTGGACCTGTCGATTTGGATAGAGGCATCGCGAACCGACAGCTCCCACTCGAGCATCTGCCAGTAAGATGTCGCACATCGCTTCAAGACTTCCGGGTAACAGGAGTGCGTCATTGTTGAGAAAATAGAGAAGCGTTCCGTTAGCAAGGTGACTGGCACGATTGCATCCTCCGGCAAACCCAAGATTGCAGGGGGATTTCCAGTAGACAAGCTTGCTTCTTTCATCAGTAGCCAAGGACTCGACATCGAAAGGCCTCGTGGTGGAATTATCTACTAAGATGATCTCATAAGGAACCTGAATCCTGCTGCTCACTATGGACTGAAGGCACTTACGAGTGAGTTCTGGATGGTTGTATTCAAGGATTATGATGGAAACAAACACAGAAGACCTGACAGGAGGAGAAGCGACGCGAGTGTAATACGTTGCCCTCAGTGTCGTTTCGATATGGTCGAACCTATGTGCTCGTTCAATCTTGTACAGATTGAGGCGAGCGGGCGTATAGCTTGGATCTGCTCTCACAAGCTGAATAAGGGTCCTTGAGGCGATCTCATGTCTTCCCGCCAGGTAAGAACACACGGCCCAGTCATTCAAAAGAGCGGAGACTCCTGGCCGTTTACGAAGGAGCGTATCGAGCAGATCGGCTGCGAGCTGGTATTGCTCCATTCTAAATGCCTTGAAGGCTTCTTCTTGGAGTGGATCGACCCTAAGAAAGTTCATTCAAAAAACTCTTTGAACACAGCAGACCTTAACGTATCGCTTGCCATACACGGAGCAGGTATATCACAACAAAGTGGCTTTTCAATCCCATCTGTGAGAAGGTATTCTGAAAGCACTTCAGGCATATGGGCCTTGTATGCCTGTCTCAGTGTGATCACGTAGCCGATACAGCTCCAATTAGGATACTCAACAATGAACGACGGTAATGACACAACCACCATACGTAAACTGACCATTGCCCACGTAGATTCGGAGATCGGTTATTCTGGAGGCGAGGTCCAGGTCTTTCTTCTGATGCAAGGGCTAAACCAATTGGGATATCGTAACCTCCTATGCTGTCCGCCTAACTCGCGATGTCAGGAAGAAGCCACGCGCACCGGTATCGAGTGCATCCCTGTACGGATGCGTAATGATCTTGACGCACGTGCCGTCGTTGCGCTCAGGAACGCCTTTCGCCGCCACAGTGTAGATATCGTACACCTCCATACAGGCCGTGCCACATGGCTTGGAGGATTGGCGGCAAGGATGTGCGGCATCCCTGCTGTCACTACCCGCAGAATGGACAAACCTATCAAGAAGAACTGGCGCAGCCAGTTGATCTATACACGTCTTGTCCATAAGGTTGTGGCTATTTCCAATGGGGTCGCTGACAGGCTCCTCGCTGGCGGAGTCCCTCAAGAACGAATAAAGGTTATTTACAGTGCAGTCGAACCATCCCATCTTCGGCCGTTGGTAGGCAGAGAAGCCACACGCACGACACTAGGTGTTTCACAAGAGACCCTCGTGCTGCTCACACTCGCTGCGCTGGTATTTCGCAAAGGACTTGACGTCTTGCTCACCGCTCTTTCCTTGCTCGCTGCAGAGGGAATACGACCATGCCTGTGGATTGCAGGGGATGGCCCTGAGCGGCCCGCACTGGAAACGCTTGCCAAACGCCTCGGTCTTGCACATCAGGTACGTTTTCTTGGCAAACGGAACGATATTGGTGATTTGTTGGCAGCATGCGACGTTTTTGTTATTCCCTCGCGTCGGGAAGGCCTGGGTGTCTCAGCCCTTGAAGCAATGGCAGCAGGACGACCTGTTGTGGGCTCTTCTGTGGGCGGCATCAAAGATGCCGTGGTGGACGGCCGTACCGGGATCCTTGTTCCGCCAGACGAACCCACAGCTCTTGCACACGCCCTTCTGAGGATCCTCAAGGATGAGGTCCTTCGAGAACAATTGGGCAGCGCAGGCCCTGAGAGAATTTCTCAAGGATTCTTAGCAACTCAGATGGTTGCCTCCTACGAGCAGCTCTATCGATCTCTACTGGAAGAGTTGCCAATGAGATCGGCACAGCTTCATAATTTTTTTTGAAATAGGATTCTCTACTGCAGAGGTTCTCTGGTACCTATCATGGCCCATTCACACACTCATAATAAAGTGCAATGACCTGCTGCGCAGCTTTTACCCAGCTATATGTTGACCGTATGTCAATACTCGTTTGCACCATCTGTTTGTAGCGATCTGAGTGGGCGACACGGTCTGCAATTGCCTCGGCCATTTCCATCTCGTTTTCAGGATCAACCCTACACGTCGCTTCTGGTGCTATTTCCTTCATTGAGGACACATTAGAGGTGATGACCGGAGTCCCACAGGCCAGAGCCTCAAGGATGGGAAAGCCAAATCCCTCGTATAATGTGGTGAACAAAAACAGCTTCGCACCGGAGTAAAGTATGGGCAGATCTTCGTCAGGAACGTACCCTGTGCGGACAATGTCACGTGCACAACACGAGTCATTGAGGTAGCGCAGTACCTCTTCTTCTCCGTAGGCACCTTTCCCTACAAGGACAAATTGGAGGTTGCCAACCCCTTGCTTCCGTGCATGCTGAAATGCCCTGACCATCCGCAGAATATTTTTTCTCGTGCAAATGTCCCCCACGTAAAGTATATAGTCTGAATGGATACCATACTTTTTTCTAATGCGTGCTATTTCCTCCTCTGATCGTGGGAAAAAATGGTCATCCAACCCTGGGTATATCACGTGTATCTTTGACCCAGAATAAAAAAAAAAGTGGACAAAATCATTACGGCTGTTCTCTGAAATACAGATGATCCTATCAGCCCTTTTAGCAATATCAGCGTATCGTGCTATCTTCTTTTTTCTAAATCGCTCGGACGCAAACGAGTCAGAAATCAGCGAGAATACATCCAGAATCGTTGCCACCAGTCTTGGCCCTTTCACACCGGGAAGACGTGCGTCAGGGCCGTGAAACACATCTATGCCGCGGCCAGTAAACAAGGGCTCCTGAAATATCTTGATCTTCGTGGTCGGCTTACGGGGCCTGTAAAAGTATGTGCGCCGCTTTAGCCGTGAGAGACGATAGTAAATAACATATTCGTTTTCATCGTCGATCTGTTCAAGATGCTCAACAAGCCGCTGCACGTACTTGGCAACGCCTGTCTTTTCTCTAACAGCCTGGGAGCTCGCATCAATACCTATTCTCATCGTAACCACCACGTGCCTGGAGTATCGACCATAACCATAACACTAATGTTCACCATAGGTTGTTTCCGAGCCTGAGTGATCGAACACCTGCTGAGACCCATTTTGGGGGGACGCTTACTCTTGCTAGAGCAAGGAATGTTTACTCATTCACCCCTTCTCCAATAAGCCTGCGAGGCTCTTGCTACCACACCAATCCTAACACATTCACCGCTTCCATCGGATGTGCCTGTACTGCCACCGTAGCAAACCACAGAGATGTGGCCACAATCACTGCGATCAACGAGACCTTTTTCACGCTCACTACCGGACACTGTGGGTTATAGAAACTGACGCTTAAGCTTCCTGGTGTCACATCTCACGTCGCTCAATATCTCAGAAAGACCACTCAGCAACATCCCGCTAAATGGACAGCTAGGCACGAGGATCTGCCCCACGACTGCAAGAACATTCTGGTAGCAAGGCTCCAACAGGCAGGGGTAAGGTGCCCAAGGTGAAAGCCGTAGCCCACGACGTGCGTGAAAAGCCGTCACTTTGGGACTACTACGGTGTTCAACCCTAACCATTATCAAAAGCAGCAATGCATTTTTCTGGACAGACAGTGGCAATGATCCTCACCAGAGGATTGTGACAGCTCTTTTGGATCCGAACCAGCATGCTCTGTCGCCCAATGTAACCGTCCTTGCCGAATGGTAGTCCACCGCAGCTTCAGAGTTGGAAACTCCCCAGGATCTTGCCTCCTTGATTTGGCTGCAGCATGTCTGCAACTTCAACATGTGAAGCTTGGGGGATAATACTTGCCCTGCCGACGTAGCTGACAGCTTTATTTTTGGGCCACTTCCTTTGACAGAGATCATCCCATCGCCTGACAAGACTTCCTATCAGAGAGACCATGACTGGACCTGAGGACTAGATTGCACGCCTTGACCAATCGGTAACGTTTCTTCAGAAAGCAGACCAAGTGCCTTTACCAATACCTCCTCGGGCTGGATCAGTGCCATACAGTTGTATTCTTTGCATCGCTCTCGCATGCAACGACGACATGGCGGGTGCTTTGGAACAAGTACATTCTCCCTTTGGGTATAAGGTCCCCAGCGAATAGGTGAAGAGAAGACAAACGGGCTGTAAAGTCCTATAACCCTTGTCCCTAGCGCATCTGCCAGATGCAAAGGTCCTGTTGAGTTTGAAATTAGAAGCGCTGCCTTTGAAATAAGTGCAAGTAACACTTCAACAGAAAGCCTGCCACACAGATCGATGGCTCCATTGGAAATAATTTCCTTGACCATTTCTACACTATGCCTATCCCTCTCGCTTCCCGTAAGAATCACTGCATATCCCCTGTATAGAAGCTCTTTTCCTAGCAAGCCATAATGTTCTGGCGGCCAGGCAAGTGAGGACCCACCTGAACCAGGATGAAGTATGACCCATCTGTGCATTCGAAGGTCTGGATGCTCTTCGGCAAGAAGTCGATCGATCGCCCTCAACGCATGCGCAGGGATGGAAAGGCCATATGAAATTGGTGACACCCTGTCTCCGAGGTTCCCGACAAGTGTAAGATTGAGGTCTACCTCATGCTCGGTCATGTGCTTTCGGTGAACCTTGATCCTGTGCGTAAAAAGGACAGAATAGAATCTGTACGCAGTGCCTATGCGCACAGGAATCCCAGCAAGAAAGGTGGCAAGTGCGTGTTGCGGCCTCGGGTAGACATGTATGGCGGTGTCGTAGTCTCGGCTGCGAAGCGTCCTCACAAGTCGGCCGATCCCCTGAATTCCCTGATAGGTGTCCTCAACGACCTGTGCGACATTCCTTTGGAGCCTTGCCAAGGCCGCTGTTGATGGGCTCACAACAAGATCCACCTCGGCGTTCGGGAAAGCGGCCTTGAGCGACTCAACGACCGGGAACGTAAGGATGAGATCTCCAAGACGGTCGGTACGAAAAACTGCTATTCTTCGTGGCACATGTGTTGTGTGATGCATGTCTCCAATGTCCGCCTCAACCTTTGTGAGTACCACCTACGTAATTATTGCAATACCTGACCAAACATGCAAAGCTCTCCTTCAGGGTTTCAAGGTTTATTCGAGAAGCACTCTTGGCAGTCACGCACAAGCCGGATACCTTGCTGCCTTTCTCTGTTGCCTATGTGAACGACTGGGCGAGTACATTGTGAGGTAATGGCCCTCGGATCTTCTGGAGGCTACGTCGTGGAGCCACTTTCTGCTGTAGTCATTTGTTACAATGAGGCTACCCGTATCAGCTCTTGTCTAGAATCTCTTTCGTGGGCAGACGAGATTGTCGTCGTTGACTCGTTTTCAACAGACAGCACGGTGGAAATCGCTCGGCGCTTCACTGACAAGGTCTACCAGCACGCATGGCAAGGCTATGGAGCCCAGAAAAACATCGCTGTCTCTCTTGCGTCTCATGACTGGATATTGAGTGTAGACGCCGACGAAGTCGTCAGCAGAGCGCTTGCCTCAGAAATCAAGGAGCTCCTCGAACAACCGCTTCGGTACGCAGCCTATCGGATTCCTCGCATAAGTTTCTATATGGGCAGGTTTCTCAGGCACTGCTGGTATCCTGATTACAAGGTGAGGCTCTTTTCTAGGCAGCTGGCGCACTGGGACAGCCGCAGTATCCATGAAGCGGTTCGAGTCCAAGGACCCATTGGCACCCTGAAAGGAAGGCTCCTGCACTATTCATTCCCTTCTATCGACGATCATATCGCAACCATCCAGACCTACACATCACTCGGTGCTGCTGAATGTGCTCAGGCGCGGAGCAGGTTCGTTGTAGCGAAACTGCTAGTGAGTCCTGTGGCCATGTTTCTCAAACTCTATGTACTGAAGAGAGGATTCCTCGATGGCATTCCTGGGCTTATTGCCTCTGTGCTTTCAGCAGTCCACGAATTTGTAAAGTATGCCAAGTATTACGAGCTATGTATGCGCACGCCCTCACCCAGGTCGAACAACCACCTTGAAGCTTCAAGCCAAAAGTAAACACTCGCAGGCAATCGCACCTTGCCATCGCTTGCACACTATCCAGTTTCTCCATAGAACGAGTAAATAGTGTCAACCACGTACTCGAGCTGCTCCTGGGTCAAACCAGGATATATGGGAAGAGCCAGTGTCTGTTGACTCGCTGTTTCTGACTCCGGGAGGTCGCCTTTGCGGTAACCCAGATAGGAAAAACACTCCTGAAGGTGCAGAGGAATCGGATAGTAGACAGCAGTGCCAATCTCCTTTCTTTCCAAATAGGCCTTCAACTGATCACGCTCTCCAGGACATCGCACCACGTATTGGTTGTAGGTCGGGATACATCCGGGTGTGACACCAGGAGGCCCTACTGGTCCTTGTGCAAACGCCTTGTTGTAGTAATCAGCGTTTTCCCTCCTGGCCTGGATCCACTGCGTAATATGCGGAAGCTTTCGTGAGAGCACCACCGCCTGGATAGCGTCCAGCCTGCTGTTGATCCCAATCCACCGGTGACGGTAGGTCGTGTCAGCCCCGTGGACCCTGAGCAGTCGTATCTTCTCGGCCCATTCAGGGATATTTGTAAGCACCATGCCGCCGTCGCCAAAACCACCGAGATTCTTAGAAGGATAAAAGGAAAGACATCCCATATCGCCCAAGGTGCCAGCCTGTTTTCCTTTATACACTGCACCGATAGCCTGGCAGGCATCTTCTATGACGACAAGCCCATGTGCTGCTGCAATCTCTAGTATGGGTTCCATCAAGGCTGTTTGACCAAAGAGATGCACAGGAATGACCGCTCTTGTCCGAGGTGTTATCTTCTTTTTTATCGCTTCAGGCACCATGGTATACGTACGAGGATCGATATCCACAAACACCGGGATACCACCCAGCCTGGCGATAGAGCCTGCAGTGGCAAAAAAAGTATATGAAGTAGTTATCACCTCATCGCCTGGCCTGAGCTCTATGGCCATAAGCGCCAAAAGGAGCGCATCGGTCCCTGAGGCGCAGCCTATGGCGTGGGCTGCGCCAGTAAAGGCCTCTATTTGTTCTTCGAACCTTCGGACCTTGTCTCCCAAGATGAACTGCTGGCTTTCGCACAGTAGTTCCAGGTCCCGAAGGAGATCCTTTCGCACAAGATCGAATTGTGGGGCAAGATCGAGGAGGGGAACCCGCATGAGCATCCTTGTCGTATTGTGGGAAGCCGGCAGACGTCACGCTATATGTAGTTATCGATCATACGAGCCAACGCAGGAAGAGAGGTTACAACCTCTTTTTTCGCCTTTGGTCTGAGCTTCTGGTACGTATTACGAACTATGGCACTGTCTGTGTCCTGGGCCTTCTTGTCGGTAATGGAGAGCAACTTATCAGCGAGTTCTTCCAAGTGGGGCATCACAAATGATTCAAAAGACCCGCGACTGCCGCCACGTTGGTACTGTTCAAAATACGGCTCAAAGGCTTCGATGAATTCTGGCATAAGTACTTCTACTACCCTCTCAAGTGCCCTTCCGCCTTGAGCTCCCTTGAGGAGCTTGTAGGCCCCTTTGATGGCGAGTCCACTGATCCCAGAGCGTTTGGAGACCTCATCGTCCAACACCTTGAGACTGTCTCTACATACTGCCTGCCGAACCTCTGGGGCCTCGACGATCGACTTGAGTGTTTTCATGCAACCTACCCTCCCTAACGTTGTAGCGTTCCATTACCACAACCTACCTATCAGCGCGTCTAAAGGGTCTACCCCTTCGGCTGCCGAACCACGGTATTTCGTATCTTCCGTAAGGTCCGCACCACCATGGAAGATTCTTCGTACACAGCTTCGTAGGGACAAAGCTCCATACAACAGAGGCATTGGATGCAACGTCGTGGATCTATGCTCGCCTTGGGGCCAAGGGTGACAGCCCCGACCGGACAACTCTCGGCACATGCTCCACATGCCTGGCAAAACTCTTGATGTACTACAGGTCTGCCACCTGAAGCCATTGTCGCGGCCAAGCTGGCCAGCAGCCGTGGCGGATTTCTTAGGTACCGAGGAGGTAGTTTATACACCGTCTTACAATGCGATGGGTCCTCGCCTTCGATCCTGATGTGGTCAAGACGATATTCACCAAGTTTACGCTGACATGCGTTCGAGAGCACAGGGTAGGCTTCTGGAGGAACGCCAATGATGTGCAATGCCACAGCATCGCATGCAACATGATCCCTTGCTGCAAGGATGACCCCTGTGTGTTTTGGACTCCCTCGATTCGGACCCATACCTTCCATACCAATGACGCCATCGATGAGCGTAAAGTCAGGACCAACTGCGTAAAAGATATCTACCAGGGCCTCGCAAAAGAGGCGATACTTACTGAGCAGATGGGCCCTCTTTCTATCACGCAACGGGATGCACCCAAAGTAGTTTTTTATTGCCCCTGTGTAAAGGGTCTGCATGTGCGTCTTGAGTTTTGCTATGCCGATTATTCGATCGGCCTCAAGCACGTCCCTGGCAATAAAAAGACTCTTTAAGTGCGTATTGCCTGGACAGTGTTGTTCCTTAAACCCCCGGATGTTGAAGACAGCAACCTGAGCCCCCTCGTGTTTGCACACATCCCACGTCCCGGACGCATGAAAGGCACGAAGGGTAATACCTTTCAAGCCAGGCCCAGACTGCTCGCCCACTATAGGAATCGCCCCGGCATCTTTGACTTGCCTGATAACAGCCCTTGTAATGGACGGATGGGTAACCACTGCACGGTCAGGTGCAGTATCATTGAGCAGATTTATCTTAATGAGCACTCTATCTCCAGGATGGACGATGCCCTGCATGCCTCCAAAAGGTGCGAGGGCCTTTAATACCCTTTCCTCGATGCAATCAGGATCGTAAGAGCCACAGGCTTGGAGAGAAACAACTGCCTGCGTTCCCTCGTCGCTGTGTCGGCTCGTCGTTGAACCCAGCCTGGTCATGTACCCTCTTCCCGCTCATTGGAAACATCTGCTTGTCGTAACGCCTGCCTAAAGCAAGGTGACACTTCAAGCACGAGCCCGCGTAGTCCAGAACAAGGCCCCCTGTGCTCGCGGGCTTGAGACTTCTTGTCCAAACATGTCAATGGTACTTCAAAGCGTGTGTGCTGGTAGTTTGTGTGGATATCCTCAACTACATGTCTGCTGTGGGACCGTCCTTTGCGGTGCCGCAGGTGGGACTCGATCTCCTTCCATGCTCCTACACGGCAAGGCTCTTCAAAGCTGCATCGCGATGGCTCGAGCGCACCAGCGTTTTTTTCAGCACTGAGCAAAAAGACCGTAACACCATGGTCCGAGAGCGTCCTCGCAAGGAATGGTGTACCCACAACTGCAACGGCCGATCGCACACCTTCTTTGAGAAGACGCCGAAGCATCCCTTGTGCCTCGAACGTATCGGCTGCGTCATCTGGTCCAAATGGGGTTCCCGTCTCAAGCACCACCAAGGGTGCCTTTGGAAATTCGTTCTCATGAAGCCACCTTCGAATCGTATCCCTGTGCACACCACCCAAGGAACTCAAATAGATAATTTGATACCGAACAGGCAACGAGGAAACTATCCTCTGGGCGTCCTCGAGTGGCGAGACCTTGCGTAGCGATGCGAACAGAAGCCCTGCTGCTCTAAGCCCTGCAATGGCCCTTTCAACCTCAATGAAAAAAAGAGGCCTGGATTCCTCTCGTACACATACGAGACCATACCCTGAATGTGCCCTGTAACGTTCATTCGCCGATAGCTTCACTTCGTACCGGTACAGGCCTGGTTTCCCTTTTTTCCAACTAACCCTGGCGCCACCGCCCTTGTCAGTAAGCTTCTCTCCCAAAAGCGTCCCATCCTGGTCGTAGAATCTCAATAGCTCCCCAGGTATCGGAGGCAACAGCATCCCTCGCACGCCAGCCTGGTACAGAAAAGCCTCGAGCAACACGGGCTGGCCTGGCCGTACGATCGCATCGATCGTCACAATATGTACGTCTGTAGCCGCAGTCACTATGGAAGGTATGACACTGATTGATACGAGGACGGCACATACCACACCAATCAGCCCTATTCGACCTGTCTTGAAACACCTAAGGATGATCCCTATCAAAGCCATACCTCACCACGATCTCCGTCAACAGTGATCACCTGACCATCTTTAATAAGGTGAGTGGCCATCCTCACATTGCTCACAGCAGGAAGCCCGTACTCACGAGCTGCAAGCGATCCGTGAGAGAGGATTCCGCCCCGCTCAGCTACGATGGCGGATGCAGACAAAAACAACGGGGTCCACCCTGCATCCATACCGGGAATCACGAGGATATCTCCCTGCTTGACGGACACATTTCGAGAATGAACCGTCACAAGCCTAGCGCTACCCGTGCATCGCCCAGGGCTTGCAGGGATCCCTTTCAGTCGCTTTTCTGTGACAACAGACGTGCCTCGTTCCTCGGGCCGCACTGGCGCAGGTCGTCCTATGCAGTGGTCAGGAAGTGTAAGGGAACGATTTCTCTGGTATTCAAGCTTTCGTCGCTCCACAGAGCACCTGAGATCTTCCCCAGAAGCACTCGAAGGCACGTACGGCGCTTCTGTGGGCAGATCCTCTGCTTTCAAACCGCCCAGTGTCATTATTTCGCCGATGGTCAGGAAATAAATGTCGTCTGGATTGACTATACGGCCCTGGAGGCTGAACCGCCTTCCTAGCTCCTGCGCAAGACGCCTCGAGAGGTGGGCATTCATGAGAGACAAGGCCCTCATATTCTGCCGCAACGGGATAAATACGTTGAGCATGAGCTGGGTCAGCTCACGAATAATCTTTTTCTGGAGTGGATTGAGCCGGGCTTCGATCCTTTGGCCCGCTAAGGCCCGTCGCTTGAGTTGCTCGGCTTTGATCTCCCAGGGGTTGACCTTGAGAAGTGTCCGGGTATAGATCTTGATTAGAGAGATTATGAAATCAGTTTCCTCCTCCCATCGCGGATACATAAGCTCAGCACCGTATCTGCTCCTGTAGCCGTATCGTTCCAAAAATCGCTGCATATCAGCCAACAGCGCAGTGCCAGCCTGACCCGACTCTTGTTGGAGGGCCTTACGGATCGCATCTACTGAAGGAAGCCCAAATATCCTCTGAAGTTTTTGTGAGTCCTTTACCTTCTGGGCAAGACCCCATACGTCGTGCAGCGGCCTCGGAAAGTGGGGGTTATAGGGAGCCGTAATCAGTTGAGACGCAAGCACTCCGTACTCATCTCGAGCCCACCGACTGGTGAGTTTCTTGAGCAATTGAAAGGTCACTTCTCCGAACTCCGAGGCTGTGATATGCAACGCGTAAATATCACCTGTTCGGCGCTGAATGGCTTCAAGTCGAGTAAGGATCTCCTGTGTCCGCATTGCAGGGATATCCCACCCGCGGCCCTCATCATACTGCTGCTTGCCTACTTCTATGAGGGCCTCACCTGCAGGTTGAAGCCGCTGGGCGAGCTGAAGCGCATGGTATCCTATCCTGAGCATCTGCGGGAGATCTCGAATGAAGCGGTGGATCTTGGTCGGTTGGCTGGTGCTCTCATCACCGCCCAAGATCCTTTCCATTGTCTCCGGAGAGATCAAAGGGACCTGCCTGATAAGGGATCTGATGAGCGTAAGATTCAGATACGCGCGATTGTAAAAAAACCCAAGGAACGAGAAGTCGTCACTCTGGAACGGATGCCGCACCATACCAAGATCTCTTATGGGCTTCTGAAACCCGTATTCCAAGGACGGCATGAGGGATAACGTCAAAGGCGATAAGACCCCTGGAAGCATCTCGGTTATGGTTGCCGATGTCCATTCTGTGGTAGGGTCGGTCGGGCTATCGAATTCAGATGGAGTGCAGCTCGGCCACGCTGAGGTCGAGGACCAGCCTGCTCCGTTGACGCCCAAGGTCGTAATAGGCCGCGTCTGAAGAATGAACAACTTTTTCCTGTAGAAGGCCCACTCGATATCCTGGGGAATGCCCCATAGATCATGAATCTTCTGGCTTGTCGTACACAGGGCACGCAATTCGTGCGTTGAAAGGCACGGAATGGTGCGCTTTTTCCTTGGCACAGGCACGTGTTTGGTGTGTCTGCCGCTACCGGTGTCCATGACGACCTGGGTGTCCTTCTGCCTGATCTCACAATGAATCACCTCGAGCGAGGTGGGGTCCACCACGTAGTGATCCGGTTGTACGATCCCTGAGACAATCCCCTCTCCTAATCCCCACCCAGCCTCGATACACATCTCGTTAGGACTTCCTTCAATAGGATGCCGTGTAAAAAGAACACCGGATATGCGTGCTGGGATCATTTCCTGGACCAGCAATGCGATCCTGTCCTGATCATACTTGTCCAGACCAAGCCTATCCTTGCGATAGCAAACGACATGCTGTTGCCAGAAAGCTGCCCAACACCGCTTGATCTGCTCAAGAAGATCCTTCTCCCCTTGCACGTTGAGATACGTTTCGAACTGTCCGGCAAACGATGCCTGGATCCCATCCTCAATAAGACCCGAGGACCTTACTGCAACGCGTTTGTTTGCTTTTCCTCCTGCCTTGCCCAACTCCTGATACGCATTCACAATTTGCTGTTTGAGCTCCTTTGGAAACTGAGCATGAAGAAAACAAGGGAGCAGTTCAGGACAACAGGATCCTTTCCCGTTGCGTGTACCTGCTATTGTGTTGGAGAGAAACCGGTGGATGTGTGGTTCAAGATGATTGTAGGCAACAAAATATTCATACCCGGATGCAGTAATACAGAACCCTTTGGGTACATTAAAGCCGGCCAGGATAAGATTGCTTAGATGGACGCACTTTCGTCCTGTCTCCAGGACGGTATCTTCAGAGGCTTTCTCGATAGGAATGACGTACTCCACAGGCTGTCGCCTCATTTCCTCCTACCCGTAAAGCTCCTCTGCTATGTGCTCGAGACCGAGTTCGATGAGTTTCTTCTTTGTAGGTGCGCCGGTCTGCTCGTCCCACTGCATGGCTCGCAAAAAATCTCGATTGAGTCGCTCGCGGTCAAGTCGAACACCCTTTAAAGGGCCGTACGTAAGTGGTGGTTCTCCTGCTGCCCGAGGGGTCATCTGAAAGGCAAGCTTGGGCTTAAGGCCTTCTCGCACGTTGAAGGCCTGCCGTACGTTCTGAATACGTTCGCCTATCCTGAGGTATTCCTCAGGAGAACGATTCCATCCGGTTGCTGCATTCGTATAGTCGACAAGAGGAAGGTTGCCAGCGAGCTGAAGGCCGAACAGACAGGCACCAAGGCCATTCGCCAGTTGCACATACTTGCTGCCGGCTGCCTGAAGTACATATTTACCTTCTGGATTGTATCGCTCCTTGACCCTGAACAACGGCGGTGGTTTTGGTAACCCTTTAAAGACCTTGTGCATCGCGAACAATTCCACCCACTGGTAGCTCACGTTGGTATGACGGCCTGGGGTAGGTTCTAGTTCATAGGCAACCGAGAATCCCGGATCGTTTCGGGGGTCATGCATGGGTAGATCCTGTCCTCCTGCATGCATGGCAAATTGTTCACTCCCTTTGCCTATTCGTTCAGCAGCTCGTTTCGAGCCATCGGCAAGCATATCGCCTATCCCTTCTCGTCTGATCATTTTCTCCAGCAACTGGATGACTCCCTCTGCATTGCCCCAGAAGAGATCGATCCCATCTAGATCATCGCGGGTAAGGATACCGTTTTCATAACATTCCATTGCAAAGGCTATCGTGGATCCAGCGGAGATCGTATCCATGCCTGCTCGATTGAGCATCTCGTTTATCTTAAATATCGCATCGAGATCATTGTTAAGAATCAGCGTGCCAAACGAACAGCACGTCTCGTATTCAGGCTTATGTGTCTCCTCGAGCGGGTATCTGCCGGTCGTGACCTTGCAGATTCCTCCACATCCCACAGGACAACTATAGCAATGGTACTTTCTCACCTCCCGGTCAATGATGCGTTGTGGGTCCAATTTCCCTGAATGAGTCGCAACAGGGAAGTCTTTATAGCCAGCACCCTTCCAGTTTTTCACCGGCGAATCACCGTTTTCAGCTGAAAGCACGTTGGTTACGATTGTGCCAAAATTCCTGAACGCAAACTTGGCAAGATTTCCGTCTTGGGCAATACCCACAGGCGATACCCTAAGGAGGCTTCCTAACACAGAGAAGACTCTTGAGGGTATCCGCTTCGTCACTGTCTCCCCTGCCAGCAGCCACTTTGTAAACCGTTGGTTCAGCGCCCTGATCCGATCAGGATTGTGTACGTTGATGGGCTGAGACCCACTGAGTACAACTGCCTTGAGTCTTTTTGAACCCATAACAGCTCCCAACCCTGATCGTGCTGCAATCCTGCCCCTGTCGTTACATACCCCGGCGATGAGCGAAAGGTTTTCTCCAGCTTGTCCAATCACAGCGACCTTAACCTTCTTATCTCCGGCGGCCTTTTGAAGCTCCTTTTCTGCCTCGACCGCATCCTTCCCCCAAAGATGGGAGGCATCGGCAAGCTCTATGGTGCCATTGACAATCTTCAAGTAGACAGGTTTAGGACTTATTCCTCTGAAAAAAATGCCATCATACCCACACCGTTTGATCTCTGGTGAAAATGTACCTCCGCAGTTGGCGTCTCCCCATCCGCCGGTCAGTGGGGATTTACCCGTAACCATCCAACGGCCTGTCATCAGGGAGCCTGTACCTGTGAGCAGCCCTGACACAAAGCCCAAGATGTTGTCAGGTCCTAGCGGATCTGCACCCTTGGGTATACGCTCGTATAGCAGCTTTGCGGCAAGGCCTGCACCCGAAAGCATCGTTTCGTAGGTCTGATCAGGGATCTCTTCCTCCTCAAACGTCCCGGCTGTCAAATCCACATTGAGGATCTTGCCCATGTATCCTTTACCCATCTCCAGCCTCCTTCATATGAGTGGGATATTCCGTGTGCGTTCCTTCGACAGCTATCTTTGTAAGTTCAATAGTATGCTTGACAGCGCCAGCTCCTCCCAACGCGCCCTCGAATCGTACCAATGGATGCGAAGGCTCGACAGAAAACCAGAATCGATACTCAGGCACGAAAGGCTGCACAAGCCTTGCAAGTAGTGGGCTCATTGGCAGTATCGAACGGATATCAGGTCTCATTTCAACGAGGTAGCACGTAAATGTGCCTGCCGGAACAGATGTCTGCACGGTATCCCTTATAAAGAGTACGAGCCGAAATAGCTCCGTAGGAGCAATCCAGAGCGTAAGGGTGACCTGTTGTGCTTCCTCGAACAGTGTACCGCGCATTGCCTGGACAATACAAAAGACGGGAAAGGTATCTTCAGGATACCTCACAGCAGGGTCGTCAAAAACGGCCTGCATATGACGAATCGTCCGTCCTTGGGGGTTGAGATCCCTTGCAGAGAATGAAACCGGCTTTAGCCCCTCCTGTTCGACAGCCAGATGTGAAATATGCTCCAATCGATAGCCATTCTTGCGTCTGCCACGGTCGACAATCTGGTAGGTCTTCTTTCCTTGTTCGTCAACCAACGTGGTAATTACTGTGCTGCTCTCCTCAACCTCTTCACCTTGTTTTATCTCGCCGAGAAAAAGGGGCGAGTAACTCTTTGACGTGTACCGATAAGAAAGCGCTTGACCATCAGGTATCATGGGGTCTCGGAAGGATCCCGCATTCGAGTAGGTTGAAAGACAAAAAAATGCACTGAGAAATACCAAAAATGTAACGTATGCCTGTCCCTGTAACCACATTGTAGCTACTCCTTCGAACGATGCAACATCTTGGGTTGTCAGCGGTAGGCAGCATATTCTCACATAGGCAAATCCCCGGTCAAATTCCATATTCACCGTGTACGCCACCTGCTTACCATGCTGGCACGAAGGTTGCTAAATCTGTGTTTGGACGTCGTTGATCGCAAAGGATGACCGACACTAGTGCTATGGAGCACCTCATCGCAATAGAACTGACCATTCCGGTAGGGCAGCTGCTCTTTTTTGCAGGCCTGAGCATACTTTGTCTGCTCTGGGGACGGTACAAAATTGGCGTGGCAGTAAGCTTCTGCTTCACGTTCTACTGGGCCTATATCTACAACAGAGACATCATTTATGAGAGCATCTCTGGAACACCGCATGTGCTCATCCTATACTTCTTGAGCGGCATCATGCTGATCCTGTGCGCATTGTGCGCGTTTTCCGTGCAGGATTGAGCGGATAAGGTCCTGGTACCAGAAAACTGTAAAGGGTCCGCTAGAGGCGTGTCCTAGAGCACCTGGAGTGGGTCTACATCCACATCTATGCGCACTGCCCTATCTGAGCAGGTGGACTGAACGAGATTGAGGTATTCCTTTATGAAGGAATTGAGTACCTTAGGACGCGTACCTTTTATGACACATTGGAATCGGTACTGTCCCCGCAGCCTGGCCAAAGGGGCTGATGAAGGACCGAGTATCTGAATAGATCCCAGGTATCGATCTGCGTGCCTCGAAACAAGCTTCCGACCTTCTTGAGCAATGGCCTTTGCTACTTCCCTTGTCTTGCCTTCGTGGGCCCCGCGTACCCTTATGAGAACCATTCTTGAGTAGGGTGGATAGAGGAGCTCCTTCCTGAACGCGATCTCCTGGGAATAAAAGAGCTTGTAATCTTGCTCTTTGACGGCCTTGATACAGTAGCTATCAGGATGAAGGGTCTGGATAAAAACTTTTCCAGGCCATGGACCCCTTCCAGCTCTGCCAGCAACCTGAGTGAGCAACTGAAATGTACGTTCAGCAGCACGGAAATCAGGTAGATCGAGGGAGACATCTGCAGCGAGTACTCCTACACACGTCACAGTGGGAATATCATGACCTTTTGCAATCATTTGAGTGCCAATGAGTACGTCGATCTCGCCCTGGCGAAACCGCCTGAGGATCTCCTCATGGGAGCCCCTTCTCCTTGTGGTGTCCCTGTCCATCCGTGCCACACGAGTTATGCCTACCACAGCCGAGAGTTCCTTTTCGATCCGCTCGGTCCCACGACCCACTGGTTCTATATCTGTACTGTGGCATCCTGGACATTGTTCAGGTACAGGGGCATGGTGCTCACAATAATGGCAGCAGAGTCTTTTCACTGCCAGGTGGTAGGTGAGTGTCACGCTGCAATTGGGGCACCGAAACAAGAATCCGCAGTCCCTGCAGACCAGCGTGTGAGAGAATCCCCGTCGGTTGAGCAACACTATCGCCTGTCGGCCTTCGCGCAGGGTAGTCCTCAGGGCCTCGACAAGTTGCGTGGAGAAGGCCCCATGCGATCCAAGACGGTTGGCAGGATCAGTCATATTAACGATGACCACTTCAGGAAGAGAACGAGATTCGACCCGTTCGGTAAGTTCAAGCAAGGTAAACTTGCCGGTACGTGCATTGTGATACGATTCCAGGGATGGGGTTGCAGAGCCAAGGATCGCAACTGCATGCGTGTGCTTAGCCCGTACCAACGCTACATCCCTTGCATGGTACCGAACACGATCTTCCTGCTTGTAAGACGTATCGTGCTCTTCGTCTATCACGATAATCCCGAGGTTGCGGAACGGAGCAAAGACAGCTGAGCGGGCTCCGATTACGACCGAGACCTCTCCCTTTCGGATCTTCCACCAGTGGTGGAGTCGCTCCTTTTGGGTGAGTCCAGAATGAAGTACGGTCACCTCAGAACGCAATCGTTCAGAGAACCGTCGTACGGTCTGAGGCGTAAGGGCTATCTCAGGAACCAGCACAAGTCCTTGCTTCCCTATCGTGAGGGCCTCCTCGATAGCCTGGATGTACACCTCTGTTTTTCCGCTCCCTGTAACCCCATAGAGGAGAAACGGTGCAAACTGGCCTTTGTGCAGTGCTTCGACAATTGCACGTCGAGCCTGTTCCTGACCTCGAGTAAGCACATAAGGCGGGTGGGGTCGCGAATCAGAATTGCAACCCGTACCCTGCAAAGAAAAAGGTGCAGGCGATGCGCGACCTTTACTATCCTTGGCCGCACGCGGCCGTTTGAGCACCATATCGGTTTCCAGAAGCCCCTTCCTTTGCAATTCCTCAAGAACCGAAGTCTTCACACGTCTCTTGAGAAGCTTCTGGAGCTTGCGCAACGGCAGCTCCCCGTATTGTGCAAGCAACTGTAAGATCTCGAGTTCAGTACGGCCGAGAAAAAGTCCTGCATTAGCAAACGCTCTCCCCTGAGGGAGCAGCCGTACTATCTGAGAGGTTCGAACGTTCATTGCAACAGGAAGCACCGTACGAATCACCTCGCCAAGCGGGGCACAGTAGTACTCTGCTATCCAGCGGTAAAATACGAGATCTTCCGGTCCGAACAGGGGCTCTTCATCGAGCACTTCCACTACATCTCTTAAGGGAAACGGCTTTTCATCTGATCCACCTACCGATCCAACTACTTCCTGGCCTGAACGTGCCTCGATACCCACCACACACCCTGTTACCTTGCGCGGCCCTAGAGGTACTAGCACACGGGTCCCGATCCTCACCACTTCCTCAAGCCCGGCAGGTATCCGGTAGTCCAGAAGACGATCAAAAGGAAGCAGAATGGCTACCTTTGCGATCACATCGTTTTCCCCATGGGCAGAAGCAGAACCTGTCATATCCGTTCTTGGAGAACATCGGTCGGTCCGCACCCCGCTTGCGTTACCACATCACCAAAAAGGAGAGGGAGTACCTCCTGCCTCATCCATCGTCGCATATGAGACGCCCCCTTCCCTAGCCGCAACGAGTACTGAGCCAACGGCCCGCTTTTCACCTATCCTTGATCACGAAGACATAGGACCGAATACTCTTGAATGAAGGGATTTCATCTTATCATCCAATAGATCAGGATTGGTACTGTCTCTGGCACCTCACACACATGTGACCGCTGCTGGCTCTGGTCATGATTTCCAGGACCAATGGGGCGCACGATGCACAAGGCTGACATGTCCAAGGGCCTGAGTGCTGATCATGATGAGCGAGGCATCCCTCAAGCCCAAAGCTCGTGGCTGGTACACACCGTCAGGCAGAAAAATACTCTAACGCCTTTTGATATATGAAGCGTATTGTTGCAGGACGCCTCAGGCTCAAGAGAAACCCTGGCAGCACGCTCGGCCTAAGGTAGAACTTAAGGAGTGCCGTTTTTCGTATCCGGTTCAAGTCCCTCACGGATAGACCCTCTACAAAAGAATGTTCAAAGGTCTCAAAATGCAACGTGAGATTCTCCAGTGGCGGTAGCCTTCCCTGCTCAGAAAGCTGTTGATAGATAGGGGAGCCAGGAAGCGGAGAAAAACAATTCACATGTACCCTGCGCAGTGGCAGAGAAAGTGCCAGTGAGATGCTCTTACGCAGGTCTTCCTTGGTCTCTCCTGGAAAACCTAAAAGGAAGTAGGCGATCACAGGAAATCCGTGTCTTCGGATCCGTGCGATATCTTCATGGATTCTTTTGAGCTGTATTGGCTTGTTCATCTTTTTCAAGACGTCTTGCGAGCCTGATTCAATAGCAATAGGGATTTCATAAACACCTATTACCTTAAGCGCTTCCAAGACCTCGTCGTCCAAGTGCTTTAGATTCAACCCACATGCCATGCTCACACTGACGTCCACTGGTTTTTTTCTAAGTACTTCACTGACGCGAAATACGTGCTCCCTGCTTCCATTGAAATTGTCGTCTACGAACTTGATCTCGCGAATGCCATACGTTTTTCTCAAAAAAGACATCTCCTCTCGAATTGCCTCAGGAGACCTGCAGCGATACAAGTCCCCGCCAAGGAACTTGGCAGAACAAAATGCACAGTAAAAAGGACAGCCCCGACTCGTAAGCATTATGGTAACAGGCTGTCGCTTTGCAAATCCCCCCATCATTGCGGAGTAAGCCCTGGGTGTTAGAAGATCCCAGGCAGGAACATCAAATACATCGATGTCCTTATGAAACACGGGTGGATTGCATATGACCTCGCCGTCTTGCTTGTACACGAGGCCAGCAATTGCATGGATTTCATGGGTACCCTGTTCAATTCCATTGAGGACCTTCTGCAACGACAGTTCCCCTTCGCCTGCTATGCCATAGTCGATCCCTGGAATGTGTTCAAAGATATGGGAAGGCAGAGACGAGGGGTGAGGACCTCCTACGATAAAAAGGGTCTTTGCAGGGAGGATGGATCTTAAGGCTTCAACCAAGCGTCGAGCACGGGTTACGGTCCGGCTCACGGCTTGAATACCTACGACATCCGGTTGGAATTCTTTGACCAGTGCCAGCCCTCTGGAAGTCTTGAGCCGAGGTTGGGCGAAATCCACTATCGAGACAGGGTGATGGTTACGACGCAGTGCACTTGCGAGATATCCGAGTCCAAGCGGAGGGACGTCGGCAAAGGGGGCTCTTCCAGTGTCCGGACGTACCAAGACAATTCGCACAGTCATTCCCCCATTCTTTGCTGCATACGATACAGTCGAACCCGACCCACAGAGTAAAAACGGAAGGTCTTAAAGACTTGTGGCATTGTGTGCTGCACACTCTGAAAGTCAACAAAATTATACACGATATCAGCCGGGAACGCTATCCTCGGCCACTGTGGGGCGCGCACAGCTCTTTTGATCGCCCTTCTTCTTCAACAACGATGATGACTACATAGGAGACGGTTTTTCCTGGAAAGCAATGTGGCGCACGAAATTGACATTACCAAATGACACGTCATAGTATTGATGCTTAGAAAGGTCAATCGTACATGGATGAGGTGCTTCGTGCAAAGAAGTGTCCATGCTTTGCACGAATAAGACGTACGCACATGATATCCTCCCTATGAGCAATATCCTTTTTATTCAGGCCTCCACGTACTATCCAGAGGTAGAGAAGACGCAGCCGCTTGGTCTTATGTATCTCACAGCCGCGCTCAGGGCGTGGCGAGGACACAACCCCCGCATAGTAGACATGAAGGTTGATGGCAAATCCACTGAACAGGTTTTAGAGGAATACCGGAACTGGCCGACTCATATCGTCGGGCTGTCCACGATCACGTATGACGCAAAGGTAATGCACGAAGTTGCACGCAGCCTTAAAAAGATCAATCCCGACGTTATCACGATAGCAGGAGGTGCCCATCCAACAGCGTATCCTGAAGAGGTCCTTAGGGAGGGGGGCATTGACTATGTGGTTATTAGCGAAGGAGAAGTCACGCTGACCGAGCTTATCGATGTGCTAGAGCAACATGGCGATGTCTCGCAGGTCAAAGGAATCGCCTATCTAAAAGATGGGACCTATGTTCGAACACCACCCCGTGAGTTTATCATGGATCTGGACTCCCTCCCTTTTCCTGCCTGGGATTTAATAAAGGTTGAAGATTACTTCAACATACCGCGGATGGGGATCATCTTTGCTCACAAGGAATACATGACCTTGCTCACCTCAAGAGGCTGTCCGTATCAATGTGCCTATTGCCACCAAACCCTGGGGAAAGTGTATCGCGCAAGGAGCGCTGAGAATGTCCTGGAGGAGATAAGAATCCTGGTGAATCGCTATGGCATAAAAGAGATTGTGGTCATGGATGACATGTTCAACCTGAAGAGGGACAGGGTCCAGGCCATTGCACGAGCAATCATCGATAGCGGCCTCAAGATCAAGATATCCTTCCCGAATGGGTTCAGGGGGGATATCATGGACGAGGACTCCATTCGGCTTCTGAAAAAGGCAGGTATGTATCGTTGCATGTATGCAATAGAAACCGCATCCCCCAGGCTTCAGAAACTGCTCAAGAAATACGTCCATCTAGAAAAAACCAGGGATATCGCCCAAAAGACAGCAGACATGGGCATTCTCGTACACGGTGTATTTATGCTCGGCCTTCCCACAGAGACCGAGGAAGAGATGAGGATGACCCTTGCGTTTGCCCGAACATCGCCGTTCCACACAGCAGCATTCTTTCGAGCGGTCCCATTCAAGAATTCTGGGCTTGTGCAGCTGGCCAAGGAAGATGGCATTCAATTCGACGAACAGCTTGAGAAGTACGAGTTTCACAAGACAGATATGAACCTGAGTCGGGTCCCCACCAAGGTAGTCCGAAGGCTAAAGCGCAAGGCCTACCGAGACTTTTATCTTTCACCGACCCGCATGTATCGGCTCATGAGATTATTGCCGAACAAACGCAAGCTTCTTCCGACACTGTTCAAGCAGTTCGTCCTAAAGGCCTTTGTCTTTTGAGAGCTGGCTCCGGGCTTATGAACTTCGTACCGCATGCCTCTTTTCAACGATCGATTCAGGGGAAGCTGTGTATCCTGGTACTCCAACCTTATTCGCATAATATCCCGGTCGTTTTTGCAGGGTAACTCGTAAAGGAAACACCAACCACGCGAACCAAAGCAGGTATCAAAGACAAGGATAAGAAGGGTCATACCCTCGTGATTGATACAGGCCGGAAAAGACCTGTTCTTCTCGTTCAGCCCCCTAATGTGAAGGGCTCCTTGTTCAATCTGCCCGGTCTTGAGATCCCCCTAAGCCTCTGCTACCTCTCCTCGTATCTCGAACAAGAAGGAATACCTACTGAAATTCTCGACCTCACACTCCACAAGAGGACCAAGGAGCCCCTTGTCAGGGCACTGACATCCATAGCTCCACCGATAGTTGGGATCACTGCGTACACCCCGAATATGAATCTGGCCTCAGATATCGCGAGGATAACAAAAGCGGTATCTCCTCAATCAATTACAGTAACAGGCGGGTTCCATCCCTCTGCGCTTCCAGAAGAGACGCTACAGGAATACGGCCACTTCGACTATCTGGTCTTCGGAGAAGGGGAGATCACACTGGCTGAGCTCGTAAAGGCCCTACTGAACAACACTGGTGTTAGTGCCATCCGGGGACTGGCCTACAAAGATGGTCATGAAGTCCATAAAAATCCTCCAAGAGATCACATCGAGCATCTGGACAGTCTACCTTTTCCTAACAGAGACAGAATCAAGTGGCAGCAGTACATCCCTGACCCGGGCAACTATTACCAACTTCCTTCGACAGGTATTCTTTTTTCCAGAGGCTGCCCATTTCGGTGCGCCTTTTGCAGCAAGAGTGTGTTTCGACATTCAGTCCGCTACCGAAGTGTCCAAAACTTTCTTGAAGAGGTGATTGAATGCGGTGCCCGATATGGAATCCGAGACTTTAGGCTTTACGATGAGGGACCTACCACGAACAAGAACAAGATGAAAGAGTTATGCACAGGTATCTTGTCTCGAGCGCTCAAGATAACATGGAACTGTTTCAGCCGCGTGGATACGATAGACTATGAAACGCTTTCGCTCATGAAGCAGGCAGGCTGCTACCACATCACGTATGGAGTAGAATCTGGAAACGAGGACACCCTGGGGCGGATCAACAAGAAGATTTCTCTTGAACAGGCAGAACGGGTGTGTCATTGGACAAAGGAATTGGGGATCGAGTGCAAGGTCAATTTTATTCTGGGCTTTCCATGGGAATCTGAGGAACATATAAAAAGGACGATAGACTTTGCAATCAAACTTTCCCCAGACTGGGTAACTTTTAATTTGTTCAAGCCGCTTCCAGGCAGCGCCCTTTATGAGGCCCTCAAAAAGGAAGGTGCCCTGAAACCCTCGGGATGGGAAGACTACTTCTTTACCACTGAATCCGATATTGTTTCCGCCCGCCTAGACCCAGGGCAACAGAGGCGATATATCAAGAAGGCATGGTTCTCCTTCTACTTTCGGCCACGATACGTTTTGCAGCGGCTCCGGTCGATGGCAGCCAACCCACGACGCGAGGTAAAGAATGTATCTGTCGGCTTGCTATTCTTTCTCAAGAACATGTTTCGATAGAACCTGCCCTGGTGTCAGATTTCCCCTGATAGCGGAGGTCACTCACCTTCTGTATGAGCAATGCTATGGTATGCTGTAACGGAGGCGACCTAAAGGCATGCATCTGGTCTTGGTGTGGGTACGCACTTTCTTCAGCGGGCAGGACACGTCCTTTTGACGGAGGCCATGCGAAGAAGCTGTGAGAATCCTTTTTGCAACAAAAATGGTGCAGGATCGAGCCTTTCACCCTATAGGAATCCTTTACCTATCCGCACTCCTCAAGCAGAAACACCACCAGATCTTTCTTGTAGACGCCATTCGGATGAAAGATGTCGAGGATGCGGTGCAGCGTTATCGCCCGGATGTGCTCGGGATCTCAACAACCACAGGCCGGTTCTCGTTCTTCAAGCAGGTCGCGGCCCGAGTAAAAGAACGCTGGCCCAACATATTGACCGTTTTCGGCGGACCTCACCTTTTAGGTAACCCTCAGGCTATAGAAGAAGACGGCATTGATATTGTGTGCCTTGACGAAGGAGAGATCCCGTTTAGCATCCTCATAAGCCGGCTAGAGACGGGTGATTCTTACCATACAATAGCTGGCTTGTGGGTAAAGCAGGATGGCCAGATTTTCAAGAATCCTGTCCATCCCTTACTTCAAGACCTGGACTCGTTGCCCTTTTATGACATCCACCTGTGTGATCACTACCATTATTGCAAGGATGTCGCCAACGCCATATTCATCTCGAGCAGGGGCTGCCCTTACAACTGTGCCTATTGTTACACCGCCCTACTCAAATTACGCCACAAACAAGAAAAAGGTGCTGTGCGGTTTCGCTCGCCGGCACTCGTGGTTGAAGAAATCGCCCAACGGAAGAAAGAATACGACCTGCAATTTGTCTTTTTCATGGATCCCAACTTTGGTACGCGCACCCCACTGCTGGAAGATCTGATGAAACGCTACAAACGTGACGTGAACCTTCCCTTTTTTGCTTTTTTGCATCCGTTGTCGGTCACACCCGATCGGGTCAAACTTCTCCAGTATGGTGGCTGCAAAGTCGCTGGCGTGGGTATTGAGTCTGCCAATCCCTTGATTCGCGAAAACGTTCTCAACCGCAAGTACACTGAAGAACAAGTTATCAAGGCGTTTAGGCTACTCCACGATCACGGAATCGCTGTCCATGCAACATGTATGCATGGTCTGCCACACAGCACGTTGGATGACGATCTTAGAGGTATCGACCTTTGCATCGCTGGCAAGGCGGATCTCCCGGACATGTTGATATACCGACCATTCCCAGGAGTTGCCACAACCGAGCAGGCAAAGGCCAAAGGGCTTATTCCTGACCTGGGCGACGCCTCTTGCAGCACCGTCAATCCAACGTTCCACGAGTCCTTATCCATTCATGTTCCTCATGCCCGAGTGTTGCAGAACCTCGCTTTGTTATCACCTTTGGCCGTCAAAGTGCCCTGGGTCCGCAGGCATTTGAAAAAGTTGGTAACCTTGCGGCTGAAGCTTCTTTACGCCTTTCTTTATAAGGGTTCCATGATATGGCTCAAGTATCGATGCCACGGAAGGTACTACGTTAAGCTCAACACCAAAACGTTACGAATCTACTACCATGTGCTCAAGCATTACCTTTTTTGATCGAGCCCACGGTATCAAAAAGCATCGCCATGAGGACTATTGCTGTTCGTGCCTCATTGTTCTGATCCATCAAGGACAACTTTTCCACAAGCATGCCCGTGGGGTCCTTACTCTTGAAGTTGTCTTCCTATTCTGGTAAGCGAGAGGGCTACCGTAGCTCTGGGGAAAGATTATTCGCGAAAGCCGACTAAGCTCTTCTTTTGACTTGTGGGCAACACTCCTTGCATAGAAGTATCGATAAAAAGAGTAGCCTCATAGCATGGTCCACTGTACTCCTTTTGACCCTTGCCTATGGTGCGACATTCTCTGTGCTGAATTGTCTAAAGTACCGCAACTTCGACTGGTCTACCATCGATGTCGCCAACAATGCCTTGTGGTATGACCTTATCCTGTCTCCCTGGTGGCGGAGTATAAGCTTCAAGGATTTCCTCGGACCTATCGGCACACCTATTGTGATTCAGCCTATCAGCCTTGTAATTAGTACAATCTATAAGCTAATCCCGACTCCCTACTTGTTACTAATACTTCAAGCAGTTGCTGTTTCCGCAGGGATCCCCATTCTGTATCTGATCGCACGGCGTAGACTGGGAAACGAGCTTGCCGCAGTGGCAGTAGCTACGGCTTACGCGCTCAATCCATTCATCAATTTGGAGACATTGTTCGGGTTTCGGTATGAGGCCATTGCCTTTCCCCTTGTCATGCTGGTGTGCCTCTCGTTGGAAACCAACCGTTCGCACATCTTCTGGGCTGCACTAGTGGCTTCGAATGCCTGTAAGATCAATATAACGCTCATAAACGGTATCCTTTGCTTTTGGGCGTATCAATCAAGAAAAAAGCCCTACCTACGGCGAGCCTGCCTCCTGTGTATAGTATGGTTCACAGTGGCAACGGGTATTAGTGCCATTTTCAAGGCATATTCTCCTAGTGCTGTACTCGATAATCTTCCAGCGTTCCAAATCAAAAAGATGTTGTTCCAGCCCCTGATGGAGAACCCGCAACTCCTTATGAGCTGGATAAAGGCGTATAGTACCTCAGGCACCTTCACATGGCTCGTCGACTACTTGCTACCTGTGCTCTTCCTACCGTTGGCTGCGGTGATCCAATTAATGCCAGTAGTGTTCGAGGCAGTCTACACGCTCCTATTCTCCCTCATCTTTGACAGGATCCCTTTTTTGGCTGAGTACCAACGAGCGATGGCAGCGTGGGGCTACTCATTCATGTATGTGGCTGCGAACCTCGTATGCTATTTCCACATCGTCTCCATATATGGTGCTGAACGTATTTCAAACTACTTTGAACGATACAGACACCTCGCTCTAACACTTGTGACTGTCTTGTGGCTTGCCGTGGCAGGAACCTATCACTATTACCGCACCCCACCAATGCATGGCCCGGTCCCGATCACGAGGGAATTCAATTGGAAATACTACACAATGACTGCTCATACCCAGAATCTCAGAGCGGCCTTCAAGCGACTTCCCAAAGACAAAACGCCGCTTTTTTCCAGCGTGTTCTGCGAGCGCGCAGAGGGCAACTTCTTAAGAAGCTATCTGAGTTCCTGGGATATGAAGGAGTTTGAATGGTTCGACGTCGTCCTTGTCGATCTATATTCCTTCGAGTTCTCAATGCCGCGAAGCGAAATGCTCGCAAAGATCGATCTCCTTTTGTCTCACGGCACATTTGGTGTAACCTTTTTCGAAGACGGCATCATTCAGATGGAACGGGGAAGCTCTACAGAACTCAATGGGGAAGTAGCTGCATTCATTGCCACGCATCGAACCCTGCTCGAACATAATCTTTTGAACCCCTATGCATTTGGAGGAGACATCTTGCGACTGGAGAAAGAAACCCCTCGTTTCTATTCCTGTACGCAACTCCTCCCGGAAGATCAAGCACGGCTCTGCCTGACACAACCCCTCGAGGTGAAATAGATCAATTTCAGTCAATATCACCGAAAGAGGACTGCTCACATCGTGGACAGGCGTTCGTAAGGAGCGACAGGAAGGCTCGTTCCTGCGTGAGTTCCTACCTTCTTATGTGAAAGGGCACATCATCTGACGCTGTGGATCGGCACGGTCACCAAGGAAGCATCCAGAGAAGAATGCTACGGGCCCAAGAGCCAAATCAGACGGCCAGTGTCTGTATCCCTACCAGTAGTGCGAGGTGGTGTGAGGAACAAAGCCATGGAGTTTGGCTGCTTCCTTGAGATGGCTCGTGGATCAGCCTATATGCAGGTCCTTGACCGTGACCTGCAGCTTTCACGAGTTCAGATCGTAAGGCCTTGTCACCTGGAGCAATCGAAGTCAAACGGATGATCACTTCATTCATGAAGAGACTAAAGGCTCCGTGCTTACCGATCGTGCAAGTCTCCCTCAGCCCACAGCAATCAGTTACGGGGCATACGAATAAATAGCAACAAGTGATACTTCGGAGACGTAGGATTCAGGTCTTCAGCTTGTACCACTGGCTCGTCCGCGACGTGCGGGACTGACAGTGCTGAAAGGTGACTGCTAATGGCGGTGAGCCACGATGCTACTCTGGAGTGGATCGGTGCCATATTTGCCTATGCGTATCCCCGCGCGGCGAGGCAACCATGGAAGACTATCAGGGATCAGACATCAGCAATGACAACTACTTCAAGACCCGCCACTCTATATTCATCCAAACAAAAGCAGGTTCGTTATCTTTACAACAAGATCTCTTTGGTCATATAGTAGGCTTAACGAGCATACATAGTCGTTCAAGGAGCATTCATGTCTATTATCGCCATTTTCAGCGGCACCTATTGCCACGTAGAAGAAATAGCCAACAGTGTGAGCAGACAACTAGAATACACTATTGTGAGCAATGAACTTTTCCAAGAGACCTCACGACGATACAACGTCCCGATTGAACGGCTGATACGCACCACGCAAGGGCCCACTCCATTTCTGAACAAGCTCACACGCGAAAAAGAGAGGAATATCGCCTATTTGAAGGCCACGCTGGCCGAGCTTTTGCGCACCAATAACATTGTGTATCATGGTCCTGGTACTCACCTTCTACCGGATACCGTTCGTCACATACTCACGGTGTGTCTTGCTGCGGAGCATGGCTACAGGGTCTCTGTTGCAGCAAAGCTGCACGGCATATCTGAACGAGAGGCGGACACTCTTATCAGAAAGGACGACAACAAGCTTTTCCAGTGGGTCGAGTATCTGAGAGGAACGAGCCCTTGGGATGAGGATCTCTACGATATTGTGATCCCCGTGAATACAGTTTCTGTCGATGAAGCTACAACTATCATTGTCGAAAATGCACGCAAAGAGGCAGTGAGGACCACACCTGCATCTGAAAGGGCGATGGAAGACTTTGTACTGGCAGCCCGAATCAATGTTGTTCTGGTCGAAAAGAATCGTGATGTGGAAGTACATTGTGAGAACGGTACGGCGATAGTCACCATAAACAAGTTCGTGAAGAGACTTGAACACGAAAAGGCCGAGCTCGTGAAGCTTGTGCAGTCTATTCCTGGAGTGAAAGACGTCCGGGTAAAGGTAGGCTCGAAATTCCATACACCCACGATCTATCCTCCTGAAGAGTTCGAACTTCCCAAGAAAGTGCTGCTCGTGGACGATGAGAAGGAATTCGTCCATACCCTGTCGGACCGCTTGAAGACGAGGCATATGGAATCGGCAGTCGTATACGATGGGGAGGAAGCGCTTTCTTTCATACAAGGAGAAGAACCCGAGGTAATTGTTCTGGATCTCAAGATGCCGGGTATCGATGGCATAGAAGTCTTGCGAAGGGTGAAGCAAGACCACCCTGCTACAGAGGTAATCATACTTACCGGTCACGGATCAGAAAGGGAGGAGCGCCTCGCCAAGGAACTCGGTGCCTTTGCCTACCTTCAGAAACCGGTTGATATAGACAAGCTGTCCGAAACAATGAAGGCAGCATACAGAAAAATCAGGGACCAGGGACAGGAGAAGGGGAAGGATCCGCATGATGGCTAAGGACACCTCGTTCGTACGTGCTCGTAATAAAATACCGGGAGGCTGATTGAGATCTTTGAATACGGTCCGGAACGCACTGGAAAAGCTTCTACCGCTCTACGCTTTCACAACTGTTATACCCAAAGAGAGCAGAGGTCGGTATCGCCGACTCTGGAAAAGAGGGGTGTTTCTTACTGCCATTGTTTCGTTGACACCTCTCATTATAATGACCGTTGTCAACTACTATCAGTACAAGAAGGTCTTTCGGGACGAAATGATATATCCGATCTCCACAATCACCTCGAACACCAAGCGTTCCCTGGCGCATCTGATTGCGGAACGGCAATCTGTCCTCGATATGATTGTCAGAGACAAACCATACGAAGACCTTACCGACCAGCAAAAACTCACCTTTCTCTTTCGGAACTTGAAAGAGTCCTTCGGCGGATTTGTCGATATCGGTGTAATCGACGCAGAAGGAGTCCAGAGGACCTATGTGGGCCCGTATGATTTGGAGGGTAAGAACTACAAGGATCAGAGCTGGTTTTACGAGGTTAGGCTTCGCGGTAAGTATGTCAGCGACGTATTCATGGGATATCGAGGGTTTCCCCACTTCGTCATCGCGGTCATGCATGAGATGAACCCGGGAGGATTTTACGTGCTCAGGGCCACCATAGATATGGAGCTGCTCAAGAGTGCCCTGATGGCATCCGGACGACGTGTATCGAGCGATGCGTTCATAATCAATGCTCAAGGAGTACTTCAGACAGTATCGCAATTTTTTGGCAATCCGCTCGAGAAGATCAGCATCCCCGTTCCTAACTATTCCTCAGATACCGAAGTAATCGAACGTGTCGACGACCAGGGTAATGCGTATGTGGTAGGGTATGCCTACATCGAGGGAACTCCGTTTATTCTCATGGAGATCACCAAAGCCACAGATCGTATGACGAACTGGTTCAAATTGAGGAACGATCTCATTGTCTTTTTGGCGGCGAGCATCATTGTGATCCTCATCGTGATTGTGTGGGGGTCGAACTACCTGGTCCTTCAGATATGGGAAGCTGATCAGCGGCGTGCCAAGGCACTCCACAACATTGAGTATACTAACAAGATGGCTTCCATCGGACGCCTGGCTGCAGGCGTGGCCCACGAGATCAATAATCCACTGTCCATCATCAACGAGAACGCAGGCTTGCTTAAAGATATCGTTCAAGTCACAGAGAATTTCCCCTGGAAGGAAAAGTTCTTGAAACACATAAATGCCATCACTAAGTCGGTCGAGCGGTGCAGCACGATTACCCACCGGTTGCTGGGGTTCGCGAAACGTATGGATACTCGGATAGAGACGATCGATCTGAAAAGTCTCATACAGGAAGTGCTCGGATTTCTCGAAAAAGAGGCAATGCACCGGAACATCACCATTGAGTACCATGTCGACGAGCATTTGCCCACCATCGAAAGCGACAAAGGACAGCTCCAGCAGGTGTTTTTGAACATCCTGAACAATTCCTTTGCTGCGGTATCGGATGGAGGTAGGGTCGATATCACCATCGAGACCAGGCCTGACAACAAGGTCGCAGCCATTATCGCTGACAATGGCTGTGGTATCTCCCAAGAGGATCTGCCACACATCTTTGAACCATTTTTTTCCACCAAGAAAGAGTATGGAACAGGCCTTGGTCTATCCATTACCTACGGAATCGTGGAAAAACTGGGAGGCACCATAAGCGTGGAAAGCCAGGTCGGCCAGGGCACGAGTTTCATTGTCACACTGCCTATTAGACCGGGGAAACGGGAATGAACAAGATACGTGTGCTGCTTGTTGACGATGAAGAAGATTTATCGCTAGTTCTGGCAGAACGACTGGAACTGCGGGGATTCGACGCACAAGGTGTTACGAGCAGCAGCGAAGCGATCAAGCGCATCGATGAAAAAGAATATGATGTGATGGTTGTGGACATCAAGATGCCAGGGCTTGGAGGCATGGAACTCTTGAGGAGGATCAAAAAAAACAACCCCAAGTCACAAGTAATCCTTTTTACCGGCCATGGATCCACGAAAGAAGCCGAGGAGGGCATCAGTGAAGGAGCATACGATTATTTAATCAAACCGATTGAGATCGAGGATCTCGTACAGAAGATTAGAAAAGCTGCGGGTAGGGAATGAACGATTCAACCACAAGGGAACGACGTTACCATCTATTGCGGAGAGAAGGACTGGCGTTTCTCGGCGCGATAACCGCAAGCCTATCCCACGAACTCAACAACGCCATTGCGATCATCAACGAGCACAATGGCCTGTTGAACGATCTCCTCGCAGGCGGCCAGCACGGCATAGCGATAGAAGACAAGAAACTGGAGCGAGCTACAAAGAAGATTGCCCGTCAGGTGGAACGAGCGCAGCTCCTTATCAAGCGACTCAATCGGTTTGCCCATAGTACTGACGCGGAGATCAGAGAAATCGACGTCAATGACATGCTCAAGGACATTGTCGAGCTTTCTCAAAGGCTGGCTGGGTTGAGAATGGTCCAATTGGAGGTAACGCCGTATAGAGAGGGGATCAGGGTTACGAGCAATCCTCTTTTCCTACAACAAGCCGTCTTTATTTGTTTCCAGCTATTCTGGGACGATGCGGAGAATAATCGGCGTGTCGTTGTCGTTCCTGAACCCGGTGGTCAAGGTGTCAAGATTTCGATCACTGGCTCACACATCGCCAACTCCGGGGCGGCGCAGGATAAGCGGGCTTTGCTGGAGGTACTCCTCGAAGAACTGCACGGAACGGTTGAATATCTGTCGGATGATAGGCAAAATCAATCAATCGTTCTTTCCATACCCTTTGTGAATTCGGGGTACCATAGTTCTAATTCTTGATGAGTCACTTTTTGACGGAAGCGGGTTTCGACAACCATACGGTAAGTGGCATTGCCCACACACGGCAAGCCTATGGGATGGTGAAACCACTGGAATCCCGCATTCGAGGGCAAGGAGGATTCGTCTATGGCAAGAGAAAAGATTCTCTTGGTTGATGACGACACGGAGTTCACCGAGATCCTTTCCGAGCGCATGGAAGCAAAGGGGCTGGCGGTGGACACCGCGGAGAATGGCCAGACAGCATTGAAGAAGATACAGGAGGCATCGTACGACGCAATAATCCTCGATCTGGCTATGCCGGGAATGGATGGCATCGAGACTTTGAAGCTTCTCCTGAAAAAGCAGCCGGATCTTCAAGTAATCCTACTTACTGGCCATGCCACGGTACAGAAAGGAGTCGAAGCCATCAAACTGGGAGCAATGGATTTTATTGAAAAGCCGGCAGATCTGCAGAAGCTCCTCGAAAAAATCAAGGAGGCCAAGACCCAGAAGATGCTCTTGACCCAAAAGAAGATCCAGGCAGAACTCACCAGGATTCTTCAGGAAAAGGGTTGGTAGGGTGCTCGCTTCGATAACAGCACGAGTGTTCCCTTTCTGGGGGTGGCTGAGAAGATATGATTCCGGTTTGCTCAGATCGGATTTTGTTGCCGGCCTTACCGTAGCCTTGGTCCTCATTCCACAGTCCATGGCATATGCACAACTTGCTGGATTGCCAGCGTACTATGGGTTGTATGCCGCGTTCCTCCCCCCTATGATCGCGGCTGTCTTCGGATCGAGCCGCCAGCTTGCAACAGGACCGGTTGCAGTAGTGTCGCTCATGACTGCGTCAGCCCTCGAACGGCTCGCCACACCCGGAAGCGATATGTACATCACCTATGCCATTGCCATGGCCCTGCTTGTGGGAGTGTTTCAGCTATCTCTTGGGGTTCTCAAGCTGGGGCTTGTGGTCAATCTTCTCTCTCACCCTGTGGTGAATGGCTTTACTAATGCTGCAGCGCTTATCATAGCCACCTCACAGCTTTCCAAGGTATTCGGCGTGCAGGTGGACAGTGCCGAGCACCATTATGAGACGGTCTACCGCGTAATCAAAGCTGCACTGGAATATACGCATTGGCCGACGTGTTTTTTGGCAGTGCTGGCCTTTGTGATCATGATAGTCCTGAGATGGTACAACCGAAAGCTTCCCGGTGTGCTGATCGCAGTGGTAATCACGACATTGATCGCATGGGCCACGGGGTTCGAGAAGCATCGGACCGTAGAACTGTCTCAGATCGAGGTCAAGGAAGTACAGGATCTCATTGCGTCATTCAATGCCACCATAGGTGAGATCGACTCTCTCAGTAGGGAAAGGGTACAGCTCAGTCGCGAACTTGATGCCAAGAACGCAGAAACAACGGCCGACCTGCTTGAGATTCTTCCGATCTCACAGCAGATAGAGGTGCTCTCTGTCAGGATCGGCAGACTCAAGGAGACGCTGGGTGAAATCAGGAAGGAACTCCGTAGTTTTATCTTCGAGGCAGGAGTCGATGGCGAAGGTGTATTGAGGCTGTACCAGAGGAGCCATCTACCCTCGGAGATGAAAAAGCAAGGAGCTACATGGCGTCTCAAGGTAGGGAACAAGATTCTCACAGAGAAGTCCCTCATACTGGTGGGCGGCGGAGAAGTAGTTGGAACGATCCCTCGAGGGCTGCCGAAATTCAAAACAGTTAAGATAGAATTTTCCAAGGTCGTCTCTCTTTTCCCCATGGCAGTCATAATATCGCTCCTCGGGTTCATGGAAGCTATATCGATCGCCAAGGCAATGGCTGCGAAAACAGGCCAACGCCTCGACCCTAATCAAGAACTCATTGGCCAAGGGCTCGCAAATATCGTCGGGTCGTTCAGCCAAGGCTACGCCGTGTCAGGATCATTTTCCCGTTCGGCAGTGAATCTCCAGGCCGGAGCACAGACAGGGATGTCCAGTGTATTCAGCAGTGCGGTGGTGGCTGTGACGCTACTGTTCTTTACACCTCTCCTCTACCATCTGCCCCAGGCCGTCCTGGCAGCCGTCATCATGATGGCAGTCGTGGGCCTCATCAACATCCACGGGTTCATCCACGCATGGAAGGCTCAGTGGTACGACGGTGTGATAGGAATACTTACCTTTGTCTGCACATTATTGTTCGCACCTCATCTCGACATCGGCATCATGATCGGCGTGGCCCTGTCCCTCGTGCTGTATGTGCTCAGAGTGATGAAGCCCAAAATTGCCCTTCTGTCCATGCATCCCGACGGTACGTTCAGAGACTCTGAACGATTTAATCTCGCACAGTGCAAGCATATCGCTGTGCTCCGGTACAACGGTTCGATCTTTTTCACCAACGTGAATTATCTCGAAGAAAAGATACTCGATCTCATCGAATCGATGCCGGAGCTGAGACATATCCTCGTGGTGGGAAACGGTATCAATGAACTCGATGCCTCTGGGTTAGACATGGTGTCGCTCCTCGTCGACAGGGTCCGTGAACGCGGATACGATATTTCTTTTAGCGGGCTCAATGATTCGGTGCTCGACGTGATGAGACGTACTTATCTGTACGAGAAGATCGGCGAGAACAATTTTTTCCGTAATGTGACGAGGGCCATAGAGAGTATCTTTGAGAAGTCCCACAGAAACATTGCCGAGACGCGCTGCCCGCTGATTCAGGTCGTCAACAAGTACGAGGGATAAAGAAGTGAGTGACACGAAAGCGCTGCAAGTGCAGCCCTGCTTGTCACAAGGTGAAATAGAGGTGCTTCCTCGACGACGTGCATGAGCGTACTCATCTGCTGTATAACTCCTTTCATCCCCTTCACGATCACACATGAGAAGTCCCTTTATGGGTCAGCTCTCTTCTTGAGCCAATCTCACCTGTTGCAACATGTGCTTGATCTCAAGGACTTGCGACCGAATACTCTCCAGGCATTCCTTCATATCATCGGGTAGCTCAGGATTAGTACGCTTGAGGACCTCAATCTCGGTCAGTATCACTGAAAGCGGGTTGCTCACATCATGAATGAGCGTTCGTAAGGAACGATATAAAGACGTGGTTCCTTCGTTCGCACGTACCTTCTGCTCGAGCACCTTCACCCGTTCAGCTGTTCGAAGCCGGAGACGTAGCTCATCGAGCACTACAGGTTTCCTGATGTAGTCGTCAGCACCGTGGCCTACTTCGCCGATCGACCTCACCACACCTGCCTCGTCAACGAGCATGATGACATACATATGTGCGTACAAAGGATCTTCTCGAAGGCTCTTGCACAACTCCTGCCCATCTGCATCAGCAAGCCTGGTCGAACATAGGAGTATGTCAATACCACTGTCCCGCAGTGTCGCCATAGCAGAGGCTGCATCGTGTGCGTAGTGAACGTCATACTGGGAAGCCCCTACCTGGCCTTGGGCACATTCAGCCACGACAAGATCATAGAGGTCCTTGTCGCCATCAAGAACGAGGATTCGAAGCAGAGACGTTGTCTGATCCATAAAGGGTGCTCCAGGGTGAAATTTCGAAATCTGCACGCTCGGGCCAACAGCGAAGGGATATAGGTTGGGTTGTGAGGTACTAGAGGAATGAGCCGGTACCAGAGCAATCTACTCTCGTGTACCCGGACCCTTTTTCAGCGTGCACCTGGTGGAGATGAGCGGATTCGAACCGCCGACCCCCACGTTGCGAACGTGGTGCTCTCCCAGCTGAGCTACATCCCCTTGGTTGCACGTTTGCTTTTCTTATAGCTCAGCCCATTGGAAAAGACAAGTAGTACTCATGCTTATCACAAGAAGGAGCGCCGGTACGGAACTACAACACGCTCTCCAACCAAGGTGCGCACGTCCTCTATTGGGTGAACGAGTACATGCGATTGACAGAAGAGGCGTGTCTATTTATAGTGAATTTCGTATGTGCTCTAACGACGTTGCTATGTAAAGAGGTAAAAGAACGCCTCTCAGTCGACAAGACCCTCCATATCCTGATATCGACCGTTGTGAACGTTACCGTAGAACACACGATGAGGTGAGGCGCACGCGAGCTCATAGGTATCCCCTTGACAAGGCAGACCTCGTCGTGGCCATAGCTTGCTATGACGAGTCACAAGCCATTTCTTTGGTGACCCAACAGGCAGCATCTGCCCTTGCAACGTACTTTGCAGGCACCAGTGCAGCTATTATCGCCTGCGACGAGCTCTCATCAACTACCACCCGCACTGCCTTCTTTTCAGTAGACAGCACTATACCGAAGATCTACTGCCCCCTCTCGAACACCTCGTGCGGGAAGAGAGCGATTGTGAGAGCTTTGTTTGAAAAAGCTCTGGACCTAGATGCCCGAGCAATTGTAGTGGTCAATGGCAACCTGTTAAGTGTGACCCCTGAGTTCATAAGAGATCTCGCACAACCCTTGCTCAGCGGATATGAATGCGTAATTCCTATGTACGTCAGAGACAAGAACGATGGACTCATCACCAACCATCTTGCCTACCCTATTACTCGGGCACTTTACGGAACACGGATCAGACAACCACTCTGTGGAGAATTCGGTTTTTCAGGTCAGCTGGCACGCTATCTCTTAGATAGTCCTCTGTGGGAAGATGCAGCCTCTTCCTACGGCGTCGACATATGGATGACGACCCTTTCCATAACAACAGGAAGATCCTTGTGCCAGACATTCGTTGGCGGTCCAAGGATCTACCGTGGCCGAGACATAGGACTGAGAATAGCTGCAATGGTGACCGACATTGCAACGACACTGTTTCGGCTCATGAAGCACTTTGAAGATTACTGGAGAGCTATCCGGTGGAGTAGACCAACCCCCATATTCGGCCTCAACAAAAAGGATATAGAGGATCCTTCTCCTGTGATGATCGACGAAGCAGAACTGTACAGACGATTTGTGAGCGTATTTGACTCATACGAGCCTCTTTACGAGAAGATCCTTGACGCCGATCTGTTATCCGCAGTACAAGCGGTACGAGCGTCCCCTTACGCCAAGTTCGAGTTCGGTGAACTATTGTGGGCAAACATCGTTTACTCGTATGCAGCAGTTTCAAAGGCAGGAGCCGTTCCTGAGAGTGACCTTATGAATTCATTCATCCCCCTTTTTGCCGGACGGGTGGCCTCCTATGCACGAAGCACGAGGGGCATGGACCTTCGAGGCGTTGAAGAATATTTTGAACACCAGTGTCTCGTGTTCGAAGAGACAAAGCCCTATCTGCTCCGAAAATGGTTTGACCAAACACCATAAGGTTGTTGCTCCGTGGGATATAGCATGGAGGATGACGACAATGCCAAAGGTCATGATCGTAGATGATGAGGCAAGCATCCGTTTGCTCTATAGAGAAGAGTTCGAGGACGATGGGTACGAAGTGATCGAATCCAAGGATGGGTACAAGCTGGTTGAAAAGATAGCTCAGGAGCAGCCTGACGTGGTAATCCTTGACATCAAGATGGCCGACTATGATGGCCTTGACTTACTTCAGGAAATTCGCAAGGTCTTTAGAGAGCTTCCTATCATCATCTCGTCTGCCTACGGAGTATTCAAAGGAGATTACAAGACAATGGCGGCAGACTACTATGTGGTCAAATCATCAGATCTTTCAGAGCTCAAAGAAAAGGTAAAAAAGGCCATCGAGGGAAAAGGTCCTTCATTGCCGGAGGAAAGGTAGGCACACGATCACTAGTGGCTAAATTGCTTTTCTTCCTTTTCCTGGAGTTCCTTACAGGCAACACACAAGGTAGCAACTGGCCGTGCCAAGAGACGTGTTTCTGATATCTCTCCGCCACAGTTTTGGCATTTCCCAAACGTCCCGTCATCTATTCTGGCGAGCGCCTCCTGAATCTTAAGAATAAGTTTACGCTCTCTATCCCTGATCCTCAGCAGAAAATTTCGGTCTGCCTCGAGTACAGCCCTGTCCGTTGGATCAGGAAACGTCGCCTTGTCCCGGGACATGCCATTTAACGTTTGAGTAGCCTCGCTTATGAGTCGGGCAAGCTCTTCGGTCAGCAGTTTGCGAAATTTTTCCTTTTTGCGCTTGTTCATACCACCCTAGCGTATGATCTGTCTGGGTACACAAACTGGTCTGTGCTCCTAATGACGCTGATATCTCTGTGCATGCTATTATAATTAATTATAATATCCAGGTTCGAAAGGAGTCAAAACGCCTCTTGTACACAACACACCACGCCGTGCAGGGCACGCCTGCCGAATCGTTTGACACTATCACGACAGGATAGATAGACTTTTTCTAAAACCTACGAAAAAGGCCTTTTCGCAAGATAGGCACCTGTCCTGGATTGATCGATGGACATTGGTTAAGGGATGCAGCCTATGGGCAAGGAATACATGCTCTCCCGCAGAACATTCCTCGCAACGCTCCTTCAGGGCACACTCATTCTTGGAGTAACCTCAGGCACTGCATCCTCAAAGCCCCTGTCATCCACAAGGCCGATACAGAAGGCACCTTCACGTATCGTCGAGGTCGAAGGGCCTCCAGAAAAAGCCCTTGGCGTGCTTATAGAAGCACTCGGTGGCATTCGTCAATTCGTCACACCGGGTGCACGAGTCCTTATCAAGCCGAATCTGAGCTTTCCCAATCCACCTGAAACGGCAACTACTACCGATCCACGCCTTGTAAAGGCCATGATACTGATGTGCCTCGATGCTGGAGCACGACAGGTCATTGTTGCTGATCATCCCATGCGGAGCTGGGAGCTCTGTGCCGAAAAAACAGGTATCCGTCTGGCATGCACAGGTATCAAGGAGGCTTTCCTTATCGGGGCTGACAAGGAGCACATGTATCGTCGTATTCCATTGGAAAAGGGCAAGGAACTCAAAGAGACCAAGATCCTTAAGGCACTGTTCGATACCGACATCCTCATCAACATGCCTAAGATGAAGTCCCACGCAGCAACAACGGTCTCCTTGGGCATCAAGGGAGCAATGGGATTGATTTGGGAGCGGAACGCTTTTCATGTACGCATGGATCTGAACGAAGCTATCGCTGATCTTGCCACCTGCATTCGGCCTGATCTTACCATCCTCGATGGAACGAACGTGCTTACTGATGGAGGCCCGCTGGGCCCAGGGACCATCATTCAACTAGGATGTCTTATTGGAGGCGTGGATCCTGTGGCAGTCGATGCCTATGCAGTGGAGCGGGTTAACTGGTATGGACGCCGTTTCTCTGCTGCTGACATTGCCCACCTCGTAGCATGCCACCAGAGAGGGCTTGGCGAGATAGATCTCGACCGTATGGATATATGCCGCAGTAAGGTTCCCTTGACCTGATGAAACTCATTACCGGAACCACTTCCACCCCTTCTCATCATGGACGTCTGCGCTGGGCAGTTCAGATAGCTGCGTTCATCTCATTCGTATATCTTTTTGTCAAGGCTTCCTACCCCCCATCCACCTCGATCCCGTACAGCTTGTTTCAAAAAGGCGATCCTCTTATCGCATTGGCAGCAGGTCTAGGTGCGGGAAGATGGTTGGCCATTGCGCTGGTCACCATAGTGCTCACTATTTGTCTTGGTAGGATATTCTGCAGCTACTTCTGTCCCCTAGGTTGTATAGTGGATGTGGCTGATCGGGCGTTCAGAAAAAGACGCTCACAATGTTCGGCGCCCTCGTCCCGGGAACCCAATGCGAACTGTTCAGCACATGGTGCTATGAAGAGCCCTTCTTTTCCCAGGGCTCGCCAGATCAAGTATTGGGTGTTGACGGGTGTATGCGTGGGAATATTCGCAGGCAACGCTTCCCTGCTTATCGTCGATCCGCTCTCCTTGCTCACACGGGTGCTTACTGTTGTTGTATATCCTCTATGGCTTGCCACAGTCCAGCTTGCAGTACTAGTTCTTCAGCCTATCGCAGATCGTGTTGGCTTGATTGGTTTCGCTTATGCATCGGTCCCGCAGCCAGTCTTCCAAACTACGCTCTCTAATTTTCTCATGTTCTTACTACTACTCACCTTGGTTACCTTTTCTACTCGCTTCTGGTGCCGATCTCTTTGTCCCCTTGGTGCCCTGCTCGGCCTCCTCTCACGCATATCGATTGTCAAAAGAACGGTAAGCGTCCGCTGTATCGATTGCGGCAGATGCAGCCAGATATGTCCAATGGCTGCAATAGGAGACGATCCCCGTACCACATATTTTTCCGAGTGCATACAGTGCGAAGCATGCTCGAGAGTATGCCCGGTCGATGCCATCGCCTTTCGACCAGCTCGAGCTACCCTTCCTCTACCCTCGTCGAGTCAGCCGGCCCTCTCGAGGCGTGGCTTCGTAGCAGGGCTTGCAGCAAGCATCTGTTTTGGGGTCTTTTGTAGAATTCATCCTGAATACGGAAAAAGCCTGCCACGACTTGTTCGACCTCCTGGTGCGATCCCAGAGCCTGACTTTCTTGCAGCCTGCACACGATGCGGCCTCTGCATCCGAAGCTGCGTTACCCACACACTTCAGCCTGCTGGTATGGATCGTGGGATCCTGTTGTGGGGCACACCCATCCATCTAATGCGAGTTGCAGGCTGCGAGCAGCAGTGCAATATGTGCGGCAGAGTATGTCCTACTGGTGCCATCCGCAATCTCTCGTTGATCGAACGTCAGCACGCAAAGGTTGGAACAGCTGTTATCTACCAATCCCGGTGCGTGGCATGGAGAAACGACCAGCTATGCTTGCTCTGCGACGAAGCCTGCCCCTATAATGCAATCGTGTTCCACACTATCGAAGGACACAAGCGGCCATTTGTCGACGAGAGTAAGTGTAATGGCTGCGGTATGTGCGAACACGCATGCCCAGTAGAGGGAGAAGCAGCTATAATAGTCCACCCTGATGGAAGTGTTAGGATAAAGCAGGGATCCTATGTAGAGATCCTGCGACAGAGGCGCATTACTTTGCAGCCGAGCCGGGATGTGTTGTAAGCACAAACAAGGGGTTAGCTGGCTATATGAGTACCATCGTTGCCTACCGACAGGGAAGGACTTATTCGGTATATCCCTATAGCCCTGCCGCAGGGCGCCAGGCTGCAACGAGTGGTGAGGCGCGAGAAGCACCTCCACCATACGTTTTCTCGGGAATGAAGCACAATGGTTGAACTACTACCGTTCCGTGGCATCTTTTACGATACATCAAGACAAGGCAGAGATATTTCACAGCTGGTCTGCCCGCCGTACGACATCATTTCGCCCGGTCAATGCCTTGAATACCACCAGCGCCACCCTCACAATGCCATCAGACTGATCCTCGGTGAAGCACATCCAGGAGATTCCCCAGAAGGAGAAAATCGCTACACAAGGGCTGCGGCCTATTTCGAATCTTGGCTCTCCGAGGGGATCCTCGTTAGAAACCCCGCGCCAGCACTCTATCTCCTCAGGGAGGACTACATTGACGAGCGCAAGCGGTCTCATACGCGGTTCGGTATTATCGGTATAGTGCGGATCACGGGACCAGGTGATTCCTCGGTACGGCCCCACGAAGCAACCCAGGAGGCCCCTAAACGCGATAGATTTGCACTCATGAAGGCCACTGGTGCAAATCTCTGCCAGATATTCACTCTGTATACAGATCCGACCCTCACTGTAGAACGCCTTGCAGAAGCAATCGTCACACATGATACGGCATGTGTAGAAGCTATAGACGAACAAGGGGTCAAAAGGGCGCTCTATGCAATTGTCGATCCCGGCGTTCAGGAGACAATACAAGAGCTACTGAGCCAAAAGGAGCTTTTGATCGCTGACGGCCATCATAGATACGAGACTGCCCTTGCTTATAGGAATTGGAGACGATCCAAGGAAGGCTATGATGGCGAGCTTCACGGTTATGACTACCTGATGATGTATCTTACCAATACAGAGGGAGAGGGCCTCACCATCTATCCTACCCATAGAATCCTTACCGCTCGTACTTCCTGGAATCCAGAGCGCTTTCTCAGAGATATCTCAGACGTTTTTATGGTTGAAAAGATCCCTGTAGTGGAAACACAAACCGACTATCAGCGCCTACTAGAGGCAATGGCATCTGGTCCTGAGGGCACGGTGCGGATCGGCATGAAGTGCAAGGGCATGAACGACTATTATCTTTTGACGCTCAAGAACGAAGAACGTGTGGATCATATGCTTGGCGAGGGTGTTCATCCAGTACTGAAAAGGCTCGATGTCAAGATCCTTCACTCGATTCTTTTCGAGGGCTTCCTCGGCCTATGCCAGCAAGATGCAGGAAAAGACTCCAGCATAGTATATGTGCAGGGGGCAGAAAACGCCGTCCGTATGCTCGAGGAAGACCTTTTGCACCAAGCTGTGTTTTTCCTGAACCCGCCCAGCGTTCATACAGTAATCCGAGTTGCCGCTGCTGGAGAAAGGATGCCACCTAAATCCACCTACTTTTACCCCAAGCTACTCACTGGACTGGTTTTTCGGAAGATAGACGATCTGGATGAAAAAGACTAAAGCGAAGAATAGTACCTCTGAGCAACTGCCAGATAGATCTCATCACCACAAGCCCTGCCTAGAACCATCATTGTCACGGCCGGAGATACTCCCGTCTCGGGTCGAGGTAGAGGTACATGACGATGAACAAGTAGAGTTACTCATGCCCGCAGGTGGACACATCATACAGAAGAAGAAAGGCTACCGGTTTTCTGTAGACGCGGTGCTCCTTGCTGCAATGGCAATGCACTATAGGTACACTCCTCGAACCCGTTATCTCGATATAGGAACAGGATGCGGCATCATCCCCTTGTTGTTGGCTTCACGATTTGATCACCTCCATGGCTATGGAGTCGAACTTCAGAACGACCTGGCCGATGTTGCCAGAAGAAACTGCATACTTCGGGGCGTGGCCAATCGTATCGAGATCCTCTGTATGGATGTGAAGGATCTGCGGGATCGATTCCCTTCAGGCTGCTTTGACGTAATAACTTCCAACCCGCCCTACCGACCGGCTGCCTCCGGACGTATCAATCCTGATCCCCAGAAAGCAGTAGCTAGGCACGAGATCCACATGACGCTGGAGGAGTTGCTCTCTGTTGTTGCCTATCTCTTGCGAAACAAGGGGACCTGCTTTCTGATCTATGCTGCAAGCAGGGCAGTAGAGCTTTTCACCCGCCTCCGAGAAGTTCATCTCGAACCAAAACGTATCCGGCCTGTATACCCAAACCCGTGTAGCAACGCCAATATGCTACTTGTCGAGGCAGTGCTCAGAGGCAATCCCCAGGTGGCTATCGAGCCCCCCCTTTTCATCAGGGACGCAGGAGGGAATTACAGCAAAGAAATGCAGGCGATTTATGAGATGGACCCATAAGGTGTGCGATTCGTAGCTCAGTTCTTCAGGGATCAACAGGGCCAAGCCGAAGCCTGATCACCTGTACTTCCTCTGAACCGAGTTTCTCGTTGATCTTCTCCTTCAATGAGTCTTTACGCATATGAAGCTCTTGCATCCAGGCTGGGCTGTCAACTACCACATGGAGCGTTCCCTCTTCAAGTGATACGGCCCTGCTTCTGCGAGCTATCTCTTCACCTGCGAACTCTGCCCAATACGCAATAACCCTGTGTGTGTGAAGCCTTGGGGCAAGGCCCTGCTCGTGAAGCACGTGTCCCAGGATCTCTGCGAGCCGCTGAGGTTTGTAAGGTGTCTTGGATGACGACATATAAGATCACGGAGCAGATTCAACGGCCGGTATCAATAGGGTCAGTCCAACTGGAAGCCGGTTCGGATTACGGATGGTCCCTCTATTGGCCTGGTAAATGGTCGTCCAGTGTCGTGCGTCGCCGTAAAACCTAGCAGCAAGCCAATGGAGGTTATCTCCAGGAACGACCGTATAAAGAAAAGCTGTTTTCACGCTGTAGTACCCTTCGGGGAGTGAGAGGACACTACCTTTCTCCTGCTGACTGATCGCGCCTGCAGATGGCACATATCCCTGCGCGGCACACAACGCAATCACTACTACAAGAGCGAACGTAGTACCTTTGCTCTTCATGACCTCGAGGCCCTTTCACCCACTATTTTGTTGCGCGTATCCTTCGTCAATAGTTCCTGTTGGGCTTCCACCTCATACAAGAATATCGGCCTTCATGCGGTAAAAACTTAACCCTGTGTACCCCTTGGACGATTCTGTCTGTTTTTTCGAATCCCTACCGATCTACTTTGAATGGAACAAGACCATCGGCCTTCTACGTAGGAACATCTTTATATGAGAATATTGATTAACTGCCATACTAATGTCAAACATCTTGCAGTAGCGCATGAAGACCGATGCAAGCCCCGACCTTCAGTAGGAAGCTTTTGCCTCACACTGCCATCCAATATGGCAGAGGCGAGGCAGTCGCAAAGATCGAAGATCCAAGTCCCGCATCGTCAGCGTTTCACTTGCTGTCATTGCTTTAGCTGGGAGCTGATTGCAAAACGCTGAGAGCTTTCTGAGATCAGATCGTGTCGAAGCATACTCTCGTATAGTGTAGAAACCACTCCTGATGCACGATTGACCAGAGACGCGCTGCAGGCTATTCAACGGCTGGTCTACATCATTGCAAGGCTGTTGCCTCGGATTCCCATATAGGTCTAGGGCTATATTCCACGAGGAGCATAACGGGATTGGCACTCAACATAGAAGGCACCTCAGAACCCAGCTCGACGCCGAGATGGTTGTAGAGCCGCACTGTGGCTGGTGCAACCGGCACTATGTATTCCGAGAGTGCTATTTGGTCGCTTGGGTTATCTGTCCAGGCAACGATGACCATTTTGGTGCGTCCAGGATTAATGAACATATAGAGCGCAGCATCTCCACTGAGTACGTAGCGTTCAACACTGCAGTCTGCAAGCAGTCTTGTAAGAAGCTTGAAACTTTTGAGCAGGAGGGTGCCAAATTGCTCCTGAAGTAATGCAATCGACGCAGTGGGATTGAAGAAACGATACAAGATAAGACTGCTTCGATACAGTCCAGGCCAGACAAGTTCAGTCGTGCCACCTATAGCAACAAAGGGAGCAATAGTACAAACGCTGACTCCCTCTGCAAATGAACTCACGAACTTCTTGAGTGTCCGAGCAGCGGTATCGCTCTCCTTCTCCGTTGATGAAAAAAGTTCATTGACTGCAGTCAGTTCTCTTGCCCATATCGGCTTATCGATACCGTGGCTTGCCATCTTGGATTTGAAAAACCTTATGGTGTCGTGCATTAAGTAATCTTCATAGGAATGAAAGCAAAAGATATCCCAAAATGCGTGCGACGCGAAGCATCTGTCTATGAAATGTCGTGAGCGCTCTACCCCAGGGGTATTGAGCCACACAAGAAGGCTTGATGCAGAAGGAAATGTATGGATTGGTGCGTACTTGAAATACCGGTTGTTGTACGCAAGCACATCCTTGGTTACGCCCCCTTGTGTCTGACTCATTTGATGCACCATATACCAACCGACGTTGTAGCAAACGAAACCACCATCGATAACCTTGGCGTCCGGGTTGGCAGCCTTGACCGCACGGTACAGGCTGGGCAAGAGCCCGATAACCTCGCCGTCACTATTCGTCCATCCAAAATACTCAGTGGATGTTCCGTACCAATAGCGAGTCGTATCCATCTCTCCGACAGTCGAAAAGAACTCGACCTTTGGAAGCGTGCGACCTGGCCGCTGCGGATCAGGGGTGCTGCCGTTGTACCGCGAAGCCACGGCGTAGCAGAAGTCATACCACGGCGAGGTGTTTCCAGGGCTGTCGTTGGTCAGCACCTTGGGGGGAAAGCTCGTGGCGATCGCAGCCAATCCTTCAACCTTGTTGCCAAGGTATTCGCCGTTCTTATAGCCCTTTGTCGGTCCAGAATCAGGGTACTCGGTGAGATCGACAGGGACGAGTGCCCGATTGGTGATCGCCTTGAACGACCACGGTGCTCCCCCACCCGGCTGTATCCTCAAAAGAACCTTCAAACCATGTTCATAGGCATCAATCACCATCTTGTCTATGTACCCGATTGCGCGTTGATCGAAATTCCTTCCGTCAGGCATTAACACGTCCCATCCTGCGGATGGACCACAGATATTTGTCAGGTGTGCACCGCTATCCTGAACCAGGTCTCCCTGGCCCTGGCCAACCGTTGCTGCAAAGATAAGTTCGCCATTATCCGGCCATGCTTGTCCAGAATTGGTAGAAAACACGCAAAAAAACCAAACGATCAAGCCGAGCATGACATGGGTGTAACGCACGGTGCTGTAACTCATCATGCTACGCTCCTCTTGAGAAACAGGGCTTACGACTAAAGCAAGAACGCGTTATTCGAGAAGCGTAGCAACATGCATGCCGCCAGCGTAGGACGCTTCGGTATCGAGCAGGGAAAGGAAAAAAGTTCTTTAAAAAAGCGGATTAGACACTGAGGAGGGTACTTAAGACCCTGAGGTTAACAAGGTACGAGAATGGAACTGGATCGTACTGCCCACTGAGCATACTGCTCATATTTGTAACGCCACGATCTCGTCAGATGATCACTCGGCGGCTAAAAGATCTGAACCATTAACCTACACACAGGCATCTATGAGCGACCAGTAGGCCAACGGTGATGAAGTTCTCAACGATTCAGAATACTTATCGAGGATAAATATAATGGGTATACAGTACTTGCCCATTCGTGCTGTCAAAAGCAGCCTTGATGTACCTCAGTTGTAGGGCATCATACGTTACGTCGACACGCACGTGCCCAAGCTCGGTCAGAGCAGACCATGGCTGGTATTTTTCTTTTAGGCAGTCGGTCCACCATCCCACAGCGCCAGAACCCACTAGGACATACGTTACGCCATTTAACTCTGATATGGAAAACATATGGTCATGACCGTAGAAGTATGCACTCACGCCATGGTCTTCCATTAATGATTGGATAGATATCTGGTCGGTTCCGGGCGTGTTCACAAAATTGGCATTGCCCCGGCCGTAAGCCCTTCCTAAGGAACACGGATCGTTGGGGATGCCTCCAAAAAGGGAATGGGCAAAGATCAATTTCCATCGAGAGCTTGAAGCGGCCAGTGTTGCACTGAGAAACGCTGACTGGGCCTCACCTAACCTATAGCCTGCCGGGTTATTCGTCCAATACGGATCAACAATTGAAAATGCTAAGGGATCGAGCCAAATGATGTGGACATCACCCCACACAAGGGAGCCGAAAAATCCGTTTGGTTCATCATGGTTGAGTAGTGGGATATACGTCGTTCTTGCGTTAAGTACCCACTGATACTGGGGACAACCTGCCAGGTATCCTGCCAATCCTTCATGGTTTCCGTTTATCCCTATAGGCATCGAAGAGTGGGCGCACTCAGCCAGCAGCTTGGCAAATCCTTTATACCAGTAGTCTGCATCGCTCTGGGATCCTATTCCTAGGTGAGCATACGCATTTGTGCAGTTAGGAGGATTACCGCACCCTTGATCGCTCGCAGGCACCATGTCTCCCAACATCACGACAAAATCAGGATGGTCAGTAGCTACGTTTTGGATGATCTTCTGTTTGGTTGCAGTTCCGTATCCATCGTAGTGCAGATCTGATATGATAGCGAACCGAAAAGGTGACCCTGCTGCTCGCGGCGTAGTAAAGGTTCTCTCGGTCCTCCAGTTCCACTGCTGGGTCGGCGACGCTCTGTAGGCGACGCTATAATAGTATCGGGTATTAGGAGCTATGCCTTCAGAGAGTGTAAAGGTCAATATATCATTCGCGTTTTTGCCTTCGGTGATGGATGTGGTAAACAGGTATTGACGATCAGATGCATGAGAAGAAGTGTCATAACCCACCTTGAACGAGTATTGGGGAGTAACATCAGAACCAAGCTGCGTGAATATCACAGCCGAAGAGCTGGTAACTTCTCCCAGCATCTCTGGCACGGCAAAGGTTTTGTCTTCCAGAGGTGGAGGACATGTTCCGCCAAGGCTGCACAAAACAAGGAGAAGCCCAGCTATCGCAACAACTGAAGAATGCCTGTTCATTTTCCCTCCGGGCTACGGACCTACAAAGATATACGGTATAATAGGTTGTCGCGCATTAAGGGCAAGACAAAGCCCACTAACCGGGTCACAAGACACCAGTAACGAGAAATCATACCGTGCATATTATACTGCGTCAACCCGTATAAAACAACGGGCACGGCGTGAGCCTTAGCTTAAAGGTGAGTGATGATAATATTCAGTCACGGGCTCTACTAGGGTTGCGAGGTGTCCTAGGCCCTGCTTGAACCAGAACATTGAAGCCCAGGAAAGCGTAGGGCCGACGTGCCTGCACGAAGGGATCAAGGTGAAGCTGGCACCATCGGATAGGAACGTGGCAACCCGGCCGGCAATCAATTACAGTGTAGCACCCCTTTGAACGGCATCTATGCAGTGGTACGGTGAGGCAAGAATCTGCTCGCCACACGATACTCATATCACTTGTTTGAGTGTAGCTTACAATCGAGAAGCATGGTGCTCATTTCACCGCCACTACTGAGTGAGCTACAATTCTTAGGGAGGCCGCACCCCACATCACTGTAGACTGCAAGGGGAGAAAGCCTAAGATGGCGACCGAAAAAGAGCAAGCAGACCCAAGAAGAAGCCCATCCATTGCGGTCGTGATCGTTTTGGCCCTGGTCGCATCTTCTTTGTTCCAGGGATCCCGGGGACTCTATGAGCCAACAGAAGGTAGATGTGCTGAATGTGCTAGGGAGACCCTTATCTCTGGTCACCTGGACGATCCGATCCTCAACGGAGCCAATCACTGGAGCAAGCCTCCCCTGACCTACCTGGCAATCATGGCCGGACTGAAGACATTAGGCCAGAACGAGTGGGGTGTACGGGCCTATCTCATCGTGTGCTTTACCCTGACCGTAGCCGCCGTCTATTGGGGAGGATCGAGTCTTTTCAATAAAGAGACAGGATATTACGCCTCCCTGGTTTATGGTAGTTCGATCTTCCCGTTGCTCTCCTCAAACGCGGTCTCTGCAGACGCCCTTCTCACCATGTGGGAGGCCATTGCAATCGCGTGTTTCTGGTATGGGATGCGGAGCGGCAAGTCCTGCTATCTCCTGTGGATGTGGTTTTTCTTCGGCCTGGAGTTTCTTACGAAGGGCCCCTCCTCCTTCTTGCCCCTTTTTGGTATTGTCCCTGCGTACTGGGTGCTTAAGCGTACCACAAGGCCCCTTCCCGGGCTCTTCTCTCCTGTGGGCCTTATGGTTTTTCTCTTGGTAGGCTTAAGCCGGTTCCTCTGGGAGGGGCTCCATCATCCTGGACTCTGGGGCTATTGGCTTAAACACGAGCTTATCGGCCGAAATGTGACTGCCGAGGCGCATCGAAATCCTCAGTGCTACATGGGGGTGGCCATGTACCTGCCGATTTTGGCGCTCGGGAACCTCCCTTGGCCCATCCTTATGCTGTCGAAACAAAGGCCTTCTTTGCGTTTCGCACCTCTCGGAAGAATCCAATGGAGAAATTGTCTTCATGCCTTGAGTCCAGAATGGATATTCATCCTCGGGATGATTTTCGTGTCATTGCCTGTTCTTCTTACCATAAAGTCCAAGCTACCTCTCTATGTCCTGCCATTGTTCATTCCGGTGTCTATTGCATACGGACAAAGGCTCCAACACCTGGCATGCATAGGTGCACTCAGGCAAATCAGTATGCTACGCGTCGCCTTCTTGGTGGTTGTGGTCTTTGTTGCAGGAAAGGCCTTTTCCGCGCGGGCCGATCTACCATCTGATATGAAGTCCTTGTCGCTACGAGTAGCCGAGCTCGAGGCTCTCTATCCTGATCACAAACTGGTTGTTTACAGACGGCCGCTCAACGGCCTCGAGTTCTATCTCGACAGACTCCTGCCCGTTCTCCCGATGGGCCCGAATCACGCCGTTGCGATCAGAGCCTTTGCCGTTGAGACCCCCTTGCTCGTTCTGGCAAAGCAGAAATACGCAGCTAGGATACTAAAGGCGCTGGATACGGAAAAAGCCCAGATCGTGCCGACAGGGAAAAAAGGGTGGATTGCTGTCGTGGTTGAGAAACAAGAGCGGTGAACGGACGGGCAGACTCCTTACTGCCCTCGATCAATGCACACTCGATGAATTTTATACGTAGACGCTGGGATCATGCCAGAGGCGGCGTATGGATCCCATCTCAAGGGCTGAGACTCCACGTATGAGACGCAAACCTCATGTTGCCCGTGTGCATGTGCGTTCACTTCGCGGGGGCTTAGCCACCAGAACCGCTCCATGTGGAAACTCCCTGTCTCGTTCTGACGAACCAGGAAAAAGGCAGTGATGTGTAGTTGGGAGTTCCGTTCTGGTAGACCCAAGGGGACCGAGTTTGTCGGCAGAAACCTCTCGACGTAGCTACACGATCCTTGGATCCTTCATTCGAGGGTGGACCACTGCCTTATACGTAAGCAGATCTTGACAAACATGAGCAACTCAGGGCCTCGCTGAGCACTCCGACTACTGTAGCCAGCGCAACACCAGATGAGAGAGGAAAAAGCAAGGTTGGTGGGGCCATCGCTACTTCTAAATAGTAGCCAGACAATAGATCTGTAACCTTTTTTCCTTTCCTTTCTCGATAACCAATCAGGTGATGCGGTCGTAGAGCTTGAGCAAGGGCATGGCAAGGCGCATGAAGGCCTTGGCCGAAAGCCACGCAATAGTGCCGATCTCCACAAACTCGATAATAGTGCCGTCCGGGTCCCGGATGTAGGCGACCATGCCCTTTGATCCTGAGCCCATATTCACCTCTACCGGCGGCAGGTACATCTGGATCCCCTTGGCCTTCATCTCTGCTACCGTGCCTTCGAGATCCGTCACATCCAGGCAGAACTCCATACACCCGATATCACCCCATCGCCTTCCATTGTACACGTGCCTTCCGCTATAACCCGGAACCTCGATAAGTTTCACGATCCCCGGGGGAATGATGCTGTTCACAGGGCCAGTAACAGCAGCGGACCGCTCCAGGATCACCATCTTTATCGTGACAGGACCGCCGGTGAGCGCATCCATTTCCGGGATATGCCCTTCGAACTCATAGAGCAACCGGTCGAATCCCAATGCAGATGTATAGAACGCTCTGGAGCGTTCGAGGTTCGAGACCCCGATCCCAACATGCACAGCGCCGAAGACCTCAGCCCTTTTCAGCGGCACTGGCCCACCCCAGCGGGTATCCTCAACGAGTTGGAGCCGCAATCCATCCGGATCTTCCAGATAGATATACCGCCATCGCCTTCCATCCCGGAGATTCATCTCACCTACAGGGGTGAGAAACTTCACTCCCTCGGCGCTGAAATGCTCCATCACCTTCTCCATACTTCGAACCCCGAACCCTACCTCAAGGACACCGTAGTTGCCATATCCGCCGTCTTTGGGATACGGCCTGATGGGGCTTGACTTGTGCTCCACGATCTCCACGACACCACCCCCTTTGGCATTGGCAGCCATCAACATGCGCATGGTCTCGACGCTCCCGATGACTGGCTCCATCTCTTTCGAGGAGGTCGTAATATCATTGAGCTTGATCTTGTAGCCGAATAGTTTCTTATAGAAAGCGTAGGTCTTTGAGGCATCCCACGTACCCTTCCCAAAATGCTGCAGTCCATTGATCATGCCTTTCCCTTTCCTACGTTACACTTTTCTCGTGCGCCGAGTCGTATGTCCAAACTACGTCTGCCTAGGCACCGTGAGGCAGACAGGTCGAAACCATCCCCGCTGTCCCAGACCATGAGATCTCCTCACCCTAGGCACGAAAGAAGTGCGTGTGGTTGATTTAGAAGTCTATAACCGAGGTAAAAAAAGGGCAACAAATATGAGGCAGGTGTAGCTAGTCCGGCCACTCATCGAGTTCGGATGCTTGACCCAAGCCGTTCATCTGTCCACTCACCGCTGAAGCCCGTTGCGCCAGATGCGGGCCTAGTTTATTTTAGAAAGTAGGTCCTAGTGAGAGGAGCAATGCAAAGTGAAAAGAACCCTACTCTCAAAGATGAAATCCCTTCTTCGCACAAGCTCGGTTGTAACACGAATTCTTTGTTGTTCCGGGGATAGGACACAGCAAACAATACATCTGTCCCCCTATGTTGCTCCTTTTTTTGCATTGGTTCTTTGTAGTGCCTGCGGATCTTCTCAGGACACCTTAGCTCCCACTGGACTCGCTGATAGAAACCCGGACGAAGCGGTCAATCGGCTCATCCTTGCCACTGAGTACCTGCCTTATTCAGAGGTCAAACGATGGCGGCCGTTTTTTGTCGAGCACATACTTTCCATCGCTCCAGCCTACACGAAGGACGAGCATACCTTTACAGAGCTTGCAGACCTGATTCGGTATCTTGACCAGGAACAGGTTCCTGTAATGGTCTGGCCGCTACTTGCTGAAAAAGAAGGCCGCTACCTCAACGTGCATACTTGGCCTGCGTTCAATGCGTTTACAAAGGATCTTCTTTTGAAGATCCGTCAGGAAAACCTTCCTGTCTACTGGGTGCTCTTGAACCTCGAGATGGACGCTCGCATAGAGGAATTTCTTGAAGAGGCATTTCTCACAGGGGGTCTACGAGGCGTCATCGAATACCTCGTAGAGTCAGCAGACCTGACACGATACGAAGAGGCAGTAAAAGAAATCCACCAGCTTGTTGCAGAGGCTCACCAGCTCGGATTCAAGGTCGCTGGTTCGACGCTGATGGTACTACTGGACGACTATGCAGACGGAGACCGAACCTTGCAGCTTCTCTTTACCACGCCTATTCAGGATATCGAGTGGGACGCGGTCGCCTATCAGGTCTACAGGGGCGGCTTTAATGCTGATCTCAAGCAATTGTTCCCCGAGCTCCAATTCGGGCACTATTTTGTGTACGATTACGGAAGGACCATACTCCAGTACCACCCCGATACCGGTGGGATCTCGCTAGGAAGCGTCCCATTGGTCGAAAATCCGCCAGATGGTTATGCGACTGTGGAGGATTTGCACGGTGACTTTGCAGCAGCCCGTGCAGCGGGTTTTGACCGCAACAAGATCTCGATTTGGTCGTTGGATGGTATCTCACGCATGCCGGATCCTGCTGCCTGGGTGAATTACGAGGCTCTTGACCCAGAAGTGCCAGAGCCTGACAGACTGACACAGACCTTTCGCGAACTTATTGCCCGGTTCGACAGGGCACTGGGTGAATCGCTCCCATCCTTGCTGATAAACAAATAGGTACGTGCGTTTGGTAGTTGTCAGGTGTTTCCTACAAGGTAATACCCATGCAACTTTATAAAGACCTTTATCTGCTGAAAGTGGAGAAGTCAGGGATCATCGATTCTTCGAGCATCCTTGTAATCAGGGATGCAAAGGGCCTTGTCTGTGTCGATATCGGCGGCGGAGGCGAAGCCAATATAAGCCAGACCATGCGTCTGTTCGAGAAAGAAGGATGCAAGGTTTCAGATATCCACACAGTGATCGTTTCTCACACCCATGCAGACCACATGGGAGCCATTGGACATTTCAGGCAGCTTCTTCATGGCATGACCGTGATGGACCACGAGGCAGATGCTTGTTTCTTGCAAGACAATCGGCTGCTCAACGACATCTTCAATGCAAACCTCATAAGAACGTATGTTCCAGGGGCCCCGTTCGATATTCTCGAGTTTTATAGGAACTTTTGTCCCATAAGCGAAACAGTCCCTGACAAGGTCCTTGCCGAAGGAGATCTTCTGGAATACGGTGATTTTGTCTTCGAGGTGATCCATACACCTGGCCACCACCCAGGCCATATCTCCCTTTTTGAACCGACACGGAGGATCCTCTTTGTAGGAGATATGCTTGGAAGGGAAGTGCCATTCTATACCCCCCGTTCCGGAGGGGTCGATGGTTATCTGTCGAGCCTTGAGAAATACCTTACACGACGTCCTGAACGAATCATTCCGTCTCATGGAGAGGTGATCAACGATCCTGAGAAGGCTGTGCTGGAAGCAGTAGCCAAAGTGAGGCGTCGCCAGGAGCGGTTGTGTGAGGCATTGAAAAACGGACCAAAGACCTTTCTCGATCTCGTGGCAGAGCTCGTGCGCAATCCCTCCCAACAAGCCTTTCCAGGAGTCGTGCTTGTGGCCAGTCACTTGGAAAAACTAAAAAAAGAAGGAGTTGTCCACGACGTGGAGCAAGGCCTCATCGCTCTGGTTCGCCCGTAGCAGTGAGTGAAAAAAGACGATAAGAGCTACGCCACAAGGGTCGCTTCTTTTGGCTTGTGGGGAACAATCGACGTGCACATCCACAGAAGGCTTCCTACCTCGGCACTCACACAAGGAGGCGACCGCGCCCTTACTCACGTAGCCCTTGCCGCATTATCCAAAGAGACCTGTCGAAGTTATACCCCCATGTATGATGCGAGGTTTCGAGAGGGGGACCAAAGGCCTTGTTCTATTTCTCTGTGTGGTAGCCGGGATCTTACTGACCCAAGGCTATGAGCTTGGATTCCTTTAATCTCGTTGCAAGCAGGACACATACAAGGATGAGTACAATGAGGACCACCATCGAAGGTGTCATGCCTCCGGTTGCTGGGTCCCTGAATCGATCCATGCCAAAGATAAAGAGTATCCCAGATATCTGCCCTGCCAGGACCAGCAAGCCTTGAGAGGTAGCCTCAGGCGCAGGATATCCGACCTCAGCCCCGTATTGAAACCCTATTGGCCCTGCACTCATGAAGAAAAAGCCAAGGACAAAGCTCGAGGCCAGAAGCAATCCATAGCGAGAGGCAAATGCAAGTCCAATGAGCCCAGGTACGGTACATACCATCTGAATAATCAGAAGAGGCCTTCTCTTTCGTAGCCTGTCTGATAACGGAGGGATAACGACCGCCCCTACGATGCCGCCAATCATCATCACTGCTCCGATCATCCCTGCCTGGCTGCTGCTAATTCCGCGGGGTGCAAGGATCTGTTCGATCCAAGTGGTGACTGCATTGAACATGCCCAGGCCGATGAAAAACAATACGAGCAGCAGCACCATATCCCTTTCCCTGAGCAGGTGTTTCAACCCTTGGAGGACAAGGGTTCGTTCGTCTTGACGTGGAGGACAGGGAGGCGTAGGCGGTCGGTTCTTCATGAGTACCAGAAATGCAACTACACTCACCCCTGAGATAACGGCATACCGCATGAGCATTCCCGGAATACCGTAATGTATGGTCAGGTATGGTGTGGCCTCCATTGCAATAACGATCCCAATGTATTGAGCCAGCACCGCAATCCCTGCCGACGTTGCCCTCTCCTCAACCGGGAACCAATGGGCCCCCACCTTGGTAATAGCATTGAGAACAAAAGGCTGGGCTACCGCGAGGCCGAACTGTGCACCACAGACAATGGTAAATCGACTTGCATATACGCCCTTGATAATGCCGAAGATGCCTGTAAGGACAGCACCGATCCCTATGCCGATACGGATACCGTAGGTGTCGATCACATATGAGGCAGGAAAGCTCATGACAATATACACAATCATAAAGCTCATGGACAGCAAACCGATCTGCAGAGGGGCAACGTTGTAGAAGTCTGCAGCCTCGCCGGTAATAGGAGCGAAGGTGATCCAGTGTATCTGGATAACGGCATTGAGTGCGGCAAAGACAGCCAGGACAACCCACCGGTATCCGTACACTCTTACAATCGTAGCTTCCATGTAAACGGAGGCCTCTCCTCCCGGAGCAATGCCATTAGGGGTTTTTCAGAAATTCCAGGATCCTTGTCGCTACTGCTTCTTTGTGAGGACCATCGAATAGAAAGGTACCATGCGCTGCCCCAGTAACGATGAGAAGATCTTTCTTGCCCCTAGTGCGCTCGTAAAGCGTTCGGGCTGAGGAAGCAGCGTGGCCAGGGTCTTCTTCAGCCGCGATAAAAAGGCACGGTGCTGTCACTTTTTCGATGCCCTGCAGGGCATCGAGGCCACGAAACGAGACAGGGCCTGAAATACAGACAACGCCTGCGACAGGCCGACGCGAGGCGACCATTAAAGAGGCGGTCCCTCCCATACTTGCACCAATGAGAAATAGCTTCTCAACCGTGGGTGCGAGATAAAGATAGGCGCCTTCAAGGTCTTTGTCGATCTTGGAGATCTCCTTGCTCCCAGAAGACGATCCATATCCCCTGAAGTCAAAGGTCATCGCCTTGTAGCCTCGAGCAGCAAGGTACTTGGCAAACTCGAACCAGCTTTTTTGGTCAGTTGGGTACATATGCGCCAGTATGACACCTGTCCTACCAGAACCAAACACGTATCCTTTGAGCTGTACCCCATCAGTGCTGGAAAAGGACACCGGCTCCTGATCCGCAGCGCTACAGTAAGCCGGTATCAGAAGTGCGAGCACTGCAATGAGTGTGAGAACCACATGGTGTGATGAAGTGGTCTTGTATGATCCTTGCGCGTTGAAAGATCTCATAGTAGCGCCCTCCTTTCTGGTCGAGGTGGATAATGAGGAGAAGCCGTTATTTCTTATCTATACGCTGAGACCGAGGAGGAATTCTTTAAGGGCTTCATAGTCTCCAGAAAGACGCGTGAAGGTTTGCTGCTTTTCGTCAAGCCCCTTCATGCTCTCAGGGAGCTCTGGCTCAACGCCGATCTCTCTTAGCACCTCTGGAAACTTTCCAGGATGTGCTGTTTCAGTGGCAATGCACAGAGGCTCTTCTCTCCTGAAAGCCAGGTAGCGCTTTAATGCAGCCCAACTCACTGCACCGTGAGGCTCCAGCAAGACTCCATAACGTTCGTAGACCTCTTGGATGGTAAGCCGAGTGCAATGATCAGAGATGCTTATGCCAACGGCGTCTCTCCTTAAGGCATCGAGATCTGGAACCTTGAGTATCGTACCGTTACGGTCCACCTTTCCACCATAGAGATCAAAGAGGCGCCGTAGGTTCGAAGGATTTCCCACATTCATAGCATTTGAAAGACATGCCTTTGAAGGACGAATGGGCCGATACAGCCCTGTCTCGAGGAAACAGGGAAACTCGTCGTTCTCATTGGTGGCAACGATGATCTTCTGTACAGGCTTTCCCATGCGCATGGTAAGAAAGTCAGCGGTAACGTTCCCGAAATTACCAGAGGAGACCGAGTCGAGGACCGGCTCTCCCTTCTCTGCATCGAGGGCGGTATAACTGTAAAAATGATACCCGATCTGAGGCATGAGCCTGCACCAATTGATCGAGTTTGCAGAGGTGAGACGCAAGCTCGCCAGGTCGGGATCCTCAAAGGCCCTGATAGCATTTGCCTGGAGTTGGTCGAACTTTGCATCTGCAGCCACCGCGAAAATATTGCCGCCCAAGGTATTCATCTGGCGCGCCTGTCGTTCGGAGACCTCATGTATGGGATAGGTTACGACCACACGGAAGCCTTCAAGGCCGAGGAAGGCATGAGCAATGGCGCTCCCTGTATCTCCTGAGGTGGCAACCAGGATAATGCGCCCCTTATCCTCTGAGCGCTGGAAATACTGCATAGTTCTTGCCATGAACCGGGCAGCAAAGTCTTTGAATGAGGCAGTAGGTCCTCTGTCGAGCCGGATGATATACCTCCTGTCGTGTATGAGCTCGATAGGAACGTCAAAGTTATATGCCTCAAAGGTGATACGCTCAAGCTCTGAACCAGGGATGTCGTACTCGAGAAAGGGCAGCAAGACCTCCAAGGCCACCTCTCGGTAGGGTTTTCCTCTCAGGCCATAGATCCTTTCAGGTGACAGCTTTGGGATGCGGGTCGGCATGTAGAGCCCACCATCAGGCGGTTGGCCCCGAAATAGGGCCTCTCTAAAATCGACGACCGGTGCGTGCCCGCTAGTACTATAGTAGCGTATCTTTTCTCCCATGCTCACATCCATTCAATGATCCTGCGAAGTCGAACCGCCGTAGAATCTGGACCGAGGATTTCCAATATGTCGAACAGACCTGGCCCTGCGATCTGACCTGTGACTGCAGCCCGTACCGCATTTATGATGAGGCTTGCCTTCACGCCTTTTTCCTGGGCATACGTGCGGATTTCCTGCTCTGCGGTGTGAGCGGTAAAAGGCTCTATGCATTCAATCCGGTCGGCAAGCTCAGGAAGCCATTGTTTCAGACGAGGATCTTTTCTGAGATTTTTCTCGAGGGCTTCCTCGGTTATGGGAAACTCCTCAGAAAAATACGGTCGACCTAGTTGCACAAAGTCCTTGAGGGTATGGTAGCGGCTCCGTATAAGGTCAATTGTCCTGCGAAACCATGCCTCTTGCTCATGTCCATACGCCTCCTTCCATAAACCACAGGCTTTTAGTTCCTCGGCAACAAGGGGGCAGAGCTCCTGTAAGTCCATGGTGCGAAGGTAATGGCTATTGATGCTCAATGCCCGTGGATCGGTAAAGAATTTTGGATCATCCTTCACATAGTTGAATATCGAGTTTGCCTTTGAGATCCTCTCGAGCGAGAACTCCTTTATGGCCTCTTGGCGGCTCAGGATCTCCCTGTTGTCCTCGGTAGACCAACCAAGAAGGAGCAAGAAGTTGCACAGTGCCCAAGGGAGAAATCCTCGTTCCTTATAAAACGCCACCGTGACTACCTCTCCATGCTTCCTTTTGGAGATCTTTGATCTTTGCGGATCGAGGGTCAGACTCATGTGCGCAAAGGCGGGAGGTACTTTGCCAAGGGCCCTGTAGATAAGGATCTGGCGAGGGGTATTGGCCAAACCGTCTTGACCTCGTATGACATGGGTGATTCGGTCCCGTATGTCGTCAACAGCATTGCTGAGGAGGTAAAGAGGAAGCCCATCTGATCGCACGATGACAAAATCTTCTATGTCGTGGTAGCGCTTTGTGATCGTTCCATACACAAGATCATCGACCGAAACAGCTCCTTCGCCTTCAGGCACCTTAAAGCGGACCACAAACGGCACCTTAGCCTCGAGGCGACGAGCCACCTCCTCCTCTGAAAGGTACCGACAGGTGCGGTCGTACTGGTAGGAAGTACGATTGCGTTCTGCCTGGGCACGCTTCTGTTCTCGCTCTTCCTTAGTACAAAAGCATCGATATGCGTGACCGCTCGCAAGTAACTGCTCGGCAGCGGCAAGATGCTCGCTACGGTAATGGGATTGAAAATAGGGCCCTTCATCCCACTCCAATCCGAGCCATTTCAGTCCATCAATGATTTCTCTAATAGATGCTTCGGTTGAACGTTCCACATCCGTATCCTCGATTCGGAGGATAAAGGTGCCGTTATGTTTTCTGGCGAATAGCCAGTTGTACAGAGCAGTTCGTGCCCCGCCGATATGCAAATATCCTGTTGGAGATGGAGCAAAACGCACTCGAACTGAATCCATCAATGAACTCCTTCAGACTACCCTTACAGGAGTAGGTACCACAACCATACCTTCTGATACAAGGCGTTGTGCAGCCAACGGTCTTGAAGGGTCGGAAGCGCTTCCCTCTCCACGAACCTTAAAGAGAGGCAACATGCAGTATCACGGCAGACGTGAATGATGAGAGGCAGCCTTTTTTTTCTGTGAGCCTTTGGTACGTCGAGCCTTCACCGAGTTTTGTGTAATGAGCCACGTCGCAAGCGGCTCAAAGACCCACTTCTGGGCATAGTCGCTTATGAACAGATCTGCATGGGCGACGGGCACTGCATCAGTACCCACTCTCAAGATGTCCTTGGTCTCGGATCCAAAAGCGGCGTAGGCAGTCAAGGCAGTCTCTTCAGGTACAATGCCATCTGCATTGGCCAGCACGATAAGGAGTGGGTTTTTTACCTGAGCGAGGGCCTTGTCCACCTGTATGCCATTTACCAAAAGATCGCCTCGTTTGATCCACTCGGAGATTTGGCGGTTGAGCACAGGGTTCGGATTTTCGATAGTCTTGACGAGCTGCTCGGTCTTGGAAATGTCCACGATCTCTGGATGCAAGTATATACCCAACACCTTTGGAAAGTGCTTCAACAGCGGCAGCCCAATGCGGGCAAGGTGTCGTGTACCGCGCAGGTGAATGCTCCCTGCGATCCATGGTGAACCGAAAAGGATCTTTACGAGTGGATGCACGCCGAGCCACCTCAGTGGTGCCCCGATTGCCACTACAGAACCTAGCAGACTCGCCTTGCCGACACACGCGAGATGGATATAAAGATAGGTGCCACCCAGACTGCAGCCCACTGCGTCCACATGATCAGTCCCTGTCTGGGTGTGTTCGGCGATATACTCGGTGACATGGAGCAGGTCAGTGACTGCCACCTCGTAGAATCCGTAGGAGCGTTTTCCACCGTGCCTTATAGAACCACCCTGGCCTCGAAGATTGATCGACCAGACTTCAAATCCCTGGTCTGCCCAGTACTCTTCCATGGAGGCACCGGTAGGATGGTATCCGAAGATGAAAGCATTCATGCCGTATCCGGGTATAATGGCAACCGGTCTACGACCTGAAACTAGCTTATCTGGCGAGTAGGTCTGTTTGACAGCGAGTGACCATCCTTGCGTGTTGTCAACAAGATGTGTCATGCGAATCATGGGTGCTTTGTCCCTTGCGTGTGCTTGTGCTTCTTCGTCTTTCGGGGCCTAGTCTTGCCGTAGGTGCCACGGAATATCTTGCCCCTTCTCGTTCTCATATCTCCTTTTCCCATACAACCCCCGTATCCGTACGTGACTGGCTCACAAACTGGCATTGTCGGAACGACAATTATAGATGAACCTGGTGGTTCAGGCAAACGCCCAAAAATCCGAGCCTGGCTACGCCACAGCAAAGGGACTCCACTCGAGGTAGATGAAGGTATTATGCCGGGCGAACGGGTGGTGTCATCGCCAGTGATGGTTGGGGACGGGCGAACAAATAGCCTTGTGCAAGGCGAGCACCCTGCCGTGCAATGAATTCCTTTTCTTCGGCAGACTCCACGCCCTCAGGTATGAGCTCGATACCTGCTTTCTTTGCATAGTTTGCAAGTTGGAGAAATACGCGCTGCTTTTCCCAGTCAGTGCTAATGCCCCGTATTACCGACATGTCAACTTTGATGAAATCAGGTGATAAGGCCAAAATAGTATGAAGACTTACGGTGCCACTCTGTGCGTCATCAACAGCCAATTGAAATCCCCTCTCTTTAAAATATTCTGCTGCGTCCCTGAATGCTCTGTAGTCGAGTATGCGTCGCTTTCGCGTGATCTCCAAGACCGTTCGCTTGGGATCGCCACACGCTGCTACTTCCCCCAGTACCTCCCTGAACATAGGATGGTAAAAGCTTTCAGGACTCACATTGAAAAAAAGCTTCAGGGGTTGAGGGATTGCCTTGAGGCACTCCATCACCTTTTGGTAGCTTAAGAGATCCAGTTCCAGGATCATTTCTGCCTCGCGAGCCATACTGAACAGTATGACAGGGCTTTCGAAATAGGTGCCTGGGGGTCCCCGCAACAGTGCCTCGTATCCATAGATCTCATCGGTAGCCAAAGAAACGATCGGCTGAAAAAAGGCATAAAGATCCCTCGTACGAATGATCTCCCTGAACCGGTTCAATCGCGAGATCTGTTCCCTCAAGCCGGGCAGCCGAGATGGCGTTGCTTCACGTTCACGAGTATCCAATGCCTCTGAAAGGATTTTGTACCTTCGAGCTACGCCAGGAAGCGGTCCAGAGAGTCTCCTTCGTTCACGGACCCAGTGGCTCTTACGAAATCCCTTGGCATAGGAAAGCAAAGCAGCTCCCTGTTCCAATATAGTAGCCACATGATGAAACGGACCTGCTTCATCTGTGATAATTGCAATGGAAAGAAACAGTATACCGGTAAGGATTTCTTCACCTCTTCTTCCATACGTAGTGATGAAGCCCTTTTCTAAATCGAACAGGTCATACAGGCCCTGGATCTCTTTATCAAAGTCTGCGATGATGAATGAACAGAGTTCCTCGACTCCTTCAGGGCTCGTGATCAGAATAAAATCATCGGCACCGATATGACCGAGAAAATCGAGATCCCGGTGAAAGTATCGGAGCGCATTGGTTACCACACGGGCGGTCATTCGCAATACGTCGTCACCTCGCTCGTATCCATATCGATGATTGAAATGTCTGAGACCATTGAGATCCATAACGCACATCGCAAACGGAATGCCGCCGCTGATCGTTTCTCTGATCCTATGCATCACCTGGTTGTAGCCTGACAAGCCGGTGACAGGATTTAGATTTACGCCAATGGTGCCCCTGCGCAAGAGTTGTTGGATTCTTCCGTGGAGTTCCTGCACATCTACTGGTATGGTGAGGTAATCGTCAGCTCCTGATTCCCGGGCATCGAGTTCTTCTGAAGGAAGGATTTCCCGATGGAGCAAGATGATAGGCATATGCCTGAAGACCATATCGTTTTTGAGCTCAGAACACAGATGGCGGCCGTCGAGGTCTTGCAGGTCAGTGGCGAGAACTACTACGTCATAGACCCGATCATATATCCGATCCATCGTTTCGCGCGCCGTATGTGCACAAACCACGTCATAGCCAAGGCCCTTGAGCTGAGTGCACACTGTCCTGGCATAGATCACATTGGTTTCTGCAACGAGTATTCGTATGGGCCGGGAAAACATGTTGCCTTATAACTCTACGCCGCTGGTGATCGGTGCGATTTCTGAGAGATCTAGAAGTATTTGGTAAAGTAGAAATTAGTTCTCGAAATATGTCAAGCCAAAAATGTTGAACAGGTGCAAACACCCTGCGTGGACTCGCATGGGGATGCCTACAAGTGGCCCCTTTCAGCAGGCAGCCATCTCACGCACACTCCAGATGCGCATCGGCTTCTCAACCTATCCTTGGTTGTGGTACCCTCATACAGGAACAGAACTGTCGCTGCAGAACGATCCACCATATCGAGACCCACACAGGGAGGTGTTTATAATGAGGCAACCGAGAAAGAGTGATGACAGACGTTCACTGAAGGTTCGGGTTTGGATGCTCGTAGGGCTGGGGCTTTGTGCCGTTGCCATCGGCTGCAAGGACTTTTGCGTGTTCGGGGATTGCGAACAGGAGGGCGTGACAGCGATTATTGCGGCTTTCCATACAACCTACAGTACGTGCGAGGAGGTAACCCTCGATGGCACCTCGAGCAACAATGCGAGCTCTTACCAGTGGAAGATCGCAAAGAAGCCACAAGAAAGCGAAGCGATCATCACGAGTCCCACCAGTAGCAGAACGACCCTTAGGCCGGACAAGGAGGGTGAATACGAAATCGAGCTTACGGTGAGCAATGCTGACCAAACGGCCTCAGACACTGCCACTGGTGCCTTCACCGCAGTAGCATCGCCACTGGCAGATCCTGGGTCGTACTCGACCGTACCTGCGTTCGGAACGATAACCTTGGATGGGAGCAATAGCAAGAATCCAGATGCTGATTGTACAAATGATGGGCTCACCTATCAGTGGTCTGTAATCAAGGAGTATCCTGCATTAGGAGTATGTGACCTATCGGATCTGCAGCCAACCACTGATCCGCGCGGCGTAGCACTTACCATACGGGCAGTAGCGCAGTACTGTACTATACGGCTTACGGTCATGACTGGGACTGGCGCAACAGCGAGCAGCGAGGTCGTCATTTCTTCTTCGTCAGTCATTCCATGAAGCAAGGACTGTCCCGATATTCGAAGAGCATATCCACCATCTTCAGGAGCACGCCATTATGAATATAGACGCCAAAGATGCCCTCTTGGTGATCGATGTCCAGAATGACTTTTGTCCTGGCGGCGCCCTTGCTGTACCACATGGAGACGAAGTCGTGCCGGTGATAAACCGGATCGCAAAGACGTTTTCCATTGTTGTGGCGACGCAGGACTGGCATCCCAAGAGCCATTGTTCTTTTGCAAGCAATCATCCTGGCACAAGGCCACTCGATACGATCCTCATCGACGGCGTCACTCAGGTCCTCTGGCCTGACCATTGTGTTCGGGGTACCCACGGAGCAGACTTTCATCCTGACCTCGATACCACGCTGTTCCACTATATCGTGCGCAAAGGTACGAGAGAGAAGGTTGACTCTTATTCTGCCTTCGTCGAAAACGATGCAAAGACAAAGACAGGACTGCACGGGCTTCTCAAATCACTTAACATACAGAGGGTATTTGTGTGCGGTCTCGCAACGGACTACTGTGTGGCAGCAACAGCGCGAGACGGTATTGCTGAGGGATTCTCTGTGGTGCTTGTGGAAGATGCCTGTAGGGGTGTGGATCATCCCAAAGGAAGTGTGGATAAGGCACTGTGCCAGCTACAAGAGCTTGGTGTCCAGGTAGCGTCGAGTAGTGAGATACGGTGACCTCCACAGGCCAAGAGTCTTGTGTGTGCTTGTTCAAGCTCCCCTTCAGTGGTCTATCATATCGAGATCGGATACCTGCCATAGGTGAGACACGCGCTGTTCATGGTGAGGTAGCTCTCAAGAGACACGTAGTGCGGAATGGCACTCGAAGAGCCTAGACAATACCCTCCCCCAGGGGCAAGCCTTCGGATATGCTCTTTGACGTCTTGGACGATCTCATCGGAGCTCGCTCGTATGAGCCCGTAACAAAGGTCGATGTTACCGCACAGGCATATACGGCTGCCAATCGCGTCCTTTGCATGGTAAATATCCACACAGGTTGGCTCGAGGGGATGAAGGGCATCAAAACCTGCCTCTATGATGTCCTCAAACAGGAGCTGAGGATTACCGCACGTATGAAATAACACAGGCAGTCCTTTTTCATGGGCGAGTCTCGTATACGTCTTGTACCATGGAAAGACATATGTTCTAAGCATGGCAGGTGAGATGATAGGGCCTTGTGTGCAGGCCAGATCGTCAGCGATCCATAGAGCCCCCACGCAATCGTACTCCAACATGCGCTCAATGGATCTTTTGATGAATGTTCCAGCCTTGTGAAACAGCGCTTCCGCAAGCCCAGGATCCTCATAGAGGGTGACGGACAATGCCTCAAGGCCCATTGCCTGGATTAGGGTCTCAAGGAGCGCACTCACACACCCAATGACCTTCATGTCTGAAGGAAGATAGCTCCGTATCCGGTCAAAATCGGCAAAAAGGGCTTCATCGACGTCAGGCCATTCAGATACGGTCAGATCTTGAGCCTTTTTAGTACCACCGCCTTTGGTGGAGTGAATCCAGGACGGTCCCGTGAGATCGTGCCTGAAAGTCTGGTGGGGAAACAGGACGGCCACGCCACTGCGGGTAGTGACAGGCCCAAGAAATAGAGGGACATAATCATACCCAGCTGCAAGCCAGAACGCTACTTCATCGCGCAGGTCTGAAATAGGACGACCCAGAAGTGCACTTTTGACCTCTTCGTCAACCATAAGTTCTATGAGCGGCACACGGTCAGGCACCATACCTTTAAGTGCTGTGGTAAGCCTCTCGAAGGCAGGGTCAGGCTTTTGGAGTGTCGTAGCGATATAACTTGGGACGATCATGAGCGACTCGTGAGCAAGATATGTCTCAATTGGAGCACGATCTGCCGAGGCTGGAAGTACCCAGTGTGCTGAAAGATTTGCCTCTGACTGACATCTTGGCACACCAGAGGCCGTTTCATCAATCTCCACAGAGAGCTTTTGACAGGGGCTGGCGTTCTTACCTATACTTGGTGATGCTTCCTCCCTTGTGCTTCGTTTGCGTGCTTCATCCACCCTGGCGTGCGCGGAGAACGCATGAAAGTACTGCGGCCTACCCATACATTGGTTGTTCTTATTGCTGGCTTTTCAGCGGTATTGAGTACGATGACGTACGGCATGGCAGTCTGTTGTCCTGCCAGTGCTCGAGAAAAGCCAGCAGTGATCATCGAAGAAAAGACGCTTCGCCGCTGGCCTGACCCTGTAGTGATCGATGTCGGGCTCCTTAAGACACTTGTAGGAAAAAAGATAGAGCAGGTTCGCGTGTATGCTCACAAGGATGGGACCTTGGGGCCTATCCCGTTCCAGATCGACGAGAAAGACGGTCGCGGCAATTTGATCCTTCCATCTGGTACGAACAACAACCAGAAGGACGCGAATGGCATACTGGACAACGGGGAAGAGCTTGTGTTCATGGCACGAGACAGCGGGGATAGAATCGATAGCAGGGCACTTCCCGCAGGCGTCGAATTATGGGAAGAATTGCTCCTCGAGGATCCTCTGACAAAGGGTAAGGGCTGGGTGTATGTACTGTATTCAGAATCCAGCGCATTGCCTGTATCAGAGGAGGACTATGTGATCTATGATCCAATGAGCTGGCGTGAGAGACGAGGGCATTTTCTGCTCCACAAGACCAAGTACTACGAGTGTCACCACTATCCCCAGCCACCGTATTTCGACAAGTCCACATTCCCTAATGCAGGCTTTGCCCACAACTTTTACTCGCTGACATCAGCAGCCGGTGGGACAGGGGAAAACTTTTGTGATCGATTCAAGGTCCGCGTCTCCATTGCCTTTTTCTTTGGGACCTTGAAGTTCCATATCGACGAGAATGCGATCATGTTCTATGAAAATGCGTACAAGGACGGTCCTGTGCGTCTTATAAGGAACAACAAGCTTGTGCTGTCGCTGCCGTTGGGTATCAAGACACCTGGAGCAGCGGTGAACATAATCTGGTACGATACCATCGTCAACGTGCCCCTTATCATCGATATACCCTTCAACCCTGGATTTCTCTATTCCTATCTCGAAATAAGCCTTGGCGAGGATCACCGAAAGGAGGCGCTTGGAGCAAAAGTGTATAACTCGAACAATCTCACAGGTTGTGTTGTCGACGGCAAACTGGAGGGACCTGCTGAACTCAACTGGGATACACGCAGAGATCAGTGGAGGCTGATTACTGGTCCGATGGGGACGTTGATGAACCGGAGTTTCTGGGACGAGAACTATCTCAAGCAAATGGCGAGCATAAAGGTCGAGTACCTGGATGACGCACACAAAGAAGATCCACCAGAAGAGGTTCCTGGCATGTTAGGAATGATCAGACAGACCAACCGGGTTCACGGCATCAAGAAGGCGCGCTACTATTCCTACATTGAGTGGTACTATGTGCCGAGTTTCCTGTTCACCGGCCCTGATCGTATCTATCGCGTAGGTGATGAAAAGGCCTATTTAGACATTGCAGACCATCCTCTCAGGGTGCGGGCAGGCAATCGTGCCATGGAGAGCCGTTACTTTGGCCAGATGCCACCTTTTGAAGATGCTGCACATGACCAATAGGAGGCTGACGTGCCTGTGTACAGTGAAAAAAACGGACGTGTCACTACTATCATCATCGATCGCCCTGAGGCTCGCAACGCAGTAGACCAGCCAACTGCAGATGCACTTGCAGAGGCCTTTAGAAGATTCGAGGCTGACCAGTCTGCGCATGTGGCTGTGCTATGGGGTGCGAATGGTACCTTTTGTGCCGGCGCAGACCTGAAGGCCATATCAAGTGGACTCAACGCCAACAGGATCGAGGAGCACGGCGATGGACCTATGGGGCCCACCCGAATGATGCTTTCTAAGCCTGTTATTGCTGCAGTGGCAGGCTATGCAGTCGCTGGGGGACTCGAGCTTGCACTCTGGTGCGACCTTCGGGTCGTGGAGCAAAGCGCCGTATTTGGCGTCTTCTGTCGTCGCTGGGGCGTGCCATTGATGGATGGAGGCACGGTACGTCTTCCCCGCCTCATCGGACTGAGTCGTGCACTTGATATGATACTGACGGGAAGGCCTGTAGACGCACAAGAAGCACTTTCATGGGGCCTTGCCAACAGGGTGGTCAAGGACGGCACATCACGCCAGGAGGCAGAACAGCTCGCCACACAGATCGCTGCATTTCCGCAAACGTGCGTCTGCCACGACCGGTTGAGCAGCTATGAGCAGTACGATGTGAAGCTCGTTGAGGCCTTGCAGAACGAGTTCAGACATGGCCTTGCGGTCATCCAGAGCGGTGAGACCATCCATGGTGCTCGGCGCTTTGTAGCAGGACTGGGTCGCCATGGATCCTTTGAGCTTTGAAAAGACGTAGCCGTAGCTACTGGGCGTGATATACTCGTAGCTGCCTACCTCCTCCAGCACACAACCGACTCAGCTAGGCAGCTCTTGCATGGCATGTGGCAGTGGCTTTCTAAAGTCGATGAGTTCGACACAGATGTTGGATACCGTGTACGTGATTTCCCTTCTTAGCCCTTCTGCATCGCCACCAATCTGGAGGGGAACCTCTTCAGAAAACGAAAGATGAACTTTTTGGGCGAGCACATCGATGAAATTAGGGCTCCGGTACGTCCCTGTCCAGATAGCCCGTGCATGAGAAAGAAGCTCAACGACTCCTGCCTTTACGATCCTCAGGTGCATAAATCCAGGAAGCTTCATGGCAAACGGAAAGGCCTTCAATCCGTATCCATAAAACGGAGTTGTCCCTACACCAGTAACCGTGCAAGGACCTTCGTATAGCACCGTATCTGAACTTTTTTCAAAATAGGTGTCCGAACCCCTGGAGCGCACGTAGTAGGCGCTGTCTCCTTCGTTAGTGATGCGAACGTCGATCGTTTTTCTTCGCGCAACGACACTGGGGATCGTCTTAAAAAAGATTGCGACCAGATATCCTGCAATGCTGTGCAGGAAGCGGGATACGATGGGCAGGTGGAGCTGTTGTTTGAGCCACAAATAGTCATTCAATACTGCTGCATCCCATCCCAACCCTGAAAAAGTAAAGCAACGATGTTCAGCCTCGATAAGATTGACTGAACAAGTTCCGAACTCTTCGCCATTGGCAAGATCTCTCAAAGGCCAAAGCCCTCTGCGCGTCCCCAGTAAGGAGGCGAGGCTGTTGCCTGTTCCCAGTCGAAGGACTCCGAACTGAGGAAGGGAGTAGCTGGAAAGGCCTTTTTTGATCTGGGCATTCTTTTCTTCGATATACCGTTTGGCCGCACTGATGAGGTGAAACAACGTGCCGTCTCCACCGCCACTTATGATTCTCCGGTATCCGTTGTCGATAATTTCTCTCACATACTGATATGCCTCGTCCTTGGTCCGAGTCGTATAAAGAGAGATCCTCGGAATCATTGTTTCTGCAGATCGTTTGAGGCGCTCGGTGACCCTTCGTGCATTCTGGTTGAGGATCACCGCGTACTCTTTAGCTGTTGGCCGAACCATAGGAACCCTCGCACTATTGCCCTACAAGGCATCAATTTTGATCGTACAGTCATTAGGGTGCCTGGTCAAGCCAATGCATGAGAGGCAAGAGGTCATATCAACCTTCAGGATATCAGTGCGGCCTCTGGTAAGAGCGAACCAGCAGTACCCTTTTACTTGATAGTCGTTTCACCTGGTCCGATAGTAGATAACAGGGGTGAGGTCGTGTTCGAGGTCCCTTACGTTTTCTATTGCGAGTCGACCACGCTGATAAAGGTACTCAACATGGGCCCCGGTTTCCTCCAGAGCTAGCAATACTGTATAGCCGGATACATTGTCGAACAGGCGGCTAGAGATCTCCTTGATCGAGCGTGGCTCCTTGCAGATATCGAGGACTGCATTGAGTCGTTCCTCATGAAGGCGTTCGATTGCTTCGATCCGTGCATATACGTCGTGCATCACCTCTTGATGACCGCCGAAGGCGATTTTGATGCCAGGGATCTCTTTGACCTTCTTGAGTGACGCCAGGTAGTGACCGAGCCCTGTATATCGAGCGATCGTTTCTGGTGACTGATGAGGAGAAATGTCAGAAAGAATGTGATCGCCCGTAAAAAGACATCCTTCTGCCTGAATACATACAGCACCAGGACAGTGGCCAGGCGTGTGATACACCTTGAATATACCGTTGCATGGGGACGTCTCATCAGAAAGATAGAAATCGATCGGGACAGAAGCCAAGGCATCTTTTCCTGCAGTATACAATTCCATGAGCGTACGTTGGGTGTGCTCAGATATGCCGACCGTCTTGAGAAAGAGTCTCAGATCCCGGCCGACTACAAGAATCGTCTCTTCAAAATTAATTATTTGACGGGCATCGAGTTCATGGATAGCGACGAGTGCGTTTGATCGGGATCGAAAAAAGGAGATGCTACCGAAATGGTCGACATGCCCATGGGTAAGCATGAGGAGATCGATATCGCGAAGGGCCACCTTTTCACCAAAACGATCTCTAATTTCCTCGATTCCTTGTACCAACTCAGCATTGCTATTGCCCCAGCCTGATCCGAGATCGATAAGCACGACAAGATCGCCCGTGCATACCAGGTATACATTGGTATAGTGAGTGGGAAAGCTCTGGATGGGGATGCAATAGATGGTCAGCCCATCTATGCTATGACGTGATATCCTCCTGTCAGGCACTACATGTGCATCGTAGGTAGTCATCCGTTGCCTTAGGCTCCTTTCAGTGAAGGCACGTAGTGTTCTTTCACCCAGGTCTGGATCCTCTGCATGGTCTTCTCGTAAGAAAGCCGACTCCTCCACCCCAGGAGTGTGTGGGCCTTTTGTGTGCTCACAGCATTGTCTCTTCCCACAATGCCCACAGCCATTCGTGTAAGTGGGGGTCTGAGATTGAAGGGGCGGCACAAGGCTTCGAAGATGCGCGCCACGGTCCAGGCTGCCCCAAATGGAAGCGTAAAGGAAGGTCGTCTATCGATCATAGCGCCAAGATCGGTAAGATATTGTCTCCAGGTGACAGACCACGGATCCCTGAAATTGAAGCATTGACCATTCGAAGCCTTGTTCATCGAGGCAAGTACAATTCCATCCACAAGGTTTTCAACTGCCAAAAGACTCGCACTGTGTCTTCCCCCATCGATAAGCGGTACCGGACCGCGTCGAAAGGCGTCCAACGCATCCTTGACCCACACGCTTCCAGGGCCGATGACATTTGCCGGACGGACGATCGTGCAGGAGATACCCCTTTTTCCATGATAGTCCATCACACGCTTTTCAGCCTCCATCTTGCTGTCGCCATACGGTACGCCGGTCTTTACGCACGGTGTGTCTTCTGTGAAGCCCCTCATCGTACGACCGACCCCATACGCCGCAATGGAACTCACATAAATAAACTTCTTGCAGTGCTTCCATGAAAGCTCGAGCAGACGTTCGGTACCGTGGACAGTAATATTCCAAAAGTCCTCCCACCTACCCCAATCTGTAACCCGTGCTGCCAGGTGATATACGATGTCTACTCCATCGGTAATGCCCTGTAACGAACTGGGTTCTAACAGGTCCCCTCGAACGATCTCTACACCCATACGCTCCAGTGTAGAGGACGACTCGGCATGGACGAGCAATCCCCGTACACTGAACCCGCTGCGGAGAAGTCTCCTGCAGAGGTGAGTTCCGATGAAGCCAGCTGCACCTGTCACAAGCACCCTCACGCGTATCCACCCTCCATGGGACTTACTGTTGCTCTTTCTTGATGGTGCATACACACCATGGATTCGATAATCGCTTGAAAAGATGGCACATTGCTGGCAATCGCCGTTTTGATGCGATTGGTATGCGCTCAGGCCGCTTCATACCTGTCCTCGCAAGCGGTCTCGTTCACAGGCCGAAAGTAGCATATGTCGAGTATCGTGCCCCGTGGCTGTTCAGAAAAAACAGGTTCAACCTTCATTCCGGGGTAGATCGCATCATCCTCCACCTCGCCAAGTAAGTGAACAAAACCAGTATCAGCCCCCTCGAGCTTTATGATGGCATAATGGATTGGTCTGTCTGGTGGTATTGGGTGATATGACCCCCGGTAGTGCAGAGTGGTATAGGTCTCAACAACACCTCTCCCAGAGAGAGGGACCCATTGGTCAAGTCGTGACATACATCTGCCGCAGACAGCACGTGGAGGTACATAGACAATATGACAATGGCCACATCGCATCCCCAGTATCTGTCGCTTGTCTCGTAATGACACCAGAAATGTGCTCACTACCGGTCCAGCAGAATAGGCATACGGCACCTTGAGCGATTCTTCGAACAGTATGATATCGTTATCGTGTTCAGCCTTCATGAGGTACCATCATTCGTCGAGGAGTTCGAAGTATTCGATATCAGTGAGCTTGCCCACACGCACTGGCCTGAAGCGTGCCCTCACACGCTGGCCAACCCTCATACGGGACCGATCGGTCTCGTTCAAAAAGTGTTGAAGCCGACTTGTCGCACCATCGAGTTTAATTAGTCCGTACCCGTACGGGACAGGTCGTTGCCTGCCTGTCATCGGATCAAGGAAACTAAAGTACACCACAGTAAAGGCCTCAAGCGTTCCATAGTGAGACAGCTCTACCCACCTGTCGGTTTCTTTCCAACAGGGACCGCACACAGGTCTGGGAGGGATGTAGACTGCTCCACAGCCAGGACAGTGTCTGCCCCAGATTTTACAGTGTTCCTTGAGCTCTCTGAAAAAGAATGTCCCAAGCTCCCCAGTGGCATAGCGATACGGATACACATTGTGGACCTCGATGGTGAGTAATTCCTTAGGGCCGTTGTTCACCGCGAACATCCTCCTGGGTGTGTAAGAAGATCAATGGCCAAGGAAGGCGTCTACCTCCACGCATGTACTCGGCCTTATGGCTTATCCTTTGAAAGGATCATGACGTCAGACCACCAGCTTCCCCCAAATCCAGTGCAAATTGCAGTGCGGGCATCGTGCACCTGCCGGAGTCCGGCCTTACCCATGATTTGAAGGGCAGCCTCAGCTACACGAATCATTGCTGTGGCTCCAATGGGGTTTGTGGAGGTAACTCCGCCTGAAGGATTTACCGGCAGACGGCCTTGCATAGAAGTAAAACCACTCTCTACCAGCTTTCCTCCTTCGCCCCAATCGCAAAAGCCGAGCGCCTCTGTCCATGCCAGTTCTGCAAAGGTGCAGGGTTCGTACAGCTCTGCAACATCGATCTCTTCTCTGGGGTTTTGAATCCCTGCTATACGATACGCCTCCTTTGCTGCGTGGGTAAGGGTCCTCATGCGATCCAGCATAGGAAGATCAGCATTAAACGGCTGGTCATGTCGGCACACTGCTGCCTTTACCCACGCAGGGGTAGGGCAGAGCTGCTCTGCGATCTCCTCGCTCGCAAAAATCAGTGCGCAGGCGCCATCAGAAGCAGGACACATGTCGAGTAGCTTTATGGGGTATGCCAGGACCCGGGAATTCATTACATCCTCCACGGTGATGGCAAGTTTAAGGTGAGCATAGGGATTGTTTCTTGCATGTGCACGGTTCTTGACAGCAACCAGGGCTGCCTGCTCCTCGGTAATACCGTACTTCGACATGTATATACTCGCTGCAAGGGCAAACGTACCTATAGCACCAGACATCGTTGGCCGCTCGTACCAGGGGTCTGCTTGAAATATGAGGCCAGCGGTAGTATCGCCGTCTGACTGTTTTTCCCAGCCTATCGTCAATACAGTGTCAAAATGTCCTGAAGCCACATGGTAAAAGCCTGCCTGTGCAACAGTGCTACCAGAGGTTCCCCCTGTGGTAATCTTGAGAGCATGCTTCATCAGGCTGCCGGTATAATCCACAAGTTGGAGATCGACAAAATGGTTGCCTTCGAAGTGCTCCATGTTGCCCATCAGGACGGCGTCGATCTGGTCCATAGTCATATCTGCGTCTTCAAGGCACCTTGTGACAGCCTCGTAAATCATCTCTCCGATATTGACATCCCTCCGCCGGGAACAGTGGTATGTCTGACCTGTCCCAACAATAGCAACTCTTCTGGCCATGTCGGTTCTCCTTGTGCCTGGGCCAGCAGCCCTCTCCTCAGGCAAGGCTAGTGTTCCGTGCTAAAAATCAGGACTGTCTGGGCTTGCCCACAGATCCCTGAGGCACCCTGCACGAGTGCAGTTTTGGCTCCATCGACCTGTAAGGGGCCTGCCTGCCCGCGGAGCTGTGCAACGACGTCTGCAACATTGCTCATGCCTGCTACAACGAGCGGCTTGCCGCTCAGCATCCCTCCAGAGGGATTTATCCGTGGTCTGCTGCTTAATGAGCGTTCTGTTGTCGAGAGTACTTCATACCCTTTACCAGGTCGACAGAATCCTAATGCTTCTGTCCACAAGAGTTCCTGATACGCATAGTATTCGGTAATCTCTGCCAGGTCGATTTCCTTTTGAGGATTCGTGATACCGGCCATGCGATATGCCTTTGCTGCTGCCGCAGACAACGCAGGACTTGTAGCCAAGTCCCTGTCTCCAAGGTGGTAGGCCTCGACTGTATGGCCAAAGCCTCGGAGCCACACAGGCTCTCCTGCGAACCTTCTCGCTGCCGACTCAGTGGCAAGAAACAGTGCACAGGCCCCATCGGAAACGGCGTACGCCTCTAGTTCGTGGATCGGATCAGCGAGCAGTGGCGAGGAAAGCACCTCCTGAACAGTCACGTCCCTGCCCCGCCACAAATACGGGTTGCCTTTTCCTGTGCTCAAGTTTTTTGCCGCAATCTCGGCGCACCACTCTGGCGCTACATTGTGGACAAGCATATACCTTCGGGCCTGAAGTGCTGCCGCTGCTCTGTCATCGAGACCGAGCAGCTCGGTATAGTATGGGTCGAACATCGCATTGGCAATGATATGTTGATCTCCTTCACTCATCTTGCAATGACTTACTACCAGTGCAGTGGAGAAATGGCCACTCATGATCCGTAGCGCTGCGTAGAGTACAGCAGCTGCCCCGTCTGCACACACCTTGGATTCAGCCTTCAGGTAAGACCCACAGGCCTCGGCAATCGTCCGATCCGAGATCGTCCTGCCGTCGTAGAAATCCTGTGACGCAGTAATAACCTGTTCGAAGTCGTTTATAGTTGCTCCTGCCTCCTCCAATACCCGACGCACTACCTCGTAGACAAGTTCTGGGTACGACTGGCGCATTTTACAAGGTTCGAATTGGGTTTGAACTGCTGCAATCACTGCGACAGGCTCTGGCATTGTGGTGATCCCTTCTGCGTTGGGCCAAGCGTTCTGCCTGGATTTCCCGGTTGTTCTTGCGCTGGTTACCCTTTGCTCAGCTATCTGTCGAGCCCATCAAAGGAGGGAGCCCGAGCATTGTACGCGCTTCTTCCGGGCTTGCTGGCTCGAATTCGAGTTCTCTCATGATGCGTACCGTCCTGGCAACAAGCTGAGCATTGCTTTGTGCCAGCTCGCCTTTTCGGTAATAGATATTGTCTTCCAAGCCGACGCGCACGTTTCCTCCAAGCAGCATGCCAAGCGTGGTGATGAGGAGCTCGTCCCTGCCTACTGCGCACACATTGAAGATCGAACCTTGTGGCAGAAAATGGATCAATGAAAGCAGATGCTTCGGCGTTGCACGCTCTGCTCCCATGTAGCGCATGCCCATCACCAGGTTTATGTAGTACGGAGGGCTTACCAGTTTCTTTTCGATAAGGTTTTCGACCTCCTCGATCATTGCGTGGCTATAGACCTCCATCTCGGGTTTGATCCCCTTTTCCGCCATGGCCGCTGCGAATGCCTCGATATCATCTCTTGTGTTCTTGAATACCGTGTTGCGCAGGGCTCCTGGGGCATGGATACGCACTAACGTGCCCATATTCAACGAGGCCATCTCAGGCTGCGCCTCGAGGACGCCGCGGATACGTTCTTCTAGGGTCAGATTGGGCCCCCCGCCTGTGGTGTCCTGAAGTATGAGCGGGCATCGTTGCCTGATCCTTTGATGGATGTCTTTGTAAATAGCCGGGTCGCCAGTTGGGACACCGTGTGGATCTCGTGCATGAATATGGGCAATGGCAGCGCCTTCTTGATACGCCTCGTAAGCGGCCTGTGCGATCTCTTCAGGCTGTTCTGGAAGACACGGATGTGCAGACTTACGGTGAAGACCTCCTGTAAGGGCCACGGTCACGATGACCTTTCTTTGAGCCACAACAAAAAACCTCTTGTTGTTCAAAGGACGCTCCTTATGATGGCTGCGTATCACTGTGCCTGTGCATTGTCAAGCTGCCGGTAATAAGGGGCACATGCACACTGTCGATATGTGTTTGTCTTAGTTCGTAGCCGAGGGACTGATCCGTAGCGCTCGGCGTGCGGCAGTGAGAGACGTGGCAAAGATCGATTCAAGAGTAGGGACAAGGTAGAGACTTTTGTCCCTGCAGGGATTTACAACAAACTCGTCATTAGAGTACGATTTAGGTGAGTGCACTCACTTAGAGGTATTCCCATTAACAGCCATCCAGGAGGAGCAAGATGCCGATGCCTATCAAAGAGCGGTCTCACTCCAGCACATCATGGACAGAGTTCAAGACCAAGCTGGAGGGTCTTGTTGGGGCTGGTCATGTGTTCGATACCACCGAGACACTTCAACGGTACGTACAGGCAGGGCAGGATACTTCGGGACTGATCGCTGTCCAGCCTACCACGCACAATGAGGTCCAGGAGATCATGAACATTGCTCGTGAACATGGGGTATCGATTTGGACCATAAATGATGGCAAGCTTCCTCCCTCCACCTACCAGCGTTCAGGGATTGTACTGGATTTCAGTTGCATGAACGCAATCGAGAAACTCGACAAACGCAATCTTCTCGCCCATGTTCAAAGAGGCCTTACCTTTTCAGAACTCAAGAAGGCCCTTGCGCCAGAAGGCCTCAAGATCGCAACACCGCTGGCAGCCACTTCTGAGAGCGTACTGTGCAACTTCGTAAATCGCAATCCTCTGAAAAAAGCTACCTTGTATCCAGAGGTCCATGTGTTCACCATGCAGGTAGTGCTTGCCGATGGCCGTCTTTTTCGCACGGGAAGCCATGCATTGAGCGAGGAATCTGCTGATTTGCGAGAAGATGGCGGCCCAAGCCTCAGCAGATGGTTCTTTGGCTCAGAAGACATATTCGGCGTCGTAACAAGGGCAACGATATGGCTCTATCCACAGACCGAGTGCAGGGATGCACGCCTCTTTGGCTTTCGCGACCTGGCAAGCCTTGTTGCTGCGCTTCGAAGCGGGCCGCGTACGGAGCTCGGATGGGAGTATATCGGCATGAACACACGCTTTCTGAGTGCCCTGCTGGGCAGCTCCGTCGATCCCGACGTACCTCCGTGGCTCCTTCTGGTAGGCTTTGATGCAAAGGAACGACTCGTTACCTATCAAAGAGGAAGAGTTGAGCACATTATGACGTCCCTGGGGGGAAGTCGAGTCGAACAGTATGAACAAAGGCTGCGCAGCCTTGTCGACGAGGTCTGGTACCAAGCCTCCCCACTCCATATCGGGTACTACACACTTCCAGGCCGTATCACAGAATTCGATACATTGATTCGCCAGAGACTGCTCGAGGCTTCGGTGAGACCCGACGCTATTGGCACCTGTTTCTTGGCTATTGACCGAGCTCGTTCGATATACGCGATGTACGATGTGTTCTGTGACGAACCCAAGGTAATAGCTGCAAGGGACTCCATAGAGGCCAGCCTGGTTGAGCACGGTGCATTTTTCGACCGGCCACGAGAGACAATAAGTGACATGATCTTTGACAGAACACCCAACCTTAGGATGCACGTCCGTACTATCAAAGCAGTTATGGATCCTGGTTTTCTGATCAACCCGGGACGATACGTCCGAAAAGAAGATCGCTGTTACGAGCCACTGCAGGTCATGTTCCAGACAGCATCAGACACCGGGATTGAAGAGGAGAATCTCTGCGAGGTAGAACGAGCACTCGCCGAGGTGGTCGGTCCAGAATGGGTGAGTCAGAACAGGGCAGATCTTTCTGCGTACGGAAGGGACTTCACGATCTTTTCCGGTGAACGTCCCAATATCGTGGTCCTTCCAGAAACGACGGATCAGGTCCAAAAGATTATGCAGATTGCATACCACCACAAGATCCCTGTGGTACCTTTGAGCACAGGGTTCAATCATGGCGGCCTTACCATTCCCCGAAAGGGCGGAATACTGGTTGACCTCAAACGTATGAATCGTCTCCTCGAGATCGACGAGGAGAGCATGACCGCAACCTTTGAGCCAGGCGTACGTATGAGATCGCTTTGGTTCGAGGTACAAAAGGTCCAGACATTCATGGGCCTCAAGCTGAAACCTATCTTGCCGTTGACCCTGGCCAGCATCTCGCTCTTGAGTAATTACGTCTCACGAGGAGGTCCTGGCTCTGCGGTCAAATACGGCGGAGGTCCTGACCTCACTGTGAACATGACATGGGTGCTTCCCAATGGCGAGGTACTCAAGACAGGCCCCTCTTCTGTGCCAAGCGTGGGCAATGTAGGCATTCATTGGGGACCAGGACCAGACATCGGTGGTATGTTTTTCAACGCAGACGGTGCATTCGGCATATGCACCCAGATCACGGTCAAGCTATATCCTGAGATGCCCCGAGAGGAAATGATCCATACTGCGATCTTTGAAGAAGACCCAAAGGGATGCGAGATCGCCTGCTCCACGATCTATGATCTCGCTCAAGAGAATCTCGTCGAATTCATATACAAGAGCCATCCTGGCGTGATGTGTGTGACGCTTGCCGGTGCGGTGGATTCAGACCCACTGGACTTGGTCGGAATGTCACCAAAACATCCCCTTATGATCGTGGTGACCGGGTTGGACGATGAAGAAGTGCGCATCCGGGGCGAGCTTGTGCGCGAGATCTTGGCACGCAACGAGGTAACCGAGATCGACCCAGGGATGTTCGGTCCGGCGTTTGTATCCATGATTTCGACCGATCCACTGAAGAAGAGTGTGGGGGTGAAGAACAATTACGTAGGTGCCTATCGAGGTGCTTTCCAATGGCAAGCAGGGTACATTCGTGTAGAAAAGGTGCCGTACATTAACCAAGAGTACAAAAAGCTCATCAAAAAGTATTGGAAGACATCTGATGTAAAGGCCTCGCTCGAGACAGCCCTTACCGGCACCGACATTCAAGGCCCATTGCCATATGCGCGCATAGGCACAGTAGAGTTCGACTATTGGTGGGACCAGGGTAATCCAGAGGCAGTCAAGCGGGCAAGCGCTATGATACGAAAGACCACAGAGCTCATGTTCAACCATGGGATCCTTCCGATACGAAATATGTTTGGATTTGGAGAGCTTTTGCTTCCCAGGCTCACCGTCTACCGAGATATCCTCTCTGAGATACGTCGCCAGTTCGATCCGGCAAATCTCATGCACCCAGATGTGCTCCCTATAACGAATGACTATGTCTGAAAGGAGTGCGGACTGACATCTCAAGGCGGTTGTACCGATGGAGCCTATTACCATTACAAGATCGTTCAATAACGGATACGCATGCAACCAACTGGCATAGGACGAAAGGAGGTTGGCTATGGCCAAACACGCTAAACTAGCCCGTGATATAAAACCCTTGTCGGAATATAGAAATATGGCGTGGAAATGCTGGAAATGCGGATTTTGCAGGATGAGCCATCCTGACGAGGTATTCAGCCATAAGTATTCTGACAATTGTCCACGTGGCACACGATTCAGATTTGAATCCTTTTACGGTTCTGGTACGCAAGAGCTCGTAAGGGCATTGACCTGTGATCCGCCCGAGCTCGATATTACGGACCGGGCCACCGCAGAGCGGATTCAGAAGATCGTCTATACCTGTCCTCAGTGCGGTGCATGCCAGACAAACTGCAACCCTACCAAGTATCTCGAACCTGCCAATGCCTCCATCGCACTGCGGCAGTGGTTGGTCCAGCAAGGCCTGGGACCGCTGCCCGAACATAATGCACTAGTCAAGAGTATCATCAATTACGACAACCCATGGATGCAGCCGCGTGCCGCACGAGCAAAGTGGGCCAAGAAGAAAAAGGTAAAGGACGCTGCGACAGAAAAGATCGAGGTCCTTTACTATCCTGGCTGTACTGCCTCGTACGATCCAGTGATACAACCAGTAGCTGGTTGGGTGACGGACGTGCTCACTGCTGCCGGTGTGGATTTTGGGATCCTCGGAAAGAACGAACTCTGCTGTGGGTCAACCGTGCTCAGGGTAGGAGACAAAGATAATTTCATCCGGATCCGCGACAAGAACCTTCAGTCGCTCAATAGTACTTCAGCACGTGTCATCGTCACAGCCTGTGCCGGGTGCTACAGTACGTTGAGCCACGAATACCGAGATCATCTTAACGCAGAGGTAAAGCACGTAACGGAGTTTGTAGATGAGCTTATCCGTGAGGGAAGGCTCTCGTTTACCAAGGAGATCAATCTTGAGGTAACCTACCACGATCCTTGTCATGTAGGACGGTATTGCGGTGTCTACGAAGCACCCAGGGCCATCCTCAAGGCCCTACCCGGTGTATCGCTCAAGGAGATGGAGCGAATAAGGGAGTGGTCGTGGTGTTGTGGGGCCGGCGGTGGCTGTCGAACTGCCTTTCCTGAGGAGATTGCTGGCTTCGCTGCTGTCAAGCGACTTGAGGAGGCCTTTGATACGGGGGCCCGGACACTGGTCACTGCGTGCCCATTTTGTGAACAGAACCTCGGTGAGAACGCAAAAAAGACGTATGCATGGCTCGGGATTACCGTCAAAGATATTATGGATCTCGTGCGGCAAGCGATCTAGCGGGCATAGACAATCAGGTCATATATCGTAAAACCAGATTCGCTTACTGAGCTTATTTTGCAATCGCGCCACGATCTCGTCGATGCCGAGGTCAAGCAGCATCTCAGAGAAGGTCATACCTTCTTGGGCCGTGTCTCCATAGATCTCTAAAAGATCACGGATCGTTGGGATGACGTCTTCAGGACTCACAAATGCTACCTGTTCTGCCACCACCCCCGAGCCATCAAGAGAACCACCCAGGAAAATCTCAAAGCCTCGAATCCTGCGACTGCTTTGGGTGATGATCGATCCTACGAGGCCTATATCATTGACTCTCGCGTGCGAGCATTCGTTAGGACACCCTGATAATGCGATACGAAGCTTGATGGGCACTGCAGTGCCTCCCCTCTGTGCTCGTTCGGTTAGGAAGGAGTCGATGTCTGCGCAAAGCCTTTTTGTCTTGACATACGCCTTGGGACACTGATCAGCGCCGGGACATGCTACTACATTCGGCCGCTCACAGAGGTCTGCTATTCTGAGGCCGAGTGACTCAACCTCTTTTAGCATAGCTTCTATGCACGAAGGCCGTACAAACGGTATTTCGACTTCATGGCGAGGGGTACATCGAATCTCGCCAATGCCGTATCGTTGAGCAATTGATGCGATTGCCTCGGCAGTTGCCGCGCTCATATCTCCTGCAACAAGTGCAATGCGTATCCGGAAGAATCCTTCTTGCTTCTGGGAGAGTATCGCGGCATGGCAGCACATTGCGTTCAGATATCGTAGCTCCATACGGAGGAATCGAGCCTCTCTTTGATCTTCGCCAGAAACTCCTCATGTCCGAGCTGCTGGACCAGGAATTTCATACGCGCTCGGTGGCGGTGGCTGCGGTCACCCAATTCGTTATAGCAGCTGATCACCGCTCGTATGAACGGAATCAATGCTGAAGGTCTCATAAGCTGCGGCAGCCTTCTTGCAAGCACAGGGTTTCGTCCAAGACCACCAGCAAGGTACAGGCATAATCCTACAGAATCTTCCCCTGCTGCATCCCACGCGTGGGCCACAACCCCGATGTCCTGTATCTGAGGCAGGGCACAGCCACGTTCACATCCTGACACAGAGATTTTGAATTTTCTCGGGAGCTGTTCATATACCGAAGTGGACGAACATACGTGAGCAATCTCTTGGGCAATTGGCGCCGTAGGGATTCGCTCATAAGGACAGCTCCCACTCCCCACACAGGCCGTCACATTTCTCACCGTATCACCGCACGCCCCACGAGTGGTGAGACCTTGAGCCGATATCAATCCAAGGACTTCATCGATCTGCGCCAGGTGGATCCCGTGCAGCTCAACATCGCCTCGGGTCGTCAGGTGGAGCGTATTGTCTCCATAGTGCCTCGCGATCTGCGAAATCGCTCGCAGGGCTTCTGCGCTCCATCGACTCCCGGCGCCTTTTATGCGTATCATGACGTGTTGATTCCCACCGCTTTGCAGGTATATCCCATCGATGTGCCGTTCAAGAACGAGGCCCTTGTTTGGTACGGCTTCTTCGTGTGGTGCTGCCATATGGGCAAACTCCTTCCCTAAGGAAACAGCTGCTGGTGCCTATCCGCAGCTAGGTACTTCTTAAGTAGCCGATCCAGCTTCACTACTGGGAAACGAGCCCTGCCGCAGGGATCTCACGTAAGCATCGGGATAAGTATCTCGACAGTTTTCCTCGCAGCCTCATGGTAAAATGTGCCCGGGGCCTTCTCCGAGAGGGCGTCGCTCAACCGTGGGATCCATGGTATAAGATGCTCGGACGTGAATCGTCTCCTGGCCAACCTGCACACAGCCTCCTGCGCACGCAGCCCCTGGTACAAAGCGTACCCTTCCTTGACGGTGAGGAAGGAAAGAAATGAGAGCTCTACCGCAATATGATCGCAGGTCTCTTGAATCTCCAAGTGGGGTCGGAATCCAAAGGCGGTATAGAATCCTGCGACGTCTGCAAGGATTCGCTCCTTTCCGCCGAGACTGCCTCCCAAATAGGCCGATGCTGACGGAGAACAAACGCCTCCTGATCCAAGTATGTAGTGGTAGTCGTGATCCAATGATGCACAACTGACGAGGTGGGCAATGGTCTCTCCTTCAGAACCCATCTCTGAAACGAGTGCACGTAACTCTGCACAAAGGCCGGGCCGGGGAGGCTGAAAACACAAAGAGAATACGCGGCTCCATCGAGCTTCACGTAGCAACGCACAGAATGGTGCATCGAGCGTTCTCATACGACTAGTCCCCTGAGCCTGAAAGGAATTGAATCGGTATCCAACTGCTGACCATTTTACGAGCACCGACCTCTAGGTGGGACCCGTCCCATATGGCGATGGCAACGTATTGGATGATGGTCGTGTTCAAGGCTCCTAGGCTCCTGGCCAGCGGTCTGACGATGATGACCATCCAACGTCCGTTCTGCCACATGCCAAACCCTCTGGAGGTCTGCTCTGATGAGACCTCCAGGGCACCAAACCCGTCTGCCTCCAAATCCCTTACAGGGGCACCGGTATGAGCGAGCGGGTTTCCCGAGGCTACCGAGGCGGCATAGGTTTTTTCCATCTCTTCTTTGTTCCCTTCCCTTATGTGCTCGAAGATGTAGAGATCTGTCCAGGTATCTGGATAAAAGGTCTTTATTCCTTTCACGTGACCTCGACTCATCTCTTCCCAGACAGCCTTCCACTGATGGATTACCACAGGCCTAGCGGCTCCAGGACTCCCTCCCATAGCAGCGTCCGGTAGTACACCTGAGGTGGCTGGAAATTGAAGCGCTACCGAATCACTGAAGGACCCAATCCTTGCAAGCGTGTCGTGGGTCGGGTCGTTCCAGGCTAGCAGAAAAGAAACCCACGCAGTATCGCAAAGGGCTTTGATCGTTACTGTCTTCACGTTCGGCTCATCCAGCCTCGGTAGTGCAATCTGTTGCGGGTCGAGGGTTACCACAGTCTCAAAGGCATATGACCACCTCGGGTCATTGAAACCGATTGATCTCACATCTCCTTGAACAAGGGCAACCTGTATCCTGTCAGGAGACACACGGGGGGCTGAACTGCACGATACCGACCCGAGAACACTCACCATTGTGAGAAGCACCCATGCGCTTTGCATCATACTCATCCGTGATGGCCTTCTAAGTAATGTTAAGTCTGGCTATACCAAGGTCCTTGTCGAATGCTGGCCGCACTATGATCGGTTCAGTCAGAGGGACACGGACAATCTCAGCCTGTCGCTCATCGAATCCTACGGCACTGTCGTGTTCAATGCTGAAATACGAAACAATGTGTTCTGTCGATCCCATCAGTGTGAGGAGCCCTGAGAGTACCTTGTCCTCTCGTGCCTTCCGATAGGTCTCGACCGCTGCCACTACCCCAGGTCCGAACAGTTGTACCAGAAACTCCTCGCTCACATGGATAGGTGGGATGTAGAACACATTTGGCTCAAGCCCGAACTGAGGGAAAAGGGGGAGGGCTACCTTTCTTATGTGCACGAGGTAGTCAATGGGATTGTGTTCATCCGCCAACTCCGGTGCACTGATCCACCCTTGCATCCGTATCTTGCCGATACACGAAACAACACATTGGGGCTGGACCCCCTTTTCTATCTTCGGATAGCAGGCAATGCATTTCTGCGAGACGCCCTCGACGGGATTATAAAATGTCTTCTTGTAAGGACATGCCTTGACACATTCTTGATATCCCCTGCATCGCTTCTGGTCGATAAGGACAACCCCATCTTCGTTCCTCTTGTAGATAGCCCCACGAGGACATGCAGCCAGACATGCCGGATACGTACAGTGATTGCAGATCCGTGCAAGGTAGAACATCCATGCAGCATGGACACCTGACGTGAACATGCCCGTGTCAACAGAAGTGTTGACCTCATCCTCGCCGATATTCGGGTAGGCATAGTCGGTATCAGTGGGCTGCCATCCCAGAACACGATCTTTGGCCGCAGCTGCCTCAAATACGGTGGGGCCGTAGTACACATCGTCCTTCCAGTATGCCTGGCCAAGAAGATCCAGGATCGTTACGTCCCACCTCAGTGGGTAGCATCCAAAGGGTTTGCTCTCGACATTATTCCAGAACATATATTCCTGGCCCCTGCCTGCGGTCCACGTCGTCTTGCATGCCACGGTGCAGGTCTGGCACGAGATGCACTTGTTGATATCGAATACTGCGCTGAACTGTCGTTTAGGACGAACCCCGTGGTACCAGTAATCCATGTGGCGACCTATCTGCCAGTTGAACACCTTTGCCATGGTTCATCTCCCTGTGGTTGACACTGCCCGGAGTGGGACTGGTGAACCTCTCGTTACGACGATCTTCTTGTTACATATGCACCTACCATATATCTCTTGAACACGTCACTCTCGTAGGTAGGACGTATCCCCATCTCCACGGGTTTCCACAATCCCTTCGCATCCAAGCCACCACATTCGGCCTTGGTTATCTTCACAAACGTCTCTCGAGGTGCGCCTGTGGGACAATGGACATCAGGGAAAAATCCTTTCTTGATTATCTGTCCAATACCGTCTTTTCTTACGAGCGAGTCTGTCAAAAGTGTAGGTTTCAGCCATGCCCTGGTTCCACTTTGATGAGACCCTGACCTGAACATTGCCTGGTAATTGGTCAGAGGGTTTTTGGCCAGTCCATCGGGCCGCTCTTTTTGGCCGCGTATACTCCCTGGCGTGGCACCATACATGTTGAACCACATTCGGGTGATCCCTCGGGGTGTACCGTTGTAGTACCGTACGCGGGCGATGAGTCGGGCAGTTGCAAAGCTATGCTGACCCTGCCTCCACCCTCTGAAGGGCCGGTCCCTCGGGTCCGCATCGACCCACACATAATCACCGTCATGTATCCCAAGTTGGCGTGCGTCGTGAGGATTGATATCAAGATATCCTTCAGTGACAAACGGGATCCGTTTGTCATGCCGAAAAAGGTCACCAAATGGTCCAAAAAACACGGCTGTTATGTCAGTGTCGATAGGTGTCGTATGAGCGCCATGTCGGTACTTGGGGGTATGCATGACGAATCGATACCCCTTGCTCATGAGTGGATGCTGGGTCGAAGCCACCTCGTACCATGGTTTGACCACGTGACGAACCTGTCGTGTCTCGGTATGCAAATCGTTCTCAGAGAAACCGTACGCATGCGGGCTCACTGGATTGAGGATCGGATCTTGCTCGGAAACAATCACATTTGGCTCGTGAAACGTTGCGTCAATCGGCTCCCTGAAGATGGGAAGATTTTCACCAGATTCGAGAAACTCTTTCTCCTCCATGTAAAAGGTGAGTCGACCTGTCTTGGTATACCATGGTCGGTCTTCCTGCGTTTGCTCGTATCCTACTGACCTGGGCGTGGTACGAGTCATTGACAAGGTGGGAATCCCTTGGGATGCTGCCGAATGCATCGTAACGAAGCGGTAGCCATGCGTGGTATTACTGGCATTGAGGATCCTCTGCAGATACACCTCCACCTGGTTCTCGTTGACGAATTTCCAGTACTCCTTGAATCTTGCCTCCCCGGTGATCTCAGCTAGTTTGGAGCTCACCAAAGCAAGTACCTCCATGTCTCCACGGGTATCGAATATTCTCGGCAAAGGTGTTTCAGGAAATACTGTGATGAACGGATTTGTTACTGACAAGCAGATGTCTGGTTGCTTGAATTCAGCCCACGAGTCCACCCCGAAGACAACATCGGCCCATTCGCATGACGTGGTCCACCACCATTCAGCGATGACCACCATCTCGACCTTGGGCAAGGTATTGAAGACAAGATCATAGTGCCATTTGGCATTACCAATGATCGAGTTGCTATTGGAAAGCCAAAGTGCCTTCGATGGTGTGGGAACGTGGGTTTTGCCTGTAAACTCCTTGCCATGTACCGTCAGCGGTCGGTCTCCATAATTGAAAAAGTGTGCTGACTCGGCCTTCCAATACGGCTTTGTTCTGGCTGGCTTGGCAGGGTCAAGCTCGATATCAAAAGGATTTTCGTAAATGAATTGAGGCAATCCATTGAGGAGGGCCACACGGTAATTGCCGGCAAAGCTTCCTACATTGCCCCCCAGCCTTCCGATATTGCCTGTCAAGGCAGCAACAAGAAATACGGCTCTATCTTTGAGATCATTGTTGAAAAACTGGTTGGGACCCATTCCAATGGCAAAAAGGGTCGAACCCCGATTGGTAGCAATTTCTCTTGCTAGCCACAGGATCCCTTCCTTAGGCGCCCAAGTCATCTCCGCAACGTTCTCTGGCGTATACGTGGTGAGCACTATCCTTTTGACAAGTTCGAATACCGGTGCTGCCTCTACCGTTGTGCCATCTGCCAGGACAAGCTGGTAGGTTCCTTCCAAGGCAGGTTCAATCCCTAGGGCTTCAAAACGTGCGCCCACATCGTCACGGGTCACTACCTTTGGCTTTTTGGTGTGGATGTCCCAGACCACAAAATCGCCCCATTCGGATCTGAGGTCTTCTGGAATCCATTGCTCGTTCTGACGCAATGGTGGAGGCGGTGTCATGTGCTTGGAAAATACCTTGGTGAAATTGCTCAGCGGAGCAAGCACGCCATTGGGCTCAAGGTCCTTGGCTCGCACAAGGGTCTTGGTGTCGAGCCGTACGAGAAGTGGAAGGTCGGTATATTTTTTGACGAACTCTTCATCGTACCGTTTATCCCGTATAATGACCCCGGCAAGACCGAGTGCGAGTGCTGGGGTCGTCCCGGGCCGCACCACGAGTACCGTATCGCCTTTGGAGGCAGTCGCACTGTACTCGCAGGCGATTACGACCACCTTGGTGCCTTTGAGCCGTGCCTCAGTGAGCCAATGGCTGTCTGGCATTTTCGTGCAGATCCAGTTCATCCCCCAGACGAGCACAAGGCGGGCGTGCTCGACCGCGCTCAAGTCAAAATCAACGGTTTGCTGACCTGTAACCATGGGGTGTCCAGGCGGCAGATCTGTATGCCACGAATAGCTATCCCATCCTCTTGCTCCGAGGGCTTCCTCGGCTGGGATCTTGCGCAAATGGTGATCCAGGAGGGCAAGTGAGTTTGCAAAGCGATTCATTGCATAGATACGGGTTCCAAGAAGAGGCATGCCTCCCCTGACCTTGAGTACCTGAGTGCCCGCTCCGTGGCATGCGTTAATCATCTGCTCAGCGTACTGTCCTTGCCGCCGGAGGCGTTGTGCACCTTGCTCTCCCGAGTAGGTCTGGGCAATGTTGACGATCGTTGCGGCGACTATGGAAGCAGCCTCGTCCCAGCTGAGTTTCACCCATGTGTCGCTACCTCGCATAAAATAACGACTCGGTGGGCATCCCGTTGCTTCATCCCTTGGATAGCCTGCCTGCACCCACTCCAAAAACCCCTTTCTCACGTAGGGACCCTTGACTCTCCTGTCACCGTAAATACGTCGAACAAGGGCTAGTCCTTTCTGACAGCAGCGAGGATCCCATCGATGCGACGCCTTGTTACCGTACAGATCCTGTGCCTCCCCATAGCGATACGTAGGTCCGATTCGAACCAAGACGCCATTCTTCACGTACGCCTTCAAAAGGCAGTTGTGGGTATCGTTCGGAGCGCAAAGAAACGTGAAGTCGTAATCGTACTCCCATAGATTCCTATAGACCTTTTCCCAGTCTCTGTGTGGATAATGATCAAGAGGGTTGTCGGGGCTGTTCAATCCCCATGCACGGGCTGCCTGCGCAAAGAATACGGCGAACCCTGCTGACGCACCTATGGCGAGAAACGCTCTCCTGGTCAACGATGTGTCCGGCTTTCCGGTTGTGTCCATCTATTTCTCCCTTTATCTCTTGCCCTATCAATCCAACAAACGACATCCATTGCTACACAGTGCCGGCACTGTCTCACAGCACCATCGGCCGATCGTCACGCTTGTCAGCAGACATCACTTAAAACCCTTCTCAGAGGAAACACCGAGGATCCTCACATACATAATGACATCTGCAATTTCCTCTTCAGTGAGCGCAGGGAACGAGAGTGAATCTCCAACAAAAGACCTCATGGCTGTGCCATGTCTTCCCTGGGATATGGTTGCTCGTAGGTACCCATCGTCAGCACCTTCCTGAAATACTACATTGTCTAGTGCCGGTGCCTGCCGACCCTCACCTCTCATGCCGTGACAGCCGGCACAGGAGCGTTCATATACATACCTTCCATGTCCTGGATTACCACGAGCTCTGAAGGCAGGATCGTAGAGAGGAGACATCGAGACGTTTCCCCTCAGGTATGCAATTACATTGCTGATTTCCTCCTCCAAGAGACCTCCAGACCGCTGTTCCCATGCAGGCATGTCTCTCCCAGGTCTTCCCTTCTCGATAGTTTTCCACAAGAGTGTATCTGGAGCGATTGCAAGAAACGCAGGGTTCCGAACTGTGGGCACGTAACGATTGAGCACAGGGTCGAAGTGGGATTCAAGGCCAAGGTCATGGCATGCCATACAGAAGCGTCGATAGATGACCTCACCTGTAAGAGGCGTTCGATACCTCTTGTCGTATTCCCAGGCTATCCGGTCTTTGGGCACATACGTTATGGGGAGGGACATCCCTCTGAGCGACAACAGGTAGGTGGTGAGCACGTGAGCCTGAGGAGTCGAGAAGCCGTAGTTTTTCATTCTGCTCCCAGCTACGACCTTTTGTGGATCTTTAAGATGTTCTATGTGCCAGTTTGCGATGGTACGTGGTCCATCAATAGACGCAAACGGGAACGCAGCCCGCTTTTTGGCACCCACCGCATCCAGCTCAGGTCCAAAAGAACTACCTGTACCAGACACCTTGTGACACCCAAGACAGCCGCTATCCAGAAACAAGGCATATCCTTCCGCAACCGTTGGTGCTACGTTCTTGAGACCATCAGGGGAATGACACAACGCACAGCTGGACTGTAGAAATTCACTTGGCAGCATTGGATAGTCCCAATGAACACTCTCTGCCTTGGCATCCTTGAAGACCGTTGCCCTTCCCTGGCCCTGATGACAGATCGTGCACCCATACTTGCTATAAGGATGGGTTTCCAATATAGAACCTGGATGCACCTTATGAGGGTTTCTTTCTTTGCTCATCCTCGGATCGTCAATACCGTTATGACAGACTACGCAGCGATCAACTACTTGTAACTCAGGGACAACGACCTGCTTGAGCTCGATGCTGAACCTTTTCATGAGCATTCTGCCAAGCTCGTCTGTGGCGTGTAGTTCCAACAATGTGGCGTAGTCTCGCTGGTAGCGCTTCCATTCGGAAAAAACGGTTTCTTTCATCAAAGCCGCAAGTAGCATTACCAGCGTACCCAAACTGGCGATGAGCAGCACTTTCCTCAGCAGTGTTGACGATTGCATGGCGCTCAAGAGTCTCCTGTCCCCCTATTGGGTGCGTCGCTGGAGCTAGCTCGTACCAACAGGGTTGTTCTATTCGATGTCAATGGGTCGGCCACATCGACGGCCACCAATAGAAGTTCCAATTCGGTCCTCTGTGGTAAGTTGCAAAGTACGTCAGCAGCGCGAATCCGACCAGAAAACACGTAAACAGAGCAAGTGCACCTGCCCGTGTGGAGTTGTACCGCTTTACTGTCCACAGTGACCACAGCGCGAACATAACCACGTAGAGCGTGCCAGGATTTACAACGGTAACCACTAGTTGCGGGATTGATGGAAACCACGCTCTCAACCACCCAAAACGAACCGTACACCCAAGCACAACAGCAATACTGCACACAGAAAAGACCACGGACGCCAGGACAACTGACCGACCCTTGGGGCCGTCGAACCAAATCCCCACTGAGGTGTTCTCGCGATCGAGATACGGGATGAGTGCAAGCCCGAGGAGGACGATCGCCGGGATCATCATCCCCCCTGCAAATGCACTGTACGACACGAGCTCCTGTAACCCAAGAAAGTACCACGGGGCCTTAGCCGGATTCTCAGGAATGGCAGGATTGGCGATTTCCTTAAGCGGTGCATCGACCCATATGCCCAACGCTACGACAATCAACATACAGACAGCGCATACAGCCAGTTCTGCGTAGAGAAGATGGGGCCAGGATGAAACCGTGTGTTCGGGTCCCCTGTTTACGTTCGGACTCGTGCCTCGCACAAGCGCCATCAAACCATAGGTCTTGTGTGGATCCCTTGGAAAGACAGGTTGGCCGCGATGCATGCTGGGTGGCGAACCCGCTTCGGGTTCTTCCAGACGAGAAAGGCCACCATCTTTGCGGATCCTCCAGAAGTGTACCGCAATAAGGACCGTGATCAGTAAAGGAAGCAGAACGCAGTGAAGAAAATAGAACCGCAACAGAGCGTCTTCTCCAAGCGTGGCCGAGCCTATAAGAATGCTTCTGAAAAATCCTCCGGGGTCGAACACCGAGGTTATACCCAGTGCATCGGTGAGTTCCCTCGATGCCATAGTAAGGTTAGCCCCGATCGTCATTGCCCAATACGCAAGCTGATCCCACGGCAAGAGATATCCTGTAAAACTCAGTGCAAACGTACAGAAGAGGAGTCCGATTCCAACGACCCAGTTCCACTCTCTGGGCTTCTTGTATGCCGACGTATAGAACACACGGGCCATATGGCCAATCACAGTAAGAACCATGAGGTGGGCAGACCATCGGTGAATGTTGCGTACAAACCTACCTGACGGCACCACATAGTGGATATCTTTGATCGAGTTATATGCCTCGGTGACCGAAGGCTTGTAGTACACCATCAGTGCAATCCCGGTTGCAGCAAGGATGATAAACAGAAAGGTCGAGGCCAGACCCAAGCCCAGGGTGTAAGAGGGTCGAAGGGTGTTGAGATGGGTCCGTGTGGGGTGTATGTGCAAAAAGAGATTTGCAAATATCGCCTGGGACCGAGCCCTATCAGAGGTCGCTTTTCCGCGGCGACGTACCGAGGCCAACACGTTGTCAGGCAGGTCTCTTAGATTGCACCATATCTCTTTTACGGCCGACATCAACTCTCTCCTGTACTGCACCAAGCATGCTTCTAACGGTAACGCGCATCCTCCCGATCAGAGATGCCTTTTCACGCACCATTCCATTCATGTCAGCATATGGACTACGTCGGATAAGGAAACCGTGTACCAGGCCGAACCGAAACGCCAGCATCGCCTACAAGGGATCCATCAGGGGCTTGTTCGATCTTGATCCAGTCGAGTGGGCGAGGTGCAGGTCCGGCCATTACCTTGCCATCAGAGGAAAAACGCGACCCATGGCAGGGACACACAAAGCCTTCGCTCGTGGGTTGCACCACGCATCCCAGGTGGGTACACACCTTTGAGATTGCGTAAAATCCCTGCTGGTCATGGACCACCACTACATTCATTTCGGGGATTTCTTTGGTCTCACCGAGAGGGATCGAATCAGGATTTCCTATCTTGAAACGACGCATAGGATCTGGAAAGACCGAGGGCTTCAGGAGCCTCACAAGCCCAAACGTCGCAGTGCAGGCAGCAAGGAGAAACATTCCCACTGCACTTCTGCCGAGAAAATCTCTACGGTGTATCTTCTCCGGTTCGTTCATCATAGGGTCGTTCCCTCGTTTCCACCGTAAGGTGGGTAGTAAAAGTGAAATGCTCCATGGTAATAGCACCATTCGGGCACCGCTCAGCGCACAACCCGCATCGGATGCATCGATCCTCGTCTTTGATGATCACGGTCATCTGCTCTTCCTTCGTTTCACCTTGCAGGAACTCAGGATTGCCTTCCAGTTCTACCTCGGCCAAGGGGACAAGCTTAAGACAGAGCTCTGGACAGACATCTGCACAGCCGCCGCAGAGGATGCATTTCTCACTGTCAAAGATCGGATTGACTGCACAGTCAAGGCACCTGCTGGCCTCATAGGATGCCTGTGGGACAGACAGCGGTAGCTCAACAGGTGCAGAGAGGCTCCCTTTTCTCACCGCAAGGTCAGTACAGGGAATGGCCTGACGTGGTCGTGTCTCGTATCCTTTCTCGCGCGTCCATACCTTCAGGGGAAGGTGCACATGAAGCACTTCGGGAGTAATGGTGACACCGGCAAGAAATGTGCATATGTTCCGAGCCGCCTTCTTTCCACTGGCGATAGCGTCTATCATGAACTTTGTGCCATGGGCACAGTCGCCCGCAACGAACGCATTGCGCGTTCCTCGCACGCGCAATGTCTCCGGGTCGTAGTCTATCGACCCGTCAGGTTTGATCTGAACCCCATCGGTCTCTGGAGCGATAAACCCGAAATCCGTTCGTTGTCCAACACTTAGGATGAGCGTATCGCACGGCATGTAGTGTAGATCAGAATAGTCGTACACAGGGTCAAAGCGACCACTGCTGTCGTACACCCTGAGCACTTTCTTGAAGGTAACTCCGCAGACCCTGCCCCTGTCGTCAACGTGAATTTCGTGCGGGCCTACGGCATTGTGTCGTATAACGCCTTCTTGTTCACCTTCTATGATTTCGACTGCATCTGCAGGCATCTCCTCAAGGGCCTCCAGACAGCATAAGTGTACTTCCTCTACGCCCTTCATCCTCAGCGCTGACCGAGCTACATCGTACTCTTCCTGCCTGAGCACGGTTCTGGCGACATCATAGGCGACATTGCCGCCACCTATTACAATGACCCTGCGGCCAAGGGGATAGGGATCTCTTAGGTGAACGCTTTTCAAAAATTCAACCCCACCAATCACCCCGTCGGCAGTACTGTTCCTCAAGGGAAGCCCTCGTGAATGCTTTGCTCCTACTGCAATCACCACTGCCGCATATGCATTGGTAAGTTCTAGAAACGTGATGTCTTTACCCACCGTGGTACTACATTCAATGTGGACACCGAGCTTTCTAATCACGTCAATCTCTGCAGCAATCAGATCTTTTGGAAGTCTGTAGGCAGGTATACCAAGGGCTAGTACACCTCCGGCTACTGGTTCCATCTCAAAGATGACTGGTGAACAGCCCATCAGGGCCAGATCGTGCGCACAGGCAAGCCCAGCAGGCCCGGATCCTATGATCGCTACCCTGTGCCCCTTCAGGAGTGAGTCCGAGGCCGGATGGAACAAAGGCCGTTTAAAGGCCTCGAGTAGTACCTGCACATTATCGATGTGGCTATTTGTCTCATGGGGGACAAGGCAGTTGACCGCACGAACCAACGTACTTTCAGGAAACAGTGGGCGCGTCTCAACCCCATGACGCTCGCACACAAAGCGTTTCAAGGCACGTATGGCAACAGCTTCATCAATGGATGCCCTCCTGCAGCTGACCTCACAGGGAGCAGCGCAGATTCTGCCGCATATCGAAGCAAGAGGGTTGGGCGCTCGCGCGATTGCATAGGCTTTTTCATATTCACCCTGCGCTATGGCCTGCACATATCCACGCACGTCCGTATGGACCGGACACGCATCCTGGCACCGTACAAGCCGTTGCAAGTAGGAGTACGACGGGATTTCGGCCTTGAACTTGTACATCACTACATGCTGGGTGGTGCGGTTTTCCACTCCGCAGTAAACGAATCTTCAAGGTACATGGGTTACAAGAGGAGCCCCATTTCCCTCACCAGTGCCCGGATCTCTTTTATCTTTGCAGGTCCTAGCTTCTTTTCTTCTTGTTTAAACGTCTTGAGCAACTCCTTTTTTTCTTGAACAGAAAGGAGCTCTTCGACCATGGGATAGAAGACATGTTCTTCCCGGTGTATGTGGTGCCGCAGTAAGGTGACATAGGCAGCAAGGTGCTCAATTAAGAACAGCGTCTGGATTTCTTCCCCTTTGCGATATCCCTTGAGCGCCTTTGATATCTCAGCGATATGATCCCTCCCCCTCTCATGTTGATAGCGCAGTGATTCCACTTGTGCATCTATGGCCCCATCTTTTTTTTCTGCGAGCCGTTCAAACATGAGGTATTCTTCCTTGAAGTGGTGAAATTTTTGGACAAAGGTGCGCACGAAGGCCAGCGCCTTTTCAAAAAAGCCTACAGGAGGCCGTTCACCCGTCTCGAGTTTTTCCTTTGCCAGGGTAAGATGCTCCAGCACCCTGCGGATAAGATTGTGCTCTTCCACAAGGATTTCAGTCGGCTGCGCCATGATGTCTTCTCCTTTCGTTCTAAAACCTTCCAGTTACTTGAAGGAATACCCAGTCAGCATTGCTACGGGCTGGGTAGACTGCTCTTGCCCCCTCTGCCCCAAAAAAACGGGCATACGTACCTGCAAATGACAATCCACTGGTGGCGTAATACGTGAGGTTGAGGTCGAGTTCAGCTCCCACGAGGGTGTGCCCATGGGTAAGCCTTCGGATCTCACCGCTCGTGACGTTATATCCGCCGAGGTATCCGAAGGTCTTGTTGGAAGATGGCCCTGATCCTGAATACCAGCTATCCCTATCCTTATGCAGCCCGAACACATGTCCCTCGATCTGCAACTCGAGACGTGAGCTAAGCTTTAAAAGAAACTGTACGTAGGGATTGATGAGGTTAGATAGGGCTATGGTATCCATAGAGCCATAGTACGGGTGATTGGTGGGCGTTAGGTTGAAGAAGGTCTTGTGCACCCCGCTCTCTGGACGAGCATCTCCAGAGGCATGAGCGCACCCGAGTCTAAGCCACGGCCGTACTGCAAGCTGCTTGAGTTGGTATCCTGCCTCTACTATCACTGCGTAAGCAGCCTGGTCTGCGATACCATACTCGCCCCACTGGTAGGTGGCCCATACAAGCACATCGAGAAGGCCGGCATCTCCAGCCGGGTAGAGGCCGACCAAGCTTGCTCCAACGTTATGCAGCTTGAGTGTCCCGCCTGTAACTTCCTGTGAGATGTCTCTATCGTCTCGGTAGTAGATATAGAAAAGCCTGGTTTCGCTATTGCCCAGCAGGGAGCCCTTCTTGGCGGTAAGAGTTGCACCGAAGAGATCAACATCGTTTAAGGGATCGTATGCCCTGTCGTACTCGAATCCGCCCGACAGAACCTTTGCAGCAAAGCCATTGAGGCAAATGGTGGGCCTTTGGTAAGAGATGCTCAGCGCATCATACCTCCGAGCGACATTCGTCCACTCCCAGCATCCAATAAGTCTTTGCGAGAGCCGGTTTTTTTTGAGTCAGTCAAAATCAGCGTCATCGTAGAGGACCTCCTCACCATCTCTTATGCCCTGCCTGCCCAACGTGAAACCAAATCCCTCAACAAGGAAATCCTTTGCTCTTAGGTAGACATCGACAAGGTCGATTGCATCAGGATGGTCATGAGGTGCACTGAGGCTGTAATACACATATCCAGGGCCTGAGACAGCGTTCTCAGGGAGGTCAAAGGCGCTTGCGTATTGAGCCTGGATAAATAACGAGTACTGTGTTCCTACATATGAGAGGTATGGTCGTACCCTGATGTGATAAAAGTCGTACGTGTCCTCCGATGCTTCGGTTGGTTCAAGACCCCTCCACCATTCGTAGCGCAGCCTGCTCTCGATACCAACCTGTACGCGTTCAAGTTCTTGCTTGAGGCCCGGCCATTGGAGTGCAAGGCTCTGAGACGAGCTGAACACCAGCATGAGCGCACTAGTCAGAGCGGTCATACTGAAACGTACGCTGCGATACACATCCGCGTCCATGATGATACTCCGCATGAAACATGTTCGGATCGAGATCGTCTGGCACATAGTCCGTGCAGTACGATGACAAGCATACCGAGCGCTCTCACAAGAAGTCTTTGACCTAAGTCAATTCTTCAAAACAACTTAAAAGATAGTACCGTCCTGTGGTATTCAGTGGAAAACAGGAAAGAGGGAGAGATGTATTTTGGGGTGTACGAAGAATGGTTCAAAAATAAATCTATCCCGTTTTCTTTACGGCGAGGACAGGTGGGGTATACTCTCGGACATGAAGGGACAGGGCTGAAGCACACAGGCTCACTGTCACTGGCGTTATTGTATGCCTTTGCCCTGATAATGAAATCGCTCCAGTAACGTATACTAGTTGTATGGACTTTTCGAGAGAAACACATCCACTACCTACACTCATCGATACTGATCCTGCACTTATGGTGCGGCTGGGATTGGATATCGACGACGATCTTGCTCTCCTTTGTGCATTGGGGAGTCCGGAACTTGCCCTCAAGGGTATCACGATTACGTATGGGAATACCTCTGTCGATAAGGCTCACAAGGACGCCTGTCGTCTGCTCGATCTTGCCTCTCGTGGGGATATACCTGTACGAAAAGGCGCAGGATGGCTCACACGCGATATCAACAAGACCACCGATGCAAGTCGCTTTATTGTGGATCAACTTCGGCGTTCAGAAAGAGGACTTGTGATCGTCACCTTGGGTCCTCTGACCAATCTTGCTGCTGCCCTTACATCTGCTCCTGATGTGGTGGATCGCATCCGCATGCATCTGGCGTTAGGAGGCAGGCTAATCAGTGGTCGCATTGAATTCAATTTCAGTGCCCATCCCGAGGCAACACAGTATGTGCTCAGGATGCCTATCCCAAGGGTCATCGTACCGATTGAGGTGTGCACAAGTGTTGTGTTTGGTCATAAGGAACTCCATACCATAGAGGACCATCCTGGCACGGTTGTGTATTCCTTGCGGGGCCACATACGGCGCTTCATGAGGAGAAAGGAGGTGATTATACCCCTGCTTGCACCTCTTCGACGGACGTCTCTGACTGAGAGAGGATTTCATCCGTGGGATGTAGTAGCTCTCGCCTACCTTATCCAGCCGCAGATCTTTTCAGACCTAAGACCTCTCACCTTTTGGATGGATGGCATCCGTGTCATGAACACACCTGCACCGGCCCATGGAAGTGTCCTGGCAGCGCATGTCCCTCACCGGGTCGATGCACAGGCCTTGCTTTGCTTGATGATGGATCGACTCTTGAGGACACGTGCCAACGCAAAGAGTCTGTAATGGAGTGCTCTGCTGCGTTTCCCTCGGCTGTACATAAAACAAGAGGTCTCCGAGGACGCACGCGAGCGATATTCCTTATTTTGTAAAAAAGGTGCACACGTACTATGATCTGAGAAACGACACGCCTAGAGCGCCAGGGAGGACCGTGTGTGATGGCTCGAGTGATAGTGTTAGGAGGATGTGGTACGGTAGGGAGCTACGCCGTCAAGGTACTTGCCTCAGTCGATGATTTCAGCGAGGTCGTGATTGGCGACATAGACACGGAAAAAGCCGATCGGATTTTCTCTGAAATCGGATCACCAAAGGTTTCAGTACGCAGGGTCGATGCCCAGGATCTCGACAGTGTGAAGACAGCCATTCGCGATTGCAGTGTTGTCCTGAACTGTACAGGTCCTTTTTATAAATTCGTACGCACCATATTTCAGGCAGTCATCATGTGCAAGGTAAACTACGTTGACGTATGCGACGATGTGGACGTTACCACAGAACTGCTTGAACGTGACACTGAGGCACAACAGGCGGGGATAACTGCCCTCATCGGTATGGGAAGCTCACCAGGGGTGACCAATCTCATGGCACGGTTTGCAGCAGATCAACTGCTCGATGAAGTCGAATCCATAGATATCTTTCACGCCCATGGCGGCGAGCCGCACGAAGGTGAGGGAGTTATTGCCCACCGGCTTCACTGTATGTCAATCGATATTCCCATGTACCTCGACGGAGAGCTCAGGTATGTCAAGTTTTTTGAACCTGACGGAATAGCTCTCCAAGAAGAGGTAGACTTCTACCGGCTGGGCAACAGGATTCGAGTGTATCCCTACCCCCACCCTGAGCAGGTCACTATCCCTCGTTACATCAAAGTAAAGCGGGTAACGAACAAGGGTACGGTGCTGCCTGACCAGTATTTCGAGCTCATACGTGACATGTGCAAGCTGGGGCTTGCCTCAAAAGAGCCTCTTACTGTCAAAGGGCAGCAGGTCGTACCTCACGATTTTACTGTGTCCTATGTGATCAAGCAGCGAGAGAAGGTCCTTGCCGAGACGCAGTTTGGGATGCAACGTGGCTGTGTCAAGGTTGTGGTAGACGGTCTCAAAGCTGGGAGACAGCATCAGTACGTGTTTTCGATCGCCTCTGAGAACCAGGCACTTGGCGAAGGCACCGGCATCCCGGCGGCATTCGGCGCAATCATGATGCAGCAGGGCAAGATAAACAAGAAGGGTGTTTCCCCACCCGAGGGATGTGTGAACCCAGTGGAGTTCTTAGCGTTGATGCAGCGTGTTCTCAAGCCAGGCAAAGGAGAGGGCTCCTTTGAAGGGGTGTTGGTGCAGAGCATAGACGAACACGGCAAGGTAGAGGAACTGCTCTTATAGCCCATACCTTCGTGTGCGGTACGGGCTAGCGCCTCGCTACCTAGCTGATCGTACTGCACATCTGTATAGCAACAACTTCGGAGGAGGCGAAACTCATGCTACAAGGCCGAGTGACACCGAGCCAGATCTGGGTCTTTATCGCTGTGAGTGTTGCCTGTATGGTGTGGACCTCAGGGGGGTGTGGTACGGAGGACGAAGACAAAGGTATCCCACCGACAGGGCCTGGAAATGTGGGAACACTCAGGCAAAAGGCGATTGATCACGACCTGTGGGTGGAAACGTGGCATCTGCCGCCATACGGCTCCCACCTGCATGTCACCTTCAAGAAAGGTTCCTCGAGGAGCCAGGTGGATTACTATCATGGCCACGGCGACTCCTGCATCTGGACAGGGACGTATGTAGCCACACAGGCGTTTCGTTACAAGGCAACTGGCGATCCTCAGGCACGTGCAAATGTACTCCGGTCTGTACAGGCTCTTTCCCGCCACCTTCACGTTACTGGCAGAAACGGTTTTATTGCACGCTACGTAGGGCCTTCCTCTGACCCAGGCCATCGCCGTGAGATCAAAGCCTGCACAGAGAAAAATGACTGTCATTTGATTACCTCTGGTCCTTTCGCTGGCGACTTCTGGAAAGGAAACACAAGCCGCGATCAATATACTGGATGGTTCCTCGGTATGGCTGTGGCATACGACCTTGTCGATGACAACGACATGCGAGCCATGATCGCTTCTGACGTCACTGAAGTGCTTGACCGGCTCATCCAAGATCGATGGTGGATTGTCGACGTTGACGGTCTTTGGACTACAAAGGCGCCTAATGTACTTCCATCGCAACAAATGACGTGGGCTCTCATCGGCTACCATATCACGCGTCAACAACGGTTTTTCAATGTATTCGCTCACTGGGCTCAGCCTGCAAAGCGAAATCATCTCAGATTGGCTGACATTGCGCTTCTCAACCGATATGCCCAACATTACGGCCTCAATCTTGCGCACGAGAACTATTACAATCTCCTTCGGCTTTCTCGGATGTACGCTGACCCTGAGACGCACGCGTTTCTAGTGGAACTGTTCACCGAACAAATACACAGTGTAGTGGACCTGCAGCACAACCCTTGGTATACAGCTATATACCTTGCCGAGGGTGAGGTACGCGATGAGGAAGTGTTTCAGAAACATCGTGCGCAGCTCATTGAGGACCTGAAGGATTTCAGACCGGCACCAAAGTCAAAATATGCAATGAACCCACCAGAAGCAGATCTTGATCCGCTCTCCATATTGCTTTACAACCTGCAGCAAGAACTACCATGGCTCAAAGATATTATGGGTACAGTCAACAAGCAGGCAGCTCAGGCCTATCCGGTGAGATACCAGTGCTTCTCGGATTTTATGTTTCAGCGCAATATGTGGGCTATCTCCTGCGACGATGGAGAAGATAACCCAGATTACGTTGCTTCAGGACACGACTATCTCGCACCTTACTGGCTCGCATCTGCTTACGGAATCTTAGACGAACGCCTGTGATGCCTGACGCAGTAGTGTTTGACACCTTTAGGTGAGCATGTTAATAGAAAGATGGCCTCCTGATACTGACCATAGCCTTATTTCCTTATGTACTACAAGCCGGGGCGTGGCGCAGCCTGGTAGCGCACCTGAATGGGGTTCAGGTGGTCGGAGGTTCAAATCCTCTCGCCCCGACCAACTATACATATAACTAAGACGGGATCTCATGGAGCTCCTATTCGGCCGGTTTTTCATACCAGGTCGTGTTAACCAGTTAATTGTGGCTTACCGTAAGCCTTCCTAGCTCTCAATAGCGATACCTCGTTAATCCGCTGCATGTTTTTACCCACGTGCCTTGTGCAGTCATTGGCCGAAAAGAACAACACAGGATCTCTTTTAGGCAGATAATCCCGCACCCTGATCAGTGGGTCATGGGTGTAGTTAGCGACCTTGTAAACCGGAAGGGTTGTCCTCACCTACAATGATGATCCATACAGGGTTGTACGCGATGAACGTGACACTCAGGTTAGCAGTGGTCTCACATTATCTGTTGTTCTGGCACAGCGGCACGGCACAGGAACAATCAGAGTACCGTAAGAGTCCAATTCAAGTAACACAATGTCGACCGACTCAATGCTTCCTGAGCCCCAAGGCATGGGTCTTTTGTAGTTTACTGCCCTCCTCCGATCCTGTGCCGCGGGGCTTCTCTTTGTCTGCAGTCGGTAAGGATGAGTCTTCTTTGACGATCAGTGATTCCTACGTGTCTGCCACCTATGTCCATGTAAGCATCCCAGGGGTTGGCTGCTAGCCAGTTGCATAACTGTGGAGTCCGCTGATAAACAGGTTTACTCCCAGATAGCAGAACAAGGTCGCAGCAAAACCGATAATCGAAAGAAGCGCACTTCTTTTCCCTCTCCATCCGCGGGCCAGTCGAGCATGAAGGTATGCTGCGTAAATAAGCCATACGATCAGTGACCAGGTCTCCTTTGGATCCCAACTCCAGTAACTCCCCCAGGCAACGTCTGCCCATGCCGCTCCTGTAATGATTCCGAGGGTGAGCAATGGAAAACCAAAGGCGATGAGCTTGTACGTAAAATCGTCTAGCACGCTTGCCTGAGGTAGCATAGCGATGTAGCCCTTGGTACGATCTCCGTTTTTCTTGGCTTCATCACGGACTTTCCATAGGTACAGTATGCTTACACCGCATGCGACGGCAAAGGCGCTATAGCCGAGAAAACACGTAATCACGTGTGCCGAAAGCCAGTTACTCTGCAAGGCCGGCACAAGGGGTTGGATATCCTTATTCATCAAACTGGTCGAGCCAGTAGCGAGGAATACGATGGGCATCACAAGAGTGCCGAGGAGCCGACTACGGAGCTTTAAACTGGTGAGCAAAAATAGTAGGACGATGGCACAAGAAAAAAAGACCATGGATTCATACAGATTGGAAAGGGGGGCATGCCCAAAACCAATACGATGTGATTCGGTCCATCGAACGATAATTGACCAGACCTGGATCAGAAGGCCCCCAAGCGCCATCACATCTCCTAAAAGCCCTACCTTATGGTGACGAAAGCTTACACTGGCGAGATAGAACAGCCAACTCGCGAAATACACAAACATGGATATGCTCACAAGTGTTGTATCTTTCATGTTGTCCCCTTTGTTCTAAGCTCATCTCGTGCGATCGCTGTGCTACCTTCCTCGTCTACGTTCAGGGGTAACGGCTACTGACTGTACATGAGGAGACAGTTCCTTTTCAAAGGCGCGGAGCAACGTGGTGAACCGGTCCCCATACGAACCTGGGTGCCTCAATCCCCTGCCAGCGACTATCACCTCTCCTCTAGCACGGCCTCTGTCGTGCCTATAGACAACCCACACCACATGGTGTTCGAAGAAGAAGGAGAGCACAAAGCCTATCACCATGAGCACGCAGCCGATCCAGATCACTGTAGTACCTGGATCCTTAACCACCTGCAAGCCAGTATACGTGCGCATTACGTAGTCGTTAATCTCGAACGAATACGACCCCAGTCGTTCTTTGTTGAATTCAGGATATTCCTTGAAAATCCAAAACACATCCTGAGGGCCCTGATCCTTGAGCAGCACGATCTGTGCAGCAGGTCCGAGACCTTGTCGTGGTCTCTGGAGCAAACGAGCCATCTCAAGAGGCATCTTCGCGTCAGGATCAAAGTTGAGGAGCATAGCCCTGACGCCATTATGGGAAGAGATCTCAAAGGACGTGTTGAGCGCTGTCGTGATGGTAGTTACCTTGCCAGTTGTGGTATCGCGCACAGACAAGGTCACCTCAGGGTTCATACCGTAGGTAGACTGATACAGGGTGATACCATTGTACGTGACAGGATGATTGACGCGAACAGGACCTTCGAGGACTACCCTTCCCTCGGTATCTTTGATGGTGATTTCACTTCGGTATTCTTTAGGCGTTCCGTTGGGATAGTTGGTAATACTGAAGCGGGTGCAATGAATGGTAAACCCCAAAGGCCTGACACGGCCCGAAGATCCAATCTGTACTGAATCTACTTGACTGCCCTCCTGGATCGTGACAAACCCTTTGAATCCGAAAAGGGAGCCAACCAGGGCACCAATGAGAATCAATAAGATGCTTGCGTGGGTGACGTAGGGTCCCACGCGGGCCCACCTGCCGCGCTGGACTCCGTAGAATACGATGCCGTCAGCATCCTGTATGCGAGGGTTTCCAAAGATCTTTTGTATCGCCTTGGACAGCACCTCCTTTGCGGTTGGCAGGTCTGTGCTAAGAGGAATCTTTGCCACATGCTTCCATTTTTCGATGTGTTCTACCAGTGGCACGTGCGGATCTCGCGTAAGTGACCGCCAGACATTGGGGAACCTGCGACACGTGCAGAAGACTAGGTTAAGCGCCAGCAGGCAGAGTAGTCCTACGAACAGGGGTGAGTGGTAAAGATCAAAAAAGCCGAGTGTCTTAAGGACCCCTGCAGGCCTGATACCAAAACGCGTCAGATAGTAGTCAAAGGACTGATTCTGCGGGATCAACGTGCCGATCACAGAGGTAGCGGCCAATGCGATGCATACTACTATGGTAAGCCTGACAGTGGATAGGTACTCAAGAAAGGATCGACGCTTCTCTAGATTAAGAGGTGTGCCCAATCTGGCTCCTAGAAATAAAATGTGCGCAGAAATGATCTTGACAAGCTACCAATTATAGTATAACTATTACGATTCAAATTCGATACCGTTAGGTTCCTGGCACGGCAACAAGAAGGACAGAGCTAACAGCACGTTTTACCAATCAACCCTGCCGGTTTCCAAAACCGGGAGGGCTTTCTTTTACAGGAAGGGGTGAGATAGCCGGATTCGTCCGAACACCTATCCCTGAGCCCCACCGTCGGTAGGAACACTACAAACCACGGGGAGGAAAGACGATGCAGTCCTTGGGGAGACAGTTCATTGTTGAATTGTACGGATGCGATAAAACCATTTTGGACGATCCCATCCGACTCAAGCACGTGCTCACTGAGGCCATCGCGAAATCCGGCGCAACCATCATTAAACCCTTTTTCCACCAGTTTTCCCCTCATGGTGTAAGCGGCATAGTTGTCATCGCCGAATCCCACGTCGCCATCCATACCTGGCCCGAATTTGCCTACTGCGCTCTTGATATCTTTACCTGCGGCTACCAGGTAAAACCCGAGACCATCCTCGAACATATCCGCAGACATTTCTCGGCTCGATCCCTGTCAGTAATGGAGGTCAAACGAGGAACCCTCGATATCCCGCATGAAGAACTCATCCACAAGCCTGCTGGAGACAGTAAGCCTATGGAGCATTGAGCAACCCGTTTACACCTCTTGTTTTCTTCCAGCAAGCTCGGTGACGTGCCATTATGGAATGGTATTCAGAGCGAACCAAAAACACGATCATTTCTCACCGGGTGAAGCAGTGGATAATCTCGACAAGGTCGAAATACCAAAAGATCGACATCGTTGAGACCTATGAGTTCGGGAAGATGCTCTTTTTGGACAACCTTGCTCAGTCCTCAGAGGCGGACGAATTTATCTATCATGAACTCTTGGTACATCCGGCTCTATTTACTCACTATCCGATACAGAGCGTGTGCATAATCGGTGGGGCAGAGGGTGCAACCCTCAGAGAGGTGGTCAGGCACGAAGAGGTGCAGCGGATAGTGATGATCGACATCGATGAAGAGCTCATCCAGCTTTGCAAACAACACCTCCCTACGTGGTCCATGGGTGCATTCGATGATCCGAGGGTCGAACTTCTCTGCATGGATGGCAGACGTTTTCTTGAAGGATGCCATGAACAGTTCGATACGATCATTCTCGATCTGTCCGATCCTATCGAGGAAGGGCCCTCCACCTACCTCTACACCAAGGAATTTTACGAGCTGGTCCATGCCCGTCTTTCATCCAAGGGCTGTACAGCGCTTCATTCCGGCTCACTTGGACCAAAGAACATAAGTGCTCATGCCAGGATCTACAATACGCTCCGGGCGATATTTCCATTTGTGCGGCCTTACCCATATATGTGTCCTAGCTTCCATGAGTATTTTAGCTTCACCCTCGTTTCATCGTACCTAGATCCTGCCTTGGTAGACATTCGCCCTCTCTTTGCAACAAAGAAGCTCGGGCTTCGTTGTTATTCGCCTCTTGTACACGAAGGGATGTTCAAGCTCCCACCCTATCTGTACGAGGCCTACGAGACGCATAGATCCTTTGTGAGCGATCAAGAAGTAGTGTACTATCCAGCAGGCTGCAGACCTCACCGGAAGGATTCGGATAGCAGGTAAGATCCATTTATTAAACCAAAAGCTTTTCTTTGAGATGAGCCACGATTTCTTTTGGTTCATCGATCATACGAATAATAGAAAGGTCGTGCAGGGAGATCATCCCCTTGTGCAAAACGGTGTCTTTCATCCACTCGAGTAATCCCTTCCAATAGTCCGATCCCACCAGTATGACAGGAAATGGCCTTATCTTGTGCGTCTGGATCAATGTGATTGCTTCGGTAAATTCATCCAGCGTCCCAAAGCCTCCAGGCATTATGATATAGGCCACCGCATATTTGACGAACATGACCTTGCGGACAAAAAAATAGCGAAATCCAAGCTGGAACGTTGCGTACGGATTTGGTTTTTGTTCCTGGGGAAGTTCGATGTTCAAGCCGACACTGATTCCATTTCCTGCCAAAGCGCCCTTGTTGGCTGCCTCCATAAGGCCCGGTCCACCGCCAGTGATCACAGCAAACCCTTCAGCTGCAAGGAGTCTGGCGATCTCTTCTGTTCTCTTGTAGAGGGCGTCATCTGGGGAGGTTCGGGCCGAACCAAAGATCGCTACTGCCCGCTCGAGTCCTGAGAGCATCTCGAACCCTTCTACAAACTCTGAAATGATCCGGAAGAGGCGCCAGCTATCTTGGATCTTCCAGTCATCGATGAGATATTGTCTGCCCCGCTCGCTCATACATAGGTACTCCTGTCTCTAGATCGATTGGTTGCTTGAGTTCCCGCTCCCTTTGTTCACATTCCTATTTGAGTTTCTTACTGAAAAGGGCATCCAGTGGACTTGTCCTTTCTTCTTGGCCACCTTTTTTCAATCGTTCTTGTATCGATGCAAACGTGTCTTTTTTTTCTTGCTCCAAGACCTCCTTCGAAAAACGCCTTTCTACTTCCTCTATCTTCTTGGCGTGATCAGCCTTTACCTTCATAACATCGGCCTGCATATCAACGGACTCAGTCTGGTCCCTGAGCACCTCTGCCTTGAGTGGGTCCTTCAAAAACACTCCTTCATCAAAAGCACTTCTTACCATTTCCACCGCACCAAGCCGTTCCAGCCGATTACATATATGGTGTACCGACTCGAGTGAAAGCTGGCTGAACTCAGCCAACTCCTTTATTCGGGGCGGTCTGTGTTCCCTATGATGAAATAATCGAATCGCAGCCAACACGATGTGTGCCTCTTCGTACGGTGTGTAAGTCTTTTTCACCGTAGTGTCCTCCATCGAGCAAAGGTCTCCGGCCCATATGAATAGCCATCATCTGGCTGAAAACGCGCATGAATTGCAAGCATAAGCAAAGCACTATCCATGCATGTGTTTGCAATTGTACCGTTACCCTGATAGTTTTCCAAATAGAGCGTGCCTGACAGTAGGGGTCCAAAAGGTAATGGTAAGAGCCGATCTTTACGAACACACCATCTCTTTTGAACGGTATCTTTCTCAAAGTGATTGCAGGGCGTGTGGGTTCTTTAGCCGAGAGGAGTTCTTGAATAAATTAAAAAAGGGAGCGGCTGGCTACACCTGTTCAGGACGAATCGACCCCCAACGGCTGCTTGCACTTCGGATTGCCGTCAGACCTGACCTGGTTATCCCATCGGTGGAAATCTCGCAGCTCCCCAACCCAGGGCCAACAGGCCTTTTCCCCATTAATGATCCTGCTGAGGATTCACCAGTCCTTGTATCGGGGAATTCCCTCCTTACGATTGAGGTGCTCAGTGCGGTCCTTTCCACGACGATAAGCCCGTTTTGGTACCTCACTGTCGATACGTTGGGGCATACTGTGGATATGGCCCTTGTCCTGAACATCCTCACGCCGGATCGAATCATCGCCTCCCTTTCAACTACTCCTTTTAGGACGACCCACAGGAAGCGATCCATGGTGATTCCAGGCCTTGCTTCCCATCTCAAGGAGGATATAGCACAACGCACGGGCTGGTCTGTGCAAGTGGGCCCGATATGTGCAGCAGAATTGCCGCTTTATTTCGGTGCGGCCTGGCACCTTCGTGTGGATCTCGGTAAGATCGAAGGGTCGTACACAAGGGCGCACGATTTTGACAAGGGTTCCTAATTCGTACTAATTTCGACTTCCTGTAGAACATCATAACTGTTGTACCAATTGCAAATTATTTCGAACATGACAATGGAGAAAAGGTATGAACTTTAGGTCCATCTCCTGTCTGTGGCTGTTTTCTTGGCTGTCCCTCTGTACTGCACAGACAACGCCTGCAACGTCACAGCCAGAATCCAAGAAGAGCTTGTCAAGGACAGTGGATTACGTTGTCCTTACCGGTAAAGAGCTACCAGGGGTTGTTGGTACAACGATAGAACACATACGGGTTTTTGCATATCGCGATGGAAGGCCTTATCCGGTGCCTTTTCAAATCGATGAGCGCGATCAAAAAGGATCATATGTATTCAGGACGAGCCATCCTGAGACAAGGGATGAGGACAACGGTATGTTCGATGCCAACGACGAGCTGGTCTTTATGTGCAAAGACGCAGGCGACCGTATTCCTGAAGGCGCGAAACCAACAGAGGGCCTCTTTCAAGAAATCAGCATGATGGACCCTGTGGATCACGGCGTGGCTTGGTGCTATGTCACGACCAGGAATATCTATCCCGAGATGTCTTCGGTCGACTATGTGCAATACGATCCACACAATGATGCCATATACGCACAGAACTACTATGTCGATTTTTCCAAACGCGCACCGAACTCATATGCAGATACAACGGTCACTCCTGCGGGTGGCGGAAACGGGACCCGGCTCAATGATCGCGTAATCATCAGGCTCGAGGCATCGGCTGTCTTCAACCTGGTCCGGATACGACGCAGTGAGGAAGACTTCAAGAGCACACGTAAGGGATATATCGACGGCCCTGTCCGCGTCATAAAGCGTGTAGGGAACTCCATCCGGCAGATATTTGGTATCTACGGCCCTGAGATCGAAGTTGACTACACCTTTTATTTTTCAAACTGGATCATGCCCTCAGTAATCGATCTGCCGGTGGATGTTGGAAAATACCTTTCGCAGTTCCATTTTAGGGGCGGCACCCACTGGACGAGTGCTGCCAAGGGCATGGTCTTCTATACAAAGTACATCCCGCCCGGCACTGCCGTCATCGACGGCCACATGAGCGAGGCTGAACAGCAGATGGACCTTAGACTCGATATAGGACACATATGGCATTGCTATACAGGGGCCATCAACGGTACAGGCCTGGGATCGATCCTTTTCAGGATACTCATGGATGAGTTTCTCCTTAAGACCCTTCAGGTGAAGACCTATTACTACGACAAGGCCGACGATCCTGACTTTGTGGACGATCCTATCACCAGGGATGAGTACAAACGGTTTTTCGAAGGATCTTACGTATGGATGGGCATGGAAAAACTGCCCAAGGGGAGGTACAACATCACCTCTTGGGCCACAATAATGCCAGATTATACCAGAGCTGGGGATGAGCAACGGTACCTCAATGTGCTTGATAGACCACTCGAAGTGACTGTGACAGGTACGGCTGCAGGACCGAAAAGAGAAACACATTGAGAGTATCTCATTGGTGAAGACAACTATGGTGCACGCATCAGAATCGAAAGGAAGCAACCATGAAGGTGATCGAGCTCAAGGGTGCATTTGGTACCGAGAATCTCGTGCTGGCCGAACGGGAAATGCCACGGCCAGGTCCTGGTGAGATCCTGCTTCGCATGAAGGCCGCCTCTCTCAATTACAGGGATCTTCTTACTATTCAAGGACTGTACAATCCATCACAACCCCTGCCACTTATTCCTTGTTCCGATGGGGTGGGAGAGGTGATCGAAGTCGGTGAAGGCGTGACCCGAATTAGACCAGGCGATCGTGTGGCAACAACGTTTTTTCAAGGATGGATCTCGGGTGAACCTGACCCTGAACGAGTTCGGAACACGTTGGGCGGCCCTTGTGACGGTGTGCTCGCTGAGTACATGGTGCTTGAAGAAGCAGGGGTGGTACACGTACCAGACTATTTGACTGACGAACAAGCCGCGACCCTTCCTTGCGCGGCACTGACCGCGTGGAGTGCGCTGGTGACGTATGGCTCTATCAGGCCGGGAGAGATCGTGCTCGTGTTGGGCACAGGGGGTGTGGCACTTTTTGCGCTTCAATTCGCAAAGCTTCTGGGTGCTCGGGTGTATGTGCTTTCTAGTAGTGACGCAAAACTCGAGAAGGCAATAAAGCTGGGAGCAGACCGTGGAATAAACTACAAAAAAACACCTGCTTGGGGAAAGGCCCTTCGGCAGGAGACAGGCGGCAGAGGAGTCGACCACATAATCGAGCTTGGTGGTGCTGGAACACTCCAGGAATCCCTCACCGCGATTCGTATCGGAGGACACATAAGCCTGATAGGCGTCTTGGCTGGGCCTGAAACCCAGCTGAACATACGGCCCATCCTTATGCGCAATGTGCGCATCCAGGGAATATTTGTAGGCAATAGAGACAGCTTCGAGGCGATGAATAGAGCATTGGCCGCGCATAAGATAGAGCCTGTCATAGACCGTATCCTTCCTTTTGAAGAGGTCAAGACAGCCCTGAAGATAATGGCCCACGGTGAGCATTTTGGAAAGATATGTCTGCGATTTCCTAGCTAACTGCGCAAGGGCCAGAGCCAAGGGAAGGCGCAAGCGTGTAGACGCCACAGAACGTCTGCTTAGCTCATCCGGGAAGCACTTAGTATCCGATCGATGAGCTGGGTATACGTAAGCCCACCAATCTGGGCAGCTGCCACAAATCCTGCGTCAGGTGCAATGCATGGGTTTGCGTTGACTTCTAGGACCCACGGCCGACCCTCTTTATCGACCCTGACATCGACCCTGGCATATCCACGCAGTGCGAATATCCGCCAACAGGCGAGCGCTATATTTTCTATAGTGGCGAGGAGGCTGTGGTCCTCAGAAGGAAACTGGAAGTTACGAATAGTATGGTGGTACTCATAGGATTGCTCGATCCATTTTGCCCTGTAGCCCACTACCTTGTGCTTTCCTTCAGGATAGTTGTGAAATACCATCTCAGCAGGTGGAAGCACACGAGGACCATCATCGCCCTCCAAAATCGCTATATTGAACTCTCGGCCATCAATATAGATTTCTGCAAAACAGTGACCACGAAGCTTGTGCAGGCGTTGGTTCATTTCCTCAAAGAGGTGCTTCCCATCGATGACCGAGACGACCGAATCTTCCTCAAGACCCAATGACGCATGTTCCCAGACAGACTTGATAATGTACATGCCTGGAGCCACGTCTTTCTTCTTGTCGCAGAGATCGTCCATGCTGACCCATAGTGGAGTGGGTATGCCATGGGCGGCAAGTATGCTCTTCGCAACCAGTTTGTGTGAAGTTAACAGAATAGCCTCTGTCGAGGACCCCGTGTAGGGCAGGCCCATCCAGTCCAGCAGAGCCGGCGCCGTATACACGAGTCGACCCTCGCCATCAACAGATTCGACGAGATTGAATACAAGATCTGGACAGCTAGCCTCCAGGGTCCTTACGAACGTCGCCGCATCCCTTGAAAACTCGATCTCATACGTGTCATGGCCGAGCTCCGAAAGGGCTTGTGATACCGCGGCTGCCTCCACAAGGCAGTCCAACTGGTCTGGAGCCGCCTGTGTAGGTATGCTGTCTCGCAGTATGGCAATCTTCATGTGTGAAACGGAACGTGGGGGGATCCTATCAAATGGTGATCTCAATGTCTGACGTTGATGTGCGGAAAAGGCAGTCGGCCACTGCACCTAAATCGCATGACCGCTGTACTCGCCTGAGTGCTGATACCATAATCCTCCGTATGAGCTCATCGTACGACATGCCTATCTGATGGCATAGGATAGGAAGATCTGAATGGTGAGGATGCAGTCCGGGCAGTGGATTGACTTCCAGCAACGTAGGAATACCCCGCTCATCGGCACGGAAATCGATTCGGCCTACATCCCTGCCACCAAGTCCTCTCCAGAGGGTGAGGGCCAGCTCCTGAGCCTCCTTTGCCATACGATCGTTGACAAGTCGGTATTCTACCAACTCTTCGCATCGTTCTTTGTTGAGGTACGAATACACGTCCGGCTCTGAAGATACTCTGAGCACGATTTCCAGCACACCGAGTGCCTGCGCATGGCGGCCGGTACCCACAATACCGACGGTGAGTTCCCGGCCAGGAAGAAATCGTTCCACAAGGACAGGCTGCTTGTAACGATGCAACAGCATAGTGCATATCTCGACCAGCTCCTCTTGCGACCATATCTTCGAGGCTGCGGTAACCCCTTTTCCTGTACCTTCGGCAATAGGCTTCGCAAACAGAGGGAAGGGAAGATCTATGGTATCAAGATCTTCTTCATCCTCGACAATCGCGAACTCAGCCGTAGGAATTCCTAAATCCCTGGCTACGCGTTTGGTCATACCCTTGTGCAGCGTCAAGGCAAGCACCAAAGGATCAGAGAAGGTATATGGTATGCCGTACGCGTCGAGTAGGGCTGGCACCTGTGCCTCTCGGGCAAACCCATGTAGGCCTTCTTCAATATTGAATACGATATCCCAGTGGTCGCCGCGTGCCAGACGGTGGGTTAACGCTCGAATGTGGCCGATACGCTCGGTCCGAAACCCCAC
>FWPV01000486.1_pt1 | contig 125329 bp, 67 predicted proteins | sample 2228371 | NCBI WGS metagenome assembly FWPV01 (sample SAMEA103939776, study PRJEB20133) | metagenome | reverse complement strand
CGCCACGTAGTTCACGTACTCTCGCTCGCTCAGGCTCAGCCGCGGCCGCGCCATGGCCAGCACCTCTCCTCCCCTCCCCCCTCTCTCCCCGAGAGAGGGGGGAGGGGGGGTGAGTCCTCCGCATCTCCCGCAGCTGCGCCCTGATCTTTTCAGCAATGTGCTCCGGCAGACTCCTGATCTCCACCGGCTCCGGCGAGGCCAGCGGAGCCGGTGTCAACGGCACCAGCTCATCCGGCCTAACCGCACCATGCCGCGGCTCACCCTCGTGCGGCACATACGGCTCCAGACCCAGCAGATCGTGCAGCAGGCACCGGGCCGCTTCCTTGTCCGGCAGCGGCCGTCCCGGTCCGGGCTCCTCGCGGGTGCCGGGCGGCTGCGGGGAGCCGACGCAGCTCGGACAGCCGTACTCACAGGGGCACTCCTCGATCAGCTTGAGCGCCGCCCGGAAGATCTCCTCCACCAGGTCGTAGCACTTGCGGGCAAAGCCCAGCCCGCCGCTATACAGGTCATACACGAACAGCGTCGGCGCGCCGAAGTTGCTGCTGTCCGTGGTTGCCCCCACGTCCGAGGGCTCGCAGAGCACCTGCAGCGGCAGCACGCCCTTGACTGCGTTCGATACCCCCAGCAGGCCCTCGTACGGATCGCGCCCCAGTTGCCGCACCCGAGTCAGCGCCGCCGGCGGCGGGGTGAGCCAGCAGGCCACCGTATCCAGCATCACCGGCGGCAGGTCCAGCCCGCCCCAGCCCAGGCTGTCGAGTGAGTGGAACTTGGTCTTGCGGTACATGTGGACCAGTTGCGTGACTTCCACCGGCCCGAAGCCCATCTGCGCCACCCGCCAGGTCTTCTCGATGGAGGGGTCATCTTCTAGGTCCAGCACCCGCACCGTGGTATCCGACTCGGCCATGGTGTAGTAGTCAAACTCGCCCGGCCGCACGTAGGCGACTTTCTGCTCCAGGTCCAGTCGCTCGCAGAAGAAGGTCTCTCCCTCGTGAATGTATACCGCCTCGGGGTGCAGCATGGTGTATGCGCCCCAGATGTCGATCTCCCCGATGACCTCGCCTGAGTCCAGGTTGTGGATAGTGAAGTTATACTCGTCGGAGTTACGCAGGTTGACCTCCCGCGCCGGAGCGGCCGGCCCCGACCAGTACCAGCGGCCCTTCAGGTGGCGCGCCTGTCCCTCCTGCTCGAGAAGCTCCAGCACCCCGCCCAGGTACTTCCCGAACAGCGCTTCATCGTTGCCGGTTACCGGCAGCTCCTGCAGCGCACAGCGGATGTGGCGGTAGAGTACAAAGGGGTTTTCCGGATCTATGATCGCCCGCTCGGGATTTCGTCCGAAGAAATACTCCGGATGACGCATCAAGTACTGATCAATCGGTGTCTCGCGGGCAATCAGCACGGCGAGAGACTCTTCAGAGCCTCGCCCCGCCCGGCCCGCCTCCTGCCAGGTGCTGGCGATGGAGCCGGGGTACCCCACGATCAGCGCGGCGTCCAGCGACCCCACGTCAATTCCCAGCTCCAGCGCGTTAGTGGAGGTCACGCCCATGAGCTGCTGCGAGAAGAGCAGACGCTCAATCTCCCGCCGCTCCTGGGCCAGGTACCCGCCCCGGTAGGGACGGATGCTCTCCGCCAGCCGCGGCGAGGCCTGGGCCAGCAACTCCTTCGTATAGCGGTACAGCAACTCCGCCCCCAATCGCGTGCGCACAAAAGCGATGGTCTGCGCGCCGGCCTCGACGATGAGCGCCGCCATCAGCCGCCGCGCCTCGATATTGTAGCTCGCGCGCGTGCGGGGCGGGTCGTCGATGAAAGGAGGATTCCACATCACGAAAGTGCGCGGTCCCCGGGGCGCGCCGTTGTTGTCGACCACCGTCACCGGCAGGCCCAACAGCCGCCCCGCATGCTCGCCGGGATTGCCGATGGTCGCGCTGCACAGGATGAACTGCGGCTCGCTCCCGTAGTGGCGGCAGATTCGCCGCAGCCGCCGGAGCACGTTGGCCACGTTACTCCCGAAGATCCCCCGGTAGGTATGGATCTCGTCTACCACCACGTAGCGCAAGTTGGCGAAAAAGTGCGACCAGCGCGAGTGGAAGGGCAGGATGCCCGAGTGGAGCATGTCGGGGTTGGAGAGTAAGATCCGCCCGGAGTCGCGTAAAGCCGTCCGCCGGGCCTGAGCGGTGTCCCCGTCGTAGGTTCCCATCTCCAGGTCCAGCCCCTCCACGCGGGAGGCAATCCGCTCCAGCACCCGCAGTTGGTCCTGTGCCAAGGCTTTGGTGGGGAAGAGATACAGCGCCCGTGCCGCCGGGCTATCCAGCATGGCGGAGAGGACGGGGAGGTTGTAGGTCAGGGTCTTGCCGGAGGCGGTGGTCGTGACGACAGCCACATTCTCGCCCCGCGCAGTGGCATCCAGCGCCGCCGCCTGGTGCGTATACAGCCGCTCGATCCCCTCGGCGGCCAGCGCCTCCCGCAGCGCCTCCGGCACCGGGGCGGCAGGTTCGGCAAACTCGGCTTCCTGCGCGGGGAGACGCTCGGTCCAGACAACCTGGCCCCGGTAGTCGCGCGAGGACTCAAGATAGCGGAGGAATTGGCCTACGTTCATGGCTGCGACATGGAGAGCCTGCAGTGCCTGTCAGCCGCTTGTCTCTTGTGCCCCCGGAGAGAAGCAGCGGAGCCGGCAACCGCTGCTCGTGATGATCGCAAAGTGACTCGCCAAAGCCGGAGCCACCACTGGCACCATTTGCAGCAGACGCATCACTCTGTCCCCGGCTTTCAGGCTCTGCACCCGAAAGCCTACGACACCGACACTGAGACTCAGCGACATGTGCGCGAGCTTCCCGAATCTTCGGGCGCTAGTTCTTAGCACGCGATCCGTCTCCTGCGCCAGGGCCAGGAGTCTTTGGTCCGACGCTCCCGCACAGACGTCCCACACCCAGACGACGTCCTGTGCCGCTTCTCGGAGGGCTACCACTACGTCGGTTCCCAGGTATTCGCCCACGAGCAGCCCCATGGCGAGGTTCCACCGGTCAGCGCCGTCCTCTCGCCCGTCACCTCCGCCGCGTAGGCAAATGCCGCCAACACATCCTCACGAGTAAGGGATGGGTAGCATGCCACCACCTTGTCAACGGATTCCTCGCCGCCCCTACCCCGCCCCGCTCAACCTCACCCTCACCTTCCCCGTCCCCGAGGTCGGACTTTCGTCGAGGTAGGTAAACTCCGCCACCGTACCCCACGGGATCACTACCGGCTGCCCCGCGATGGCTTCGCTTACGTCCTTCCCCTCTGCCGGCAGATCGGCGGGCACCAGTGACAGAGGTCCGTACCAGATGGTCCCCTTGTTGTTGAAACGGTACAGGTACAGCCGTTCCAGCACGTGGATGTCGTCCGGTACCTCGAACTCCGTGCTTGCCTCCCGCCAGGTGTCACTAAAGGCATTCGCCAGCAGCGTGGGCATCCAGGGATCGCCTTCTCTTCGCGCCGTGCGAACTGCCACCAACGAGTTGGCGCCATCCTCCGCCTTGCCGGCGATGGTCAGCCGGTACTTCGTCCTCCCCCGCAGGTACTTGCCCACATACGCCCCAGTCACCTGATAGCCCTCGCGGAAAGCACAATACCCGGTGGGATCCGCCCGGTCCGTCCAAGCCTGCTCGACTCCCTCCAGCAGGTTGGCCGGATAGAGCCGCGCCTTCATATCCCCGGTGATCACCAGCCTCATCCCAGCCCATATCTCCCCCCGGTAGATAACCGTATGAATGCCGTCGGACACCGCCGGATACTTGATCGGCTCTCCCAGCGCAGTGATCTCCACCGTTGGGCGCTGTCCCCCGTAGCGGAAGCCGTTCTCCACCCATTTCTCTCCCGCTCCGCGCAGTACGTGCGTCTCAAAGGAGGGCAGCGCCACGCTCTCCCGGGTCGCCGCTTTGCCGAGATCGGTGTTGGCGCTCTCTGCGGTCACCACTAGCGTCCGCTCGCCGCGCAGCGCTTTCGCGTCCTTGAGCGTCAGCCACCAAGTCACCGACTTGCGCCCGCCCGGCGGAAGATCCCCGATGGCCAACTCCACCGGCGGCGAGTACTTCGCCTCTGCCACGATCCCCGGCGGCAGTGCTACTTTCACCCGCACCTGCTTGGCCGTGGCTTCCTCCGGGTCCTTGTAGAAGCTCACGTCCTTGGGGTTCTCGACCACCGCCACCAGGGCGAACACGTCGCCTGCCTTCAGGTTGTCCAGCTTCGCGTCAAGCCCCACTCGCAGGTGGTTGTATCTCCGCACCACGTCCATCCCAATGTCCCACTCGGCGCAGTGCTTGCGCATGTGCAGCGTCGTGGAGACGTCGCGCTGGTTCCACCGCGGGTCACGCGGAATGGCCGGATCGTCGTTCCAGGCCCCGGCTGCCGCGCAGTCGCCCCCGCAGAAGAAGAAATATCCGAGGTTCTGCGGCGAGCGGGCCATCACCATCTCCTCGGTCTCCTGCCAGCTCCCCATGCGCATGAAACTGGGATGCGACAATTGGGAGAAGAACAGCCACCCGCTCTTCTTCACGTGCCGCATGTATTTGTTGTTCCAGACCACCGCTCCGTTGGGGTAGGCCATGAACCCGTCGCAGACCCCGGGCTTGATTATGTCGCTGAAGTAGAACGGATAGCCCGCCCACTTGACCACATCAAAATCCGCCGGCAGCCTCTCCCCCACCTCATCCAACGTGTCAAAGCCCACCTGATGATGGTAAAAAACCAGCTTCCCCCCGGATTCCTGCTTGATGAGACGATTGATCTTGTCCAGCGTAGCCGCGCATTGCTTCCCAACCCACCACTTGGTCTCCGCGTCCCACACCAGCGGCTTGCCCCGTAGTTGCTCTACCTCCGCCTTGTAGTGCGCCAGGTGCTCGGGGATCTTTCCCCCCGGCTCTGTGCACCCCACGACTTCGTGCGCACAGCCCCACCAGCCGGGTATCTCCTCCACGAACTCAAACCCCACTACGCTGTCCCAGTTGCTGATATTCCCCCGCAGCTCGCGGATGGCTACCCGCAGGCGCCGGTCGACTTCCTCTTGCACCTCCGGCTTGAGGGTGTACTCCAGGAACGTCCCCGCCCCGGCCATTCTCCCCGGCACGCCCAGGCCGTTGATCGGCCACAGCCGAATGAGGAACTTCAAGCGCGGGTTGATCTGCAGCAGCCGGTTCATCGCCGGCACATTCTGCTTGCCGTGCACCTCCACCAGCACCCAGTCCCAGCGCGCGACATCCAACTCCCCGATGACCTGAAGACTGTTCTCCAGGTACGCCGCCCAGAACCCATGCCCCAACTCCCAGTTGTGGTCGGCAGCGCAAAGCGGAACCGCTACGGTCAGTAACAGCGCCAGGACTAAGGCAATTCGCATGCCACACATCGCCGTCACCTCAGTTCTTCCGAGGCCTGCTCTTCTCCAGCGGTTCCGGGGGCTGGTTGCGGCGCTGGTACTCCATAATCTCCCGGCTGTAGCGGAGACCCTCGCGGATACGCCCGACCCGTCGCAGACCCACGATCACAACTACCGCTCCGGAAAAGAGGGTGGCAAACACCTCGTAGGCCACAGGGAACCAGCCGAACAGCGCCGGCCACCAAACCAGGATCGCCGCAATCAGGCCCAGCCACTCCCAGAGCTCCTCGCGTTCCATTTCAACCCCCTCCCTCGGCGTTCGGCTCCAGCTGCCGCAGCCCCACCAGCGCCTCATACACCGTCAGCCCGAGTGCATCTGCCCACAGGATGTCGGCAACGTTCCCTTCCACCTGGACGAGATGTGCGGGGGCGTTCAGGTGCGTGTAGGAGGCCTGCCGCTCCTCCTCCCCTAGCAGTTCGGCTGAACCGTAGCGCTGCCGCAGACTCCGCATACGCCGCAGCAGCGCCTCCGCTGCCGGGGCCAGCAGCTCCACCACCTCCCGATTGGGCTCCAGCCGGCGTTTGCGCAGGTGCTCGATCCAGGTATTACTGGTGCGTTCAACCAGGTAGCCTTCCGCCACCAGACAGTCGGCTACGTAGTTGCGCAGGTCCCCGTAGACGCCCTCGCGTTGCCAGAAGGTGGTCTCGGCACGCACCACCTGCAGCATCTTCTCTATTAGCAGGTCGAGGGGCACCCAGGGGGCCTCCCCAGTCCGCTCCGCCGCCCGGCCTCCGGTCTCCTCCACCGTCTCCGGCTGATGTGCCCTCTTCTCCGCCATGTCGAAGGCCACCGCCAAGCAGTCCCCCAGGGGCGAGGACACCAGCAGTCCGGTCCGTTGCACTTGCAGCTCCCAGTTCTTGTGCGGGAAGGGCGGCATCAGGGTAGGCACGCGCTCGACTACCCGCTGCCTGAGGCCTCCTTCCTCTGCGGATTCCATCAGGAGGACAAACAGCATCTTCGCCGCCAGGTCGCGCGGATCGAGCTCTTCTCCCGTCAGGGGCGCCCGCGCCTGGAAGCGTGGGCTGACCAGTCGGCCAGGCCTGGACGAGCGAACGAACTCATGGGCAAACAGGTAAACCAACGCGTCCGCCCGCACCGGTCTACCTCTCTGGGCCGCCTCCCGCGACTCCGCCCGCACGGGCGCGGCCGCCTGCCCGGCGCTGCGCATCAGGTGCTGCCACGCATGGTAGCCCACCCAGAGTAGCACACCAGCCACCAGCACCAAGAACACCGCAATAGCAGTCGCCATCAGTCCCCGCCACCCTCCGCGTAGGCATAGGCAATATGATTGTGGATAGACTCGTGGCTCTCGCACCGCGCCGAGAACCAGGTCACCCCTGGCAGCGCTGTCAGCGTCAGGTAGGCGTCGCGGACTACATCCTCCACGAACTTGGGGTTGTCATACGAGGCCTCAGTGACGACCTTTTCATCCACGCGCTTGAGCAGCGGAAAAATCTCCGCACTGCCCTGGGCCTCCAGCAGCGGGATCAGTTCCTCCAGCCAGATCATCACCCCCGGCCGCGTCCGCAGCCGCACGGTCAGGATCGCACGCTGGCTATGGGCACCCCGCGCGGAGATCTCCTTCGAGCAGGGGCAGAGCGTGATCACCGGCACCGCCACGCCCAGGGTGAACACATACCCCGCCTCACTCAGCGCCCCCTCAAAGCAGCAGTCGTAGTCCAGTTGAGACACGACGCCGGAGACGGGGGCGCGCTTGGGCAGGAAGTATTTGAAGCCCAGCCGCATGCGGGCACAGGGAGCCTCGAAGGCTGCCCGCAGGTCTGTCAGAATCTCCGCCATCTCGGCGGCGGCCACGGCCCGCCGGCTCCAGTGGTTGAGAATCTCCACGAAACGGCTCATGTGGGTGCCGCGCTCGTAGTGGGGCAACTCGACGGAGGCGTCCACCTGCCCCAGCACCCGGGCCATGCCCCCGTTCTGCTCCCGGATCATGACGGGCAGGTGTAGGTCCTTAATGCCCACCTGGGCCAGGTCCACCCCGCGGTTATCGGTCTCGGAGGCAACGTCTCTCATCGCATCTCCACTGCCCGTTATCTTACCCACCCCCCGACCTTTCCGCAAGGTCGGCCTCCGGTACGACGGGCGTCTTGCCGGTCGCCCCCGGAGGCGCAACCGGCGGTGCCGCCTTCGCGCCGTCTCCGCCGGTTGGTTCTCACCGCTCTCCTATTCCCCGCCCTGCGCGACGGCCGGCAGCGACACCCAGGACTCCTCCCAGGGCACGGACCGCCAGATCTCTAACTCCACCTTCCGGAGCTCCGGTAGCGTCCCCACGTTGAGAAAGCGCTGCGTCAGTGCGCCGTGGCCGAAGACCATGCCCTCCTCCAGTCGGGTCAAGTCCATGTCGCCGCTGGAGGCGTCCGCAACCAGTTCCCGCCGCTCGGCGGTGTGCAGGACCAAGTCGTGGACTACCGGCGCTGCTCCGCCCTCACCTGTCGCCAGATTCTCGTACAAGACCCGCACCGCCAGGTGCCCGTCCTCGACAATCTCGGGCGCCTGCACCTTCAACTCGAGCCCGGGCATGGCCCCGGCCAGAGGGAAGGCGAGCTTGCCGCCCTCCGCCGGCCACGCGAAGGAGGCTTTCATCACCTTATACCGGTCCAACTCCACGACCAGCAGGCGGTCCGCCCCGAGAGGAGGAGGCGGGCCACCCGCTCCACCGGCGGGGCCGGTCGCTGCCTCGGTCTCCCCCGGGGGGACGCGGAAATAGAGGAGGATCGAGAAACTCCAAGGGTCTTGCGGATTCTGGCGGCGGCGGGAGAAGCTCTGCGTGCTGGACAGCTTGCTCAGCACGCGGCCGGTGGCGTCCACGATCCGCGTCCGCTCCGGGGCTACGAAGAACTCATCTGCGCCGCTCCTGTCCACGCCGTCCAGCTCCACCGCCCAGACCATCCGCGCCGGTCCACCCGCGTCCCCGGATACCGGGTTGGTGACCGTCTTGACGCTCTTGATGGCGATCTCCAGGGCGGGGTCGGCAGCGACCACAGACCGCCGTGTTTCCTGGGCCCCAGCCCCGGCCGTCAAGAGCAGCAGTCCCACCGCGGTCCAGCCCGTCAGTCGCATGGCGCGCCTCCCTATTCGGTGATGACGGCGCAGTGAATCTCCACCTCCTCCACCCTTGCCCAGAGCCTCCCCTTCGCCCAGCCCCACTTGAACTCCGCCTGGTCGCCCGCCAGCCACACCTTCCGCGGCGGGCTTTCCACCCTCATCTCTATCTCCACCGGCCCTACCGGCGGGATCTCTTCTACCGCCCGCGCCGGCGGCTCGAGCGACAACCCGGTCGAACGGTTGATCAGGTGCACCAGCCGGCGCCTGCCCTTCCTCCGCAGAATCACGTCCACCACCGCCGGTGCCTGGACCCAAAGCCCCAGGTCCGGTTGCAGCGCCTGTACCAGCTCTCCCACCCACCCCCGCGCCGCCGGATAGCGCGTCTCCCGATAGAAGCGAAACAGGTCCCACGGCACGTAGACCACCTGACCCTTCCCCACTCGGTTAATCACCGCGCCGGGGTACTCCGTCAACTCGGCGTCCGTGAGACCCGTGGTACCCAGACGGCCCAGTGCCTTGGCCCGGCGAGGGCATAGCCCGCCCCAGCGCTTGCTCCAGGCGGCAAAGCTGCCTTCCCGCGAGGCTACGAAGTATGTCTTCTCCTCCTCGACCGTCGTCTGCTCCGCTCCCCAGAAGCCCGGCTCCTGCAAGCCATGCGACTCTGCCCCGCTCACCAGCAGCCGCCCGCCCTGGCGTGCGTACTGCCCCAGCGCCGCCGCCATCTCCGCTGACATCCGCTCCTGCTCCGGGGCTACCACCAGCGGGAACTCGGCCAGGCGGGGCAGCAGGGCCCACTCGTCGAGGATATCCACGCTGAGCTGGTTCTCCAGCAGCGCAAAGACCGCTCCCTCTACCGCCGCCGCCTCGCAGGAGAAGTACAGGTCCTTTGCCGGCTGCGAGCGGAAGTGGCGCTCCGAGTGCAGCACCGCCACCTGCGGGACCGCCTCCGTATCCCGGCACCAGGACCGGCGCGTCTTGACCCACCTGCCGACTTCTCCCAGCCGCTTCATCCGCCAGTCTACCAGCCGCCCATCCCGCAGCGGGCTGGGATTCTCGTAGACCTGGAAGTTCCCCCCCAGCGCCAGGACCGTCGCCGCCTCCTGCAGCAGCATCTCCGGCTGCTTGGTGGTCCAGGGCCGGGTCTTGTCGCTCCAATCCCCCACCCGGAAGAAGTTCCACGCCATCAGGTCCCAGGGTCGCCCCCGCGTGGAGATGAACCTTGCCTCACAGCGCAGCGGGTCCAGCCCGTACACCGTGTCCCCGCTGATCCAGTCCGTCGGCACCAGCGGCTCCCCCGGATCCTTGAAGGTATGCAGCCAGTTGGAGCAGATCCGCGCCTCCGGGCACTTGTCGTGTACCGCGGTCACGTAGCGCGTCACGTACTCATAGAACGACTCCCGCTGGAAGCCCATCCATGCCACCCAGTCGCGATCCTCCGGGCTGGTCGGCGCCCGCTTGATCCCGGTCCGCTCGGTGAAGGACGCCCGGCACCGCCCGCAGTAGCACGGCTGCACCGCCCAGATCTCCCCATCCACCCAGAACCCGTCCACCCCGTAGCGCTTCACCAGCTCCACCATCTGCGGCACCAGCAGCCCCTCCAGGTACCCGCCCCGAGGACACATCCGTCCCTGCGCCGTATGGAAGGCATCATCGTCCTTCCTGGCCTTCGGGTTGGGTACGACCGCCCATTCGGGATGCTTCTCCGCCGCCGCCTGGTCCCAGATGCCCGAGTAGTGACAGTGCAGGAGCACGCCCATCCGCCGCGTCGCCTCCCGCCACCCCTTGAGCGCGTCCTTCTTCACCCCGGGGCTGACGCTGGCGTTGGGCACCTTGCTGAACCAGCTGGTCATCCCCCGGTGTCCCTTGCAGTCCGTCTGCACCCATTCCGGCCCCATCAGCCGCAGCGACCGCTCCAGTTCCTCTGGCGTGCAGTGCGTCCCCAGCGCCGTATCCCGCTCATTCGCATGCAGGTCATAGTGCAGCCCAAAGTACGGCCGCTTTGGATACCAGCGTCCGGCGTATGCCATATTGCCTCCCGTAGTTCCCCACGTTCGACCTTCGACGTTCCACGAGCTCTACCCAAACCACACCTTGCGTACCACCTTCTGCGTTTCCACCGCGCTCAGCGTCTCCTGCGCCGCCGCCAGGGCCGCCTCGTCGATCTCGTCCAGCTTGGCCCACAGCGCCCGCAGGTTGTCCACCGTCATCTGCGCCGCCGCCGCTCCGTCCTCCCGGTAGGGGAACATGTCCAGCCCGTACCAGCCGTCATACCCGGTTTTGCGGCAGTAGTAGAGAAACTCCAGCACCAGGTTGGGATTGACACTCCCGGCGATCATGTCGTCGTCCCAGGCACCCCAGGCGTCGTTGAAGTGCACGTTGAACAGCTTTCCGTACCGCTGCAACAGCGCCACGGCCATCCCCGGATCCTCCTGCGCCATCAGCGCATGCCCATAGTCCACCGTGCAGCCCACGTTGTCCATGCCCACTTCCTGCACGATCGCCAGCGCCGTCCCCGAGGTGGCGATGGTCATATGGGTGCGCGGTTCCTTGAGCTTGTACTCTACGCCCACCTTCAGGTCCGGCGAGGCCTCCTCCGCCACCTGACGGATGCCGTCCACCAGCAGGTCCAGGTGCTTGACGTAGTCTACCTGCCAGGGATAGTCAAAGCCGTCCGCACCCAGCCAGAGCGCAACGCTAGGCGCGCCAAGGCGCCGGGCGTATTCGCAGGACCGCTTGCCCTCATCAACGGCCGCCTGCCGCACCTGCGCATCACCGTGTGTGAACGCCCCCAGCGCATACTGGGCCGTGCCCCAGACGTTGGTGTTGACGTTAGTGGTGACCAGCCCCTGCTCCGCGACCAGCTCCGCATACCGCTCCACGCTGATCTCCCCAAAATCGCTGCCGTGGCACTCCACGCCGCCGATTCCGTCCAGCGTCCCGGCGATGCGGATTTGCTCTTCCACGGACACCTCCGGCCCGTACCCGCTCCGACAGAAGCGGTCCCCGCACTGCCCCAGCACCCACAACCCGACTGAGAACTTCGGTTCGGACATGACATTTCACTCCCTTGTTAGGCTTCTCAGGAAGACGCAAGGGCGCGCCGCATTCGCCTCGCTTCCCACGGCCTCTCCTACTCTTGAGTTCGTCATTCAGCACTCATCATTCAGCGCTTCCTATCCTCTCGCCCGCCACATCAACGCTCCTAGAATCACCCACGCGCATAGGTGCAGGAACCAGGTCAGGATCGCTTGCCCCCAAGTGGCACGGTAGACCGTGCGGATGATCCACAGCCCCAGCCCTGTGGCTAGTACCAGCAGGAGCAGCCCCAGTGCGGTCCCCACGCCGCTGCGTAGCGTCTGCGCTGCTCCCGCCAATGGCAAACCGAAGCCGCAGGCCGCCACCACGCTGCTCCGGACCGTCGCCTCCCGTACTCCAGCCAGACGCACACAGACCCACATGAGCAACGTCGCCACGCCCAGACCCAACACCGCCACCAGGAGCAGTAGGCCGACGTCCATAGGTGACAGCCTGTTCCTTTCTCGGGCTCTAACTTCCTCTTGCCACTCGCCGCACCTGCGGCTATAATCTGCTTGGCAATCAGATCAAAGACGCGGACGGGGAAGAGTAGCCGACGAGAGCGCCTGGAGCGAGCCGGGGACGGTGCGAGCCCGGCGGAAAGCGCGGCGGCGAATATCACCCCTGAGTCGCCACCCGAAAACCGCGCCGGGCAGGAAGTCATGTCTGTGCCGGCCAGTAGACGTGGACGGGTACTCCTCCGTTATCGGGAGAAGGCATCGGTCGGCGACCCAGGCCGCCCGGCCCGTGCCCGAAGAGTGGGCAGGATGTTGTCCTGCCAATCAGAGTGGTACCGCGGACCTGCACCAGGCCCGTCTCTGACTTCCAGAGGCGGGCTTTTGCGCTACCACCCTCACGGGGCCGGCGCACCTGCTCCGTTGCTCCTCTTCCGCCAGCAGAGGAGGCAAGGGCTGAGGCAGCGCACTCCAACCCGTGCCCTAGGAGGTCTTGAATCATGTCCGAACAACTGCAAGTGTACGACACGACCCTGCGGGACGGCTGCCAGGCGGAGTATGTTAACTTCACCGTGGAGGATAAGCTTCGCGTGGCCCACGCTTTGGACGACCTGGGAGTGGACTTCATCGAAGGAGGCTGGCCCAACGAGACCAACCCCCGCGATCGTGAGTTCTTCGAAAGGGCCCGCGACGAGCAGTGGAGCCACGCCCGCGTGGCCGCCTTCGGCAGCACCCGTCGTGCGGCCCTCGCGGCGGAAGACGACCCGCAACTGCAGCAACTCCTGGCCTCTGGCGCGCCGGTTATCACCATCTTCGGCAAGTCCTGGGACTTGCACGTCCGCGAAATCTTGCGCTGCGACCTGGACGACAACCTGGCCATGATCGAGGAGTCGGTGGCCTACCTCAAGTCTCAGGGCCGAACCGTGTTCTTCGACGCCGAGCACTTCTATGACGGGTACCGGGCCGAGCCAGGCTACGCCCTCGAGACCCTCCGCGCCGCTCAGCGCGGGGGGGCCGACGCTCTGGTGCTTTGTGACACCAACGGCGGGACCCTGCCATTTGAACTGAGCGAGGTGACCTCCGCCGTTGTCGCGGCCTTCCCGGATATCCTACTGGGGGCGCATTGCCACAACGACGCCGGCATGGCCGACGCCAACACCCTCGCCGCGGTCCTCGCCGGGGCCCGGCAAGTACATGGCACCATCAACGGCTACGGCGAGCGTGTGGGGAATGCCAACCTGTGCACAGTCCTGCCCAACCTCGAACTGAAGCTGGGGCGCCGCTGCCTGCCGGAAGGCAAGCTGTCCGACCTCACCTTCGTCTCGCTCTACGTCAGTGAGTTGGCGAACCTGGCGCCCAATAGCCGCCTGCCCTACGTGGGCCGGTCCGCCTTTGCCCACAAGGGCGGGATGCACGTCAACGCGGTGCGCAAGTACCCCGGCTCCTTCGAGCACGTCCCCCCTGAGGCGGTGGGCAACGAGCGCCGCATCCTGGTCTCCGACCAGGCTGGACGCAGCACCATTCTGCATAAGCTCCAGGCTCTGTACCCCGCCCTACAGCGGGACGACCCGCTCATTCAGCGGGTTCTCGAGGTGGTCAAGGAGCGGGAGAATGCTGGCTACGAATACGAGGCGGCCGAGGCCTCCCTGGCCCTGTTGGCAATGAGGCTGCGCGGCGAGTTACCCGAGCTTTTCCGGCTCCACGGCTTCCGCGTGATGGTGGAAAAGCACCACGAGGACGACACGCCGTACTCAGAGGCCACCATCAAGATCCGGGTCAATGGGGATCAGTTCCACACTGCTGCGGAGGGCAATGGCCCGGTGAATGCGCTGGACAAGGCGCTGCGCAAGGCCTTACGTGCGAAGTACCCGGAGCTGGAACTCTTCGCTCTGACCGACTACAAGGTTCGCGTGCTGGAGGCTACGGACGGCACGGCCACGGCAGTGCGCGTGCTAATTCAGACAACGGATGGCGAGGAGACCTGGGGCACGGTTGGCGTACACGTCAACATCATTCAGGCCTCCTGGGAGGCATTGGTGGACTCCATCATCTACGGGCTAAACAAGCACCTAGGGGCAGCGGCCTCCAGTTAGCTCCGTCAGCCCCGACCGCACCGCTCGTGAGCGAACTCGGGGTGGTACGGCGCCCTGTCTCCCATTCCAATGACAAGCCTGGTTGTTACCTCCGCTCGCCAGCCTCACCCAACCCATATCGCCGAAGCGAAGCGCTGGGCGGCCTTGCTCGACGCCCCCCTGGTGGACCGCGCCGACCTCAGCCTATCCCGGCTGACTGAGACTCACGGTGTCCCCGGCGTCCTGGTCGTCGGCGGCGACCGGGTAACCTACTACGAGCCGGGCCGCGACTTGCTCTACTTCTTCCACCCCGGTATGGCTCGTCGTCGGATCCGCAACCTGCAGGCTGGTCACGGCGACCCCATGATTACCGCCATGGGAATCGGTTCCGGCGACAGCGTCCTGGACTGCACGCTGGGCCGCGGAACGGACGCTACCGTCGCTGCCTACGTGGCCGGGCCGACCGGGCGGGTGGTGGGGATTGAGAAGGTCCCGGTCCTGGCCTGCCTGACCATCGAGGGGTTACAGCACTACCCGATGGAGGACAACATTACGCGGGAGGCTATGCGCCGCGTGGAGGCCCATTGCGCCGACTACTGGAGCTTTCTGCGCGCCCAGCCCGACGATGCCTTTGACGTGGTCTACTTTGACCCCATTTTCGCGGAGATGGTGCCGGGCGCGTCTAGCATGATTCCTCTGCGGCAGTTGGCCAGCCACGAGCCGGTAACGGCGGAGGCGGTGGCGCAGGCCCGGCGGGTGGCCCGGCGCCGGGTGGTCATCAAACAACAAAGCGGCAGTCAGCTATGGAATGCGTTATGTGCCTCCGTACATATCGCTTCCGGGGTGAAGAGTCGTGTGGAATACGGAGTAATAGGGGATTAGGACCGGCCTTTCCGGCGCTCAACTACCCTGCAACTTGCTCGGGACCAGCCAGCGCAGCACCCCTCCGCCGGGGGCCAGGCGCTCACAGCTCACTAACGCCAGGGCCGCCTTCTTGACCTCCACCTGCCCTTTGGTCAACTCCTGGATCAGGTCCCCCATGTCCGGCTCATGACCGACCAGGAGCATACTTCCCGCTATATTGTATTCCTGCGCCAGGTCGCGGACGTCGTTGACGGACAGGCGCATCCCTGCCAGGCGCCAGTCGGTGACCACCGCTTTGCCCAGAGCCTCGGCGACAGGCTGGGCGGTCTGCACGGCCCGGATCGCGGGGCTGCTGAGGATGATGTCCACCTCCAACTCCTGGACGCGGAGCCAGGCGGCGGCGCGATCGGCCTGCTGGCGGCCCTTGTCGGTGAGCTCGCGCTCCTCGTCGGAGCATCCCGCACCCCGGGGCTCAGCTTCGGCGTGACGTAGCAGGTAGATGTCCATGCTGTCTACTCCTTTGTCCGCACTCCAGCGTTCCACACTTACCACCAGTACGTATAGAACTCCTCCAGCGCGTTGCAGAGCGCGTCTACGTTTTCCGGCGGGGTGGGCGGGTAGATGCCGCAAATCAGCATCAGTCCCCCTTGCGGCGAGCCCAGCGTGCGTACCTCTTCCTCAATCAGGTCGCGGATGTCCTGTCGCGTGCCGAAGGGGACGATCTTTTGCCGGTCTATGTCCAGGTCAATGCAAACCCGGCCCTTGAGGTGCTCCTTGATGTTCTGGATTCCATTGCACAGGTCCTGGAGGTTGATGACGTCGCGCCCGGCCTCCACCAGGTCATCAATGAGCTCCATGATGTACCCGTCGCTGTGCTGATGCACGATCACCCCGGCCTGTTTGGCGGGCTCGACGATGCGCGTGTAGGCCGGGGTAACCCACTTGTGGAACAGCCGCGGGCTGATGATAGACCGGTCCTGCGTACCAAGGTCTTCCGGGAAGTCCATCTGGTCCACGCCGATCTCCAGCCACTTGCGCACGATGGTCAGATTGTGCTCGATCACCATCTCGATGAGCGTGGGCAGATGCGGGTCGTCTGTAGCCAGATCAACCATGAGGTTCTCGAAGCCGCGCAGGTACCACAGACGCATGAGGAAAAAGCCGTGGGCGACGCCGCCGATCACCACCTGCCCGCGAGCCAGAGTGTCAACGGCGTCTTGCTTGCGCGCGGCCCAGTCCGCCGGGGCAGTGTCGGCCAGCAGCAGCGGATCGGGCGGGGCCCAGGTCTCCAGCGCAGCCCAGTCCTCCAACGGTGGCTGGAGCACCAGACCGGCTAGGCCGTCAATCTCGGCCTGCCAGACCACGCCCCAGTTGTCGGTGAAGGTCCCCTCCTGGGTGTAGTTGGTGTTGAAGACGTAGCTCGCCCAGTCAATCTGGCCCTGCTGGAAATCAGGAAAGAGCAACGGATGGCGGGCCATGACCTCTTCCAGTTCCGCGCCGCCCTCCTTGCGACTGGCGCCGGACATGACCAGGCGGATAGGTATCCACCGCGGATTGGTGCGGCGAACGGTGGCGAGGTAGTTGTTGCGCTCGAGCAGGTTGAGCATGGCGGGGTGACCTCGGGTTGGATAGGGATGCAGGGGTACCTTCGTTCTCTGGGTGCGGCGGACCTTCTGCTGGGGAGGACATGACCGCGGCGTGGGGAATGTGTCGCAGTTGACCGAGCGGGGTGGAGGAATGAGGCGAGTGGTGTGCGCTCCACGTGCATGTATGCGAGAAGGAGAGGACCTTGCCCATGCAGCTTGCCTATCCACTTGAGCAGTTTCGGGAAGACTTCGCGCGCCATGTCGAGTTTCTCAGGAATTGCGCGGTGGAGCAGGTGCCGTTGTATGTTATGCTTGGCCGCGCCGAGCGCAATCAGTGGTTTGGGGAAGGCGCGGGCCTGGACCGGATGGCGGAGATCCTCCGCGAGCAGGTCGCCGAGATTCGCCGGCAGGGGCTGCGGATAGATGTCATCTACGCCGGAGGCGCACTGGCCGCCACGGTCCTGGATAATCCCGAGCAGCAGGCGGAGTGGCGCTACCTGTGCCCGCTGTGCGCCGAGTTGGGGATCACCCAGATCGCGGCGGCTCTGCCCAACCCCCCGCGGGAGCAGGGAGATGAGGTCTGGCTCTCCCAGGTCGTGGCCGGATACCAGTGGTTGGCAGACGTAGCCGCCGAGAACGGGCTGCTCGTGTCCAGCCACCACGGGGTGGACTACGGACGGCGGTTCTACCATCTGGAAGACTACGAGCACCTGTTCTCCCGGATTGGACGGGACAACTGCGGGCTGCTCTTCTGCTTCGGGAACATCGCGCTGGCGGAGATTGATGTGCCGAGCGCCATTCGGCGGCTCGCACCTTGGATCTTGGCGGTGCATGTGCGACAGACTACCGGCTCGTTCCGAGAGGGTGGAGAGGAGAAGCAGCTCAACGACGGGGAGGTGGACCTGTCGGCTTGCCTGCTGGCCTTGCGCGAGATCGGGTACGAGGGTGTCTTGCACCCGGAGCATTTCGGGAGGTTCAGCACCGCCCCGCCGCCGGAGAGGCGAGATCTGTTCGGGCAACTGGCGCTGGATTTCGACGCAACGACGATCGCCTGGAACCTGGCGTATCTCAGGGGCCTAATAGACGCGGTGCTGTAGACCGGGGGGCTGTTCTGCCTCATCCCCTCACTTCTCCCCGCAGGCGAGGAGGAGGTGGAGGAGCGCACCCCGTGTCGGAGGGCCGGAATCGGTTGAGAGCGCTATGGCGTCCCTCGAACACCTAATGCGGTGCCCGAGTAGCCTACAGCGGAGGTAGAGTGGACGTCTGCGCTCCCTGCGCAAGATCGCACCGGCAGGACGCCGGTACTACTAGGAGTGAAGAATGACCAATCGCGAGCGTTATTTTGCCACCTATTCCTTTCAGCCGGTGGATCATCCGCCGCTGGCGTTGGGCGGGCCCTGGCCGGAGACGGTGCGGCGCTGGGAGTCAGAGGGCATGCCGGAGGGTGCCGAACTGTATGACTACTTCGGCCTGGAGCCCTACACCCTGGTATACATAGGCCCGCAGACGCGGCTGTTCCCCGCCTGGGAACAGGAGTTGCTGGAAGAGACGGAAGAGCACCTTATCCTGCGCACCACCAAAGGATCAACCGTCAAACGGCGCAAGGAGATGGCCGAGGCGGGAGCCGAGCACTACCTGGACTACCCCATACACGGCCCGCAGGACATGGACTGGCTGGCCGAGAGACTGGATCCTGACACTCCGGGACGGGACGACGGGACCTGGCGGCAGACGCTGGAGGAGAACCGGGGCCGACCCGACGCGCTACTGATCACCGACTTTGGCTCGTTCTTCGGCGACCTGCACGAGCACATGGGCACTGCGCAGACGCTGATGGCCTTCTACGATCACCCGGACTTCATCCACTGGTATAACGACAAGATCGCTACACTCTGCGAGGTCTCGATAGACAAGGTGCTACCGCTGGGCGGGATCGACTTCATGGGCGGACACGAGGACATGGCTTTCAAGGGCGCGCCGATGATCTCCCCGCAAATGTTTAGGGAGTTCCTGATGCCGTACTACCGCCGGACGGTGGGCAAAGCGCGGGGATACGGGCAGTGGATATTCATGCAGGACTGTGATGGGGACTTCCGCAAGTTGCTCCCGTTGTGGCTGGAAGTAGGGGTAAACGGGATGTCGCCATGTGAGGTCGCCGCGGGGATAGACGTGGGAGAATTGCGGGAGGAGTATGGCGAGGAGCTGCTGCTAAACGGGGGCATAGACAAGCGCGCCCTGGCTGCGGGCAAGGAGCAGATCAAGGCTGAGCTGGAGAGACGCTACCGGACGGCGGAGCTCGGAGGGTACATCCCCGGCATAGATCACGGCGTGCCGCCCGATGTCTCGTGGGAGAACTACTGCTACTACGTTGAGGTCAGCAAGGTGTTGTGCGGAATAGGGTGAACGCCACGCCCAAGTGAGCAGACCAAAAGGGTGGACAGGTTGCTTCTGCAGTCGCCAGGGTCGCCGCCTGTAGGCTCCTATCCGGCCGCCTCTAATCTGCTGTTCAAGTAAGGAACCAGCGACATTCCCGTCCGAGACGCTGGGAAAGCAGTCTCTAGGCGGATTCCGCCAGAGCCTGACCGAAGGCGGCCCAGAAGGGATCTACCCGCGGGTGCTCCAGGTCGCGCTCGACGCCGTCTTCCACCACGCGTATGCCGTACTCCGGCTCGCGCATCTCGCCGACCACGGAGGCCGGAATGCCGCCGGAAGCCAGCGCGGAGAGAATGCGGGGGGCAGCCGGCGGGCGGCAGGTCAACACCAGGGTCCCCTCGCTGATGCAGGCGTAGGGGTCTATACCCAACGCTGCGCAGAGCGCCAGACACTCAGGATAGGCGACGATGGCGTCCTGATCCACGCGCAGGCCGAGATGGGCGGCGTCCGCGATCTCCCACAGCGCTCCCCAGATGCCGCATTCGGTGGCGTCATGCATGCAGGTGACGCCGCTATCGCGCACCCCCTGGCCGACGGCAACCAGGGCATCCTCCACCACCGACATCTTCCAGAAGATCTGCTCGGCCCCCCGGCGAAAGTCGGGGCCCAGCTTGCGCTCGATGAGGCCGGGGACGGCCGCGGCAAAAAGGCCGGTGGTCTCGATGGCCGGGCCCTTGGTGATGATGATGGCGTCGCCAGGCCGGGCAAAGCGCGGGGTGACATAGGCGTCCTCCGCGCCCACCGCGAGGACTGTTGCGCCGCCGACCATCGGGTAGCCGCAGCCCTCGTAGCGGGCGGTATGGCCGGTCACGACCGAGACGCCGTACTTCTCACACTCACGGTGAATGACCGCCCAGACCGTGTCGAGCGCCTCCCGAGTGATGTCCACGGGAAGGTTGAGGTCAATAGTCAGGTACTTCGGCGGCAGGCCCGAGGTGACGGCATCCGAGAGCAGGATGTGGATGGCAAACCACGCGGCGCGCTCCCAGCCGTACTGGGGGACGATAAAGACTGGGTCGGTAGTCAGCGCGACGGCCTGGCCGCCGATACGGACAATACCGACGTCCACGCCGGACTGGGGGCCGACAAGGACATCTTGCGAAGGCGCGCCCAGGCGCGGGTATATCAGTTCGGCGAAAACCTCGGGAGAAATCTTGCCGAGGTCGGGCAGAGAAGCGTTTGGCATGAGTCTAGACCTTTCTTGAGGATGTACGAGTGACGCAAGTCAAAGGCGGGGTACCAGGCTTGCGTCCTGATGGGCGCTCCACCAGTGAGCCGCACAGAGGGATTTATCTGAACACAACCCGAGCCCCCGCCCTACAGGGTCAGGGTAGTTCCACCAGCTCCACCGCGTCAACCCAGACCGAAGGGGTCAAGGCAGCGGCGACCGGGAGACCGAGGCGAAGCTGCACGGAGTGCGCTCCTTCCGGAGCAGTGAACGGTCTGCCCAGCAACTCCTCACCGCCACCGCGATGCGGGTTGGTCACCGTCGTCCAGACGGGCGTGTCCTGCAGATCGTTCAGCAGGCCGTCTACTTTGACCAGACCGCCGGAGCCGTCCGGGTTGGCTTGCCAGAAGAGCTGCGCCTGGAAGGCGGCATAGCCACGATCGGGACCCGGTTGGCGCCTCTCGTACAAGCCACCGGCGGAACGATAGCGCAGGCGCACCAGGTACTGCTTGCCCGGCGTGACCGGCACCAGTTGGCTGACCAGGATGTAGCCGCCTTTGACGGCCTGAGTGAACTGCTCCCAGGTCAGGCCCGCACTGTCGGCAGGAACCTCGGGAGTGGTGGTCTGGCGCAGGAGCAGACAAGAGCCGCCGCTGTAAGAGTCTTCCCCGGTCACGACCGCTTCCCCTCCGTGGCGCTGGTCTAGGATCGTCCACCCCTGAGTCCAATCCTGGACGAGGGGCTGCTCGAAGCCCGGGTTCCTCAAAAGATTTCGCCCCTCCGGCGCCTCCATCACAAGTGGGCCCCACTGGTCAGGCTGGAGACGAGCCTCGGTGCTCAGGTCGGCGGTGACGGAGGTGTCTCGATTGTAGTAATAGAGGCGCAGAACACGGTCGCGCCCCGTCTGGTCGGAGTAGATGACGCCCACATCACCACGCAGCTGCTGCTGCGGCAGGGGGTCCAGGCCGAGGTCGCGCAGGGGGACGCGGGCCTCCACGGTGTAGGAGTCTTGCGCACGCTTGAAGCCAACCTCCGCGTCCTCCAGGCGCAGGACCTGGTCAAGGCGGGTGGTCATGAACTGCACCGGACGGCGGGTGCCGGGAACGACCGCACGGTAGAGCACCGCGATCGGCCGATCCTGATAGACGCCGAGCAGGAGGCGCTGGTCGCCGGAAGTCGGCTCGCGGCGGTGGGAATCGGCAGCAGGATCGGCGGCAAGCATCAGGTCTACGCAGTCGCCGGTGAGAAAGAGCTTCTGCCAGTCCTCGCCGAGGTTGAGTAGGGGGGTCTTGTCCTGCACCTGGTACGCCAGATAGAGATTGCCGGCGTCGCGCTGGAGGGCGACGCGGGCTCCGCCGGCGAAGGGTGAGGCAAGTGTGACGCCTTCGGACAAACTGGGAGCCGGCGTTCCAGCGGTCCAGTCGTCGAGATCGCCGTCAATAGTCACGGGGCTGCGTCGCTGGCTGACCCAGAGCACCGGCCGGGGTCTAGTGGCGACCGGCGGCGCGGAGCGATGCTCCGCGGCCCGCTCGGCGTCCGCCGCGGTGAGCGTGAACTTGCCCGAGAAGCGCCCGCCCTGGTCGAGGCCCAGGACCCGGAAGAGGTGGTGGGCGTCGTTGCCGCCGTTCATGAACCAGACCTGCCCATCAGCGCTCTGCCAGAAGGCCTTGTAGGACTCGCTCCAGGCGGCCTCCGGCCCGAGGCGGGACTCGGTGTCCAGCAGGCCAGCGACGTAGAGCCCGTCGCTGGTGAACAGGTATGAGCGGTAGTTGTGGTGATATGCCCAGGTGGACAGGATGTTGCCCAGGCCGGGAACGGTGACCTCACCACACAGACCGTTGCCCCAGAAGGCTTTGGCGGAGGTATCGCGGGGACCCGGGATCATCCACTTGAGGTTGCCGTCGCGGTCGTAGCAGCCGAGGCCCGGCGAGACGGAGGACACTTCGGGCTTGAGCCACTCGGTGCTGCTGTTGAAACAGACAAAGAGCTCGTGCTTGCCGTTGACCCATAGGCCGCTGATGACTTCGTTACCGGGACCGCGCGGGGAAGGCAAGTGGAGGAGCAACTTGGCCTGGTGGGGGTCGTAGATGGGGGCGCCACCGGGGGTCCAGCCCTGCACATCCAAGCGATAGACCGCGCCCTGGTCGCGGCAGAAGCCTGCGGCGTAGATGGACCAGTCGGGTCCAACGCCATAGCCCCAGCCGGTCATCCACTCGGTGACCTGGTCGGGAGCGAGTTTCTGACTGCGCGAGAGGGCAGGGCGGAAGATGAATTCCTCGGGCTGGCAGAGACCATCCGTGTTCTTGTCGCACCAGGTGTAGTTGGTCCCGATCTTGTCGCGGAAGACCTCCGGCCACCAGCCGTGCAAGACGTGGTAGCCCAGGTCGCTGTCCCAGGCGGTCAGAGCGGTGCCGTCGTTGTCGCGGAAGGAGGGGCGCTGAAGCGTGCCCACGGCGGCGACCGCCCGGTACGTGTCACCCCGGCGCAGGAAGATGGTCAAGCCGTAGTGATGATTGCCAGCGATCACATACTCCTTTCCGTCGCGAATCCGAGGCAGGACGCCGAGGAGGTTGCCCATGTCACCGGCAGAGAGAGGGTAGGGCTCGTCCAGGGACATGCGGCGAAAGGCGGTGGTCAGAGGGTAGAAGGTCTTCGCGGCCGGATCCAGACGCCAGCGGCAAGCCTCCGCCAGCACCTCACGGGGGTTCTGGCGGTCGGGGATGAACCAGGCACCTCCGTATGGGGTGGGGCCAAAGAACTCCCGGACCAGCGCACCGGTTCTGGTATCCCAGACGGAAACCCGTTTGGGGGCACCATCGTCCTCGGCGACCCAGAGGCGGCCGGCAGGAGCCTCACCTCCCTGCCCCTCTCTCCCTGCGGGCGAGGGGGGTGAAACCACAGCGATACCGAGGGGGAGGAGCATGCCGGAGGGGTCGTACTTGCCCAACCAGGGACGGCCGCCAGGCTTGCCGGTGGCGCGGAGGTACTTGCCCTGCGCCGAGAAAACCTTCACCTGGAACGACTTGCCCCAGTCCGAGACAAAGATCTCGCCACCGGGGCCGGTGGTGACGCAGGCGGGGGCGTCTAGGTTGGTGGTGAGCAGCGGGGTGACAATCTTAGAGGCCGGATCAACCTTGACCACCTCCTTTTCGCTGACCGCGAGGAGCTTCCCATCAGGCGTCGCGCACAAGCCGAAGGGAGCGGGGACAGGGATCTCGCCTATCGGCTCCCCCGTGTCTCGGTCCAAGATCAACAGCTTGTTCTCGAAGAAGAGGGAGACGTATAGCCTTTCCCCCATCGCCGCCAGCCCGACCGCCTGGGCGGTCTCGGCGACGTCGTAGATGGAGTAACGGGGCTGACCCGCGTAGGTGGACGGCCGGAAGTTCATCTCCCGGCGCAGGTCCCACATCTTGAGCTGCTGCCGGCGGTAGGGCCAGCTGCCGACCCTCAGCGCCCCGGTTTTGGTGGAGAAACCCGCGTACTGGCCAGTGCGCTTGTCCAAGCACAGCAGCAGGGCGCGCTCGACGGCGTTGTCCCCGCCGTTGTAATTGTGGCTGTTGTCGGTCAGTTCCGGGCCACTGACCAGCGCATAAAGGTAGTCGCCTGAAATGGCCAGGGAGATGCAGCGCGGGTAGACCTCCCAGCGCACGCCCCACTGGCGGCGGCCGGTGTCGTCCACGGCCATGATCGCCCAGCCCTTCTCGCAGCCGGGTGCGGCCAGGAAGACCCAGCGGCCGTCGGTGACAACAGCCTGGGGGTGGGACTCGTCGGAGAGCCAGTCGCCTTTGCCGTCCATGGTCGGCCAAGGCGGAGTGCCACAGTTGGAGGCCGTCATCTGGTAGTCGAGATTAAGGGGCGGATGATAGAGGCCACGGACCTCGTACTCACCAGGAGGAACGGGGTTGCCGAAGTTGTCCAGGCCGTCCCAGGGCTCAGCCTGGGGACCGGCCCGCCGGTAGTCGCCCTGCAGCAGCCAACGAACCAGGCGGCCGGCAGCATCGAACAAGCCTAGGCTCGTTTCGCCGTCCCTGGGAAGCGTGTACGGCACCCGCAGGGCGCCGGCCGGTACGCTCAAGGGTGAACTCGGTCGAGACCGTAAAGCGCGAGTCGAGTCCTGCCCACCAGAGCTGGAAGACAGCGGGCCACCTTTCGCCCACAGCGGGGGGACGACCATCGGCAGTGATGACCGACCAAGGGAGCGCGATTTCCTGGATGTAACCATTGCCCTCGGCGCGGAAGGCTTGCTGTGCCCCCCGGGGCAGCAGGTCTTGGTTTTGTCTGGTCTCCAGGGTCAGGGCAGGACGCTCTCCCGTAGTATCGTACCAGGCACAGTAGTACGCGGGGGGCATACCCGTGGGTCGGACGCGGAACTGTAGGCAGTCGCCGCCGTTGAAGCCCTGTCCCAGGGCCGCCGGGTTGAGGTTGAACATGGGGAGTGCGCTGCTCCAGACCAGAGCGAGGTAAAGAGCCTGGTTGTCGTAGCAGACCGAAACGCCCGCGCTGTAGCGAGTGCCCAGTAGATCCGGCGCCCAAGCAGTGAGATGCTTAGGCACGCCAACCCAGTCGGCAAGGGAGCCGTCTATGGAGAGAGCGCCGGGGGCACGGGGAACAGCCAGGGAGGTGGCGCTGCGCAAAAGAGGCGTCTGAATTTCGTGGTCATCATCCGCCGAACCGCCGAAGACGAGAGTGCCCCAGGTGTCGGGGTTGGGGAGGTAGCCGGTAGCGCCCAGAGACCCCTCCGCCGTCAGGAAATCGTAAGAGAACGCGCAGTTGGGATGAAGCAGGGCTCGAGGGAGCTGCCTGAGAAAGTCAGGACCCAGACCGCTCCAGGCGAAATCCAGGAAGACGCGCAGGGAGGTGGGTCCCCCGGTAGTGCTCAGCAGGCTCCAAGGCAGACGGAGCTCCTGGTCGTACCCGTGCTGGTCGGGGTGGTACTTGAGGCGAGCCTCCAGCGGGTTAGATCCGCCCACAGCAGATGAGGCGGGGGGAACGACCGTCAGCCGGAGAGGCTGACCGGGACCGGCTGTCCAGCACTCGACAGTGGTTGGACGGTCGATGTACAAATGTACCGCCAGGCCGCTATTCCCGCGGGCGAGCATAGGGTCTACCCACATCAGCGCCAAGTAGAGGGCCTGGTCATCGTAGCCCGCCCGCACCTCCACGCGCTGACCGAGGGAATCCGCGTGTTCGTCCAAGGCGGCGGCTACCTCGGCGGTGACGTTCTCTCCGGTCTGCAACGGTGAGTAGATAAAGAGCGGGACGGAGCCTGCCCACTCGCGCAGGTCGCCGTCCACGGTGACGGGAACGGCCAGGCGAGGCGGGGTCAGGGACGACAGGGAGCGAATGCCGCCAGTCCGGCCTACTGAGACCGAGGTCAACAGAATGGCACATAGCAACAGACCAGACCAGCGCATGACGAGCCTCCCAGAGGTGCGAGTTGACACGAGGACACATCGCAGCGCAGAATTGGCAGCCAGTGGAGGTTCCTCCTAGACCGCAGAGAGACCTGCGCCGGGTAGCTGAGTACTCCAGGCGCGAGGGGACGGAGTGACCATGAGCGATGAATACCGACCACGCACATACCGCGCCGCTCAGAGGGCCGAGGATATGCTGGCGTGGCGGATTGTGATCGAAGAGACCGACCTGCATATCCAGGCGGAACGGGAACTTCGACCCCAGTCCCTTAGCGCAGCACGACAGGCTCGGGGGCAGGTCCAGCGGGAGATTGCCCGACGGCCAGAGTTCCTGACCAGTCTGCACCCGCTGCTCGCGCCAGAAGACGCCGAAGTGGTGCCGGCGACAATGTACGCGGCAGCCGCCGTAGCAGGGGTCGGGCCAATGGCGGCGGTGGCCGGGGCCATCGCGCAGTACGTCGGCGAGGCCCTCGCGGCGCAGAGCGCGCAGGTGATCGTGGAAAACGGTGGCGATCTCTACGTGAACACTGCTCGCGAGCGGGTCATCGCGGTGGGCGCAGGGCCCTCGCCGCTTAGCGGGCGGGTGGGGTTGGTGCTTTCGGCAGGGATGGTGGGAGGGGTGTGTACTTCCTCAGCCACTGTGGGACACTCGTACAGCGCCGGGCGGGCAGATGCGGCAGTGGCGATCGCCAACGATGCCGCGTTGGCCGATGCGGCGGCAAGTGCTTTGGGCAATCGGGTGCTGGTACCCGGTGACGCGGAGGCAGCGGTGCAATGGGCGCTAGGTCTGCCAGGAGTGACCGGCGCCCTGGTGGTCATTGGCGCGACGTTGGCGGCGGGCGGGGGCATTGAGCTGGCAAGGATTGACAAGTGACACCGTCGCTGGAAGACGGCCGGCGGCAAGCCGACGGACCCGGCGCTGCTGGAGAGCACGTGGGAAGGGACATGACCAAAGGCATCTACCTCGCTATTATCTTCACCTACCTGGCGCTTCCTGTCTGCGGCCAGGTCACCGTTAGCCTTACCGCAGACGGTGCTGTCACTGCCTCCTGGCGCGGCCGGCTCGTAGTGTTGCCCTCCCAGCCGGCGCTGCGGCGTCTGGGCGGCGCTTCGCGTTTCCGCTTCGATCCCGTATCTCGGCAGGCCCGAACGGTGGCCTTGCCTGCGGCCCAAGACGTGTACCTGAATGTCTACAACAGCCGAAACGAACAGGTGTATCTGGGTGAGCCTCATCTGAAAGTGGAGAAGCGCGGAGGAGGAGTGATGTACCGCGAGGACTATCCCACCGCTGGGACTAGCTGGGAGGTCGCCCTTCTGCCGGTTGAGGACAACGGTCTTGATCTCTTCGTGCGGGTGGAGACGGACCCGGAGTTCCGATTGGGAGCCTTCGACCTGAACCTCCTCGACCTGAACTTCGCGCGGGCCGCACTGGATTGCGGCGCCATCTCCTCTTGGGCTCGCGCAAAACGCGTCTGGGATGACCCCGGCCCCTATACGCGCGAGGACCTGAGCATCTCCTATCCGGACGGCTCCGGCTGCTACGTGCCCGTCGCGGCTATGCAGGACGCTAACCTGGCGCTGGGCGTCTCTCTGCTTGGTGCCCATCGGTCGTTGCTCCCGCAGTACGGCTGCTCATTGCAGATCAGTCCAGTCGGTGAGAAGAAGTGCTATCACGTGAACTTGCGCTCCGTGGACAATCCCTTCTTCGGTAACGTCTATCACCAGCGGATCGCCAAGCAGTACCGCTTTCGCCTCTCGCCACCCGTACCGCCCGGGCCGCGAGGCTATTTTGGCCTGCTGGACGCCAAGCACCTGTGGCACGACTACGTAGCCGAACTGGATAGGTACGTGCCCCGCCAACTACCACCCGCTTACGACAAGACCAAGAACAACCTCATCCTGATGAACTTCTTCATGTCGGAGGGGTGGCTGGTCTCCCCGACAAATCCCCAGGGGTACCTGATGGCCGACCCGCGCTGGAAGAGTAACCCATGGGAGTGGCGAGAGAAGATTACACCAGAGATGAGCGCCGACGAGGTCAAGCGCATTACCGGCTTCTCCGACGAGAACATGGGGTCGCCGGTCAGATGGATCCAGGCCTTTGCACTCAAGAACGTGCGGGAGATGGAGGAGGCCAACGCACAGGCCTTGATCACGTGGACCTCAGCCCAGACCGCCGACATGTACCCACCCGAGAGCCACCTGTTTCCCCCGGAGTTGGAGGAGTTGATGCCCGTGGCGGGCTCAGTCCGCAACTGGGATTGGGTCCAGGGCGACCTGACGGTGGCGAACCAGAACGACGAGCAGATCATCGCCAAGCGTAACGTCCTCATCCGGGCCTTTGACCCGGAAGATCTGATCCACATGGAGCAGACCGCCCGCACTCTCGGAGCACGGCAGCGCCTGAAGTTCGCCGAAGCGGACTTGACGGCAGAGGGCAAGCGCTACGCCGCGACGGCTGCTCAGTTGACGCCCCGCGATAGGCTCACCGATCACGTGGCCCTGATTCTGGAGCTGAACAGGCCCAGGCACGCTCTCCTGGGACGGAGGCCTGGGGAGCAGTGCGAATTGGAGGCGGTGGCGCTGAGTAACGACACCTCCCTGGCAGCAGAGCGGCTAAGGGTGATCGTGAAGGTCACCGGCGTACACCGAGCCGCCATTGACGAGTGGGCCAGGATCCTTGCGGACGCCGGCGTGGAGTTCGGCTTCCTCGTTCGCGAGGACTTCACGGTGGGACTGCCCTGGCATCAGTGGTGCCAGCGCTTCGATTGGACCGCCGACTGGCAGTACAAGATGGTGAAACAGCGGCTGCAGTGGCACAGAGAGAGATTTGGTGAGAGATGCCGTTGGTTCTACCTGGATGTATTCGGCAACTACACGCCCCCTTTCGTTTTCGAGACCCTTCGTGCCGATTTCCCCGACTGCTTTTTCTTTGCGGAGCATCCCTACGACGCGGTCCAGCGCACCGTGCAGGGGTGGAACTGGTTCGGCCCCATGAGCGATTTGGAGCGCTATATCGCTCCTGATACTATGGTTGCCGTGCTCCCGGAGCGGATCTTGACAGGGGACAGCCGGCGAGATCGGGAAATCATGCGAAAGCTGTGGAGAGACCCGCACTGCTGGCTGGTCACCCACCGAGGGGCGCCCATGCTGCTGAGGCTGGCCCAAGAGGCTGGCCTCCCCGTCGCACCAACGAGCCAGCCGCCGGGGTAGGGAGAAGGTCCAGCGCGCGACTCAACTTCCGGTTGCGCGCCTACCCGGGGTAGGCTATAATGGGGTCAGCAAGGCCGGCGGGGAGCCGGCCTTGTGCGGCTTGCGCTGCCCACGGGGCAGGGAAGGCACTCGCGGGCCCGGTCTGGACCCGCGCCCCGCAGTAGGTAGGAGTATGGTGTGAGTGGGGGTAAGCATGCAATATGGCGACCATCGCGGAGAACACTACTGTAGACGAAGCGACCCTGGCGGCGGTCGCGGCTGAGGAGAGAGTGGACCCGGCGCTGCTGCGGCAGCGGGTGGCAGCGGGGACGGTCGTCATCCTGGGACAGGCCGAGGGCAAGACCCGGCCGGTGGGGATCGGGTCCGGCCTGCGGACCAAGGTTAACGCCAATCTGGGTACTTCGCCCGAGGCTTGCTCCTTGGAAAGAGAACTGGCCAAGCTCCACGCCGCCGTGGCGATGGGCGCCGACACGGTGATGGACCTGAGCACTGGCGGCGACCTGGACGCCCTGCGGCGGGAGATTCGAGACGCCTGCCCGGTGCCGCTGGGTACGGTGCCCATCTATCAGGCAGCGGTGGAAGCCGAAGCACGCTGGGGCGACGTTAGCCGAATCACTGGGGATCAGATGCTGGAGGTCGTCGAGCGCCAGGCCGCGGACGGCGTGGACTTCATGACCCTGCACTGCGGAGTGACACGACAGACGGTGGCGGCACTGCGTTCCGAGCCGCGGGTTTGCGGAATCGTAAGCCGCGGCGGGGCCCTGCTCGCGCACTGGATGGACGTGCACCAGGCCGAGAACCCGCTCTACGAGCGCTTTGATGAGCTGTTGACCGTACTGAAGCGGCACGGGGTGGCTGCGAGTCTGGGCGACGGTTTGCGGCCGGGCGCCACTGCCGATGCCTCGGACGCTGGGCAGATCGCCGAGACACGGGTGCTGGGCGACCTTGTCTTGGCCTGCCTCGAGGCAGGGGTGCAGGTGTTTGTCGAAGGGCCGGGGCACATGCCACTGCATCAAATCACCGGCAACGTGCTGCTCATGAAGGAATTGTGCCACGGAGTGCCCTTCTACGTGCTGGGGCCGCTGGTGACCGACGTGGCGCCAGGGTACGACCATATCACGGCGGCGATCGGTGGAGCACTGTGCGCGGCCGCCGGGGCGGACTATCTGTGCTATGTCACGCCCGCTGAGCATCTGGGGCTGCCGGACGAGCACGACGTCGTCCAGGGCGTGCTGGGCTGCCGGCTGGCGGCTCATGCTGCGGACCTGGCAAAGGGCGTGCCGGGAGCGCGGGAGTGGGACGACCGCATGTCGGCCGCACGCGCGGCGCTGGACTGGGAGACGATGACCGAGCTGGCCCTGGATCCGGGTACGGTTCGTCGCCTGCGCGGCGAACGGGCAGTGAGCGACCCCCAAGTTTGCTCCATGTGCGGAAAGTTCTGCTCCATGAAGTTGCAGGTGAAATAGACAGCACTACCGCGGCCCCTGCGTGATGAGGGGATAAGGGAGAATCACGTATATGTCCATCATGCGGATGCGCAGGATGTTCCACAGGAAGCGGAAGATCAAGATCGGCAAGAAGCGCCTCAACATGCCCAGCCTCATGGTCATCGTCTTTGGCCTACTGGTGATCATTTTCATCATCGGCGCTTTCTGGAGCTTTGGCAACCCCGGGCAGAGCGGCGGGGGCACAATGAATCAGCAAGGCAAGGGGCCCGGGACCGTCGTCGGCAAAGTTGAGGGGCAGGCGATCACCAAGGGACAGGTGGACATGCTCGTGGAACGGCAGGCGGCTATGTATGGCGCCCCCGTGCCGCTCGCCATGCTAGCAAGCCAGCGTCTGCAGGCTTTTGAGCAAATCGCGGACCAGATCCTGCTGCTGCAAGCGGCGAAGCGGGAGGCAGTCAGCGTCACACGCGCAGACCTAAACAAAGAAATCAACGACCAGGTGGAGCAGCAGATCAACGAGCGCTTCCCCACCCAGGAGGCGCTGTTCAAGTACCTGCAAAGCAAGAACATGAGCCGCGATCAACTGGTGGCTCAAATTCGGCAGCGACTGGCCGCCAACACCGAGGGGATGCGGGAGAGCCTGCTGATCAAGAAACTGCAGGAGAAGGTGGAGGCCGGGGTGACGGCGACCGACGAGCAGGTCAGGGACTGGTACACGCAGGTCAAAGTCAGCCATATCCTGATTGACCCGCGACAGTTCATGATGCCCAAGACGCCGGCCGAGGGGCAGCCGGAGTCCCCCCCGCCGACTCCGGCGCAGGCCGATGAGAAAGCCCGGCAGAAGGCGGAGTCGCTACTTAGTCAGATCAAGTCGGGAGTGGACTTTGCCAGACTGGCGCAAGAGAACTCTGACGACCCGGGCAGCAAGACCAAGGGCGGGGACCTGGACTGGGTGGGACATGGGCAAATGGTGCCGGAGTTCGAGCAGGCGGCCTTTGCGCTCAAGCCCGGCGAGGTCTCCAGCGTCGTGAAGAGCCAGTTCGGCTACCATATCATCAAGGTGTTTGACCGGCGTAGTGATCTGCCCGAGGACTTCGACAGCAACAAGGAAATGTACAAGACACAAGTCCTCGAGCAGATGAAGCGGGCTGCCTGGCAGTCATACCAGAGCAAGCTAAAAGAGGGCGCGCAGATACAGGTGCTGGACCCGGGACTGCGGGCGATGCAGGCGCTGCAGCAGGGCCGGCAGGACGAGGCACAGACACTGCTGGCTCAGGCGGCGCAGGAGGATCCAACCGACCTGGCCTCCCGGTGGCAACTGGCACAGATGATGATGCAGGCCCAGAACTGGGCCCCGGCGATCAAGTACCTGGAGGAGATCACGAAGCAGGAGGGCGGGGCGAGCGACGCGCGCGTCTGGCTGACGCTGGGGGAGGCGTATGAGAAGGCTGGCCAGCAGAAAGACGCCATAGACGCGTACAAGTCCGCCTCGGACAGGGCGGGGGCCACCGATTTCTCCAACATGATGATTCACACGCAGCTCAAGCAGAAGTTTACTGATCTCAAACAAGAGGAGCTGGCAAGACAGGAGCAGGCCTGGCTGACCGACTACCAGGAGGAGCAGAAGAAGAAGGGCGGGCCGGAAGGCATAGGCATGCCGGGGGGGACGTTCACGATACCTTAGCAGGCGGAATTCACGACCCCCTCTGCCCCGCCGGAGTCGGCAGGTGCTCTCCCCCGCAGGCCAGGGAGAGATTGGCTCTCGTCTGCTAGTCTCTGCAGTCATACGCGCCCCCTCAGTCCGGAGGCGATGTGGGATGCCGGAACCTATCTGCAAGGCGCGATTGGTGCAGTTCAGCCCCCGCCTGGGGAGCGTCGAGGACAACCTGCGGCGGCACCTGGAGATCGTCGAGGAGGCCGCAGCCGCGGGGCGCGACCTGGTGGTGTTCCCCGAACTCTCTCTCACCGGCTACTACCTGCGCGACCTGGTTAGCCAGGTATCCCTCAGCCTCGACAGTCCTCCGCTGCGAGCGCTGGCGGCGGCGAGTCAGAAGATCCACATTGTGGTGGGCTTCGTCGAGGAGACTCCCCGGTACCAGCTGCATTGCAGCGCTGCCTACCTCGCGCAGGGCGAGGTGAGGCACGTCCACCGCAAGGTCTACCTGCCCACCTACGGCATGTTTGACGAGGGGCGCTACCTTACCCCTGGCTCTGATCTGCAGGTCTGCCCCACGCCCTGGGGGCCGATGGGCTTGCTCATCTGCGAGGACCTCTGGCATCCTTCCGCTCCCTATGTCCTGAGCCGGCAGGGAATGGACACGCTCATCGCGATCAGCGCCAGCCCCCTGCGCGGGGTAGAGCCGGGGGGGTTGGCTATCCAGCAGATGTACGAGCAGATGATCTCGGTCTATGCCGCCCTGCTGCAGTGTCACGTACTCTTCTGCAACCGGGCGGGGGTGGAAGACGGGGTGACCTTCTGGGGCGGCAGTCAGGCAGTGTCCCCCGCAACCGGGCCCCTGGCATCCGCCCCGCTGCTGGAGGAGACGCACCTGGACGTAGACCTGGAGCGAGCGCACCTGCGCATGGCGCGCCTGGCCACGCCGCTACTGGCAGACGAGCGGATGGAGCTAACATTGCAGGTCCTGGGGAGAATTGCCCGTGAGTGAACTTAGCCTCGACTGCCCGCTGGTCACGGAGGTGCTGGAGCGGTTCCTTCGCGAAGAGCTCGCGAAATTCGGCTTCAGCAAGGGCGTGGTGGGGATGAGTGGCGGGATCGATTCGACCCTGAGTGCCTACCTGGCAGCGCGGGCGCTGGGGGCCGACAACGTGCTGGGCGTGATCATGCCCTACAAGACCTCCAACCCGCAGAGCGAGGCGGACGCCCGGCTGGTAGGAGATGTGCTGGGGCTCCAACTGCTCAAGGTGGACATCACCCCCCAGATCGACGCCTACTTTGAGCACTTTCCCGACGCTGACAATCTCCGCCGGGCCAACAAGATGGCACGGGAGCGGATGACGATATTGTATGATCTGTCGGCCGCTTTCGGCGGACTGGTGATCGGCACCAGCAACAAGACGGAGGCGCTGCTGGGGTACACCACGCTCTGGGGGGACATGGCCAGCGCCATCAATCCGCTCGGGGATCTGTACAAGACGCAGGTACGGGAACTGGCAGCGTATCTGGGGGTGCCCGAACACATCATCGCCAAGGCGCCTTCGGCGGACCTGTGGCCGGGACAGACCGACGAAGCGGAACTGGGGTTCTCCTATGCGGAGGTAGACCGGGCGCTGTACTGGCTCATTGACATGCGCTGCCGGCCGGAGGAACTGGTGCGCCAGGGGTTCGCTGAACCCTTCGTGGAGAAAGTGTGGAGGCTCATCCGGCAGTCGCAGTACAAGCGGCGTTTGCCGCCGCCGGTAGCGAAGCTCTCGCGGCGGTCGGTGGATCGGGACTTCCGGTATCCGCGCGACTGGCAAGCCTAAGGAGTCTCGCCCCGATCGCCTCTTTTCTCGAGGGAAAGGGGCCCGGTGCTCGCGCAGGCAGCCAGCCTACGACACAGCCAAGTTTTCCCGCAGTCTCCTTGCCGTCTTGCGAGCAGGCGATGAGGCTTTCACGGTCATGACCTCCTCGGCAGCTGCGCCAGGTAACCTCTTTGTGGTCGCCACGCCTCTGGGAAACCTCGAGGACCTGACCTTCCGCGCGGCCCGAGTGCTGGGAGAGGTAGACTTGATCGCCGCGGAGGACACGCGCCAGACCCGGAAGCTGCTGGCACGCTATGGTTTGCACACGCCCCTGCGTAGTCTGCACGGACATAGCCGTAAGAGTGCGGTGGCGGCATTGGTGGAATGCCTCAGAGCAGGGGAGTCGGTCGCATATGTATCGGACGCGGGAAGTCCGGGAGTCTGCGATCCAGGCGCGGAGCTGGTGGCGGCGGCCCGAGCGGCCGGGGCGCGAGTCGTCCCCATCCCGGGCCCCAGCGCAGCAGCCGCGGCCTTTAGCGTAGCCGGTATGGAGGCGGCGGGGTTCGTCTTGGCGGGGTATGTACCTCGGCGCGCCGCTGCGAGGCGAGAGTTCCTCCAGCGATGGACGGTGCAGGAATTGCCCGTCATCCTCTTTGAGTCCCCGAATCGGATAGGCGACACCCTGGCAGAGCTGGCAGCGATTCTTCCTGAGCGGCAATTGGTGATCTGCCGGGAAATGACCAAGCAGTTCGAGCAGGTCGTCTCCTGCCCGGCGAAGGAAGCTCCCGGTGCACTGACCGAGGAGCAGTTGCGGGGGGAGTTCACGCTGGTGGTGGAAGGAGCGAAAGAAGTCAGGCCACGCTCCCTGCGGCGTGCAACCGTGTCTGACCCCTTCTTCGCGGAGGTAACGGCAGCAGTGCAGGAGATGACTGCGAGCGGGGTCCCGCGGAAAACCATCGGCCGAGTGCTGCAGTTGCTGACCGGCATGAGCCGCAACGAGAGTTATCGCTGGGTAGCCAGCCTCGCGATTCCGGGCCAAGACGCATACGGAGAGTGAAGACCGATGACTAAGTTTGGGTACCTTGCTTGGACAGTCGGGGTCATGCTGCTCGCTGTAGCCGCTCCGCAGGGCAGCGCTGCAGAGGAGGGCTTCCTTCTGCGCGATTTTATGGGGCGGACCTGGCACAATGAACGGGTGAGTTATTCGCTCACCGCGGCACAAGCCGCCCACGCCAAGGCCGGTCACGCGCTGGTCGGTCCCGACGGCAAACCGGTGCTGTACCAGGTGCTGCCGGGAACGAAGCCGGGGGAAACCCGGCTGGAGTTCCTGGCGGAGGTGGGACCCTATGAGACCAGGGAGTACAGGTTCACCGACAAGGCGGCGAAGGTGCCGACGGATTTGGTGGTGGAGGAGACACCCGATCTGCTGCAGATGAGCAACGGCCTGGTAGGAATCGCCATCCCCCGGCAACTGGCCGAGGGAGCGGGGCCGATCGGGCGCATACGGCTGCCCTCGGGCAAGGTAGTGGGAGGATCGCAACTCAAAAGCGACGTGGCGCCGACCGCCTACACGGCGGCGGTCACGGCGCGGGGTCCCGTGTTTGCGGAGATCACCTGCAATACTATCTTCGGAGAGCAGGGGACCTGGGAGATCAGGTTCCAATTGCAGGCAGGGGAACCGGTGATCCGCGTGCGGGAGGACAGCGCCCTGCAAGGCAACGCGCAGTTCCTGGTCTTCCCTGAGGCGGGAATGAACGCGGACAAGCTGCTCTACCGGACGGGGAAGGGACAGATCAACCTGAACCGGCTGGGCGACATCACACCGGGGGAGGTATGCGTGCTGGAGCCGTGGTGTCACTGGTGGGAGCGGGAGAGGCAGGGGCCGTGCTTCACGCTGTTCAACTCGGCGGGAGAGGACGCGATCTCTTGCGGGGCGGGTTTCGCCAGCCTGTGGGTGGACCCCACCCTGCCCAAGGACAAGCCCCAGGCCCCGCCGCAGATCTTTGTGAAGAAGGACGATCAGGGGCTGTACATGACCTTCCCGCTAAAGTTCGGGAAGCGCATGTGGCTGATCACCGGCCTGCGCCGGGAGGAGGCACTGGCCGGGTTCAAGCCCGACGAGGCCAAGACACTCCTCCCGTATGAGTACGTGATCAAGCACGGACAGTTCCCCCTGGACCTAGTGAAAGACTACACGCTGGTCTGGAAGGGGGACCATGAGAACCACCCCCGGGCGCTGATGACGCGAAAGGACGTGGAGCGCTTCCGCCAGGGGATCGAAGACTTGACGCCCTACACGAACGCTATTCCCCGGCTGCTGCAGGCGCCGGTAACCACCATCGGCCAGTTTAGCATGGAACCGGTTATCACCACTTACCTGGCCACCGGAGACGCGGCACTGGGCAAGTACCTGGGCGAGTGCGCGGCGGCGATGCTGGAGCGTACCATTTACCGGGTGGTGATGCAGCCGGACATGCCTTTTGGGTCGGCGCCGCATCATTTCCAGGACATCGGCGCCTCGGCGTTGCTGGCCGATGCCGCTCTGGCTGTCCCCGAGCTCGACCCGGTGCTTCGGGAGCGCCTACTGGCCCAACTCGCCTTTCTGGGGTATACAGTAACGCGGCCCGACTACTGGTCGGGAGCGCGGGGCTTCGCGGCCAACCCGAATATGACTACTTCCGTGTTGGGCTACCAGACAACTATCGCCTGCACGATCTCCGACCATCCTCTGGCCCGGGAGTGGGCCCACGAGGGGATGGAGCAACTGAAAGGACAGGTCGAGTACTGGGCGGACGATAACGGCGGATGGCTGGAGGCGCCGCACTACGCGATGGTTTCCTGTGACCAGATTCTGGCCTCGTTTGTGATGGCCAGGAACGCCGGGTTCAACGAGTACCTGTACCTGCCGAAGCTGCGCAAGTTTCTCGACTGGTTCAGCAAGATCTCGACGCCGCCAGACTCGCGGATCAAAGGCTGGCGACACCTGCCGCCGTTGGGAAACACCTACCTGCAGGAGCCGACGGGGGAGTTTGGGATCGTCGCCTATTTGTTCCGCGACAAGGACCCGGAGTGGGCAGCTCAGATGCAGTGGATGCACCGCCAGCAGGGGGAGTGGCCGTGGCCGGGGATCGGGGGCGGGTACCCGGGCTTCGCCGGCTATCGCACCATGATGCTCGACCCGACCTTGCCGGAGAAGCCGCCGCCGTGGAAAAGCGAACTCTTCCCCGAAACCGGCGTAGTGCTGCGTAATGCCTACGGCACCGACCGGGAAACTTACCTGCATATGATCCATGGGAACAACCATGCCCACTATGACGACGACTCGGGCAGCGTCATCATCTGGGGAAAGGGCCGGATTCTGTGTGACGATTTCGGCTACTACATCCCGCAGCGCTCGGAGCACAGCATGGTGGAGTCACCGGCGGCGGGTGGGGTGATGCGGGTGACCGGTTTCGCCCCAGGAGAGCGGCTGGACTACGTCGAGGGTATCCAGGGCGGCTGGACGCGGCAGATCGCCTTCGTAAAGGACGCGGATCCGCTGGGACCCAACTACTTCGTCATCAACGACACGATGCAAGCGCCCGCCCCCGGCAACTGGCGGCTGTATTTCCTGGCCGGGAAAGTGACGCCCGGCCCGCAGGGGGCAACGGTGGAGGGCAAAGAGGACGTGGACGCGGAGGTGTTCTTCGCCCGGCCGACCCAGCCGGTGCTCCAGACCGTGTCGGCTACGCACAAGGCTAACGCGGGGCTCAATCCCGAGGCGCGGCAGGTACAGCTGGAGATGACACAGATCGCGCTGGTGGCTTCCCTGGAGGGGCAGAGGGCGCTTAGCGCAGTGGTCTACCCCCGGCTCAAGGAGGAGCGAGCCCCGGTTTTCACGAGCTTGGCGGAGGGGCGGGGGGTGAAAGTGGAGAGCCCCACAGGGACGGACTATGTCTTCCTAAGCAAGGAGCCTTTTGAGTACAAGGAGGGCGAGATTGAGTTCAGCGGCACGGTGGGGTCGGTGCAGGTGCGTGGCGGCAAGGCGGAGGTAAGTCTGGGGGCGCCGGGGAGGTTGACTGCCTTCGGCCAGACGGTGGACAAGGGTAAGGTCTCCGTGGGGACCAAGCCGAATCTGCTGCCGGTGGGCGACTTCGAGGATGGAAGGATGCCGGGCTGGGTGGCGGACTCAGGGCAGTATAACGCCGTGGCCAGAGTCTACGAGGGAAACCCGGTGGCGAACGACGCCACCCATGCGGGCAAGTACTGCCTGGCCATCTCTCTTCGGGGGACCAGCGGGATCTCCTACGCCCAACCGAACCTGTATATTGACCCCACCAGGAAGTACCGGGCCAGCTTCCGGTACTACACACCGAACCAGATGCGGCTCCAATATGGGGGGTACGGAACTGACCCCCAGGGGCAAGCGAAGGATACCAACGGGCGCGTTTGGGACTGGCGAGAGTACATCGAGGGTCCAACCGACGGCTGGAGGGAGACGGAAACGACCATTGGTCCGCCGGGTTCGAACGCCAAGACCACCTGGCTGCCCACAATGTTCGCTACGGGGTTTGGGTTCCGCATTTGGGGCGATGAGAACCTGACGGTTTATGTGGATGACTTGAGGTTTGAGGAAGTGGAGGAGTAGGGAGGCCGGATGTAACCACACACTGCATTGGTGGCAGTGTGGGCTGGACGCCTGGGGAAGTGCCCCAAGCGCCTGCGCTGAGTGCGGGGCCTCTTCCGCCCATCGATTGCGGCGGGCGAGTCCGACTCTCGTCCAGTCTTCCCGCTTGGGAGGGCCAGATCCGATGGAACGGGGGCGGTTGCACACACGGTCGAGTTGCAGTACAATGCGCGCCGTTGTGACGGGCGTCGGGGAGCCGGCGCCCGTTTGGCGACATACTCCGACGGAACGAGGTTCTGCCATGCCCGCTAAGATGAAAGAAGTTCGCTGTGCTCTGGTCGGCTACGGAGGCGCCTTCAACATGGGCAAACTCCACGGCGACCAGATCAACGCCGTCCCCGGAATGCGCGTCACTGCGGCCTGCGACATTGACGCCGCGCGCATGAAACAGGCCGAGGAGGATTTCCCCGGAATCGCCACCTACACCGACGTGAAGGCCTTGCTCAAGGACTCCAACGTGGACCTGTGCGTGCTCATCCTGCCGCATAACCTGCATGCACCCGTGGCTATGCAGTGCCTAAAGGCAGGCAAGCACGTGGTGTTGGAGAAGCCCATGTGCATCACTACCGCCGAGGCCAAGGCAATGATTGACCTGGCGAGCAGGAACGACCTGATGCTGACCGTCTACCACAACCGCCGGCATGACGCGGACTTCAAAGCGTTGCGTCAGGCGGTGGCGGACGGGCTGCTCGGCGAGGTGTTCTCTATCGAAATGTGGGGCGGGGGCTATGGCAAGCCGGGCACCTGGTGGCGTTCCAAAAAAGAGATCTCGGGGGGCGCATTCTACGACTGGGGCGCCCACTACCTGGACTGGCTGCTCAACATCGTCCAAGCGCCGGTGGTGAACGTCAACGGGTACTTCCACAAGCGCTTGTGGAAAGAGAGCAGCAACGAGGACCACGTGCAAGCCGTCATCCGGTTTGCGAACGGGGTCGTGGCGAACGTGCAGATGTCCAGCATTGCACATCACTCCCTGCCGCGCTGGCGCGTGCTGGGGACCAAGGGGGCGGTGGTGTCCGGGGACAGCGGGTTTGACTACTACACCCAGCATGAGGGCGTGCCCGTCAAAGGCGTGATACGCTACCACAAGGACAGCTGGCAGGACTACTACCCCAATATCGGCGCGCACCTGATGAAGGGGGCGGAACTGGACGTCAAGCCGGAGGAAGCGGCGCGGACCATCGCCATCATGGAGGCGGCGGAGAAGTCCAGTAAGTCGGGGAAGGCGGAGGCGCTGCCGGCGTGGCTATACGGCAGCTAAACGGAAGCCTGGCGACAGCAGAACAGCGGATAGTCGTGCGGTGTTCAGTTGTTGAATAGGAGCCTCTGCCGACATCTCCTCGTTAGTGCCCGAGATCACGTCGCTCCCAGCGCTGTCCGTACCGTGAGGCACGGTCATGCCTAGCACTGAGCCAACCCCGCGGGCCGTGACCCGCGGCCCGCGGCACCACTTCTTCGGCTACTACGACAAGTCGCCGTGGGATGCGGCTATGCGGCGGATGCTGGGCCTGGAGACCACCTTCATGGACCGCGCTCCGACCGGCAACGATCCGGCGGTGATCGGGGTAATGGACGTGGCCCGGGGCTATGCCTGGGAGCCGGTGGCGGAGACCCGCGCCTGGTGCTGGCAGCAGGGGTGTATGCTGCGCTGGCTGCCAGGAAGCGGGGACCGGGAGATCATCTACAACGACCTGCGCGAGGGGCAGTTCGTGGCGGTCATCCGGGAGGTGGAGACAGGACGGGAGCGAGTGCTGCCCCGTCCGGTCTACGCCCTGACGCCGGACGGACGCGGCGCGGTGACGGTCAACTTCACGCGCCTGGATCACTTCTACGCCGGATACGGCTATCCCGGCGGGCCGGCCGATGGGCAACTGGAGCACCCGGCGCCTGATAATGAGGGTATCTGGTGGATGGATCTGCGTACCGGCCATTCGCGGCTGGTGGTGTCGCTGGCGGAGCTGGCGGCGTACCGGCCCCATCGGCGCATGGAAGGCAGGCCGCACTACCTCAATCACCTGCAGTTCAACACGGTGGGGACGCGGTTCATCATGCTCGATCGCTGGATGGCGGGGTTTGGGCACCTGACGCGCCTATTCACGGCCAGTCCTGATGGTCCCGACTTGTGTCTGTTGGCCGACGACGACCTGGTCTCGCACTTCGACTGGTGCGGGGCGGATAAGGTACTGGTCTGGGCGCGCGTGGCCGGGCGAGGCGAGCACTACTTCCTGTTCACTGACCGCAGCGGCAAGGTGGAGACAGTGGGGGCGCAGGTACTGACGCAGGACGGTCACTGCTCCTATTCCCCAAACCGGGAATGGATTCTGACCGACACCTACCCCGACCGGGAGGAGCAGCGGACGCTTATCCTCTACCACGTCGCGAGCGGACAGCGGACTGACCTGGGGCGGTATTACTCCCCGATGCCGGCAAGCGACGATCTGCGCTGTGACCTGCACCCGCGCTGGAGCCCCGATGGGCGGCAGGTGTGCTTTGACTCGATCCACGAGGGCACGCGGCAGATGTACGTGATGGAGGTGGGTGAGGTAGTGGGAGGATGAGGCGGAGGCGGGCAAGGCAGCCGGCTTTGGCTGGTGCCGCCTTTCAACCCCCTGCGCCGCTCTCCCTGCGGGAGAGGGGGAGCCGAACGGCGGGCACAGCAAGGCGGGCTGGAGGCCCGTGTTCTACAGCACCATCCCCACAAACACCACCGGGCGGGAACAAGTTGCCGCCCCGCCCGGGAGCTGCCACCCCCCCAAAATCTCGCTCAGGGCTCGATCAACTGCAGCATGACATCATCCAGGTCCAGGTCGGTCCGGGGGCCGATTCCCATGAAGGGGTTGGCGCTGACTGTGTAGAGGCCGGCCGCGAACCAGATGGCGCTGAACTCCTGCCAGTCGGCGGCTTCCACGTGGACGTGGGTCACCTGGGCGTCGTCCACGCGCTGGCCCTGGGTCTCTTCCAACGACTGAGCGCCGAAGCCAATGTCTCCTGTGCCGCGTGCCCACAGCGACAAGCGGTAAGCGCGCCCCGACTGAACGGGGGCAATGCCGCCGGCGAGGGTACAGTTCTTCCCTGCCGGGAAGGAGAGAAAACGCCGTCCGGAGTGCGCCGGGCGGTCCTGCGCGTCTTTCTCTAACACCTTTGCCCCCGGATCGGCCCCCCAGAAGCTCCAGCCGAGAGCCATCCCCGAGTCGGCGACGGTCTCCATGTCACCCACCGGCAGCAGGTTAGGGCCAAGGCGTGTCCCGAAAGGGACCTCTGCACCGCGGGCGATGATCAGCTCGTAGAGGTCGAAGTAGTTGTAGCCGGTGTCGGGATGGCCGGTGAGCGCAATCTGCAAATAAACTTCTCTGGCTCCCGGTGGCAGGCAAAAGCGCTGGGCATAGGTGTTCCTCAGCGGCGAGAGCGGAAACCAGTTGATGCGCCAGCGGTCAGGCAGTTGCCAGACCATCTGCCGCGCACCGGCCTTGCCCTCGGCCCCCACCCACCGGACCCAGACAAGCAGTCCCAGGCCGGGCCCGCGACGGCAGGTCATAGTGATCGTGTACAGGCGCAGAGGCGCGAGGGTGAGCGGGGCGCTGTCCGCGGTGCCTTTGGCCTTCGGCTCCACCTCCAGGCGCAGGGCCTCGCCGGTGTCGGTGGCGGTGAGACCTGTCGGCTGCCACTCGATAGGCGCGGCCTTGCCGTCGGCAGCCAGGTACGTGCCTCGAGTGAGCGGGGCGGGCGGTTGGGCGAGGGCGACGGGCGTGGCGAGAACAAGCAGGGCCCATACTGCCCAAGGAAGCCTCGGGCCAAGCGGCGGGCAGCACGAGGGACAGGCACAGCTCGCCAACGCCGCGGACGGCGTCAGTCCCCAGTTGGCCGATCGTGGTACAAGCCCACGCCCTCCGAAGGGTCTTCGCCTCATTTCCTCACCTGCACCTTGACCTCGGAGCTCAGGCCGGATACCACCTCGCGGGCCCGGACCACCCACTGCCCTTCCGGGTCGTTGAGTGCCAGCGGCAGCATCCCGCTCCACTTGCTGTTGCGGAAGGGGTAGTTGCGGCTGAGCGAGTAGTAGTAGGTGCCGTCCGGCTTGTACACGTCCAGGTGGACGACGTGGGTGACCGGATTGCCGCCGGTGACCTTCATGGTGAACTCCAAGGGCACCGCCTTGCCCAACTGCCCGGCGGAGGCCTTGAGCGCGACGCCGTCCAGCTTGTAGGGCAGGACCGCGATCAGCGCCGAGGGCCGGTCGCGCAGGTCGAGGGTGGTGGAGCTGCCCTGGCCGAGGTACTTGCCGCCGCCGGTCAACTCGTACAGGTGGCCCGCCCGGGGCAGTTCCACTTTGGTGTTGCGGCCCTGGTCCAGCAAAACGCCGACATACAGAGCAGGGCCCTCCTGCCAACGCATGATCTTGACGCCTTTGGTGATAGGCTCGTTCTCCTGCGCCACGTCCCGCAGGATGACCTGAGGGGTGATCTTGGCGAGCTTGAGCAGGGCGTCGGCCACGCGGTACTGCCAGTGTTCAGGGACGCGCTGGTACTCGGTCTCCAGATAGTTGGCGAGGATGGCAGCGCCCTTCCCGGTCCGCTTGAAGACGAAAGCGGGGGTACCGGCGGCATCGAAGATGTGCTTGGCCAGGGGCCGCCCATCGGCGACCTGCAGGGACTTCTCGTAGTACTGGCCGATCAGCCAGTTGCCCCGCAAGTCGAAGTCAGGTTCCGCTTCGAAGGGGCCCACGCCCCAGTCGGAGGTCATAGTGCCGAAGGTGAATTTGCCCTCGCGACGCACGCCGAAGAGTGAGTCCAACTGCCCGGGGTTATGGTAGGCACCGCGATGGTCCCACACGCCCGGCGCCAGGTCGGCGTAGACCACTCCGCCGTCGGCGACAAACTGCTCAATCGCCTTGCAGGTCTCCGGCTCCAGGGCCGTGCAACAGGTCAGAATGAGGAGCTTCACACCCTTGGCCTGACCTTGCTGGAGTTGCTTTTCTGACAGGTAGCCGAACTGCACACCTGCGTCATTGAGCATCCGCTGCAGGCTGTCGCGCGCCCAGAAGGCAGGGCGGACCATGAGGTGGAAGTTGTTGGGGTCAATGGTCTTGCCTAGAATGCAGGTAGCGTAGATGCTGGGTTGGCTGTAGAGGAAGGCCACCGGCTCGCGGATGAAGGGCCGGTGTTGCTCCAGGAGCTTACCTACACCCTCGCGCAGCGGTTTGGTCAGGTCGGCCACCCAGCGGGCCTGCGGGAAGAAGGCATCGCGGGGGCTGTAGAAGGTCCCGCCGCAGAACCAGCCCAGGCTCCAGTCGCCCTGCAGGGCACGGGCCCAGACGTACCGCTGGTAAACGCTGAAGGGATTGCCGTAGCCGTTCCAGGAGAAGGAGGGCCCCTCATAGAAGCTCTGGCAGGCGTTCATGAGGGACTCACCGTAGGGAGCCGCGGTATTGAAGCAGTCGTCGGCCTGCGCGGCCAGGTCCAGGCCGCCGTAGGGGACGTTGTGCTCGGCCAGACCGAAGATGCCCTCCAGTCCGACCCAGGCGTCGCGGCCGAGGTATTCCTTGATGCGATGGGCGTTCGTGCGGTCTATGTCCACGATCTTGTCCATGACCCACAGGCGCCACTCAAGCCAGGGGGCCAGGCTCTGCTCCTGGATCGGATCGAATTCCTTGCTGAGCAGCGGTTGTACTTCGTCAAAGGAGTTGTACTGCCGACCCCAAGCGGCGTTGAGCGCGGCAATGTCGGGATAGCGCTGCTTGAGCCAGGCGCGGAAGGAGGCTAGGGCTTCGTCGGTGACCTTGCCCGCGTCGTTCATGCCGTGGCGCTCGTCCTGGAAGAAGAGGACGGCTCCGCCGAAGCGCTTAAGTTCAGGCAGCGAGCCTTCCAACATCGCCACCGTGTCCTGCTTGGTCTTGTCCGGGGCGGTCTCCACGGACTGGGGGGCGACGTAGGCGATATTCGTGTAGAAGGGAATGGCGCCACTGACCAGATGCTGGTAGTTCCCCTGCGTGTGCGTGCCGCCGTAGCCGCCGCAGAGGATGATGTCCATGCCGAGGTTTTCGCGCAAGCGCCGGTCCACGCGCTTGGTGGCGTACATGGGCATCCACGATCCCCACAGGCTGTTGCGGAAGTCGGGGAAGGTGAAGCGCGGCACGAAGATGTCGGTGCGAGCGCTGAGATAGGGCTGGCCGTCGCGCTTGACCTGTACATCGGCGTAGTGCAGCACGCACAGCGGGTCGCTGTTGGGGAAGATCCAAGTCACCTTGCCGCCGGCCAGGGGCTTGCTCTCCTCTTGCAGCAACCGGTCCTGAGAGTCCCAGACCTGGAGGGTCGCGCTGTAGTTGCCGGCAGGGGCCTGGCCGAGTTGCGCGGTGATGGTCACTGGCTGACCGGGCTCATAGGTCTCTTTGTCGAGCGCTACCTCCAGCAATCCGTCGGCATCAACCGTCACCAGGCCGGTGCTCCAGCCGAGACTGGCCCCTTGATTGTCGCGGGCGATGGCGTCGAGCAGGTAGTCCCCGGCGGCAAGGGCAGGGAGTCTGACCTCGGCGGCCCCCCCGGCGGGAGCGACGGTGCCCTTCCATAGATCGCGGCAGAGCAGGTCGCGCAGGCGCAGCTCTACCTTGCTGCCTCCCGGTAGGACGCCGGAAACTTTGAGTTGCGCCGACCCCGCCACGCCTGCAGTCTGTCTGCCCGCCTCCAGGGAGAGCACCGCCGGGGAGGGCCGATTGGCCGCCCAGAGCAGGGCCCGGATAATCAGGCCAGCGTAGTACTCCTGGTACTGGTCAATCTTGGCAGGCTGGTTGTCCTCGGCAAGCGGGAAGCAGCCCATGTAACTGCCCCAGGGCAGCAGAACGGCGCGGCCCCGGCCGACCGGCCCGCCCACCGCCAGCGGCAGTTCTCCGTCCCGGGCCAGCACGGCGGCAGTGTCGGAGGGGGTCAGACCGACTAGATTGTGCGCAGGTAGATGTGACCAGGGGATACCGTCAAAGAAGCCGGGCGCAGAGGCAACCGCGTGCAGGGCCACGTAGTTGTGCTTGCCGCCCTGGGGGCCCTCGTAGGCCTTGATGAGGGCGGCGGAAAGGTCCTTCCAGCCCTGCGCCTCGGCGACACCGGGCCAGTAGCCGTACTGCCCACCGCCACCGTATCGGGCCACCGACATCAGAACCAGCCCGCAACCGGCCTGCACCTTGTTGTAGATGGCCTGCGCCACCTCGGCGCTCAGCACGCGAACCACGGGGTCGGCTAGAATGACGTCGGCGTCCTGGGCGAGTGTCTTGAGGGCCGCCGCGGAGTAGTAGCCGCTCACCGCCTCAGGGTACTGCTTGGCGAAGTAGTACTGATCAGGCAGGTGAATGAAGCGGACCTGGCAATCCAGGCGACGCTCGACTTCTCCCATGTCGAAGCAGTTGTTAGTCTGGCCGATAATGACCAGCTTGAGCGGGCCTCCGCGGAGAGGCTTTGCCCAGGGCGTGGCGGGCGCGGGACCGAGGGGGAACTGCTCTCCATAGGTCATGGACTGCATCCCCGTATCTATGACCTCTCCATCGCGGGAGAAGCCGGATAGCGAAGGCTCAGACTGAAAGGCGCGGACGAGCTCCGGTACTGAGGAGGGGGCTCTCTCCAGGATGGGTACGCCCCCCAGGTGAGGCGGCTCCTCCCCCGGAAAGGCCGCGGCGACTCCGAACAGCAGCAGGCCGAGAGTGATCAAGGCGCAGGCCAAAGTGCGCATGGGCTATCTCCTCACGATCAGTTGACGCGGATTGAACGGGACAGCGATAGAAACCACGGCGGTATTCGCCGGCTGCAGTGGCGTGACCTGCCTAGCGGTGGGATTGGCGACGGAAGCGAACATAGGGGCCACCCTACGCAGACGGCAGGGCCGGCGTCTCTCCGCGCCCCAACCACAGCAACACGCGGGCCAGCAGGCCCGGCCACGACTTCCATTCCCAGAAGGGCCGGTCTTGCTTGCCGACCTCTCCGTAAGGCGGGGCGCACAGAGCCGCCACCCGGCCTGAACCGGTGCTGCCGACGATGAGGAAGGGCTTTCCCCTCACCTCCAGCCAGACTTTGCCCTCTGCCGCAGGCTGCACCTGGTGGTACCATAGCGCGGCAGGAGCCGCCTGCCAATCCAGGCCGGGGGCGCTCAGCCACCCGGGGGCGTCCTTGACTCTAGTGAGCGCCTGGTACTTATCAAAGCGCTGCAAGTCGAAAAGCTTCGTCGGTTGCACCGGGAGCAGAGGCCCCAAGGGCGGTTGATCTATCCCGCCCTGACCGAAGGCATGGGTCCCCCCCAGGAGCAAGATTGACCCGCCCGCCTGGAGATACTCGGCCAACGCCCGGGCTCGTTGCGGGCCCAGGACGGTGAAGGGAACGTTGGCAAAGACGATCACGTCGAAGCGCGAAATCTCCTCCCAGGTGGCAGGGAAATAGGAGATATCCTCGCCCTTCCAGTAGTACTCGGCGTAGTGGGAGACGGCGCTCTCGCGCAGGAGCTTGCCCAGCGCCTGACCGGCCTCGTCCAGCCCCCAGTAGCGCCAGTGTAGGCCCCGCATCACCAGCACCCCGACTCCCGGCCGCTGCTGCTTGACTACCGTCCAGCGCGCTTTGTCGTACTGGTCGAGCAGTTGCAGAGCACGGTCCTCGGCGCTAACCGGCTTGGTGGTCCAGGGGTCACCAGCCGGCAGCGCGCCGAGCAACTGCTTGAGTTCGGGGACACCCGCGGCGGCCTCGCCGGTGAGGCCCTGGGCCGTGATCCGGGGCAGGCTCGCCTGGGCGGAACGCAGGCGCTGAGGAATGAAAACCAGATTCTCCAGCGTGGTACGGACCTGGTCCCTCTCCTTGGCAAAGCGCACCAGGGCCGCCTTGTTGCCCAGACCGAAGTAGTCGAGAAAGGCCAGGCGGAAGTGCCGGCGGTCGGGGGCGTAGTCTAGCTCGGTGGGCACCTCGTAGTCGCCGACCGTGATCTTGATCTGCCGAGCCTCCCCGGCAGGCAGGACCAGCGCAGAGGGGCCGTAGGCTGCCTGCCGGTTCTCGGGGAGGTCCTTGTCCAGGAAGGCGTCCTGGTAGAAGAACCACCAGTTGATGGCGGGATCCAGCTCGTAGGGCTTGGGCTGTGCGTCAATGTGCCCCTCCCAGAGGAAGACCTGGCGGTTGCGCTTGCCCTCCCGGGGGACGGCAAAGCCGCCGGGGTAGTTGTGCAGCTTCAACGCCAGGGTCTTGACCTCAACCGTCGGCCCTATAGCGAAATCAGCGAAGAGGACCTCGCTGTCCGGGATCACCACGAAGCGGCAGCGGAACTTCCCTAACTCGTTGCTCAGCGTGAAGTCGGCCACACCGCGCGGGCCGGACTCCAGGATAGTGAAGGTGGCCTGCCCCAGGTTGACGCTCTTGCCGTTGACCAGCAGGTCGAACATGTTGCCGTGATACCAGTTGGCCTGGTCGGGGGCGTTCCAGCCCACGTGCTGGGTCGGGACCGTAGCGGGCTTGAACAACTGCTGCACACGACGAAGCCCGAAGCGACGAACGCCGTTGTCCAGAATGATGTCCTGGGCGTGCAAGGTGCGCTTCTCGTCGTCCGCTTGTTGGGCGAGAGGAATCTCCGAGACGCGAACCTGGGTGAGATCGGGAGGTTGATCCGGCCCCAGAGAGGGCAGGTCCGGGGCGGGCTGGGCATAGGCTCCTGCACTCAGACCCAGCGTCATCCCCGCGAACAGGCCGACTATCAGTAGGACAAGCGCTCTCATCTCTCCACCTCCCAGACCAGGAAGCTCCAGAACTCAACCGTGGGGATCACCACAGAGTACGCCGCGCCCGCCGCGACGGGCTTGACCTCCGCGCACCAGGCGAGGCGATCGGCGTCGGGGTTGAGCAAGAAGACGCGGGCGACCTTCTCCCCCGCCGGGAGAGTGAGGGTAACCTTGACGTCATTCTGCACCGGAGGGGCATCCTTCTCGAAGCTGTCCTGCCGCTCGTGGACGGGCCTGTTGAGCACATGGGTGATCAGCAGGCGGCGGCCATTCTCCAGCTTCTTCTCTTGCACGAATTGCTTCCACCAAAGCCGATCGTGGGGATCGGTAACCTCTACCAGGCCGGTGGGATCCTCCAGGTTGCGCAAGGTCATGTCCCACAGGTAGCGCCCGTAGCGCATGGAGAAGGCGTCATAGCGCAGCGGGCTGCCGAAGGTATCCCAGTGCCCACCGAGGCTGTAGTAGATGGCCTGGGTGTGGTTCTGGTGGATCTTGGAGGAGGTGCCGTACCAGCCGAAATGCTGGAAGTTGCCGTGGGGGCGGGCGTACTCGTTGATCTCGCCGCGTACTCCCTCGACAAACTTCTCCCAGACGTTGAGCGGGTCGTTGACGCTATTGTAGCGTCCGCGAATGGACTCCCAGAGCACGTAGGCGTTAGGCCCCATGGCCGCGTAGGTCTTGGGCAGGGTCGTGCCTTCCCGAATCTTCTGGGGATAGTAGTTGTAGTTGACCGTGACGTGAGGCAGAGCAGCCTGCAGGCGCTCTTTCATGTGCTTGACCCAGCGGGCGTTGGCTTCGTCGAGGTCACCGGTCACGTTCAGCTTGCCGAAGACGTCATAGGCGCGGCCAAAGGTATGCCCGTCCCAGCGCACACCGTCGAAGTTGAACATACGCAGGCCCTCAATCAGGTCGTCGAGGGCCGCCTCCTGGGCAGCCGGGTTAGGGACATTGCCGTTCAGGGCGCCGGGGCTCATGTGCTTGTGATTGGCGGAGGTCATGCTGCGGAAGTAGTCCATTTCGGCCATGTTGAAGAAGCCCCCGGGGCGGCCCCGGTCGTTGTAGGTGATCCAGTCGGGATGAGCCCGGGAGTAATCCTCGGCGGGGGGGCCCCAGATAGAGACGACGTCGTACTGGATAACCGCGATGCCGTGACGATGCGCGGCCTCCACCAGGGCGCGCTCGCTGGTAATGCTCTCCTGGAAGGCGGCCTGGCCGGTGTAGAACTCCTCCGTCTTGGGGACAGTGTCACCCCAAGCGCCGGGCGGACCGGCGAAATGCTCAGCGACTACGATGTACTGTTGTCGCCAGGGCAGCACTCTCGCCTTCTCGATTTCCTCCACGGTCTGGGTCTTGCGGAGGTTGAAGAAAGTCATGTAACGGCCCATGTTATAGTACCAGGGCCCGACGCAGAAGACATCCAGACCTTCGGCCAGTACCGTCCCCTCCGGCGACTTGGCGAAGACGCGGATGGCACTGCCGAACTCCCCGAGATTGACTTTCCAGTGCTGCTCCAGCGTCTTCTCCTCGCCGGCGGCGAGCGTCAGCGGCTCGTCGAAGACCGGGATGGCTCGGTCCAGCTCCGTCTCGATGACTCCGCTGACGCGTCCCGACCAGGGCTGGGCACCGGTGTTCTTCAGAGAGACTTGGAAGACCGCGTCCTCGCCGTTAAGGTAGCGGATCTTCTGGGGCCACACTCTGGTGAAGGTGAGCTCGGCGTGGGCGGCAGCCGACCCCAGACCGCCCACAACCAGAGCGGCCAAGACGAGAAGGGACACTGAAGAGCGGCGGAAACGCAGCATGGCTGTAACCTCCTCGGCTGGTTAGCCTGTCTCCCAGACCACGAAGCTCCAAAACTCGACGCGGGGGACTATGACCGACGCCTTGCCGCCTTCCAGCGCGGGCTTGACCTCAGCGCACCAGTGGTTGCGATCGGCGTCAGGTGTGATCACGTAGGCCCGGAGCACCTTCTCCCCCGCCGGCGGAGTGAGGGTGACGCCGATGTCCGCTTGCGGCGGCGGGGCCTCCTTTTCGAACTCATCCTGGCGGTCCTTGACCGGCCTGTTGAGCAGGTGGGTCACAATCAGGTGTCCGCCACCTTCCCGCGCTCGCTCCTGCACGAACTGCCTCCACCAGAGGCGATCGTTGGGGTCAGCCACCTGCACACGTACCGAGCCGTCCGGCAGATTCCTCAGGCTGGTGTCCCACAGATAGGCCCCGAACCGCATAGAGAAGGCGTCGTACTTGAGCGGGCCGCCGGCGTCCCAGTGCCCGCCCAGGGCGTAGTAGATGGCCTGGGTGTGGTTCCGGTGCACCTCCTGCGTAGCGTCAAAGTCGTACCAACCAAAGTGCTGGAAGTTGCGGTGGGGACGGGCGTAGTCGTTAATCTCGGCGCGTACGCCCTCGATGAACCCCTCCCAGACGTTCAGCGGACTGTTGGGATCCTGGTAACGGCTACGCATGGACTCCCACAGCAGGTAGGCATTGGGACCGAGAGTCTTGTAGGTCTTGGGCAGGACCATCCCCTCCTGCTGGCTTTGAGGACCGTAGTTGTAGTTGACGGTGTAACCGGGGATGGCCTCCATCAGTGTCTTGCGCATCTTGGTGTTCCAGGCCGCATTCTGAGCATCCAGGTCGCTGTCTATCTTCTTCCCGCAGGCATCGTAGCCCGCGCCGATGAGCTGCCCGTCCCAGCGGATGCCGTCGTAGCCCAGTAGCTTCGAGCAGGCGATGAGGTCCTGCAGGTGTGCGTCCTGGACCCGGGGATCGGCAACGTTGGGGCTGAGGCAGAGGGGGGTGAGATGCTGGCGGCCCTCCAGAGTCATGGTCCGGAAGTAAGCCTGCTCGGCCATGTTGAAGAAGCCCTGGGGCCGGCCGCGCTCGTTGTAGGCAACCCAGTCGGGATGAGCGCGGCTGTACTCCTCCCCCGGCAAAGCGTAGAGGCCCGTGATGGAATAGACCATCACCGCCATGCCGTTGCGGTGCGCGGCCTCGATGAAGGATTTTTCCCCGGTGATGGACTCGTAGAAGCTGTTCTGCCCGGAGAACCAGGTTTCGGTAGTGGGGGTCATTTGCGCCCAGATGCCGGGGGCGGTAGAGAACAGCTCGTGGCAAGTAACGTACCAGGCACGCCACTTGCCCTGCAGGGCGGCCTGGACCTCTTCCGGGCTCTTGAACTTGCCCAACTCAAAGGCGGTCAGGTAACGTCCCATGTTGTAGTACCAGGGCCCGACGCAGAAGATCTCGCGCGCCTCGACCCGCGCGGCGCCGTCGTCGGCTACCACGTGCAGAGCGTGGCCGAACTCGCCCAGGTTGACCTGGTACTGCTCCGTCACCGTCTTCTCCTCGCCCGCCGCCAGCGTCATCTCGCGGTCAAAGAGCGGGGTGCGCTCGGCCAGACCGCTCTCGATCTCGCCGATCACGCGCCCCTGCCATGGCTGGGCACCGGTGTTCTTCAGCTGGACGGTGAAGGTAGCGGTCTCGCCGTTGAGGTAGCGGATCTTCTCCGGCCAGACTTTAGTGAAGGTGACGCCGGCCCGGCCGGGAAGCGAGAAGGACAGCAAGCAGAAGGCGGCTATCAGTGGTACGGAGCGCATCTCTATCGCCCCCCTTCCTTACACATGAGCCAGTTCATAAGACTGGCGAGATGCCGGGGCCAGAGGCGGTACTCCCAGAAGCCGGTCTGCCCGTCGCCGGGAACGCCCCAGGGAGTGAGCAGCACCGCCGCCACACGCCCCTGACCGACCTGGGCGGTCACGACGGCCGGCCGATCACCTGCCTTCATCACTACCTGCGCCCCCGGCTGCAAGCCGCCGATCTCGTGCATCCAGTACACCCGCGGAGCAGTGTCTCCGCGCGGCCAACGGGGGAAAAGACTCTCGCCCAGTTCGCCGCTGGGAGTCAGCGCAGCACCGCCCCTGATTTCCACGCGGTCGAAGAACCCGCCGACCTTCACGGGCAGGACCGCCGCCAGATCACCCTCGCCGTACGCGCCGGCCCCGTACGCACTGCTGCCGCCGAGGATGAGCAGCGAACCACCGTGCTCGACGTATAGCTTGAGGAACGCCTGACCCACATCGGTGAGTGCTTCCGCAGAAACTGAGGAGAGCACGACCAGGTCATACTGGAGCAGCTCGGTCGGCGAACTGACCATGTAGTCCAGTTGATCGCCGTAGACAAAGATGGTGTGATAGCTCTGCTGGACCTTCTCCACGTCGAGGTAGCGGAAGGCATAGTCCAGGCCCCAGTAGCGGGTGTGCAAGCCGTGGTAGAGCAGCACGCGGGACTGCTCGTGACGCTCCACGGTCGCGCCGGCAGGCAGCTCGAACTGCTTTACCTTGCGCGGCTTGGCCAAGCGGTAGTTTGAGGTGACCTGGCCGAACTGCTCTTTCTCCTTGGCCAGGGGGTCAAAGTACTGCTCAAAGGAGGCCTGGTAGCCGGCGGAGCTGAGCTTGACGCGTAGGACTGCCTCCTGGGTCTTGGTCAGAGCTCCCAGGTCGAAGCTCTTGGCGACCGGACGGCTGCCGACCTCGCCGAAGTCGAACTTCTCGGTCTTGAGTGCCTTCTGTTCGGGCCAGGTGAGCAGAGCCAGCTCTCCGGACACGGCGGGCAGCGACTCCGGCACAGCGGAAAGCAGCCTCAGGGTTGCAGAGAGTTTTTGATCCTGATACGCCGGCTCCAACGACGCTACTACCTTCTCATCGGCGTAGGCCACCGACTTGAGGCCGACGAAGGGGACCATCGTGACCGGCGTCTCCCAGGCGGCGCCGGGCGCCAGGGGAACGGGGTCGTACCACCACTCGGTAGTGAGATTCCCGATGCAGTTGTAGAGCCAGAAGAGGTCGTTGTAAGACATCAAGAAGACGGCACCCTCGCCGCTGACGGAGTTGGTCGTTGCGGTCCAGCCGGCGGTGGGCTCGCGGATGAACTCGGTGCCATGGCGGATAGTCTGAGTGCCGCTGTATTCTGTCCAGCCCTCCTGGATGCCCGTGGTGGTGGGGCGGAAGTAGTGGTTGTTCTCCTTGCGGCCGCCGACGTAGAGGATGTGCTGCACCCAGGGTGTGGGCGAACGGGGCTCGCCGGTGGGGTTCTTCAGGCGAATGACAGCGTGCAGGCGGGGGTCGCCGCGTTTGAGGGTCATGTCGCGCTCGAAGACCACCCCGGAGATGGCCGCGTCGCCCTTGCCGTCAATGGTCCGCCAAACGCGGACGGTAGCCTGGTCCGGGCCGGTCTCCAGAATGCGGAAGTCGTACTGGGCGTTCATCAGTTCGCCGGGCCAGACCTGCTGGGTGACGTGGTCACAGAAGAGCCCACCCTTCTCGAAGATCCAGTCGTGGCCGGTGGGCTTGTACACCGCGTGCATGACGCGGCCGCCGGTATCGGGCCAGACGGAAAGCCGCCAGAACTCGTTCTCCATGACGACAACCTGGCGGGCTTCCTCGGTCTCCTGAACGGCGGTGGCCTGAGCCCAGGCGGAAGGAGCCAGACAAGCCGCCCAGAGGGCCAGGGGAAGAGTGAGAATTGCTCTGCCGAGCATCCGGTAAGGCATGTAAGTCCTCCTTGACTGCCGAGGCCGGCCCATGAGTACCTTCGCCCCGACGCGGCCGGGACCTTCCTGATGCGGCGCCGAAGACGGCTCGGAGGTGCCTACCTAATGCAGAAGGAAAGCATCATGGATACCGCTCTGCTGGCGGGAGGCGTCATGAGCCCAGAACTGATTGACCAGGACTATGGAAACGACCTGGACGCGATCGAGAAGTCGGTCGCGGCGATTATCCCTCGCTACTTTCTCGACGAAGATGGCTTTCCCTACGCGTGTATCAACGGCGCGACCAACCGGCCCTATCAGGACAGCGACCCGGAGCTCGACTACCCCCTGGAGCGGACCTGGTGGTACCGGGGCAGCTTTCCCTACGAGCTCAAGCGAACCTTTCTCAACTACGAGGACTCGGACATGATGGCGGGCGAACTGTTGCAGGCCTACGTGGCCCGCGCGCGGGCAGCGCCGACGCCGGAGAACGTGTCAGCGGCCGACTTGCTAGCCGATCTGATGCTGGAGGTCAGCGAGCGCGTGGGGCGGGAGAACCCCTACGGCTATGGGTTCCTACCGAAGATGCACGGGGGACTCAAGCACCTGCACGAAGACTTTGAGTTCAGCGCCGACCAGTTGCTGAAGTGGATGAGCGCCCTGGATGCCTATCGGGAGTTCACCACCAACGCCAAGCAACAAGGACGCATTGACAAACTGTTTCTGGCCTGCGCACGGTGGTTCGACCAGCGCGACTATGCCGTGGGCTACATGGGGGACATGGGCTGGGTTCGGCTGACCCAGATGCGGCACTACCTGACAACAATGGCCTACGTCTGCGCACGAGGGTACGAGGTTTCCGGTGACCCGCACCTGCAGGACGAAGCGCACTTCATGCGGGACCGGGTGTTCTTTGCGTCGCAGGACTCGCCCTCAGCCAACACCGTGAATCTGGTGGCGGAGGCCGTCACCCATCTCGCCCGGCTTCAGCCCGAAGCCCGGGAGGCCTGGCTGGAGATTGCCCGGCGCAACTGGGAGCACCGCGTCTCCTACTACCGCCCTGCAGGGACGCTCCGCTATGGCCTGCTCTGGAACGAGAGCCACACGATGGCGGTCAACTATCTGCTCACCAGACGGTTGCTGCCGGAGATCGAGGGAGACTTGGACCCGGTGGCTGTCTTACTAGCGCATAACCGCAAGCAGGCCTTCTACCACCTGGTGCAGCCGCCGCAGATCCCGCCGGACTTTGACGATCACGGGAGGGGACTGGGCATGTATGTGAACCTCGTGCTGGGTCAGGCCTATGCGGCCTGGCTCCGGGCCTACTGGATGCTCAAAGGAGAGAAGCGATGAAGCCGCGTCGCCTCTACCGGCCGGTGGCCGTGCCAAATGGCAAGCAGATCGCACGGCCGAGGTCGGACTGCTGGTGGGCGCTGGTACCGGAAGTCAAGGCCAGTCGGCTCTGTCTGCAGGAGATCCGCCGCGAACGGACGGTCTGGTCCGACTACCCGGTGGTGGGCAGCATTGCCGTCACGGACTGGGAGGCTCATACCGCCCAGAGCGCGATGCTCCTGGACGAGACGGGTAACTGGCACCTGGCGACTAGTGACGGGGAGAAGATCACCTATCAGCGGCAGGCGGCGGAGGAAGTCAGCGAGTCTCTCGCGCATTCGGACCCCTTGCCCGCGCCGGGTTTCGCGTGGGCGCTGCCTGGAGCAGAGCTGGGAGACCTGGTCCTGTTGGAGAACTGCGAGCCCTGTCTCGCCTGCGCGCAGCGCTGCGGAGGCGAGACGGCCATCATTCTGGTGCTGCCGCTCCGAGACGGGGAGCAGCATGAGGTGGCCCGAGGCCAGGCCCTGCGGCCCCCGGCGATGCACCAGGAGGAAAACCGGCTGCTGCTGACCTGGGCCGACGCCGCGGGACGCATCTTCTACCAGGAAGCAGACACGCGCCGGCTCAGCGAGCGCCCTATAGAAACGCAGGAGATCGGCGGGCCGGGGCGACGGCCCAGCGTGATCAGCGACGGGAGACATATCCTCCTTGCCTACGAGGAGTACTGGAACCAGATTGTCGCTTACGTTGGTGACGGTCAGCGATGGCAGCAGTCTTCCCTCACCGCGTCGGAACCTCGCTTCACCGTGAACGTGACCCACTCAGCGCACCTGAGCCGCGACGCGCACGGCGTGGTCTGGCTGCTCTTCTCGGACGCCAACCGCTGTTATACCTACTTCACTCGCTGGCTGGGCTCCGAGTGGGCACCGATCTGCGAGGCGCGGGGGGTCTTTCAGCGCGCGCCGTACTACGACACCAACCTGCTCTCCGCCGACTATTTCTCGGCGGAGAAGCACCCGCCGGGAGACGATCTGGCGCTGCTGATGACGAACGCGGCTACTGGGCAGAGCGCCTTTGACACGGTACCCGTTGTCTTTCCTGCGGCCCGGCCTAGCTCACGGGTGCTGTTCCTCGATATGCTGGAGGTCCGGGAGATAGAGAACGTGGAGCGCGCCCTGGTACCTGCCACCAAGGACGCGACCAACCCCATCTTCACCCCCAGTGAGGATCGGGAGGCGTTTGACTGCGACCGCGTCTTCAACCACGGAGCCGTGATCTGTGAACAGGGCCGCTTCCGCATGTGGTACACGGGGATGCGGCCGTACCCGGACGATGTGCCCTGGTGGCACTGGCTGGACACCGGCTATGCCGAGAGCAAGGACGGGCGACGCTGGGAGCGGGTCAACTTGGGCCTGCGCCAGTGGCGCGGGTCCCAAGAGAACAATCTGCTGTCTTTCCGCATGGCCCTGGCGCCCAACGTGTTTCTCGATGAGGCTGACCCTGACCCGTCCCGCCGCTACAAGATGGTGGAGTTCCTCAACAGCGGCCTGCAGCAGGAGGCGGCCCGGCGAGGGGAGTACGTGCTGGACTCCGACTACTGCCCGGGTTACCTGTATACTTCGCCGGACGGGATCCACTGGCGGGCAGAGGCTCTGCGGGTGGAGTTCCCCAGCGGAGCGCCGCTCAGTTTCGTGCCACTGTGCATGTTCCGCGACGACTGGGAACCGGACCCCGCCCGGCGCTGGAAAGCCTACGGCTTTACCAGCCTCACCTACCGACGGCGGGCCGGGGCCTACGCTTTCAGCCCGGATGGGCTGCGCTGGACGGGGGCCCCCCGCAACCCGGTGCTGGAGCCGCGCGTAAGCCGGCAGCCGATCATCCCGGCCGGCCAACGTTCACAGATTCACGACATGATCGTCTGGCAACAGGCAGGGCTGTATCTGGGCCTCTTCCAGGACCAGCGGAACCTGGAGGAATTGACGCTGGAGTTGGCGGTCAGTCGTGACGGTGAGCACTTTACCTGCTTCTCACCCGGCGAGCCGTTCATCCCCCCGGGCGCAGCGGGCGAATGGGACGAGAGAGAGCCTCTGCCTTCCGTCCCGCTGCAGGTGGGGGAAGAGATGTGGTTCTACTATGGCGGCTCCCGGGTTACGCAGGGGGGCACGGAGATGGACTACCGCACCTGCGCGGGGCTGGCGAGAGCGCGCCTGGACGGATACTCCTGCCTGCGCGCCCGCGAAGGCGCGGGGATAGGGATGCTGACTACCGTGCCCTTCCGGGTCGCAGAGCCGGTGCGACTGATCGTCAACGCTTCCTGCGACCGGGACAACGCCCTGCGCGTGGAGTTACTGGACGCGGCAGGTGCGGTGCTGCCTGGATACGGCCGTGAGGAGTGTGTCCCGATCACCACAGACGAGGTCTATGGGTCGGTGAAGTGGCAGGGCGGCCCCCAGATCGGATCGCCCGCCCAGATCGGCCTGCGCTTCTACCTCGAGGGGCCGCGGGCACGGCTCTACTCGTTCGGATTCGCGCCGGACCGAGGCAGAGACATGGCGCCGGTCTCCGGGTAGGCCAGGGAGTACTGGCGCAACGCCGGCCCCACCGGCCGCTACGGTTTTACGTTCAGAGCGACTCCTGCCTACCCCGGCTTCTGCACCGCCGCGGCCGCAATCTCCTCAGCTGTTGCCGCCCGAGCCCACCAGCGCAGACCGGTCAAGTCCCCCGCGTAGAGACTGCCCATCTTCCCATAGTTGCCTACGCTAATCGCCGGGAACCAGGAGGAGTACTTCACCTTCCCACCCAGCGGCTTGCTATCCACCGCCTTGCCGTCCACGTAGAGAGTCATGGTGCCGTCAGGTGCGATGACCCCGGCCAAGTGGGTCCATTGTCCCGCCGGGACAGTCACCTGCGGGGCTAGTGTAACGTACTTGCCTTCCTGGTTGCCACAGCCGAAAAGGACTTGGAACTTCTCCCCGCCGCCCTGCACGTACAGCCAGGGCGAGTTGCCGTAGCCCAGCACCGCACCTCCCCGCATGCCTGCAGTTGGGCAGACCCAGGCCTCCAGAGTCAGACCCTCTTGCTTGTAGGCGGCTTTCTCTGCCGGCTTGAGCTCCTCCGAGGGCACAGGTACAAAAGCGGCGGAGTCCTTTCCGTCGAAGTGCAAGGCTGGGCGAGTCCCGGCGTTGATCCAGGTCACCCCGTGCAGTTTAAGGTTGTTGTTGTGACCACTAGCGTCGAAGCAGGCGGTCCCGGAGCCCTCGCTACAAGGCACATCCATCAGGAGATCGGCGGACATGGGACCGACGGCAGTCGGGGTGGGTACGCCCCGTTTCTCTACGGGCCTTTCGTCGTCGGCCAAGGGGCGGACCGACCAGTCGTCGAGCCAGACAATGCCAGTACCCTTGCACTCCAGGTTGAACTCACTCGAGTCGTAGGTCTCTGCGGTGATCACCGGCACGGTGGTGATGAAGGAAAACTCGGTCCAGTCGTTGTCGCCGGTCAGGCCGGTGTAGATGATGTCCTTATGGACCTTGTCGTTCCAGGGATACTGAAGTATGGCCACCGGAGCGGCTCCCTGCACGCCCTGAGTCTTAAGCCAGAAGGTGCACAGGTAGCGCTTAGCGTTGCCGTCAATCATGTGGTGGTAGAACTGACCGTTCACCGTGGCTGGCCCTTCTATGCGCATCGAGTAGCGGTCTGTCCGCCCCACGCGACGGTCATTGTCGTAATCACCGTACCACTGCCAGCCGATGTAGGGTACGCGCACGTCGTAGAGCTTGTCGAAAGTGTTGCCCGCCGGTTCGACTACCGGATAGGCCAACATGCTGGGGACCCGCAGGAATCCGAGGTGCTTGTCGGGCGGCTCGGGGTTCTCCATCACGGGGTGCAGGCGTGAAGCGAGGAAGAGCTTTTCGCCCTCCTCCGGCGTGTAACCGGTCATGACATAGTGCACGGTGTACTGCTCACCAGGCTGGAAGGTATGCTGCTTGTCCCAGCCCCAGTGCACGTACTGGTGCCAGTCGTAGCCCCAGTGGCAAACGCCGATGCTGGTCTTCACCCCCGGCGTATGGTGCTCCCATACCGGGCAGACGGCACGGTCGGGGACCAGTATCCAGTAGGAGTTGCCCTCCTGGGTGAGCCACCCGTTCTGGCCGTCGAGGTTGAGCGATTGGGAGATGGGATGGCGGCGGATGGTGCCATCGTCGTTGAGGAAGACACCCCACTGGTGTCCGGCGGGGAGCCAGCGGTACCGGTTGCTCAGGCCCGGTTCCTTGTTATTGTAGGTGAGCGGATCGCAGAACTCCAGGAAGGGCATCTTGGCTTCCTTGAGCCAGGTGACGACGTCCACCATATCGTGGCGGTAGGTGCCCCGCACCGAGTCGAAGGTTAGAGTGTCCGTGTTGATCGCTTTCATGGTCCCGCCCGGCTGGGCAGTGTTGAAAGTCAGCACCAGCCGGTCGCTCTTTTCGCCGGTGGTCTGAATGTCGTCTACCGTGCCCACGAGTGCGTTGCCGGCGCTCTCCGGGTAGTCTGGGCGCACGCTCACCCAGCACTGGTACATGGGTCGGTAGCCCGGCCTAAGCTTCACGAAGTAATACGACAGCATCTCAGTGCAGTAGCCCGGCTCCGGCTGGGGGCGGCCCTTCTCCAGCAGCACAATCGGCTCGTCGTTGTCGAAGATCCAGCGAGTACCGCGCCATTTGCGGGTACTGAAGCGGGGTTGGTGGTCAGGGAAGGGCGGGCCTGCAGGCAGGGGGGTGACGCTGACCTCAGAGAAAGCCGCCGTGGCCTGGTAGGCCCCCACGCCAACCTTGCCGGTCAGGGTGGGTAGGCAGCGGTGCCAATAGTCAATCTGCTTGGCACCATCCAGCAGAACCTGGATATGCGGTCCCTGGGCAAGAACCTCCACCCGGTACGTCTTGCCTGGCTCCAGCTTGCAGGGCACCACCGCGAGATAACCGCCGACTCCATGCCAGAGAATCAACTCTTGGTAGATGGTAGAAAGCTGCACGCGGTAGCAGTTCTCCCGGTCCTGATAGCGAAACCAGAGCGCAGCGTCCGAGCCCCAGTCAAACTCGCCCGCGTAGTAGCGGAAGCGGTACTGTCCGGTGTGGTCGCATAGCGGCGGGAACCAGTCGCGGGGCAGATAGCGGTCCCACTCTGCGTGGAAGATGGGAAAGTCCGGCTTGGGCCCCGGCTTCTGGATGGTGACTTTGGCAGAGAGCCGGTAGTCGCGCCAGGCAGAGTCCCCGACGGTGCGGATAGTCCAGGGCTTGGCGGTGCCTTCCGCGACCAGGGCATTCTTCTCGACCTTCCACTCGCCATTAGCTTGGATCGGCCCCAGGGCGTCAAGCGGCGGGAGAAGGGTCCAGTCCTGGAGGGACCGGGCAGTGGCGAAATTGTCCTGGAAGAGGGGCTGATCGGCGGCCCCGGCCGGCGGAATCGTGACCACCACCAGCAAGACCAGGCATAGACTGAGATAGAGGTTCATGAGTTCTCTCCTGTTGCTCAAAACAGGTTCGTGCGTCCCCCGCTTCACAGGTTCACGCTCCCCTTTTCAGTTAGCGTCCTATTCTTGTAACTCAGCCGACTGCCCTCCAGCAGACTGATCGAGCCATTCGCTCCCCGGTCTCGGATCACGGCGTAGCGGCCCGTGAACTCCACCCCGCCCTCATTGTAGGTCACAGGCGCGAAGGAGGCAATGATGACATCTCGCCCCTCACCATGCTCCACTATGCAGCCCCGTCCGCCCAAGATAGCGGTGACCTTCGGCGCGGGCTGGTCCGGCCGGCGCGGGTAGAGCACCGCCAGAGTGTCCTGGTTCGGCGCCCGCGGCGACCGAATGAACCAGTGCTCCACGTTGGGGAACATCCCCACGTAGTTCTTGTTGATGGCACCTTGCTCCTTTTCAATCGGGGGCGTGGTGGGGGTGACGAATATCACGTCCAGACCGCAGTTGAACTCCGGCTTGCGGATGCCTGGGAAGCGCACCGTGGGCATGTCGCCCACCGTCTCGAGGGTCGGCTCCTCGCTATGCACATCGAGGTTCCAGCTAGAGGGGTCCGGGCCGCTCAGATGATCGGCGACCACGAAGTACTCCGCTCCCTCCGGGTCGGGGGATTTGATGAGCATCAGGTCCCGCCGCCAGTCGGTCGTGTGCAGTTGGGAGACTACGTACTCGGCCTGGCGGGTGTTGTCCTTGGCGAAGAAGCCCGCCGCCCAGTCTACGACCGGCGACTCCAGGTGGCCGATCAGTTCCCCCCCGCGCGGCACCGCCGACCAGTAGGAATCGGGCTTGCCTCCCGGCTCGGGGATCTCCACCATGTTGTGGACATGCGCCTTGGTGTAGCCGATCAGCTCCAGGCCGTCGCAGGCCAGGGGGACTCCCTTGCCGTACATGTGGAAGGAGCCCTCGTCCTGGTCGTGGTGGAAGTAGAAGTACCCGCACTTAAAGGACATATAGGTCTCTTTGTCGCTGGGGTAGTGGTTGCGGAAGATGTAGCCGAAGCCTTCCAGCGGCTTGGTCTGCAGGGGCGGCACCTTGGCGTCGTAGGTGGCGTTGGCGTAGAAGAAGTTGAAGGGAATCAGGTGATGATGATCCGCAGGCTGTCCCGACTCCAGCCAGGCCCAGTGGCTCCAGGCGGCCAAGTCCGGCTGGATCTTCTGGAAGGTGTTGGCGTTCCACTCGTGCATGCCGAAGCCGGGCGCGGAGTAGGGGTGATTCCCGATGGGCGGCACCATCCGGCGAGGCGGGGTAAAGCGGACGTCAGGCGGAGTGAGCACATCCAGCCAGAAGCGGGCTCCAGCCAGGTACTTGGGGTCATTGCGGTAATCGGCGATGCCCCGGGCCTGGAACTGCCGGATGAGCTGGGTCATCATACGCCAGGCGAAGGGGTAGTAGTTGCCCAGGTTCTCCGCCCCCACGCCGTCAGGGGAGATGTGATACTCGAACTCCTTCTCCAGGTAGTAGCGGGAGAAGTCAATCCACCTCTTCGCCTCGGGATGGTTGCGGAAGAACAGCCCCGCGACACCCACGCCGTACCAGCGGCAGGTGTTGAAGTTGGGCAGATAGGTGGTATCGCCCCGCACATAGGTGTATTGCCAGTAGTCATCGTCGGCCAACAGGTAGGTCCCGGCCAGGGCAAAGCGACACATCGTCTTCCAGTCCTCCGGCGACATGGCGGGAGCGACCATGTCACTGAACTGGATCATCCCCGGCACATATTGCCCGGTGGAAAGCACGTAGATATACGCATTGAAGCCCTGACTGAGATTCTCCTTGACGGTCCCGATGCCGCTGAAGGGGTCAAAGGGCGGCTTGTACTCGTAGGTGCCGGTCTGGAAGTACTTGAGATACTCCGAGGAGTTGTACATTGTGTCCCAGTGCTTCTTGAGGCCTGGCAGGGACTCCACGGTGCGCAGTACCGCCGCGCGGTCTTTGGCTTCGGGGAAGAGGTTGGGGTGCTCGGCCTGTGGCTCATCCCAGTCCAGAATCCAATTCTTCACCTTGTTGAGCGGGAGGTCGCCCCACTTGTAGCGCAGTTGCCAGAGATAGCAGGTCTCCGGCTCGATGCGATCAGCGAAGTGGCGAATGTAACTCTTCTTCTTTTGCGCCGCTACCCATTCCGGATCCTTCACTACCTTGTCCTTCGTCGTCACCACCAACAGCCAGTGGCGCTCCATGCGGGCCAGCGGCAAACGAAAGTAGGCGCCCTTGCCCGGCTCGTTGACGAACATGATCTCCGCCTCCCGACCGGGGGTGCGGGCAGTGAAGTGCGCGGAGTTATCCGGGTACTGCCAGTGGCTGGCGTCCACGCCGACCAGGCCGAGCAGGTCTTGCCCTTTGGTGGAGTAGGTGGCGAACCAGCCGGCGTTCATGTAGGGCAGGTTGGGGCGGATAGCCGTATGGACGCGCAGCTGGTCCGGGCGCAGCGGGTGATTGATGAAGGCAGTGCTGAAGACCAGGTGGGTGTACATGCGGTCGGCGTGCCAATCCTGCTCGCAGTTGAGCAGGAAGTTGTCGGAGGGGCCGGGGACGGTGCGGATATTGCTGGTGTCCTCAGGGTCGGCGGACGGAGAGGTAACATCGCGCACCATCGGCTGCAGACGCAGAGGGAAGTCACTCTTTTCACTAACCCGGCAGAAGTCCCGACCGGGAAAGAGCTGGAACCGCATCTCGTAGTACGGTCCCGTCCCTCGCCCGCCGGTGCCGGGCGGGGAGACGAACTGCATCCGGGAGGCCACCGTGGTCCACAGCGGGCCCTGTTCCACCACGCGAAAGGAGTGCGAGAGAACTGGCGACTCCACCATGAGACTTCCGGCCCCCCGCCAAACCCCGTCGGCGCCCTTCCACCCCCGCAGCGGTCCGCCCACTTCGGAGGCGCGGCGAGCTTCGGCAAATGTGGCGTTCCCGGCAATGCGTAGGGAGAAGACGCCGTTGGTGACCTCCACCGTCTCCGTGTTGGGGTTCGTCCAGGAGATGAGCGACGGCACCGTCCTGGCTGGGCGGAAACGGCCGGACTTGCCGCCGTACAGGGTGTAGGTGCGTTGACCTAGCGCCGGCAACGCGTCCACCCAGAACCAGACTTTGGCCGAGAGCAGCCCCACCCCGGCGGTGTCTGTCTGCGTGTCGGAAAGTTGGAAGGGGATCTCCCTGCCCGCCAGGTCATCCACCAGCCGCAGTGAGTCTAGCCGGCACTCACCTGGCGGGAAGCTCACGGGGAAGCTGACCAGTTCGTCGCTGTACTCGCGCTCCAGCCACTCGTGCAGAGAGAAGGTGCGCGACACCGGTCGGGCCTGGCCGTCGTCAAAAACCGCAGGGGCGGCCCACACCACAGGCGAAGCCAGTAGCAGGACGAGTGAGAGGGTGGACAGGCGTGAGACGGTCATTGTGTCATCCTTTCAAGCCGCAAGGCAGTCGGCGCCGCCTCCCCCTGCCACGCGAGGGAAAGCCTGGCGTCTAACTTCGGCGCGGCGGGCGGCGTTCACTCTGACAGGCGCGAACCAACGAAGCTTTGGGTTGTGGCGCGGTCGCGTAATGGAAGAGCACGCAGCAGGGCCCCCCGCCTCACCAAATTTCCAGCCGCACTGGCCCGAGCAAGCCGGAATCCAGCGTCTCGCCGCGACCGCGGGTGCCCCACTCGTCCCAGGCGAAGCGATTGGCAAGCAGGTTGGCGACGACCACTGCCAGCTCGTTCTCGCCCTCTTGGAGCAAGTCGGTGATCTCTACCCGGTACGGCGGCCAGATCCGGGTGCCGGCCAATTGTCCATTGACCCAAAGCTCAGCACACTCGCGGACTTCCCCGAGATTTACTGTGACGCGCCGTTCTGAGTTCCAGGCGTCGGCGGAGCCGTTCCAGAGTAAGTTGGTGCGGTAGAGCCCCCGGCCACTATACCACCACAGACCCAAGTCCGTCCAGGAACGCAGGTCTACCTCTGCCGGCTCGCAGCGGAATACCAAGGGCCCGGTCAGGCCAAAGCCGGGAGCCATGGAGGCACACTCCAGCGCCAGCAAGCCGGTGCCAGGAGGATGCGGCGGAATTTCCAGCCAGCCGGAGTCTCGCACCTCACGACCCAGGACCGTACGTGTCAACTCGCCGTTGAGGTACAGGGCATACTCCTTCTCCACCGGTAGGGGCAGGCGCAGCGCGGTCGCCCCCGGAGGGATAACCATCCGAAACAGACGGCTGCCAGGGTCGTCAAACAGCAGCGGCCCGCGCAGGCAGTGAGCAGTCTCCCAGGCGCTGTCGTCATACTCCGGACGAAACCATTGTCCCCATAGCGCTACCTCAGTGTCCACGGGGCGCAACGCAGAGAAGCCGCGTTCTGCATCCCCGGGCACCGGCAGGTCCTGGGGTTGGTGCGATAGTTCCCGGGTGCGGAAGACAGGAAGCTCTACCTCCTGAGGACCTACCTCGCAGCGCCAGTCCCGATCGAGCTCGGTGGGTACGGGAAGGAAAGTCCAAGGCCCCTCCAGAGGCACGATACGCGGCTCGCGGCCGAGTCGCCAGGGCGGCAGGGAGGAAAGTGCTGCCGCTTCGGGCGACACTGTCTCTCGCTCCAACACGACATAAACCGCTTCGTCCGGCCCCAAGTGAAGGCTAACATCGGTAACGCCCTGTGACTGGTGGGCGTCGAGATGGTAGTGTCCCCCCTCCTCCGCATCCCAGAGGCTGGCGCCGCCTTCGGCACGCAGGCGCAAGCGAACCCGCTCAGCCACAGGCGCGTGGTGGCTGATCAGATAGACCTCCGTGTCGTCGGTCCGGCGGTGGCTGATCTCGAGAGTGGCAGGATCGCCGCTAAGCACCTCCACATCCCGCTTCAGGGCCCAGCGCAGCGCCTGGAAGGCCTCCCCCGGAGTGGCGACCGCCCGCGCCTCACTGCGCAACTGATTCACGAGCCGGGATAGGTCCGCGTCTTCCCGCCCGGCCTCCTGGCTGGCCGTGGGCCACTTGCCGACTACTATCACCAGACCGCCCTGGCGAGCCCACTGCAGGACGCGCTCCAGGTCCGCGCGGCGGGCCGTGGTCATAGGCGGAACAATGAGCGCCTCGTATTCCTCCTCGCCCAGGCGCAGGCGGCCGCTCTCGAGCACGCCCTCGTGCAGAGCCTGGCCATCAATGATGTCATGGTCCATCTGAGCGGCCATGAGACCGTCCACGATTTCCTCAAAAACCTCCCGGTCGGGGCGGCTGGCTTCGGTCTCGCGGGTGGCGATCATCCAAGGATAAGTGTAGCCGCGGCCCCCGCGAGCGTCACCCATCCAGGAGACTACGGGGTACAAGACCGCCACCTGGGCCACGTGTCGCGCCTGGGCGTTCATCCAACACTGGCGGGCAGTCAGTGCCGCGATCTGGTCGTAGTACTTCCAGTAAGGGTTGTGCTCGAAGAAGCTGGGCGGGCACTCGACCTTGGGATTGTCAATGGTCTGATAGAAGGCGTGGGGGACCTGGAGGTTGCAGCCGGCAACGGCCAACTGATTGTAGGCCTCACGCATCATGCGCGGGGAGGCGCCCCATAGGCCCATCAGACCCAGGCCCTCGCAAAGCACCACCCGCTTGCCGGTAATATGGGAGACGCTGACGGCAGGCTTCAGATAGTGATAGGGCTTGTACCCGCCCAGACTGTCCAGCCCCGGCCAGTGCTGCTGCCGGAGGGTGCGGAACATATCGCCGGCCATCAGCCAGCGTTCCGGCTCCTCGAAGGTATGACCGGTCAGGGCCAGGCCGTGCGCCTCGCACCAGCCCGCCATCTGGCCCACGTGCCGCTCGGTGAACAGGGCACTGAGCACGTCCCAGTAATCCACGCGCACCTTCTCGCTGCGCGCGCCGCCCTGGTAAAACAAGAGCGGCAGTAGCGGGAGAAGATCATAGCCCTGACGCTCCTGGAACTGCTCCAGGAAATCCGCCGCCCAGGTGAACGGACCCGAGGCAATGGGCGCCGACTCATCGTAGAAGATGGAGGGGATCAACCCGCCCAAGTGCTGCCCGAAGCGCCGGGCGTATTCCTCGTGGGTGCACGCCAGGAAGTCGGCGGTAGCCTCGGCGCTGACGTAGTCAATCAGCCCGCCGTTGCCCATACGTAACGGTGAGGGGTGCAGAGTGCGGATGGTATAGAAGACCATGACCTCCCAGGTGCCGGGAGGAACCTGCACCGAGACTGCCTCTTCTCCGGCAGGCGGAGGCGGGCGGTAGTCGGCGCGGGCCAAGTCCAACTCCTCCCCCACCCAGGGAGCCAACACGACAGAGAGGTACTTCTCCCGTCGTCCCCAGCCGTACATGCCGTCCTCCCAGCCACCGAAGGTGGCACGGGTGGGTCCGATGATCCGCTGCGCGCGCATTCCCAGGCCCAGGGCACAGTTCTCCCGCTTCTCCGTCACCCGACCGCCGGCCGGACCGCTGGACCAGTTGAACTCGTCGTAAAGGTGCAGGGCGAATCCCAGTTCCTGCGCCTTGTCCACCAGCTGCGAGAAGGCCTCCCAATACCGGTCGGTGAGGTAGTCGCGGCGGTCCATCCCGAAGCGAGGATGGGGCATGGCCTGGCGTACGCCATGCGCGGCCATCTCCTCGATCTGCCGGGCCCATTCCTTTCCATCTACCGGCCCGTTGAGGAACCAGAAGGGGATCTGGGTGAAAGAGTCAGGCGGCTGCGCAAAGCCTTGAAAGAGATCCTCGGTGCTCATCGTCGTGAACCTCACTTACCGTAACACAACAATTCGGGTCTACCGCCTAACCCCACCGGCCGGAGCAAGTACTCCTCGTGGCGGTGGGCAATGTCGGACCAGGGCGCGACATGGTGCAGCATCCCCAGCAGGTTCCCGACGTTCGTGTACAAGTCGACGCTAAGCCGATTGCTGCCAGGTCGGACCAGCCGGGTGAGGTCGGCTTCCCAAGGCTCACACCACAGCTCCCGGACGCGCTTGCCATTGACCGAGACTCGGAGCCCTTCCCCCCAGGGACGGGGCAACCGTAGCCGGTAGCGCATGCCGCGCACTTTGCGCGGAAGCTGGAAGCTCGTCTCGTAGCGGAGCCGCCCTGCATAGAAGGGCAGGCCGACACGGCCCAGGTCAAGAGCGGGATCAGGAGGCAGGGGCGACGCAGAAGTCAGGAAGAAACTCTCCCGGTCCTGCCGCACCACATGAAAGTCGCCGATGAGGTAGCAGTTGTCCAGCTCGGTGCCGTCAACAGTGAAGATGGTGGTACCAGGCACGACCGGCGGGCGCCAGTGCGCCCTGCACTCGAGGACGTTGCGACCGGAACGGAGGGCGCCGGTGAATTCAAAGCGGGCGAACTGACGATCCAGCCACCATTCCCGATGGTAGGGAGCCGGGACCCGACCATTGAGTCGCCAGTTGTCGAGCGCCGCAGCGTCCTCGGTAACCAGCCAGGCCCGGACCCTCTCCGGCTGCGGCAGGTCGGCGTCGAACTCGAAGCGTAGGGAGATCGGCCAGGTCGGCCACAGCCTGTAAACCTCGTGGGCGAGTCGAACGGTGTCCTCCACGTTAGGCATCGCGGCCAGCCCCGAGCCGCTGCCAAAGAGACCCATTGGAGGGGACCACGGCGAGTCACCAAAGCGCACTGCCGCGCGATCTAGCCGAAGCACATTGGGGTCCAGGCGTGTGACCCGCCAGGGGCCCTCCAGCGGCTGCTGGCGCGGCTCGGACCGCGTACGCGACCGGGTAGGGCGTCGGGTTCGGTCCAGGCAGAGCAGGACCGAGCCGCGAGCCGGAATATCCACCGCACAGATGGTGCGACCTTCCTGAACCTCTGCAGGGAGACCGGTGATCGCGCCTGTGTGAGCGTCCCAGGTCTCGATGCAGCCTTCTCCTTCCAGGGACACAGTGGCCCGAAGGGACCTACACCGCCGGCCAAAGGTAAGAAAGTACAGGTCCCGGTCGCCCAGCACGCGGTGCATGTAGGCCAGTTCCGGCACGGGTTGACCGGACTCGTCGGTCACGCTGACGTCCCGGGGCACCGGCGTCAGGGCCTTCGCCAAAGCCGCCACAGTAGGCCGCCCCACGCGCACAACCGCGGGGTCGGCCCAGAAGGCGGCGAGTCGGGCAGACTCCCGACCGTCCAGGTACCGGGCGGTGGGCTTGATAGCAACCACGAGTCCCCCCTGGGCAATGAACTTCTCCAGTAGCGCAAGCGTGGACGCGCACCAGGTCTCAGCCGAAGGCACCACAACGGCCTGGTAGCGCATTTCCCCGACGACAAACTCGCCGTTCTCGACGTGGGCGTGGCGCTCCAGAAGCAGTTCCTCTCCCAGATCATAATCGCGCTGAGTCTGCAGTAGGGCAGCGGTGAGGTTCTGCCAACGCTCGTCGAGTCGCTGGGCACGGGAGGGGTCGAGGGGAGTGTACAGCGCCCAACCGCTGTGCTGAGGATGCAGTAGCAGGATGCGGCGCTCGGCGTGGCCCCGGGTCAGAGCATAGCTCAGACGGGCATAGTAGTCGTTGAAAGCCCCGTACAGGTCGTAGCCCGGGATCTGGTAGCAGCATCCGGCGGGGTAGTCGCGCTTGCGGCGGCCGCGGATCGAATAGTAGGCGAGATGCTGATTGACCAGGTTCACGCCCAGGGCCAGGTCCCAGTCGCCGGCGGGCTTGAGGTCGGCCAGAGGGGTCTCCCAGCCAGAGCCACCCCACAGTTCCGAAAGCACCCGGTGCCGGCCCAGTTGGCTCGCTACACTCGCGCACTGCTTGGGCAGGATGGGCACCGCCGGCACTCCATTCCCGAGGTGGTCAATTCCGGGGACCTGCATCCATTCGTAATGGGCCATGGAGGCGCCGACGGCCTGTGTCTCGCTGACCAGACCGGCTTCCATCATCATGTGGCCGGTGGCATCAATTCCCCGTTCCTCACACCAGTCGAAGATCTGTTTCGAGAAAGCCTCCACAAACAACTCCGTCACGGTACGGTAAAAGTCGAGGCGGACCTTCCGGTAGTCATCCTCGTCGTAGAACAAACAGGCCAGGTGAGGCTGCAGGGCGTATCCGCGCCGACGCTCGAACTCCGCCTCCATTCGGCCGGTCCAGGGGACCATGCCGAACTGGTTGGGATGACCCCAGGGGACGTAGCTGGGCTCATCCGTGAACGTGCCCGGCACGGCCTTGCCGAACTGGTCGCCGATGACGCTCTGGTACTCGTCGTGTGTGAGGCGCACAAAGGCGGTGATGACCTCAGGATTGAGCACATCGACCGCGGCTGCGCCGTTGAAGTCGGCCGTACACGGGGCGTACTCTATGGTAAAAACGCGCTCCCCGTCCACCTCGCGACAGGAAAGGGCCTGGGCACGGTAGTCGAGGTCAGGGACCTGGGCGATCTTGCCGCCGGCGTAACCGCTGGGCCAGCGATCCTCATCGTAGACCCAGGCCTGCATACCCAGGCGTGCGGCTTCCGCGACACACAGGCGCACGTGCTCGAACCAGTCCGGACCGAGGTAGGGGGTCTTGAGGCCCACGCGCGCATGCATGAAGAACCCACCGAAGCCGTGCGCCTTCATCTCGCGGATCTGCCGGAGCAGTTCTCGGGGCTCCTGCGCCTCGTTCCAGATCCAGAAAGGAATCGGGCGGTACGCCCTCGGCGGGTTGCGCCAGAGAGACAGGTCCAGATCTAGGCTGGAGAAAGACATGGGATGACTCCTTCCGGACGGCGGAGCGGCGGCTGAACGGTGACCGAACCGCCGGCTGGCGAGGTACATCGCTGAGACGCCGGGACCACGGGTCTGCACACTGTAACTAGTCTATAGGATTGTATGTCTCCACCGGGCGGGACGCCTGGATTTCTATCCAGTCCCAGTCGGCAAAGCCGACGGAAGGGGCAGCGTCCAGGAAGGAGAGGGCCGGGGTCCCGGTGCTGTAGGCCAGCTGGGGAAACTCCTGCTCCCTTCCGTTTGCCGACCGCTGCATGACAGTGTTTTCATAGGGGCAGACCACCAGCGACAGGCGCAGATCGGGACGCGCATAGTGCACGGTGCGAACCCCCCCGTAGAGCTGATCCATGACCCGGCCCTGGCGCATCTCCTCCTGGAAGGCGGCGAAGCTCGGGTAGTCCTCGGCGTCGCGGGCCTCAAAGACAAAGCCGTTACCAAGCTTGGGCATCTCGTGAGCGGTAAGGCTGATCTCCGGCCCCTCGTAGTTGTACAGGCTGACTACCAGGTACTGCTCTGTCTGGCGCAGGCGCAAAGCAGCCGGCCGCTCTCGGTGACGACCGATGAGCGGGCGGAGAGCCAGATAGACGGCGCCCTCGTCGAAGGTCAGCAGGTCGTCGTCACCCTCATACGGCAAGTCGGTCAGTAGTCGGTCCCCCAGCCAGACTTCGCCGACCGGGCCCCCGCCTGTCCAGAAGAAGATGTCGGTGCGCAACGATCTGACCATCCAATGCTCCAGCCAAAGCGGGAAGTCGAGAACCAGCGCGGTTGGTCCTTCCTGGAGGCAGTGGTGGCGCCCCTGATCGAAGTAGAGGGTGTTGTAATTCTCCCGCTCCTCGCTGAACTCGGGGCTTTTCCAGTACAGATTGTGCATCCGACCGCAGGGCACCTTGTCGTTGATGTTGTAGCGGACGAAAACGTCTCCGTGATCGGCGCGGTCTCCGGCCGGAACCCGTCGGCGGTAAGTGCAGCGAAAGGCGTGGGAGGTACCGAACATGTTGACGGTAGAAGTGCCCAAGGCAAAGTGGGCCCCGTGGTAGGTGGTCAGGCCGTGCGGTTGGGCCCCGTGGGCGGGGTAGTGCGGTATGTCCACCAACTCGTCGGTCATCTCTGCTCCCTTCCACTGGCCGCCGATTCCCAGGATGGGGCGTTTTTGAAAGAACAGCCCCTCGTTGAAATAGCCGTTCTCGGCCGTGCAGCGGAAGGTGAAACCGGGGGGCTTGCGGTAGAATAGCTCCCCCACTTCGTTCGGCACGTGGTACTCGGCAGCAGCGAATTGGGAGCCATAGGCGAAGGGGTAGCACATCAGGAACTCGGCAGGATCCAGACCAAACTCGCGCGCAAAGTCAGCGGGATACTCCTCGTATACGCGCTTCCAAGGAGCAGCCGGGGTCTGAATCTGGTCACCGAAGACTACGTAGAGGATGGAGCTGGTCTCGTGGGCAAAGGGCCCCCCGCCGCGCATGGAAGGGCCGCAGATCTGGGCGACTGCCGGACTCCAGTGTCCGGCCAGCTCTGCCCAGAAACGCTGCTCAATCTGCAGGGCCAGGTCGCGGAAATCAGCATTACCACTGAGGTTGGCGAGGTGGGCCATGTCGGTAAGTCGGTGAGTAGCGTACCCTTGCCCATATTCAGAGGGCGCCCCCCGCCGCCGGAGCATGTCACGTTCCTGGCACAGATTGGCCCACGCCAGTCGAGTGAACTCCGGGTTGTCTAGTGTCTCTCCCACGTAGGCTAGCGCCCACGTCCACATGACGGGCATGTTGTCGTTGTACCCGTGGAACGTGTAGTCGCGGGTGGTGCCAAACACGCAGGTTCGAGCTACTGTCTCCAGCGCCCAAGCCCGCACGTCCGGAGCGATCTTCTCCCCGTGCAGAGCCAACACGCTCGACAAACAAGAGGCCAGGAAGGGATTGGGAGCCGGCGGTTCAGCGATTTCATCACGCACGTAGCGGAGAATGTTGTTGGCGTAGTCCGCCTCCTCGGCGCTGCCCAGAAAGAAGGCATGGGTGGACCACACGGCGATGCGGGACTGGTCCCACCAGAGCAGCTGCGCGGAGCGGCCCTGATCATCGAGCAGCGGGCGGAAGGCAGCGCGAATGTAGGCGCACAATTCCGCACGGCGCGGGGCTTGGGCTTCGGGACTCCAGAGAGTGGGCATAGAAGGACCTCTGTGAAGACATGAACGACAAGTGGGGGGCCCCTGACTCAGACTGACAACGGCGGGCGGCCAGTATCAGCGATACCCCGGTGTCTGTCATCGCTACGGCACCGGCCCCGTATCTGCGCGGCTGACTGCGCTAGGCCGCAGCACGAATAGCAGCCACCAGCGCCGCCCGCTCCTCGGTGGAGCGGGTCGGGCTCATGCCGATGTTTACCGTCTGGGCCATGATCTCCAGACTGCGCGGACACATATCGGGGGAGTACTGCCAGTCGCAGTCACCGTAGGAGAAGGGATTGCCGCGCGGATCGTGACTGCCACGCTTCTCCATGATGCTCTCCCAGTTGCTGTACACGTGCCGGCCGCTGTTGATGGGCGAGTAGGCGGCGAAGCCTGCCTCACTCAGTCCCGCTGCAAAACCAGCCGCCCGCTCGGCGCTCTCGAAGCGCAGGCAGAGCATAACCGCGCACTCGCCCGCCGGATCGTTCACGCGACTGAAGGTGAAACCGCTGGTGCCCTCCAGGGCCTCGCGAACCAGGCGCTTGTCCTCCCGCAGGCCCGCCAGAAGACCCTCCAGCCGCGTGAGCTGGACCCGGAGCACCGCGCTCAAAATCTCGTTAAAGCGGAAATTCCACCCGGCAAAGACTGGAGTCTGCTGAGCGATTCCCTCCTTGAAGAAGACGCAGCCGCCGTCGTGGAAGAGACTGGCGCGCTCGAAGACCGCGTCATCGTCCGTGACCATGGCCCCGCCCTCGCCGCAGGATATGATCTTGAAGTAGTTGAAGGAAAAGCCGCCGGCGTGACCGATAGAGCCCAGGCGTTTGCCTCGGTAGGAGCCGCCGTCAGCCTGACAGCAGTCTTCCACCACCAACAAGTCGTGGCGCCGGGCGACGTCCATCAGCCGATCCATGTCGCAGTTGAGTCCGTTCATGTGCACCGGCATGATGACCCTGGTGCGCGGTGTGATCTTAGCCTCGACATCCGCGGGGTCCAGAGTGAGACTCTCGTCAATCTCTGCGATCACGGGCACCGCGCCCACCGCGAGGGCGGCCAGGGCCGAAGCGATGAAGGTGTAGGCGGGCAAGACCACCTCATCGCCCGGCCCCACCCCCAGGCCGGCCAGCGCGCAGATGAGCGAAGCAGTGCCGCTGGTCACTGCCAGGGCGTGCCGGACACCGATCTTGTCGGCCCATTCCTGCTCAAAGAGATCAGCCTGACTGTGCTCCTCTCCCTGATAGCGAAAGAGTTTACCGCTGCGGATGACCTCGGCTACTGCCTGGATTTCCTCTTCTCCGATAGTGTACATGTATCCCTCCGGACGCTCCGACAGGAGCGACGCGCTTCCGGACGAGCGCGGGTCGTGCCGTAAGCGACCCACAACGCGCTCTCCCCGGTCATTCCCCTACCTCTTCGCCTCGTCCTCCTCGTGGCACGCCACCTTGAGAGCCACGACCTCGTAGGCTCCCATAGGGAACACTACCTCGTTCCCCTGCACCTGCGCCTGGTCGGCCCGACCGCGCTCGTAAAGGAACTCCGCCAGCTCGACGGGACGAGCCAGGCGCAGCCGCACCTGCTGCGGTCGCCCCGTCGTCTCCGCCAGGCGCATGATCCCCTCGGGACGCCAGGAGGTGACCAGAACGCCGGGTGCTTGCACCTCCAGAGCTCCCCCGGCCCGCCCGGAGCCCTGACCACCCACTAGCATCAACGGCTCGTTCATTTCCATGGCGGCCCGGATCGGGTCCTCCAGCCGCCAACCTAGAGACAACCGCCGGCGGGTGGTCCTCTCCAGGGGGAACATCACCGCCGCCTCCACCGCCCGAGGCTCGACCCGGTGCCAGATATTGCCGTAGTTGATCAGGGCAAGCGCCCCGGCCGGCAGGTAGCTGACCAGCAGATAGGGACTGGTGATGATCTCCTTGCGCGTCTCCTGGAGGAAGTGGCTGATGAAAGCCTCGTGGCGCAGCAGGTCATCCCCGGTCGCCAACCGCAGGTAAAGCGCATGGGAGAGCTTCTCCACGATGCCTGGATCGTAACCCCTGGTCTCGGTCTCCAGATGCAGCAAGGGCGAACCGGCGAGCTGAATCAGGCTGACCCGGACTTCCACGCCGTGGTCTTCCTCCTGCCACCGAGCTTTCGACCAGGCCAGAGGTCCGGCACCGCCCGTGCGCATCTCCGAGTAACGGAAGGCTTTCCCGGCGGCGAGACGAGGAAGCAGCGAGAGGCGGAGGTCGCCGTTGGTGAGGGTCACTTCCTCACCTTGACCGGGGGCGATCTCCCAGGTCCAGGCGCCGGCTTCCGCCGCCCGGGAGCGAGTCAGAGTCACCGACTCCCAGGCACTGCCGGCAATCTGGCCAGCCACGTAGCCCCGCCCGCCGAGGGTGCCGCCGGATACGGTCTCTCCCTCCAGCACGAGGGCCGATTCGACCCCGTGGAGCAAGCCACCGTAGCGCCGGGCGGTGGGCCAGGGATTGAGCACGACCGCCGGGTCCGGGGTCAGCGCCTCGCAACTCAGCCCCAACGCGACGAGTGCCCGCTTCTTCACTTGCCAGAGCGCTGCAGCCTCCTGAGACTGACGCTCCTCGAGAACCTGTCCAAGCGATTCGTGGGTGCGCGGTCCCTGGTAGTCGGGCATTGAACGGCGGTAGAAGTCCCCGGTAGCGCCCGCCGGACAGAGCAGGGCGTCGTGCGACTCCCGGCCCAGGGCCGTCTCCCAGGCCGGGGCCAGTTCGCAGGCAGCCGCCACTCCCGCGGCTGCTGCCAGCGCCTCCAGTCCCAACAGCCGCTGGGTATAGGCGTAGTGCCGCTCCAGACCGCTGAGCCAGTCCACTGAGACCGCGCCCCAGTAGGGCTGTTCCCAGTAGTACTCGTCCATGCGGAAGGACTGTTTGGGCAAGGTTTGCTCGGCCCGAGCCGCCATCAGCCCACCGATAGTCGCATACTCCACAAACACCGGCGCGTACTGGTGAGCCCGGATCATCTCAAACCGCAAGTGGATGTAGCCCTGGTCCTGCATCAGGACCACGACCATCTCAGGGACATCTTCCTCTCGGGCCTTGATGAAAGTGAAGGGTAGCTCAATGTAAGTGTTGCTGCCCCGGCGAGCGACATTCAGGTGATGATGTCCGACGACGGGCAGAGACCGGCCATCGGCGCCCTGCCAGGCGAAGAACAGGTGCTCCCCCTCTGGGCACCAACCTCGGTTCTGAGTCGCGTGCCAGGCGGCTTTGTAGCCCAGGTCCCGCAGAATCCCGGGGAAAGCCGGAGTGAAGGAGAACTCCTGGCAGACGTAGCTATCAACGGTCAGACCCATCTCGCGTAGCGTCGCCTGGCCTAACTCAAACTCGCGATAGGCCGCCTCCACTCCAGTGTACTGCTGCAGCGGGCCGCTGAAGGAGCCATTGACCAGTTCCAGCCTGCCCTCGGCAGTCAGGCGGCGAATTAGGTCGGCGTAGCGCGGGTAACGGCGCACCAGCTCCTTCAGGCTGACTACACTGGTCTCCAAACTCAGGCGATAGGGCCCGGTTTCGAGGAAGGGCAGGAAACCGTGGAGGAACTCCTGCATGTAGTGCGGCCACTCGGCCTCGAACATGGCGCCCTCCGGGAAGAGAATCCCGCAGTGGGGCGCGTCCACCATGTACACCTGGAGCGGAAAGCGGCGCTGCCGCTCGGCGGCCAGGCGGCGAAAGGCCTGGCTCAGCAGGTCCCGGGCGCGATCGGCTTCGCCGTCCACATAGGCCCGGGCAGCGCGGACCACACTTGCCTCCAGGTCGGCCACAGCCTCACAGTCCTCCCCGGCCTCCGCGAGCAGGAAGCGGAAGATCTCCAGCATCGCTCCAAAGGCATGGAAGTCCCGGCGCAGAGAGTCGGGCTCGGGTGAGCAGGGCGGGACGAGGGCCGGATCCTCGCCCAGCACGGCATACAGCGCCCGGACTAGAGCGGTCGCGGCGGCGGCCTTCACCGACTCCGGCCGCCGGTACTGAAGCGCGTAGAACACACGGAAGAAGTCGCAGGCGCAGATCCCCACCCCGCGCTCGGCGAGGAAGAGCGGTCGGTCGCCGATTTCCCCCACCGCCGTCTGGTCGCGTCCTTTCTCCAGTGCCCAGTAGTCCTCCCATTCGGGCAGATAGTGCTCGTCATGCCGGGTAAAGGAGATCCGCTCGCAGCGTGAACGAACCCGACCAACATGGGCAAAGCCGCCCAGGAGTGGCTCCGGCGGGTCCAGCCACAGGCCGGGCGTCAACTCCGTCGCGCCGAGTTCATGCGCCACCTGCCGTCCGCCGACGACCAGCAGATCGTATCCGCCAAGCCGGGCTTCCTCCACACCGACCAGCACCGGAGTCTCGCCCAGGCGCGCCAGTAGGAACGGGTCCCAGCAAAGAGCGTACCCCTCCATCCAGGCATAGAGGTACTCAAAGCAACGGCCGCTCCCGCGGTCTTCCTGCAAGTGCGGCATGTCGAGCTTGACGACGGCGAGTTTCATCAATGACCTCCCTCCCCGCGCAGTTAGCCGACCTCGTACTTGAGTCTCAGCCTGACGCTGTCGCCCTTCTCACACCACTTCTCCGTGCCCAACGGCTCCAGGGTGAAATACTCCGCGCCCATGTCGGTCAGGATGCGGTCCACTTCGCCCCGCCGCCAGGTGAGTGCGAGATAGTGCCCGTTGACTGGGGACTCCACGCGCAAGCAGTTGGCTTGCGGCTGAAAATGCAGCGAACCATCGTGGTCGAGGAGCGAGCGCGGCGTCCCGTCCTTGCCTTCACTCAGCTGGACCACGGGCACGCAAGAGTCAGGCAGTGTGTGCCCGGCGTTCGGCTGGATGGCGAGGTAGCCGGGCAGGAAGCGATTGGTCGCCGTACTGTCAATCTCCAGCGAGTACCGGTTGCGCTTGAGGGTGACGACGCGCCGGAGTTGCGCCACCTCGTTGCGGCCGGTGAACTGCACGGAAACCTGCTCCGGGCCCCCGCTAAGGACTTTGGCCTGGAAGGGACGCCCCCAGATGGAGGAGGGTTGCAGGCGGGCATTATAGTACAGGCCTTCGCGCCAGCCGCCCAGGTAGCCCGCGCCCCAGGGGGAACCGAGGGCCGGATCGCCGGGCACCCGTGGCTCGGCCGCAGCCCAGCGCTCGTACGAACTGGTCACCGGTGCCCAGGGCTCTTCGCCCAGCACCGCCCACTCGGCCAGGGTCGCCCCAAACTGCGGCAGAACGGCTACGGCCAACAGCCCGTTGGTCAACACCAGCAGGACATGGCCGAACCGTGTCTGAGTCCGCAGGAGCCGGCAGCTGCGGTCCTTCGCGTCCGCCAGAGGCGGCGTCAGGAGCGCCGTCTCCGGCGCGCCATACCGAGGGAGGCGCCGGATCTTGCGCAGATCCCGGACGTACCCGTGCAGGTACTTCTGCAGGTCGGCGTTCCTTGTCCCTTCGGCTCTCTCGACAATCGCCGCGTCCCTGGCCAGGCGCCTGCTGCGACGCTCTCTCTCCTCGGTGAGAAGTGCTCGCTCCACTTCCGAGCGGGGACCGGCTTCGGCTTCCTCCACAATGCGCATCCTGTAGTCCTCATTCGACGCCGCATACCAAGCCGGGCCCAGCCTCGAGGACTGCTTACCCAAGACGTCCCGGGAGAAGTCGCTCAGCACCCGCTCCAGCGGCAAGTCTACGTCGTGGGTCCAGCGAGCAGTGGCATAGATGCCCAGCAAAGCCATCTTCCAGGTGCACTGCTCCCAGACGGTGGTCATTGTGCCCAGGCACCGACCGGTGGGTCTCCCGGCGTAGGCCTGGAAACCTGCGTTACCCGGACCGGAGGCGTTGAGCGCCGCAGCTTTGGCTTGCCCCTGAATGCTGGCCAGCGCCCGCCCATAGGCCGGGCCGTTCCGGGCTGTTTTCATCACGCCCGGGCAGGCCAGTGTGTCGTACCCCCGACTGCAGAAGTAGGCCAGGGCTGGGTAAGTAGGTTGGTAGTCATAAAACCAGTAGGCAATGACCGTCTCTTTGGGGAGGTACTCCAGCGCGTCGGCGTGGTGCAGCAGGATGTCGTGCCAGACGATCGGGCGCTTGCCGCGTTCCAGCACCAGGTTGCAGACCTTCCGCATCGCGCTGCCATACAGGTGACCCAGGCTCTTCTTGTGCGCCACCTCGCGGGCCTCGTCGGTCAGGTGATGCAGGTGCATTTCGTCGCCGTTGATGAAGACCCAGGGGCTGGAGAAGTGCGGGAGGATTTCGTCAAACAGGTCGGCAAACAGGTCGTAGACGGCCGGCTGGAGCACGTCAAACTCCCAGGGCTGCCCTGGAAAGGCCAGGTACCGATAGGCCGGCTTCTCCAATATATGTACCGAGTGCCCCAGAGTGGTGAGGGAGGGGATGAAGTCCACGCCACGCTCGGCGGCGTACTCGGCCACAGCGCCCATCTCTGCTGGGTCGTAAGACTGGGGATTGGACAGATCCGGGTGCTTGCGGTAGCGCCAGAGGTCCTCCATATACAGGATTAGTTCACTGAGGCCCAGGTCGGCACAAAGCCGGACGATCCGGCGCAGCGTAGCGTACGACTCGTAATTCCCGCGGGCCATGTCGTAGTGCAGGCCACGAAACGACTGCGGAGCGTGTACAGGCATAATCTGTCTCCCCTTTAGCACAGCTCTTCCAGCCACTCCCCCACCTTGCGCACCAGGTTCATGTCTCCGTTGGGCGGAACCTGATCGGCACTGGCCAGGATAAACCTGGCACTGGGCCAGTGGTGCTCCAGGATCGTCTCCACCTGCCGGCGCATCATCGCCTCGGTGAAGGGCGGGGCAAACATGGCGCCGGGGATGCCACCCCAGAGGATTATGTACGGGCCGGCGAGATCCCGGAGATCCTCCACGGCTACGTCCCCGGTCGGCTTCGGGGTGATGGACTCGATGAAGTCCATTCCGACCTCAACCAGTAGCGGCAGGATCCCGTGCATGGTACCGTCCAAGTGGACACCGACCTTCTTGCCCGCCGCGTGCAGTTGCTCAATCCGTCGGACGTAGTAGTCGTACTGGTAGCGCTTGAAGAAGGGGGTGATGACCTCGCCGCTGAGGTTGTCGGCGAACTCCACCCAGGGGGCCGGGCAGGCTGCCAGCACGTCAAAGGCCCCGTCGGCGGCATTCTCCAGAGCCGTGACCGTCTGCTGCACGGCCTCCGGCGCATCGGCTACTAGATAGGTGAGGTTGACCACACCGGTCCACTCCGCAAGCATCTGCGAGATCGGCGAACGCGGCGGGAAGACGCTGGGATGGCCCTGGTCACCGGCCAGTTCCAGTTCCTCATAGAAGTCTGTGTCATCCGGAACGATGCGGATGGCGTCGGCGACATACCGCAGCACCCGCAGATCGTCCGGGGACCGCACTGCCCAGCGCACCGGGGCTCCAGCGCAGGTTTCCTCCGACCACTGGGTTTGGCCCCAGATCTCCCCCACCGGCGTTCGCCAGCGAGTCGTGGTCACCAACCCTTCCGTCTCCCGCGTCACCGTCACGTTCTCGTACTCCGCCCGGTACACCGTAGCGTAGCCCAGGTAGTAACCGACATGGTAGTCGCGATGGAGTTGCACAAAGCCCGCCTTGCCCTGATACCGCTCGGGAAGCAATCCCCGGTGGTGCTGCGCCCAGTACCAGTAGCTCAGATCGGCAAACCAGGGCATGACGTCGGGCTGGTGCCCATGCAGGACGGCCAGAAGACGTTCGCGGAAGGTCACTGTGCGGTTCTCCTCGGTTCTAGAGCTCCCAGGGCAGCTTCTCTGGCAGGCCAAAATAAGGGGCGAGTTGCCGGTAGAAGAGAAGATGCCCCAGCGGCCCAGGATGCGTGGCGTCGGACATCAGCAGCCACAACTTGTTGGGATTCGACACCGGCGGCCCCTCGTGCCCGGTGGCGGCGGTCAGCCAGGCCGTGTAGTGATCTACGACCGGCACGCCCAGTTCCTGGCCCAACGCCACGATCTTACCCGCCACCTGCTCACGCCCGTTGGCCGGCCACTCCGTATTGGCCACCAGCGGGGGATTGGCCGCGCCGATCGTCGGCATGTTGGGTACCACGACTGGATTGGGCGTGCGCAGGAGCACGTCGGTCTTGCCGGTCGCTTGCAGCCGCTGCACGATCTGCCGCAGGGCGGTCATCTCAGTGTCCCAGTAGCAGATGATGACCAGGTCCGGGTCAAAGCGCAGCACGTCGCGGTCCAGCCGCGCCAGCCCACCGGCGGCGCCCTCTCCGGAGCAGGCGGCGTTGATCATGATGACTCTGTTGGCGCCGTGCTTGTCAAACAGGGCGCACTGCAGGAGGCCGACCCAGTTGAGGGCGCCCCGGGTGTGAAAGGTCAATTCGGTGTTGGAGTCACCCAGGGCCACGATGGTCACCTGCTGTCCGGCGTCCAGTTTGGCCAGGAAGCGTTCCAGTTTCGGCTTGCGGTTCACCTCGAGATCAGCACGGACAGACATGATCGGCATCACCCCGCTGAGCAGACAGCACAGCGCCAGACACGGCCCGTGACGCGTAGGGAACATAGAGAGACCTCCGGGGAACGGCACTGCCTGGGGGTCGCCCAGTTGCCCTGCCCCCAGGCGCGCGGCGACATTCGGCGGGGAAACCCCGAAGTCCTCCCTTGCCCCGTTCAGCTTCACTTGTTATACTCTGGGTAAGGTGATGCCAGCGCCGTTGCCCTCCGGCGGCGGCGCTTTTGCTGAGGAGCTTTGTCTAGCCGTGTCCAACCTGGTCAAGCCCTTTCGGGGCTGGCGGTACAATCTGGACAAGGTGGGCGATCCGGGCCAGGTGCTGGCCCCACCCTATGACGTCATCAGCCTGGCCCAGCAAGCGGAATACTGTCTGCGCTCGCCCTACAACATCGTGCACCTGGACCTGGGCGAGCCGGCGGGCCCGGGCATCGGAGATCCGGAGCGCTATCGCCAGGCTGCTGAGGTGCTGCGGCAGTGGCAGGCCGAGCGCATCTTCCTGCGCGACGACTTTCCTGCCTTCTACCTCTACGAAGAGCAGTACACCGACCCGTTGGGGCAGGCTCGCACGCAGCGGGGAATCATCGGAGCTGTGGCACTGCATCCCTACGAGGACCGCATCATTCTCCCTCACGAGGGCACGCTCAGAGGCCCCAAGCTGGACCGACTGGCCCTGATGGAGGCCTGCGAGGTGGCCTTCAGTCAGATATTCGCCCTCTACAGCGATCCCGAGCGGATCGTCGAGCAAGTCACTGACCGGGTGGTGGAAGAGGCGCCCTGCTTTGACCTAACGGACGGGCAAGGCGTCCGGCACCGCATGTGGGTGATCGCCGAGCCGGAGCAAGTGGCAGCCATATCTGCGGCGCTCGAAGACCGGCAGATCGTCATCGCCGATGGACACCACCGCTACGAGACAGCCCTTGCTTACCGCGATCAGTACCGGGCCGTTCACGGCGTAGACCCGGAGGCACCGGCCGAGCGAGTGACCATGTTCCTGGCCAATACCGAGTCCAGCGAACTGACTATCCTCGCAGCCCACCGGATGCTGGCGAAGCTGCCGCCCGGCACCTGGGAGCGGCTGGCCACCTGTCCGGCCCGGCCCTTTGCCGTAGCCAACGTCGTGCTCTCGGCCGGGAGTGACGCCGAGGTGGCCCAAACCATGGTGCAGATGCTGGCGCGCTGGAAAGAGAGCGCCCACGCCTTCATCGCCTATCGGCACGAGCGCAGCGCGTATCTGCTCCTGATGCCCCGTGACGCCGACCTCCCGCCCGACTATGGGATTGGCCACAGTGGAACCTGGCAACGGCTGGGCGTAGCCCTCCTGCACAACCTGCTCATCCCTGAGGTCCTCGGCCTGACCGGCTCCTACGCTGAAAGCGGGGAGAACATCACCTTCACTCGCTACGCCGAGGAGGCGGTGGCGCTGGTGGAGGCCGGGAAACAGGAGATGGCGCTGCTACTGAACCCCACCGCAGTGCACGAGGTCATGGGCATCGCCCAGGCCGGAGACCGGATGCCGCAGAAGGGCACCTACTTCTACCCCAAGCTGCTGGCGGGGATCGTGCTGTACGACTTGGCTACCCCGTAGGGGCGTGTTCCGCGCGTCCCCGGGCGACACCCGCCCGCTCGCTGACCCTTGGCATACTGAAGGGGCGGCTGGCGCCGACAACGCCGCAGGCTGCCCTACGATAGGAGAACCCCCCTCATGATCTACCGCCCTATGGGCAAGTCCGGAGTGCAGGTCTCCGCTCTGAGCATGGGCTGTGGGCATCTGCCCGACGACCCCGATACCTGCGACGAGTTGCTCCGGGCCGCGGTGGCTTCCGGCATCAACTACTTCGAGACGGCGACCATCTACTGCAACGGCGAGTGCCAGCAGCGCACCGGCCGGGGCCTGGAGCCTGTGCGCGATCAGGTGATGATCTCCGCCAAGCACGGCCTGCTGGTGGAGGGCGAGGCCGAGGGGCACCCGGCCACGACCGGCGACGACTACCGCCGGGAGATCCTGGAGAAGCAACTACCCGCCCTGCGCACCGATCATGTAGAGTGGCTCCAGGTGGGCTGGTTCCAGGCCTACAAGCTGGATGCTCTGCGCACCAAAGGCGGGGTGATGGAAGCCATTCGGCGCCTGCAGGACGAGAAGATTGTCGGCCACGTAGGCTTCACCACTCACGACACGCCGGAGAATGTGGTTGCCTGCATCGAGTCCGGTGAGTTCGAGTCCTGCACATTGCAGTATAACCTCCTCAATCGCTCCTATGAACGGGCAATTGACGCGGCGGGAGAGCATGGGGTGGCAATTGTGGTCATGGGCCCGCTGCACGGCGGCATGTTGGCCCTGCCCGCTCCGGCGCTCCGCGAGTTGGTCCCCAACCCCGACGTCACCACCAGCCGAGCGGGCCTGCAGTTTGTGCTATCCAACCCGGCCGTCTCTACGGCCTGCAGCGGCATGAGCAGCCTCGCGCAGCTGGAGGAGAACCTCGCCAGTGTCCTCTCGCAGCCAACCGAAGCCGACCGGGACGAGATGAGGGCGGTTTTTGCCCGCTTCAAGGCCGTCGCAGACAGTCTCTGCACCGGCTGCAACTACTGTGCGCCCTGCCCGCACGGAGTAGACATCAGCCGGAACCTGCGCCTCCGCAACTACCTGGCCGTCTACGGGGCGATTGAGGCCGCGGCCCATGCCTACGCGGCGATTGAGCCGGCCGCCCGCGCTGCCTGCTGCAGCGACTGCGGCGAGTGCGAGGAGAAGTGCCCCAACCGCCTGCCGGTGCGCCAGTTGCTCAGCGAGATCGCCGGGGCCTGCGAGCCGCTGCTATAGCGCCGAGGCACGTCTCGCGGCGCTCTGCAGCCGCGAACAGGGCTTGGGTCCACGTCGTCTAGCGCGGTCTGCTGCACAGCACCTCGGTGTCACCTCCTGACGGGGCCGCCTGCCCCCGACCTCCGCCGCCTTCGTCTCCCCTCGCACAAGCTCCCAGTCTCGTGGTGGCCCCAAGGCCCCGCCCCCTGCCCTCGGGCCGTGGCGACCAGTCGTCCCGGGTCTCGGGTCACCGGAGGTTCCGACCCGTGCAGCGGGGAAGACTGTTGGGTGCCTATGATTTGACCGCAGGCCAAAGCTAAGGAGGCCCTCCGATGTCACGTCCCTGCTTGCTCATCGCGCTCTTGTCGGTAGTCGCAACCCTCGCCTCGGCGGCGGAGCTTGTCCCTACGCCCACGCAGTATCTCATCATGAAGGTCAAGAAGCCGGTCAGGGTGGACGGCCGGCTCGACGAATGGGACATGGCCAAAGCCCAGGCGGTCATCAACCCCGAGGACGACAGAAACCCGCTCATCAGGCACTTCGTGACGCCGCCCGACCTGATCAAGGGCCCCCAGGACATCAGCGGGCGGGTAGCCGTGGCCTGGGACGAAACGTACCTGTACTTCGCCGCGGAGGTCACCGATGATCACCTGCTCGGGATCAGGCCCGACAGTCTGCCCAACCAGGGCCCGGCGCCGTGGGGCTGCGACTCGGTCATGGTGAACATGAATTCCTTCCGCGCCGCGATGAAACGGAACAACCCCTATAGCGACAGTGTCACCCTGGGATTGCGCTATGCCCCCATGGGCCCGAATCCGCGGGGTGGGCTGATCCCCAACACCCAGGCGCTGGACGCCAAAGACATGCACTACAAGATCACCGCCCACGGCAAGTGGGCGGTGACGGAGACCCCGACCGGCTGGAACGTCGAGACGGCCATCCCTTGGGCCGATCTAGAGTACGTGCCTCGCCCCGGCGAGCGCATCTTCATGGCGTTCATGCTCCCTGACCTCGACCCCGCCCAGGTCCTCAAGCAACTGGGTTGGGGCATGGCGGGCGGTATGAAGACCTACCCGGTCTTCCGGCTCGCTGACCGGGCCGAAGCCACCGGCCTACTCACCGCCTCCACCGATGAGGTCGCTACCGACGCTCCCTGGGCAGTGCGCGTCGAGGTGGACGCCTATACCGGGCGGATCAAGCTGGAGCAGATCCGGGTCGTAGACGTCGCCGGCAAGGTGGCGCTGCGGCGGACGATAGACATGGAGGTCCCGCCGGGCCAGACCGGCATCGAGGTGGTGCAGTTCCAGGCCGGCGAGATCGCTAGGCTGGGGTCATACATGCTGGAGGCGCTGGTGGCGGCCGGCGGCGGAGCGCCTGTGCTTTGCCGCCAGCCACTGCGCGTGGTGGAGCCGGTCGCCGCGCCGCCGATGGTTCAGAATCCGCCCGGCGAGATTCACCACATGCGGCCGTCGCGGGTGGCCCACAACGCTGTGGATCTCCATAACCGCAGACTGATCCGACACGACTTTGTGAAGGGCAAAGACGACTATGTCCCCTTCATCATGAAGTATGCCGAGCCGGGCTTTCTCACCACCGTACGCCAGCAGATTGACGGCCATAGTCCCTGGGGCTACGGCTATCTGCTCCAGTGTCTGGCGCTGCACAAACTCACGGGCGACGATGCATACGTCAAACTGGGCCGGGACTTGATGGACTATGAGCTGACCAGGGCAGCGGAGAACTCCGTGGATGGTTTCCGGCTCTACAGCTACGCTGCCTACCGCTATTACACCTGGCTGAGGGACGCCAACAGCCCCTGGGCCCCGCCGGAGGCGGAGAAGCGCTACCGAGCCATGTTCTATCCTATCGCCGAGAAGCCGGGCAACGATCTCTTCGCCGAGTCCGGCACGCATAACCGCATTTGGCACCGCTACTGCGTCCTGAAGGTGGCCCGGCAGGTCGCCGAGGAGGACGGCAAGCCCATTGACCCACGGGTAATTGACTACACCGACTTCCACGCCAGTCTCCTGGAGGCCACGGGCGACGATGATGACGCCTCCTCCGGGTACAACTGGGGCTGGTTCTACTATGCGCTGGCCATCTACTTCCACCAGGGCAGCCTGCAGCCGGTCCTGGAGATCCCCGGCTATCTGAAGACCCTTACCCGTTACGCTGAGGCCATCGCGCCCAGCGGAGCGATGCCCACGTACGGGGCCGACAGCGGTTGGCCCTCGCTGGGGCAGAGCATTTGGACCTTCGAACTCATCTCGGCGCTGACCAAGGACGGCCGCTTCCGTTGGACCGCACACCGCGTGGCCGAGTACGTATACAACTACCTCTACGCCGACGCCACCCAGTACCACCTGCCCGCCGACAACATGAAGAACAACTTCCTGATGGGGTATTTCTACGCGGATGACGACATCGCGCCCACCGCGCCTCCGGCGGGCAGCCGACTGATCTGGCGGCATCCTCTGGTACCGGCTCCGCCTGGGCTGGAGCGTCCGGGGATGGGCATGATCATGGACGCCGGCCAGTGGAACCCAGACAAGCTCATCCTGAGCAGTGGGAACGAGCCGCGCGGACCCTGGGGGCTGGTGGAGCTACTGCCGCTGGCCGGGCACGGCGGGTCGCTGCCCGGAAACCTGATCACGTTGGTCCAGCACGACTCGGTCTTGCTGGCCGGGCAGGGGTACTACGAGCAGACTCCGAACTTCCAGAATATCCTGTGGATTGAGGACCTCGACGGCCTCGCCGCGGCTCCACAGCGGGTGAGGACCACCGTCCCTCGTCTCAGCGAGGACGCCGCCTTCACGGCCGTGCGAGTAGAGACGCAGGCCTACCAGGAACTACCTCTCACCTATACCCGGGAGGTGGTCTTCAGCAAGGGCGGGTTCCTCGTGGTCAAAGATCGGGCTGAGTTCGCTTCGGCGATGAAGGTCCGGTTGGGACCCTGCTTCCAGACGCGCAGTGTCGGTTCCCAGTGCGGGGAGAACTGGTTCAACACTTACTATGAAGAGATGTACGTTACCGGGTTGGGTCTCGGCCGCGGAGTGCAATCCTTCTTCACCCCGCCCTGGGACGCACTGATCTACTTCGCTCCCCGCGAGGGGCGCAAGCACACGGTGGTTGACACCTGGGCGGAGAATCCCTTCCGGCAATCGCCCGTCCGCATACGCCAGGAATGGGCGGGCATGACGCGTCCGGGTCAGGTGATCACCTTCACCTCGGTGGTGCTCCCGCATGCGCCGACCCTCTCGCCGCAGGACCTGCTGCAGCCTCCGCCGGAGTCCAAGGACGCAGCCCGCATCGAGGTCGTCCATGACGACGACAACCTGACGGTGCTCAAGGTGGTCACCGATACCGGGGCGGGATATGGGTACCCCTATTGGATCATGCTCAACCACACCGGAGTGCTTGCCAAGGCGGGGCCCCTGGAGAGCGACGCCTGGGTGGCCCTGGTCCGCCTGTCTCCGGACGGCAAGAGCGTAGCGGACCAGGCGGTGGCCGGCGGCACGGTACTGCGCTACAACGGAGTAGACCTGTCGGACAAGGTTTGAAAGACGGCAGTGGCGGAACCGACGCCGCCCGCCTCTCTCCTGAAGTAGGCTTCGATGAGGGAAATCCACGGCAGCACGCCACATTGCCCCGTGTCCTGTCGTGCTAACCTCATCCTCAAGGGTCGCCACGAACAACGCCTGGCTCCGGTCATCACCATGACCTTACCCGGAGGCAGGACTCTCCGCCCGCACTGCCGAAATCTCAGCTAGCGACTACTGTGAGCAAGGAGCGAGTCACATGGCATTGTCTCCCCCTCCCCGCGCTGCCGCCGCAACCATTTTCGTCTTCCTCTGCACCGCAGTTGCCGCCGCGGCGCAAGAGGTGCCTCTCCCCGGACCCGCGCTTGACCCGGTTCCCGGACCCTCCCTGACCTCCAGCGGCCTGCCCGCTCCAGCCACCTGGCCGGCGCTGCGCCACGACCGACCGCTGCGCCTCCTAGTGCTGACCGCCAAGACCGAGTCTACTGGCGTGTACCAGCGGATCGCCCGGCGCCTCCGCGCCACCTGGGAGGTCCGCTACCTTGGCGGCGGGGACGACATCTACCACGTGAACGACAAGTGGATTGAGCCACAGGCGAACCCCACCGGCAAGGAACTGGAAGCTTACACCCGCAAGGTCATCCTGGACACCGCGAACGCAGCGGCGGCCAAAAAGCAGTACGACGTCGTCTTCTGGGGGTTGCCTCAGTTGTTGCAGGAGGCGGACTTTCAGCAGGCTTTCCTTGGACTGCTGCAGGCCGGAACAGTGATTATCGTTACCGGGAGCTATTACCCCACCGCGAACTCCCCCCTGGCCCCGGTCTGGCCGGCCCAGCCCGGCAAGCGGGGCAACAGCTGGATGAGCGGCGGCGCGGAGCGGACCGAAGGGCCGGAACTGGCCGGTCTGCCGCTGGAGCGCCTGGCCGGACATACCTGGATCCCCATCGCGGAAGCTACGGAAGGGTCTACGGCCCTGGCGACCGGCGAGTCGGGCGCGTTGTTCCTGCGGCAGGTAGGGAGAGGCGCGATCCTCTTCTGCCCGACCGGCCCGATCTCCAAGAGGTGGGACGCTCTCAATGCGCTGGGGCGCAAGTACGACCACGACGAGATCTGGCTGCGGCTCTGGGATCAAGCGCTGCATACCATCATCGGAGGAGCCGACGCCATCCCGGCCTACGCCGACCTGCGCCCAGGTGAGAAGGAGGCACTCCCGGGAGCCGACTACGTCGTGCCCGGCAAACTGGTCAACCGCGCCTGGACCGGCCCACTGGCGGTGTCGGTGCATGTCACCACCCCGCGCGGCAAGGTCGTCTGGGGCAAGGAAGAGACGGTCCCCCTCCCCGCCGGGCAGGAACAGCCCTATGAGCTGCGGGTGCCGGTTGCCCCTTCTTGGCCGGCGGGACTCTATCCGGTCTACTTGACGGTCGGCGATGTCAAGAGCAAGCGCCAGTTCCACCAGGCGCTACAGTATATTCCCGTGAGCGGATCGCTCAACCTGATCCTGGCGGCCGACAAGCGGGGTTATGAGGTCGGCGAGACAGCACGCTTCGACCTGACCGCTTCCTCCCGCGCGCCGTGGCAGGGAAACTTGACGTTCGGCATCTATGACTTCCGCGGGCGTCTGTTGGCGGCGGAAGTCAGACCTGTCTCCCTCACGGAGACCCCGCAGGATCTCGACTTCACCTGGAAGGTCGCCGACCACGGCGTGCGTGACTGCGTCTACTGGGCGCAGGTGGCCGCCGTGCAGGGCCCACAGGAGTGGGGGCGAGCGGAGACCAAGCTGTACAACTATGATCGCTGGTCTATGCGCAATGAGATGCAGTGGTCCACCTGGGCGGGCATTGCCTGCTCGCCTCCGTGTGTTACGCCGCTCGGCATGCGGCTGATGGCCTTCGCCGGGATGAACGCGCTGGGCTACCCGGGGCGGAGCGAGCTGTTCTACCCGGCGGAGCGCTGGGGATGGCGCTACTATAACGAAGGCGTCGGGATGAACACCTTCTCCCCGGTCATCGAGTACGAGAACGAGGCCGAGATCGAGGCCCAACTTTTGAGCGAGGCCCAACGCCAGGAGCAGTCACCAGATTTGACCACCGCCGCCTTCGTTCTCGGTTCGGTAGGCGAGGAAGCCGGCTTCAAGCACGGTTGGGGCACGCGCTACTACTGGGAGGAGCCGATCGCCCCTGACAAGGCATGTCGCGCCTTCCAGTGGTACCTCAAGACCATCTACCCGACGCTTGCCGACTTGAACGCTGCCTGGAAGACTAACTACAAAGATTGGGCCGAGGTCAAGCTCACGAAAGAGTTCTCAGGGAACGCCCCGGCATTGGAGGCCGACGGCTGGGCGCACCCCAAGGAATCGCCGCTGGGGGCAGGGGTAACCGCCGTGAGCCTGGCACCCTACCAGGACACCGCCGACTTCTACAACTGGTACTACGACCAGTTCATCACCATCGCCCGCAAGATACTCCGTGAGAGAATCAACCCCGTCACGCTGACTATGTCTTCGGCGCCGACCATAGGCTCGGCTGACTATGACGTGCGACTGACCGGTCCCGGTGCCTGGAACGAGAGTCAGATGTGGAGCCTGAACACCGGCCCGGAGCCGGGCTTCGGTCTCATCTGGGGACACTTCGACTGGTCAGTGATGACGGAGAACATGTTCTGGGGCTTCCTGCTCACCCGCAGCGGCCACAACAACTACTGGGTAGATGTCCCGCTGATGTTCAACAACGACCTGACCCTGACCCGCTCCACCATGGCCATGCGTCGCTGGACTCGAGCACTGGCCGGCCACGAGCGCATCATTCTGGATAGCCTTCCCTTTGTCTCCGAGGTGGGGATTCTCGAGCCCAACGGCGTAGGGCGAAGCATCGCTCGCACCAACATGACCTACTCCGTCAAGGTAGCCCTGCAGCAAGGAGGTTTCGGCTTTGCAGTCGCCGACCCGGCCCGGCTGCAGGGGTACAAGGCCGTGATCGCTCTGGGCCGTCAGGCCCTGTCGGCCCAGGAGGCCGAGCAGCTCAATGCCTATGTGGAAAACGGCGGTACATTGCTCTTCACCGACCGCTTCGGCACGCAAACCGAACTGGGGACTGCCTCCCCGGTTTCGCCCGGTCAGGGGCTGGCCGCGAGGTGGGGCCTGACTCTTCCCGGACCCTTCGCACCGATTCCCCAGCACGGGTGGACGCAGGGAGAGACCTTCCCCCTGGACGTTGTGGATCCGGCGCTGGCGGGGCAGAAGATGCAGGGGTACACCGCATTCCGGGAAAGAGTCGAGGCTCCCCAGTGGCAGCAACTGGCCGCCTATACAGACGGCACGCCAGCCATTCTGACGCGTGCGGTTGGCAAGGGGCGGCTGATCTATCTCAACGCGGTCTACCAGAGCCATTGGTATATCCAGTGGATCACCCCGACCGGCCTGGAGCGTCAGGGCTTCTACCGTTTCCTCGAGTGGTTCGCGACCCAGGCCGGGGCCCGGCGCACGCTGCGCCTGGAGGGCGATCCGCGCCAATTCCTGCATGTGGCGGTGCAGCAGTTCACCGATCCCACCGGCAGAATATCCTACGCGCTCGTGCGGACCAATGGGGAGGTACCCTGGACCAGCGGCAGGCTAACCTGGCTGGGCCCGGAGAGCACCGCCTATGACGTCCTGGGCGGCGGGGTAGGCAAGCCGGCGCCGGTACTGGGGAGGGCGGTCCCCCTGAACCTGCGGCCCGGTCAGGGCCGACTGCTGGCCTTCACCGCCGCGCCGATCAAAAGCGTGCGGTTGACAGCTTCTCCAACTCGCTTCACCGCCGGCAGCCCGGTACGGCTCACCGTCCAGATCCTGGACGCGGCGGGCCAGCCAGTGCCGGGGAGTTTCCCCCTGGAACTGCGCGCCGCGCTGGGTGGGAGCGACCTCCCCGGCCTGGCCCGGTCCTTCTCGGCGGAGAGCGGGGACGGGTATACGCTCAACACCGCGCTAAGCGATCCGCCCGGCAAGTGGACGCTTACCCTTACCGACGGCATCACCGGTCTGTCAGAAACCGCCACCGTGGAGGTGACCGCCTCGCCGGCTACCGGGCAGGCTCCCGGCAACGTTGCCTGGGGCTGGCCCTCGGAGATTCCCGAGCCGCAGCAGTTGAGCGCCGACGAGTTCGTCGGCCGGCTCAAGCAACTGGCTGACCTGTACCGCCGAGACCTGTCCGGCGAGAACTGGATGACTAAGCAGTACCTCGGTTGCTACTACGACTACTTCCCCGGCACGCGGCACGATCTCTTGCGCCCGCTCAATGAGGCGGACTGGATGGTCTATGCTCCGGCTCTGCGGCAGGCGATTACCGGCGGCGCTCGCCTGGTGCTGGTCGGTGAAGATCTGGGGATTGACCCCGCCACCGGCCTGGAGACGTGGCCGAGCGGCTACCAGCGACAGTTGGAGGCGGTCGTGACTGCTCTCGCCGGGGCCAGGTGGAGCGTCGCTACCCAGGACGGCGACACGATCGTCGCGCGACTAGGAACAGGAGAGGTCGTGCTTAGCCGGGAATCGCCCGACGCCGCCGGCAACACCAATACCGAACTCACCCGCTGGCAGCAGCGCTGGCTGCAGGAACTGAAAGCGGCGCGGGCAGGCGCTGCGCAGCCCGAGCTGAAAGCTCCTGACGCTAGCCGGCTGGCGCGCTGGTGGCGGGGGGCCGAAGCGATTGTATCGGACCCGCGAACCGTGACCTGGATGCAAGGCAACCAGCGCGAAGTCAAGCTTGCGGTGGACCCGGCGCAGTTGCTGGGCCCCACCTTGGCCCTGGTGCTCCCGCCCACCGGACAGGTCAAGCGACTGGAGTTCGCGGTGGCGGCTGACCCAGCGGAGACCCGACTGGCGCTGGACCTAGGCTGCGATGATATCGTTGACCTGGAGGTCAACGGCGCGGGGACCGCCGACCTGGCAGAAGCCACCCGTCGGTGGCTGGCCTGGCGCGAAACCACCGGCCAAGGACTTGTCCGAGACGAACAGGCTTGGCGCGTGGTACCGGTGCGCGTCACGGGGCAGGGAAAGGCTGCGGTCACCGTAAACAGCCTCACCGTGGTCGTGCAGTAAGGGGCTCGACCCCGCCCCCGCTGCCAGGAGGCAGTACCAGCCTACGCCGTGCACGCGCTTACGAGAAGACGTTTGTTTCAGTCCGATCGCGCTAGGCGCTTTTCGAGCGCACCATCTCAGATTCGGGAACCGGTGCCCCGGTACGACGGGCCCCTCGCCCATCGTACTGGAAACACACGATCCTCATTGCCGGAGGTACAACCATGATCGCTCGTCGCTATCTCGTGCTTGCCCTGCTGTTCCTGACGGCCTCCCCCATCCTCGCCTACGAGCCCTTCGTGCTGGTTCCGGCTCCGGGCAAGGTCATCGTGGATGGCAAGTCCAACGACTGGGATCTCTCCGGAGCCTATGGGCCGGTCACCTTCGACCCGGAGTTCCTGGGCCAGACCGATGCCACCTTCTGGGGCATGTACGACCAGGACAACCTGTACCTTTACGTCCGGGCCCATGACCCCACCCCACTCATCAACCGGGGGATCGTGGAGGAAGGCAACTACTGGTCCGGGGACTCCATTGAGGTGCGGTTCTCGCTGGACGCCAAAGACGGCGTGCCTCCCCCCAACAACAGCCCTGCGGTCCGCAATATGGCCTTCTGGTACAACAGCGACCGCCAAAAGCCCCAGTTCTTCTTGCGCGAGACCATGAAGTATGTCCCGGTCCCCTCCACCGGCATGCAGGTGGCCTTCCGCAAGTGGGACGACGGGCTCGGCTGGGACTGCGAGATAGCCGTGCCCTGGAAGACGCTTTCGGAGAAGGTTCGCCCCCAGCCGGGTGATCACGTAGGCTGGTGCATGGCCGTGCTCTTCGGTAATCAGGCCGGCACCGGCTTCTGGCGCAAGGCTAACGTCCTGGCGGGCGATATCAACTACCAGGACACTGCCTCCTGGTTCACCCCCGGCGCCTTCTTCTCGCCTACGGGTAAGGTGCCGCCCAACCCCAAGACCGCTACGCAGCCTGCCGGCGCCCAGCCGGTGGCCCCCCCGGTGGCGAACATCGAGTATGCTCTGCCCCGCGCCGGAGAGGTATCTCTCGCCGTTTACGGGCAGGACGGCCAACTGGTCCGTACGCTGCTCTGCCACGCGCCCCAGGAGGCGGGCAAACAGAGCATTCCCTGGGACGGCTATGACGATGACGACCAGCCGCTGGCGCCGGGGCAGTACTCCTGGAAGCTGGCCGTCGGCGACGGAGTCCGCGCCACCTACATGATGGGCCTGCTCAACGGCGGCACGCCCAAGTACCCCACCGCCGACGGCAAAGGCTCCTGGGGCGGCATCTGGGGCAACATCACTGACGTCGCCGCCGACAAGTCTGGCATCTACGTCCTGTGGGAAATGGAAGAGGGGCAGGGCGCGCTGGTGAAGATTGACCCGCAAGGGATGGTTATCTGGAAACAGCATATCCCCCAGGCGCTGGTGGGCTGGCAGACCGCGGTGGCGACCAACGGGCAGTACGTGGTCATCGCCGATGACAAGGGCCTGTGGCGGGTAGATGCGCTGACCGGTGACTACGCTCCCTTCACCGAAAAAGACGCTTACATCCAGATTCCGGCCTCCGAGGCTTGGAACGCAGTGCCGCCGGAGCAGCGGGCCCAGCAGGTGCCGGAGCTAACGCGCCTCCCGTACCTGGGCGCGGCAGCGACGCCGGGCAAGCTGGGCATGGCTCAGGCTTTCTGTGGCCTGGCCATGGCCGGCAATCGCATCTATGTCAGTCGCCTCGTGGACGACAAGGTGGAAGTCTACGACATGATTACCGCGCAGAAGAGCGGCGAGGTGGCAGTGCCCCGGCCCTTTGGCGTCGAGGTGGATCGGGGCCGGCTGTACGTGGCCAGCGGCAAGCAGGTGCTGCGCTTCGACGCTATCACCCTGACTCCGCAGGGCAACGCCATCAGCGAGGGACTGGACGCGCCATACGGCATCGCCCTGGACGCCTCCGGTTGCTTCTGGATTACTGATCTGGGGGCTTCTCAACAGGTCAAACGCTTCTCGCCGGACGGCCGGCTGATGGTCGCCTTTGGCCAGCCCGGCGGGCGGCCCCTAACCGGAGGAAAGTTTGTCAAGGAGGACTTCCTTCACCTCACCGGCATATGCGTGGAACCCCGCACAGGCCAGGTCCTCTTTGGCGAAGACATCGCACCCAAGCGCCTAGTAGCCTTGGACAGCCAAGGCCGGTTCTTGCGAGAGTGGCTGGGGCCCTACTCCTGGGGGGGAGCGGGCTTCCAGGTGGACGTGCGCCATCAGCCTATGCAGCTTTACGCCTTCGCCGGTACTGACGTCATCCGCTTCAACCTCAACCTCCAGGAAGGCACCGCCGAACTGGACGCGGTCTGGCCCAACGTGGACTTCAAAGGACCCGCCGGCCAACAGGTGCTGTACTACTACTACCGCCAGGGGAAGCTTGTATATCACGGGGGGACGCCATACCTCGGCATCGCCGGACACGACGTGTCCTTCTTCAAAGTGGACGGCTATCGCCTGCTGCCTTCGGCCTTTGTCTCCACGGGACGCTTCGGCGCGCTGGAGAGCCTCGGTCTGGGCAAGCCTACCTACAACGGCGGGGTGATCTGGCACGACGGCAACGGCAACGGAGTGGTGGACCCGGACGAAGTCAGGTTGTACGACAAGCTCCCCCAGCCCTGGCCGGCGGGCTACTGGCAGCCGTGTATCGGCAGGAGCTCCGACCCGGAGGATTTCACCCTCACCTGCGCCGGGCCCCCGGGCATGTACAGCCTCCCGTGCACCGGCTTCGACGACCATGGCAATCCGCTCTTTGACTTCGCCGGAATCAAGGCCCTGGCCGCTCCCCTCCCTTACCCCTCCACGGACCCGATCCCGCGGATTGGGGAGGATGCCTCACTGTACTATAGCCGCTGTAGCTACGCCAAGCCCGGCGAACAGCCCAAGGGCCTGGACTGGGCTGCTCGCATTACCGACACCGGCTTTGCCAAGCTCCACCCCGACGGCACGCCCGCCTGGAAGGTCATGCGCAAGGCCGAGTCCTTCCGCCGGCCGGAGCAGGCCTACGCCATGCAGTACATGGACGGCCCCTACCAGGGTTGCCTGTTCGGCGACGACTGCAGCGGCGGGCAGACCTACGTGGTGGACGAAGACGGGCTGGTCCTGGGGATCTTGTTCGAGGATGTGATGCGCGGCCCCTCGCCCTCCCCCTACACAATGTACGTTGAGCACTTCACCAGCGCCTACTTCACGGACCCGGCGACGCGACAGCTCTACGCCCTGACCGGGGCGGACGACATCCGCATCTTCCGCATCAGCGGCATAGACAGCGTCCAGCGCCTGCAGGGCACGGTCGCCTTCACCCAGAACCCGGCCCCCAAGGTTGCCCCGGCCGCGGCGGAGGCGAAGCTGGCCCGTGCGGTCTTCTTCCGGCAGGCGCTGCAGACTGACGGGAACCTGGCCGAGTGGAAGGACGTGCCCAAACAAGAGATGGCCGTCGGCAAACCCGGCGAAGAGGCCAGTGCTACCTTCCAGTTGGGCTACGACGCGAAGAACCTGTATGCGGCGTTCCACGTGGTGGACAGCTCACCGTTGCTCAACGCCGGAGTGGCCCTGGATACTATCTGGAAGTACGGTGACTCGCTCAGCCTCTACCTGGCCTGCGACCCGGCGGCAGCGGCCGACCGCAAGGACCCAGTTCCCGGTGACGTACGTCTGGTACTGACCCGCTACCAAGGCAAGCCGCTGGTTCTGGCCTACCGCGCCCGAGTACCCGGCACCCGCAACCCAGCCGTCTTCACCTCAGCAGTGGGCAGATACACTATTGACGTGGTGGAGCCGATCCGCGAGGCGCGTTTAGCCTTCAAGATTGACGCCGACAAGCGGGGGTACACCGCCGAACTGGTCATACCGCTGAGCGCCCTGCCGCCGCTGGCCCCCAAGGCCGGCCTGCAGATCGGCTTCGACGCTGCGGTGGACTTCTCCGACGCGGCGGGCCAGTTCAATGCGGCACGCCTCTTCTGGACAGGCCGCGAGGCCATGGTCCGGGATGTCCCCACTGAGGCCAGCCTCTTCCAGGACAAATGGGGGCGGCTGGAGTTCGAGGCGGACTAGCGAAGGAAGTCATCGCACCCGCGCCGGGGAGGATTCTGGGCCTTCCCCGGCGCATTCTTCACCAGTCAACAGCATCGTGTCACAGGAGGTATCCACCATGTCCGACCAACTCGCTATCAACGGCGGCCCGAAGGTAGCCGAGGGCCCCTTCCCGCCCTGGCCTTGGTACACCGAGGAGATCATCCAGGCCGCGATGGAACCGCTGCGCAGCGGCAAGATCAACTACTGGACCGGCCCGCTGGGGATGAAATTCGAGCAGGCCTGGGCCGACTGGTGTGGCGCCAGGTACGGCATCTCCACCTCTAACGGCACCAGCGCCCTGCATGTAGCCCTGGCCGGCCTCGGCATCGGCCCCGGTGATGAGGTGATTGTTCCCTCGTACACCTTCATCGCGACTAGTTTCTCCGTCTGCCAGGCCGGGGCCGTACCCGTCTTCGCCGACGTGGAGCGGTATGGACACACGATCAGCGCGGAGTCCATCGCCACCAAGATTAGCGACCGCACGAAGGCGGTCATCGTCGTGCACCTGTACGGCGAGATGTGCGACATGGAGGCCATCCTCGCCGTGGCCCGCGCGAACAATCTCCTGGTGGTGGAGGACTGCGCCCAGGCGCACGGCGGCTCGTGCTCGGGGCTGAGGGCCGGGACCATCGGTGACATCGGGGCCTTCTCCTTCTGCCAGTCCAAGCACTTCTCGACCGGCGGCGAGGGCGGCTGCGTGGTCACCGACGACGAGGACGTGGCCTGGCTGTGCCGCTCCTTCCGCGACCACGGGTACGATGTCCGGCAGCGGATGAGCCTGCTGGAACTGGAGGCGAAACTGCCGTACATCCACAACATGGTGGGGTTCAACTTCCGGATGACGGAGATGCAGTCGGCCATCGGGCTAAAGGAGATAGAGCGGTTGGACAACTGGAACCTGGCTAACCGCCGGCGCAACGGGGAGTTGCTCAACGAGCGGCTGGAGGGCTGCCCCGGCATCCGGCGCCTGCCGATAGACACGGAGGCGCGGCGCAATGCCTACTGGCTGTACCCGATCGTGCTGGACATGGACGCGCTCTCCTGTGACATCAAGCAGTTCACCGCGGCGCTGAACGCGGAGGGGATCCCGGCGGGGCCGGTGTTCTGGCCGCAGTGCTACCAGGAGAAGGCGTTCGTGGAGCACAACGGCTTCGGGCGGCTGCGGTACCCCTTCGAGGACCCGGCGACGCGCCCGGAGGCGGTGAACTACGCGGAGGAGTACTGCCCCAACGCGGCGGAGGTAGAGAAGGCCTGCTTCTGGGTCCCCACGCACCCGACTTATGAGGTAGAGCACATGGAGCTGATTGCGGAGGGGATTCGGAAGGTGGCGGAGCGCTTATCTGAAGTAGGGGCGCGATTCATCGTGCCCTAGGAGCACCGCGGGAGTGCGCACAGAGGTGATAGTGATGAACTACGTGGACGCTCTGCTTGGGGCAGAGAAGATGGGCTATCGTAGTGTACAGATTGGTGGCTGGCAAGACCCGTTTGAGGTGCTCCAGGCGGAGAGGGACGGGTACGACCCACCGCCCGCACCACCGATGGAATGGGCACTGATAGCTGATGAGTTGGTCCTCAGCCCAGGTCGCATGGGCGACGAAGACTCGTTCGACTTGGCTATCGGGGAGGATAGGGGCGGGTGAGCGCTGATCCGCCACATAGAGGTGGTGCCAGTCGCGTCACTCTCCATGCTACATCCGCTGTTCCTAGGCTCCGCCCATGAGCCAAGCACCGACCGGGAGAGGCTGCTTCGTCTGCGGGAGATGGCAGGCGTTCCCGACCTGGCCGACTTGCGCAACACCGACTTCACCCCCGAACTCGTGATGGCGGTGGAGATGGCTGTCGTGGCTGCCCTCCGGAGGTCGGTCTCCCTTCTGGCCGACCTGCCCGGACTGGCGCGTGTGGTCAACAGGGAACCCAACGGTGGCTGAGTGGCTGCGAACAGCCGGTTGGCCGGCGGTCTTACCCGCGTTCCGCCCCGAGAGCAGAAGGGTACGCCCCCAGCCGAATGGCTTCCTGCTCCAGCGGTCGCCCAGCATGGGGCGCAATGAATCAGGCCCCTACACCTCCACCGCCCTCCCTACCCTCGCGCTCTCGTAGCACGCCGCCATGAGGCGCTGGTTCCAGAGGCCCTCCTCGCCGCTGATCATGGGCACGATCCCCTTCTCGATGCACTCCGACATGTGGTCCAGCTCGGCGGCGTAGATGGACACGGGGTCCGGGGTAATCGTCTCGCGCTGGGTCCCGCCTCGCTCCTGCTGGGCGGCGTAGTCGCTCTGCGGAGATTCCACCAGCGACAGGCTCCCCGCCGAGCTCTGCCCGATAGTTCCCGCCGCCAGGATCGCCCCGCCCGAACCGTAGATCTCGAGCCGATTCTCTACCGCGTCGTCGGGGATGCAGAAGTAGTTGTCCACCACGCCCAGCGCGCCATTGTCAAAGCGCGCCGTCACCACCGCCGCGTCGTCCACCTCATAGTCCTGGATGAGCGTGCCCATCATCGCCGTGACCTCGGTGACCCTGGCGTCCATGATGTACTCCAACAGGTCCAGGCAGTGGCAGCCCATGTCCATGAAGGCGCCGCCGCCGCCGAGGTCCTCCACCTGCCGCCAGGCGCCCGGAATCGCCGGGTACCAGCAGGAAAGCTGCGCGCGGCCCATGACCGGCTGGCCGATGCGGTCCTCGGCCACCAGCCGCTTGGCCTCCTGGTGGCAGGCGTGGAAGCGCATCATGTAGGCCGAACCGAGGATAACCCCCGCCTGCTTGCAGGCAGCGACCATCCGCTCCGCCTGGGCGACGTTCAGCCCCAGCGGCTTCTCCACCAGCACGTGCTTGCCGGCCTGGGCTGCCGCCACGCACTGCTCGGCGTGCAAGTAGACGGGGGTGGCAAGGTACACCGCCTGTACCTCGTCATCGGCCAGAATGCTCTCCAGATCGGTGTAGGCGCGCGGGATGCTGAACTCAGCGCGGACTTCCTCCACGGGCTGGTCCGGCGGAGCCTCCACCGCCACGATTCGGCTCTTGCGGGCGTGCTTGACAACCTCCGGAATGGTGCGCCGCCGGGCGATTCCCGTCGCGCCGATGACTCCCCAGGCGATGGACATAATCGGACCTCCTTGCCGAGCTGAGAGACGATTGATGATTTCGCGAACCAGCGCCAATCATTTCGGCGGGGGCGGGCACATCTCCTTCGCCCCGACCCCTGCTCCGTGCCTGAGGAGGGATTCACCTTCCCCGGAGGAACTCTGAGCCACTCCACACAGTCGGAGGTTCGCTCCATGTCTACCCCGTGGGACCACCTCTCCCGCTACCTTCTTGCGGTGGCCCTGCTGGCCGGCGCCGGCAGGCTCACGGCGCAGGTCCCGACGGGCGCGGAGGAGTGGCCCTCTCTCCGCCCCGACGTCTGGCTTGACGACCTGCGCCCTCTGACGGCGCCCACTCGTCCTAACCCTAAGTGGCTTGGTGCCTACCCGATCTCCACCCCGCGCACCTATCACGGGGCCAATCTCGAATACGTGATGATGCCACTGGGCGGGATCGGCACCGGGACGATCTGGTTGGACGGGCAAGGCCGGTTCGCGGTCTGGCAGATCTTCAACAACTACGATGAGACGTTCCGCCCCGACAACTTCTTCGCGATTCGGGCCCAGGTGGCAGACCAGGAGCCGGTGACCCGAGTGCTCCAGACCGTTCCACAGGCGGGCCTGGCTCCGATGCAATCGCTGGAATATGAGGGTGGCTACCCGATCGCTCGGCTTACCTTCACTGACCCGGCCCTGCCGGTCACGACCCGCCTGGAGGCTTTCAACCCGCTCCTCCCCACCGACACAGCCAACTCCTCACTCCCCTGCGTTATTGTCCGCATCACCGCGCGTAACGGAGGCAGCCAAGCGGCGCGTGTGCAGGTGCTGGGGGCTGTGCGCAACCAGGTCCCGCCTCCTTCGGCGGCCGGCTATAGCCTGCCTGGGGGCCCGGCGGTCGTGCCGGCAACAGAGAGGGGCGCCGCCGGACTCTTCCTGTACCAGCCGGAGGGGCCGCTGGCTTCGGGGCTGGTCCAGGTGCGCTCCGCGGAGGGCTGTTTGGTGCCCGGACCGCGCCTGCTCTGGCTGCAGCCACTGGGGGACATGCTCGGAGACATCACCGAGGGAAACAGCCGGACGACCCGGATGGAGATCCTGGCCCGGTTCGCACAGCAGGGCGGTGGCGTGGTGATAGCCGGGATCACTCCGCAGCTGCTTGCCGACCTGGAGGCCGCTCGTCACCAGGAGAACCGCTGGGAGCAGATCACCATCTTCGAGGACTTCGAGAAGCCCACATACGAAGGCTGGACCATCACCGGCGAGGCCTTCGGCCAGGGGCCGGCGCACGGTACTTTCCCCGCTCAGCAGCCGGTCAGCGGCTTCCTCGGCCAGGGCTTGGTCAATACCTACCTCCGCGGCGACGGCCCGCAGGGCGAGGCCATTTCCAAGCCCTTTGTCATCGAGAAACGCTACCTCGGCTTCCTGATCGGCGGCGGCTATCACCCCGCAGAGACCTGCCTCAACCTCAAGGTGGACGGCCAGGTGGTCCGCACTGCCACTGGCCAGAACAACGAACGGCTGCTGCCGATGAAGTGGGACCTGCAAGACCTGCGGGGCAAGACCGCGACGCTGGAGATCATTGACCACAACTCAGACGGCTGGGGCCACATCAACATTGACCAGATCGTCTTCAGCGACCTGGACCCCGCCACGGCCTTGCGGATTGACAACTCGGTAGAGGCCCTGGCCAAGGCCTGGACCTGGCCACTGGCCGGCGCTACTGAAATGATCGCCCCGGCGGGGGCACAGGGCCGGGCGATCGCGCCGCTAGTGCTCGCCGCCAACGAGACGTGGAGCCTGACCAAGTACCTAAAGCTGGCCCCCGAGGTGGTCAAGGCCACAGGCCTGGAGGTTCTGGCAGCCGCTCCCGACGGGTCTCCGCTCGTCTTGCGCGGCCCTCTTGGGAAAGCCAGTCTTACCCTTGCTCTGGCCGACGACCTGCCCTGGTCCTGGGCCAGCCTGCTGCTGCGCCAGGCTCGAGGCGAGAGGCTGCCGACCGGAGCGCGGCTGGTCCCAACTTCCTGGCAGGTGGGCAGCATGGCCCTAACTAGTCCGGACGCTGCTGTGGCCTCGTCCTGCTGGAATGACCCGGCGGTATTGGCGGCGAGCTTCGCCAACAATACTGGGGGCCCTACCGCGGCCCCTGGCCCCGCCCCCAACGCGGCGATCTACGAGTCGCTGACCGTTCCTCCCGGCCAGGACCGCACGGCGACCTTTGTCATCTCCTGGCACTTCCCCAATGTGGATCGCCTGGGCAATCACTCTGGCAACCTCTATACGCGCCGCTTCCCCGACGCCCTGGCGGTAGCCCGCTACGTGGGAGAGAACGCCGCAGCCTTGTGGGAGCGCACCCGCCTGTACCACGACACTATGTACCAGTCCAACCTCCCAGCGGAATGGCTTGACGCCATCACCTCCCAATCCTGCATCTTCCGGGGACCTACGGCCTGGCAGGCGGAGGACGGCTACTTTGGCGGCTATGAGGGCGCCTACGGCTGCTGCCCACTCAACTGCACCCACGTCTGGAACTATGCCCAGTCGCACGCCCGCCTATTCCCGGAGCTCGGACGGAACATGCGCCGCTCCGACCTGCTGGTATACATGAGAGACACCGGCGAGATCTCGCACCGCCACCACGGCTGGCACGGAGCCTTCATTGACGGCCAGTGCGCCGCGATCGAGGGGGCTTATCGCGAGTACCAGCTCAGCCCCGACCGGAAATTCCTGGACGAGGTCTACCCCAGTCTCAAGCGGGCCACTGACTGGCTGATTGAGCGGATTGACGCCGATCACGACGGCGTCCCCGGTGGGCATCAGCCCAACACCTACGACTGCAGCGTTTCGGGAGCCAACACCTTCATCGGCTCGCAGTACCTCTCTTCCCTGGCTGCAGCGCAGAGGATGGCCCTGCTCGAGGGGGACGGAACGACGGCCGCTCGCTGGAGCACCATCCGCGAGGCGGGCATGAGGAACCAGGACGACCGCCTGTGGAAGGACGAGTACTACATCCAGATCCCCGACCCCCAGCCAGCCAGCGACTACAACACCGGCTGCCACAGCGACCAGCTGCTCGGCCAGTGGTGGGCACACATGCTGGGTCTGGGGTACCTGTACCCCAGAGAGCGGGTGAGGACCGCCCTGCAGTCGGTGATGAGATACAACTTCCGCACTGACTTCCACGGCTTCGAGCAGAAGCCGCGGCGGTACATTCCCGACGATGAAGGCGGACTGCTCATGTGCACCTGGCCGCACGGCGGGCGACCGCCCAGCTTCACCAACTACTCGGATGAGGTCTGGACCGGCATTGAGTACGCCGTGGCTGGGGCGCTGATCTACGGAGGAGACATCGAGAAGGCCTGCAAGCTAGTGGCGATGGCCCGAAGCCGCTACGACGGCCGTCGGCGCGACGGGCTGAACTCCGGTCCGGGCGGCAACCCCTTCAACGAGCTGGAGTGCGGCAAGTTCTATGCGCGGGCCATGAGTTCCTGGGGGTTGCTGATCGCGGCGCAGGGGCAGATTCTTGATGGTCCGGCGGGAATACTCGGGTTCAAGCCCCACTGGCAGCCCCAGGACCACCGGTCTTTCTTCACTGCGCCGGAGGGCTGGGGCCTGTTCGTTCAGCGGCGCAGCGGCAACAGCCAGACGGAGCGCCTGGAATGGCGCTCCGGCCGACTGCGGCTCGCCGAGATGATCTTCGCCCTGCCCACTGCGGCAGGCAGACTGCAGGCAACAGTGTCACTTAGCGGCAAGCGTGTCTCCGTGCAGGCCACGCGGACCGGCGAGGAGGTGCGGCTACGCCTGTCACAGGCAGTGACCGTGCGGGAGGGCGAGGTGGTGCAGGTGGAGATGAGGTGGTAGAAGGCCGCTGAGCTAGGGCCGCAACCTTTCCCACGCTCCCGGCTCGTGCTCCTCCAGCAGGGCGATGACCTGGGCGTAGTTGCGAATGCCATTGGTGGTACCCGGTGCAGTGGTGGCGATCCCACCCAGGGCATTGGCGAACTTGGCAGTTCGCTCCAGGTCCCACCCTTGCAGATGCCCATAGAGGAATCCGGCCACGAAGGCATCCCCGGAGCCGCTGCCGTCCACAACCTTGACGGGGTAGGCCGGTGCCCGTACCTCCTCCTCGGCCGTGCGGACGTAACACCCTTCCGGCCCCATCTTCAGCGCGACCAGGCTGGGCCCCAGGTCGAGCAGCGCCTGCGCTATCTCCTCTGGACGCTCCAGACCGGTCAATTCTTGGGCCTCGGGCAAGCTGGGCAGGAACAGATCCGTGTGGGGAAGCAGCGGCCCCACCGCGGTCATCCACCGACCCGTGTCATCCCAGGCCGTATCCACGCTCGTAGTGACCCCAGCCGCCTTAGCCACGGACAGCACCTCCGCTTGCGGCTCGCCGTCGAAGCCGGGCATCAAGAGCACCCCGCCCAGATGGAGAATCCGGGCCGACTTGACCAGGTCCAGGTCGAGCCGCGACGGCTCCAGATGCGCATCCGCTCCAAAACAGTGCAGGAAGGTCCGCTCCCCGGCGCTGTCTATGAGGATGAGCGTGGTCGAGGTGCTAGCGGCACAGGTGCGGTATACCCCGCTGACGTCCACCGCGTCCTGTCGCAGCAGATCCAGCACCAAGTCGCCGAAGCCGTCCTCGCCGACGCAACCCATCACCGCGGTGGACACGCCCATGCGAGCCAAACCGACGCCGGTGTTGGCGGCGCAGCCGCCCAGGCTGATGCCCGTCTCCGCCACCACTCCTAAGCGGCCCCGCTCCGGCCACTCATCTACCGGCCGGGCCCAGACGTCGGCAACAACAATTCCCAGACTGACAACTTCGGGCATGGTAGACGCACTCCTTCAAGTCCGTGGATGAGGCCGGCACACGCGACCCGACTGCCGGCGAGATATTGGCATAGGCCCGGTGACCGCGCCACGCGGCAGCCGCACGTACCCTCTACTCCACCGCAATCAGCCCCCAGTGCTGCGGCTGCAGACGCGCCTCGGTGGGCAGATCGTTGACAATAGACACCTCCGCGCTACGGTTGGCCCAGTAGGCCCGGACAGCGGTCCGGCTACCCCCGGCGTCGGAGAAGAGCACGCCCACGTCTCCGCGCAGCACCATCCCCGCCTGCGGGATCAAGCCCAGCGCGGCCAGCGGCACCGCGGCCTCCAGCGTGTACCCCTGCGGCGACGTCTGGAACTTGACCTGCGCCTCGGTGATCGGCGCTACATAGTCAAACTGCTCCCCGCCGGTGGGCGAGGTGAAGTTCCGCGGTTGCTTCTCTCGTGGGGACACAGGCTTATACACCACCGCTACCGGCTGGTCGCCGACCACGCTGAAGAGCAGCCGCAGGTCCCCTGCTGCCGGTCGAGTGCGCTGCGGATCCGCCTGCGGATTGGCGGCCAGCATCAGGTCCACGGCGTCCCCCGACTTGAACAGCAGCGCCGGGTCGCCTGCGGCGTTCCTCATCGGCGAGTCGTCCTTGACCCTGCAGGCCAGGTACAGGTTCTCACCGTCATAGCCGAGCACGGCTTGCGCGGTGCGGCCAGCTCCGGCGTCAATGGGCACCGCCTGCCTCAGGTCCCACTCCGCCAGATCCCCGTCCAGGACAGGGGCCCGGCCTAGGCGGGCCATCTCCAGGCGCTTGCCTGCCGCCGTGCCCGGCGCACCGGCAGCCAGAGCCTCCATCGCCTTCTTCTGGTCGGCGGCACTGATCCTGACGGCCCCTTCGCCGGTGCGGATGGTCTCCAGGCCCAGCACCTCCCAGACTCGGGCATCCGTATCGCCCGCCTGCAGGTAGAACTTGCCGTTCTCCCGATTGCGGTAGAAGAAACCGGAGAAGTTCTCCGGCCAGACCAGGCTGCTGTCCGCCTTAGGTCCGTAGCGCTTGTCCTTGGAGAGCGCCGTGACCCACAGGCCGTCCTCGCTGAGCACGTTGAACTGCCCGAAGTAGCCGTTGACGGCGACCAGGTTCAGGCTCTTGCCCCCCGGGAGGCTGATCGCGCCCTGCCCGATCAGCTTCATGGCCCCGACTACCATGCCGGGCTGGAAAAGCGGGGCATCGAGACCGAAGTTCAGCCAGACCTTGCGGTAAGTCCACAGACGCTTGCCTCCAGGAGCATAGCGGGAGAGGCCCCGCAAGGGCGTTCCGCCCCCCTCTGTGCCTGCCTCCTCCAGAAGGTAGATGCTGCCCTGCGTATCGGTCTGCACACCCCCCACCGTGCCCCGGCTGACCGTGGTCAGCACTAGCTCCCACTCGCTCAGCGGTGGATAGACTGGCACGCCGCTGGGCAACCACTCCTTCACCGCCGCGCGCAGGACATAGCCGAGGTTCCACGGCGTCGCCTCATAGAGAGTCATGTCATCCGTGAACCAGTCGCCCCAATAGAGGCCGGGACGAGCTTTTAGTGGCGTCTGGGCGATGGCCTCGATGGTGAGCTCCTCCGCCTGATACAGACCATCTCCGTTCAGGTCAGCCCACACCGAGTAGAACAGCCCTTGGTCGCCCTGTTTGCCGTCGGGTCCCGTGACTAGCTTGCGGTTAGCCTCCGAGAGCACGTCGCGAACGTCCTGTTTGGACCAACCTTCCGCAGGACCAAGGTTGACAGCCAACCCAGCGCTGACTGCGGCCACCGGTTGGGCGGTCATGGTCCTCTCGTCATAGAGAAAGACCGTAGTGTTCCCGCGCCCACGACCGATCAGATACGTACGCCCCTGGAAGTGACGGACGTCCAGGTGACGGCCCTGGACGCCAAAGTCGGGCGTGACCTGGCGCCCCAACAGGTTCGGCCGGACCAGGGTAGACAGACAGCGCGAGGCTCCCGTGTCGTAGTCAATCTCATACAGAGTGCCATGGACGTTGATCCGCCGCGGGTTATCCTCGTCCGCGGCCGACATCACGGCGTACGAGCCGGGCCCGTGCAGGTCGGCCAGCAGTCTCCCCTCCCGGCTCCACACGCTGACTCGACGCGGGCTGTCATCCTGCTCCGCCACCCAGATCTTGCCCGCGGCGTCCACGGTGATTCCCGCTGGCTGCAGCATCCCCTCGGGCTCGTACTTGCCCAGCCAGGGGCGCCCGCCCGGCTTGCCGATCGTCCCCAGCATCTTGCCGCTAGGGTCAAAGATCTTGACCTGCATAGCCTCGCCCCGGTCGGTCACGTAGACATTGCCCTGCTTGTCCAGGGCCAGGCCGTACGGAGCGGATAACCCCGTGGTGACCACCGGAACGACCTGACCCGAGGCCGGGTCCAGGCGCACCACACTCTGTTCGCTGACCACCAGAACCTGGCCGTCGGCGGCAACTTGCAGACCGACCGGATGCGGTATGGCCCACTCGCCCGCCTTCTCGCCGGTCTGCAGATCGTACTTCACGACCCTGCCGTCTAAGTACAACGAGGCATACAAGTTGTTGCCTTGCACGGCGATTCCCAGCAGATTGAGGCGCGCTTGGTCCGGCCCAAAGCGATGCTGCGCGTAGCGCTCCCAGAGCGGAAGGTCGGGCGGTAGGGCCCCGTCGGGCCACTCAGTCACGCTCAGCACCCGTTTCCCAAAAGCGAAGTTCTCCGGGCGGCCGGTGAGCGCGTTCCAGCGTACTATGCCCGCCCGGTTGATGTCGCCCTCGAACCCACCCCAGAACTTGCCGTCCTGAGCGACATATAGGTACTTCCCGTCGGCAGCCTGGGCCGTGACGACTATGCCCACCTCCAGGACTATCCCTTGGCCCCAGAGCTTGCGCGGCTTACTCTCGGCGGTCAGGTCGGTCTTGACAGCAATATTGGCCCAACCCGCCTCGCTGACGCCCCAGCCCAAGTAGACACGCTCCTCATCGGAGGCCGCCGCAACCGGCGGAGCGTGATCGCCACCCCAGGAGCCGGTGCCATCGTCAGTCACCCAGGGCGGGTTCCCGGCATTGTGCAGTGAGGTCACCCACTTCAAATCCGTACCCCGATGCGTAAGCACCTTCAGCCGGTAGTCCCCGGGGGCCAGAGGTGCGCCGTCATCATCCAAACCGTCCCACTTGACCGCCAGGCTGTTGCCCTTGCGCGGATAGTCCGAGACGGCGTACCCGGTGAGCAGGCTCCGGACCAGTACGCCCTCGCGGTCATACAGCGCCGCACTGATCGCCTTGGCCTGGTTGTCCGGGAGCGGCACCGACAGCTCCAGCGGCAACCTCTTCTCCTCGGCAGAGACGGGACGCTCGGTGGCGGGTAAACGGCCTTTCGGGGAAAGGTATAGCCGTCCCCACATCTCAGTCCCCTGAAAGGAAAAGCCCACAGTGCGGGTAACATCGTTGTAGGTCTGGGCATGTTTCCACCCGGTGGCGTCGCCCCACAGCGGTTGTACCACCAGGGCCAGATAGTCCCCGGCCCTGGGAGGCTTGTCCCCCGCATTCAGGCGCGACCAGGGAACCCTTGCCTCGAGCGTGTAGCCCTGCCCGTCCTTGTCAGCGAGGAAAGCTAACCCGGACTGCGTACCCGTCCACAGGCGACCGCCGTGGTAGTCCATCCCATAGCTGACCTGCAGAACCGGCAACTTCTTGCCGGTGTAGTACCACATGGTCAGGTGGCAGACCTGTTCGGCAGCGCGGGCATACGACCCGGGCAACGGATACGGCGCCCCCGCATCGCTGCATAGGCGGACCTGCAAACAGTCACCCGCCCAGCCCAAACCCGGCTCCACCGCCGGGTCGTGCTGGTTCATCAGCGGCGTGTCATCCGCGAAATGCGCGGAGAGGTAGAGCGCCTCGCGGTCATACATGACCGCGAACTTGAGCGCGAACCTGGGCTTGAGCGCATCGTCGTACCAGGTCTCCAGCAAGCCGGACAGGTCCCAATCGCCCAGGTTGCCGTCTACCTGCACCCGACCGGGCACCGGCACGGCGATGGCCTGATCGTGACGGGGAGCCTCCGCCCCGGCCGCTCCAGCCATCAGTATGACTAGCAGAAGTGCCCATCCGGCGCTCCGCATCTTCCGCACACCTCCGCAGAGCAGATTAGTCTGCCTCCCTCAGCAACTCCAGCTTCAGCAGCCGCTCGTTCCCCAGGTCGGCCAGGAGGGCCCGACTGCCTTCCACTCCTACGGGCCCCGGGCTGTCGAGATGGTACCAGTCGCTGCCCGCGTGGTCGGCGCTGCCCAGTTGCGCGAGAAAACGGCGAGTGCGCAGCTCAAACCAGAGCAGGCGATGGCGATCGGTGTCGGACACCAGTAGCCGATCACCGGAGACCGCCAGGCGCAGCCGCGGCCCGAACCGCTCTTCCGGTTGCTCCCCCCAACTTTGTAGCCGCCAGCCCACCGTGTAGCCCTGGGGCCCCGGCTCCAGCAGCAGCACCGCTCCGGCGTCGGCCAGGAGCAACCGCCCTGCCTCTAGCGCGACGATATCGCCGGGGTTCTGCAGTTCGACGCCGGGCGCCAGCCCGACCTGGGTCCAGCGCGCCGGATCGGGAGCCGGCTGCGGCAGCCAGGCGACGTTCTCCCAGATCGCTCGGCTCTCGCCATCGGTCACCAGGAGGCGGGCCTGATCCTTCCCCTCCACGCGGTCCACCGCCAGCCCGTGCGGCTGCTTCATGGGCACGTCCCCGGCCGAGCGGAAGGCCTCGTTGTTGCCGACGACGTCCGGCTTGAATATCGTCGGCGTGTACTTCTGCCCGGTGATGTTGTACTGCGCGGCCAGGGCGAAGAAGGCGCCCTGCGGGTAGAGGTTGCTGCGCAGAAAGAAGCCGGGGGTCAGCGCCAGATGCAGTTCCGCCTTGCGCGGGACTTGGGCAGGACCGTCCTCCCAGCGCCACCAGTATTGACAGCGATCCGAGGAAGCGGTGACCCAGCCGTCCGGGGATAGGCCCACGGAATGCGCGCGCAGCGACCCGATCCGCCGCATCAGCTCCAATCGCTGCTCCACGCTCCGCCAGCGGGCCAGGTAGATAGCGTCGGGGGCCGCCGTGGTAATCGCCACCAAACCTTTCCCCAGCCCTGCCGGGTCCCGGTCCGCAAGTCCCAGAATCTGCGTAGGATAGCCCAGGTCGTGGTGCCAGTGGATGACCATGCCGGGGGCTCCCTGGGTCTGCCGATCGAGCCGCGCCAGGAAGCCGTACCAGGCGGTGTCCCACAGCGCGCCATCGGCGAGGGAGAGCCGTCCGCGGAAGGCCGTCGGGATGGCCGGCGTCTTTACCGTCGCTGTGGGGAACTCCGGTCCCACCACGCCTCCATCCGGTCGCACGATGGTGACAGCCGGGTTGACCAGGGGGGCGCTGGGGTCGGGCGACAGGTTCATCATCGCCCCCAGGTAGATCAGCTGCGCCACCGGATCTACCGCCACGCCCGCTGGGTAGAGCGCCGGCACGTCAAAGGCTTTCTCTAGCCGCGGCTCAGCCGGATCCAAGAAGTACACGGTGGATGTGTTGGCCGGACTGTCCTGGGCGGAGACGAAGAGTACCAGCCTGCCCTGAAGCGGTTCCGCGGCCATGGTGAACCAGTGCATGCGCGGAGTGGGCAGGGCTACGTCAAGTGCAGTCGCCTCCTGCGCGCCAGTGAGAGGATAGACGAAGAGCGCCCACTTACCGTCCGGCCGATGCCCCAGGAAGTACAGCGTGTCGCCCAGCCGGGCGAAGTAGTGGCTGTCCACGCGACTCCCGGCGGGGACCAGGGGGATGCGCTCGATCAGCCAGCCGTCGAGGGAGTAGCGGTTCAGCGCCTCCCCGCCACTGGCGTAGAGCGTGAAGTCGCGGTCGCAGTAGAGGCCCGTGGCGCAACGATCCAGCGTGTAAGCGCCGACTTTGACTACCCCTGGCCCGGCCTGACCGCTGTTGCCCAATACCCCCACCGGCAGGAAAGCGGCAGCCTCCAGGGAAGCGGGGGCTCCGATTAGCACGATCGCCAGTAGAAAGAGGGACGTCCGCGGGACCAGGCACCGCAGCGGGGCCATGGGTAAGACCTCCTGGTCTTCCCGACTGCCGGGAAGAGGCGGTATGGCCTTCCGAGTTCCTCGCCGCGCCGATGATTCCTCCTCAGACCGCAGTGCCCGCTTCCCGGCTCACTTCCCCTGCACGGTGAAGCGGTGACTCCCGGCTGGCAGGCTCAGGGTCAACTCGCGACCCTCCCGCCGGACCGTAACCGTCTTGCCATCTACCGTGACCAGCGCCTCACCAAAGCCCTCTGGTACGGTCAGCACCACGCTCTGCGCCTCCGGACCGCTGCTCTCCCCGCGCAAGTCCTTGCCATTAATCTCCACCGCCACTGGACCTGCCCCGTTCAGCCGCCACCCACCCACTGCTGCCTGCCCCGCCTTGACTATGGCCAGCCGCAGCCGCCCGTCGGTGTATTGGCGGGCAAAGGCGATCTGACCGCTGACCTGCATATCTGTGTCAGCAGCGTCCGCGGCCTTGACCGGCGAGAGCAGCACCAGGTCCGTCCCTTCGAGGTGCTTCACCCGCAGGGCCGCGCCCTCGGCCAGAGCGGTGACCTCCGCCGGGCCCTGCCCGGCCGCCCGCGGGTAGAGCAGCGCCAGGAAGTCCACCGCGGAGCCCTGCTTCTTCACGTGCACCGCGGTCTGCTCCTCACTGAACTTCCCCCAGGGATGCACCCACTGCTCATAGGCGTAGTGGTCCTTGATGAACTGTGGGTCGGCGGGCAGGAGCACGTGCGCGTCCAGGTCCACCCCGGACATGCCGGGGAAGTGCGCCACGTTCCCGGCTACCTCCGGCTCTTTCGCCATGCACCACAGGTTCCAGGTGAAGACCTGGTTCGGCTGGCCGTCGGTGGTTAGGTCGCGCATTACCAGGTAGGTCGCGCCCATCTGATCCGCCGACTTGACCAAGAGCAAATGGCGGCGGTTGGTCTGCCCGCCCGCGCCAGAGTGGATGCCGGTGGAGTAGTCAACCGTCGCCGGCAGGCTGCGCACCTCTTGCGCCTGCGTGCTCGCCTCCGGCGGACCCCCCGAGGCCGGCCAGGGGGCCGGGGAGTCCGGCCTATCGAAGCTAACGGTAGTGTGGTAGTCCGGCCGCCACATGGTGGTGACCTGTTCCCCGGTGGCGCCCCGATGTCCGAAGTCCAGGCACAGCGGCACGCCCTTGGCATGGTAGATGATGCTGTTGCCGTCGCCGGGATCGAAGTGGTGTGTGAAGTAGCCGCAACGGTGCCCGACGTAGCTGGCGTTGGGGTCGGTCCAGGAGGTGCGCATGATGTTGCCGAAGCCCGGGAAGGCCCGCGCCAGCTCCACCGGCGGCGTCGCGGCCAACTCGGCGTCGCACATAGCGGCTACAAAGGCGCTGGCCCGCCCGCCGTTGTAGACGCTGAACGACTGTCCCTGCCAGTAGAACTGCTGCCGGGCGCTGAAGTCGGGGTCCGACTTGGCGGTAGCTCGCGCCATCCATCCGTTGAAGGGCGTGGTGAACAGCGGAAAGGCATCGCCCACGCTGGGCACCGTCATCGGGGGCGCCACCCCGGTCTCCGGCTTGGCGCTGGGAAACCGCAAGTCCGGCGGGGTCAGGATGAAGCCATAGTAGTCCATGGTCGCCTTGAACTGCGGGTCGGCGAAGTAGTCCCGGCCCGTGACGTTCCTGAGCGCCTGGGCCAGCATAAACATCCCATCCAGCGACACCGCCTGGTACATGGGGCACTCGATCCAGCTTCCTCCTGGGGCGACCCAGTCCTGCAATTCGCGCTTTAGTTCCTCCTCGGCCTCCACCAGCCACTCCTTGCTCCTGGGATGCCCGTCCAGGAATAGCGCCTGCAGGCCCAGCGGCAGTCGCAGCAGGCTGGTCATGTTGGGATTAGCGCTGCACAGACCCACGTCGGTATTCCACCAGTCCGGGTGAGCCAACGCGTAGGTCCCCAGCAAAACCACGGCCCGCACGAATTCCTTGTCCTCCGCCGTCAGGTATTCGGTGTCCGCCAGAGCATCATAGGCAAACAGCAGCCGCAGGATATTGCTACCCCCCAGGTGTGCATTGGAGCCGATGCTCTGCCGGCTCGGCTTGCGCAGGAACTGGTCGGCCACATCGTTGGCCAGACCCTTGACGCCCGTCGCCAGGATCAGCCCGTACTTGGGGTCGGCCGAGCAGGTGTAGGCCAGGGGCGCAGACTCATAGAGGTAGTTGGACACGTAGTTCTCTCGGTAGAACCTCTGCCAACCATCCGGGCCGGCCGTGATCTTGGCGACCGGGTCCACGCCCAGGCTGGCCATGTACTTCGTGGCCTTGCCCAGCTCCGCTCTGAGCATGGGTACGGTCTGCGCCTGCTGGCGGGCCCGGTCAATGTCCGCCTGGGTGAAAAGCAGGAAGGGGTGCTTGCGGTCCGGCTTGCCCGGCTTGAAGTCAAAGCCGTAGTCCTTGACCTCGTCGAGCGGAAACTCACTGTACTGAAGCAGCTGACGGCGGAGCTTGTTGACCCACAATCCCTCCCCCAACAGGCGGTTCCAGGCTGCCATGTCCCCCCGCTCCCGTGCGCCTTCTGCCTCCTTGAGAATCGCCATCTTGGGCTTGTCCAGGTAGTCGCTCGCCTTGCCCACACCTAAGGCCAGCTCCCGATGCGCCGGCGTGAACTGCGTGGTCCCATCCGCATTCTTCTGCGTCCAGGCCAGCAATCCCAGGGTGAGCTCGAGGCCTCCCCCCTGCCGGGCGGTGATGGGGATGACGGTGCGGTCGAAACCACCCCAGCCGATCGGCGTCCACCGCGAGGGCCGAATCGCCACCACTCCGAAGCAGGAATCGCCCTCCTCCCGGTAGACCCCCGCCCAGATCGTCCGCTTCTCCAGCCACCAGAAGGTCCACGGGCACAGGCTGCAGATCACCTTCTCCTCGCCGAAGTCAATCGGGTCGCCGGTCAGCCCCTTGTAGGAGTCGGCGTAGTAGTTGTTCTGCCAGAATACCCGGTCCGCGCTCATCCCCGGCTGCAGCGAGAAGCGGAAGGCCGTCTGCGGGGCCTCCACATCGGTGTCGTCAGTGAACAGCGCTGCGCTTTGCCGGTGACCCAGCGTAACGTCGGCCTGGTAGAACTTGCCGTCGGTGAAGGTCAGCCGGTAGCGCACCGTTACGCGCACCGGGCCCTCCTCCAGTACGCTAGTGGTGGCCTCTTTGACCTGCAGCGGCTCGCCCTGGTTGACCCAGGTACCGGCCCCCAGCCACGTGTCATTGCCCGCCTCGCCCGTCGCCAACACCGGCGCCGGAAGCGTCGTCAGGTCCACCGCCTGCGCCAACTTGCCCGGCAGTTGCGGCAGACGCAGGCGCATCGTCTCGTTGCCCAAGAGCAGTTCCTTCCCCTGACGCTGCAGCTTCAGCCCCGTGGAGACCGACTTGCCCGCCACCAGCTGCAGGGTCACCGCGCCCTGGGGCGGTAGGCTGACCACCGTCCATATCGTCCCGGTGACCTTCCCCTCCTTCACCGCGAGGCCGGTCACCTGACAGGGGAGCGCTTGCCCCTGCCCATCGGTCAGCGCCAGCGCCTGGGGCAGAGCGCGCCCGCTGTAGGAGATGGGGAAGTGGACCAACTCGTCGGTCCATTCGTAGTTCAGGTAGTCCTTCACGGTGAAGGTCTGCAGCGGCGCGGCCATCGCCGCCACACCCCACCAAAGCAGGAATCCGGCGACACTCAGACGGGAAAGCAGGTTACGCATGATCAGCCTCCTCGGCGTGAGTATTCCCCGAGACGCAGACGGGCGCCTCCCGGGAGACGCCCGTCCGGCAAATCACCGCTGAGTTGTCCGACTATCCAATGCTTAGCGCCCGACCCAGAAGCGCGTATTCCCGGTGTACGCGGTGGCCGGGGTCGTGCCTCCCATCTGGCTCGCCAGCCACTGGCCCGCCTGGAACTTCGCGTGGCCGTCTACATAGCCCAGGTTACACCCCTCGTTATGGCGCCAAACCGCAGCGCCACAGTTGCCGCTGTAAGCCCTGGTGGTGTCGTTATCGAGATCGAAGGTACTGGCGTACCGCGTGGAGCCGAGTCCGTCAATCAAACACCACATCTCGGCGGGATAGGCGGTCGTGTCCGATGCCAACTGGTAGGGGTACCCGGTGCCCCAGAGCGGGCCGTAGTAGAAATTGAGGTTATAGCCGTTGATCTCGCCATCGGCCGCGTCCCCCAGCTCCCCGTTCCGATCCACGGGGCAGTTGAAGATCTGGGTGTTCTTGACGTATGGAGCAAGTTTGCTCTTCCAGTCGTTCGGGACATCACCCCAAGCCACGTACTGCTGATCATAGTCGCTGGCGTACATGATCAGAGCCAGGTTCATCTGTTTGACGTTGCTCAGGCAGGTGTTCTGCTGAGCTTTCGCTCGCGCGCGGGCGAAGACGGGAAAGAGGATCGCTGCCAGGATGGCGATAATCGCTATCACCACCAGCAGCTCGATCAGGGTGAAACCACGACGTGTCTGGGACACTCCAATCACCTCCATTGTGATAGGGGCCTAAAGACCCCCGCTGGACGCGTGCACGACCAGGGCCGGTCCCAGCAGGACTCGCCGCGGCGGCAGCGCTTGCTCGGCCTCCGTGCCTCAACTGCTCCCCGAGACGCAGACGGGCGCCTCCTTGGAGACACCCGCCCGGCAAATCACCGCTGAGTTGTCTCGATCCTCCGTGCTACCTACCTAGCCAGAAAGGCCTGTTCGGTGTGAAGGCCGTGCCGGGCGCGTTGGAGCCCTGCTGAACGGCCAGCCACTTCCCCGCCTGCCACTTGGCGTGTCCGTCTACATAGCCCAGATTGCACCCGTCCATGTGGCGCCAGACCGCCACCCCGTTGTTGCCGCTGTAAGTGCTGGCTTGGTCAATGTTGAAGGTAGACTGCCATTCCTTGGGGCTGGTCCCGTCTATCAAGCACCACATCTCAGCCGGATACTGAGTAGTGTCCGCGCTCTCGGGGACGCCCGGGGCGGGGACGTAGGGCGCCATCGTGGCCCCGTAGTAGTAATTGAGGTTGTAGCCTTCGCCCTTGACATCAACCGTGTCGCCGAGCTCCTTAGCCTCGTCTACGGGGCAGTCGAACAGCTGGGTGTTCTTCACGTACGGGCTCACCTTGGTTATCCACCCCAGCCCCTGGCTGCGGCGGCCGTGAACGACAAACTGCTGGTCGTAGTCGCTGGCGTACATGATCAACGCCAGAACGATCTGCTTCGTGTTGCTCAGACAGGTATTCTGCTGAGCTTTCGCCCGCGCGCGGGCGAAGACGGGGAAGAGGATCGCTGCCAGGATGGCGATAATCGCTATCACCACCAGCAGCTCGATCAGAGTGAAACCACGACGCGTTCGGGACATCTCGCTCACCTCCGTTGGATTTGGGGCCTAAAGGCCCACGCTCGGTATCTCTTCTCCAAACCTTGATGTTCCGGGCGACTACTTGCCGATCCAGAACTTCGAGTTCTCCGTGGTGGGCGGCGGCGCCACGTAAGGCATCATGGTCATCAGCCATTTGCCCGCTTGCCACTTCGCGTGGCCGTCTACATAGCCCAGGTTGCACCCCTCGTTATGGCGCCAGACCGCGCCGCCCAGGGAACCGCTGATAATCGTGTTGTTGTCGAGGTCATTGGTGTAGGCGTACCGGACGCCCGTGCCGTTGATGCCGTCTATCAAGCACCACATCTCGGCAGGATACGACATCGCCTCCGCGCTGGAGGGATAAGCGCCCATCAGTGTGCCGTAGTAGTAGTTCAGGTTGTAGCTGCGGCTCTTCTGCTCATTGCCGGTGTAGCCGAGCTCGTTCATTTCGTCTACCGGGCAGGTGAAGATCTGATCGTTCTTCACATACGGAACAATCCGGTCTACCCACTGGTTGCCCAGGTACCCCGCCCCGCCGGGCCAGACGAACTGCTGATCATAGTCACCGGCGTACATGATCAAGGCGAGGTTAATTTGTTTGACGTTGCTCAGACAGGTGTTCTGCTGAGCTTTCGCCCGCGCGCGGGCGAAGACGGGAAAGAGGATCGCTGCCAGAATGGCGATAATCGCTATCACCACCAGCAGCTCGATCAGGGTAAAACCACGACGTGTCTGGGCCATTCGAGTCACCTCCGTTGTGATTGGGGCCTAAAGGCCCGCGCTGGAGGCCCGCACCACCAGGGTGGGCTCCAGCAAGATCCGCTGCGGCGGCAGGTCTTGCTCGCCGCTCGTTCGCCGCAGCAATAGCCGCACCGCCTCCGCACCGATTTCCCGCATCGGCTGGCGCACCGTTGAGAGCGGGGGGTCCGCTTCACTCGCCTCCGGAACGTCATCACCGCCAACCACCCCGATGTCCTCGCCAATCCTGACCCCGCGTTCCTTCAGCGCCTGCATGGCGCCCAGCGCGACGTAATCGCCAAAGGCATACAGGCCGTCAAAGGACTCCCCGGACTCCGGGTGGGCGCGTACGGCTCTGTACCCGATGGACTCCGCCAGTTCGAGTCCCTGACGCCCTGCGGCGAGCACGCGCGGGGGAGCGACCCCGTACTCCCGGGCGGCTGCCGCGAAGCCGCGGTAGCGTTCCTCGCAGTCCGGGTGGGCGAGGCGCGGGCGAACGTAGGCTAAGCGCCTGCGCCCTGTCTCGATCAGGTGCCGGCCGGCCTCGTAGCCTGCCTTGAAGTTGTCCATCTCGACAAAGTCAGCGCGGAGTCCTTCGGGGCACAGGATCATGAAGACCATCGGCACACCCGCGTCCAGGACGGCCCGATAGCAACCCGGCGAGGGGGGAAGAACGGTTGGCTCAATCACCACTCCGTCCACGCGGTACTCCAGAAACCGCTCGAGCAGCGCGCGCTCTCTGCCGGGATCGTGATGGGAACAACCCAGGAAGAGACTTGCCTCTTGCTCAAAGGCCTCCTCTTCAATGCCCTCGGCGAGGTGAGCGTCCCAGCCACCCACCAGACTGCGCACAGCGGCGCCGAGGGTTCCGGTGTGGGCCGTGACCATCGCCCGGGCCAGGCGGTTCGGTCGGTACCCCAGGCGCTCGGCGGCCTCAAAGATCGAGGCCCGAACCGGCTCGGAGATGGACTTGTCCGGGCGCCCGCTCAAGACGTAGGAGACGGTGGCCTGCGAGACCCCCACCTCCCTGGCAATGTCATTCATCGTAGCTGGCATATGGCCCTGCGCTTGTGGGTTATGCGTATAACCACCACGCCATGAGTATAGCGGGACCCCGGTCAACTGTAGAGCCACCTGTCGGGATTTGCACAATAAGCTTGGCGCTACCGCCCGGCAGCGACGCCCTGAGTCCCCGGGCTCGAGGTCAGGTCGGTAGGCCCCAGTCCTGCCCCGCCTCGCACCCCAGGCAGGTCCCGAACCTCTCCCCGCGGAAAGGTGTCTGTAGACCGCTCACAGGCACGCCCTGCGGTCCCTGCCAAGGAGGTCCCTCGTGAACAGAACCCTCTCTATGTCCTGGTCATGCGCCCTCGCCCTGGTCTCAATCGTCCTGGCCGTCCCCGCCGGCGCCCAGAAGCCCACCATCGTGGGCTTCCTCAGCAACGACGCGGAGAAGTACAACGTCGAGTTCCAACAGTACGACCGGATGATCCCCGTCTACAAGCAGAACGGCCTGGCTCCGGTGCTCATCGAGCAGCGTCCCTTCATGGGCGGCGCCCGGGACGCCGATCAGATCTACCAGATGCTCAAGCCCCTTCATGCCCTGGTCCTGACCACCACTACCGAGGGGCACGAGACCGTACAGCTTACGCCCCAACAGGAGGCCTACGGTAAGATGGTCGGCGAGGCCCTGGCCCGCTACGTGCAGGAGGGCGGGGGGCTGTTCCTGCAGGCCCAATCGGTCCGCTACCCCAACACCGACGACGAGAAGTACTGGAACGTGGTCATGGCTCCCTTCGGCGCGACTCTGCTGCACGAAGGCTGCTTTGACCCGACCCGTACCTTCAAGGGCTTTGACCTGGGCCCGACCACCTACTGGTTCACCCAGAGTGTCAAACCCCACCCGGTCACCGAGAACGTCCAGCGGCTCTTCCTGCCCCTGTACGGCCCCGGCAAATGGCCCGGCCTGCCCGCTATGCGCTACTCGGCCGACTGGCAGGTCCTCGTCTCCGGTGAAAGGGAGGCCCGCAGCTTCGCCTCCGACCATGAGAACGTCCTGCGCTTGGAGACACCGGGCTCCTACGAGAGCGCCCCGCCGGTGGTGGCCGTCCGGGAGATGGGCAAGGGGCGGGTGGTATCCTTCCCCCTCTCGCCCATCCACAGCGGAATGAACTACCTCAACCCGCTCTGGCGCAACACCGTCGAGACCGACGGGGACAAGGGCGCCGGCCTGCCCAGCGACACGCTCAAGCTGCTGCTGCAGGCCTACCGCTGGGCCGGGGAGCCTGCCCAGACCATCCCGGAGCTGGGCACCTACACGCCCAAGCCCTACGCCACCATCAAGTTCCCCGAGACCGTGGACTGGGACAAGTTCAGCTTCAGCGCCCCCGACGGTGGCGTGGAAGGCTTTCAGTACGCCGATGGCCAGAAGATGGAGTTCCTCCCCGCCTCTGACGGCATCCGTGGGGTCTTCGGCGCGCGCTCAGCCTACAGCGGCGGCAGGGGCACGGTCACCCAGTACGTGCAAGCGGCCAAGGCTCTGGGTCTCTCCTTCCTCGTCTTTGCCGACCCGCTGGAGAAGCTCACCGCCGCCACGCTGGAAAGCCTGAAGAAGGACTGCCTCGAAGCATCCAAGTCGGGCGACTTCTACGCCTGCCCCGGAATCCTTTTCACGGACGGCATCGGAAATCGCTGGTACTTCTGGGGCGAGAAGATCGTCTTTCCCGCCGATACTCTCGACAGCTACGGCAAAAAGTACCCGCTCTGGGACGCCGCCAACAAGCGGGTACTCCACTACGGAGCCTACAGTGCCAACTGCGCCTACTGCCCCAGCGCCCTGCTTGACTATAAGCAACTGGCCGCCAACGGCGCCCATCGGGAGAACCTGTGGTGGTTCTACCACTACCTGCCCTTCGTGTACGAGAAAGACAAACTGGTGGCCGACAACTACGAGGAATACCTGTTCGGCCTGCGCGATATGCGCTGGGCAGCGCTGGCTTCCTACACCGGCTTGGATGCCCCCGCCGAGGTGGCCATCGCCGCCAGGACCTGCGTCACCGGCTTCCGCGACCTAGCTTCCGCCAAGGCCGGGCTCAACACACGCTGCGGGGCCTACGGATCCGCCTACTCCGGCCGACAGTACGTCAGCCAGGGGCCTTCCATCGCCACCTTTGACGCCATCAACGCCCAGATGGAGCAGAACTGGAAGTTCACCCGCGGCGCCCAGCGTGTGCGCGTCAAGTTCATCGTCCGCTCGCCGATCGGCATCCGCGACGTCAAGGTCCACGACGCCGACACCGCCGTCGTCCGCCGCTTCCTGGGCAACGGCGAGAAGGAGCTGGCCCGCGAGTTCGAAATCGTGGACGACCAGCAGCACTACCTAACTCTGGAAGTTACCGACACCGCGGGCAAGCGGGCGATTTCCTGGTATATCCTGGTCTTCAGCTACAAACAGGGCCTCTTCCGCTGCGGCGACAATCTCAACATCCTGGGCGCCACCGGCCTGCTCTGGCATCCCGATCGCAACGAGATGATGACCGCCGCCAAGCAGTGGGAGAACGGGATGGACTTCGGCATCAACGGCTGGGACGCCGGGGGTTACCTCTGCCCCATGCCCGGCGCCTCCCTGCTGGACAGCATCACCACCACCGAGGAGCAATACCCACAGTTCCGCAAGGACGGGGTCAGCGGCAAGATCCTGAACATGGCGCTCAGCTCGTACAACCTGCAGATCGCTACCCAGAAGATGACGATGATGTCGGAACCGTACGACACCGAGACCCGGCCCACCCCGGCCCTGGCCAGCCCTCCCAAGGACCTCGGACCCATCAAGTACTGGCAGCGCACCCATACCATCTACGCCCCGATGACCCGCACCGACTGGTACACGGCCTGGAACTACCGCCGGCCGCGCGAGGGCGCCAAAGACTACCGCGGCGGCCTGATCTGGCACGAGGGCGAGATCCGCTTCACCCGCGATGTGACCCTCAAGGGTCAGGTCCCCGTGCCCCTGGTGCGCATGTCCTGCCCCACCGACCTGGAGAGAGGCTGGGGCAGCACCGTCGTCATTAAAGAGGGCAACGGCCAGACCCGGGTCGCCCTGGTGCGCGACGAGAAGAAGCCCGCCATCGTGAGCGGCCGTCTCCAGGCCGGCGGCTACGTCACCCAGATGCCCTCCCTGGTCGGCTACCTCGGTTTCCTGGTCCCGCCCGGCTTCGAGTACTCCTACTACGGCCGGCTGGGTCCCAAGGAGTGGCCCAACGCCATCGAGATCGGCCTGGGTCAGGACGGACAAGAAGTCAAAGCCGGGACGGTCTGGCGCTACCAGTTCGCTATGGGAACCTTCGCCGTCCCCCAGACCGGCAACGACGTGCTTGAGGACACCGTCGCGGCGCTGAACATGACCGGCGCCCAGGTCGGCTACCCTGTGACCATGCAGGCCGGGGAGCTGGTGAACAGCACCTTCTTCCTCACTGCAAAAGCCGCCGCCGGCGAGACCGTCTTTACGCTGGGCAAGCGTGACCTGATCGTGGATCTGCCTATCCGCGTGGAAGGGTTGGTGGACAACGGCTGCGCTGCCGTCTACACAAGAAACCGCCCCTGGTTCCGCTTCGTGCCGGTGGTGAAGGGCACCGCGTACTTCCAGGAATCCACCGAGTCGGACAATGAGCTATGGGTAGGCAATCCCTTCCTGTGCGACAACCCGGCTATCCGGCTGACCTTAGTTGTGGACGGACAAGCGGAGGGAAGGAAGCCTCGCCTGGAGGTACACAACCCGACCGACCAGCCGGCGACGGTCACCCTGACCTCCCCACCGCATACTCCGCTCTTCGGCGGCACGACGGGAAAGGCAACGGTCCCTGCCGGAAACAGCGTCTGGCTGGAAATAGACGGGAAGCAACTGGCGCCTGTGAGTTGAGGCCAGCGCCCTTTGCTCTGTAGGTGGTTCGGGGGGCTAGGTCCCGCGCATCGGCCACTCGTGCCCGGCACCTGACCGAATGGCCAAGAGGTCCGCGGTCAACCAGGGCGAAGGGGGCCCCAGCCGACGATCACGGGACCGACCTATACCCTTCACTCAAGCGAAGCCCGGAAGGCCGATCCCGAGGACTGAAACCCATCGCGCTGTCCGGGCGGGATGGGTCGGGCTCCGAGCCTCTTACCTGCCCCGGCCTAAGTGCAGCACACAGTTCCGTTCCATAATGGAGGCAACGATGTACCTCCCCGGCAAGCCCGCCCTTCTCGCCCTGATCGTGGCCGCGGCCGCTGCTCCGCTTCTCGCGCAGCAGAATCCCGCCGGGCCCGCAGTCCTCATCATTGACGACACCCGCGGCCACCGGGACTACTGGAATCCCCTCGGCCTGCAGGAGATGCTCGACGAAGGCTTCGCCGTCGGCATGATGCCCCGCGGCAAGACCCCCACCGACGACGAACTGAAGCGCTTCAACGTGGCTCTGGTCGTCAGCGTCGGGGCCGACTTCGCAGCTGACCTGCAGCCCAAGCTGGAGCGCTTCATGGCCCAGGGTGGCGGCGTTCTCGTCGTGCCGCCCGGCACGGCCCCTGCCGTTCACGGCGGCCTCCTCCCGCTCTTGACCTGGCTGCGTGGGTTGGGCGCAACCATGCCCCTACGCGGCGTGCTCGACCCCGACCGCCGCCAGGTCGTGGACTGGTGCAAGTGGCCCGGCGCCCCCGAATACGTCTGGACCAGCGAGATCGAGCCCTCGCCAACCACGGAGGGCGTCAAGACGCTGTGGTACCGGACTGGAGCCTCCGCCTACTACATGTTGCTGTCCGCGCCCCTAGACCTGGACCAGCAGTGGACCGCGCTGGTCCGTACGGGCCCGCAGAGCCAGACCGTGAGTTGGGCTGAGGATCCGGGGCTGCGCGAGGTCCTCAGCCAGGACTTCCGGGAGGCCTACGCGCAGTTTCTCCCCGGAAACGGCAAGCGGGAGGGCCGCTTGCCCCTGCTGGCGGTGCGGGCCTTTGAGAAGGGACGGCTGGCTGTCTTTGGCTGCAACCCTCAGGACTTCTTCTGGACCGGCTACATCCCCGCCCAGGGCGGCGTAGCCCTGCGCCGGGGTTTCGGCGATCGCCCCAGCGACGGCTGGCGACTGCTGGCCAACCTTTACCGCTACCTGGCCGAGCCTTCCCTGGCGAGTGGAGCTCTGGGCGGTTTCCAGACGGTACGCGAGCAGCTCTTCCGCGCTGTACCCGGTCCGCCGCGTCCATACGACTGGAAGAACGGCGCTGAGGGCGGCCTGGGCGGCTCCTTCCCCGCCGCCGACCCCCTCCTGACCGGCAGTGTATCACCAGCGAGCCAGGTATCGGCCGGAGCGGTCCTGCCCACAGTGCCGCGGGGACTGGTGGGAGCACGGACGACCTACTCCACCGGCAAGGCCACCGTGGCGGAGTGGGCAACGGCAGCGCGAGCGGCGGGGCTGGACTTCCTCGTCTTCCTGGACGAACTGGCCTACCTCAACCCCACGAAATGGGAGGCGCTCAAAGCCGACTGCGCGGCGGCCTCGGACGACAAGTTCCTCGCCTACCCGGGCTTCGAGTTCCGGCACGAACTGGGCAACCGGGGGTACTTCATCAGCCGCGAGTGGGTGTGGCCCAAGGACCAGAAGATGTTTACCCAGCCGGGCAACATGCTGTGCACCAGTCGGTCCAACGGCTCGGACAGCGGCCCGCTGCTGCTGTGGTTGGGGTATGAGCAGCCGGTGAACCGGAGCACTCAGTACACCTCCGGCTTCTTCTCCCATCGCACCAGCCCCACTCCGCCCTGGGCCCACCGCGCCTTCGGTTCCTGCACGATCTGGTCGCGTGAGGGAGACCGGCTCCTGGACAGCTTCGAGCAGTCCCTGCCGGCCTTTCTCAAGCTGCAGAACCAAAAGCTACACATCAGCCCCATGAGCCTGTGCCTAATGTCGGACCCGCGGCAGATCGCCCCCGCCGTCAAGCGCGGCGGCCCCTTTCTTACCGTCCTGGGGCAACAGAAGGATGTCGCCCCGCTGCTGGACACGGGGGGAACCTACTGCTACGCCGGCCGGGCCTCCGGGCTCGTAGCGACGACGGGGCCGAGTATCCTGACCTGGAACGGCAGCTACACTACCCCGTATGTGATCCCGCGCTGGAACGTCGCCCGCCGCGAGGAGGACTTCTTCGTTCTCGACAACTACCGCTACCGGGTACGGCTGGCGGCGGCCTCGCCGGTCGGCCTGAGCGAAGCGCTCATTTACGACGGCGACAAAGGGATCTACCGGCGTTTTCTGCTCAACGGTCGTAAGCAGTTCGAGGCAACGCTGGACCTGGAGAACGACCAGCACCGGCACCTCGTGCTGGTGGTGAAAGACACCGCCGGCGGCCTGGCCGTGACTCCGGAGATCCAGACCGAGACCTGGCTCAACCGCCACTATCTTTGCGCCGACCGCTGCAACTGGGGGACCGGGAACGCGGGACAGGGGTCCTACTACCAACACCCCGGCCCCTGGACCACGCAACTGGGGCCGCAGACCATGCTGGTAAACCGGGTAGCGCGGCCGGTCATCTCCGCCGACGTCCTGGCCCTGCGCGCCGACCTGGACACACGCTTTGAGACGGCCGGGGCCTACGGATACATGTACGGCAATCCCTGGCACTGCTACTACCAGGCCTGGCCGCTGGAGCAGATGAGCCTGCATCGCACCACCTACTACTGGAAGGGTCAGTACGGCGGTGACATCTTCTTCCTGGAGGAGTACTTCCCGGCGTCCATTGACACCATCTGGGATTTCCCCATGCCTGAGCAGCCCTTCTACCCCGAGTGCCGCTGGACCCCCGACCCCAGGGACGCCGCCCTGCTCCACTGGAAGCCGGTCTCGCACACTGTCAACGAGTGCAATCTCACCGCGAACGTGACCTTCCAGGACGATTTCGTGGACGCCCTCCACGTCACCAAAGACTACACGCCGGGGCAGGCCTCCTATGGCCTCGCCTCCGCCGGCCCGAACTCCTCTGGGCCGCTCCCCGCCCAAGGGGCGCCGGCGCTCACCCTGGAGGGACCCGCGACCTCCGGCGGTCTCTTCTGCCTCACCACCGAGGCCGGCAAGTCGGGTTACAGTTGGTTCGTCACCGGCACCGCTCTCCACTGGCGCCTCCGCGCCGAGAACGGCAAGGTGACCCTCCGCGTGGGCTGGCTCGCGCCCGACCGCCAGGGAAAGAAGGGGACGAAGTACCGGGCGGAGGTCTATGCCCTGGAGGGCGAGCCGACCGAGGCGGCGGTGCGCGGCATGCTGCACCCCTCCGGCCTACAGGCTACCGTGGGGACGCGGGGGCCGGTGCGGGTTCCGTACGTCTTCCAGGCCAAGCAGGGCGCGGTGGTCCTCCACGTCACCGACCTGAGTAGCGTACCCTTCGAGTGGCTGCCGCTGGAGATCGCGGGCCTGCGCACTAACGCCACCGCCTACTACCTGGAGATAGGCTCCGGCAGGATCCGACCGGTTGGTGTGGACCCCGACGGTGTCGGTCGAGTTGTCATGTGGCGGGGCAAGCGCGACGTAGATCTCTCTGCGATCGTGGCCGAGATGAAGGACTTCACCTTCGCCGACGCCGAGCGCGTTTGCATCGAGGCCTCGAAGGCGATGGTCCTCGCCAAGCGCAAGGAACTCTCGCAGGAGCTGCTCCTCGATGAGCTGCGAGAGCAGAAGGCTCGCATCGCGCTCGCAACAGGTCGCCCGAGCACACCGAAGTAGGTGTAGATAGCCGCGATGGCCGACGACACGCACCCGCTGCTGCGGCTACTCCTGCAGCGGGGCACGGTCCAGAAGAACGTCTTCCAGTGGCAACGCGGCGAACACGGCGATACCTACCGGCTCGCAGTGACTGCCAAAGCGACCAGACCCGCTCACGCGGATGACCGCCAGCGGTTCGCGGTCGTGGCGACTCTGGAGTGCGAGGACGCCGGCGTGAACGTCTACACCGCCGTCCGCACGCGCCTGGCCGCGGGCCGCGTCCGTGTTCGGGTAAAGGCCGAATAGGGAGCCGCGTCGCCCAGCCAGAAGTGCGCATCACCGCAGTCGGAAGACGGTAAAGGGATCTTTCCTTTTCGCAGCTGCTGGTAAAGCAGCGTTTCCCAGCGGCTACCGGCGC
>FWPV01000402.1_pt1 | contig 125597 bp, 104 predicted proteins | sample 2228371 | NCBI WGS metagenome assembly FWPV01 (sample SAMEA103939776, study PRJEB20133) | metagenome | reverse complement strand
CAGCCAAATGGGGCACCGGCTTTGCGTCTAGCAACGCTCCCCAGGCATTGCAAATCGAGGCGCCATCGTTGAAGACGTGTGGCCCATCGGGCTGTATGCGCCGGGCGTACTCGAGGCCATACCCTCCCTGGGGGCGACCCGTACACACCGCAAACTTCAAACCAGCTTCGTGCCCTCGCTCGATGGCGGCCCAGGCCGAAGGGGGTACGCCGAGGGTGCGCCCGGCATAGAAGGTTCCGTCTAGGTCGAGGGCTACCAGCTTGATCATGACCCGTTCTCCTGAAAAGTTCTTAGCATAAATATTTCACGAGCAAGTTCTATCGTGAAAAAAAGCACTTACCGCCGCCCGATTTGCGCTGAAGTCAGGATGGAGAGAGCTTGCTCGAGGCCGCACTCCTCCACCCTGGCCACCACCCGATCGGCGGCTTGCTGGACGCTTGCGGGTGCGTTGCCCATCGCAATGCCCAGGCCTGCGGCCTGGATTAGCTCGAGGTCGTTTTCGCCATCGCCAATCATGGCACACTGGCTCAAATCGAACCCCAGCCGGGCCGCCACCCATGCAGCAGCCGACCGCTTGGAGACCCCCGTGGCCGTTACCGAACTGAAACCCACCCCCGGCATACCCGGGCTGGTGGCCTCGTGCAGCTCGACCTCGGGTATCCGCACGATTTTCTGGCGCACCAGCTGCCAGGCCGGGGAGGGACGCCAGACGAACTGCACCCGCACAATCCCTCCGGGCACCTCATCCAGGTCGCGCATTTCGGCACTAAAGCCCAGCATGATTTCGTGAAAAAGCAGGTCGGGGTGCTGGCTCTCGCGGTAGAAGCCGCCTTTGGCGGTATAAACCTCAAAAGGAATCTGGTGCGACCGGCTCAGGCTCAGAAGCTCCTGGTAAGCCTGCATAGGCAGTGCCGAAACGCGGGCTACCACGCCCTGCCCCGAGAGGACGACCGCGCCCGACTCGAAGATATGGAAACCCTCGGGGTCGAGCCGCTCTGCGTACTCGAGGGCGAAACCGCGTCCGGGGCGTCCGGTGCAGATACTCAGATGCAGACCGGCTTCTCTGGCGCGCTTTGCAGCCTCCCAGGCGCACGCGGGTACACCGTTGGGGCCAAAGAGAGTACCGTCTACGTCTATCAGGGCTAACTTAATGGGCTTGTTCATAGTGTTAGGGCTGTCGGGCTAGTTGGGGTTGCCCCCCAGTTCCACGACCCCGTTTTCGGCCAGCACGGCGGTTCCGCCGATGTACACACTCAGGATATTCCCCGCCGGCCCATACTCGACCCGCACTTCGACCTGGCCGGGGCCGCCCATCCGGTGGCCCTGGGTAACGGCCAGGTTAACCTCGCCTTCCCAGCGCGGCACCACCCCCGCGCGGGCCAGCAGTGCGCCCAAAGCCGCGTTGGGCGAGCCGGTTACGGGGTCTTCGGGAATGCCCAAGGCGGGTGCGAAGGTGCGGGCATAGAAGCGGCGGGGGCCGTATGGCGCATAGACATGAACTGCGGCGACCTCGAGTTCTCTCGATAGCTGGGCCAGTTTTTCCATGTCCGGCTCGAGCGCATCCACCAGCCCAGGTGCCACCACCGGCATAAACAGCGTCCACAAGCCGGTAAAGGTGATGCCGTAGGGCAACCCCCGGTGCAGGTAGCGCTCGTTGGCCCCCATCACCTCGATAAACTCTTGCAGCACCTTCCAGGAAGGGGGGTCGCGGAAGCGAGGGCTGGGGCTTTGCACCAGGGCGCGCCTATCCAGAAGCTTCACCGCCAGCGACTCGCCAATAGTGCGCAGGTAGAGCTGCGTAGCCCCCGAGGGTAGCCGCTCTTCTCTGGCCAGGGTGAGGGCCAGGGCCACGGCGGCATGGCCGCTGAACTCAACCTCGCCACTGGCTGCAAAAAACCGCACGGCAAACCCCGTGCCGTCCCATTCGGTTACAAAGGCGGCCTGGGGCTGCCCCAGCTTGGCCGCGGCAAGTTGCATCTCCTCGGTGGTCATGCCGCGTGCATCCAGCACCAGTGCCACCCGGTTGCCTCCGCCAGGCACCTCGGTGAAAGCATCGACCATCAGGTACGGTATGCGATGGGTGGGGTCAGGCATGGAGCACTCCTTCAGGAAGCAATGTTAGCTTCATGCCTCACCCCGCACCCCAAGCCCTACTGCGGCCAACTGGGCCTCGTCCACCGGTGTAGGAGCGCCGGTAAGAGGTTCTTTGCCCTCTTTGTTTTTAGGGAACGCGATCACCTCGCGGATGGACTCTTCGCCGGCCAGGTTGGCCACGAATCGATCCAGACCCCAGGCAATCCCGCCGTGGGGAGGGGCCCCGTAGGAAAGGGCCTCGAGCAGAAATCCGAACTTTTCCTGGGCCTCCTCGGGGCCGATGCCCAGCAGGGCAAACATGCGCTCTTGCAAATCGCGGCGATGGATACGAATGGAGCCACCCCCCACCTCGGAGCCGTTCAGAACAAAATCGTAGGCATAGGCCCGCACCTGGCCGGGGTCGGTTTCCAGCAGGTGCAGATCGTTGAGGTTGGGGCTGGTAAAGGGGTGGTGCATGTAGGTGAAGCGTCCTGTTTCCTCGTCCCATTCAAGCAAGGGAAAGTCGACCACCCATAAAAACTTGAAGCCCGGCTCAATCAGACCCAGCCGTTTGCCCAGCTCGAGGCGCACAGCTCCCAAGCTTTCTACCGTCTTGCGCCAGGGGCCCGCCACCAGCAGCAGGGTCTGGCCCTCTGCAAGGGCTACCTGCGCAGGCAGGCTGGGGGGGATGAAGCGGGAGATTCCGCCCGCCAGCGCGCCGTTTTCCATCCGGGCCCAGGCCAGCCCCGCTGCCCCCTTGGACTTGGCGATGGCCTCGAGCCCCTCGATCTCCTTTCGGGACAACAGCGCTGGTACGACCAGCGCCTTGACCGACTCGGCGTCGGCAAAAGCCCGGAACTCACCCCCTTTGAAGACCTCCGTCGCGTCTTGTAGCTCGAGGCCAAAGCGCAAATCGGGTTTGTCTGAGCCGTAGCGGTTCATAACCTCGGCGTAGGTCAGGCGAGGGAAGGGGAGGGTAGCCTCGATCCCAAGCGTCTCGCGCAGAATGTAGGCCGCCAGGCGTTCGTTGAGCTCGATGATGTCCTCCTGGGTAACAAAAGACATCTCCAGGTCGAGCTGGGTGAAGTCGGGCTGGCGATCGGCCCGAAGGTCCTCGTCGCGAAAGCAGCGGGCAATCTGGAAGTAGCGGTCGTAGCCCGCGACCATCAGCATCTGCTTGAAGAGCTGGGGCGACTGTGGCAGCGCATAGAAATGGCCGGGCTCGAGCCTCGAGGGCACCAGAAAATCCCGCGCGCCTTCGGGGGTGGAGCGGGTCAGGTAAGGGGTCTCGACACCGATAAAACCTTCGCTGTCGAGAAAGCGGTATATGGCGGCGATGATCTTGTGCCGAAGCCGCAAATTGTCGTGCAGGCGCTTGCGGCGCAAGTCCACCACGCGGTTTTTGAGACGAACTTCCTCATTTACGCTCTGGTCTTCCTCGCCGCGCCAGGCGGCATCGATGGGAAACGGTGGGGTTTTAGCCTCCGAGAGGACCTCGAGGCGCTCGGCCACCACCTCCACCGCACCAGTGCCAATCTTTTTATTGACCTGCTCGACAGGCCGGCTGCGCACCCACCCTTCGACCCGCACGACCCACTCCGAGCGCACTTTGTCGGCCTCGGTAAAACATGGAGCATCGGGCTCTACGATGACCTGCACAATCCCCTCGCGGTCCCGCAGGTCTATGAATATCAGCCCCCCGAGGTCGCGTCTTCGGTTGACCCAGCCCTCCAGCACCACATTCTGTCCAGCGTGTTGTTCGCGCAAGTTGCCACAATAAAGCGTACGACGCATAGGCTTTAGCATACCTTTTTGTGAAAGGTTCTCAAATTCCCGTTGCGCTTGCACAGGCTAACAAATATATTTTTCACAAGCATATTTTATCGTGAAAAAAAGCACATAATCCACTCGATTCACATATGATCGAAAAAACCCGGTACTACGGCCCCTCGAACAGGCTGTGCAGCTGCAGGGGCTCGAGCTCCTTTTGCTCCCCACTTTCCAGGTGTTTTAGCGTGATTACCCCTTTGGCCCGCTCGCCCTCGCCCAGAAACCCCACGTACTTGGCCCCTTTCTTGAGGGCTTCCTCCAGGGCCTTGCGGGGACTTTTAGGGGTGTAGCCCATCTCCACCGAGACCTTGGGGCGTAGCTGTTCGGCCAGGGCTAAGGCCTCTATCTTGGCGGCCTCGTCCAGGGGGGCCAGGTAAAGGATAGGGGAGGGATCCGGGGGAATAGCCACTCCTTCTTCCTTGAGGGCAATGGCCACCCGCTCGACCCCGATGCCGAAGCCCACCCCCGGCACCCGCGGCCCCCCCAGCATCTCCGATAGCCCGTCGTAGCGCCCCCCACCCCCCAGGGCCGACTTGGCCCCGATGCGGGCGTGGTGCACCTCCCAGGCGGTGCGCACGTAGTAGTCCAGCCCGCGCACGATGCTGGGATCCACGCGGTAGGGCACCCCCAGCCGGTCCAGGTAGGCGCAAACCTGCTGGTGGAAGGCTTGCGCCGCCGGGCCTAAAAACTCGAGCATGGGCTTGAGCTTGCGCTCGGCCAGAATGGCCTGGTCGGCTTCGCTTTTGGAGTCCAGAATGCGCATGGGGTTGGTCTCCAGGCGGGCCTGGGAGTCGGGCGAGAGCCTGCTGGCAAAGGGGCTGAGCTGTTCGCGCAGGTACTGGTTGTAGCGGGTGCGGTCCTCGGGGTCGCCCACCGAGCCCAGCTTGACCTCGAGCTGCTTCAGGCCCAGGCTTTTGTAAATCCGCACCATCAGGGCAATAGCCTCGGCATCCAGGAGGGGGTCGGCCAGGCCTAGGGCCTCGTAGTCGATCTGGTGGAACTGCTTGTAGCGCCCCTTTTGCTGCCGCTCGCCACGGAAGATGGGGCCCCAGGTGAACAGCCGTACCGGCTGGGGCCAGACCTTCATGCCGTGCTCGTTGTAGGCCCGCACAATGGCCGCCGTCGGCTCGGGGCGCAGGGCCAGAAGCCGCCCGCCGCGGTCTTCTAGCACGTACATTTCCTTTTTGACCACAATGTCGGAGGTCAGGCCCACCCCTTTTTGGAAAACCTCGAGGTACTCGAAGATGGGGGTATGGATCATCTGAGCCCCCGCCCCGCGCAACACCTCTTCCGCGGTCTTTAGGATGTAGCGGAAGACCGGTTCTTGAAAGGGATACTCCTTGGCCTGGGCGAAGATGTCGTTGGTTCCGGGAACGGCCTTCAACATAAGGGTTATTCTAAGGGGCTTTTTCACCCCCCTTCTTTTTGCCGGCCATGCTAAAAGGCGTAACGCCTTCCCTGGTCAAATGCACCACAAAGGCTTTCCGGGGCGACTAATATTTTTCGCATGAGATATATTGCCTTTGTAACGCTATTTGTAACGATAGCCCTGGCTTTGTCTCCGCTGGCCCAGGCGCAGAGGGCCAACCTTCCCCCCGATGTACCCGCCGACCACTGGGCCGCCCAGGCCGTGGAACAGGTGGTGGCACGGGGCTGGCTGCAGGGCTACCCCGGCGGTGGCTTCCGGGGCGAGGTTCCGCTGGACCGCTACCAGCTGGCCACCACCCTGGCCCGGGTGCTGGCCGACAGCCCCCTGCCGGTGCGGGAAGCCGAGGTACGCTTCCTCGACGTCAAACCCAATCACTGGGCCCTGCCCGGTATCCGGCGGATGGTAGGGGAGGGGTTGGTGCAGGGCTTCCCCGACCAGACCTACCGCGGCCAGTCGCTGCTGACCCGCTACCAGCTTGCGGTGGTGCTGGACAAGCTGGTGCAAAGCCTGGGGGTGGCGGCCCCTACCCGGCTGGTACGGCCTGGAGACCTGCCCACCCCCCACTGGGCCGAGGCCGCGGTGCTGCGGGTGGTGGGCCTGGAGATCATGCCCCTGGGCTCGGATGGCCAGTTTCGTGGTAGCGAGGCGGTGAGCCGCTACCAGATGGCCCGCTCGCTGTGGCGCATAGCCCAGCTTATGCCCGGCCAGGTAGCTTCGGCCCCCCAGCCGAGCGCCCAACCAGCCGAAGTGGCCCCGCTCACCCAGGTGAGCCAGGTGGAGCCTGTCGTCAGCAAGGCATCGGCAGTGGCCGAGGGCACGCCGCTAGGCCGCATCAGCCGGGTGGAGCTACCCCCGGCCTGGGCCGAACTGACCCTCGAGCAGGCCCTGGTACACCTGGGCCAGGCCCAACGGGCCGGCTGGGCCTGGGCTACCCTGCGGCACCAAGGTGAGGCGGCCATGGCCCTGCTGCAAATGGGAGAGAACCCGGTGCTGGAGGCTTTCTACCCACTACCTGAGGTGGCTGTGGCCAGCGAGGGCTGGGCCTGGCTCGAGGGCGGGCAGCGCCTGCTCTACCTCGATGCCAAAACCCGCCAAACCCGGCTCTACGGCCCCATCGGCCAAAGCCAGGTTCGCCAGGCCCTACCCCCGCCCTTTGCTGCCGGGGTAGAGCAGGGCCTGCTGGGTGGGGTAGCCCTGGACGAAAGCCGCAACTACCTGGCCCTGATCAACGGGCGGCCCCTCTGCCTGCCCAACTGCCAGGCAGCCGAGTCCTCGGCGGTGCTCCGGCTGGTGCTGCTGGGGCTCAACCCCGATGGCCTCTTCGCCGAGTATGCCTACCTGCTGGATGCCCCCAAGAACCGGGTGGTCGGCCTGGCCTGGCCCAAGCCGCGCTTGCTGTTGGTGCACGAGCACGACGGCCAGAAAAGCCGTATCTACAGCGTGGACCTGAACCAGGCCGACGACCTTGCTTTCAGCGAGTGGGATACCCTCGAGGCTGCCCTCGAGCACCGCCCCCAGGTCAAGCCCCTGCCCAAAAAACTGGTGCTGGAAGCGGCCCTCTCCGACCCCAGGGGCCTGGCTCTGACCTCCCCTGCCGAGCTGGTGGTGGTGCAGCAAGGGCTGCTAAGGCTTAGCTTGGAAAAGCCGCTGTGGTAACTGCGGAAGCAGCAGAACCTCATACCGGATTCAAAAAGATAGTTATCCAAACTAAAAAGATCCTGGGGCTTGGTTGCGCCGCGCGCGGCGCAAATTGAATCCTAGAGCACACCCCACCCCACCCCTCGCTACGCACCCCTCTCTACGGTCGGCGAAACAAGCATCTCCGCGAAGAAAGCGTATCCCTACGGTCGGCGAAACAGGCATCTCCTTTCAATCGGCGAAATAAGCGTCTCCCTCCGGTCGGCGAAGTAAGCATATCCTTTCACTCGGGTTAGTCCTTCGCCGTTCGGCGACAAACTAACCGAATCTGGTATCAAGAGTGGGTGAATGGTTGGTTTCAGGACGGCAGGGTCAGGCGGGTGGGGTTAGGTGCCTGTAACGACTCCTCACGCTCGGCCCGGCTAACGACCTCCTCGTTACCCAGAAGCTTGACCAGGTCTTGTCGGGAAACCACCCGACCGGCGTACAGGTACACTAAGCCTCTGCGCTGGTGCGTAACCACAAAGGGAACACCGTTGTGGTAGCGCACCACTGTGTTGTGCCGGCGAGCATGGCGCGACATACGGGCCAGGGCACGCACGCTTTGATCTACTTTGCGATTTTGCACCTGCGGATACCAGGCTGAGAACAAAATCAAAAACATCAGACCGGCCATCATCAGAGCAGTCACAAAGTTTGTTTCCATACACTTCGAGTATAGGAAGCCATTTTTCAGGCACCGGTGTTAACTCAAGACCGGCTAAATTTTGTATGAGCGCTTAGCGTATATGAATCAAATTTCCCTTTAGGTTTATAAACGAACTTTTTGCTATAGTGTGGTTGTGAGTACGTTGGTACCCCTGGCCAACTGGCACAACCCCAGCAAGCGCCGCCTCGAGGCCATCCGCGCCGCCCACGAGCGCGACGAAGCCAAACTGCTCGAGCTTCATCAGGCCTACCTGATCCTCAAGGGCCGTAAGCGGGCTGGTTTGAGTCCCAAGACCCTCGAGCTCTACCGGGTTGCGGTACGCGACTTTCTGGCCTGGGCCTGGCCGCCCAATTCGCCTGGGCCCAGCGTACAAATGCTCAAGGCCACTTCCGACGACCTCGACCACTGGATCACCGATCTTCAAACCCGTGGCAGCCATCTGGGGCCCGAACGCATACCACTCAAACCCGGCAGTATCGCCACCTACCTGGCTGCGGTGCGTTCGTTCTACCGGGCACTGGCCTGGGCCGGTGCGACCGAGCTCCCCGAGGTCAGCGCTCCGCGCGACCCCACACCCGCTCATGAGCGCCGACCGGCATTGCCTGCCGAACTGTACAAAAAGCTCCTGCTCCATCTGGACGCTGCAAAAGACCCCCAACACAGCCGCGACCATCTGGCTGTCAGGCTGATGGGCGAGGCAGGTCTGCGCATAAGTGAAGCTGTTCACTTGAAGATTCAGGATTTGCATCTGGACCAGCGTCTGCTCGAGGTGCGGGGCAAGGGCGGCAAGCTGCGCAGCGTGCCTTTGAGCAAGTCGTTGATTGAGGAGCTCCGGCACTGGCTCAAACTGAGGCTGGCCCATGCTAAGGCAGGCGAAAACCACGTTCTCATAAACCTGGGAGGCCGCAAGGGCCACGGGCGAGGAATGAGCGAGAAAGCCCTGCGAGAAAGCCTCAACCACCACTACCGCACCCTGGGCTTCCCGCCCCGTTACTACGGGGCCCACATGCTGCGCCACACCGCCGGTACGCGCTTCTACAGGGCCAGCCGCGACCTACACGCCACCGCCCGCCTTCTGGGCCACGCCAACGTGAACACCAGCGCCATCTACGCCAAGATGGATCTCGAGGGCTTGTTTGAGGTGGTGGATCGGCTCGAGGAGACGTAACAGCGTCCGGTTAACTTGAGACATGAACCGTTCCCACGACTGGCGTCGACCTCGAGCTAGCCCGTCTGGCCGCAGCTAAATCGAAGTTTGGGGCCTTTTGGTAGACTTTTCGCCGGTTGAACTGCCTACCGAAGTTATACCGGATTCGAAAAGATAGTCATTCAAACCAAAAATCCAGAGGCCATCTTTTTGAATCCTAGAGCACTCTTTTCAGTCGGGTTAGTTTGTCACAAACGGTGCCGAACTAACCGAATCTGGTATTACCCCTCTGCCGGTAGAAAAGGCGCGCAGAGGCGAAAACCCAAACTGCTTGACAGACAAAATCAAACCGGCACTTCTTCTCGCTTGATGCTGTACACCCGGCTTAGGCCTTTGTCGGTGGTGACGCCATAAAGGGCATCGCAGGCTTCCATGGTGCGCTTCTGGTGGGTCACCAGGATAAACTGGGTCTGACCTTTGAAATGCTGCAAAAAGCGGCAGAAGCGCTGGATGTTGGCCTCGTCCAGCGGGGCGTCTACCTCGTCCAGAACAGCAATAGGCAAACCAACGCCGCTCTCCCCTATTTCCGAAAGAGCAAACAAAAAGGCCAGCGCCCCCATGGTACGTTCGCCCATCGAGAGCAGGTTCAGGTTGATGGTCCGCTTGCCGGCGGGCTTCAGCACCAGATCCAGGCCGTGATGGGTGCGCTCGAGCTGGACCTCGGCATCGAGCAGGGCGCTAGCGTAGTGGGCAAACTTCTCCTTGAACGCGGCGTAGACCTGGTGCATCCGCTCGCGATACTCGGATTGCACCAGGTGTAGTTCGGCCTCGAGCTTTCGTACCACGGCTTCGGCTTCCTGCAAAGCGACCTCGAGCTGCTGAATATCCGCACTCATCAGGGCATACTCCTGCTCGGCAAGGTGGTTGATGGGGCCCAGCGACTCCAGAGCCGTCTCGGTTTCCGCCAGTGCGCGGGACAGGCTGCGCGCAGAGCCTTCTTCCACCGGGCCTGGTGGGAGCTCGGCCAGCTCTTGCTGTAAGGTTTCGACGGTCGCTTCGCGGCGGGCCTGGGTCAAGTGGAGCGACTCGAGGTCGGACAAAAGCTCGTTGGTTCGCCGGATGAGCCGGGTTTCCTCCTCCGAAAGGGCGCGGGTGCGCCCACGGGCCGAGTGTAAAGCGCCTTCCAGGTGGCGCAGGTTCAGGGCAGTACGAGCCTGCTCGAGTTCAGCTCTTCTGGTCTGGAGGGTGGCCAGTTGTTGCCCTAGCTCGGCCTGCTCGCTTCGCAGGCGGTGCAGACGGGCCTCGAGTTCGTCTATTTCTTTCTGCGACGCAGTGTAGCGCTCGAGATCCTCGTGGTAGCGCCGCCACTGTGCCGCCAGCTCCCGCTCCTGGGCCATCCGAGCGTTCAGCGCATCGCGTTCGTTGCGCAGGGCCTGCAGGCCTTCGGGCTGGGGGGGTGCAGCGGGCTCGGGTGCCTGGGGCACGGGGCTTTGTGACAGGCGGGACAGGCTGGCCTGCACCGCTTTGAGTTCGGAGCTTTGCTCGGCTATGAGCCGCTGGAGATAAGACACATTCAATCCGTCCAGCTCCACCCGCAGCTTTTCGGTCTGGTTGCGCAGGGTTTGGGACAGTTCGCCGAGCCGCTGGGCCTCAGCCTGGGTCTCCTGGAAGCGGCGGCGAAGTGAAAGCATCTGTCCGCCCCGCTGCACCCTGCCGCCGGTAATGGCCCCGCTTGTTTCTAAAAGCTCGCCCTCCAGGGTGACCATGCGGGGATGGTCGCGGTAGGTACGCGCCAGGGCCAGGGCCTCTTCCAGGCTGTTCATCACCAGCGTTTCACCCAGCAGGGTGGGCAGGGCCTCCGGGCAGGCGGGCAGTTGAACCAGCTGGCGGGCCACCCCCACCACACCGGCTTCCCTGCCCCAGTCGCGCGGGCGCTCCCTGAAAGGCCGCAAAAGGGTGCGGGGCAGAAAGGTGGCACGGCCCCCATGCCGCTTGAGGTGTTGCACGGCAGCCTGGGCGGCTTGCTCGTTTTCGGCCAGCACCCACTGCATCCGGGCGCCCATGGCGACCTCAATGGCCAGTTCAAGGCCAGCCGGCACCTGCAACAAATCGGCGACCACTCCCATCAAGCCCGGGATACCGGCCTCGCGCACTTTCTTGGGACCCTCGGCCAGATCGGAGCCTGAACGCAACAGGGCCTCGAGGCGCTGGGCCTCGGAAAGCGCAGCCCTGGCTTCGCTGCTGGCCTGACCCTCTTGCTTGACCAGGGCATTCAGCTGGGTACGCAACTCGCCTTCGCGGGCTTGAGCAGCCTCGAGCTCCTCTTTTAAGTGGGCTATTTCACCCTCGAGGCGATCCCGGTCAGATTCCAGGGCCGATTTCTGTGCCAGCAACTGTTCGTAGGCGGCTTTATGCGCCTCGTAGGTAGCCTGGGCTTGCAGGTAGCGCTCGTAGGCTTGCTGCTGTGTTCTAAGCTCGAGTTCTTCGCGCTCGATTGCCGCCTGAAGCCCCTGCAAATGTTGCTGGTAGCCCTGGATGAGCTCCAGAGTAGGTTCCGGCTCGGCGGGCGCGGTGGGTTCGGGTAAGGAGCGCAGCCGGGTCAGGCGGGCCTCGCTTTCACCCAGATCCTGCGCCAGTCGCCGCAGCAGTCCATCGAGCGAGACCCGCTGCTGCTCGATGAGGCGAAGCTCCCCGCTCAGGGCTTCAACCTGACGAAGAGCCTCGCTGTGGGCATTCTGGGCGCTTTCCAGTGCCTCCAGGGCCTGATTTTTCTCGGTTTCCAGTTCGCGCAAACGCTGGCTGGTTTCGGTGCGCTCTTTCTCCAGAGCTTGCGCTTTTTGTCGCGCGGAAGCGGCTTCCTGCTCAGCCTCGCGGATGCGGGCTGCCAGAACGCTGCGGCGCAGCACCAGGCTACGCGCAACCAGTGTAGCGGCCTTGCGGGCCGCCTCCGCCTGCTCGGCTTTCTCTGCAACCGAGGCCTTGCGTTCAGTAAGCTCCTGGGTTCGGGCCTGTAGCTCCTCGGTCGCGCTCTCGAGGCGCTCGTGCGCGGTTTTACTGGCCTGTGTGACGGCCCGCAGGCCCGCGGCCTCTTCCAGATATGAAAGCAGTACCTCCGGGCCAGCCTGCAGTATTTGCCCGACCTCACCTTGCCCCACAATAGCGTAGCCGGTTCGCGAAAGACCCGTGCCTAGCAGGGCTTGCTCAACTTGCCGCAGGGTGCTGCGCGAACCGTTGAGCCGCACATCGCTGCTGCCGTCGCGCTCGAGGCGCCGGTTCAGGCTAACCCGCCTGCCATTTCCGCCCAATTCCAGCCCTACCTCGGCAAAGCCCAGGGGGGCCTTTCCATCTGAACCGTGAAACAGAAGCGATAAAGCCTCCTCCCCCCGCAGCTCGCGCGCGCGGGCCCCCACGACCCAGCGCAGCGCCTCCACCAGGTTGCTCTTGCCGGAGCCGTTGGGGCCCACAATGCCATGAATGCCACTGCCAAACTCGAGGCTGGTGCGCTCTCCAAAGGATTTGAAGCCTTGCAGGATAAGTCTTTCGATCTTCATAAAGATTCGGATACCGGGAGAAAAAGCCCAACTGCGCTATACAGAACCTTTTTCCAAGAGCCAGGATGATTGCGTGAGTAAAGGTGCGAACGAGGCTGCACAGTGAAGCCTGTTCATTCAAGGGGTTTGCCGTTTGAACGGATCCATCAACGAGAGGTGCCCAAGGCTTTCGACTTCCTTGCCCTCCAGCAAAAACTTGACCTGCTGTACCTCCTTGAACTCCAGCAGCGTGTTCGCGATGCCATAAATCAGGGCCAGTTCAGCCGAACTGCCGTAGCCCAGCCGCCCGTAGGCTGGGGGTAAGTCGACCAGGGCGGTGCTATCCCGCAAGAAAACCGTTGGTGCGGGGGTTCCTGCCGGAACCAGCGGTGCCGCTCCCTGAATTTGTGGGCCCCGCACCAGCTCCTGCAGCACCCGCCCTATGGTGTACTCGCCTTCCGTAATCTGGACGGTGCGTTCCTCCACGGCCAGGCCGTCGCCGGTATCCCTGGCAAAGTGCAGCCTGATGGTGCGGGGGCCCTGGTTTTCCAGGTCGGAAGGCAGGTTGAGCGACCTCGAGCCAGTATCGCCCTGGAGCGACCACAAACTCCAGGCCCCTGCAATCAGCACCAGAAGGCCCAACAGGTTGGTCAAACTCAGTACCCTCCTCATGGCCTTGCACCTCCTGCAGGGCTTGGGCTAGATGGAACTGCGCGCGGCGTGGTTTCGGGCAGGCCCAGGTAGGAAAATACCGACCTGGCCAGTACCTCCGCCACCTGATCGCGCCCCTGGGGGGTGCGAAGTTGTTCAAAGCCTACCTCTAGCAACACTGCCGCACCTCCAGCCATCGAGAGCACATACATGGCGTCCTGGCTGGTGCTGGCCACAAGACCAGCAGCAGCAAAGCCCTCCGAAATGGTCTGGGCAAACCGTGCTGCCGCCCCCGGCGCGGCCACATAGCGCTCGAGTACAGCCCGCTGACTGGCCGGGGTGCGGGCCGAGAGTTCGCGACCTTTCTCCAGCAGACGCAGGGTCTGCACCTCGGGGTGACTGAACACCGTTACCCTGTTTCCGGCGGCTGCGTGCAGACTGATAAAAACCTGGGCCGAGGTGGCATACTGAGCCCTGGCCAGCAGGGGTACAGCACGGTCGGCGTTGCGGGTCAGAACGACCTCGAGGCGACCCTGGAGAAGTTTTTGCAAGCGCTGCGCGAGGCTCAGCACCAGGTCTTTCTCGCGCAGGTCGCCCGTTGCTACTCCCGTATCGGCGCCCCCGTGGCCGGCATCCAGAACCACCCTGGGCAGTCGATTGGAACCGCCACGCTCGACTATCACCTGCCGGGGCAAGAACAGCAGGCGCGGAGGGTCACCCCCCTGGGGCAGGTAGATCTCGGTGCCCCAGTCTTCCCGGCTGAAGCTGATGGGCGAGTTGGGCGGCCCATCTGGCACCTCGCGGACCCCAATCATGGCCAGACGCGGGGGGTTGGTGGCCAACAGCCGCACCTGAACGTCGCGGTCAAAGCGCAGCACATAACGTTCGCTCGAGCCCACCACAGCCCGCTGAACCTCTAAGAGACGGGCCGGACGCAGCGCGAGTACCGGTGCACCGTAGTCGTTACGGTAGTACAGATCCAGGCTTCTGGCTAGCTCCCGTACCGGAACCCAGAGGCTACCCTGGTAACGGTAAGCATTCAACAAACGGGCCGCCTCGGCACCCTGGCTGCTGATGCCAAAGGCCGCTACCCGGCTTCCCAGGCTCAGGTAAACCTTGCCGGAAGCCTCGAGGTAGCCCAACCCCAGGGCTTCAGCAATGAGCCTGGCCGACCCGTAGGCGACCGTGCTACCGCCTGGATAGATGGCCTGGCTCTCCTGAAAGCCCACCAGCAAACGGTTTTCGTACTGGGCCAAACCAAGGCCAAGCAATACCATCCAAACAGTCAATACGCGCTGCATGCCAAGTCCAGTCGCTACAGTTTTACTTGGCCCAGATTAGAAGCGCAAGCCCAATAAACTACCAGCTTTCCAACTCCCGGCGAACGGCCCGTTTCTTATCGTCGGCTTTCTTCTGGTAGTCCCGCTTGCCCCTGGCCAGGGCCAGCAGCAGCTTGGCCTTGCCCCGCTCATTGAAATAAATCTTGAGGGGCACCAGGGTCAGCCCCTTCTGCTCTACCCGGCTCTTGAGCTTGTTCAGTTCGTGCCGGTGTAGCAGTAGCTTGCGCAGGCGTCGGGGGTCGTGGTTGGTGTAGCCGCCTTTCTCATATGGAGCGATATAGAGGTTCTCCAGGAATAGCTCTCCATTCTGAAATCGTGCAAAGGTGCCGGTAAAGTCTACCTGGGCAGCCCGGATGGACTTGACCTCGGTGCCTTTGAGGGCCAGGCCAGCCTCGAGGGTCTCAAGGATTTCATAATCATGACGCGCTTTACGGTTCTCGAGTCCAGCCATAGGGCTCTTCATTCTACGACCTTTTCGTGACACCTCCGCAGCAGTGTCATTGCTCTGGCGTGGCCCTTATGCTCTCCTGACCCTTCTGGGAGTATATTCACCCTCGATGGGTCTGCGCTTGAGCCTCTACCTGGGCCTGTTGGTTGGCGTCTTGCTGGTACGGCTGCTGTGGGATTTGCGCTTTGCACCCCCCTGGCTGTACGTGCTTTTCGCGCTCATTGCGGTAGGAACCGCTATCTGGGCCATGCGGGGGTCAACTGCCCTGGTTTGGACAGGCGGCCTGGTTACCCTGATGGGCCTGGTCGGAGGGTACTTTTTTTTGCTGCTGGGGTTCCTCAGCCTGATTGGGCTTTTGGTTAGTTACCTGGGCTGGCGCAACCGCCTGAGTGAAAAAGACCAGGCGGCATTCTGGGGCTGGGTGTTTGTCTGGCCTGCAGTAGCCCTCCTGCTGCTCTGGCAGGTGTTGCCCGCTCTTTACGCAGTATGGCTATCGTTACTGGACAGATTCAACTTTATGGGCCCCAGCAAGTTTGCGGGTCTGGGTAACTACGAGATCCTGCTTCGTGACCCGCTTTTCTGGAAGGCCATGGGCAATACCTTCTGGTTTGTGGCCCTCACAGTGCCGGTCGGTATTGGTCTGGCCACCCTTACCGCGGTGTTGTTGAATGAGCGGATACGTTTTCAGGGGCTATTTCGTACCCTGTACTTTTTGCCTTACATCACAGCTCTCACCGCGGCGGCTGCAGTCTGGGACTGGATATACAACCCCGAGTTCGGATTTCTAAACTACCTGCTGGGCACCCAGGGCCTGGACTGGCTCAACCGGCCCGAGGGCATTTTTGCTACGTTGCTCAAGCCTCTGGGCTTGCAACTGCAGGGTTTTATGGCGGGCCCAAGCCTGGCCTTTGTCGCCATCATGGTCATGACCATCTGGCACTTTTTGGGCTATCAGATTGTGGTGCTTCTGGCCGGTTTGCAAAACATCCCCAGGGAATACTACGAGGCTGCCGAGCTGGATGGGGCTTCCTGGTGGCAGCAGCACTGGCTCATCACCTGGCCGTTACTTTCACCGACCACTTTCTTCCTGTTCACCCTGGGCCTTATTGGCGCCTTTCAGGTTTTTACCCAGGTTCTGATTCTGACCCCTACCGGTGGAGTCTTGCAGGATACACTCACCATTACTCTATACCTGTACAACAAGGGTTTTCGGGACTCGGATTTTTCCTATGCTTCGGCAATCGCGGTGGTCGTTTTTGCGGCGATTCTCCTCCTGACCTTGATCCAGCAGCGGCTGCTCGAGAGGCGGGTGAACTATGAGGCGTAGCTCATCCTTCGGCCTGATTTTTATCTATATGGTGCTTATGGCCGGAGCGGTGGTCATGGCCTTCCCTTTTTACTGGATGCTTGCGACCAGCCTCAAAAGCCCACAGGAGGCGCAGCAAGCCAAGCCCATCTGGATACCCGAGCGGCTCAAAGTGTCTAACTGGCGGGCAGCATGGAACCTGGGAGGCCAGACCGGCTCTTTCTGGTGGGGCGGCTTTGGGCCTGGGCAAAGCGTAACTCTGCGGCTTTACGCACCCTCAGGCCCCGCGCCTGAGGTCTCAATACCCTCGCCTCCCGGCGCATTCTCCGACCCCCGCTCCGAACAAACCGAAATCCAGGTTCTCTACCAGGGTGACCACTGGGCCATCCGCTTCAGTAACCACAGCAGTGAGCGCTTCCGCACCCTGCCTGCTGTGCTTCTGGTTCCAAAAGTATATCCCCGCTTCAGCCCAGAGCTACCCCCCGACGCCATCCGCAGCAGCGGGGAGTTCTGGCGGCTCGAGTTCGTCAATGTGGCCCCTGGGCTGATGGGCTATATCTTCCACAACTACCTCGAGGCCTGGCACGCCGCCCGATTTGCACGCTATTTCTTCAACAGCTTCCTCACAGCGGGTTTACAGGTAATGGGGGGTTTGTTTTTAGCCGTGCTGGCAGCCTTTGCCCTGGCCCGGATTCCTTTTCCTGGCAAAGAGTGGGTGTTTGGCCTGATCCTGGCTACCCTGATGATTCCTGGGGAGGTGTTGCTGATACCCAACTACGTCCTGCTGGCACGTTTGCAGTGGATTGATACCTACTATGCTCTGGTCGTACCCTGGCTGGCTTCGGTGTTTGGCATCTTTCTGCTGCGGCAGTTTTACCTCTCGCTACCCCAGGATTTATTTGATGCCGCCCGCATAGATGGAGCCAGCTACTGGACACAGATGTTCCGCATCGCTTTCCCACTTTCCATTCCGGGTCTGGTTACCTATGGAATCTTTACTTTTCTGGGGGCTTATAACGCCCTTCTATGGCCCCTTATAGTCACCAACAGCCCGGAGATGCGCACTGTTCAGCTAGGATTGCAGGTGTTCATTGGAGAGGCCGGTAGCGACTACGGTGCTTTGATGGCGGCTTCAACAGTCTCGATTCTGCCCATCATTTTGGGTTATTTTATTGCCCAAAAACAGTTTATTCAGGGGGTTGCGCGCAGTGGTATAAAGTGAAGCCAAAATAGTGAGGTATTTCACGATAAAATATGCTCGTGAAAAAAATCTTCATAAGACTGCCAGCCTCAGCTCCTGGAGGCCACATCAATAAATAGCTGATGAATCCTGGCATCTTGGGTTAACTCCGGGTGGAAAGTTCCAGCCAGCATCTTGCCCGATTGCACCAGCACGATTTCCTCACCATGCCTGGCAAGCACCTCCACACCCTCCCCGACCCGTAAAATTAGGGGTGCTCGAATAAAAAAGGCATGGAAAGGACGATCGAAACCCCGAATCTGCAGGTCTTCTTCAAAGCTGTCTACCTGCCGCCCGTAGGCGTTGCGCTCGACGGCCATGTCCAAGCAGCCCAGACGGGGCTGATCGGGGTATCGCGGAATTTCCTTGGCCAACCAGATGGCACCTGCGCAGGTTCCCCATATCGCCAGCGAACCCTCCTGGACCCGTTCCCGCACCACACCCTCGAGGCCATACTCGCGGGCAAGCATCCCAATGGTGGTGGACTCCCCACCGGGTACAATCAATCCGGCCAGACCGTCCAGGTCTTTTGGTAGACGCACCTCCACAGCCTCCACGCCCAGGGACATTAGCATCTGCTTGTGCTCACGGTAATCACCTTGAATTGCCATCACACCGATTTTCACGTTCCCAATCCTATAGCAACAACCTGAATGAAGGGAGCGAACCCATAATAGAATGAGTTCATGATCAAAATAACGTTGCTACGCCATGGGCGCTCGAGAGCCGATGACGAAAAAGTGCACGAAGGCCGCTATGACTCACCGCTTACAGTGCTGGGACTCAAGCAAGCCCAAAAACGCCTGGAGGATTTCCGTGCTATGGGATTCACGTTTGATCGCATTATTTCCAGCCCGCTGATTCGCGCAAAAGCGGTAGCCGAGGTGATGAGTGAAGGTTTGGATGTACCTTTGGAAACGGATACCGACTGGATGGAGATGGATAACGGCCTTTTGGCCGGTTTGCCGTTTGAGGAGGCCGACCAAAAATTTCCAACACCCTCGTTCCTGGGGCCATATGAGAGGCCCTTCCATGGGACAGGAGAAAGCCAGTGGGAGCTGTATGTAAGGGCTGCCAGAGCCGTGCAGCGGGTGGTCAGCCTGGGGCCTGGGTCATATCTGGTAGTGGCCCACGGCGGCATACTGAACTCCGCTCTTCGAACCATGCTGGGTATACAGCCTCTCGTCAATAACCACGGGACATGGTTCGCCTTCGCCGACCTGGGGTATGCAGCGCTTGAGTACAATCCCGCCAATCACCAGTGGTGGATGCTTCAGTTCAACACGGGCTTTATATCAGATTCAAGCACCTAGTCCTCTCTACCCACCACCTTCAGGCCATGGTGTGATCCCAAAGAACACCTCTTCCCTATCAGCCATGAGAGGCGAGATGACGGCTTTTTGTTGATTCACCCTTAAAGGGCTCGCACGGACGCCTCGGGTTGGGCTGACTATCTTTAATCGAATTCGGTAAAATCTCGTTTGCCGCAGTTCTACGTAGCTACTTCGATCGAGCTGGTATCAGGCCGGAATTGTGATAAGGGTTAAGGTAGGGCCGTGCCTGCTCTCTTCACCCTCTGCCTTGAGCAGCTGCTTTTCGTGCTCTTCCCCCAGGGCTTTCAACAGTCGCTCCCTGGACACAAACTTTCCCCCCAGCATGTAGTAAAAACCCTGCTTTCCCAGCACCACCACAAAGCGCACCCCCAGATGGTTCCGAACGAAGGTGTTGTGTTTGAGTGCGAAGCGATGCATCTGATCCAGCGCAAGCAGTTCCCGTTGCCGACGTCGCCGGTTGAGTACGGGAACCAGCCAGATCGGAACCAGTGCTACCAGGGCCGTAACAGCAAAAGCAACTATTCCCAAGCTTTCTGCTGGCATAGCGTTACAAATATACTACAAAAAGTTACGTTTTGTGTAACGAGAGCGTGAACTAAACCCAGTAAAAAAATCCCACCCGCTGAATCGCGGGAGGAAACGGAAATAGATTGAAGGTTGCTACCAGCCGCGTTTGGCCAGCTTCTCTTCTTCGGTCAGGAAGTCCAGGTTGATGCCCACCATCGCCTCACCCAGGTCTTCGGAGACCTCGGCCAGAACCTCGGGGTTATTGTAATGGGTTACAGCTCGCACAATGGCTTTAGCGCGTTTGCGGGGGTCGCCCGACTTAAAAATACCCGAGCCCACAAACACCCCATCCATACCGAGTTGCATCATCAAAGCCGCGTCGGCTGGGGTTGCCACGCCCCCCGCCGCAAAATTGACCACCGGCAGCTTGCCATGCTCGTGTACCCAGAGCACCAGGTCATAGGGTGCCCCATGGTTTTTTGCGTAGGTCATCAGCTCTTCACGGGGCAGTGCCTGGATCTGACGAACTGCCCCCAGCACACTGCGAGCGTGGCGAACGGCCTCGACCACGTTGCCGGTTCCGGCCTCGCCTTTGGTGCGTATCATGGCCGCCCCCTCGCCGATGCGACGCAGAGCCTCACCAATATCGGTAGCGCCACAAACAAAGGGCACCTTGAAGGCATGTTTATCGATGTGGAACGACTCGTCCGCCGGGGTCAGCACCTCGGACTCATCGATGAAGTCCACTCCGAGCGCCTGAAGAATTTGAGCTTCCACAATATGTCCGATACGGCACTTAGCCATCACCGGAATCGAGACCGCCGACATGATTTCCTTGATGAGCTTGGGGTCGGACATACGGGCCACTCCACCCTGGGCACGAATGTCGGCGGGTACCCTCTCGAGAGCCATCACCGCCACGGCCCCAGCTTCCTGGGCAATTTCAGCTTGCTGGGCGTTGACCACATCCATGATCACGCCGCCTTTGAACATTTCAGCGAATCCGGTTTTGACCCGCAAAGTTCCTTTCTCCATAACTCCCTCCAGCACCGTAGCATAAGCCTTTTATGCCCATCCTCCTAGGGGCTTGGCTCACAAGCCGGATTTGGGTTATGCTCGCGGATTTTGGTTGCGCCGCGTGTAGAGATGGCCATCCTCATGTCTCCAGGATTAACCAGGAAGCCTGGTTTTCAACACCCTGGCATCCACAAGAGCATGAGCAGCAGCTATCGAAAAAAAGAGCGGCCCAAAGACCGCCCCTTACAAGCCCGTTTTAGGGTAGGTAGGCCATGGGATTCCGCGCCGCACCACCAACACGCACCTCAAAATGCAGATGGGGACCGGTGCTCCAGCCGGTTGAACCTACATAGCCAATCACATCCCCCCTGTTGACCCACTGGCCCGGGCGCACTGCGATACGAGACATGTGACCGTATAGCGTTTCCTGGGCCCCACCATGATCGAGTATAACGTGCAGACCATAGCCGAAGCGGCTCCAGCCCGCAGTGTCTACCTGACCAGCTCTGGCTGCATAGATTGGGGTACCAGCCGGTGCAGCCAGGTCGATGCCGGTGTGGAAGCGTTGAAACACACCCCGGCGGCCATAGTAGGTCGTGATGGTGAAGTTCGCGATGGGCCAACGGTACCCTGCGGCTGCCACCACCGCATTGGCACGGCGAAGACGGGGTTGGCTCTGAACCTGCTGCTGCCGTAGGCGTGCTTGCTGCTCGAGGCGACGTTGTTCTTCTTGTTGCTTGCGGCGGGCCTCCTCACGCCGGCGGCGCTCTTCAGCCAGTCGGCGCTCTTCTTCTTCGCGGGCTTTGCGCTCGGCCTCGCGAATCTGCAAGAGGCGGTCGTAGGTTGCCTTGGCCTGTACACCAGGCAACAGAACCAGATCCCCCACCTTCACATCGGTTGGCGAGGTGAGGCCATTGGCCTTGGCCAGATCGACAACAGAAAGACCAAAACGGCGGGCCAGATCCTGGATGGTCTCGCCTTGTTTAAGGCGTACCAACAGACCCAGTTCCCCAGTGGGGATGTAGAGCGTGGAACCCACCTCGAGGCGATCCAGGCTCGGCAGGCCCGGGTTGGCCGAAACCAGCCCCAGCACCGTTAGATCAAACCGATTGGCCACCGACTGTACCGTGTCGCCCCGGCGGACGATATAGGTGCGGACGCCCGGCGGCAGGCGGTCTTCGTCGTTGGCTTCTTCAACCAGGGGGATACGCAGAACCTGTCCAGGGCGCAAGGTTGCACCCTCGAGGCCGCTGCTGTACATAATGGCCCGCGCGTCTACCCGGTATCGGCGCGCAATCTGGCTCAGGGTGTCGCCGGGCTGTACGGTGTACATCACCCATCCCTTGCGGGCGGGTGAGTCTACGGCAATTTCGGTTCCTGGCAGGTTGGCCTGGGCCAGTCCCATTGGAAGACCGATAACACCCGTCGCCAGCACACTCAAGAGTTCGGTTATAGCCAAAGTCAACCTCCAAAGCTGCACTTTACTGCAAAGGTGTTGTTCGGCAACAACCCTTCTAGCAGAAGTTCAGGGTGAGTTTAAACTAAACACCCTGCCCTTCCCATGACTTCCGCAGGGAGTATACCTATTTTCCCCCCAAAGTTGCAAGGAACTCTTTATTGGTCTTGGTACGGGACAGCCGTCCCAGCAGCATCTCCATGGCCTCTGCGGGGTCCATATCAGCCAGCACCTTGCGCAAAAGCCACATTTTCTGGATGACCTCCTCACCCAGTAGAAGTTCCTCACGCCGGGTTCCCGATTTGAGGATATCAATGGCGGGGAAGATGCGGCGCTCCTCGAGACGGCGCGAGAGATGGAGCTCCATGTTGCCGGTACCTTTGAACTCCTCGAAGATCACATCATCCATACGGCTACCGGTTTCGACCAGGGCAGTGGCCAGGATGGTGAGCGAGCCACCCCCGCGAATGTTGCGGGCCGCCCCAAGAAATCGCTTGGGGAAATGCAACGCTGCTGAGTCAAGGCCACCCGAAAGGGTACGTCCGGTGGGCGGAGTGACCAGGTTGTTGGCGCGCGCCAGGCGGGTGATGGAATCCAGCAAAATCAAGACGTGTCCACCCTCCTCGACAATCCGGCGGCTTCGCTCGTGCACGAACTCCGCCACCCGAATGTGGTTTTGTGGCGGCTCGTCGAAGGTCGAGGCGATCACATCGGCCCCCTCCACCGACTCGCGGAAATCGGTGACTTCCTCGGGGCGCTCGTCAATCAGCAGTACGATTACTTTGATATCCGGCTCGTTACGCAGAACGGCCCGGGCCACTTTCTTGAGCAGGGTGGTCTTACCAGCTTTGGGCGGGGCCACAATCAGGCCGCGCTGGCCGCGTCCAATGGGTGCTAGCAGGTCTATGACCCGGTTGGATGACTCTTCGCCGGTGGTCTCCAGGATGATCTGGCGGTCGGGGAACTGGGGAATCAGGTCGTCGAACTTGGGACGTTTGGCGGCAGCCTCGGGGTCGAGGTTGTTGACTGCCTCCACTTTCATGAGGGTGCCATAACGCTCGTTTTCGCGAGCTACCCGGGCTTTGCCTACCACGTAGTCTCCGGTACGGAGCTGGTACTGCTTGATCAGACCAGCCGAAACGATGACCGTACGGGACTCCATGGTGTAGAGGCTTTCCTGCAAGAAGCCATACCCATCCTGGCTGATCTCGAGATACCCCTTGGCGATGACCAGGCCCTCCTCACTGGCCTCCTGTGAGAGTAAGAGCATCACCAGTTCGTCTTTGGAAAGCTTCTTGTAGTTGGGAATGCCTGCCTCGGCGGCCAGAAGGTGCAGCTCGGGCAGGATGCGGCTCGAGAGTTCCTGGTAGCTGAGAGGCACGCTATTTTGAGTCTTACGGCGAATTTTCTTGCCGGTACGGGTCACGGTGACCTGGGTTTCGGGGCTGGGTTCGGTTGTACTCGATTTTGGCATTGTGCTGGCTCCAGTTCAAAAAAGGTTTTTGGACTACACCTTGGCGCCGGCCTTGGCCCAGTCTTCCAGGAAGGCCTTGAGGCCCAGGTCGGTGAGTGGATGCTTGACGAGCTGTTGGAACACTTTGGCGGGCATGGTCGCGATGTCGGCTCCAAGCAAAGCGGCCTGGGTCACGTGACGCGGGTGGCGGATTGAGGCAGCCAGTATGCGGGTACTAAGGTTTTGCACCTGGAACAACTCGGCAATCTCACGTATCAGATCCATGCCTTCCCAGGAGATGTCGTCTATACGTCCCAAAAAGGGCGAGACACACCAGGCCCCGGCTTTGGCACACAGAAGGGCCTGGTTGGCCGAAAAAACCAGGGTCATGTTGATGCGAACGCCTTCGCTGCTGAGGATTTTACAGGCCTTGAGGCCATCGATGGTGGTGGGTAGCTTAACCACCACGTGCTCATCTATGGCTGCCAGGCGACGCCCTTCAGCCACCATGTCGGCGGCTACGGTCGAAACCACCTCTGCCGAGACCGGCCCCTGCACAATCTCGCATATCTCTTTGATGGTGGGCTCGAGCGGACGACCCGACCTCGCAACCAAAGAAGGGTTGGTGGTCACACCGGCAAGCACGCCCCAGGCCGCAATTTCCTTGATTTCACTCACTTCGGCAGTATCCAGGTACAGGTCCATACCTCGTTCACTCCTTCCCGCGCTCTGGAGATATTTGTGCGGATTTTCCATGCGAGTATATCGCCAGTCAGGCATGAGAAACAAGAGAATTGTTGACGCGGGAATAGCAGCTTGCTACCATTCAGGTTAGCCGGTTGCCAAATGTGGAATTTAGCACATGCGGTGCCCGGTGTAAAGGGCTGGGGACGAGTACGCTTTCAGAGACCCTACAGCGAGCCTGGGACGGTGCAAGCCGGGCGGCAACCTGAGAGCCGAAAATCACCCCAGGCATTTTTTGGGAAGAACAAGCCACCTGGCTTCAGTAGACCCCAACGGGTACGCCCGAAACAGCGTGTTAGAGTGCCTGGATGAAGGCCCCTGGCCGATAGACCGGAAGTTTGAGCATTTCGTCGCTTTGCTTCGGGCACCATCCAGGAAGTGCGGTGGTAACGCGGGAAAACTCGAGCCGAGATTCTCGTCCGCACCTGAGAAGCCCCTCGCAGGTCGGACGTTTTATTTTTTCGAACCCCGGCCACCGGGCGCCTCAGAAAGGAACCGAGCATGGTGGAGGAAAAAAAACTATTCCAGGAAGTAACGGAGACCAACTTTCCCAAGCTCGAAGAGGCCGTGCTGGCCTTCTGGCGCGAGCACAAAATTTTTGCCAAGTCTGATCAAAAGGCAGCCCCCAGAGGGGAGTTCGTCTTTTACGAAGGCCCCCCAACCGCCAACGGCAAACCGGCCATGCACCATGTGCTGGCCCGTAGCTTCAAGGATATCTTTCCACGCTTCAAAACCATGCAGGGCTACCACGTCACCCGCAAAGGTGGCTGGGATACCCACGGTCTGCCGGTTGAAATTGCGGTGGAGAAAAAGCTGGGGGTGCTGGGCCGCAAGACCCTGAACCGCGAGCAAATTGCCGAGTTCACCCAGCAGTGCCGCGAGTGGGTTTTTGCCAATATCGAGGACTGGAACTACTTCACCGAGCGGATGGGCATGTGGGTAGACCTGGAAAACGCCTACGTGACCTACCACAACAGCTACATCGAGTCGGTCTGGAATCTGCTCAAGCGGATGTGGGATAGGGGCATGGTGGTACAGGATTATAAGGTAGTACCGCTTAGCCCGCGCATCTCCTCCACCCTTTCGCAAAACGAAATCGCCGACGGATACCGTGAAGTAGATGACCCCAGCGTGTATGTCCGCTTTCCGCTGAAACTGGAAACCACCCCAGCAGCAGCACGCCAGAAGCTAGAGGCTCAGGGTGTGAAGCTGGAAGCACTGAACGATCTGGCCATCCTGGTCTGGACGACTACACCCTGGACGCTACCCTCCAACACCATGGCCGCGGTCAACCCCGAGATGGACTACGCAGTGGTGCGGTCACCTTCGGCAGGTCACCTGATTTTCGCTTTGCAGGCCGTGGAGAGGCTCGAGGAGCTGCATAAGGAGGAGCTTGTGGTGGTGGCGCACCTTAGGGGTTCCGACCTCGAGTGGTGGGAGTACGCCCCGCCCTTCCCCGAAGTATGCGTTGAGCTGGGCGTGGTCCAGCAACAAGGGGAAAAGCGCCCGGACGGCAAGCCGGTGATGCACTTTGTGGCCCTGGCCGAGTTTGTGAGCGCCGAAGACGGTTCAGGGGTAGCCCACGAGGCCCCGGTCTACGGTGCAGAGGACCTGGAGCTTTCGCGCCAGTACGGCACCCCGCTGCTGTTTGGCACCAACGAGTACGGCGTAATGCAGGTGACCGACGAGCGCGGCAAATTCTTCAAAGATGCCGACAAGGGATTGATCCGAATCATGAAGGAACGTGGCGTGATGTACCATGCAGGCCAGATTCGCCACCGCTACCCCTTCCACGACCGCACCGGCGACCCCATCCTTTACTTCGCCAAGCCGAGCTGGTATGTCAAGACTTCCAATTTCCGCCAGCAACTCTGGGCCAACAACGAACAAATCAACTGGATTCCAGAGCACATCAAGCATGGGCGCTTTGGCAACTGGCTCAAGGATAACGTGGACTGGGCCATTAGCCGTGAGCGTTACTGGGGCACCCCGTTGCCCTTCTGGGTTGCCGACGATGGGTCGGAGAAAATTTGTGTCGGCAGTGTACACGAACTTTCGGCTTTGGTCGGCCGTGATCTGTCGGATCTCGACCTGCACCGGCCCTATGTGGACGAAATTACCTTCGTCAAAAATGGCAAGACCTTCCGCCGGGTGCCAGAGGTACTGGACGTGTGGTTCGACTCGGGTGCCATGCCCTACGCCCAGTGGCACCTGCTGCTGGACGAAGCGGGTCGGCCAATGCCCGGCCATGAGGAGAACTACCAGCTCTGGCAACGCCACTTCCCGGCTGACTACATCTGCGAGGCCATAGACCAGACCCGGGGTTGGTTTTATTCGCTGCATGCCATCTCCACGCTGCTATATGACCAGCCCTGCTTTAAGAACGTAATCTGCCTGGGTCATCTGGTAGACGAAAAAGGACACAAGATGTCCAAGAGCAAGGGCAACGTGGTGGAGCCTCTGCCCATGTTCGACAAGTATGGGGCCGATGCAGTGCGCTGGTACCTTTTCACCGGCTCTGAGCCGGGTGAGCAGAAACGCTTCTCCGAGAGACTGGTCCAAGAGGCACAGCGCGGCTTCCTGGGCACGCTCTGGAACGTTTACAGCTTCTTTGTGCTGTATGCCAACCTGGACAAGCCCAACCTGAAAAACCGCCCTCCAGTGCAGGCCCGGCCTGAGATGGATCGCTGGCTGGTAGCCCGCAAGCAACAGCTTATCGAGCGGGTCACCTCGGCCATGGAAGCCTACGATGCCAGGGGAGCGGGGAAGGAACTCGAGCGCTTTGTGGAGGAACTTTCCAACTGGTATGTGCGACGCAACCGTCGCCGCTTCTGGAAGAACGAGGATGCTACCGACCGGGAAGCGGCCTATGCAACCCTCTGGGAAGCCCTGGTCGCGGTGGCGCAGCTAACAGCGCCGTTTACCCCGTTTGTGGCCGAGGCCCTGTGGCAGAATCTGGTGCGCTCGGTCTTGCCCGATGCAGCCGAGTCGGTGCACCTTTCGGACTGGCCCAAGGCCGACCCGGCGCTTCTAGACACGGCTCTGCTAACCCAGATGGAGGCGGTAGTCAAGGTGGTGGGTCTGGCCCGAAGCGCAAGGGCCATTAGCGGGGTAAAAACCCGCATGCCCCTCCCCAGGGTACTTGTTACTGCTCCTACAGAGGCCGGGCTGGCCGGTCTGCGTCATTTTGCCGGTGAAATTGCCGATGAGCTTAACGTCAAGGAGGTGGAACTGCTGGCGCTGGGAGAAGAGCTGCTCACCTACCGCGTACTTCCCAACCTTCCCGTTCTGGGCAAGAAGTATGGCAAAAAGGTGCCAGCGATTCGGGCGGCTCTGGCCGAGCTAGACAGCCGGATGGTGGCCAGGGCGGCAAAAGCCGGAAGGGGATTAAGCCTCGAGATCGAGGGTGAGCGTATCGTGCTGGAGCCCGAAGAGGTGTTGCTCGAGGCCCTATCGCCGGAGGGTTACTCCGCTCAGGAGCAGGATGGCTACCTGGCCGCCCTCGAGGTCAAACTCGACGAGCAGTTATTGCTCGAGGGACTCAGCCGCGACCTGATCCGACTGGTGCAGCAGGCCCGCAAAGAGATGGGGCTCAGTGTCTCGGATCGTATTCACCTGACTTATGCTGCCGAAGGCAAATACGCCGATTCTCTGGTGCAGTATGGCTCCAGGCTACAGGAGGAAACCCTGGCCCTATCGCTGGCCCAGGCCGAGCCTGTTGGCTTTATCACCGAGCTATCCGACGAAGAGGGCGCGGTTCGGTTTGGAGTGAGGAAAGCCTGATACCAGATTCGGTGCCAAAACGAATCTGGTATAAAAACAGTGAACACGATACCCGGCCTTAGCGGACAGGCTTGAAGAAGTCTGCGTCAGTAAACGTGAGGTTGAACTCTACCTCCATGAGTTCACCCCTGGCTGCCAGAACCCCACCCACGTAGTTTTCCCACTTTTGAGGAACCCGTATTCCCTGCACCTGCTGATAGTTGGAGAAGAAGGTGATGCTCTCTCCTACTCCAGGGATGTTTAGCCGCTCGCCAAGCGGCAGTCCATCGGCATTGAACAAGTAGGTGCTGACCCAGCCCTGGGTACTGACGGTGAGGAGTCGGCCCGTTTGGTTACGCAGGTTCCCAGCAGACACGCTGGCTCGCTCGCGGTTGCTGCTGCCGTACTTCAAGCCCAGCCAGCCGGTGAAGAGGCTCGAGCGCAACAATTCACGCTGATTGGCCGGAAGGGGCCTGAGGGAGGTTTCGCGGCTCCAGAAAAAGCTCTCCTGAGGGGTGTACTGCTGCAGCGCCAGCGGAATGGGGTTGGGGCTGTTCAGGCTCTCGGGGTCATAGATTTCCAGACGTACCCGGTTGGTTGTGAAGTCCACCAACAGCAGGGTTACAATGCGGCTTTCTTCCTTCCCGTCGGCAGTGTAGTAGATGTTGGTCGTCACCTCACGGTAGGTTTTGAGGTTGGTCAGTGCTGGCCCACCCAGCACGCTGCGGCCTCGCTCCAGGAGCTGCGCCGCTTCGGGCGAGACCTGGGCCAGTGCAAGTGAACTCAGCAGCCACAAGAAAACCAAATAGCGCTTACTCATCCCCATGTACGAAACCTAACACGAGATAGCCATTACTTCTATGAGATGTAAGTGTTTATTTTCACGATACATTCGCTTGTGAAAAAAATATTGGCTTGAACCTTCTCGCTAGGGTAAAGTTCATGCGTGGACTTCAGTGAACTTCTGGAGACGTTCAATCTCGACGTTTTTTTTGTCTGCAGCCCCCATAACGTTCGCTACCTTTCAGGGTTTGCCCATGGTAAGGACGCCAAAATTGTGATCACTCATAGCGGCGCGACCCTCATCACCGACGGACGCTACATAGTGGAGGCAAGCCAGCAAAGATTTCCCTACCGCATCCTGCCGAAGCGCACCGATATGAACGAGCTGCTGGGTGAGTTTTTCCAGGGCCGGGTGGGCCTCGAGGCCGAACACCTGAGCGTGGCCACCCTCGAAAGTTTCTGGAGAGATTTTCCAGACCTCGAGTTCGTTTCCACCAGCAACGTTTTCGAGCAGATTCGCAGGCGCAAAACACCGGAAGAAATAGCCCACATCCGCAAGGCTGCCGAGCTAGCCGACCAGGGCTTTCAGCACATTCTGCCCTACCTCAAGCCCGGCGTAAGAGAGATGGATGTGGCGCTGGAGCTCGAGTTTTTTCTGCGTAAGAACGGCTCCGAAGGGCTGGCCTTCGATATCACGGTGGCCTCCGGTGAACGCAGCGCAATGCCCCACGGCGGAGCCACTGAGCGCAAAATCCAGGCCGGAGAGTTGGTCACGCTGGACTTTGGCTGCGTAGTCGGGGGTTACTGCTCCGACATGACCCGCACCGTTGCGGTGGGAAAAGTTCCTGCGAACCTGCGCTCCATATACCAGGCCGTGCTGGAGGCGCAAACCCTGGCCCTGGAGTCGGTAGGCCCCGGACAAAGCGGGCAGGAACTCGATGCACTGGCCCGCAACCACCTGGCAAGCCTTGGCTACGGCGAATATTTCACCCACAGCCTGGGGCATGGCGTGGGCCTGTTCATTCACGAAGGCCCCAGCCTGAGTTCGAACTCGGAGGATACCCTCGAGGCAGGCAACATCGTGACCATTGAGCCCGGTGTATACATCCCGAACCTGGGCGGCTGCCGCATCGAAGACCTGGTCCTGGTCACCGAGCAGGGGCACGAGGTACTCTCCAAAAGCCCCAAGCATCTATTAGAACTATGAAGCGCTGGATTGCAGTACTGCTATTTTGTGGGCTGTCCTGGGGACAGGGCTATGTGGTACAGCCGGGCGATACCCTCGAGCGAATTGCCAGGCTGTTTCAGGTCAGCATTGCCGACCTGATGATGCTCAATGGCCTGATCGAAGATCCCCTACCGGCTGGCCTGGAAATGGAAATTCCCACTACCGACTGGGATGCCATGAATCTGGATGTGCTGCCGCTTCCAGAACTCCCGGTCAGTGCTGCCGAAAATGTTTTATGGGTCTTTATCCGACCCCCACCTGCACCAGCTGAACCCAAAGCATCAAGCCCAAACCGGGCGGTTCAACAGGGGTGGGCCTCCTGGTATGGGCCCCGGTTTCACGGGCGACGCACGGCCAATGGCGAGCGCTTCAACAAGTTTCACCTGACCGCAGCCCACCGCACGCTGCCGTTCAATACCCGTGTACGCGTAACCAACCTGCAAAATGGCCGGAGCATCGTGGTGCGGATCAACGACCGTGGGCCTTACATCCGGGGCCGTATTATAGACCTGTCTTATGCCGCTGCCCAACAACTGGGCATGCATCGGCAAGGGGTCATTCAAGTCAGGGTGGAGATACTAGATTGAAATACGGTTTTCATGTATCCATTGCGGGCAAGCTGGGCATCGCCGGGGCCGCCGAGGAAGCCAGCCTGCTTGGTTTGAGTACGATCCAGATTTTTGCCAAGAGCCCACGCAGCTGGAAAGCCCGCAGCCTTCGTGCGGGCGAAATAGAAGGCTACAGAGCTCGCAAAGAAAACCTGGGGGGCCTGCCCACGGTTATTCATGCCTCGTATCTGGTTAATCTTGCAGCCGAAGGGGAACTGGGGGCTAAGAGCGTCTTCAGTCTGGCCGACGACCTGTCAAAGGCGCAAATTTTGGGCATCGAGTATGTGGTGGTCCATCCGGGTTCGGGGCCTGGCGAAAAAGCCAGGGCTGCCGCCCTGAAGGCCCGCGAACTGGCCGGATTGGGCAAAAACGGCCCCATGCTGCTACTGGAAAATACGGCTGGAGGCGGAGAAAAGTTAGGGGCCAGCCTGCACGCGCTGGCCGCGCTGGTCGAGGGCACGCCGCTGGGGGTCTGTTTCGATACCTGCCATGCATTTGCGGCGGGTTATTCACTGCAAGACGCGCTGGATGAACTCGAGCAGAGCGTTGGCCTGGACCGGGTTCCCGTCATTCACCTCAACGACTCAGTGGGCAGTTGTGGTTCGCAGATAGACCACCACGCCAACCTGCTGGAAGGTCAGATTGGCGAAGAATTGAAAAATCTGGTGCTCGATCCCCGGCTGCGGGACAAGATTTTCATCATGGAAACCCCCCGTGGCACCCGCGAGGACGCCCATAACCTGAAGGTTTTACGTGAGTGGCTGGGTACGGTCTAAACTATAGGCCAAACAGATTGAAAAACTGTGTACGGACTGTGCTCAGAAAGCTGCTCAAGGGCTGGCGGAATACGGTGAGCAACAGCAACATGGCCACAATGGCGTAGGTGGGGTTCATCTCGAGCCGCCAGATATACGGATGCCAGCGCAGGGGTAAAAAGCTCTGCAAAATTTTGGAGCCATCCAGAGGAGGAATAGGCAGGAGATTGAACACCGCAAGGTTCAGGTTGATACTGGCCGCAACCACGGCAACACGGGCTAGTTCTCCCCAGAAAGCGGTGGGGTTTTGCAGATGGCCCACATCCAGCATCCAGCGTAGAAGCAGGGCTAAAGACGTCGCAATCAGCAAGTTAATCACAATGCCAGCAACCGAAACCACAAAAAGCCCAACACGGTAACTGCGAAAGTTGGGCGGGTAGATCGGAACCGGCTTGGCCCAGCCGAACCCCACCAGCATGATCATCAGCGAACCGATGATGTCGAGGTGCTTGAGGGGGTTGAGGGTCACCCGGCCCTGCTCCTTTGCGGTTCGATCGCCCATCCAGAGGGCCGTGATGGCATGGCCCCACTCGTGCAGGGCCAGCGAAACCAGCAGCACCAGCACCACCAGCACAAAGGCCGTCGGGTCGCTTTGCAGGAGTGGAAGCAGACCCATTTATAACCCGATGGCCGCAAAAAGGCTATTGAGCAAGCCGCTCAGACCCGCCCGAATGGCTGGCAGTATCCCGCTCAGGTTCAAGACCAGGAAGATGAGGAAAAAACCCACAAAGCCATAGCTTTGCAGCTGGTCCATAAAGCGCCGGGCCTCCGCGCTGCCAATCGCGTACACCACACGGGCACCATCCAGGGGGGGTACCGGGAATAAAAACACGGCCGCATGCCCAATCATGAGCGAACCGGCCACCTGCATCCCCAGGGCGATGCTCGAGGTGGCCGGGCCCACCCCTTCCAGAAGCCGCCCGATAAGGATGTACACAAAAGCCGCTACAAAAAAGCCCAACGGCCCCATCAGTGCGGTCTGGGCGCCTTTGGCACCAAATAGCCTCCAGGGAACCAGCCGGGGAAACCCAAAGCCTATGAGCGCCAGGAAGATGAGCCCCAGGCCATCGAGATGCACCCGGGGTTCGGCTGTGAGAAAACCGTAGCGGCGGGGGTCGCCATCCTTGTAGCGGTCGGCCAGATAGGCTTGAAACAGATTGTGTACGACCAGGCCAAAAGCGCCCGCAGCAAACGCGACCAGATAGGCCAGGGGGTCTCTACCAAGAAGCTCAAAGAAAAACATTTCGTCACCAGTTTACGGGTTTAAGGCCCAAAAATTGGCAGCCTGCACTCAGAGTGCGGCCCTTGCGGTGCTGGTTTGGTCAAACCGGGATTAGCCTTCTGGCTGTATCATCTTGGTGCATTCTTGACCAGGCTAACCCTTTCCCGCACCAGTCCTGGGGCTTGAACCGGTCTTTGCTCGAGGCTACGCCACAAACAATGGCCGGGTTGGCTCGGGGGCGGATGTGTCGCACGTGCGACCTGACTCAATCCGACATTCGGGTGGTCACAAAGTTGGTGTAAATAGCCCCTCGCCTGTAAAAAGCATTATCCATGACCTTGAGGTGGAAAGGAACTGTGGTCTTGACTCCAGGCCCCTCGATAACTGTTTCGGCCAGGGCCCGTCGCATCCTGGCAATAGCTACTTCACGGGTTTCTCCGTGGACAATGAGCTTGGCGACCAGCGAATCGTAGTTGGGGGGGATGCTGTAGCCGGCGTAGAGATGTGAGTCTACGCGCACGCCAGGGCCTCCGGGGAAATGCAGGGTTTCTATCTTGCCGATGCTGGGGCGGAAATCCTTTTCGTAGTCCTCGGCGTTAAGGCGGCATTCAATTGCATGACCCTTGAGTTCGATGTCGCTTTGCTGCAGGGTAAAAGGCTCTCCAGCAGCAATTTTGATCTGGAGCTTGACCAGGTCAAGACCAGAAATCATCTCCGAGACACAGTGCTCGACCTGGATGCGGGTGTTCATCTCCATAAAATAAAAATTACCGTCAGGGTCAACGATGAACTCGAGGGTGCCTGCCCCCTGGTATTTGACATACTGGGCCAGCCGTACCCCCGCGGCCAGAATTTCTTGGCGCAAAGCCTCCTCGAGGCGGCTGGGAGCCTCTTCGATGAGCTTCTGGTTGCGACGCTGAATCGAGCAATCGCGCTCGCCCACATGCACCACATGGCCTTTGCCATCGCCCATCACCTGGACTTCCACATGGCGGAATAACTCGATGTATTTCTCTAGAATCAGGGCAGGGTCGGAGAAATAGTTTTGCGCCTCCACCTGGGCCTGAGCAAACGCCGCCTTCATCTCCTCGGAGGAGCGAACCACCTTCTGGCCGCGTCCTCCACCGCCCGCACTGGCCTTGAGCAGTACCGGATAGCCTATTTTCTCGGCGGCTTCGATGGCCTCTTCCGCCGTCTGCAATACCCCGGTTCCGGGCACAGTGGGCACATTGGACCTGGCAGCAATCTCCCGGCCTCCCGCCTTGGAGCCTAGGCTATGCATGGACTCAGGTGTGGGGCCGATAAAGACAATGCCGTGCTCACGGCACATTTCGGCAAACTGGGGGTTCTCGGCAAGGAAGCCATAACCGGGGTGAATGGCCTCGGCCCCAGAAATAATCGCCGCAGACAGCAAGTTGGGGATATTAAGGTAGCTCTGAGCCGAAGGTGGGGGCCCAATACAGATAGCCTCATCGGCCAGCAAGACGGGCAACGACTGGCTGTCTGCCTCGCTGTGGGCAACGACTACCTTCACCCCCAGCTCCCGCGCAGCCCGCAGTACCCGCAGGGCAATTTCACCTCGGTTGGCAACCATTATTTTCTTGAACATAAGGTGCGCTCCAAGAAGTTCTTGTATGGGTCGTCAGAAGCGAACCTTCCGGCTCCTAGCTCCCAACACTCTCCCAGGTCAACTTATGCAGGATCGATTAGAAAGAGGACTTGACCATATTCGATGGGTTCTCCATTGGCCACCAGTATTTTTCGCACCACACCCGAAACTTCACTCTCGATTTCGTTCATGAGCTTCATAGCCTCGATGATGCACAAAACCTGCCCTTTTTTTACGGTATCGCCTTCCTTGACAAATGGCTCGGCTTCGGGGGAAGGAGCGCGATAAAACGTACCCACAATGGGCGCCTTGACCTCCACATATTTGGACAGGTCTTCTTTAGGTGATTCGGTCTTGGGGGACGGGCTCGGGGCAGGCGGTGCAGCGGGGGCCGGAGCTGGGGCTACCGGTGGAGGGTTTACAGTTGGCGCGGTGGGAGCCACTGCCTGTGGCTGTATGACCACTGGAGCCGGGGCAGCCACGTACTGCACCTCGCCACCACGTTTGACCGTGAGCTTGTAATCGGGGGTCTCGAGGGTCAACTCGGATACCTCATGTTCTTGCAGGGCTTGGAGGATGGACTTTAATTCCTTTGCATTCATGACTGCCTCCGAAACAGCACAGGGCTATAGCTTCATCTGCCTATAGAAGTATAAGCCTCCAGGGTTGGCTTTATGGCTTTTGGCAGGTACAAAGACCCGCTTGCTCAAAAAAACCCTCCTGGGCAGGAGGGGTTGCTCGGCTTGCCCGGCCTGGTCTTTAAGCCAGTTGCTTGTGCCGTAATTGCCAATAAAAGAAATGGAGGTTCTAGTGCAGATATTGAGCCGAACTTAACACCAGACCGGGAGTGTGACTCGAGCGGAGCTTACGGTTCGAGCTACAGATTCAAGCACGACCCAGGTACTCCCCGGTGCGAGTGTCTACGCGAATCACCTGCTCGTTCTCAACGAATAATGGCACCTGCACCACCGCCCCGGTCTCGAGGGTCGCGGGCTTGGTACCCCCCGATACTGTGTCGCCACGCACGCCAGGGGGTGTATCGATGATTTTGAGTTCGACCGAAGCCGGCAGGGTAATGTCCAGGGGACGTCCGTTATACATGGCTCCCTGCACCGTCATTCCCTCCTTGAGGAACTTGGTCGCATCGGAAATATCCCGAGAAACGTGGAACTGCTCGTAAGTTTCCAGGTCCATGAAGACCAGTTCCTCCCCTTCGGGGTAGAGGTACTGAAGATCTTTGGTCTCGACGTAGATGTCCTCGAGTTTCTCACCCGAGTTGAAGGAGCGTTCCACCGTCGCGCCGGTCTCGAGGTTCTTGAACTTGGCCACCACTTTGGCGCCGCCACGTCCGATTTTCTGATGCTGGTAGTCTACACACTGCCAGAGTGCCCCGTCCATCTTGACCTTGGTTCCATTGCGCAAGTCGGTAACGCTGATCATCTACCCTCCTTATACCCAAAGCAAGAGTGTACAGGATGAAGCCTGTAAAGAAAAGGTGACTCCAGTACCTGGAAGAAGCTGTTAAGTCCGATCCAACAAAAACATATCGCGACCATCGTGCGATCCCAGAGGCCATTAAGGCAGCCGATGTTGCCCAGGCCCAAGAAGCTTTGCTGAAGCACTATTCAGGTATCGAATCTCTGTACTGGCCAGGAGGTCTTCTGAGAAATAAGCTAGATTCTTTGTAATGGATTCAACTAGCAACCCCCCTTTCAGCAGTAAGTGTGCCTTGAGGGTTTGCTGGCTTTTGGGAGTTGCCTAAATCCTTCCATGAAGTGCACTAGTTAGTGACCCCACGAACAACCAGCACCGGCGTAGAGCAGTTATGCAGTACCTTATCGGTTACGCTGCCCATCATCACCCGATCAATGCCTTTGCGGCCATGGGTTGCCATCACTACCAGGTCGTGCTCTTTTGCGGCCTCCAGGATAGCGGGCACGGGGTGTTCCTCAACAATCACTGCACGGGTCTGCACACCCCTCGATTCAGCTTCGGCAGAGATGCGACTTAAGACTTTTTTGGCTTCGACCTTGTAGTCGTTCATTAGCTTCTCAACGTACTCCGGTGGTTGGGTTGTGTAGTTCTGGAAGGGTTCGTATGGGCTTTCGATCGCATAGAGTATCGTTACCTCACCCCCAGAAAGTTGGGCCAGATCGAGCCCCTGCTCAAGAGCATCCTGGCCAAATTCACTACCATCCGTGGGGATCAGGATTTTTTTGAACATGTCAACCTCCTCAGGGCGCTTGGGTCAATGCAACACAAGGCTTTCGCTCTGCTACCTACCCTAAACCTGCTTCATAGGGTCTTGTGTCCCTCGGAAAGATGCACTGCTCGCTTTCAGCGCAACTTCGCCACAACACGCTCCAAAGAAAAAAGCCGCCAGGCTTGTGGGCCTGACTAAAGGCCTAATAACCGCCCCCCTGAAAGGGATTCGCTTCTCACTGGGAGGTGGCTCATGGATTCGGTACGAATAGTTTGTTTGCCAGGAAAAGATATTACCGGATTCAAAAAAGATAGTCATTCAAACTGAAAAAGTCCAGAGGCCCTGTTGCGCCGCGCGCGGCGCAACTTGAATCCTGAAGCACACCCCACCCCACCCCTCCCTACATTCGGCAAAACAAACGTCTCGCTACGCACCCCACCCCATCCCTCCTTTCAGTCGGCGAAAAAAGCGTCTCGGCGAAGAAAGCGCATCGCTTCCAAGGGGCGGTATCACCCTCCCATAAAGGGATCACTTCGGTCGGTCGCCCCTGCGCCGCGCTAGAGCGCGACGTGGGCGAGGCGGAGCCGCCATTCGGTGCCCAACTAACCGAATCTGGTATGAGAATCCAATCGCATGGCTTGTGGCGTAAACATACAACAACACAAAACCCCCAGACTGACGCCTGGGGGCTCGAAAAGATGTCGCTTACTTCAGTTCGACTTTGGCACCTGCATCCTCGAGCTGCTTCTTGATCTTCTCGGCTTCGTCTTTGGAAATGCCTTCCTTGACGTTGCCGCCCTGCTCTGCCAGGTCTTTGGCTTCTTTCAGACCCAGGCCGGTAATGGCGCGCAGTTCCTTGATGACATTGAGCTTCTGTGCACCCGCATCCTTCAGCACAACATCGAACTCGGTTTTCTCTTCAGCAGCGGGAGCGGCAGCGCCAGCGGCAGCAGCACCGGGCATGGCTACGGCCACTGGGGCGGCAGCCGTAACGCCCCATTCCTCTTTAAGTTCGTCGATGAGTTGCTTGAGTTCCAGCACGGTCGCGCCGGAGAGTTGAGCCTTGATTGCAGCAATGTCGAGAGCCATTTTTTCCTCCTGTAGTTCCGGTAGGCCTGTTCGCTTACGCGGCTTCTAGTTTCTGAACCTGGGCATCCAGGATGCCCACCAATTCCTGTGCCTTTGCCCCCAGCACCCCCACGAAGTTAGACATCGTGGCAGACAGCACACCGACCAGTTCGGCTTGCAGTTCTTTTTGGCTGGGCAGATCGGCTAAGGCTTCCACCTGCTTGCCCGTGAGGGCCTGACCCGAGAGCACTCCCGACTTGAGGGCGGGAATGCCCTTATCGTTCGTCTTGGCGAACTCCTTCAGGGCCTTGGCGGCACTGGCGGGATCGGCGAAGACCACCACCGCCGAGGGGCCGGTCAGACCTTCGATGGCCGGCAAACCCAGGTCGCTGATGGCTTTGCGGATGAGGGTATTCTTGGCAACGATAATCTCGCCGCCCTTTTCCCGTACCGCTTTGCGTAGCTTCCCGGTGGGGCCCGCCTCGAGCCCTTGGTAGTTCACCACAAAGAACGAGCCTCCCGCCTCCTTGAGGGTAGCGGTAAGCGCCTCGAGGTTTTCGATATTGCGCTTGCTAGGCAAAGTTCCTCCTGGCGGGCACAGGATGTGGAGCCAGGCAGCACCAGGGCCACATATTCTCCACAACCAGCCCTAACTTGGCTTTGGGATTAGGGGTTCCCAACGATGGTTTGCGAATAACGCTTCCCTACGAGCGCCTCGGCGACATTTTTAAGGCTTGGGCCCGTCGCTGTCTTTGGCTGCCCATGGGTCTGATATTTGACCCATAAGGGGCACCAAGTAGGAAGTATACAAATCCGGGGCGTTCTTGACAAGGGAGAAAATCCATGAATCACTGTTTGCCTTCAAACTTTGGGCTACAGCAAGACCGGCAAGCGTATACTGCCTTTGTGTCCGTCAAGCCCAGCACCCAGGCCCATCTCGAAGTTCCAATTCCTCCCCTGGTCAAGAAAAACACCTGGCTGCTGGCCATAGCGCAGGCGATTAATGGGGCAGGGATGCAGCTTGTGCCAACCTTTGGGGCAATTCAGGTGGTGATGTTGCTGGGCAATGCGGCCTTTGCTGGAGTAGCAACCAGCATCATGGCGTTTGCCAGGGTGATGACCGCTTACTTCGTGGGGCGCCTAACCGACCAACGGGGGCGCAAAGCCGGAATGTATCTGGGGCTGTGGCTGGCCCTGGTAGGCGCCCTGGTTATTGGAATGGCTACCATACTGGGTTCTTTTGCGCTGTTTTGTATGGGAGCACTCATATTTGGTAGTGGGGTTGGAGCGGTGCAGCAAATGCGCGTTGCAGCAGCAGACATGTACCCCCCCAGCCGGCGCGGAGAAGGGATCAGTCTGGTGGCTATGGGCTCCTTGTTTGGCTCGGGAATCTCGCCTTTGCTGGTCTGGCTGGCCGAGCGATTGGGGAAACTGCTGGGCATTAACGAGATTGCGCTGGCCTGGTTGCTGGTACCGCTACTCATACTGCCCTGCTTTTTGCTGGTTCGGAGTATTCAACCCGACCCCAAACAGATTGCCCTCGAGTTACATAAGTATTACCCTGCCTGGGCACTGGACAGCTCCGGTACGGGTTTGCCAAATCTGGATCAAGGCAACTATATGCGGGTGCGGTTCGCGGCTATTTTTTCGGCCGTGACGGTACAGGGACAGATGGTCATGATGATGGCCATGACCGCTCTGGCCCTTAAGGCCCTCGACTGTAGCCTATCCCAGATCTCCTTCTCGGTAGCGATGCACGCTATGGGTATGTTTGCCTTTTCCTGGCCGATTGGCCGACTGGCCGACCGCATTGGGCGAAAGCCGGTTATCCTGACCGGATTGATCGTGGCCGGCCTGGGTGCTTTGCTAGTAGGGTTAGGCGTGGGCTACTGGGTCATTACCGCCGGAACCTTTCTGGTGGGGCTGGGCTGGTCGGGGGCCTTTCTGGGTTCAAATACCATGCTGACGGATGTAACCCCACCCACCCGACGTGGGCAGGCCATCGGGGTGCTCGAGTCCTGGTCGAATGGCGCAGGCATGACCCTGCCCATTCTGGGTGGGTTCATTGTGGAAGGGTTTGACCTGCGGGTACTGGGATTTTTTGGTGCAATTCTGGTGCTCTTTCCCATTTTAAGCATCATGCAGGTTCGTGAAAAGCAGGGTTTTAGCTGATCTGAAGAGGCTCCACTTACCTCGGTGGGTAACACCAGATTCGGTTAGTTTGTCGCCGAACAGTGACGAACTAACCCGACTGACGTTATCCGCGTAGCGGAGGGCGATACCGCCCCTTGAAAAGGATACGCTTGTTTCGCCAAGTGAAGCGAGACGTTTGTTTCGCCGAGCGTGGCGAGGGGTGGGGTGTGCTCCAGGATTCAAGCTGCGCCGCGTGAGGCGCAACCAGGCCTCTGGATTTTTTGGTTTGAATGACTATCTATTTGAATCCGGTATAACCTCATGGAAGCCAAACAACTGCGATAGCCCCAGCCGTCAAAAGGTCGCCTGGACTATCCAAGTCTATTTGTTTCCAGCTATCGCAGCCCACTACGAATCTTCAGCGCAAGAGCGCCGTAAGCATGTCTTGCCCGGTATTTCTGGAAATAGAACCAGAGCCCCAGCTCCTTTATACTTTGTCCAGATAGTGACGCTCTAGAGGAACGCTGGAAACCAGGGTGCTGCCTAAAGAATTATTGCCCTACAACTCTTTCTCTGAGTGGCTGCGCGATATGGAAGGCTACGCAGGGCAGCTTGGGTTTGTAAGGGTCATTCATCCCAGTCCTCCGGAAAAGTCCGATTACGCGGGGGTTTTTGCCGGTCTTCTGATGACCCTGGGCATCCAGCCCTACTGTTACCAGGCCGAAGCCCTGTCCAGACTTGAAAACGGTGAGCATGTGGTGTTGTCAACCTCGACCGCCTCGGGCAAGAGCCTGGTTTTTCAGATACCCGTGCTCAAGGGGGTACTCGAGGGCCACACCTCCCTCCTGCTTTACCCCACCAAAGCCCTGGCCCACGACCAGCTGGGGCGTCTGAAGCAAATGGCAACACGGCTTGAGCTTCAGGATCGCATTTTTGCCTACGACGGCGACACCGCTCCAAAAGAGCGCCGTAAAGCCCGTGAAAAAGGCCAGGCCTTGCTCACCAACCCGGATATGTTGCACTACGGCCTCTTACCTCGCCACAGCGACTGGGCAGTATTTCTATCCAGGTTGCGCTACCTGGTTCTGGACGAGCTTCATGCCTACCGGGGGGTGTTTGGCACCCACACGGCCCTTATCTTGCAGCGCTTGCTGAGGCTGGCCAGGCACTACGGGGCTAACCCTCAGGTAATCGCAGCCAGTGCGACCATCGCCAACCCTGCCGAGCATGCCCAGAGCCTCACCGGTCTCAGCTTCCATCCGATAAGCGCCAGCCCAAGGGGAGCCGAACGGGAGTTTGGAGTTTGGATACCTAAAGCCCTGGACAAAGAAGGTAAGAACCGCCGTAGCGCCAACCTCGAGGCCGCTTTGCTGGCCCGTCATGCTGCCGAACAGGGCTTACGAACCCTCGTTTTCACCAATGCCCGCCGCACCGCCGAGCTGGTAGCCCGCTACGCTTCCGACCACCGGGTGCGGCCTTACCGAGCTGGCTACACAGTAGCAGAGCGGCGAAAACTGGAAGAGGCCCTGCAACAGGGCAGCCTATATGTACTGGTCAGCACCAGCGCTCTCGAGCTAGGCGTAGACATTGGCGGGCTGGATGCTGTGATTTTGCTGGGCTATCCGGGCTCGGTGAGCTCTTTCTGGCAGCGGGCCGGGCGGGCCGGACGTAAACAACGGCGGGCCCTGGTGCTGTGGATACCCCGCGAAGACCCCCTGGATGCCTTCTTCGAACAACACCCCGAGTTGCTACTGGCCAGTCCGCCCGAGTCGGCCATTGCCGACCCCGATAACCCCATCCTCTACCCTCTCCATGCCCACTGTGCAGCGCGAGAGCTGCCCATTGCACTGCCGGCAACTGACCATCCGGGATCAGGGGTCGAGGGTCAAGGATCTAAAACGCTCCTTGACCCTCTATACAAACCCTGGCTCAACATAAAGCCTGCGCTTGTAGAGCAGCATGGGCGGCTCTACTCAACCAAACCTGACCCCCACCGGGATCTTACTTTGCGTGGATTGGGCCACAGCTTTAGCTTGCGGGACAACACCGGCAAGCTACTGGGCACCCTGGATGAGCGACAGGCCTACTGGGAAGCCCATCCTGGAGCGGTTTATCTGCATCAGGGCGAAAGCTACCTGGTGCGCAACCTCGACCCCGAAAGGCGCGAAATTGTGGTGTTGCCGGGCCTCGAGGACTACTACACCCAGCCCCGCGCCGAGACCCAGATCGAGGTCATCCAGGGGGAGGAGGTTCTACCCGGCATATGGGTGGGGCCGGTGCAGCTGCGGGAGCGGGTGACCGGCTACGTCAAGAAGCGCTTCGTGAGCGAGGTGGTCCTGGAAGAGGTGATGCTTGCAATGCCCGAGCTCTGTTTCCAGACCGAAGCGGTCTGGTTTCACCCCTGCGAGGGGCTGACCGTTTTGCCGCTGGAAACCAGGGGCACCATTGAACCCCGCTGGCCCGACCAGACCTTTCTGACCGAAGCCCAGATTCCCTCTGCTATCCATGCCCTCGAGCACACCCTCATCGGCTTATTGCCCCTTTTCGTTCTGGCCGAGCGACAGGACATTGGGGGGGTCTCGTATCCCTTTTACCCCAAGCCTCTTCCCTCTGGCAGTGGCTCGACCATCTTCATCTACGACGGCTATCCTGGTGGAGTGGGGTATGCTCGAGCAGCTGCGCGGCAGTTTCCCAGGTGGGTGGCAGCCGCCCGTGATTTGTTGCAAAGCTGTTCTTGTGAGGAAGGGTGCCCGCGTTGCATTCTCTCCCCTAAATGTGGCAACGGCAACCAGTTTCTCGACAAGAAGACCGCTTTTATTCTGGCCGAAGCACTATGTAGCCTTTACCGAACCGGAAAGCCCAACTGATGGATAAGCTCGTTGCCTTTATTGTAGACACACTGAAGTCCGACCCCAAGGTGATGGGGGTGCTGCTCACCGGTTCTCGCGCTCGAGGCGACGCAACCCCCGGCTCCGATGTGGACTTCTGGGTGCTCCTGAGTGGGGTCAATGAACGCAGATTTCGCAGTGAAGAACAGCAAAACTTTCTGATCGAGTTGCACTTTCGCAACCTGGTGCAAGCGCGCGACAAGATGCGCCACCATCCCATGGAGCTTTACAGCCATCTGGACGGTAAAATCCTCTACGACCCGGAAGGCAAGCTGGCCGAGCTGAGGGGTGAAGCACAGCAGCTATTCGAGAGCTACCAGATGCCCGAAGCCGAGCGCAAAGCCCTGGCCTACTGGCTACAGAATGCCCGGCGCAAGCTCCAAACCGCTCTCAACGAACAGGCCCAGCTCAAGATGGGCTATTTGTCCAGTATCCAGAGCTGGAAAATCCTCGAGGGTCTGTGGGCTGCCAACCAGAAGCCCATGCCCCCTGCGGGAGCGGTATTCGCCCACATCACCAGGCTACAAGCTCCCCTCCCCCATTTTGAGCTGGTGGGTGGCCTGTTTGGCAGTGACCCCGCAACCCGGAGTAAAACTGCCCTGACCCTCATTGACTGGATTCTTCCGCGAATAAACTAAGTCTTTGTGGCCCTGCCTTCGCTCAACGACATAATTGCTGCCATCGCCACGCCCCCCGGCAGAGGCGCTGTGGGAATTGTGCGGGTCTCGGGTAGCGGCAGCCTGGAGCTGGTCTCGAGGCTCTGGCTGGGCAAAAACCCGGGCCAGCTAGGGGGTGGCCGCTTTACCTACGGCAAAATCCAGGATCCTCACAGCCAGGAGATTCTGGACGAGGCGCTCTTGCTGGTTTTCCGCAAACCCCATTCCTACACCGGCCAGGACAGCGTCGAGTTGCATACCCACGGTTCGCCGGCAGTACTGCGCCGGGTCTTGCAAACACTGTTTGAGCTGGGGGCCCGCCCCGCCCAGCCCGGCGAGTTCACCCTGCGCGCCTATCTGAACGGCAAAATGGATCTGGCCCAGGCGGAATCGGTGTTAAGCCTGGTCGAATCCGAATCGGACGCAGCACGGCGACAGGCTTTGCGTGGCCTGAGCGCAGGATTATCGGAAAAGATTGCGGCCCTTTCCGAGCGGCTATTTGGCCTGCTGGCCCATATCCAGGCGTGGCTGGACTACCCGGAGGAAGGCGTCGAGGCGGTGCAAATTCGAGCAGCCCTGGAGCCCATTTTGCACGAGATAAAGCACCTGCTCGCTACTGCACCCGCTGGCCGAATTGCGCAAAAAGGCGCGCGCATCGCCTTAGTGGGCGCTCCTAATGCAGGTAAGTCCAGCCTGCTCAACGCGCTTCTGGGTTACGAGCGGGCCATCGTCACCCCGATCCCCGGCACAACCCGCGACTACCTGGAAGCCCCCCTGGAAATTGCCGGGGTGCCCATCGTGGCTGTGGACACGGCGGGGGTGCGGGAAACCGCAGACCCGATTGAGAAAAGCGGCGTGGCGCGCGCCTTGCAAATCGCCCAGGAGGCCGACCTGGTGCTCTACCTGGCCGACCAGAGCCAGCCCATGCCCTCCCCCCCACACCTGCCCTGGGAGCGCACGCTGAGGGTCGCTACCAAGGCCGACCTCCCTCCAGCATGGATGGATGCTGCGTTTGTCCGGGTCTCGAGCCAGACCGGGCTGGGCCTGCAAGAGCTGGGTCAGCAGATTCACCGCCGCCTTTTGGGGGAAGCCCCCGAGGGAGAAGTCTGGATTAGCAACGAGCGCCATGTGGAGGCGTTGCGCCGAGCTGAGACCCACTTGCTCGAGGCCCTGTCCGCTCCCGAAGATCTGGCTGGCGTCTCCATCGAGATGGCCCTGGATGCACTGGCTGAAATCCTGGGCAAGGATGTCTCGGAAGAGGTCATTGACCGGGTATTCCGCAATTTTTGCGTTGGCAAGTAGGGTTGTGCCAAGGAGTCAGCCACGCCCTAGGCTTATTGCGAGCACTCAAAGGGTACGGAGCAATTCAGCGTGAGCCACCGGCCCGCCTGGGTTGACACCTCGGCCTGCGGCCTCCTGGCTATGAATACCGCGAAGGGCCAGATGCCGCTGATGGACGAGGGCCATTTGGTTTGATGGGTGCTGCCAAATACCAGATTCGGTTAGTTCGGCACCGAATGGTGGCAGAGCCTCACCCACGCCGCGCCCTGGCGTGGCGCAGAGGGCGAACGACCGAAGTGATCCCTTTATGGGAGGGCGATACCGCCCCTTGGAAGTCATCCGCGTAGCAGAGGGCGATATAGCCCCTTGGAAGGGAATGCTCGAGGATTCAGAAAGATTGCCTCCGAGGTTTTTCGGTTTGATAGCCTTATTTGCTGAACCCCCACCCCCAGAGCACGGACTGTGAGCTTCCAAGGGCTTACCGTGGCTCCCACCCTGATGTAAAAATGGAGTGGCATGAGTGATTATCTTTTCGAATCCGGTATAAAAGCGAAATGGGTAGTCAAAGACCCCTGGAACTTCGTCCAGGGGCCATATTTTGATGGGAGCCCTAGGCCTTCGCCTTTTCTGCCAGCATATTCTTGAGCACCGTCTGCAAAATGCCGCCATTTTTGTAGTAGTCCACTTCGACCGGGGTATCGATGCGAACTTTCACCTGGAAGTTCACCTGGCTGCCATCCGCACGGGTAGCAACCACACTGAGTTCCTTGCCAGGGGTGATGTCCTGCAGACCCAGGATATCGAACACCTCGTAGCCTGTGAGGCCCAGGCTGGCAGCGTTCTGACCAGGCTGGAACTGCAGGGGTAACACGCCCATACCCACCAGGTTGGAGCGGTGGATACGTTCAAAGCTCTGGGCAATAACCGCTTTTACACCCAGCAGATAGGTACCCTTGGCCGCCCAGTCGCGGCTGCTACCGTTACCGTACTCGAGGCCCCCAATCACCACCAGGGGGGTGCCTTCTGCCTTGTACTGCATAGCTGCGTCATAGACGAACATCTCCTCGCCTGCACCGGGCTCTGCGCCTTTCTCGGACTTGGCAAGTTTTTTGGTATAGGGGCCTTCCTTGTCACCCAGCATGAGGTTGCGGATGCGGATATTGGCAAAAGTACCGCGCATCATCACCTCGTGGTTGCCCCGGCGGCTGCCATAGCTGTTGAAGTCGGCGGGCTCCACCCCGTGGCCCATCAGGTAACGTGCGGCGGGGGAGTTCTTGGCAATGTTACCCGCAGGCGAGATGTGGTCGGTGGTGATAGAGTCTCCCAGCACCAGCAAGGCCCTTGCACCCCGAATGTCGCCAACCTCACGCGGGGCGGTCAGGTCATCGAAAAAGGGTGGATTCTGAATGTAGGTGGAGGCCGGGTCGAACTGGTAAAGCTGACCCGAAGGCGCCGGGAGGGCCTTCCAGCGCTCGTCGCCTTCAAAGACGGTCGCGTACTGACGGCGGAACATCTCGGCATCCAGGGTCTGGTGAACAGCTTGCTTGATCTCTTCCTGGCTGGGCCAGATGTCCTTCAAAAAGATGGCCTTGCCATTGGGGTCGTAGCCGATGGGCTCAGTGGTGAAGTCGATGTCCATGCGACCCGCAATGGCGTAGGCCACAACCAGCATGGGCGAAGCCAGATAGTTGGCCTTCACGTCGGGGTTCACGCGGCCCTCGAAGTTGCGGTTCCCGGAAAGCACCGCCGCGACCACCAGGTCGCCCTCCTTCACGGCCCTCGAGATTTCTTCTGGCAAAGGCCCCGAGTTGCCAATACAGGTCGTGCAACCGTAACCCACAGTATGAAACCGGAGAGCTTCCAGGAAGGGTGTGAGACCCGCGGCGTCCAGATACTCCGTAACCACCTTGGAGCCGGGAGCCAGGCTCGACTTGACCCAGGGTTGGGTGTCCAGACCGGCCTCCACCGCTTTTTTGGCCAGCAAGCCGGCCCCCAGCATTACCGAGGGGTTGGAGGTGTTGGTGCAACTGGTGATGGCAGCAATGACAACAGAACCGTGCTGTAGCTCGAACTCGTCGCGGCCCCGTTTGACCGTAACCTTTACGCTCAGCTTATCCTCGGTAAGGCCAAACCCACGCTCCTTTACGTCTTTGGTGAGGTGTTCCTGAAAGCTTTTCTTCACATCCGACAGGTTTACGCGGTCCTGCGGGCGTTTAGGACCAGCCAGGGCCGGCAGTACGGTCGAAAGGTCAAGCTCGAGGTGCTCGCTGTACACCGGTGCAGCATCGTCAGTACGCCAGAAACCCGCTGCCTTGGCGTACTTCTCAACCAGATCGACTAGCTCGTCGGGGCGGCCTGTGAGCTTGAGGTAAGCCAGGGTCTCGTCGTCGATGGGAAAGAAACCCATGGTGGCCCCATACTCTGGGCTCATGTTGGCAATGGTCGCGCGGTCGGCCAGGGGAAGCTTGGACACCCCGGGGCCATAGAACTCCACAAACTTACCCACCGCTCCGTGTTTGCGAATCATCTCAGTCACGCGCAAAACCAGGTCGGTCGCGGTGGCCCCTTCGGGCAACTCACCGGATAGCTTGAAGCCAATCACCCTGGGCGCCAGCATGTAGTAAGGCTGACCGAGCATAACAGCCTCGGCCTCGATGCCCCCCACCCCCCAGCCAAGCACGCCCAGGCCGTTGATCATGGTGGTGTGGGAGTCGGTGCCTACCAGGGAATCGGGGAAGGCGTAGGTTCTGCCGTCCTCGTCTTTCTGGCTCATCACCACGCTGGCAAGGTACTCGAGGTTCACCTGGTGGACAATCCCCGTACCAGGAGGTACCGCCCGGAAGCCCTTGAGTGCGTTCTGACCCCACTTGATGAGACGGTAGCGCTCCTCATTGCGCTTGTACTCGAGCTCCACGTTCTGTGCAAATGCGTAACTGGTTCCGAAGTAGTCCACCTGCACGCTATGGTCAATAACCAGATCCACCGGCACACCGGGGTTAATCTGCTCGGGGTCGCCGCCCAGCTTGGCAATCGCATCGCGCATGGCCGCGAGATCGACCACCGCAGGAACACCGGTGAAGTCCTGGAGGATGACCCGGGCAAGCATCAAGGGCACATTCAGCTCGCCGGGGTCGGGCTGCCAGTTAGCCAGCGCCACCACGTCTTGCCGGGTTACTTTGTACTCGTCGTGGTTGCGCAATAGGCTTTCCAGCATTACCCGGATGCTAAAGGGCAACCGCGACACCGGGGCGATGCCCTGACGCTCGAGTTCCATGATGTCGTAGTAGTGCACCTCGCCCATCTTGGTTGATAGGCTCTTGCGGGCTTTGAAGTCGTCTCTGTAAGCCATAGGTTCTCCTTTGCGGCAAGCTGTCCTGGGGTTCAGGCATGATTCCAGCCTTCGTGGATAGTGCTTGGCCAGTAGCTTTTCAACTAGCTATTGGCGAAGGATGTCCGTTGGCAAAGTTCCTATAGTTTACTCCACCCTTCCTGGAGCAAATAGGTTTTATGCAACGGAAATGTCCGATTTAGGGTTGTGGGGCTGGTTTCGATGCCTGGGTGGGTGCGCCCTGCCTCAGACGAATGTTAGTGTACACCAACTCAGTTACAAAATGCATTGGGGTCACCAGCCCTCAGCCCGGGAGCCGTGGACGGTGAACTCCTACCAACGAAGGGTGTTCTTCACGTACAGTCAAATTCCTTCTGGGCTTTTTTGAACGGAGGGGTCGCACTATTCCCAGGCAATGCCCATCCATGAGCCACGATTCAAACCCGGCAATGGTTCGCCACCGAGAAGGCTTTTACAAGGGTTTCCAACATCTGCGCTGTATGCTTCGGGTATGCGGGATGCTATCAGGCCGGCAAGTATTGACTCGAGAGATTGTGGAACTTATCTTCCACAGGAGTGGAAACACTCTGTGACCAGTGGCCTGGACAACCACAAGACCAGCCTACGCACCCTGGGCCGAACTGGGAAAGGTCACGGGCATCAAGAGTTTATTTGTCCCTTCTGGTGTTTTTTATAGAGGGCCATTCTTTAGCACTGGCCGGGCTAGACCCAAATAGACTAAAGTTATGACCAATTCACAACTAGAAAACTGGCAGCGGCTGGGCCAAGGTCTTTATTTGGAGCACCTGGATTTGATGCTGGAGTGGTACATTACCCACCGGCAGGCCCGGGGCAAACTGGGCTTCGAAGATAGACGGCCTTCAGCCGACACTCTGGTCTGGAACCGAGTGCTGTGCTTGGGCGGGCTCACCTGCGACCTGTACACCAAATTCATCCCAGACGATGGTTCTACTCACGACCAGCGCACCCTGCGCCTGATTGAGTTTACCGTCCATGCCGAGCAGCCTGTCGAACACCTCTACGAGGCCGTGAAGGCCCACCTGACCAACCTCTTGGGGGAGCCAGCCCTCGAGTACGACGGCAACGATGGCAACTTGCGCTCGTTTGTGGAGTGGGAGTCGGAAAAAGTGCTACTGATATGGAAAGTAATGGGCGGGGCCAGGCAGGGCTGCGTGGGCGAGCTGTGGAGCAAACCGCTGCCCAGGGAGTACCTCAAGCTGACCCTGGCCTGAGACTCCCCTACAGCATTCCGGCCAGAAAACCCTGCTCCCGCACAACCCGGATCAGATCCATCACGGTGAGCTGGTGGGGGTCGTAATCGACCTCGAGCTGTCCTGCATCGACAGCCTGAACACCCTGGACACCCTCGAGCTTTCTTATGGCGTTGGAAACTTTTTCAATTTGCTCGGGGCGCTCCATGCCCCGCACCCCCAACAACACCCGGTTCATGTACTCCATTTTAGTGGATGCGGTGCACGATGTCGGCGCTCAAGTAGCCCGAGCTGGCTCGGTTTCGAGGCGCTCACGCACCGCACGGTATTGAAAGAAATAAAACTCCAACGCCAGCAAGAGGGCAGCCATCAGGGCCAGCCAGGGGGCGAGTTGCACAGTAAGGGTTGGGGGCAAGGGCCGGTTGGGGCTGGGGCGAGGCAAAAGGGTTTCGGTGGGAGTCAGCAGGCCGCTGCGGAGTTCGCCCAGGGGAGCCACCAGGTTATAGAGCAGCACCGGAAAAGCCGGAAGGTTTTGCAGGCTCTCGGCCGGGGGTAAGTACACCCCGTTGGGGTGGTACCAGGCCAGAGGCTGGCCGGTTTCGCTGGTAGCGAGGGGCTGCCAGCCAGGGGCCTGGGGCGGTGGGGGAATTCGCAGGCTGTAGCCGACCAGCTCGGCACCGCGCAAGTAGGCCAGGGTGCGTTCGACATCGAAAACCGACGCCTGAGAGCTGGACTGCTCGGCAAAAAATACCGTGAAGCGAGTGGGTTCGCGACGAGGAGTGCCAATTTCAAAGGCTATTTCGCTGGGACTGCCCCGACTGGTGCCCAGGAGTGCTAGCAGGCGCTCGAGAGCTGGCGAGCGGCCAGATACTTCCACCCGTACCAACCGCCTGGAAAAACGGGCCTCGTTATCCAGGGCCAGGGCATCGCCGGCCAAAATACGCGCGGTGGGTGTGCTCGAGGGCACTTCCAGGCTGCTAAAGCCCCTGGCGGGAACCTCGAGCGCATAGCGCCGGCCATCGACCAGAATTTCGCCCCGCCATAACCCCGGCCCGGCGTTGGCCACCGCCACGAAGCCAGGGCCAATGGCAGTAATACCCACGTTCGCACCATTGCCCGCCACGTTAAAGTAGCCATCGCTTTCAGGCGGTGCCTCCTGGTCGGCAATGGTTAGGACGCGGGCATCCGGCATCAAGGCTTTGCCCCTGGCCACGGCGGTCTCGAGGGGGGTGTTCGAAGTTGCAGCCTGAAGCCCCTCGAGGTTGCCCATCAGACTTCGCCCCGAAGCGGGACCAAAGGTCAAAATCTGTGCACCAGCAACAACCAGAACTGCTCTGGGCGCAGCGGCCAGATGCTCACGGGCGATTTCCTTGGCCCGCTCCAGACGGCTGGGGCTCACATCGGTAGCCGCCATCGAAGCTGAGGCATCGAGCACCACCACCAGCTCACCAGGAAGGTTCAGCGAAACCCTGGGCGCGGACAGCGCAAGCAAACCCAGCAAAGCAGCAAGCAACAACAAAAATAGCCTCAGGTCAAAGCGTCGGCGGGCCTGCCCCTTGCGAATGGCTCTTTGCCAGAGCCAAAGCCCGGCCACCTTGCGCTCAGGGGGCCGCCTGCGCCGATACCACCACCACACCAGACCCAACGCGGGTGAAATCAGTAGTAAAAGCCAGGGCAACCCGAGCGCAAACTGCACATTCCTAGCATAAGGGCATTGAGTACATATAAACGCTAGCCAACGTATTATCCAGTTTAAAAAGATAACCTTTCAATCCAAAGATAAAGAGGCCTGATTGTGCCGCGCGCGGCGCAACCTGAATCCTGGAGCACACCCCACCCCATCCCTACCTGCGGTCGGCAAAAAAACGTCTCGCTACGCACCCCACCCCTCCCCTCCCTGCGGTCGGCGAAACAGGCATCTCCTTTCAGTCGGCGAAACAAGCGTCTCCCTTCGGTCGGCGAAAATAGCGTCTCCGCGAAGAAAGCGAATCGCTTCCAAGGGGCGGTTTCGCCCTCCCATAAAGGGATCACTTCGGTCGGTCGCCCCTGCGGCACGCCATGGCGCGGCTTGGGCGAGGCAGAGCCACCTTTCGGCGGCGAACTAACCGAACCTGGTACCAGAGGATATAGTGCTCTTGAACTGGAGGTGTCATGAAAAAACTGTGGATAGTGTTTATGTTGGGTGTCATCCTGTTGGGTTCCTCGGGGCTTGCGTTGGGTTTCTCGGTGCGGGGGGCAGTCCGCTACGACTTTGGCCTGAGCAAAGTGGGCCTTGAAGGAGAGTTGGAGTATGCCGACAGGCTGGATGCCAACCTGATCTGGGGGGTGCGGATCAGCGCCCGCGCGGTTCCACTGGATTCGCCCCTGGTTTTACTTGCGCCCAACGGCTTTATCGAGTACCGCACGACCTTGAAGGATAGCACCGCGCTGACCTCGAGCCTCTACGCCAGGGCTGAGGTGGGCCTTGGCTGGCTGCCGCAGTTTTTTCCCCGCCTGGTACTGAGCGCTGGGATCGACAATCGCTACAAGCTTGCTGGTCTCGAAGATGTATTTGTGCAGAGCAAGCTAAGCCTGGACTTCATCCCCACCGAGCGGCTTACGCCGGGTCTGGAGACGCGGGTGGGCCTGATTGTGATACCCTTCGTGCCCTACCTGGCCGCAGGGCTGGATTACAACTTTTTGAATAGCACGCTCTCTCCAAAGCTATATGCTGGCAGCTTGATGTTTCTTTCGCCCGAGTTTTTTCTGGGACTCGAGGCAGGTATTGACCCCAGCGGTTTTGTGAGGCTGTTCTTCCAGTTTGCCGAGCGTTAGCACCTGGGTGGTTTTGAATTTTTACCAGCGCACCTCGTAAAAACCCCTGCTAACCAAATTGTTCCCCTCGACCACCGCATACGACAGCCCAGCACCGAAACGTCGGGCCAACCGCTCCATGAAATTGACCAGCGACTTGCTCAGTTCGCGTTCGAAGCCGGTGCCCTCGCCGCCGATAGTCTGGGGGAGCAAATCGGCAAGCTGGGCGGCCTGCTCCTGCAGGATGGCACCCTGCTGGCCAAAGGTATAGCCAATGGCGTTGGCCGGAATCCGCACGCTGAAGCGACGGAAGCTGGGATCCTGGCTCCAGGGAGGATTGCTGGCCGCCAACAGGGCGCTTTTGCTGGTGGCGACCACCAGTCGGTTGGACTCGAGCTTGTAGTAAAGGGTTCCCCCCAGACCCACCTCCACCGCCTTGAAGTCGCCCTCGTTACCCAGCGCCCTGAAGCCACCCTGACCCTCGGGCGTAGCAAAGGCAGCCAGGGTCTGCAGCAGGGTCAGCAGGTTGGCTTCGGCGGTGGCGGGGTCGCGCACCTCCCAGAAAATCAGGTTATGCCCCGGAAGCCCCTCGCCACGGCCATCCGGGGCCGGTGGCGGCCCCTTGACGCTGACAGTTGCAAAGCGTGAGCCAAAGGCACGCAAATCCAGATTGAGCCGCACATCGAACTCGCGCAGCAGACCGGGCAGGTAAACCCCCAACCGGTTCAGGTCGAGCACCCCGGTCGAGACCGAGTGGCCCTGGGGCAGGCTAGAAGCATCGAAGGGGCGCTCCTTTGGTAAGAGCAGGCTGGCCAGAGCGGGGTCGGCAGCAGGGTTGACCTCGAGGCGGGTCTCGTCGGTATAGCCCCCGGCGGTAAGCTGAAGCGCATAGCTAAAACGGCGAATGGTGCGAATCGCGCCACTGGCACTGGGTGGGAGATTAAGGCTTCGCACCAGGTCTGGGGGCGGCGAACCCCACAGCACAATGTCGCCCCTGACCGGTGCTTGCAAACCCCGGCGGTTTTGCAAAAACAAACGGCCGTATTTGGGGGTGGCCACAAACACAAGCTCCCGGCTGACGCCGTTCAAGGTCTCTTTATCGCCGCCAACCAGCCATCCCCCCTGGGGACGAAAGCCCTTGGCCTCTCTGCGAGCAGCCTGCAAGGCCGCTGGACTGGGACGGGCAATGGCAAAGAAACCATCGCTGTAAAGGGCTACCGCCACCCCTCCGGCTGCAATCCCCAATAAGTCGGCCTGGTCGCCGGCTTCCTTGCGCAGCTCGCGGCTAAAAAGGGCTTCCAGACCACTTTGTTTCCAGTCGGAAGCCAGGCCGCTCAGGTAGCGGCTGCCCCGAAGGTCGTTCATATAGAAACCCGCAACCGCACCCTGTGGGGCCAGGGAAAGCAAGTTTTGCGCCAGGGCCGAACCAAGCAACAACAAAACAAAAGCAAGCAGGCGAGACATGAACCCATAATACTCGCCTGCCGAACATAGCGCGGGCTATTTATGCCAGGCGCTTGCTACAGGACCTCACCGTTGTAGGTAATGCTTACGTTGTTGCAAGCATTATAGACCACTACCAGCTTGTTGCCACGGGTGTCTTCCAGGCTAAAACTACCCCCTACAAAGGTTTCTTTGCAGGTGTTGCTGTACTTGAGGTCTTGCGTCTTGCCGGTTAACCGGTAGAGCTTACCCTTGGTGCGGAAGTCCAGCGAGCCCTCGTAGTTGAAGGTGCCCGCCGCAAACGGCACCTGAGCATCGTCGGGGGCATAGGTGGCGGTATAGACGTATGTGGTTCCGAAACGCCCGTTGCTGTCGTAGATTTCAAAGTTGAAGTTGTAGCGGACGGCGTAGTTGGGGTTGTTCCAGGTCACATCCACATCCAGATCGAGCTTGATACCGGACTCGCTGGCAGTACCGGTGTTAAAGGTAAGCTCGTACTGGTCGGTGTCTACAGTGTAGCCACTCTTGGGGTTGTTGTCGTCTTTGTCCCTGAGGCGGACGGCCCCTTTGAGGCGGGTGGTGCCTACGGTACAGTCCACCTGGTATGAGGCTTGCAGCGGAATCTTGTCGTTATCGAGGTCTTGCTGCTGGGCCCTGGGTGGGGTCTCGCTGGCCGTGCAGTTGATAGCCTGGGGCTCCAGGCCTGAGGCCATAATCAGGTTCGCCACCGGCGAAGGCAGGCTCAGGCCGCCCACGGTGTTGGTGGTCACGACCCCGGAAGGGCTGGCAATGGCAGCAAGCAGGTATTTGTTGCTCTTGACCAGGGACTCCTTCAGGTTCTGGGCATCGGATCTGGTCAGGGGTTCGGTGGTGGGCTGTTCGCCGCAGGCGGCAAGCAGACCTATGAGGCCCAGTAAAACTAAGCTCAGGAGTGACTGCCTTATATTCATGATTCCTCCTCGGTGTACACCCAACAGAATGATAGCTCTATCATTCTGTTGGCTCAAGCCACAAAGTAAAACCTAAAGTGTGTATTAATCTCGTGTCAGGATTTTATGAGGGCCGAAGTTAAAGCCGTGCACAAACGCCGAGATGGCCAGGCCACCCGTGAGCGAATCATCGAGGCTACGGTCAGAATTCTGAGTCAGGAAGGCCTGGGGGCTGTTTCGACCACTCGAGTAGCGCGGGATGCGGGCATCGTACAATCGGGTTTTTATGCCCATTTTGCCAGCCTCGAGGAGTGCGTGGTGGTGGCTGCCGAGCACATTGGACAGCGGATTCGCGATAGCATCCGTGAAGGGCTGACCCTCTTACGAGAGCAGGGGGTCGGCGATTTCGACCTGGTAATAGCTCAGTACCGCCGAATTCTCTCCCAGCTCGAGGCTGAATGGCAGTTCGTGGAACTTTTGCTGCGCTACTTTCGTGAACCCTCATCGCTAGGGCGTACCCTGGCGGCGGTGCAACAAAGCATCCGCGACGAACTGACCCATCACCTCATGGTGTTGCTCGAGCCTGTGGGCATCCCCAATGGAGGCCGCCCCGAGGCTGCCTATCTGGCCGACCTGATGGTGAATATGTTGCTTAGTTCGGTACAAAGCCTGCGCTGGGAGCCCTCTTTGAACAAAGAACTGGTAGCCTACCTGCTTACTGCCGAGACCCTCAGCATGACGGCCCGCACCTATGATTGGATGACCCAGAAGGGTTACTGGCCCGACCCTAGCCAACCGCGCCGTTAGTTGTGCTCGCTATTGTAGACGTGCCTGGCTACTTTCCGCTTGCAAACGACACCGGATTCAAAGTTGCCTGGTATCGTCCAATTTTTCGGGCAGCCCGCTAAATCGTCTGGTCGTCGGCTACGAGCTCGAGCTGTACCCCACCAATCTTCCAGCTACCATCGGGTTGGCGCTCCATCAGGTAGTAGGCCACCGCTTTTTTGCCGTCTAGTCCTATCAGATTCACTACCTGGCGCACCTGTTGCAGCATTCCCACAGAGCGGCTGGCCGGGCCAAACTCAACTTTGAGGGGTCGGTAGATCTGAGCGTAGCCCGTCCTGACCATCTCGATAAAGCGCTCGGGGGTCTGGAAAACCTGGCGAATGCCTGGGGAAGCAAAAGAGAAAGCACGAACTGCATCATCCTTTTTGAAGGCTTCAATCTGGGCAGTGATAATGTCCCGTATAGCTGCACGATCCTGGGGGGGCACGTCCTGTAAGCGCTGGGCCTGCACCGAAAACGAGACCAGCAGGAGCAGAACAACCAGAGTTTTCATGCCCCAGTGTGTACCCTTCAGGTCTTTTCAATTTGTAGCAGTTCCTACGAATGTTTCGTGGCGTGAAGCTGTCAACAAGACTATCGTAAAAAGTCAAGTACCGCTCGAGCTATCAGCTCGGTGCCCAGGGGCAGCGCGCGCTCGTCATCAATCCAGAATCCGGGATGGTGATGGGGACGGTTCCTGGTGGGGTCGGGGTCGCCCGCACCCAGCCAGAAATACACGCCTGGACGGCGATTCAAAAACTCCGACATATCGTCTCCACCCATCACTGGAGGCACCTCGAGCACCGAGGCTTCTCCCACCACCTGCCTGGCCACCTGCTTGAAGCGCTCCACCATCTGAGGGTCGTTGACCACGGCAGGGGATCCGGGCAGCCATGTCACCTCAGCACTGCCCCCCATGGCCCCAGCAATTCCCTGGCTAAGCTCACCAATGCGCCGCATGAGCTTCTCGCGCAGTTGTGCATCGAAGGTACGGAGGGTGCCCTTTAGCTCGGCGGTTTCCGGGATGATGTTGTGCGCTCCCTCACCTGCCCTGACGGTAGCGATGGTGATAACTGAGGTCTGTATCGGGTCGGTCTCCCGGCTAACCAAGCTTTGCAGGGCCACAATAATCTGCGAGGCCATGAGCACTGTATCCACTCCCTCGTGGGGCATAGCCGCATGGGCTCCCTTGCCCTGCAGGTGGATGGTAAAGGCATCGGCAGCAGCCATCGAAGGGCCTGACCGAACCCCCACCTTACCAGAAGGCATCAGGCTGTACAGGTGCAGCCCGACCACGGAGTCAACGCCTTCCAGCACCCCGGCCTCTACCATCGGGCGGGCACCAGAAACAATCTCCTCGGCAGGCTGAAATGCAAAACGCACTTCACCTTCAATCTGGTCTTTGAGCTGGACTAACACCGCTGCCACATGGGCGGCAATAGCTGCGTGGCCGTCATGGCCGCAGGCGTGCATCACACCGGGGGTCTGAGAGCTGTAAGCGACCCCTGAGTCCTCGTGGATGGGCAGGGCATCGATATCGGCCCGCACCAGCACGGTCTTGCCGGGCTTGGCACCCTTTAGTCTGGCGACCACTCCGGTCTTAGCTACCCCCCGAGTGACCTCGAGGCCCAGCCCCTCCAGAAAATCGGCCAGCTTCTTGCTGGTGCGTACCTCCTGGAAGCCCAGTTCAGGGTGACGATGAAAGTCGCGGCGCATTTCAATCAAGCTCGGCTTCAACTGGGCGATGGTTTCATGTATGACCATAGACCCTAGTCAAACACCAGAACTTACAGACGTCAACTCAGAGGGGCGTCGGGCAAAGTCCAGCCGATGCAAGCCTCAGGCAAATACAGAGGAAACCAACCATCACCACCGCTGGCCAGGAAAGTGATGCACTCAGGTCGGCAAAGGCTCTAGTAGCGGAGATCCAGGGCTGAGGTCTCAACTCAGGTCGCTTGGTGCATCTTTATACATCATGACCCGCATATGCAATGCGGCCTGGGGAGCATCTTTTTTCTGCCAGGGGTACAGCGCATCCAGCGACCTCGTCATTGGTGGCTTCTTTCACTCAAAGTACAGTTTTTTGGTCAGCCTGCTGGTTTACACCTGGATTTTTTTCAACTACAAATGAACAATGTGGAAACTACCAAGCCGACGGGATTCACACTGGGAAAGACCCCTAGAGACGCAAAATGCCACAGGGCAAGCCGTGAGCCGGTTAGGCCAGCCCTGGCTGTTCAAAAGTTAGGCCCTGAGATTTGGGCCTAACTTTCCAAGCTTACACCCATGGTAGCGCGGTGCAGACCGTTGCCCTTAGTGCGGTAGAGTGTCCACTACCTCACCCTGAACTGCCAGACCCCTGGGCTGGCAGTGTCCAGCACCACCAGCGGAGCCGGGTTGGGGCTTGCGAAGTCGCCCTCGGTCTGGGCCACTGGTTCCAGGGTTACGAATATGCGGTGAAACTCACCTTTCTGATCGACCAGGCTGGTCGCGGGCGGGCTGGCATTGGATGGGGTGGGCAGGGTAGCAGTCAGGCTGGCTGCCACAGTGCGCCCGGCTATGTTGACGGTGCCCAGGCGAAAGATGGTGCCGGCCTCGTTCTGGCGATAGAGGGTGTAGAAGTGGCTGGGTGGGGCGGGCTCGAGGCCCCGCAGGGTGATGACGGCCCGGCTGTTGGCGTGATTGTAGCTGAGAAATGGGGATTCCAGAACCACCACGCCCGTTGCATCAGAGGGGGTCTGGAAAGGTTGCCGGTTGAACAGGCCATAGGTGGTACTTTCAGCAGTAGCGGTGGTGCTCCCGCCAGGAGCCGGAGTGGTGTACGTGGCCAGCAGGAAGGGGTTGGGTAGGCTGGTTGTGCTGGGTGAAGCCGGGATGCGCGGCTGCAGGGTCAGGCTGAGGGCATTGTGTTGCATGGTGGCGATGGAGCCGGTGGTACCCCCGCAGGCTGTCCCCATTGCAACAGGGGGCAGGCTGAAAGTCTTGCTGCCGCCCCCCAGATCGGCGCTGTCCAGAAATCCAATTAGACGGTTGCAGGTCACAGCCGTAGTAGCGGCTTCCAGGCGGAAGCTGTAGACCGCGTAGATATGGTCGGCATCCAGCGCAGGAAGGTTCTGGAAGTTATCCAGGGTGATGAATGAGGTGGCTCCGTCCTGCACCGCCACATCCAGCAAAGGTAGACTTAGTGTCGGAGGTACAGCGAGTTCTCTCTGGCCGGGTCGGATGAAGCCGGTAAAAGTGACCGCGCCACGGGCGCTGGCCGCACCTCCGTCGATGGCCACCGCTGGGTTGCAGGCCACGTTGGTGGCGGCCAGGGCGCTGAGGGTAAAGCTGGCCTCACCCTGGGCATCGGTGGTGAGGGTGGTGGGGTTGGCAGTACAGACCCGCGCATCGGTCGTCACCGAAAGCCTGACCCCGGCCACCCCCTGAGCCTGGCTATTGAGAACCTTGACCCGCAGCGGGCTGGGGAATGTCTGGCCGCTGCTGGCCACCTGGTTGTTCCCCGAGACGATGTTCAGGGTGTAGGCCGGTGGCAGGTTGACCTGGGGCGGGGCCACGTTGACCACCGGAGCGGGCTGGCTGCAGGCAGCCAGAACCAGCAGGAAAAGAAGGAACAGGTATGGTAAACGCATTATGTATTGCATGGGACACCTCGAGGCCAAGCTATTACGCAAGCACACCTCGAGGATCAGTATAGGAAGATAGCCCTGGGAGGCAGGTGGAAGATAACCAGAAATTATTACTGACTGCGGTCGCAGGAGAAGCGGGGGCCTTCGCCACGCAAAGACATGGGGCTGGTTCAGGATGAGAGCTGACACCTTGAACTCGGTACACGATTTGCTAGACTTGGGTCAAGTTTTTCTTAAAGGAGCTGTCCATGAACCGACCCTGGCTCAAACATTACGACAAAGGCGTACCGGCAGATATTCAGTTTCCCGAAATGCCCCTCTGGAAACTGCTGGCCGACACAAGTCAAAAATATCCCGACCATGTGGCCCTTGAGTTCATGGGTAGTGTTATGGGTTACCGCACCCTATGGGACTCGGTCTTGAGGTTTGCCGGAGCCCTTCAGGCCGAGGGGGTACAGCCAGGCGACCGGGTAGCTATCATGCTCCCAAACTGTCCCCAGTTCGTAATTGCTTTCTATGGAACCCTGGTCGCTGGCGGGGTGTGCGTAAATGTGAATCCCCTGTACACCCCTCGTGAGCTTCGACACCAACTTTCCGATGCTGGAGCCGAGACCCTGGTCATTCTGGACCTGCTCTGGCCCCGCTACGCCGAGATCGAACAGGAGGTACCCGTCAAGCGGGTGCTGACCACCGGCATTCAAGATTATCTGCCCTTCCCCAAAAACCTGCTCTTCCCCCTTAAGGCCCGCCGGGAAAAGCGCTGGGTCAACCTGCCCCAGCATCCCAAACGCCGGGACTTCAAAAAAGCCCTGAAGGCTGGCCCCATCGCGCAACCACATCAAGCCCAGCCCGACGATGTGGCACTGCTACAGTACACCGGTGGCACCACCGGACTCTCCAAAGGGTCTATGCTCTCGCATCGCAACCTGGTCGCTAACACCTACCAGAGCATGGCCTGGGGGGGAGATGAGGTTAAGAAGCTGGAGGGCAAAGGGGTCATGCTTGGCGCCATTCCTTTTTTTCATGTATATGGAATGACCGTCGCCATGAATTACGGCATTGCAGCTGGTTACAAAATCGTGTTGCTACCTCGTCCAGAGGTCAAGCCCTGCATCGAAGCTATCGAAAAGCATGGCGTGACCCACTTCCCCGGCGTTCCGACACTCTATATCGGCTTTAACAATTTCCCCAATATTGAGAAGCGCAAGGTTGGAACTGTGCAGGTATGTATTTCTGGTTCTGCGGCGTTGCCTGTAGAAGTCACCAAAAAATTCGAGCAACTAACCGGCGGCAAGCTGGTGGAGGGCTACGGCCTGACCGAAGCTGCACCTTGCACCCACTGCAATCCTCTTTCGGGTGAGCGCAAGATTGGCAGCATTGGACTGCCCATGCCCGGTATTGATGCCAAGGTTTTGGACGAAAACCTTCGCGAAGTTCCGGTAGGTCAAGTAGGAGAGCTGGCTATACGTGGCCCCAACGTGATGCTAGGCTACTGGCAGCGCCCTGAGGAGACCAACAAGACCATCAAGATTGACTGGCTCCTGACTGGCGATATGGCCACCATGGACGAGGACGGCTACTTTTACATTGTGGACCGTAAGAAGGACATGATCATTGCAGGGGGCTACAACATTTATCCCCGCGAGGTAGAAGAAGTCCTGTACGCCCACCCTGGCGTGGCCGAGGCTGCGGTGGTGGGGTTGCCTGATGAGTACCGGGGCGAGACGGTGGCGGCTTTTGTGGTTCCCAAGCCTGGCACTACCCTGAGCAAAGAGGAGCTGGACAAGCATTGCCGTAATAATCTGGCCGCTTACAAGGTGCCCCGCATTTACGAATTTCGCACCGAATTGCCCAAAACAGCGGTGGGCAAGGTACTGCGCAGGGAGTTGCGCGAAGAGGTTCTTAAGGAGCGTCAAAAGGTCGGCAGCTGACCGGGTGAGGCAGCGAGTCTTGTGGCAGCTTCAAAGGATAGTCTGGCAAACAGAATTTAACTTTACTGGCACTCGAAGGGTGCAACTCAATCCTAAGCAATCCGCCAGCCCGTCTCCATTGCCACACCGACCTTCGGCGTCATTGCAGCAACGAACACAATTGGACTGGCGTGGGGATGGAAGAAAATGACCTCGCACGCTAAGGAGCACGCCGAGTTTATGGCCCGGTCAAACACAATGAACTATCCCGGAATCGGTTCGTTGGCCGCCCCAGGGCGCTAAACCTACCTAATACCGGATTCAAAAGATAACTATTCGTACTACAATATCAAGAAGCTATCTTTTTGAATATTAGAGAACACACCTCCCTTCTATCGATGAAAAAAGCGTATCCCTTCAGTCGGGCTAGTTTTACGCCATTCGACGACGAACTAGCCAAATCTGGTATAAACTACCCGCTCTCTTACTACAACCTCGAGCGTCTTACCGCTTCAGCAAATGCATTGGCGGCTACCTCAACCTCTTCTTCGGTTGTAAAGCGCCCCAGGCTGAACCGCACTGAGGCCTTAGCCTCAGCTTTGCTGCGACCAATGGCCAGTAGGACATGGGAGGGCTCGAGGCTACCGCTGGCACAGGCCGAACCCGACGAAGCTGCAATCCCCATAACGTCCAGGTTGAGCAAGAGTCCCTCGCCATCGGCCCCTTTAGCAGTTACATTGACGTGCTTGGGGCTGCGCAGGGTGGGGTGGCCGTTGAGCACAACATCGGGTATGGCCAGCAGTTTCGATTCCAAACGCTCCCTCAGGCGCAGCAGTTGTTTCGACTCCTGAGGCAGAACCTTGTCCGCTTTCTCTGCAGCCAGGCCCATTGCATACACCGCTGGCGGGTTTTCGGTACCGCCCCGGTAGCCTTGCTCCTGCTTGCCTGGAATAAGGGGAAAGAGCTCGAGGCCCTTTCGGACGTAAAGCGCCCCAACGCCCTTGGGGCCGTAGAACTTATGGGCGGCGATGGAGACCAGGTCGGCTCCCAGATCCGGCACATGGCAGGGCACCGTGCCAAAGGCCTGCACCGCATCGGTGTGAAAAAGTACGCCCCTGGATTGGCAAATCTCGGCAACGGCTTTAACTGGATAAATGGTTCCGATTTCGTTGTTGACGGTCATCAGCGAGACCAGAAGGGTATCGGGGCGTAGTGCTTCGGCAACTTGCTCGGGGTGAATTAACCCGGTGGGGTCGGGCTTCAGCAAGGTGGATTCGAAGCCCAGGCGCTCGAGGTTCCTAATGGCGCTTAAGACCGCAGAGTGCTCGAGCTGGGTACTGACAATATGGCCCCGCCCACGGGCCAGCGCCACTCCATAAATCGCCAGTGCATCGGACTCGGTACCCCCGCTGGTCAGGATCAGTTCACGGGGTTTACACCCCAGAACCCTGGCCACGCGCTCACGGCCCTCTTCCAGCAGCTGCCGCGCCTCCCGGCCCGTACCATGCACCGAGCTGGGGTTGCCGTAGACTGGCAGGACAGCCTGCATAGCAGCACTTACTTCGGGGTCGATCGGGGTGGTCGCAGCGTAGTCGAGGTAAATCATGGGGGTTCCTGTGGCTGAGAGAGGGAATGCCCCTGGCACAAAAGATGCAGGCTTTTTAGCAAGCCGCCCAGCGCAACCGACCTCACCAGACGCGCGGGGTGGGGCACCCGGGGCCATGGACTAGCGGCTGTAGGCCATTGGCGGGGTGGGCTCGAGCTGCACCAGTTTGCGGGCCTCAATTTGCTTGCGTTCTTCAATCAAGTCCCTGAGGGTGGTCTGTAGCAATACGCCCCGCATGGCATCGTCGACTTTTTTCCACAAAATCTCGGTTGAGCAATTGCCGGTCTGCCAGCAGGACTGCGGGTCATCCAGGCAGGTGACCGGCGCAAGGCTACCTTCCAGCGCTTCCACCACCTCCAGGGCTGTGATGCGTTCCACCGGGCGGCCCAGCTTGTAGCCGCCTTTGGCCCCACGGACGCTGCGAATAAACCCCGAGCGCCTCAGCTGGGCCGCGATTTGCTCCAGATAGTGCTGGCTGATCCCCTGCACTTCCGCCACATCCTTTAGTGGAACCGCTTGGGGCTGGCGCAAGCCAATCTCAACCAGGGCCCTGAGGCCGTACTGTGCTTTGGTCGAAACCCACATAAAAACAGTATAAACCCCTAAATCCCGTAAGAAAAAGTAGAATTTGCACCTTTGACTCGGCAGGTCTAGGAAAAAGACCGGCGCAGCGTTAGGGCCAGAGCAAACAACAAAGCCTGCACCAGCACAATCGCACTGCCGGCTGGAACATCGAACAGGTATGACGCCGCCAACCCTGGGACCACCGACAGCACACCTATCGCAACTGAAAGCAGGGTCATGATTGAAAAAGTAGGGCTCAACAGACGGGCGGTGGCCGCTGGAATCACGATAAAAGCCGCAACCAGCACGATGCCCACCACCTTGACAGAGACCACCACCACCAGCGCCAACAGCGCCGAGAGCAGGTAGTCGTAGAGCAGCACCGGCTGCCGGTCGGCCCAGGCCAGTTCGCGGTCGAAGGTTGCGTAGGCCCAGTGGCTCCAGATGGGCGCCAGCAAAGCAACCCCAAGGGCAATGATGCCCATGGTCCACAAGTCGGTCTGGGTCACGGTCAGGATGGAACCAAACAGATAGGCCACGGCATCGGGCGCGAACCCCTGACGCAGCGACATGAAAAGCACCCCCAGCGCCACCGAGACCGCAAAAAAGATGCCGATGGCGGTGTCGTCGCCCAGGTTACTGCGATCGCGAACCCAGGTAATGGCCAGCGAAACTCCCACAGCAAAGGGAATAGCCACCCAGAGTGGTTCTTCGTGAAGTAGAAGCCCCAGGGCCACCCCCGCAAAGGCTGCGTGGGCGAGCCCATCGCCCAGAAAAGATAAGCGCCGCTGAACCACCATCACACCCAGATAGCTTGCCAGACCGCCCACCAGCAGGCCGGCCAGCAGAGCCCGCTGCATGAAAGGTAACTGCATGGCCTCCCACATCAGCGACCTCCCAACACCACCTGGTGTCCGTGGCCCACGTGTCCGAAGGCCTGGCTCAGGCATTCGTGGCACAGCACTGTTTGGGGTGCGCCATAACCGACCACCCTACGGTTCAGCACCAGTACCGCCGTGGCATGGTGCTGGGCGGCTTCCCAGTCATGGGTAATCATCAGGATGGTAGCTTCTTTTTCGGCCTGGTAGGCCTCGAGGTGCCGGTACAGATCGGCCTCCCCGACCACATCCACACCCGTAGCAGGCTCATCCAGCAAGAGCAGCCTGGGTTCACGAATTAGGCTCCGGGCCAGGTAGACCCGCTGGAGCTCACCTCCCGAAAGCCGCCCCAGACGACGCCGGGCCAGGGCCAGTGCGCCCACCTTGTCCAGCATTGCCTCGGCCTTTTTGCGCTCGTGAACCGTAATGATAAAAGGCCACCGGCGCCTCAACCCCGAGACCACTACTTCCAGGGCCAAGGCGGGAAAGCTTCGGTCGAAGCCCTTGACCTGGGGCACGTAGCCCACCCAGCCGGGGGGTACCTGCCGCGGCGGCAAGCCCATCACCTGCACCGAGCCCGAGACCTGGGTTGGCCCATCCCGCAATGCGCTACGCTCCAGGCCCAGCAAAGCCTTTAGCAAAGTGCTCTTGCCGGCTCCGTTGGGTCCTACAATCGCCACAAAAGCCCCCAGGGGCACACTCAGGCTCACCTCTTGGAGAGCCTGGAAATCCCCGAAGCGCACCGAATACTTCTGCAACTCCACCGCTGCGGCGGCCATACTTGATGATAATACGCTATCAATATGAAATCGGATAGGGGGCGGTTTTGACACGAGCGCTGGAGGGTGTTGATGATGCCTTTGGGATTGCCAGCATCGAAAATGGCCTTGGCCAGGCTCACGATTAGCGCCTGCACCAGAACAACCCCCCACCAGCTTTTGCTGAAGGGCTTGATGCCCTGGTTAGGGCACTTGCTGCAGTGCTTGTGAAGGTATTGAGCACGCGGCTTAAAAAATGCTTTTCAGACTGTAGACCTTCCTTCAGTCTGACCGTTCAATTTAGGGCGTAATGAAAATAAGTTGTAAGAACGAAGGGAGGCTTTGGTGAGACTAAAAGTTTGGCTGTTGCTGTTACTGCTTCTGTTACCGGGAGCCCTGGCCCAGCAGCTCCGCGAGCAAATCCGCAAATACACCCTCGACAACGGCTTGCGCGTGCTGATGGTGCCGGACAAAACCGCTCCGGTGATCCACTTCAATCTGATGTTCGATGTGGGGGGCGTGGACGAAGCACCCGGCTTGGGCGGCATTGCCCACATGGTTGAGCACATGGCTTTCAAGGGTACGCCCACCATCGGCAGCCTGGACTGGCCCAGGGAAAAAGCCGCTCTGGAAGCGATAGACAAGGCTCGAGCCGACCTCGATCGGGCCATCGCCAACCGCGCCTCGCAGGAGGAAGTCCAGCGCCTGACCCAATTGCTGAGCCAGGCCCGTGAAGAGGCCAAGAAACTGGCCCTGCCCAACGCCATTGACCAGCTATTTACCAACAACGGCGAGCAGGGCCTGAACGCCTCTACGGGCTACGACCGTACCGACTACCGGGTTTCGCTGCCCTCCAACCGGCTCGAGCTATACCTGCGGGTCTATGCCGATGTAATGATGAACGCGGTCTTTCGTAGTTTCTACGAAGAGGCCGACGTGGTGCTGGAAGAGCGCCGTCAGCGCAGCGAAAACGATCCCAATGGGGCTTTAAGCGAGGTGTTTTTGCAGACAGCTTTCCAGGTGCACCCCTACGGACGGCCCCTCATTGGCAGCCGGCAGGAAATTGAAGGGTACCGGGTAGACAAGGCCCTGGAGTTCTGGAAAACCCACTACCACCCCGACCGGGCGGTGCTGGTGATGGTTGGAGATGTGGAGCCCGAGCGCGACATCGCCCTGGTGCGCCGGTACATGGGGGCGGTTCCACGCGGCCCGAGCCGCCCCACTGTCGCTATTCCTGCCGAGCCTCCCCAGATTGCGGAGCGGCGGGTAACCCTGGAGTACAACGCCCAGCCCAGCCTGCGCATTGGCTTTCACAAGCCCACTTACCCTAACCGCGAAGCCTACGTGATGGACGTGATCGACTCAATCCTCACCGAGGGACGCACCAGCCGACTCTTCCGCCGGCTGGTCATCCAGGAGCAAGCGGCCCTGAACGTTAGCGCCAGCTCGGCATCGCCGGGTTTGCGCTACCCCAATCTGTTCACTATCGTGGCCCAACCCCGCGCTCCTCGCACCACACAGGATCTGGAACGCCTTATCTATGAGGAGCTCGAGCGCCTCAAGAACGAGCCGGTCACGGCCCAGGAGTTGGCTCGAGTACGCAACCAGACCCGTGCAGCGTACCTGCGGGTCCTGCAAGCTGGGCCTGGCCTGGCCCAAACCCTGGCCTTTTACGAGCTGTTCTTCGGAGGCTACCAGCGAATCTTTGAGGAGGAAGCCATTTACAACACCATTACCGCCGAGGAAATTCAGCAGGTAGCCCGCAAATACTTCACCGAACAGAACCGCACCGTGGCCACCCTGGTTACGAGAGGAGGGAGCCGATGAGGATTTTGTGGTTCTTATTGCTGGCCATTGTCTCGCTGGGGTTGGGCCAGGGGGGGGTGCCCTCGGACTGGCCCGACCCCTTCAAGCTACAGTTTCAACGATTGCAACCCGCCCCGATTCAGCCCACACAGGTACAGCTTTCCAATGGCGTGACCGTGCTGCTAATCGAAGACCGGAGCCTGCCCTTCGTGACCGGGCGCATCTACTTGCGGGCAGGTTCCATCTATGAGCCTGCCGATAAGGTCGGAATGAGCGGCATCTTTTCCAGCGTGATGCGTACCGGCGGTGCAGGCAACCAGAGCGGCGATCAGGTCGATGAAATCCTGGAAAATCTGGCCGCTACCGTGAGTGTAAGTACCGATAATCTCTTTACCTCGGTTGCCTTCAACACCCTGACCGAAAACCTCGATCGGGTACTGGAAATTTGGGCCGATGTCCTGATCCGGCCTCGCTTTGCCCAGGAGCGGATTGACCTGGAAAAGGGCCGGGCACTGGAGGCCATCCGCCGCCGCAACGACCAGCCCACCCAGATTGCTGTGCGGGAATTCCTGCGTCGCATCAACGAGGGACACCCTGCGGGTAGCGTAAGCAGTGTGGCCTCGGTTCAGTCCATCACACGCGAGGATCTGCTGGCCTTCCACCAGCGCTATTTCAAGCCCAATGTAGCGGTGATGGCCGTCACCGGTGACTTCAACACCCAGGAGATGGTCGCGCGCCTCGAGCGCGTTCTACAAGGCTGGCAACGGGGGGAAGTCAGCCTTCCCAGCTTCGCCCTACCCAGCCCCAAGCCCGGCATTTACTTTGTTCAGAAGGAGACCAACCAGAGCGTCATCTACATGGGCAACCCTACCGTGACAGCCTATGCGCCAGGTTACAGTGAACTCGACCTGGTGAGCCGGGTGCTGGGAGATGGCTTCAACAGCCGGCTGTTCGTGGAGGTGCGTACCAAGCGGGGTCTGGCCTATGCCACGGGTGGGGCTCAGACCCAGGGCTTTGGCTGGCCGGGTTTCATGTACGGGGTTTCCATTTCGCGGGTTGAAAAAACTGCGGAGGTTATCGAGTTGATGCTTCAGCAATTCCGCGGCCTGCAAACCAGCCCGGTCTCGCGAGAGGAACTCGAGCTTTTTCGCAATAACATCCTGAACGCCGAGGTTTTCCGCTTTACATCCAGACAAGCCGTGGCCGAACGCATCGCCCGCACCCAGATGCTGGGCCTGCCTGCTGACTACTACGAGCAGTACATCCGGCAGATTCAGGCCGCCACACCCGCCGATTTACAGCGGGTGATGCAGCAGTACGTGCGCCCGGAGCAGTTTGTGATTGTGGTCGTGGGCGACCAGCGCCAGTTCGACAAGCCGCTCTCGAGCCTGGGCAACGTGATCGAGGTGCCGCTGGAGTAACCGAATATGGTACAAGACCACAAAGACCCAAACTACCTGGGCAACACCTGAATGATGGTTTGCATGATGAAGGGTGGGATTTGTTTTCCTGGCATGGGCCGGCCCAGCAGCACCAGGAAGTAGGGGCCGGGCTTGGGAAACTTCACCACCCCTTCCATCCGCCCGGTACGGGGGTTGAGTTGCATCCGTACCTGGGCATCGGGTTGGGCGGTGGCACTGACCCGGCCCTGGTAAAACAGCAGGGTACAGAAGCAGTCCCGGGGATCGATGGGGAGACCCCCTACCCGAATGAACTCAATCCAGGCGACCGTGGGGCGTCCTGCGATGGGCGTGGCATCGTTGGGTTCGAAGTCTACCTCACCCTGGACATAGCCCCCGTTGCCCTCGAAAGGGTGCGCCAGGGAGAGGCCTAGCCAGGCAACCAGGGCCAGCAACCGGGATATCCGAGGCTTCATCGGTATTCACTTCCTAGCGGGGCGGCAAAATAGCCGGGTTGGTGGTCAAGCTTTCATCGGTCAGGGATTGAAGAAAAGCCACCAGATCGTCTACCTCGGCATCGGTCAGGCCCAGGGGTCGGATAAGAGCATCGGCATTGAGGTTGGGCTGGCCTCCCTGGTTATAGTGCTGCACAACGTCGCGCAGCGTTTTTATTGAACCATCGTGCATGTAGGGAGCCGTAAGGGCAGCGTTGCGTAAGGTGGGCGTTTTGAATTTTCCCACGTCTTCATCTTTGCCCGTGGCACGGGCCAGACCGATGTCCTTGTATACGGTATAGAGTGCGGTGTTACGGGGCTCGTCGTCGGTGAAGTCGGGGCCTACGTGGCAGTGGAAGCAGTCGCCCTTCTCACCAAAGAAAAGCTCCATGCCGCGCAGGGCGGCCTGGGACATGGCGTTATCGTCGCCGGCCTGGTAGCGGTCGAAGGGGCTGTTGTAGGAGAGCAGGCTTCGCTCGAAGGCTGCGATGGCATAAGTGGCCGTTTTTAGCGTCGGAGGCTCACCAAATACCTCCTGAAATGCTGCTTTGTACTCAGGAATAGCACCCAGGGTTTGTGCTAGCTCGTCGGGCTCCATGCCCATCTCGTCATGGGCAGTTAGGGGGCCTACAGCCTGGAGCTCGAGCCTGGGCGAACGTCCCTCCCAAAAAAGGTGACGACGGAAGGCCACGTTGGTGAGGGTCGGCGCGTTGCGGCTGCCCTGACGACCAAAGATGCCCGAACTGACAGCCTTTCCCCCATCGCTGAAAGCAAACTCGGGTTTGTGGCAGCTTGCGCAGGCTATCTTGCCATCCCTGGAGAGCCGGGGGTCGTAGAAGAGCCGACGCCCAAGCTCAACCTTGGCCGGGGTCTGGGGGTTGTCTTCCGGCACAGGCAGCACCCGCTCGGCAAACAGTATGCGCGGGCTGGACTCCTGGGCAGGCGGAGCTGGCTCGGCCTCGAGCGCACCTTGCGCTGACCGAGGCCAGATGAAGGCCAGCAGGCCCAGCCCCAGTGTGACCAGCCCCATGCCTATCAGACGCCAGCGCTTCATATCAAGCACCCATATACGCTACTGACCCAGCGAGAAAGCGGTCTGCATATTGAAGTAAACCACCGACATCAGGAGGCTGGTCTCGGGGCTGAGTCCATGTAACTGGCGCAGCGACTGCTTACGCCAGTCCAAAAAAGCCCCTCCCGGCCCAGGCTGGAAAGCTTTGGCAATGTCCAGGTTTAGCACGATGGCCCCACCCGAGGGGGGGATGTTAATCTGGACCCGCCGGGTTTGCAGATCCTGCAGCCGCACGGGTATACGGAACGCGTCGGTACCCATATGAATGACCCACTTCTGGTTGCCGTCGGGTAGTAGCGCCACACCCTCGAGGCGATAGAAGATATAACCAGGGTTCCAGGCCCAATACATGCCCGAGTTGACCCCCAACGGCAGTTGCTGCGTACCCGCATCGAGGTGGTTCAGTTCCCTTGGCACACCCACATTGAAGCGAATACCACGGTACTGCCCTGCGGGCACGTCCATTTTCATCACACTTACCCCCTGGGTGGGCGCGTCACGCTTGAAGTCAGCCAGCACCAGGCCATCCACCCGAACCTCGCGCCCATCGGGCCGCACCAGAGCCACCTCCGAGATGTAGAACTTGAGCATCTCGATCCGGTAGCGCTGGCCTTGAGGGGTCTGGTAGGTCTGAGCAAACTGAAGAGGTTGATCCCCAATCCGCAGGTTGATTTTGAGCTCGACCGGCGCTGCCTGCGCCCCTGCCAGGAGTAGCGGTAGAAGGAAAAGCCACCTGTTCATTACAGCTCCTTTCCTGAGGTTAGCAAATTGAAGCACAGATTCGTGTGAAACCACTCCTAGCGTTTCACCTCGAGGGTGAACTCGAGGGTCTTCCCCGGCAATTCAACCACCACCTGCCACTCACCGGGCCTCTCGGCAAGAAGGGCGCTGTGGTACTGCGACCTGTAAAAAGGAACGACCGTGTCCTCGAGTACCTCAGTACCCCGCTGCGCATATACCCTGATGGCCGGGCCTCCCTCTAGCAGATTGCCGTCTGCGTCGCGCAGATCGAGATACAAGTGAATGAGGCCAGCCTGACTGAATAACTGACCCACATAACGCCGGTTTCCCAGGGTTTCGGAAATGTTGACGATGGTGGGCACGGTCTGACCTGGGGGCGGGGGTGGCTCGGTGGTCGCCAGCAGGCCGCTCGCACCCAAAACTGCCACTATGAGGGCCGCCTCGAGGCTCACCGTTTGCAGCCCTCTGGTCTTTTTGGCCTGCAAGTTGGGCAAGAGCCACCATCGGTTGACCGCCGCCAGTACCAGCACCGCAAACACCAAACCCACCTTGAGCAGCAGTCGCTGGCCGTAGGGTGTCCACAGGTCGGCCAGCTCACCCAGCCGCATCCAGGAAAGGTACACCCCCATCACAGCTATTAGCAATACCGAGACCAGTCCCAGTGTCGAAAGCCGGCGGATTGCTCGCAGCATGGCTTCATGCCGGGTACCCGGCCAGACCACCCCCAGCGTCAGGACACACCCCGCCCAGACCACCCCCGCCCCCAGATGGGCCAGATCGGCCCAGAGCTGCAACCCCCCCGCGGCTCCGGCGTGGGATGTGAGGGCCAGGGTCAGCAGCAAACCCAGTGCGAGGGGAGGGTATAACCAGCGATCGAACCGGTTCCAGCCCATCGAGAGCCCCAGTAACCCCACCAGCAGACCCAACCGCGCCAGCAGCAAGTTTCCCTGACGGGTCTCGAGCAGATAGCTACCCATCAGCGAGGTGTTGCCCAGCATCCAGGTCAGATGGTAAACGCCGTAGAGCGTCGAACCCAAAGCCAGCAAAAAACCACCCGAAAGCAGGTACCAAAGCCGCCAGCGCTGTGTACGGGCTACCTCGAGGCCCACATAGCGAACGAATACCCCTGCGCCCAGCAGCAGGAAAACCCCCAGGTACAATGCAGCACGCAGGATGGTCAGGGTATTGTCGTGCTCGTGGGGCATAGTAACAGCATCCAGGTTTGCCAAACTAAACGCCACTGGCTCCTTACAAACTGGCATAACGCTCCCGAGTGGCCCACTAGGGTTTGAATACGCGCGTTCCTCGCCCCGGTACTAAGGAGAAGCCACTGACCAGAGGCTCCGCCCATCTTGCTTTTGCAACACCTTCCGGGCGATGGCTTCTTGAGATGAGTCCAGAGCACCTCTACAGCCGGACGTTCAGGGCCGGTAGACAAACACGAAAAAGCCGGTCTCGGGGTGGCCATCCACCCCCAGGTTACGCCACATCACAACGTAAGGGCCCGGTTTCAGGTTGGGCTTCAGGTTCAGGTTTATGGTTCTACTGGTGCGGGCGGTGGTAGCCAGGCCAGCATCCACCCGCAGGGCCGCGTCGTTTTTGGCTGGCAGGGCCTGTTTCACCAGGTTGGCGGCCAGCCGGCGCAAGCGGGTGGGACTACCCCAGGCCTCGGGAGGGGCACCCAGGGGGTAGACCTTGAAGGTAGAGAGGCGCACTTCCACCGCCTGACTGAAGTTGATAACCACCGATTTGGGGGCGACTCTAACGGTTGCATTGGCTGCCGGTGCAGAGCTTCGATACTCGGCATGGGCCAGAGCCATGCCAAGAAACACCACGGCTATGAACAGAACTTTTTTCACAGTTACTCCTTCGAAGTCCCGAGCGCTGACAACTGTCAGGAACCCGGCCAGAAAGGCTCGAGGCCATTGTGGTTTACAGGCAGGAATGGTATCCAGTACGCAGCAATATGGCCAGAATAGGTTGGCTCGGCGCTCTGAGGGGCGGTCTGGCCTCACCAGGGCTAAGCGACCAAGGCTATCGGCCTGGCAAAAGATGATACAAGATACGCTTTCTCCACCATCTGAAGAGAAACGCTCTTTTCACCGGGATGATTGTTTCGCCAACCGAGGGGAGGGGTAAGGGGTAAAAGACGCTTCCAAAGCAAGCCTAGCAGGAAGGTTTGGCTACCTTCCAAGGTTCGCCCTAACCTGCCCCCAGCAGGGCATGGGGACTGCGTTTACAGGGCGGCGCCCGAGCCGCAATCGTCTTCAAGAAGTTATCCCTGGCATGGCCTGCCCCCAGCCACAGTTGAAGGGCAAAACTGAACACGGATGCCATTACCAGATTAGGCACGAGCAAAGGCAGCAACATCAGTAAAAAGCACAAGGGACAGTGCTCGAGGTGGTTTTGCGTTTTGTCCGAGTGGCTCCGATTTGGCCGGGAATGCTCCATTGCAGTTGTATGGTGCAGAGCCTTTGAACTTTGGGAAAAGGCCTTGTCATCTGAATGCTCTTTTGCCTGGACAGGCGCTACAGTTAGAATCACCCACCCACGTTGAGCAAACAGCAGCGAGGTCAAAACTACCACCGCCACCAACCCGAGCGCCACAGCGGGTTGGGTGGCTCTGGGTTTGTTACCTCGGGCCATCACCATAAGCCAATGTACACGAAGGCACGGGTTCCCGCCTGGGATTCTAAACAAACGCCAGACTTATACCAGATTCGGTTAGTTCCGCGCCGAATGGTGGCCCAGCTTCGCCCACGCTGCGCCCTGGCCTGGCGCAGGGGCGACCGGCCGAAGTGATCCCTTTATGGGAGGGCGATACCGCCCATTCGAGGGGAGACGTTTACTTCGCGGTGTTGATTGATTCGCCGACTGAAAGGAGATGCCTGTTTCGCCGACCGCAGGGAGGGGAGGGGTGGGGTGGGATGGGGTCAGCTCCTGGATTCAAGTTGCGCCGCGCGCGGCGCAAGCTGGCCTCTATATATCTTTGGATGGAAAGACTATCTTTTTGAATCCGGTACTATATCTGCCGGATCAGGCCCTCGCGAACGAGTTCGTGCAGCACCTCGGGTTTAGCATCGCCCACACGCCCTTCCACAATGGCCTTGAGGGCCAGGAGCGCGTCCGGCTCGCCTCGCTTGAGTTGCAAGTGCAGATCGCTGAACGGATTCAGGGCATCCTGTCCGCGCAAGGTAATCTGGTAGCGCCCGATTGGGGTGATGGGGGCCAGGTGGGCCAGGTAGTGGCGTGAAAGCTCTACATAGCGCTCGGCGTTCTGGGTAGGTTCGACCGGGCCGCGCACCTTGGCGGGGATACCAATAGCCAGCATTCCCGCTGGAATTTCCATCCCCGGCGGTACGACCGCTCCAGCGCCGACCATGGCTCCCTTACCCACCCTGGCCTGATTGAGCACCACCGCTCCAATACCGATTAGCGCACCGTCATCTACCCGAGCCCCATGCACCACGGCCCGGTGGCCCACTGTTACGTTTTGTCCCAGAATGCAGGGATCACCTGGGTCGGCGTGCAAAATCGCGCCGTCCTGCACATTGCTGCCAGCACCTATGATCACCTTTTCGGTATCCGAGCGCACCACTGCCCCAAACCAGACCGAGGCGTTTTCACCAATCTCTGCCTGTCCTACAATTAGTGCGTTGGGCGCAATAAAAGCGGTGGGGTGTATTTGGGGTATGTATTCATCCAGCCGGTACACAGCCATACTCACTCCTCAGATAGGCTAAAGTCTATGCTCGAATTCGGCCCCAGAACATGGCTGAGAGCTTCATCCAGCAACCGTACATCCTCTGGAAAAGCCAGCAGGCGCCTGGCCTCTGTCAGATCAAAAAAACCGGCCCCCTGAAGCCCTTTTTCCATCCGTACCTGGCCCTCCCCTACCATCAAAAACCAGTGAATTTCCCTGGCGATTCCTTTGTTGTTGCGGTAGGAGGTCACCGAGAGCACCTGACGTATTTTGCCCTTGATGCCGGTTTCTTCTTCCACTTCACGTAAAGCAGCTTGCGCCAGGCTTTCGCCTTTATCGAGGTGCCCTTTGGGAAAACACCAGTAGCCTTGCCGGTCACGGATGAGCAAAACCTGGCCCTCGAGGTTGAATAGAACCCCCCCTGCGCCCTGTACTGGGGTCTTCATGCAAACTTCTCCTTCAAATAGTCGAGTGCGACCTCGTCGATTAAAGCCCCTCCCTGGTACCTTTGCTCAAGGTTTTCCATTCCAACTAGCACCCTAAAAGCTTGCTCGGTCACCGAATCCCAGGCACCGCTAACAGGGCCGGTGTAATGTCCCTGACGCTGCAGCAAGGTCTGAATCCAGATGATTTCTTCGTGGCTGAGGGGACGACCCCTTTCACCTGCTCCAAAGAGAAGCCGGTGGATGCCCAGCAACCGCTGCAACTCCACCACCGGGTCGGGGTGGTCGTCTACCCGAAGGTCAATCCAGCGCTCCATCCCACCGTAACCCTTGCCTTCGCCAACCACCAGCAGCGCCGCCGACTGCCGCCCGCGCTTGTCGCCACCAGCCCGGTCGGCTTGCAACAGCGCCTCAACCAGCCGTTCGGGAAAAGCCAGGTCGGTTCGGTTCAAAAAAGTGTGCTCGAGCGCCTCGACCACCTCGGGGCCAGTGAGCAAGTTACCCTGGGCGGCGTACCCCGCCCCCCACCGACCTCCCGCCCAGGCATGGCACTCCTGACCGGTGTAGCTCAAGCTCTCGCCATTTGCCAGCACATAACCGAACTGCCGTTTGGCAAGCTCGGGATCGTTTCGGGCGAACACCGCCAGGATGTCCTCCGGGCCTGCACCTGCTTCCATCAGGGCCAGACCGGTAGGGCCAAAACTGGTATTGGCATAGGACTGGGTGGCCACCGCACCCACCCCGGCCTTGGCCCAGGGCACCACAAAACCCACGGCCAGAAACTTGCTGGCAACAGCAATACCCAGGTCACCGCTTTGGGGGTCGCGGGCTACCAGCGAGAAAGTGTGAATCGGAAAGCCGGCACTCATGGGGCCTATCCTACGCCGAAATGGGCCCGTTGTGACGGCTGGTCGCGCCAGCCTCGGCTGCCTCAGTCCACAAACCTGACAGGTTTCTGGATGGCCTGGAGCAGTTGCTGCTGGAACTCGAGAGGGTCTACCTCCAAAGCCCCAAAGCGATCCAGGTGGGGGTTTTGCACCTGCACATCAAAAAGCTCAAATCCCCTGGCCCGCAGGTACTCCACCAGCCGCACCAGTGCCACTTTAGAGGCATCCCGGACACGGTAGAACATGCTATCCCCAATGAAAGCACCCCCCAGCGCTACGCCCAGGATGCCTCCGGCCAGCTCTCCTTTCTCCCAGGTCTCGAAGCTATGGGCAAAGCCATAGCGGTGCAGGCTCAGGTAAAGCCCGGCTACTTCGGGGGTGATCCAGGTTTCACTCCTGTAGGTCCAGCCCCTGGTCGCACAACCCTCGAGCACCCCAGGAAAATCGCAGTTGATGCGTATCTCGAAGCGCTCCTGGTTCAGCACCCGGCGCAGGCTCCTGGGAATGTGCAAACGCTCATCCAGCGGCATTACCGCCCGGTAGGGCGTACCGTAGGCCCGCTGGTCGAACCAGCCTATCCCCTGCTCCATCCCTAGGGGAAAGTACCCCTGGGCATACATCTTTAGTACCGCTCGCAAATTCGTCCTATCCACGTGCAAGCCGTCTGAAACGTTTCCTAGTCGATCAATTTGGATATGGCCGTGGCCGAAACATCTTCGCGGACCTCGTCGCGCTTCATGGCCCAGGCTGGCAGCGGAAAGGTCAGGGCCAGGGGAACCGGCACCTCCGGCTGGTGCAGAATCATGGTGCCCTGGGGCAGTATCATGGCTCGCTGGCGGAACGAGGCGGGCAGGTAGCGATACTCCGGACGCTCGGCTTCGGCTGCGTCCAGGCGGCCCACTACGCGGATGGCCGCGTTCCCCACGATCCGGCTTTCCACTTCGGAGGCTGTTTGCTGGGCCCCAATCAGGATGACACCCAGGCTACGCCCACGCTCGGCGATGTCGAGCAGAATATCCTTGATGGGGCTCTCGCCATCGCGCGGGGCATACTTGTTAAGTTCGTCCAGCACTACAAACACCTGGCCCCCATCGCCTCGTTCTTTGCGACCAAACACCTCACGCAGAATGGAACCGACCACAAACATCTGCCCCTGGGCCGAAAGCTGGTGGATATCCACTACGCTCACCTGGGTCTGGCTGCCTAGCAGATCAGGCCGGTTGCCGGGCTTGTCGCCTCGAATCAGGTGCTCTACGCTGGCAGCGGCCGCCCGCAGACGGCGCACAAAGGCCTCGAGGGTACCCCTGGCCTGCCGGGCGGTCCAGCGCGGGTCCCCCTTCTGCTTCTCCTCGTCTTCCGTAGATTCCGGGCCCAAAAGTTTGAACTCGATGTAGCGCACCAGTTGGCTGAATGTGCTGAGCTTTATTTTTCCCAAATCCTGGAAGGCCACATCAGCCTCCATGGCCGAAAGCTCGTCCGTCCAGTCCTCGACTTGCAGGCTCGGGCCTTTCAGACCCCCCTTCTCATCACCGACCAGGCGGCGCAACCGCTCGGTTACCTGATCAATCAGGAATCCAAGGTTGCTCATGGCCCCCCGATCGGTAAACAAAAAGGGCAATAGCCCCTCGCGGCAAAACTGCACCAGATCCCAGTAATAAGGGCTGGCGTCGGGGCGGCTGACATCAGCCAGTATGTCCCCCGGCGTTTTGCGGGGTGGGGCCAGGAAGGTTACACTTCGAAAGGCACTGGCCGGCAGCCCCAGCTTCTGGTAGGCTTCGCGGCCTTCGTCCTCCAGGCCATTGTTGTCTTTGTCGAGGTAAAACAGGTCCTCACCCTTCACGTTGAAAATTAGGGCTTTGGTGTTGGCCTTCTGGCGGTTGGCAGCCGATTGGAAAATGCTGTGCAGCAAAAAGGTAGCATAGCTGGTCTTAGCAGCCACCCCCGAGACCCCCGAGATATTGACATGCCCCCCTTTGAAGCCGTTCAAAAACTCGAAGTTGATGTAGGCCACCTCGCCGTTTTTGAGGAGACCTACCGGGAGTCGTTGTTCTTCCATCCGGTCGTAGTAGAGGGCCAGACCCATGGCTTCCTCCTGAGCCAGAAATACCGGCGAACCGGGGTCGGGAGGCAGGTACTCCTCGGGCAGCAGCCGGGTGACCTGTACGTGTGCTGCATAGGAGAGGCTAACCGGAAATAACTCACGCCGTACCAGAAACACATCGGTGTCGAACTGCGCCCCCTCGTAGAGTTTGACCACCTGATCGACCATGCCGTAGTAACGCACGTTGCCGTTAGCGTCACCTTTTTTTGGGTCGGGGTGCCGAAATTCGACATAGACCAGATCGTCGAGGCGCAAATACTGCCCCTCTTCGATGGCCACCCAGAAATCCAGCGCACCGGCCTCACGACTGCCCAGTACCATTCCTACCTGTCTCACGCATGCCTCCCACCAATAACGGTTCAAACAAGATTGTTATCCAAGCCAGAAACCCTTAGAGGCTAGGTTGAGCCACACAGGGCGCAATCTGAATTCTAGTGCACACCCCAACCTTCGGTCGGCGAAGTAAGCATATCCCCTATAAGGCGGTATTGCCCACTGCTGCAAGGGCAGTTTCGGTCGCCCATAGGCCCAGAACTAACCAGATGCGGTATCGAACAATGCCTGCAAGATTTTACGTCGAACCACGTCGCCCTGGCCCATGTGTCGCCCCAGCCACTGCTCGAGGCCCCCAATGGGAATCAGATTCTGGGGCGCGCGGGGGTCGCGGGCGGGTGAAGAAGCCATCTGGCAAAATAGACTGACCGAAAGATCGGCCAGCTTGATAGCAGTGGCAGGCTCTAAAGAGGGGGTTTCCACCCGCAAGAGGGCCGCCCCGCCATAGAAGGGCACACTGGGCTCCAGAGGGAGGCGCACATACCAGGAAAAGACATCCAGCGGGCGGCGCCGACCGTAACCTGGAATCGAAAAAATCGGGGTGCGCTGATAGGGTTTCAGGGTCGGCAGCAAGGCCTGCTCCTGGGGCCCCAGGTAAGTCGCGGCCTGTGTTTTGGTATAGCCCAGAATTCGCTCTGGCTCCTGGTAAGGGGACTCCCCGGGAAATATCTGCCCATCCATGATCACCAGCCCCCCGCTGAGCTCGTTCACCAGACTGGCCTCGAGGCGCCGCATCACCTCGGTCACCTTGCTGCGCAAGCTTGCTGGGTCGGAGCTCTGGGTCTGGATGGGCTGGTAGTGACCCAGGCCGGGGGGCAGGGGTTCCTCGAGGGGGGCGCTGTGCAGCAGAATGTGCTGTTTATGCGGCTCGCCTACCGGGCGAATCCCAGCCCCATCGCGCAACACGACCCCTGCAATCACCGTTGCCAGCAGAGCCTGTTGCCCCCTCGAATCGGCTATCAGGGCATCTATTCGCTGGCGGCCATCAACCAGATAAACAATCGGCCAGTTGTCAGGCTCTACCCTGCTCGGCGTTCGGGCAGCCCAGTTACTCTCATAGTGGGTCTTAATGTCCTGCGGACTATCACCCTCTTCCAGCCCCACCCGTTCGGGCAGGGCATACTCGGGATTCCATGCTTCGAGCTTCCAGGCCATGATCACAATCTACCAAGTTGACCTCAAACAGGCCAAAGCCAGCCCGGATTACAGAAATCCAGGCTAACTGGTGTAGATGTTATTTCAGCCGATTGAGGGCATCCTGGGCTTCTTTGAAATCGGGCCGCAGCTTGAGGGCCTGCTCACACTGGGCCTTAGCTCCAGCTTTGTCACCCAGCAGCTCATTGGCACGGCACAGCCAGAACCGATAAACGGGGTTGTCCTTTTCCAGGGCCACTGCCTTGGTAAAGTTGAAGCGAGCCTTCTGGAAATCCTTGAGTTCGATTAGCACCTGTCCCAGACCGATGTAGGCATCAGGGAAGCGCACGGGCGAGAGGGCCACGGTTTGCTGGTAAGAAACCCCCGCTTGCTGCCAGTCTTTTTTCTCGTAGTAAGCATCACCCCGGCGTAGCCAGGCCTCGGCATTACCAGGAGCCAGAATCACCGCCTGATCGAGGTGCTCGATAGCCAGATCCACATTGCCGCGGAGCAACAACAGGCTGCCGTACTTGACCCGCAAACCAGAGTTCCTGGGCGCCGCCTTGACGGCCTCGTCGTAGTTCTTGAGAGCTTCATCCCATTTGCCCTGACGGATGTAGATATCGGCCAGCAGCGCCCGAACAATGGGCTCGTCCTTGATGGCCAGCGAACGATTGATAGATTCGACTGCCTGATCGAGGCGGTTCTGGTAGGCCAGCACCGTTCCACGGGTAGCGTAGATGGGTGCATACCTGGGATTAACCCGCTCGGCCTCGCGGAGAATTCCAAGGGCTTGATCCAGGAGGTTTTTGGAGGCTTCACGGTTTTCGGCCAGCAAGTACTGTCGCACATACACCTGGGCCAGCGCCACATACGACTGAATGAAGCCGCTATTGAGGGTAATTGAGCGGCGCAGGTTTTCTACTGCCGCCGTGAAGCGGTTGAGTTCGGACTGTACCCGTGCCAGCAGATACAGGTTTTCGGCACTGGGGGCCTCCCTGACCGCCCGCTCGCAGGCCGTTAGCGCCGCTTCAGGGCGCCCGGCTTCGTAGAGCAGGGCGCATAAGCTGGCCTGGGTTTGCGGTCGTGGTGAGGGCTGGGCAGGCTGGGCAGGATTTTGCTGCGCCAACGAACTTCCCAAGGCCAGCACCGTCACAAAAAACCAGAAACGCATCATCTTCCTCCTGGATACCCCAACCCGTTCAGACGAAAAATATATGTATGCTTTCGCAAAGATGAGCATGTGGGGGGATTAGGGCTTGTGGGCTTAGGGTTCATCGGTACCGTCCAAAGTCTAAAGAATATAGCGGGAAAGGTCGGGGGACGCCAGCACATTCTTCAGTCGCGCCTCCACGTATTCCTTGGTTACTTCTACCCGCCCCAGATTAGTCTGAAACGAAACTTCCTCGAGCAGCCGTTCCAAAACAGTAGAAAGCCGCCTGGCGCCAATATCCTCCAACTCTTGGTTAGCTTGGTGAGCAAACCGGGCTACCGCCTGGATGGCCTCGGGAGTAAAGTGCAGCTCGGTATCGTCGGCTGCAAGCAGGGCACGATATTGCTTGATTAGTGAGTTCTCTGGCTCGCGCAGAATTCGCTCGAACTCCTGTGGACCCAAAGGCTCGAGTTCGACCCGGATGGGAAACCGGCCCTGCAACTCAGGGATCAGGTCGGACGGCTTGGAAACGTGAAAGGCTCCTGCGGCGATAAACAGCACATGGTCGGTTGAAACCGGCCCCAGGCGGGTCGAAACCACAGTACCCTCCACAATGGGTAGCAAATCCCGCTGCACGCCTTCGCCAGAAACATCCGGGCCGCTCATGGCCCCCTTGCCCCTGGCAATCTTGTCCATCTCGTCGATGAATACAATGCCCTCTTCCTGGGCGCGGCGAAGGGCCTCCTGGTTGGCTTCCTCCTTATCTACCAGGCGCTCGGCTTCCTGGTTTTTGAGGATCTCGAGGGCCTCCTGGACCCGCACTTTGCGCCGTACCTTGCGCTGGGGCATCAGGCCCTTGAGCATGTCTTGCAGGCCCTGCATCTGCTCACTGCCAAACATGCCCATCATGGGAAGCCGGGTTTCCTCGGCTACCTCGATTTCGACCAGCTGGTCGTTGTAGCGACCCGAACGCAGTTCAAAAGGTTGTATGCGGAGCAAAGCCGCCACCTCGTCTTCGGCCATGCTCCGGGCGCGCCCCTCGACCTTGGCCTTCATCTCCTGCATGACCAGCTGGTACGAAGCCTCGGCCAGGTCGCGCACAATGGAGTCCACGTCTCGTCCAACATACCCTACTTCGGTAAACTTGGTGGCCTCGACCTTCAGAAAAGGGGCTCCGGCCAGTCGGGCCAGACGTCGGGCAATTTCGGTTTTGCCCACGCCGGTCGGGCCAATCATCAGGATGTTTTTGGGCACGACCTCGCGGGCCAGCTCGGGCGGCAGCTTCTTTCGTCGTATTCGGTTGCGCAGCGCAACCGCCACCGCCCGCTTGGCTGCGGTTTGACCCACAATATGTTTGTCCAGCTCACGAACAATCTCGGCAGGAGTCAGGTTCACGACGAACCCCCCACACTGAGCACAGTGGGTTGCCCACTGGTATAAAGATCGATTTCCCCGGCCAGTCGGATGGCCTGATCGGCGATCTCGGGCGCCGAAAGGCTCGAGTAACGCAGCAGCGCCTTGGCCGCCGTAAGAGCAAAAGGGCCACCAGAACCCACCGCAACAACCGGCTCATCCGGGCTCAGAACCTCGCCGTTACCCGAGAGCAAGAGCAGGGTGTCGCGGTCGGCCAGTACCAGCATGGCCTCGAGATTCCGTAGCACCCGGTCGGTACGCCATAGCTTGGCGGTCTCGATGGCTGCCCGCGGCAGGTTGCCCTTGGCCCCCGAAAGCGCTCCTTCAAACTTCTCCAGAAGCGTCAGGGCGTCGGCCACAGCGCCCGCAAAACCCACCAGGATGCCGCCCCCTTGCTCCAGACGACGCACCTTGACGGCTCCGGTTTTCATGATGGTCTGCCCCAGGGTGACCTGTCCGTCGCCCGCGATTGCCGTAACACCGTCTCGACGTACTGCCACGATGGTGGTGCCGTGCATTCGCTCCATTCGCCCCAGAATCTAGCGCCGCACGGTGAATCTGGCATGAGAAGCACTGCACGTAACCCTTGTGTAGACCGGCCGAAAAAGCTGATGGAGTACGCCTAACCGTAGTTGTGGCTGTTCAGATAGCTCGCAATCGGCTCAAAGCCCCTTGAAGCCTTCCGGAACCGGCAAACCACGAATACGGTTTAGCGGCCACCAAACCGCGTTCGCACGGCCTGCAATGGCGGCGGTGGGCACCGGGCCAAACGTGCGAGAATCCTCAGAGCCACCAAAAGTCCGATTATCGCCCATGACAAAGTAATAGCCCGGTTTGAGCTTTAAAGAGCCGGTATAGCAATGCTCTCCACTCAGGCTCTTTTGCAAATCTTCGGCAGACGGGGGCATCAGCATGTCAAGGGTGGGTCTGAGGTAATCGGGCAGCTGATCGGGGCTAAAGCGCACCTGTTGCTGCGTGATGAGGGCTGTTAGTTTCTCGTTTTCGTAACAGACCACCGGGTAGCTGTCGGGATAGGGCGTGAGGGAGGCGGTGATGTGCACCTCGTTGAGGGGGTTTCCGTTGACATGGACGATGCCCTCGCGCAGGCTGACCTCGTCCCCAGGCAGGCCAATGATGCGCTTGATAAAAAAGGCGCGAAACTGAAAGCCCAGTACCGGAAACTGGGCCACCGCATTGGGCGTCCCTTCCGGCGGCTTGACGATGGCCACCTCGCCCCGTTGCCATTGCATCAAGCCAAAACGCACCAGCCAGGTCTCGTATTTGGGTACAAATACCCGCTCTCCGTTGAGCAGGGTGGGGTTCATCGAGCTACCCACCACACCCACGGTGGTGAAGATAAAAGTAGTAACCAAAAACGCCAGTAAGAGGGCCTCGCCTACCTGACGAAACCATTCCTTGAAGAGATAGTCCAGAAAGTTGCGCATCGTAAAGGGTCCCCTTGGTCGTGGCCGCAGCCGGCCCATAGCATAACGCACAGCCGCATCGAGCTTAACGCTTTGCTGCGATTATTGCGTCTGTCACACATGAGCATTCGGACTCTTCAGAATCTAAACTGCATCTGCGAGGCCGCCTTGCGGCCCGCCTCTACGATCTCCTCCAGACGACCAAACTGCTCGATTCCGACGCCCGGAAGTTCGGGGCGTATATATAGTTCGGGGGGATAGAGCGAACGTCGTGCGGCAGTGAGGTGATTTTGCATGATGTCGATGGCCCGGCGCACCTGGCCAATCGAGGAACGGGGAATCCCCGGCAAACGCATTTCGGGGGTAACATCCACTGCCAGCACGTATTTTGCCCGCATGAAGCGGGCTGCATCCACGGGCAGGTTATCCAGCACCCCCCCGTCCACGTAGGTTCGGCCCTCGAAAAGGACAGGGGCCACCAGCCCTGGGTAGGCCGCCGAAGCCAGCACTGCTCCAGGCAGGTCTCCCTCGGAGAAATAGGCCAGTTTGCCCGCCTCGAGGTCTACCGCCGTAACCACCAGTTTTTTGGATAGCTGCTCGAACCGATGCGGCAGATGTTTCGCTAAAAAGTCCCGCAGGCCGCGCTGGGAGATGAGGCCTGGGCGGGGGACCAGGTCGAGCAGGCGTAACCAGGGGGTTGAGCGGGAAATCTCGAGAATTTCGGCTGGCCTCTTGCCTGAGGCGTACAAAGCGCCAACCACCGCACCCATGCTGGTTCCGGCCACCACCTCGGCCTCAAACCCCTGGGCCTCGAGGATCTCCAGCACACCAATGTGGGCCAGCCCCCTGGCCCCTCCACCCGACAACACCAGACCGCGCACGCAGCAACCTCCCACACAAGGGTTGTTCAGCCAGCACGATTCTAACCGAATCCTGCTTTGACACGATGCCATCCAAAAGAATCACGCACCAACAAAAGGGCGCAGCGGATGGATCCTCAGAACAGGCTCAAGACCAAAAGACTCGAGCCTCCAGTCGGGAGGCCGTTGGTCCTGGCCTCACAGCACAAACCGCGCATCCAAGCATTTCGTGCCTTATTTGCCCCAGCCGCTGACGAAAAAATCGGTATAGTGATGAACGTGGGCTTAGCCGGAATCACCTTGGAGAACCGCTACAAGGTTATTCGACCTATTGCCCGTGGCGCGTTGGCAACGGTCTACCTGGCCTTCGATGCGCATGGCACTCCCTATGCCCTGAAAGTTTTCCCCAAAGGCTTCGAGGGGCGCGCCGACCGCGAATGGAAGGTGGGTGGACAGCTCCAGCATCCCCACATCAATCCGGTGCTCGCCAGGCTGAACGTACCCCACGATGGCACCGAAAACCCGGCGGTTTTACTGGCTTACGCCCCTGGCAGTCGTCTGTCCGAGTGGCGCAAAAGCAACCCGGATAAGGTTCTGGGAGTTTTCAGGCACCTGCTCGAGGCTCTCGCACATATGCACAGCAAAAACCTGGTTCACCGCGACGTGAAACCGGATAACCTGGTCGTGGACGGTACCGGGGAAGCACGCCTGGTGGATTTCGACCTCTCCGGCCCGCCAAGCGAGCGTTTTAGTCAAAAGGTTCGGCTGGGAACCATTGCTTACATCGCCCCCGAGCAAATCCGGGGACAGTCGCCCTCCCCTGCATCGGACATCTACTCGGCAGGCATTATGCTCTACTGGGCCATTTCAGGCGAGTTGCCGTTTGTGGGAGAGCCTGTAGAGGTCATGAACGCTCACCTCAACCTGACCCCCCCTCCCCTGGTCGCCGCTCCAGATACCGACTTGACCGTTACAGCAGAGCTCCAGGCCTACCTGAACCGGCTGATTGCCAAGGACGCAACCCAACGCTACAGCAACGCAGCAGAAGCGCTGCGCGACTTCGAGGCCATTACTCTCAAACCAGATTCGGTCGGCTAGACGCCATTCGGCGATTAACCAACCCGACCGAAGTTCTCCCTTTTTGGCGTCGCCACCCCTTGGAAGGGAGACGCTTTCTTCGCGGAGATGCTTGTTTCGCCAACCGTAGGGAGACGCTTGTTTCGCCGACCGGAGGGTAGGGTGCGTAGCGGGGGTGGGGTGTGCTCTAGGATACAAGTTGCGCCTCGCGGCACAATCTAGCGACCGAAGGCTTTGGTGATGATTATCTTTTTGAAACCGGCATCACTCAGCGCTTCGAAAGCGGCTTGTACGGCAAATCCAGCTTCCCTGTATAGTGCGAGTCCGGACGCAGCAGGCGGTTGTCAACCCTGGTGTACTCGAGAATGTGGGCACACCAGCCCGAGATGCGAGCGACCGCAAATATGGGCGTGAAGAACTCGAGGGGATAACCCAGGTCGGAGTAAACCACCCCGGAATAGAAGTCCACGTTGGGATAAATGCCCTTGGGGTTGTAGATGGCTCCGGCCTGACGTTCAACCTCCTTCAGGATGGAATATTCCTTGCTGTGGCCATGCTTCACCGCCACTTCCCCCGCATACTTATCGAGCACACCTGCTCTTGGGTCGTAGGATTTGTAGACGCGGTGGCCCATGCCCATCACCCGACCTTTTTTGGCCTGCAAATCGGCCAGCCAGGCCGAGACATTTTCTGGCGAGCCAATCTCACCGATCATCTTCATTACGGCCTCGTTGGCACCCCCGTGACGGGGGCCTTTAAGCGCGCCTACCGCAGCGACCATCGAGCTATAGATGTCGGTCTGGGTCGAGTAGGTCGCAATGGCGGTAAAAGTTGAGGCGTTGAAGCCATGCTCAGCCTGCAATATCAGGGCCACATCCATCAGCTTGGTTTCTTCTTTGCTGGGCACCTTGCCATTCGACATGTAGAGGAAGTTGGCTGCATGAGATAGACCCTTGCGAGGAGCCAGAATCTTTTGCCCTTCGCGGTGGCGCTTGGTCGCAGCGACGATGGTCGCAAACTTGGCAATCAGCGAGAGCGATTTCTGGTAGAGCGCCTCCGGCGATACATCACCTTCGGTCTCATCGATCATGCCCAGTTCGCTGACCGCCGTGCGCAGCATGGACATGGGGTGGGCCCCGCGGGGGAACTGCTTGATCTGTTTGATGATGGAGGGAGGCAGTGCCCGCAAGGAAGCCAGCTTGGCACTGAAGGTCTTTAGCTCGGCCTTGCTGGGCAGATGACCGTGGAGCAATAGGTAGGTCACTTCCTCGAAGGTTGCGTACTCGGCGAGGTCTTGAATTTTATATCCTCCGTAGTACAGGCGGCCCTGGTCGCCGTCGATGAAACACAGGCTGCTCTCGGTGAAAATTACGTCTTCCAGACCTCTGGCGATGGTTACAGTCGTGCTCATGGTTTCTCCTTGTTCTTTATCCGACTGGTGGTCGGCTTCAGCCTGTGTATTGTATCGTGTTCCTACACCGAAATACCGCAGAACAGCTCATAATCTTGCAGTGTAGTTACACTCGGTTGATCCCCGCAAACCGGGCAGTCTCTTCGTCGAGAAAACTGGATGCTACGAAAGCCCGAGTAAAGGCCATCGTAGAGCAGAAGCTTCCCCGAGAGGGTTTCTCCTTGCTCGAGCAAAATCTTGAGCGCTTCGGCGGCCATCAGGCTGCCAATAACCCCAGGCAGAACCCCAAAAACCCCGGCTTCCGAGCAGCTTGGGGTGGTTCCAGGCCTGGGCGGCTGGGGATACAAACAGCGATAACACGGCCCGCCTCTATGGTGAAAGACCGAGAGCTGACCTTCAAACTGGTGTATTGCACCGTACACCAGAGGCTTGTCAAGCAATACACAAGCATCGTTGAGCAGGTAGCGGGTAGGAAAATTATCAGAACAGTCGATCACCAGATCGTAGGCTTCCAGGAGCGGTAGGGCGTTTTGGGAATCCAGTCTCTGGACATAGGTCTCGACCTTTGTATGCGGGTTAAGGGCCTCGAGGCGCGCTCGAGCCACTTCGGCTTTGGGCTTGCCAATGGCCCCTGTATCGAAGAGCACTTGTCGCTGGAGATTAGAAAGGTCTACAACGTCCATTTCTACAATCCCCAGGCGGCCTACCCCTGCAGCCGCCAGGTACAGCAAAACCGGTGAACCCAGTCCTCCCGCCCCTACAACCAGCACGGAACTCTGCTTGAGCCTGGCCTGACCAACCCCTCCCACCCCCGGTAGCACGATGTGGCGGGCGTAGCGATCGAGTTCCTCTTTCGTCCACATAGCCTAAAGCCTAAACGATGTTACTCTCGACTGAACCAAACCGAATGGGTACCTCGGTTCCCTCCGGCAAAAAGTAGGCCCGAAATTCACAGCTCTGCATATCGAAAATAACGTAGGGAACCCGCCAGAACGCTTGTGAACGATCGGTTTCGCTGGGCCGGGCTGGGCCGGTAGGGTGAGAATGATAGATGGCAACTAGCTCGTGGCCCGCCTGCCTCAATCGTTGCAGCGCCCCGATCAGGGCCTGCGGGTCGGCTTCATAGCGCTGTGCTGGCACTTTGTGGACATTTTCTAGCGGCCAGACCTGCGCCACCCGACCGTTCCTGCCCCCCCAGAGCCCAACCCCCTCGTTGGGCAGCACCCCTTTGAGGTGAACCAGGGTTTGCCTAAGGCATTCCTTCGGAACCCACAGCATGGTCAATCTTCTATCTCCAGTTGCAATACCTCGCTCAAAAACTGGTTTAGCGGCAGCAGCTTACGAAAAATCTTCTCTACGGTAGCAGGTAGCTCCTCGGAGCACACCTCATTTTCCTCGAGGTTGCAGGAGACCGTGAAGCTTTTTTGCTTGAGGTCTTCTATCAGGGGGTGCGCTTGGCTGTAACCCCTGGGCGGACGGGTCAGTTTACCCTCTCCATCCAGCACGAATTTACTGCGTATTTGCAGCCAGCGGGGGTCTTGCCGTGCTATGGCAGCCCGAATACGCCGGAGGTTTTCAGGCTCGGGCATCCACATCCCGGCCGACAGAAAACAGTTGTTGGGCTCTATGTGAATGTAAAACCCAGGCATGTGCACATCCTGTCCCAAACGGTGGCGAAATTGCGCGGCCACATGGGTCTTGTAGGGCGCTTTGTGGGTGCTGAAGCGGGTGTCGCGGTAGATGCGAAAAAGGCTGCGGGAACCGGCCACATAATCGGGGCTGATGCGCGCCAAGCGGGGGGCGAAATCCTCGATGAATCGCAAGAACGGCTGGCGGGCCAGGGCCTCGTAGCGATGCTTGTTGGCCTGAAACCACTCCCGCCGGTTGTTGAAGCGTAGCTCCATCAAAAACTGGAATAACTCGGATGTAAAGTAGGCCCGCTGGCCAGATGGCACCTTTGGCACTAACCCACAATAACGTTCGACTCGAGGCCCAATTGTTGCAAGACCCAGATTTGGATGCTGGTGTCCACAAGCAGCCTATGCAGCTTGTCCAAAAGAACTGTTCTCCCCCACACCCCTTCGTACTGCTAGGGTATGGCCCGCATCAGGCCCATCAGGCAGGCCTATTTCACGGCGCGACCAACTTCAGCCCCAAAATGCCGGTGTTTTCTACGAAGGGCGACCCAGGCCATAAAGGTTGACGCAAGCAGGGTCTTGCCCTGGAGGGTCTTCGCCATACTAGAAGCGGATTCGAGCAGATCGTCGCAGATCGTCAAAGCAGAGGGGCAGTGGAAACGCAAGGCTAATAGTACCTTTTGAGCCTCTGTGACCGGAATCGGTACTTGTTTGGGTTATGTTAGAATCGTAAGCGATGGCCAAGGGTAAATCCAAAGGCGATAAATCCAATAAAGCGTCGCAAACGGAACGAAAACGCGACCTCGAGGCTTTTTCACTGCTTGTCATGGGGTTGTCGGTGTTGCTGGCTGCAGCCATCTATTTTGGCTCCAACCTGGCCGGGCAGGTTGGCAGCACGGTGCAGGCGTTTCTCTGGGGCAACCTGGGGTATCTGGCCTGGCTGATTCCGCCCATGCTGGCCCTGCTGGGGGTCTGGCTCCTGGTCGACCGTCCTCTGGCTGGCTTTGCAAGAACCACCGCCCTCATAACCGCTGGCGGACTGCTAAGTCTGCCGCTGGTTGCTCATGCTTCCAAGCCGCATGGGGGTATGTTCGGCAGCTCCCTTCACTCCATGCTGGTGAGTCACCTGGGCAATTTTGGCCTGCTGGTTCCTCTGCTGGCCCTGAGTTTTGTGGTCGATGTCGCCCTCAGGCAGCGGCCCGGTTTCCTGCTGAGCAAAAGCATCCGGCGGGTGGTGCTGGCCGCGCAGCGGCTGCATCGGGCCTACCAACTTTCGCGGACAGCCGCGCAGCTCCTGCATGAGACCCAAGCTCTGGCCGAGCGATATCCAGAGCACAAAGCCCTCCAAAGCCTGCAAGACGACCTCAAAGCTTTTCGGCGAAGCCCCCAGGATGCAGAAGCCATCACCGGGTTTGCCGAGCTTTTGAGCGGTTTCAGATCCGAACGGGCCAGGGAGCTTGCGGGAAAGCTGGCAACCGAGTCAAGACCCCTTCCGCAGAGACTCGAGCGGCTGGCCGCAGCACTGGCAGCCCCTTTGAAGGGCGAAGGTCTGGCCCAGGCTCTCGAGGAACGCCGCACCGCATTGGTGCTGGAAATCGGAACCCTGCTCGCCAAAACCCAGGCCCTTTCCCGCCAGGCCCAAGCCGCCGCCAAAAGCCTGGTCGGCCCCACCAGCGCCAGGGCGCTACTGGCCGCCCTGGATGAGCACCAGGGCCGGCTGGCCGCCTGGCGCGAATCGGAAGAGCTAACCGTGGGTCTGGAAGAGCGGGTAGATGGCTGGTTGCGCTGGGCTGAATGGGTAGAGTCGGCCCCGCTCGAGGCCCATCCAGCAGGGCTCAGGGCCTTGCTCGAGAAAGGCTTGCGGGCCGAGCCTCCTGCCTTCGAGGTAGCAACAGCCAAACCCCCCACCGAACCCTTGCTCGACTTCGATTTCATCTTTCCAGAGCCGGACAAAGTAGAAGTCGCCCCAAAAACCGCTTCCATCGAAAAGCCCATAACCGCCAAGCCCACCAAAAGCAACACCCCACCCTCCAGCCCCCCGAGCAAACCTTCCACTGCCCTGCTTCTACCGAGCTTCGATTTGCTGGACAAACCAGAGCCGCCCCGCTACGACCCCAAGGCACTGGAGATCATCACCCAGCGCCAGGTTGAGCACATCAACAACACCCTGCAACACCACGGCGTGGAGGCCCGGGTGGTGAGCTGGTCGCGCGGGCCCACCGTGACCCGTTTTGAGCTCGAGCCCGCTCCTGGCGAAAAAATCAGCCGGGTGCAAAACCTCCACAACGACCTGGCCCTGGCCCTGGCGGCAGGCTCGGTGCGCATCGAGGCCCCCATCCCCGGCAAGAGCGTGATTGGCCTCGAGGTGCCCAATGCCGAACGTGAGCTGGTTCGCTACAGCGAGGCCATCCAGAGTGCAGCCTTTGTCCGCTCCAAAGACATCCTGCCCATGGTACTGGGCAAGAGCATTGACGGGGAGGTCTGGGTCAAGGACCTGGCCCGCATGCCCCACCTCCTGATTGCCGGCTCGACGGGTTCGGGCAAGTCGGTGGCGGTGAATACCCTTATTACCAGCCTGCTTTTCAAATACCTGCCCACCGAGCTGCGCTTTCTGATGATCGACCCCAAGATGGTCGAGCTTACGCCCTACGAGGGCATCCCGCATCTGGTGCGGCCCGTGGTCACCAACCCCGCTGACGCGGCAGGCGTGCTCCTGGGCGCGGTAGCCCACATGGAGCGACGCTACAAGATGATGAGCCAGGTGGGTGCGCGCAACCTCGAGCAGTTCAATCAGAAGATGCGCACAGCGAAAGAGCCTACCCTACCCTACCTGGTCATCGTGATCGACGAGCTAGCCGACCTCATGATTACCGCTCCCAAAGAGGTGGAGCAGGCCATTCTGCGCCTGGCCCAGATGGCCCGGGCCACCGGAATGCACCTGATCCTGGCCACCCAGCGCCCCTCGGTGGACATCCTGACCAGCTTAATCAAGGTCAACATCCCGGCCCGCATGGCCTTTGCGGTCTCCTCGGGCTTCGACTCCCGCACCATTCTGGACACCTACGGGGCCGAGCGCTTAGTCGGTCAGGGGGATATGCTCTTCCACCAGCCCGGCCTGCCCAAGCCGGTGCGGCTGCAGGGCCCCTTCCTCTCCGAGGCCGAGGTCCACCGCATCGCCGCCTTCCTGCGCGAACAGAGCTTCGAGGACGCCTTCGTTCAGCAGTACGGCTCCGATTTTGAAGGCCCCCTGAACCTGGGCGGCAGCGGGCCCGGAGACAGCAGCGAGATAGACTTTGGCGACCCTCTGCTCAAAAAAGCCGCTGAGATTGTGATTGAAGAGGGCTACGCCTCGGTCTCGAGGCTCCAGCGACGGCTCTCGGTGGGCCACGCCCGGGCGGGCAAGCTGGTCGATGCCCTCGAGGCCATGGGCATCGTGGGCCCCCACCAGGGCAGCAAACCCAGGGACGTGCTGATTACCCGCGACCAGTTGCCGGAGTATTTTGGCGGTGAGTAGTCCAAAGCGGCAGTACAAACCGGCCGCACACATTGAACAAAGTCACTTTAAGACGTCTTTGCAACATTGCCTGGTCATACCGGATTCAAAAAGACAGTTGCTCAAAACCAAAAAATCTGGCCGGTCAGCAAAACAAGAATATCCCTACCAATGGCGGTATCGCCCTCCGCTAGGCGGATAACTTCCAAGGGGCAGTATCGCCCTTCCTAAAAGGGATCACTTCGGTCGGTCGCCCCTGCGCCAGGCCAGGGCGCGGCGTGGGCGAAGCTGGGTCACCATTCGGCGCCGAACTAGCCAAATCTGGTGTTAGCTGGCCGCTGCCACCCGTGACAGCACCTGGCGGCTTACGGCCTTGAGGGTCTCGAATACCCCTGTGCCATTGGTGGCGATGGCTTCGAAGATGGGCAGGCGCATCTCGGGGTCAATCACCGCCTGGATCATCTCTACCGGAAGCGCATCCGGCGTGTCGCGCTTGTTGGCCTGTAGCACAATGGGAACGTCTTCGGCCTTAATGCCGTACTCGGCCAGGTTCTCGCGCAGGTTGCGCATGGACTCGGCGTTGGCCCGCAGGCGGTTGGGGGCCGAGTCGGCTACAAACACAATGCCGTCCACCCCGCGCAAAATCAGTTTGCGGCTGGCATTGTAGAAAACCTGCCCCGGCACCGTATAGAGGTGAAACCGGGTTTTAAAACCCTTGACCTCGCCCAAGTCAACCGGTAGAAAGTCGAAGAAGAGGGTGCGTTCGTCCTCGGTGGCCAGCGAGACCATCTCCCCTTTGCGGTTCTGGGGCACCTGCTGGAAAACCCAGCGGAGGTTGGTGGTTTTGCCGGACATTCCGGGGCCGTAATAGACGATTTTGAAGTTGATTTCTCTGGCAGCAAAGTTAATCGTGCTCATAGTCAGTTACCAAATAGTTCATCCAGCAGGGCACTGGCCCCATCTCGATACTCGTGATCGATCCCGAGTGTACCGGGCTCTACCACCGCGTCCCTGGTGATGGCCTCGAGGGACTGCACCGCCCTTTTGCCAAAAAGCTTGATCCGGCCAACCGGGGCCGAATTGTCGAATACGACCACCAACAGGGCCAGCTCCCCCACTTCCTCGGCATATAGTCCGTGGGTAGCCCCCTGGTGTAGCAGTTCGTTGAAACGGGGTTCGCCCAGCATTTTAGCCAGGGCCTGTGTGGCCGCAGCGTTACCAGCTATGAGCGTAGCCAGCGAATCCAGCGCCGGAGGCCGAGGGGCCCAGAGGGCTTCTTTATGAGCCAGCACGAACCCCTTGCGGTCGAGCAGAAGTGCATAACGTGCCCCGCTCTCGCGCAAAAGCTCCTCGAGGACGTGCGATGCTTTTTCGTATGCGCCCCCAAAGAGTGCGATGGCAGGCTCAACCATAGTAGGCTAAGTCTAACATGAGCACGTTACCTACCCCTGTGATGAATTACGCCAAAGACACGCTGGCCCGTCTCGTTGCCCTGCCCACCGTTTCCGCCGAAAATCGCGCCATCCCCGAGACGGCTGAACTGGTCAAAACGCTGCTAGAAGAGCTTGGCCTGCAAGTCGAAATCCACCCCACGGCCGGTGCGCCGGTGGTCTATGCAGAGGGGGGTACGGAAGGCCCGACCATGCTTTTTTATAACCACTACGACGTCCAGCCCGCCGACCCGCTAGAGCTATGGGAATCCGACCCCTTTACCCTGACCGAACGCAACGGCAAACTTTATGGGCGCGGAGCCAACGACGACAAAGGCGAGATTGTGGCCCGGCTGGCTGCCCTGCGCTGGCTCAAGGAGGAACATGGGCACATCCCTTTCCGCGTCAAGTTCGTGATTGAGGGTGAGGAAGAGATTGGCAGCCCGAACCTCGAGCACTATGTAGAGACACACCTTGAGCGTCTGGGGGCCGATGCGGTGATCTGGGAGGCCGGTGGGGTAGATGCGGTGGGACGGCCCCTGGTCTACTGCGGGCTCAAGGGCATCGTGGGCCTGGAATTGCGTTGCAAAACTGCTGCCTACGACCTGCACAGCAGCCTGGGGGCCATCGTACAAAACCCCCTCTACCGTCTGGCAGCAGCGGTGGCCAGCCTGCGCGACCGCGACGGCAGGGTGCTGGTCAAGGGTTTCTACGATGCGGTACGGCCTCTAACCGAGCTGGAAGAGGAAACCCTGGGCCGCATCCCCGACGAATCGGAGGCACTGAAGAAGGAGTACGGCCTGGCTGGCTTTCTGGGCGGGGTGAGCGGCCCCGCGCTTTACAAGAAATACCTGGCCGAGCCAGTCATCAACATCAACGGTATCCACGGTGGCTACGGCGGCCCTGGCTCCAAGACCGTTCTGCCTGCCGAGGGTTTTGTGAAGATGGACATTCGGCTGGTACCTGATCAGGAGCCGCGCCATATTGTGGGACTGGTGAAAGCCCACCTTCTCGAGCATGGCTTCGACGATATTGAAGTGGTTGAGCTCGAGTTCGGCGAACACCCCGCCCGTAGCGACCTGGCCTCTCCCTGGGTCAAGATCGCCCTGGAGGCCTGCCTCGAGGTCTACGGCAAGGAGCCCGTAGTCTGGCCCAACTTTGCCGGCTCGGGGCCCATGTACCCCTTTACTCACCTTATTGGCGCCCCGGTGCTTGGGCTGGGCATCGGCTACCCCGGCAGCAAAATCCACAGCCCCAACGAGCACATCGTCCTGGGCCATTTCGAATCCGGCATCCGTGTGATCAAACGGGCCCTGGAAAAGTTTGCCGGGCTCTAACCCAAAAGCCAGCACCATCCACAGCAAGCTGGCCCGATAGTTCTTCGGGGCTATATGTACCTTTAGGCATCTTTGCATTCAGACCCTTGCAGTATGGTTGGGGTATGCGACATAGCCTCTGGATTTTTGTGCTGGGCGTGTGCTGCCTGGGCGAGGCCGCACTCGCTCAGAAGCCCGTAACCATCAGCGCCCTCTCCCGCCTCAGCTACGGCGGCGGAGCGCTGGTAGCCGAGCGGGTGCTGGAACGCAACCAGAGCTTTACGCGCTATCTGGTGCGCTACCCCTCCGACGGCCTCAGCATGTACGGCTTTATGAACGTGCCCAACGCTGCCGGGCGCTTTCCGGTGGTGATCGTGATTCACGGCTACGTCAACCCGGCCACCTATCGCACCCTGGCCTACACCACCCGCTATGCCGACAACCTGGCCCGGGCTGGGTTCGTGACGATTCACCCCAACCTGCGCGGCCACGGGCTCTCGCAGGGCCGCCCCGAGCAGGGGGCCTCGAGGGTCCTGTATGCACGCGAAATACTTGATTTGGCGGCCATTGTACGCGCCCAGGCGGGCCGGGGGGCTCTGGAGAGAGCCCTGCCCAGTATCGGCCTGATGGGCCATAGCATGGGCGGCGGCATCGCCCAGCGGGTAGCGGTACTCGACCCGCAAATAAGGGCAGTACTCCTCTACGGAACCATGCACGGCGATGACCAGAAGAACGCACGTCAGATTTGCTTTGTCTTCACCAACCGCCAGCGCGGCTGCGACGAAATCAACCTCCCAGCCCAGACCCTGGCGGAAATCTCGCCCATCAACTTTTACGCCCGCATCCGCGCCCAGGTGCAGGTGCACCACGGCACCGCCGACACCCAGACCCCTTATAGCTGGGCCGGTGAAATTTGTGCAGCCCTGCAAAAAAACAATGTTCGACACCAGTGTTTTACCTACCCTGGTGCAGGCCATACCTTCAGGGGGAACGACTACAGCAACCTGATGAGCCGGGCCCGCAGCTTCTTCGGCCAGGCTTTGCGAAGCGGCGGATAATGCAAGGCCTGTACGTTCACGTCCCTTTCTGCCCGACCATCTGCCCGTACTGCGACTTCCATGTGGTCAGGCGATACGAGGGCATCGTAACGGCTTACCTGGAGCGCCTGGCCCACGAAGCCAGAACCCTCTACGCCCAGTATCCTCAGGCACTTGCGACACTTTACCTGGGCGGCGGCACCCCCAGCTTTCTGCGCAACCACGAACTGAAAGCCCTCTTCGCTGCCCTGCCCTGGGACATCGGCCAGGCCGAGGTGACAATGGAAGCCAACCCCGGTACGCTCAATGCCGAGCGTCTACAACTGCTACGCGACCACGGCGTGAACCGGCTCTCGATCGGTGTGCAGAGTTTTCAGGACAAGGTTCTGAAGACTTTGGGGCGAGCGCACGGGCGCAGGGGGGCCTTCCGGGCGGTGGAGATGAGTCTGGAGGCCGGTTTTCGTACCTCGGTTGACCTGATTCTGGGTCTGCCCGAGCAAGACTTCGCCGCCGACCTGCTCGAGGCTCGTGCGCTGGGGGTGGGGCACATCTCAGCTTATACCCTGCAAATTGAGCCCGGAACACCGTTCGCAACCCGGGGTATCAAGCTCGACGAGGACCTCGAGGCCAGCGCCTTCGAGCAGGCCGTAAATATCCTCGGTGAGGCTGGTTTTGTCCGCTACGAAGTCTCGAATTTTGCCCGGCCCGGTCAGGAAAGCAGGCACAACCTGCTCTACTGGCAGCTGGGTTTTTGGGGCGCGCTGGGCCCCAGTGCGGCGGCGCATCTCGACCCTCGCTCTACCAGTACTGCCACTTCATCTCCTCTGCCAGCGGGCTGGGTCGAGGAAGTTTATGCCCTGCGGACCACCGCCCCGCCCCTTCCACGCTGGCTGCAAGGCGAAGAACCGGCAGTCGAAGCGATCAGCCCCCTCGAGCACGCCAAAGAAGCCCTGATGCTGGGGCTAAGGCTGTTGGAAGGGGTGGATCTGGGCGCCCTCGAGGCCCGTACCGGCCTACCCCTTTGGGAATGGCTGGCACCAGCGGTGCGGAGCCTCGAGGCCGAAGGCGCCCTACAGGTGGAAGGCGAGCGGCTACGGGCCACCCAGCGCAACACCCTGCACCCGCTCATCCTTAGGCTGTGGGAGGGGCTCGAGCTTACAGGAAGTGGGCGAATACCCGGCTAAGGGCCTCGAGGTCCTCTAGATTCTCCTGCAAAACCCCATAAACCCTCCGCCGGTCGATCTCCAGATACTCGTGCACCAACAGATTACGAAACCCGATCATGCGCAACCACCGCTCGGCCAGAGCCTCGCCCACCAAACCCCGCGCGCGAAAGATGTAGACCAAATCCCTAGCACGCTCGAAACTCCCCCAATTCTCGTCCGCAGCCAGATGGGCAGCCATGTCGTTGATGGCCTCGATGGATAGTTGCAAAAACCGCTCCGCTGCACCGTAGCGCTCGGGGTTGGCTAAGAACTCCTCAGGGGTGTAGCGGGCCAGCCCCCGCAACACCCTCAAGTACGCCTCCAAATGCGCAAGCCGCCGCCGCAACACCTCAGGCGGGGTCACCGAGCCACCGCCTCTTCATCGCCTCCCGCTGCACCCGCAGGAGGGGTTCCAGATCCCAGTACTCGCGCACTACCCGTGAAACATAGCAGCCCAGGCAGAAACCAGCCCGTTGGTAGACGACCCGGTTGGCCCGCACCACCTCGAAGGCCAGCACCAGCGGGGCATGGTTCAAAACCAGTAGGTCTACCCGCTCGAAACCCGCCTTCACTAGATCGGTGAGCAGATCCAGCGTAGGGTCGGGCTCTGGGGGTTCTAAGTACACCGCCAGGTCCCAATCGCTATCCGCTCGAGCCTGGCCACAGGCGCGCGAACCAAACAGAAAGGCCGCCTGCACCTGGGGATAGCGGGCAAACAGTGCACCGAGCGGTTGGGAAGATCTCCCCATACCCTTAGGGTAGCGCAACCGGGCGTGCCCCACCAGAGAGCACCCCCGCTGGGCGCGGGCGCAAAAGGGGCTCGAGGCGGCGCGGCAGAAGGGTGTTCATCCTTGAAATTTTGACATTATGATGCTTAAAAAAACAAGGATAAAAACCGTTAGGTTATACCGGCTTCAAAAGGATAGTCTTTCAATCCAAAGATTTTGTTAGGCCATCTTGCGCCGTGCACGGCGCAACTTGAATCCCAGAACACACCCCGCCCGACGCTACGCACCTCAACCCTCGCTACGGCCGGCGAAGAAAGCATATGCCTTCCAAGGGGCGGTATCACCCTCCGCTACGCGGATAACTTCGGTCGGTCGCCTCGCCACGGCGAGGCTGAGCCGCCATTCGGCGACGAACTAACCGAATCTGGTATTATTTGTACCTGACACAAATGCCATCTGGTGCTACGAGACAAGATAGAGCACCTCCAAGAGCGCCTCCATGTAGCCCTCGGGAGTAAGGCCCTTTTTAGGAACGCGGAATCCGGGCGGGTACTGGGTGGCCTCCACCCGGAAGGGCAAAGCCCGCAGGGCACGGGCGTCGTAGTCGAGGCGGGGCGTCTGGAAAGCGATTTGCAGGTGCAGCATATCCTCGGTGATGGAGACCACCCCTTTAGGCTGGGCCACCAGGCGCAGCTTGGTAAGGGCCAGGAAGTTTTCCACCTCCTGGGGGGCCGGGCCGTAGCGCTCCTTCAGCTCCCGCACCAGGCGGGCAAGCTGGGCCAGACTCTTACACTCAGCCAGGCGGCCATAGTAGCGGCTGCGGGCTGCGGGGCTGGGGATGTACTCCGGAGTGAGTCGGGCCGAAAGCTGCACATCCAGGGTGACGTGGCGCTCGGGCTCGAGGGCTTCCCCTTTGAGCTTGCGAATGGCCTCGGAGAGTAGCTCGGTGTAGATCTCCAGGCTTACCGCGCGGATGTGCCCATGCTGCTCGGGGCCTAAGAGGTTGCCCACCCCGCGGATTTCCATATCTCTCTCGGCCAGGAGGTGGCCCGAGCCCAGGTCAGAGAGGTCGGCCAGGGCTGCCAGGCGGCGCTCGGCCCCTTCGGTCAGGCGCAGGGGGTGGAACAAGTAGGCATAGGCTTCTTCCTCCCGGCGGCCCACCCGTCCGCGCAGCTGGTAGAGCGCGGCCAGGCCCAGTTTATCGGCCCGCTCGACCAGAATGGTATTGGCCTCGGGGATATCCAGCCCGGACTCGATGATGGTGGTGGCCAGAAGCACATCAAAGGCTCCTTCCGAAAAGGCCAGCATGGTCTCCTCCACAGTGGCCTCGTTCATCTGGCCGTGCACCACCCCGATACGGGCCTCGGGGATGAGTGCTTCCAGATACTGGCGCCGAGCCAGGATGGTAGCCACCCGGTCGTGGACATAAAAGGCCTTGCCGCCACGCTCGAGCTCGTCCATTATTGCCTGGCGCACCAGGGCCGGGTCGTAAGGGGCCAGCACGGTCTGGATGGGCTTGCGGCCCGGCGGGGCGGTCTGGATGCTGCTCAGGTCGCGCAAACCCACCAGGGCGCTGTAAAGAGTGCGGGGAATGGGTGTAGCCGACAGGAAAAGCGTGTCTACCGCCTCCTTGAGCTCGCGGATGCGCTCCTTCTGCCCCACCCCAAAGCGGTGCTCCTCGTCCACAACCAGCAGGCCCAGGTCTTTGAACTGAACGTCCGGCGAAAGCAGGCGGTGGGTTCCAATCACGATGTCTACCCGGCCCGAGGCCAGGCCGCGAAGAATTTCGCTCGCTTCCTTCTCGGAGGTAAAACGCGAGAGGCCCGCCACCCGTACCGGAAGGCCCTCGAGGCGTTTGCGGAAGGTCTGGGTGTGTTGTTCGGCCAGGAGCGTGGTCGGAACCAGAACCGCCACCTGAGCACCGTGGCCTACCACCCGGTGGGCCGCTCGAAGCGCAACCTCGGTCTTGCCAAACCCCACATCACCCGAAATCAAGCGCTCCATGGGCCGGGGGGCCTCGAGGTCGCGCAAGGTTTCCTCCAGGGCTTTTTGCTGGTCGGCGGTCAGCTCAAAGGGGAAGTTTTGCTCAATCAAAATATCCCACTCCGGCAGAGGGCCAAAAGCCCGGCCCGGCGTGGCTTCACGCTTGGCATGGAGCAGCAGCATCCGCTGGGCCAGCTCCTCCGCGTCGCGCTGGGCTTTTTCCCGGGTGCGCTTCCACTCGCCCTTACCCAGCGATGAAAGGGCCGGCGGGTCATCGGTGGTGCCTGGGTGCCGCTTCAACAGAGGCAACTGCTCCACCGGCAAATACATCTTGCCTTCTCCGGCATAGCGCAGCATCAGGTAATCACGCTTGGCCCCCAGCACCTCGCGGGTTTCCAATCCCAGATACTGCCCAATACCGTGCTCGGGATGGATCAGGTAGTCGCCCACGCCCAGCGCTCCGGGGTCAGCCACCTCGCCCCCCACCACCCGCCGGTTGCGCAAGACTTCGGTTCCACCAAAGGCATACAGGTGTGCTTCGCTAAGATAGACGGTACGGTTCTGCGGATCGAGAAAAGCCCCTTCGAACGGCGCAGGTACGAGGTTGAGCGTGGATGACTTGGGCAACAGCGTAGACGTTGAGCGTGTAAAGGAGGGTTCTTGAGTGGCCTCGCTGCCCACTTCGCTCAGTTTCTGCAACAGGTAGCCGCGGCTTTTGGGGTGACGATAGAAGAACACCACTGAGTAACCTGCCCCAGCCCAGGTCTTCACATCTTCAACAAACTGTGAAATACGGGCACGGTAGGGAGGAAGGGGCTTGTAAGCCAGGGGCAAGGGGGGCAGCTCGGGGCCGCCCAGGCCAAATGCCACCAGGTCCCGCCCGGCAACCAGCGGCCACAACTCGCTGGGTGCCAACGCCGGGGTATCGAGGTACAGGGTGCCCGGAAAGTGAACAATTTTGTGTGAGGTCCAGGTTTCGGCCTTGCCCTCGCGAGCCGCCAGTACGTACCGCTGCCTGGGCTGGCCCTCTACCTTCAGGCCATCCAGCTCGTCGCCAAAAAACTCCAGCCGAATATCGCTTTGTTCACCTTCCGGCGAGTAGAGCTGCAGCACATCGCCCTGGATGTGGTAGTCCTCCTCGCGCAAGTAGCCCATGCGATACAGACGCTCCAGGAGATCGTCGCGCAGGTATTTGCGCCCCACCTCGAGCACCAGCCGCCAGTCTTCGGGCTGGGCAGGAAAGACCTCAAGGGCCTCACGGTAGCTCATCACCACCACCTCTGCCTCGCCAACGGCTTCCAGGCCGGGGTTAACATAGGCCGAGACCCCCAGCGCACCCAGGTCGGCGTACAGGGAGAGCCGCTCCTGGGGACACAGCAAAACCCGTGCCCCTTCGTCCTGAGCAAAGAGCATCGCCCTGGCCACCTGGGGTAGGCCGGGCAGATAATGATTCCGGATAGATGGAGTGGTTGTATTCATACTTGCGATTTCCACAAAACAGTTCTTTCCACCAGGCCAAGCCTGGGGGAGGCTAGCAGTTTACCCCCAACCCCTGGCTGCTACAGCAGGACTTGTTACACTAGCGGGGTGAAGATTCTGGTTACAGGGTTCGAGCCCTTTGCTGGTTTACCGCATAACCCTAGCAGTGCTCTACTCGAGCATCTACCCGAACACCTCGGCCAGGCCAGGTTGGTGCGGGCCACGCTCCCGGTCGACACGCACCAGGCCCCCGAGGCCCTGCAGGCGCTGTATCGCCGCTACCAGCCCGACGCGGTACTGCACCTGGGGCTGGCGGCTGGAAGGCCGCTGTTGTCGCTCGAGCGCCTGGCAGTGAACCTGCTCGATTTTGAAATTGCCGACAACGGTGGGCACCGCCTCTGCGACAGCCCCATTCTGCCTGGAGGCCCCCTGGCCCTACACACCCGTTTGCCAATTCGCTCGATACTAGCGGACTGGGCCCAGGCGGGCATCCCTGGTGTAATCAGCAACAGCGCAGGACTCTTTTTGTGCAATCAGGTGATGTATCTGGCCCTTTCCTGGCTGCCCCCCGAGGTGCCCACCGGCTTCATCCACCTCCCGCCGGATGAAACCCTGGCCACCCAACGGCCCCAGGCCTACGTGCCCCTGAAGACCCAGGCCCAGGCCATCGTCCTGGCCATAGAAACCTGCCTCGAGGCCCTGGCATGAACGACCTGCTGGTAATTTCCGGGGGCAATGCCGAGGATTTGATTGGGGCCACGCTGTGTGAGCACCTGAGCGGGCTTTCACTGTTGGCTTTGCCGCTGGTGGGGGCCGGCCAGCGCTACGAGGGCCGGGTCGAGCAAATCCTGGGCCCCCGTACCCAGATGCCTTCCGGTGGCTTCCCTTTCAACAGCCTGGAAAACCTGCTGGCCGACTTGCGGGCCGGTTTCGCTACGGAAATCTTCAGGCAAATACGGGCGGCCCAGGTCGCTCGCCGGAAGATTCGCGCGGTAGCCGCGGTGGGCGATGCCTACACCCTGGCGGTAGCCTGTGTGGCCTCGGACTGGGGCCGGCTACCGCTTTACCATGTTCAACCCCTTATCTCCTACTATTACTGCGTTAACCGTAGTGTCCAAGAGCGATTGCTGCATATAAACCAGTTTGGTGCGGAGGACTTCCTTTTCTACGAGCGCTGGATGCACCGCTTCGTGCGGGCAGTATACGTGCGGGATCGGCTGAGCGAAGAACGGGCCCACCAACTGGGTATGCACAAGGCCCGCTTCGTGGGCAGCATGGCCATGGACACCCTGGGCCCCCCCGAGCGCGACCTAAAGAGCCTGCTGGATGGCCGGCCGGTGCTGGTGCTGCTCCCAGGCACCCGGGGCGACGTGCGCTTTAGCCTGCCCCTCATGCTGCAAAGCGCGGCTTTATTGCCCGAGATGCAGGCCTTGGTGGCCTGGGCTGGCGATTTTACCCAGGTGCCCCTGGCCCAGGGCTGGTCGCTCAGCGTGCTGGACGAACAAACCGCTATTGCCCAGCAAGGCCCGCAGCGGGTCTGGCTCTTGCGAGGAGCCTTCTCGGCCATTTTGCACGCAGGTCAGGTGGCCATCGGCACCGCCGGCACCGCCAATGAGCAGGCCGCTGGGATGGGCCTCCCGGTAGTGGCCTTTCCCACGCCGGGGCCACAGTACACGCACTCATTCGCAAAAAGACAAGGTCTTTTGTTAGGAAAGGCCCTGGCGCTGGTCGAGGCCCACCCCACCCAGGTGGCCGAGGCCGTGCGCGAACGCCTGCACAACCCCCGCCTGCGGGAGGAGGCCCGGCGGGACGGCCTCGAGCGCATCGGGCCCCCGGGGGCGTTGCCCCAGATTGCTCGGGAAATCCGCCAGGCTTTGGCCTCGTCTGGGTAGCTTTTATGGGAAAAGTCTTGGCTCTGGTCGTCACCCACAACCGCAAGGCTCTGCTGGAGGAATGCTTAGCCGCCCTGAGCCAGCAGACCTACCCACCCGCCCACATCCTGGTGGTGGACAACGCCTCCAGCGATGGCACCGCTGAGCTGCTGGCGGGCTACCCCCAGGTAGAGCACCTGCGCTTGGAGAAAAACCTGGGGGCGGCAGGGGGCTTCCACCACGGCCTGCGGGTGGCGCGAGAAAGGCCCTTTGACTGGATATGGCTCCTCGACGACGACGCCCACCCCCAGCCCCACAGCTTGGAAAGGCTAATGGAGGGCCTGGAACGGGCCCGCCAACTTGGCATCGAACCCAACCTGCTGCTCAGCCGCCTGGTCTGGACGGATGGGCGCATCCACCCCATGGGCCTCCCCTGGCCCGACCTGCGGCGGCCTTGGCTATGGCTAAAGAGTCGGCCTTTGCAGCTAGTACCAGTGCGCTTTGGCACCTATGCTTCCATGCTGGTCAGCCGCCGAGCGGCCCAGATGCACCCTCTACCCACCCAGGCCTACTTTCTCTGGAACGACGACCTCGAGTACAGCGGTCGGCTGCTGCGCCGGGGGGTGGGCTTTTTGGTGCCACAGAGCGTAGTGGTACACAAAACCCGCAACCCCTATAGCTCGGCCCTGCGGGCCAGCGACGAGCGGTTTTACCTCGAGGCCCGCAATCGGGCCTGGTTGGTGCGCTCCGATGCTTTTGGTCCCTTGGGTAAAACCTTCTGGACGCTAAACAGCCTGGGGCTTTTCCTGGATCGCCTGCGACGGCGGGGGTTTTCGGGCCTCGAGGTGATCCTGCGGGGGTGGCTCGAGGGCTGGCGCAACCCTCCGCGAGGTAGGTAGAAGGGCTGTGCTAACATATTCACGTGCGCCTGTATCGCATAGGCCTGTTCACCGACACCTATTTGCCAGGGCCCAACGGGGTAGCCACCAGCGTCTACTTGCTCAAGCGCGAGTTGCGCCGCATGGGCCACGAGGCCTGGGTGCTGGCCCCCGAGATGCCCGATGCCGACCCTCGCGAGGAGTGGGTGGTGCGGGTGCCTAGCGTACCCTATCCCTTCTTTGAAAACCAACGGCTGGCCATGCCCAGCAGCCGCCTGCTCCCCACCGAGTTCGAGATTTTTCACACCCACACTCCGCTCTTCATCGGCATCTGGGGTGCCCGGCTGGCCTACCGAAACCGCCTGCCGCACGTTTCTACCTTTCATACCCATTTGGAGAAATATGCCCACTACATTCCTGGCGTGGCCATGCTGGATAAGTACGTGGGCATTATGCAGAAAGTCTGCCAGGCGTTTTACAACCGCGCCGATGTGGTCATTGCCCCTACCGAACCGGTCAAACGCCTGGCCGAAAGCTACGAGATCGAGCGCGAGATTAAGGTTATTCCAACTGGCATAGATACCGACATCCTGCAAGCCGCCCCCGACCCGGCTTCACCCTGGCCAGCAGGCAAACGGCGTTTGCTCCATGTGGGACGACTGGGCAAGGAAAAAAGCGTGGATGTGGTCATTCGTGCCCTGGCCGAAATTCGCAAGGAGTCAGATGCCCACCTGGCCCTGGTCGGCATGGGGCCCGATAAGGAAGAACTGGCCCAACTAGCCCACCAGCTGGGTGTAGGCGAACACATCACGTTTGTGGGCCCGGTTCCGTATGAAAAAATTGGTGGCTACTACCGCATGGCCGAGCTTTTCTTGTTTGCCAGCGAGACCGAAACCCAGGGACTGGTCATCTGGGAGGCCCAGGCGGTGGGCGTTCCAGTGGTGGTCGTAGGGGCCGAAGGCACCCTGCAGGGAGTGGAGGTGGGTACCAGCGGCTACCTGGTTCAACCAGGCGACTACCAGACCATGACCCTGCGGGCTCTGGAGTTATTACGCGACGAAAACCTGCGTCTGCGGTTTAGCGAAGGTGCCCGCAAATTTGCCGACCAACGCACTGCCCGCCGGATTGCCGAGCAAATTGTCGCAGCTTACGACGAAGCCACCCAGCTGGTGGAGTTCGAACCACGCCGGCTCAAGATTCCTTTTCCGCGCCTGCCCCAAAGTAGCCTGCCGAATTCCCGCTAAGGTTCCGGGCATGCTGCCACAGGAAGTGCAGCCAGCCCTTGCTTAGGCGGCGAGCTGAAGTCAGCACCAATGCGTCGCGCACGTAGCGAACCCGGCCCCTTTCTTGCAGCTTCCAGCCCAGAATTACATCCTCGCGAGCCTCCACCATCGGATAACCCCCCAGTTCCAGGGCAGTCTGGCGGTGAAAGGCCATGTTGGCAGCAGCCAGGTTTGGCCTTCCCAGAAGGATCATCATCTTCAGGAACACGCCATAGCCCAGTTCGGTGAGGTCCTCCTGCCAGCCAGGCAACCCGAACATACGCATTGGGCCGTACAGCGCCACGCTGGTTTCCATGTGGGGCCGCAAGGCCTCGAGCCAGCCCGCTACCGGCCTGCTGTCTGCATCGGTGGTCGCAACCCAATCGCCGGTTGCAGCTTCCAGACCTGCCTGGCGGGCCACTGCGACCCCTGGGGTAGGGCAACTGACCAGTTTCACCCCCATTTCCACCGCCAGCTCTCCGGTTCGGTCGGTCGAGCCATTATCCACCACAATAATTTCGTCGGGCGGCAAGGTCTGACGGCCCAGCGCTTCTAAGCATCCAACTATAAATTGTTCTTCATTTCGGGCTGGAATAACCACTGATATGCGCACAGGTATACTCTAATCCGTGCGCCTTAAGTTACAACGCCTCTCCCCCTGGCGTCTCAAAGGATTTTCGGCGGTAGCCCGATTGATTCTGGCCTGGGGCTTACTGGAGGGGGTACGCAACGGATTTTATGCCGGATACCTGGCTATTCATGGGGGAAACCTGGGCTTGACCCTGGCCGTTATTGGCACCGCCTGGAGCATTCACCTGCTTTCGGACAGCTTTAGCAAGAGCCTCGGGGGTTATCTCTCGCAAAAGCTGGGCATGGGGATCGTAACCCTGGTCGGTGGAGGGGTGGGGCTGCTGGTATTGCTAGTCGTACCCCATACCCAGTCTCCTGTCCTGCTATTTGGCCTCAGCATGGCCTGGGGGGTATCGCTCTCTGCCATCTTCCCTGGGCTGTTGACGCTGAGTAGCCAGGTTGCTGTGCAGGGGCGCGAAGGCCGGGCAGTCACCCTGACCAATATGCTCACCGCTCCCTGGACGGGGATTGGGGTTCTGGGGGTTGGTTTTTTGACCAAGATTAACCCCGGTTTGGCCCTGAGCATCCTCGAGTGGATTCAGATCGGGGTTGTTTTGATTGGCCTTTCGCTAATCTTCCGGCCCGAGCGGGTGCGTCCCCCCCGCCAGGAGCTCTACCCCTGGCGCCGACTGCTGATCTTCATTCCTGCTGCCTTTGGGCAAACCTTTGCCCCGGCTCTGTTCGGCTTCTACATCCTGAAATACGCCCAGAGCCTGGGGCTCAGCATGTTCTGGATTGTGGTCTTGATTGGGCTGGGTGGGGTGGTGTCGGCGGGGCTATTGGTGTGGACCGGGCGACACGCCGACCGCAAAAGCCCTCGAGGGCTTCTGATTGGCGGGCTGGCCCTGATTGGCCTGGCCATGATCGGCCTGGGCCTCAAACCCCCCCTGGCCTGGCTCATTCCCCTGGCCCTGGTGGCTGGGGTGGGCTTCGGCTGCTTTGGCCCCGGCTGGAACGCTCTGGTGGTACGGCTCTTGCCTGAAAACAACCGGGCCGCCGCCTGGGGCACCCTGATGACCGTGGAGGGGCTGGGCTTTGCCCTGGGCCCGGCCGCCGGTGGCCTGCTGGCCGCGGCCATCGCCGACAACGCCCCCTTCTTCCTGGGGGGAAGCATTATGCTCTTGCTGAGTGTGTTTTACGTGGTGGCCCTATGGAGACCCTGGTGGAAATCCTGATTGGAATTATCTTGCTGTACGGCCTGGCCTGGATGCTGGGAAGCTGGATGGGCCTGGGCAGCCTGGCCTGGGGAAGCCGGGCCCAGCCCCGGATAGCCCTTACCTTCGACGATGGGCCATCCCCAAAGACCGAGGCCCTGCTGGAACTGCTGGGCCGCTACGGGGTGCGGGCTACCTTTTTCCTGACCGGCCAGCGCGCCGAGCAGTACCCCCATCTGGTGGAAAAAATCCGCCAGGCCGGGCACCAGCTCGAGGCCCACGGCTACTGGCACCGGCCGGCCATCCTGATGGCCCCCTGGACCGAGTGGGTGCAGATCGCGCGCAGCCCGGGCCGGCTCTACCGCCCACCCTGGGGCATCGTCTCGCCGTTTACGTACTGGTTTGCCCACTGGCAGGGCAAGCAGGTGGCCTTGTGGGACCTCGAGTCCAAGGACTGGCTAGAAAAGCCCCCAGAAGCCCTGGTGAAGCGGATGCTGTTTTACGTCAAGGGGGGCTCGGTGTTGCTTCTGCACGACGGGCCCGAGCGCACCCTGGCCATCCTCGAGCAGCTCCTGCCTTTGCTTTTGCAAAACGGCTACCAGCCGGTGCGCATGGATGAGCTGGAGCTTGCCCCTTTGGGGCCACGCCAGGCCCTGGTTCGGGCCAGCCAGGGAGCGGAGGAGCGCTACGACCAGCAGAACGGTTGCATAAAGGTGGGTTACCGCTATAACCACATTCTGCGGCTGGAGCTTCAGCCTTACCCAGGCCCTGACCTTCCCGAGTACCCCAGGGGAACACCCTGTGCACACATTCATTTTGAGTCGGCCCGAATGGCTGCCATGACCACCATGCAGGTCTTGAGAGCCTTCCGCGAAACATTCAAGGAGACCGCTAAATTTCTGCAAGAGCACCCGGAGGTACAGTTTTTGTTTGGATACAGCTACCTGGGACAAGGGGCGCTGACCTTGGGCTTCAAGACCCATCCGGTTCCAAAAACTCTGGAACTGCAATCCAAGATAACCACCGCCTGGTTTGCCTGGCTCTACCGGGGCCAGGTTTCACGTCATTTGTTGAGTGCGCCCGCAGAAGTGCTCTACATCACACGCGAGACCATCCTGAGCAGGTACGGGCCTGTAGCCCAGTCCAGCCCGATTGAGTCGGCTGATACCTCGCAAAAGTAGTGACCTTCTGATTGCGCAGGCCAGCGAATGGGTTGGTGGGGTGCAAAGAAGGTGCGATACCAGGTTCAAAATAAGTCAGTTGTGCAAAGGCGTCCAGCGAGCACCCGAAGCGCACGTAGCAATCCAGCACCGAACGGTTCTTTGAAAGAAGCCGACCATCCCCCAAGAGTTAGGAACTGTGTAGGACTCCTTTTTTGCGGCTTTTGGCGGAAAAAAAACAAAGGCCCATGATTGGCCTCGGGCCCCCTCGGTTGGCGCAGCCCCCTCGCAACGACGTTCTCGGTTGGTCTGGATTGGCCCAGAGGGCCGGGTTCTCAACATCATTCTTGAAGCGTGGCCAAAGAGACCTGGTCTCAGAAACGGAAGGTAAAGCCCAATCCAAACTTGACCCCATCGCTGCGCGAGCCGTCGCCAATACCTGTAGCAATGTCGAAGGTCAGGTCGGCACCGATGGGGCGAATGGTATAGCCAAAGGAGAACTCGGGCCGCGGCTGAGGGAAAATTTCACTGCTGAAGCGCAAGCGGTAATCGCCTTGCTGGTACTCGGCAAAGATGGTCTGGTAACCACGCAAGTCTACAGTGTAGGCAAAAAAGAGCTCTGGCGACAAATAGCGCCCAATGGTAAAACGGGTTTCCTCTATAGCTCCACCGTTGAGCGCTGGAATTTCGACCCTGACCTGATCCAGGCCCAGAACCTTGGCCAGCTCTCGCTCGAGCTGACCCACAATGAAGTTCTGCACTGCGGCCTGGAGTCCAGTCTGGGCTATATCGGCTGGCAGGGCGGAAAGGTCGGAACGGCCCAGCAAAAGCAGGGCATAAATTTCGGCATCGGTATAGGGCTGGCCATCGTTCTTGCGCGCCACATCGTTGTTGAAGCGGGCCACGAAGGTGGGGGTGAGATTCACCTTGATGCGGCCATTTTGTCGTACGAACTCACCTTTCAAGGTGAGGTAGATCTGAATCCGCCGGTTGTCCTGGCCCCGGTCTTGAACCTGGGTATCAGCTACAATCTGCAAATCGGGCAGGATACCTGCCGCAGGGTTAAAACGAGCATAACTGCGTTCGTCCGGCAAGCGGTCGCGAATTACAAAATCCCGGTCCCACAGCTTGAAATTTCCCCGCAACGGTACCACTTCACCGGTAAGGAAGGGGTTGGTGAAATCGCCATTCAGGAATAACTCTCCTGCCAGCTCTCCCTGCGCCAGCGACTCTTGAATCAGGATGCCCCGGTCGGCTTTGAGCCGGATGTTATTAAACTCCACTGCGACCACTTCGGCAGCCCTGGGTGCGCCTGGTTCACGAGGAGCCGCAATGGAAATTTCCTGCTGTCCTTCGGGCAAACCCAGCCGGGCACGGATCACTTCGGCAGAGCCCTGGACAGTGTAAGACCCCCTCTGATAGCGCAGGATGAGGTTGGTATCCAGAAGTCCCTCCAGCAAGAAATACTTTGGGTAACTCACCGGCACTTGCCCCACCAGTGCCAGAACTAGCTGTGGGAAAACCGTGCCTGCCAAACGTGCAGTCTGGCGCTCGAGCGTCGCATCCAGCGTATAGGCCGGATAGCCAAAGGTCAGGACAAACGGTTCATTGGGGCTCAGGAGCGGGAGATCAGCGGTACCCTTGGCCCGAACGACGAAGTTGTTGAGGTCGCCTTCACCCGACAGCTCGGCCTGAGCAGGGTAGGGCGCAGTTAGTTTGAGGCGTCCTTCGGCACTGGCCGCATCGCCCACCCGCAGTACCGCACGGGGGGTTTCGCCGCGCACAGGCCCAAGCCTGAAGTTGAAGTTTTCCAGGGTTAGATCGAAAGACTGTCCACTGGAGGCCAGACGCAAGGTGCCACTACCTTCCGGGGTCAGGGGCTTAAAGTTGGGAATCACCTGCAAAACGGGGGTAAAGCTGGTATTCTCCAGGTTCAACCGAAGGTTGCTCCCCTGGCGTCCGTAGTAACCCGAGCCGCTCCAGGTTCCCTTGCCCGATAGCGCCAGTTGATCGATGTAAAGTCGCTCCTGCTCAAAGCGCAGGGCAGCAGTGCCTACCAGCGTATCGCCTCCCCCCTGGAAGCGCAGATACTCGCCCACCCAGATGCCCTTGGAGGCCCAGGGGTTACGGGTGTCCAGGCTGAAACTGGTCTGGCCAGTCCAGTAGGCCTGCCCGGCCAGGTCGCCAGCCCAGGTGGAAAACAGCCAGTGCAAGGGGAAAGACTGGGCGGTCGCTTCCCCGCTCAGGATGCCGTTTTCAAGCTTGAGCTTGGCCGTGGTTCGGTTGGAGCCCAGGACACCATTTTCACCCGGCGCGACTCGATTGGCAGTGCGCTCAAAGCTAATATCGGCCCGCAAAAGACCATTGCTCAAAGAACCCTGAGCGCGGGTCGCCAGGCCCAGGTCATCGCCCCTGACCCGCAGACCGGGGCTCTGCAGGTTGAACTCGAGCTGTCCCTGGTTGTACTCCAGGGAGCCAGTCGCACGTCCGGTAATGAAGGGCAAGCGGGTGTTTATCAGTGGAACATCTTCGAGGGCCAGGTCTTTGAAGCCGGCGCGGGCCCGGAGTCCATCGCGGGCCAGGCCAGCTTCCAGATCCAGGCGCCCCAGGTCGCCTTCCAGGTTGCCCCTGGCGGTGAGGGTTTCCTTGCCCTCGAGGGTGAGCTGCAAGCGGCTGGCCAGAGGCTCTAAGGGAAAATCGAGGCTCAGTTTACCCTGCCAGTCGCCCTGGCCTGCGAAGTTCATCTGGCCCTGTAGCCAGGGCCCGCGGGCGCTCAGCCTGGCCTCGAGCAAGCGTCCTTCCGCCTCTATCTGTTGCTTTTGCTCTTCGTCGCGGTAGAGCAGTCTCCAGGTTCCATCAAGGCCTACCTGCCCGTTCAGCAAGCCGTTTTTCCAGGGTAGCCACTCGAGCCCAGGATGCACGATTCGCAACTTTGCCTGCTGTCCGGCCCCCTCGAGGGCCACCCCCAGGCCATAGGCGGTGAGGTTGAGCCCACCGCTAAGCTGACCCTGTTTGAAATCCAGTTGGCCCGAGCCCAGCTCGGGGGCCGAGAGGCGCACTGCATAGCTTTGCAAGTCCACGCCCGCCACCAGACGGCCCCCAGCAAAGGGGTAGACCGCCTCGAGTTCGGGTCCCTGGCCCCGCACCTGAACGTTGTGCACCGCCAGCTCACCCGAAGCGCTGCGATCCGAAAGGTCAATCATCAGGCCGCCCGCCCGGCGGGCACTGGCCGGTGCCGGACTATTCAGGCTTTCACGGCTCTGGGCCACCTGCAACAGGGGGTAGCGCAGACGCAGGCCCAGGCCCAGAATCTCGCCCTCCAGCACCGGAATACCCGCACCCGAAAACTCGAGGTTCCCCTCCCGAAAGTGCACCTCCCCCGACCAGGTGCGGGCATAGCCTATCGCACCCTCCAGATCGCCGCTCAGCCGGGCCTGCAGCTGGTTCTGCTGCCAGGATGCCTGGATGGCCCCCTTGCGACCCAACGCTTCCCAGTCCAGGCTACCCTCAAGCGCACTCCATGGTCCCAAAAGCTGCCCGCTTAGTCGCAGACCACTCAGGTTGTAGTCCTGCAATCGGGCCTCGAGGCCCTCTGGCGTGAGGCTGGCCTGTAGACCAGGGGCTTTCAGGTGCAAGTGCGCATCCTGTCCCTCGAGGTCGGCCATCTGCCCGGCAATCTGGTATTTGCCGATGATCCATTGCCCCGGATAGGTGCCCCGGGCCTCGAGGGTACCCAGGCCGCGTGGCAAGGCTCCGACATACGACCAGCTAACCTGCAGAGGAGTGAGTTGCAAGCGTCCGGTCAGGGGGGCCAGTTCAGCCCGACCGCGCAGGTCGATCTCCCTACCCTGGGCACTGAGCTGCACAGCTCCCCACTCTGGCAGCAGTACCAAAGCGCTGCCCCGGAGCGTCAGGGGCGTAGCATCGAACTCGAAGCGGCCTTGCATGGAAAAGCGAGTGTCCTGAGCGTTCTGTCCGGGCAGGGGGCCTTGCAAATCGGCCTCGAGATGCCAGCGGGCAGGCTGGCTCCAGCCCTCACGCAACTGTCCCCGCAGGGTACCCTGCCAAGCCTCCCGGCCCTCGAGCTCCACCCGGCCTTCATCCAGGTTAGCCTGCCCGACCAGGCGTCCACTGGGTATGGGGATGTCGAGCTGTAATAGCCCACTGGGAGCATTGCCAACCCATCGCGCCGTGCCAGTGGCATACGGCCCCTCCAACCGCGCTTGCAGTTGGCCGTCGTAGCCCAACTCAAACCGCTGCTCCTGATAGTGCCCCCGGATCTGGGCCTGCAACTGCGCGGGGAAGGCCGTACCGGTAGCCTCGAGGTTGGGGCCGCTCAAGACCAGCGGCAGGCGAAGGGTTTCCCAGGGGCCTTCGCCCTCGCTCTTTAGGTGAATGGGCAGGCCCACAAAAGGCTCGAGGTCGCTGTCTATGCTGACCCTGACCACGCCCTGGGCCAAGCGGGCCGATAGGCCCGCTCCCCGCGCTTCGGCCCAGAGTAGTTCCTGCGGACTGCGGGGCTCCTGGCCGTTCGGAAGGGAAGCTCCATAGCCAAACCGGAGGGCTACCTGGGCACCACGGCCCGCCAGGGTGCCCTCGCCCAGCAGCTCAGGCCGGAAGAGGGTTCCACCCAGGGCGCCCCTGGCCTGCAAGGTGTTGCTTCCCAGGCTGCGGGCATAGCCAATTTGACCCCTCAGGTCGCCCTGGCGGTTGGTGCGTGCCTCCACCGCCGCCTCGTAGGCGGTTCCACGCACCAGCAGGCTCTTACCCTCGCCGCTAAGCTCCAGCGCAACCTGCTCCCCTCGCGCCCGCATCTGGCCACTGAAAGTTTCGCCTGCAAGTGCCATGCTGCCCGACAAAGCAAAAGTACGCTGGCCCAGCTCGAGGTTCCCCTGTCCCACAAAACGAACATCTTCCAGCGAGGCTGCCTGGCCCTGGGCTTCCACCCGCAGGGGCGCGGCCCAGGCCAGTGTCCAGCGCACGCCTTCGCCGCTCAGGCGCACCGGCCCGCTCTGTCTGAGGTATTGCAGGCTCGAGAGCTGCCCACTGGCCTGGTAGCGACTGCCGCTGCTGGTGAGGGCCAGGCTGGCCTGGGCATAATCACTTTCAACCCGCACCTGGGCCTGCCCCCGGCTCTGTTCCAGGGCGTAGCGACCCTCCGCTTCCAGCCTGGCCAGAGTGGTCTCAGCCACCAGCGAGAACTCGGGCCGCAAGCGGGGGCCCCCGATCTGGGCTTCAACGTTTGTGTCTGGTAGGCGGTACGAAAGCCGACCCTGAAGCGTTTCACCCACATCCAGCAAGCCTTCCAGGTCGCCCACCCCGATAATGCGGGGGTCGCGGCCCGGCTCAAGTTCCACCACCACCCCGGCCCGGTACTGCGGCAAAAAGGCCGAGAGCGAGCGATCTTTGTAGTCTAGCACGAGTTGCTGCCCATACACCTGCAGCTGGCCCTCCAGCTCGCCCCCTGGCGCAGCCAGGGCTCTACTGCCCGACTCAAGCAGGCCCGCCAGATCGAGGCTACCACGCAGCCGCCCCTGTACATCCGCACTGAAAATACGGGCCACAGGAGCCGTCTCGAGGTCGAGCACCACTTGCCGTTGTACCAGCTGCACCCGACCTTCTGGCAGGTTGAGGTTCACCCTGAGCCGGGCCAGATCGAGGCCCTCGGCCTCGAGGGCTGCGCTCAGAGGCAGGCCCGCATAGGTCGTGCGCACGCTTCCTCGCACCGCCAGGCTTTCTCCTTGCACGCTGCCCTGCAAAACCCCACTCCGCTCCAGCAAGCGGTAGGACCAGTTCAGCCGGCCCGAGTAGGAGAGGCCCTTTCCTTCAAGCTCCAGCGGCCCTTCGAGCTTCCAGGTTTGCTCCCCCACGTCGGCGCTGAATCGCCAGGGCTGGGCTTCAAGGTAGGGCAGGTTGTAACGGCCCTGGCCCCTGGCCTCGAGTTGGTTCCACGGCCCGCCAACCTCGAGCGTACCGCTCAGGTAGGGCAGCCTGAGACTGCCCCGCAGCTCGGCGGTTCCTGTGCCGACCACACCCTGCACCGTGCCGTAAGGACTCTGGGCTTCCAGGTTCACCGGCCCCAGCAGGTTCCTGGCGGAAAGCTGCGCTTGGCCATAGGGGGTTTCCAGGTTCAAACGCCCGCCACGCTCCGACCAGTTGCCCGTCAGGGTTCCTGGTAACCCAAAGCGTCGCAGGTCGTAGCCAGAAGCAATTGCCCGCAAACGCAACCCTTCCAGGGGGTTCCCTGCCACCAGGCGGTAATCGCCAGCCAGGGTCAGGCGGCCATTCTGAAACAGTCCGGAGTAGCTCAGGCTGGTGTTGCGGCCTCTGAACTCGAGGCCCCCCTCCAGCTCTGGCAGGCGCAGCCGCCCCTGGTAGGCCAGACCGAACAAATCGGCCTGGCCTTGCAGCTCCCCCGCATACCCGGCGTAGTTCAATTGCCCCCGAACGGCCAGGTTGCGCCAGGCACCCTCCCCGTTCACCACGCCGTAGGGCGAACGCAGCTCCAGGCTTCCGCGCTCGAGGTTACCCTTGGCCTGTAAACTACCGGGCTCGCGGTTGACCAGGAGCGGTAGGGTTCCCTCGAAAGGAAAACCGGCCCTTAACTCGACCCGCCCCCCTGGCCAGCGCACCTCCGAGCGGCTCACCTGCAGGGGCACCGACAGCACTTCCACCGCCCCCGACAGGGGCAAGGTCAGACGACCACGCAGCGCGGTGCTGGGCCAGACCGGCCCCGTTAGCTGAGCATAGCCCTGGGCTACCGCCCATAGCGTGCTCCCCCGGCCCTCTACGCTTCCGCTCAGCCATGGCGTCTCGAAGCGCACTTCGCCCCGGTAGACCGAACCCTGCAAGCCCAGGTTCGATTCCAGACGAATCTGCGGCCCAAGCTCGAGCGGCCCCCTGAACTGCAGCTCGCCGCCGTCGAGGGTAATCTCGAGGGTATCCAGCCGGGCCCTGATGCCCGCGCTGTCGGCGGTTCCACGGAGGGGCAATACCCGTAGAAAGGTGGAGCGATTCCCCTCGGGACGGGAGATATCCTGTGCCGCCAGGCGTACCTCTCCCCGGTAGCGGGTGGCCAGGTCAAATAGCTCGCCCTCCAGGGACACCCGCTCGCTTTGCAGGTTCCAGTCACCCGTAAGCCTGCCTGCCTCGTAGCGCACATCGCCGGAGAGCTTGAAGGCCTCGAGGATTTGCAGCGGCAGGTTACGCACACCCAGGCTGAACACCCCATCGCGGTAGACCCCGCTGGCCCATTGGTTGCCCAGGCGCCAGGTCTGGCCTTCTTGCTGTACAGTTATGGGGAAGCGGGTATAGGGCGAATCGTAGCTGAGGTCGCCGCTAAAACGCCCGGCCTTCAGTCCGGCCCGGCCGGACATCTGACCGACCAGCAAATCCAACCCTGAAAGCTGCATTCGCAGGTCGTCCCAGGTACCGCTCAGGTTCAGCGCCCCTAACCGGCCCTCCACCGTGGTGCCCTGACCACGCAAACCCCCCGACAGGCTGAAGGGCCTGGCTAAAGGCAAGCCCACGTTTTCCGACTGCACTCCCAGGCTCCAGCGCGGCCCGGCACTTGCAAAACGCACCTCTGCTTCACCCAGCAAGGGCCTGGGCCATACCAGGGTGCCCTCGGCCTGGGTATTGGGGCCCTTGCCGGTCAGGCGCAGATTGCTGCGAAAGGAGTCTCGCAGCGCCACGGTGTATTCATCGCTGTTGCGCAGCGCCACTGTGGCCTGGAAGGTTCTGTCGAAAAAAGCCCCGTCCACAATGGCATCGAGGCGGAATTTTTTGTCGAAGGCCAGGGTGCCTTCATAAGAGAGCGGCTCGTTCAGAAGACGCCCCTCGCCGCGGTAGCGTCCTGAAAGCTCCAGGTTCTGCCAACCCTGGCCCTCGAGCACCAGTGGCCCACCCCCCTGCACCGGAAGCCTCAGGCCAAAATTTTCGGCCAGGGCGGGCAGGGTGGGATTCCCATCGACCCGAAAGCGGTACTCCTGATTTTGCAAATCCACTGTGGCCGAGCCTTTGAGGGGACCCTGAAGACCCCTTCCGATCAGGTTGGCCACAACCGTCTGGCCGTCAAAATCGGCACTGCCAAAAATATCGGTGAGGGTGAACCCCACGATTTTAACGGTGGCGTTCTTGATCTGGTTCTTGCCCAGGATGCCGTTTTTGACCCTGGGGCCTATGGTCCAGGTGCCCTCGAGCTCCCCCGCTTCAAAGCCGTCGAACCAGTAACGCGCCGCTCTCAGCTCGCCCCTGGCCTGAATCTGCCAGGCCTCGAACTCGCGCCCGGTGCGCTGTACGGTCGCGCTGAGCTGACCATCGGGCAGCGCTACCTTAACCTGATAAGGGCCCCTGCCCCGCACCACAGCCCGCAGGGTCGGCAAAAAAAATTTCTGACTCTGCTCGATCTGCACACTTACGCGGTCCAGCACCAGCTCGTCTACCCGCAATTGAACCGGTGCCGGGGCTGTGGGCTGGCGATCTTCGGGAATGATGGTATCCCAGCGCAAAAATACCTCGCCCTCATGGGCCGCGATTCGCAGCGGTAGCTCACGGCGTTGAAGGCTCAGCAGGTTGTAGCTAATACGCAAACGCTGGGCCTCGAGCAACAGCCCGTTGCCCTCGAGCCGAACCCCTCGTAGTTCAAGCCCACCCAGCAGATAGCCCCCGACAGCCTGCCACTGCCCGGTGAATTTAGCTGCCTTCAGCCCTTCCTGCAAGGCATAACCAATCAGCGGTGGAAAGGCCGGCAACCCCACCAGCAGGAGGAGCAAAATTGCCGGAATCCAGCGCCAAAACCGCACGTAATCCAGTCTAGCCCATAACTCTGAGTGGAATCTAGGAAAAACCCCATCGGGAGCCAATCAAACCTTGCTTGCAGGCCCATGCTTTTGGTTCCAGTCCAAATCGTTGCCCGCTCCGGCCAAATTTTGCCCGTTGTAGACTGATGGCGTGTGGCGTATAACGGTGCTGGTCAGCGGTCAGGTACAAGGCGTGGGATACCGCTATTTCACCCGCAAGAAAGCCTTTGAACTGGGCCTTTCGGGCTACGCCGAAAACCTGTCGGATGGGCGGGTCGAAGTGGTGGCCGAGGGCGAGAAAGCCAATCTGGAGCACCTGATTCACCACCTGCGCCAGGGGCCCAGGGGAGCTCGGGTCGACCAGGTAGACGTGCAGTGGAGCGAAGCCACCGGCCTCAAGGGCTTCCAAACCTATTGATACCAGATTCGGTGGGTTCGGCGGCGAAACCGATCTGGTATGCCTTCCGCTAAAATACTGCCCACCGGCACCCAATAGGAACCATTTGAGGCAAAAAAATCAATCCGTGGATGCTGCGATACCTGGCACCGGTTCAGGCGAAACATAAGCCCAGGCGGCGGGGCGTACTCCCTGCGCCATGAGGGCTTCGGCCACAGCCTGCTTGAGTTCGCGCAAGCCCTGGCCCCGCACTGCCGAGACCGGCAGGCCACCCAGCCGCTCTTTGAGGAACTCGAGGTCGTAGCCACCAGCTCGGTCGGCCTTGGAAAGCACCAGGATACGCCTGGCTTGTGCGCCAAGGTCGGCCAGCAGGCCCTCAACCACCTGATAGCGCTCCAGCGCGCCTTCTTGCGAAGCGTCCAGCACGTGCAAAAGCACATCAGCATCAGCAAGTTCCTCGAGCGTCGAGCGGAAGGCTTCCAGCAAATCGCTGGGCATGTGGCGAATGAAGCCGACCGTGTCGGTGTAGAGAACCTCCCCAAGGCCGGGCACGAAGCCTCTGCGAGTCAGCGGGCGCAGGGTGGCAAACAGCTTGTTTTCCCCCTCCTCGCCCTTTTTAGCCAGAGCCTGCATCAGGGTGGTTTTACCGGCATTGGTGTAGCCCACCACACCCACAATCGGCAGGCCCGATCTGTCGCGCTGGCGACGGGTTTCCTGCCTTCGATCCGCAATTTCGCTCAGCTTGCGAGAGAGCTCGGCAATGCGGTCTTGCAGCCTCCGGCGATCGACCTCGAGCTTGGTCTCCCCCGGCCCCCTGGTGCCGATACCGCCTCCCAGTCGGGACAAATCCTTACCCTTGCCCACCAACCGGGGCAACAGGTACTTGAGCTGGGCCAGCTCGACCTGCACTTTGGCCTCGGGGGTGCGGGCATGCTGGGCGAATATGTCCAGGATGAGCTGGGTGCGGTCGAGAACCTTCAGACCGGTAACGGCCTCCAGTTCGCGTGCCTGCGCCGCACTAAGCTCGATGCCAAAAATCAGGGTGCCCGCATTCTGGTGATAGGCGTGCGAAACCAGTTCTTCCACCTTGCCACGCCCCACCGCATACCGGGGGTCCAGGCTGGGACGGAAGACCAGCTCCTGGTGGGCCACCACGGCCCCGGCAGTGCGGGCCAGCTCAGCCAGTTCGGCCAGATCCACCTCGGCCTGTACCCCTTCGCCCTGATCCAACCCCACAAGCACCGCTCGCTCGCCGGAGCCGTCGCGCAAATCCAGCCCTCGAGCCTGGCGCGAGAGCTCCTCCTCGAGAGCAGCCACTGCGGCGCTCAAATCCCACTCGAGGTATTCGAAATAGGGTTTGGAGGGCAGAATCTGCCAGTCCTCTTCGTCGGCTTTGGGCGGCGATAACTGGGCCAGGTGCAGCTTACTCGGGTGGCCCTGCTCTACTTCCAGTGCAGCCATCGCATCCAGCCGGTGCAAAAATAGCATCGAGAGATCGGGCCGCGAGAGTCCGCCATTACCCAGATGGGTGTGCAGAACCCGATAGCCTGAGAGACGGGTTTCGACCAGGGCCGACTCGGGCACGGGTAGTTCCTTGGCATCCCCCACGGCCACCCGTATAACCCGTCCCCCGCGATCGAAGAGCAGGCTGATGGGCTTCGCCAGCTCGCCCGACAATGCTGCCAGCGTGCGGGCTAGCTCGGCAGACAGCAGCCGGTTGGCCCCCACACGTCGGTTATACAGGTTCGCAAGACGCTTCTTTTCACTGGGCTTAAGACCGTTGGTGCGACCAAAGATTTTCTCCACTAATCAATCACCCAAGTTGAGTAAAAAGACAAACCCGCCCCCTTCACCTTTGTGGGCTTCAGAGAGCGCGGCTCGTGGTCTCAACTTGAAAGGTAGTATAACACCGGTTTTGTCAGGGGAAGATGATAAAAGTCACAACTGCTCTGCCATCCAGGAAATAGACACCAGCGATTTTCTCGCTCCAGGATTGAGATTATGGGGCGACCGTAACAAAGACGCACAGGGCCAACCACGTTCATGAGTAATGCCGGCCTTAGATAGCCATATCAGCTTCAGGCCAACACCCATCAAATCAGCAAACCTAGTTGGCACTGGATTGCTTGGCACCCTTTTGGGGACTTGCATAGTCGCCCTGGCTGCGGCTGACAATCTTCTTGAATCTGGCATGAGATGCATCCCAGAAACCGGTCTCGAGGTAGCTTAGAGGCGTGGGAAGTCTGCAAGCAGTATTCTTCGACCTCGATGACACGGTATTGAAGCCCAGGGATTCGAACCCCTGGGCCGAGTTCAAACAAAAGCACGGCCTGGAGCCCAATCTCCTCATCCTGGACGGCATTGCCCAACGGCCTCCCGAGGAACGAGACATCCTGCACCAGCGGCTATTGCAGTACGAGCAGGCTTTATCGGCAAGTTCTGAAGTCCGAGATGGAATTGCCGACTTGCTGAGCGAACTGGTTGCTTTGGGGCTGGTTACCGCGCTCCTCACCAATAATCATCGGGCTGCCACCGAGCTTGCTTTGCAGAAGCACGGCCTGCACTTTGCTCTGACCCTCACCCGTGAGGACGCCCCGCCCAAACCCAGCCCGGCCTTACTACAGCAGGCCCTGGAGCATTTTGAGCTGCAACCCCACCAGGCCCTCTACATCGGGGACTCGGAGGGGGATCTGCAAGCGGCAGAGGCCGCAGGCCTGCCGGTCTGGTTTCTGGCCACCCCATATAACCGGGCACTACAACCCCGTTTCGAGTACCCTGAAGAGCTGTTGCGAGCGATTGTGAAAAGTTGGAGGTAGAATTCAAGTATGCGCTGGTGGTGGACACTGGTATTGCTTTGTTTGGGGATGTTTTATTTCAGCCCCAAAGCCGCTTCCAGCCCGTTGCAAAAAGCCGACTGGATTGTGGTACTGGGCGCTGCCCAGTACAACGGCGCACCTTCGGCCATCCTGCGCAACCGCCTCGAGGCCGCTCTGCGCCTGTACCGTCAGGGTTATGCGCCCCGCATTGCAGTAACTGGAGGCCGCCGACCCGGCGACCGCTATAGCGAGGGCGAAGTAGGCTGTCGCTACCTGCAGGCCAGGGGCGTTCCTACCTCGGCACTTTACTGTGAAAAAGAAAGTCGGCGCACCTGGGAGAACCTGAGCAACATCGCAGCTGTTATCGGCAAGTCCAGGGTTATTGTCGTGACCGACGAACCCCACCTGCCCAGAGCGCTCATTCTGGCCGAGCAAATCGGGTTGAAGGCCACCGGCTACGCCGTGCGAGGCCAGTTTAAGGAAAGCTACTGGCAGCGCGAAAGCTGGCTGGCAGCCCTCGCCCGGCTGGGGGTACGCTAGCCACGCCGGGCCTTATTTTTTGAACCGATCCAGCGAGGTAAGGTATCCCTCCAGCAGGGCCCGGAACTGACCCACAAACAGTTCGCGTTCGTTACGAACCTGCTCTATATCGGCTTTGATGCGTTTCATCTGATCGACTAGTTCCTGTAAGGCTGCCTGACGCTCGGACTCGGTCTCTCGCTTGATGAGCTCGGCCTCGCGCTCGGCCTGCGCTTTTATCTCGCGGGCAATCCGCTCGGCGGCCACCACCGCCCGCTTGAGTTCGGCCTCCCCCTCGCGCGACCTGGCCAGCTCGGCCTCGAGTTCGCGGATATAGCTTCGCAGACGCTCGTTTTCTTCTATCAAGGCGGTCTGCACGTCGGCTACCCGGCCCAGATACTCTCGCACTTCAGCCACCGAGTAGCCCCGCAGCCCCTGGCGAAACTCCTGGTATCGGATGTCCAGGGGCGTCAGGTCGCTCCGATCGCTGCGCTCCATCCGAAACTCACCGGTCATGCGCTCGTCCACGGCCTTAGACTACTACAGCCCATGCATGAATATCGAGAAGAGCGCAAGAAGTACACCATTTTTTGCAGCCGCCGGTCGCCGCGGATACCTGCGTTGTGGGCGACTCTTCCCACCTTTACTCAGGCGTCAGGCATCCGCAAAGATGGCCTGCCCCACCCGCACCAGCGTAGCCCCCTCCTCTATCGCCACCTCAAAATCGCCCGACATGCCCATGCTGCGCTCGGGTAGCTGGTAGCGATCGGCCAGTCGCGAGAGCTGGGCAAAAATGGGCCGCACCGCCTGGGGGTCTGGGCTGTAGGGGGCCACCGTCATCAGGCCCTCTACCCGCAGACCTGGCAAGGCCTGAATCTGGGCTATCGCTTCGGGTAGTTCTTCCTCTAAGAAGCCGTGCTTTTGCGGCTCGCGCCCCAGGTTGAGCTCGAGCAACACCCGCTGCGGCTTGCCCACCTCGGTAGCCTTGCGGGCCACCGCCTCGGCTAGGCGCAAGGAGTCGATGGAGTGGATCAGGTCGAAGCGTACAGCAAACTTAGCCTTGTTGCGCTGCAAAGGGCCAATAAAGTGCCACTGTGCGGCCAGCTCGGCCATCTTGGGCAAAGCCTCCTGGATGCGCGACTCCCCCAGGGGATAGTCTCCAAAAGCCAGTACCCGCTCGCGAATCTCGGCCACGCCGTGCCCCTTGGTCACCGCCACCAAGCACACCTCCTGGGGGTTACGCCCGGCGCGGCGGCAGGCCTGCTGGATGCGCTCTAAAACCCCCGGAAGGCTCATAGCGCAGCCAGAATCCCCCGCACGAACTGGCGGAAGCGGGCCCCGCTCTGGGCTGCCACCGCCAGCACCTCCGCCTCGGTGGCGTGGTGGTCGCGCTCGGGCACGGCCATATCGGTAATGGTGGAAAGGCCCAGCACCCGGGCCCCCAAATGGCGCAGGGCGATCACCTCCGGCACGGTGGACATCCCAATGGCATCGGCCCCCAGGCCGCGCAGGAGCTTGAGCTCGGCTCGAGTAGCAAACTGCGGCCCCGGCCACCAGGCATACACCCCCTCGCGCAGTAGGAAGTCCTGGGTGCGGGCCACCTTGTGGGCCAGGGTTCGCAGACCAGGGTCGTAGGCGTCGAAGGTCACGGGAAAGCGCGGCCCCAAGCGCTCGTCGTTGGGGCCGGTGAGGGGCGAGAGGCCAGCGTAGTTGATGTAATCGCTGTGCAGCATTAGCTCGCCCGCATTCCAGCTAGGGTTCAGCCCCCCCGCCGCCGAGGTGACGAAAAAGGTACGGGCCCCCAGGAAGAAGCCCACCCGGTGGGGAAAGGCCACCTCTGCCGGGCTATAGCCCTCGTAGCAGTGCACCCGGCCCTTGTAGGCCAGCACGCGCTTGCCCTCGAGGTGGCCCAGAATAAGCCTCCCCTCGTGCCCCGGCGCGGTGGACTGGGGAAAGTGAGGAAGGGAGGCATAGGGAAAACTGGCCACCACCTCGATCTCGTCGGCTAAGGGCCCCAGCCCCGAGCCCAGCACCAAGCCCACCTCGGGCACGAAGTCGGTCTGCGAGCGGATGTGGCCTACGGTTTGCTGAATCTGCTGGTAGGTCGAACCCATGCCCTCAAATCTACCCTATATCACGGCCCAGCGGCTACCTGGAGTGGTCAATAATCACACACCCCAGTCCCTCGCTTTGGTAAAATCTGCGCACGCCTTATTGTCTTTACCCCAGGCTATGAATCTGTATTGCACCACTGGAATCATTGCCTCATGCGATAAGCGTGGCTGGGTCAAAGCCCCAGCCACATGTCCAGGCATAGCCAGCACACCACCAAACCACCTATATCTCTTCTGAAGGAGCCCGCCTATGCAAAACAGCCCCCTAAAGATAACCCTCAAAACCCTCACCCCCCTGTGGACCGGCGGCGTGGACGGCACCTGCGACCGCCTGCATGAGACCGGCCTGATCGGCTCCCTGCGCTGGTGGTACGAAGCCCTGGTGCGCGGCCTGGGCGGGTATGCCTGTGATCCGACAAGTATGGATCGCTGCCCAGACGAGAACGGAAAACATTGCGTCGCATGTGAGCTGTTCGGCTGCACGGGCTGGGCGCGCAAGTTTCGGTTGAAAGCGCTTTCTTCTGTCCAGATCAAGCCCATCAAGGAAAATCTTGAAGCAATTCAGGAAAATCAAAGCATTCAAATAGAATTCTTTTCTCTGCGACCTATCGCGGAAGAGGAGTTGTGCTTATTGTGGGCAACATTTCGGCTGATTTCAGAGTGCGGAGCGATGGGCGGCAAAACGATTTTCAAACCTTCGGATGAGCGAAGCCGTGCAGGAGAGTTTCATCATCAGGACTTCGGACTTGCTGAAATAACTGCCGCAGGGTGGACATGTATAAAGAGTTTAGAACAAGTCAAGTCTTACGTAACTTCCGAAAAATGGCGCAAGGGCAATCATAATGACTACTCCTGGGCGTCTATCACAAACTTCTGGTGTGTCAAAAACAGATACCTGGCAAGGCAGAGTGTAGATAAGAGCACCTTCAATAAGGTCTTGGGTAGGAAGCTGGACAAAAGAGAGAAGAAACGCCGAGGGAAGCGCATTATACGCTGGAGTGATTTTTTAGAGAACCCTAACGATGATATATCCAGATGGTTAGCGGGAGAACCACAGGAGAGCAAGAAAGTCTTTAGTTTCCGTCATCCCCAGCGTACACGGACGTTCGGATTTGTGAAGCCCGGGACGGTGGATTTTGAAGAGATGAAGAAGCGTCTTGAGCAAGTCTGGCAAAATTTCAAGCCGAATGAAGAATTCCTGACGGGAGATAAAATCATAGCGGATTTGTTTAAGAGGGGAGGCGCGCAATGAAGTACGACTCGTTTGCATTTCTTTTTACAGAACTTGCTTTAGAAGAGAAGAGCAATAACGATACTGAACAGGACGTTACCGAAAAGCACAACAGGAACAAAAATAAGGTTGATGATCTAGTTACTCAAGGTAAATGTGGAGAGATCTCCATCAATGACATAGCCGCCCGCATCCAGATATTGACAGTAGTCGCCGCCAATCGTGAAGATTTGAAAGAATATGTTGTCGCAGGTGACCGCAAACAAGGGGGCGGCTACAAAAGTCTGGTACACGACCAGAACGGATGGAGAAACAGCCCTTACGTCGAAGAGCTGATAAAACAACGCTGGCAGACTCTCCAGAAGATTGGACTGATTCCTGCAGCCCCCGATCTCTCCCTCCTCCCGCCCGGCGCCTGGTTCTTACAATTCAAATTCACCCTGGCCAAGCCCTGGATCAGCAAAGACGATGACCCCTTCTACGTGGCCGAGAGCGTCAACCCTGTGCGCAAGGACAAGGTCTTCAAAGTGCCGGTCATGGCTGCCTCCTCCTGGAAGGGATTGTTGCGCTGGACACTCATGCAGGCACGTCTGGCATTGAGGAAGGATACGCTCACGCCGGAGCGCTTCGCCCAGGAACGCTTTGTCCAGACGTTGCTCTTCGGCGATGAGCAGGGCGAGGAACCCGGCCAGGTCAAAGGCTTTGCGCAGTACGTGGACTCGCTGAAGCCAGAAGCCAAAGATACTTACAGGGAACAAGTGAGGAGTCGCTTTGGAGAAGAAGACCAGGACGATGCGCAAGATAAGGCTAATGCGCTGCCCCGTCACAGTGGCCGCCTCTCCTTCTACCCTACCTTCTTCGATGGGATTGATGTCGAAGTCATCAACCCCCACTCGCGGAAAACCCGAGCCGGCACAAAGCCGATTTATCTGGAAAGCGTCCCCGCCGGCGCAAGCGGCACCTTCTCCCTGCTCTACGTGCCTTTCGACCTGATCGGGCAGGACGAAGATATTATCCGCAAGCAAGCCGCCGAAGACCTGCAAATCGTGGCTGAGGGCTTGAAGGCGCTGTTCCTCACCTATGGTTTCTCCGCCAAACGCACCAGCGGGTTCGGGGTGGCAGAGACAAGGCTGGAACATGGCAAACTAACGATGAACGCGCCTGATCCCTCTCCTGCACCCTCTCAACCCATACCTGCGGCTCCGTCTCCATCGCTGCCGAAGTACCTGGAAGCGCCGGGCAGGCTCAAAGCCGAATATCTCAATCCCGACGGCACATTCCGCGAGCGCAGCCAGGCGGAACTGAATGCAATGGCCAAGCCCCAACGGCAGGAATACGACAAGGCGAAAAAATGGTGGGAGCGGGAAGGCAAGGCTCTGGCGGAGTCACCACAAGCCGAACCAGAAGCACCATCCCCTGCCCCGGCACCAGCATCCTGCCTGGAACGCGAGTTCTCTTCCTTCGATGAGTTGAAGCAGAAGGTGGATGAAGTAGCAAATGCATTCAAAGCAGGAGGCGGACAATGAGCAACTCCTTGAATCTGCAAGTTCTGGCACAGCACGGCGACGCCCTGCTGCTGGCGGAGGCTGTGGGATGGCTGCACGATTACCGCAAATGCTCGGAAGCGCATCTACAAACTCTTTCGGTCAACACGACAGGACAAGGTATTCCGCGCAATCAGCTAGCACAAAAACAACAGACTCTATCTACTATTAACCTTCAACTGCTAGGACTTACCCGTTCTATCACTGATCTTCTTAACGACCAAACATGGCAGAACGATGCGCTAGGTCAATATCTGTCTCGCTGCCACAACACTGCTCACTTCGATAAACAAGAACCCAGTGATGGGAAGCAAAACTACCCGGGCACGCAAATAAGCTCGCCCTTTGGGTTCGAGAGTGCTGTAGCGAGCAATTTGACGAATCGTATGTGGGGGTTGCCTTGGAGTGATCTGACAAACATTGCTGCACAGCGAAACAATTTGCGAGAAAAGGTTAGTGCGTTGTTTTCCAGTACAGTTGCTGACTCTCGTCGCTCGATCAATGAAATTGACCTGTGGAGCTGGGGAGTGCTGGTGGGGGCGCTGTACAAATCGGCGCTTGCAGCCGCTTTGCTGGCTGGCTCGTTTGTACCGCAAATGTCACACTTGCGCTGGCGACTACTTGGCGTTCGGGTGAATGGATTGGAATACCTGTCCGAGGTGATTCGCGTACCAGATTTGCTAGCCCGAAAAGAGATTTTGTCAGACGCGCTGAATCGCGTGAAGACATTGCTGGAAGAGCAATATCCAATAGCCAGCGAAGTCTACAGGGATGAAAATGGCAGTTTGTATATTGTGCCTGATATTCCAGATTTACTGAAACTTCAAGACGGTTCTGGCAATACTCTGCAAACACTGCTACGACAAGAATTCAGTCGGGGAACGGTAAAAGGGAACACTTCACTTGAGCTTAGCGGGGAACTCCTGCCAGATGTAACTTTAGAACCCCAATCCTGGTGGGGACAAGATCCCAATTGGCCGCGCACGAACAACGATCAACTCGCTGACATCAGCGGGATGTTGTCGAAGACAGTGATACGTTTATCAGACGTAGCAGCGGTTCAGGGCTACTGGCAATCAAGTCAAAACGGTGAAATCTGCACCGTCTGCCGGTTACGACCGCAAGGTTCGGGTCAGAAAGCCAGAGATCGCAAAGTATGTGACGTGTGCGAGCAGCGCCGCGCTGGTCGGGCTGAAGATTGGACAAAGAACCTGCACACAACCATCTGGACAGACGAAGTTGCCGATGCCAACGGACGATTGGCGCTGATCGTGGGGCGTTTTGGGCTGGAACGCTGGCTGGATGGCACGATGGTGCAAACCCTGGTGGTCAACGAACCGCAAAACGGCCAGGCCGTCACCAAAAACCCAACCTTCGCCCGCCTGCGACGCATCTGGGAGACCACCCGCCAGTTCTGGAGCGAAATTCAGGCTGAAGCGGCAAAACTGCTCACGGAT